>TARA_R110002012_G_scaffold138488_6_pt1 | contig 393169 bp, 330 predicted proteins | sample TARA_R110002012 | Tara Oceans TARA_R110002012 (sample SAMEA4396515) | marine metagenome | biome: Westerlies Biome; feature: [DCM] deep chlorophyll maximum layer (ENVO:01000326); material: water (ENVO:00002006), including particulate matter (ENVO:01000060) such as... | depth 40 m | reverse complement strand
CCCGGCGGGGATGGGGGATCAGACGTCGGCGCGATAGTTCATCGGAACCCAGTCATACATGGTGGCATCTTCGCGGACATGGCCGATGCCCGGGAATGCGATGTGACAGCCAGCAACCAGATATTTTTCCGCGACCGCCTCGGCAAAGGCAGCTTCGCGGGTTTCAATCGCCTGATTGGGATCGACGTCAAAGGCGATTGAAACGCCCGGTTCGTCGAACTGAAGGATATCGCCATGGGTGATGTCGCCCCAATAGACAAACTTCTCGCCTTTGCTTTCAAACCACAGCGCGCTGTGGCCCGGCGTGTGGCCGGGGCGATGGGTCGTGTTGACCAAACCCGGAAGGGCTGGCGCATCGGCGTCATAGGTTTTGAGCGTGCCGCTGTCGACATAGGGTTTGGTGGCCGAGACCGCCTGATCAAAGAATGCCTTGGCTTCATCGGGGGCTGCGTCGCGGATGGCCGGATCAAGCCAGTAATCCGCATCAAGTTTGGGGACATGGACCGTGGCATTGGCAAAGACCTTTTTGCCATTGAGTGTCAGCCCGCCGGTATGGTCGGTGTGGATGTGGGTGATGACGACATCATCAATCTGATCGGGGTGATAGCCCGATGCGATGATGTTGGCCGGCAGTTTGCCAAGGGCAGGGCCCATCAAGTCACTGGTACCCGCATCAAGCAGCACCAGCCGGTCCCCGAAATTCAGCAAGTATGCGTTGACCGATACATGTGTCGGCGTGCCCTGAAACGCATTGGCAAGGGCGGTACGGGCATGTTCGGGCGTGGTGTTAAGATAAAGATCGGCCAATGGGAAATGGCCGGTACCATCCGACAGGGCGGTGACTTCGACGTCGCCGACCATCAGGCGGTAATACCCCGGTGCCTGTGTTCCGGCCAAAGGGGCCTTGGCATCCGCACGCAGGGGAACAAATACAGTGCTGCCAACGGCACCGATGGCGGCGGCGGCCAATGACCCTTTGAGCATGTCGCGACGTGATAACATGGATCTTTTCCTCCTAAAGATGCCGGGCAAACCGGCGGGTTGTAAGTTTATGGGCAAAATGTATAGTCCATTTCATCAGTAATCAAATCGATGCGGGTCATGGATAATATTGATCATTTCAATTTACGGTCATTCGATCTCAACCTCATGGTTGCGTTTGACGCAATGATGCAAGAGCTTAGCGTGACCAAATCCGCCGAAAAATTGCGGATTGGGCAATCGGCCATGAGTCACAATTTATCAACACTGCGCGTGTTGTTGCAGGACGATCTGTTTGTGCGGGTCGGGCAGAAAATGCAACCAACCGCCAAGGCCCGTGCATTGGCCGGGCCCGTTCGGACCGCCTTGTCACAGGCGCAAAATGCGCTTCAGGCGTCCGATTGCTTTGATCCGGCAACGGCGGAGCGTGTGTTTCGCATCGGGGTGACCGGCGAAATGGAAATGATCCTGCTTCCGGTGTTGCTGCGTCATTTGCAGATACATGCCCCCGGGACCAAGCTTTTAAGCCGCACGATCACCACCGACAGCGTTGATCCGATGATCAATAATGGCGAGATTGATTTGGCAATCGGATGTAAAAGCCCGTTGCAATCAGGCTATTTCGGCGAGGTTCTTTTTAAGTCCGAAGTGGCGTGCTGCTTTAACCCCAATCTCCTTAAGTTGAGCCGCCCTTTGTCGCGTGAGGATTATCTGGCGTCACGCCACGCGGTGTTGTCGCAGACAGGTAACGTTGCGGGATGTGTCGGCGATGCGTTGCAGGGGTTGGGGATCAATTTGAACGTCGTCATGGCGGCCCCTGATTTCATGCCGCTTTTGGCTGCGGCGCGCAATGCACCGATTATCGCAACGGTTCCGTGCCGTATTGCCACCCAGTATGCCCCGTTATTTGGGTTGAGCTTTTGCCAGATGCCAATTGAAGTCGGATTTCCACCGGTGACGATGAACTGGGCGGTCTGGACCGACAAGGACGTCGGGCTGGTTTGGTTGCGCGATCAAATCCGAAATGTAATTGCGTCAATCGCCCCTGAAGATCACCTTCTGGCAGCAGAATGATTTTGACGTTGATACGGATAACGCCCTGCGGGCGAACCCGCAGGGCGGGAAGCCGCCAATGGCAAGGCGGGATTGTGGTGCAATAACCGCAAGCGGTGGCGAAACTTCCGTCCTTGAAATAGGGGCTGGTGGCAGGTGCGTCAATATGATTAAAAAATAATCAAATTTTAATCTATGATTGAAAAATGGTCAGATAAAATGTGGTCCGCGCAAATATTTCCCGAAACTGCGATGTAAAATAGTTGGATATTGCGTGGGAATCCCTCGATTCTTGATTTTATTCCATAAGAGGGTGATTCTGGCACGGTTTTAGCTAGTACCACTGCGGTGCAATAAACTCGCAGTGGAGGCTATAAATGAATAAGAAGCTTCAAGCGCTCATGGGCGCTGGGGCCTTGGCATTGTCTGTTATGACCATGTCAGCCGCACAAGCAGCAGATACCATTAAGGTAGGTGTGCTGCATTCTCTTTCGGGGACGATGGCGATTTCTGAAACCACATTGAAGGATACTGTCCTGATGCTGGTGGATGATCTGAACAAAAATGGTGGTTTGCTTGGTAAGCAGGTCGAGGCTGTGGTCGTTGACCCGGCATCCGACTGGCCACTTTTCGCCGAGAAAGCCCGCGAACTCATCGAAAAAGATAAAGTCGATGTTGTTTTTGGCTGCTGGACCTCGGTTTCGCGTAAATCGGTTCTGCCGGTGTTTGAAGAGCTGAACAGCATGCTGTTCTATCCGGTTCAGTACGAAGGCGAAGAAAGTTCGCGCAACGTATTTTATACCGGTGCCGCGCCGAACCAGCAGGCCATTCCGGCTGTTGATTACCTGATGAGCGAAGACGGCGGTTCTGCAGAACGTATTGTTCTGCTTGGTACCGATTACGTTTATCCGCGTACCACCAACAAAATCCTGCGGTCTTACCTGAACGGTAAGGGTATCTCTGATGAAGACATCATGGAAAACTACACCCCGTTCGGTCATTCCGACTGGCAGTCGATTGTTGCGGATGTAAAAGCATTCGCGTCAGCCGGTAAGAAAACCGCCGTGGTTTCGACCATTAACGGTGATGCGAACGTTCCGTTCTACAAGGAACTCGCCAACCAGGGCATCAAAGCCGAAGACATTCCGGTTGTTGCGTTCTCTGTCGGTGAAGAAGAGCTTGCTGGTATTGATACCAAGCCGCTTGTTGGTCACCTTGCAGCCTGGAACTACTTCCAGTCTGTTGAGTCTGATGCCAACACGGCCTTTATCGAAAAATGGCATGCCTTCATTGGTGATGACGCACGTGTCACCAACGATCCGATGGAAGCAACCTACATCGGCTTTAACATGTGGAAACAGGCTGTTGAGCAGGCTGGCACCATCGATGTTGATGCGGTGCGTCAGGCCATGTATGGCCAGGAAGTTGCAAACTTGACTGGTGGTATGGCTGTCATGAACACCAACCACCACCTGTCCAAGCCGGTTCTGATCGGTGAAGTACAGGATGATGGCCAGTTTGACACCGTTTGGGAAACCGAAGGTACGGTTGTTGGCGATGCATGGTCGGACTTCTTGCCAGAAAGCGCAAAATTGACCGCCGACTGGACCTATCCTTGGGTCTGCGGCAACTGTGAAAAACCGATGTACTAATCGGTGTTGGGCGGGCCGGTCGTGGGAACGCGACCGGCCTGTTCGCTGTCAGGCAGGCCAAGGTGCCGCCATCGTCTGATCTATTCTTTTTCCCATTTTCCATATTGAATACAAAGGTTTGGTGATCATGCGCAATGACATGTTTTCAGTGCTGCGCCGTTCCCCGTTTTCCATCACGCAGACGCGCCGGTTTGCCGTCCGGATTTGCGGTATGGTTGCCTGTTTGATGATGTTTGCTGTGGTTTCTCCCAATGTTGCGCAGGCTTTTAGCGACGAGGAACTGCGCAATATTGCCGAACAACTCAATGACAAAAGTTCGACCAAACAGGTTGCCATCATCGAAGAAATGGCCGCAGACGGCGATCCGCGCGTCGCGCCAATCCTTAAGGCGATGCTCGAAGGTGACCTTTATGTTCGTGACAGCGACCAACATGTCGTGATCGCGACCAAAAAGGGCAAGGTCTATACCCATATCGATATCATCAGTGGTGAAGAAGCCGGGGAAAGTTCATCCAAGGAACTTGATAAAATCAAGGTCAACAACCGGTTGCGCGGGGCGCTTCGCGATGCGCTGGCAACCCTGAACCTGTTTAGTCCCGACCATGCCGTGCGAACCGCTGCCGTAGAGCAGATCATGGATGCCCGTGATCCGGCGATGTTGCCGTTGCTTTTACGCGCGATTGAGCGCGAAGACGATGAAACGCTTCTGGCGCGGATGAATTTGGCGCGCGCGACCATGGCCCTGGCCGCGGGTGAAAATGCCGAGGAACGGTTGGCTGCCATCGACGTTCTGGCCAGTGAAACCACCCCGCAAATTCGCGCGGTTCTGTCGCAATTTGTTGCCAGTGCCGAGGCCGAGGGGATTGAACCCGAAGTCGTGACTGCCGCACAGGATGCGTTGGCCAATGTCGAAGGCCGTCTTTCAAACTGGCAAACACTTGGCGATGTTTATCGTGGGATCAGTTTGGGGTCGGTTTTGCTCCTTGCCGCCGTCGGGCTTGCCATCACCTTTGGCGTGATGGGGGTCATTAACATGGCCCACGGTGAAATGATCATGATCGGCGCCTATACCACCTTTGTCGTGCAGCAGATTTTAAGTTCGGTTCTGCCGTCTGGATCGCCGTGGTCTTTGATCATTGCTGTGCCCGCCGCCTTTTTGGTCGCCGGGATGATCGGCGTTGTTATTGAACGCTGTGTTATCCGGTTCCTGTATGGCCGTCCGCTTGAAACATTGCTGGCAACATGGGGGGTCAGTCTGGTGTTGCAGCAAGCGACCAGAACGATTTTCGGGGCCACCAACCAACAGGTGACAGCGCCCGATTTCATGAGTGGTGCGATTGAATTTTCGACCGGTCTGGTCCTGACCTATAACCGGCTGTGGATCATTCTGTTTAGCCTGATTGTGGTTGCCGGGATTGCGTGCGTTCTGCGCTATACCGCCTTTGGCCTTCAAATGCGCGCCGTTACCCAGAACCGCCGCATGGCCGGGTCGGTTGGCATACGTACGGGCTATGTCGATGCGTTGACCTTTGGGTTGGGATCGGGGATCGCCGGGATTGCCGGGGTGGCGCTGAGCCAGATTTCAAACGTCAGTCCGAACCTTGGTCAGACCTATATCATCGACAGTTTCATGGTGGTTGTGTTTGGCGGTGTCGGAAACCTTTGGGGCACGGTTCTGGGCGCGTTCAGCCTTGGCATTGTCAATAAGTTCCTTGAACCATTTGCCGGTGCAGTTTTGGCCAAAATCTTTGTGCTGATTGCGCTGATCCTGTTCATCCAGAAACGACCCAAGGGGCTGTTCGCCCTTAAGGGCCGCGCGGTGGAGGCCTGATCCATGACCGATTACAGTCAAAAATATCAAATGACGCCGGTTGTGGGCTGGTTGCTTAAGGATCGCGGGGGCATGATTTTGCTCACGATCCTGATTGCTGCAGCCATTCTGGTGCCGATTGGAAACCTGTTGGTGCCTGAAACTTCGTCCTTCCACGTGCCGACATGGATGCTGAGCCTTTTGGGCAAATATCTGTGCTATGCGCTTTTAGCACTTAGTGTTGATTTGATCTGGGGCTTCTGCGGGATTTTGTCGTTGGGGCACGGGGCGTTCTTTGCGCTGGGCGGCTATGCCATGGGCATGTACCTGATGCGTCAGATCGGTGATCGCGGGGTTTATGGCAACCCGGAATTGCCCGATTTCATGGTGTTCCTGAACTGGACCGAATTGCCGTGGTACTGGTACGGCTTTGACATGTTCTGGTTCGCCATTGTCATGGCGATGTTTGTGCCGGGATTACTGGCCTTTGTGTTTGGGTTCCTGGCGTTCAGATCACGCGTCACGGGGGTTTATCTTTCGATCATTACGCAGGCGATGACCTATGCGCTTCTTCTGGCGTTTTTCCGCAACGATATGGGATTTGGCGGAAATAACGGCCTGACCGATTTCAAGGATTTGCTGGGCTATTCATTGCAATCGGATGGCACGCGGGCCGGGCTGTTTGTCGCGTCCTGTGTGTTTCTTGGCATTTGTTACATCGTGGCGCGCGGCATTACCCAGTCACGCCTTGGCAAAGTTTTAATCGCAATTCGTGATGCCGAAAGCCGGGTGCGGTTTACGGGCTACCGGGTTGAATATTACAAGCTGTTTGTCTTTACCATTTCGGCGGTGATGGCCGGGATTGCCGGTGCGCTTTATGTGCCGCAGGTCGGGATCATCAATCCGGGCGAATTTGCTCCGGCCCTTTCGATTGAAATCGTCATTTGGGTCGCGGTTGGCGGGCGCGGCACGCTGTATGGGGCGGTGCTTGGCGCGTTTATCGTCAACTATGCCAAGACCTTCTTTACCGGGGTAATGCCGGACTTCTGGCTGTTCTTCCTTGGCGGGTTGTTCATTGCGGTGACCTTGCTTCTGCCCAAAGGCGTGATTGGCGCGGTTCCGGCATTCGGGGCGCCTGACCGGCAATCAATCCTATCGTCAATGCGAAAACGCCTGAGTGCAGGAGGCAAAGCATGAGCGAAGCCATGGATATCAAACCAGACGTGCAAGTTAAAAGTGCCCGTGCTGAAACCATTCTCTATGTCGACGGGGTGTCGGTGACCTTTGATGGTTTCCGGGCGCTCAATAACCTGTCGTTTTATGTCGAACCGGGCGAGCTTCGCGCCATCATTGGTCCGAACGGGGCGGGTAAAACCACGATGATGGATATCATCACTGGTAAAACCCGGCCTGATACCGGGGACGTTTTATTTAAAAGCGAAACGGACCTGACCAAACTGGACGAGGCCGATATCGCCAATCTTGGCATCGGGCGCAAGTTCCAGAAACCGACCGTATTTGAAAGCCATACGGTGTTTGACAACCTCCTGCTTGCCTGTTCGGGCGGGCGCGGGGTGTTTAAGGCCCTGTTCCATCGTCTTTCGAGTGCTGAAAAGATCAAGATCGAAAAAACGCTGATCACCATCATGCTTGATGAAAAGCGCGATGAATTGGCGGCCAACCTGTCGCACGGGCAGAAACAGTGGCTGGAGATCGGCATGCTGTTGATGCAGGAGCCTGAACTTCTTTTGGTCGATGAGCCGGTTGCCGGTATGACCGATTCCGAAACCGAAGAAACCGCCAAACTTTTGCGCACAATCGCCAAGGAATATTCGGTGGTGGTGGTCGAGCACGACATGGAATTTGTCCGTGACCTTGATTGCAAGGTGACTGTGCTGCACGAAGGATCGGTGCTGGCCGAAGGCCGCCTTGATCATGTGCAAAAAGACCCGCGGGTCATTGAAGTTTATCTGGGACGCTAGGGGAAAGACTTAATCATGCTCGATGTTAGCAATATTGATCTGTTCTATGGTGCGTCCCATGCCCTGCGCAAAGTGTCGCTGAGTGCAAGCACGGGCAAAGTTACTGCCGTGCTTGGCCGTAATGGGGTGGGTAAAACATCCCTGATGCGTGCCGTTGTTGGTCAGCATCCGATTGCGGATGGCAACATCAAATGGGAAGGCAAGGATATCTCGCGCGATCCATCATGGCGGCGCTCGGTCAATGGTATCGCCATTGTCCCGCAGGGACGTGAGATTTTCCCGCTTTTGACCGTGAAGGAAAACCTTGAAACCGGGTTTGCCGCCTTGCCGCGTGCCATGCGCCATATCCCTGACGAGATTTTCGAACTGTTCCCGGTCCTACGTGACATGCTGGGCCGTCGCGGTGGGGATCTTTCGGGCGGACAGCAACAGCAGCTTGCGATTGGGCGCGCCCTTGTCACCCGGCCCAGATTGCTCGTGCTTGATGAACCGACCGAAGGCATTCAGCCATCGATCATCAAGGACATCCAGCGCGTGATCAAACAGTTGGCCAATCGTGGTGATATGGCGATCCTTCTGGTCGAGCAATATTTTGAATTTGCCCATGAACTGGCCGACGAGATTGTCGTGCTGGAACGCGGCGAGGTGGTTTTATCCGGATCAAAGGACACGCTGGATCGTGAAAAAGTCCGGGCCTATCTGACTGTTTGATCAGCATTTGCCGAAAATTTGCGCAGGTTTGGGGTGATTTGCGCGCTTAAACGGGGCCGGAAATCCGTCGGTTGCGATGGATTGTCTGGTTGGCCCGCATCTTGCTGTTATGGCCGATGGAATTGCCGGAAAACGGTATCAGGTTCACGTAAAGAACCAAATCATCAGGTGGCCTTGTGCAACTTTGCAAACTCGAAACCCCGATCTCCGCACTCCAAAACGCGGATACTGGACTGACCGCAGAGAACGCGCGCATCAAAACCGATGGCCGCGCCGAGGTGACGTTTCGAACGGGAACCGGCCCGACCCATCAGGGCGGGCATGCGGCACTTGATCATCTGTATTACCGCGATCCGATGAAAATCCTGTTTCCGCGCCCTGTGGCGGGGGATCTGACCACGGCTGTTTTGGTGACAACATCCGGCGGTATGGTCGGTGGCGATAAGCTGGCGTTTGAAGGTCGTGTTTCTGACGGCGCGTCTGCGTTGTTTACAGCCCAGGCGGCGGAAAAGATTTATCGATCTGCTGGGCTTGATTGTGAAATGTCGGTTGATCTGGGCGTTGGCGATGGTGGCTGGCTGGAATGGTTGCCCCATGAAACCATCCTGTTTGATCAGGCGCGGTTGCGGCGCAAAACAACCGTGGCTGCGACCGGAACGGGCATGATCATGGCCGGGGAAATGATGGTGTTTGGCCGTCTTGCCCGCGGCGAAGTATTTACCACGGGACTTGCCCGCGATGCATGGGATGTGTCGATTGACGGGCGCCCGATCTGGCGCGATGCGCTGCATCTTGAAGGTGATGTGTTGCGCATGCTCGATCACGCGGCGGCATTTGATGGCGCGCGCGCCGCGGCGACCGCCATTTTGGTTGGTCACGGTGCCGAGGATCAGTTGGATAATGCGCGGGTGTGTTTAACACAGGCGTGTGACGGTCTGGATGACGCGGCCGTTCTGTGTGCGGCAACCGCGATGAAGGGAATTGTGATTGCGCGCTTTATGGCGCGTGATCCGATGAAATTGCGCCGGGTCTACGGCGCATGGTGGAAACAGTTCCGCCATAAAACACGGGGACTTCCCGAACGCTTGCCGCGTTTGTGGGAGATTTAAAACGGTGGATCCAAGGAGGAAGCAGGCATGAATTTAACGCCACGCGAAAAGGATAAACTGCTGATTTCGGTTGCCGCCATGGTGGCGCGCAATCGCCTTGCACGCGGTGTAAAGCTTAACCATCCCGAATCCATCGCAATCATCACCGATTACGTTGTCGAGGGTGCGCGCGATGGTCGGTCGGTTGCCGATTTGATGCGCGACGGGGCCACCGTGATCAAACGCGATCAGGTGATGGATGGCATTGCCGAAATGATCCACGACATTCAGGTCGAAGCAACGTTCCCCGACGGAACCAAGCTTGTCACCGTTCACGAACCGATCCGTTAAGGGGGCTTATGATTATGATTCCAGGTGAAATCATTACCAAAGAAGGCAACCTGATTTTAAATGAGGGTCGTGAAACCAAAACCATCACGGTGTCCAATACCGGCGACCGCCCGGTGCAAGTTGGTTCGCACTATCATTTTTATGAAACCAATCCGGGGCTTGATTTTGACCGCGATGCCGCGCGCGGTTTTCGTCTGGATATTCCCGCAGGCAGTGCTGTCCGGTTTGAACCGGGCCAATCGCGCGAGGTCAATCTGGTTAAATATGCCGGGACCGGCACGGTCTATGGCTTTAACGCCAAAATCAACGGCACGCTTTAAGCAAGGGGGAACGACAAATGGCATATGAAATTGATCGTCCGTCCTATGCGGCGATGTTTGGACCAACCGTTGGCGACAAGGTCCGGCTGGCCGATACCGATCTGATCATTGAAGTCGAAAAGGACTTCACGACACTGGGCGAGGAAGTCAAATTTGGCGGCGGTAAAGTCATTCGTGACGGCATGGGTCAGTCACAGGTAACCCGTGCTGATGGTGCGGTCGATACCGTGATCACCAATGCGCTGATACTTGACTATACCGGCATCATCAAGGCCGATATCGGCATTCGTGATGGCCGTATTGCTGCTGTTGGCAAGGCCGGGAATCCCGATATTCAGCCCGGTGTCGATATTATCATTGGTCCGGGGACTGAAATCATTGCCGGCGAGGGCAACATCATCACCGCCGGGGGCATTGATGCGCATATCCACTGGATTTGCCCGCAACAGGTCGAAGATGCGCTTTATTCCGGCGTGACCAGCATGTTGGGCGGTGGGACCGGCCCGGCAGCCGGGACGAATGCCACCACCTGTACACCGGGGCCGTGGCATATTGCGCGCATGCTTCAGGCCGCAGACGGCATTCCGATGAATATCGGTTTCTTTGGCAAGGGCAATGCGACCCTGCCGGGATCGCTGATTGAACAGGTCAAGGCCGGTGCCTGCGGGCTTAAGCTGCATGAAGATTGGGGGACGACGCCCGCGGCAATTGATAACTGCTTGTCGGTCGCCGATGACCTTGATGTGCAGGTGATGATCCACACTGATACGTTGAACGAAAGTGGCTTTGTCGAACATACCCGTGCGGCGTTTAAGGGGCGGACCATTCATACCTTCCACACCGAGGGGGCCGGGGGTGGCCACGCGCCAGACATTATCAAGCTGTGTGGGGAGGCCAACGTCATCCCAAGTTCGACCAATCCGACCCGGCCATTTACGGTCAATACGATTGACGAACATCTCGACATGTTGATGGTCTGCCATCACCTTGATCCGAAAATCCCCGAAGACGTCGCCTTTGCCGAAAGCCGCATTCGCCGTGAAACGATTGCCGCCGAAGACATCCTGCATGACCTTGGTGCGTTTTCGATCATTTCATCAGACAGTCAGGCGATGGGCCGTGTTGGTGAAGTGATCACCCGGACCTGGCAGACCGCCGATAAGATGAAAAAGCAGCGTGGGGCGTTGGCCGAGGATGCCGGGTCGGGCAATGATAATTTCCGGGCCAAACGCTACGTCGCGAAATATACCATCAACCCGGCGATTGCACAGGGGATTGGATCGCATGTTGGCTCGATCGAAGTTGGCAAGATCGCCGATCTGGTGGTCTGGAAACCGATGTTCTTTGGCGTAAAGCCTGACATGGTGATCAAGGCTGGCATGATTGCCGCAGCCGCCATGGGCGATCCCAATGCATCGATCCCGACCCCGCAGCCGGTCCATTACCGTCCGATGTTTGGGGCCTATGGTGGTGCGCTTGCACGATCAAGCTTCTCGTTCGTGTCGCAGGCGGGCATAGATGCAGGAATTGCCGCTGAATTTGGCCTGTCGAAGGATCTTTTGGCGGTGTCAAACACGCGCACGATTGGCAAGAAAGACATGAAGCTCAATGACGCCTTGCCGAAAATGGATGTCGATCCTGAAACCTATCAGGTGACGGCCGATGGCGAACTTCTGACCTGTCAGCCGGTCGATACTGTGCCGATGGCGCAGCGGTATTTCCTGTTTTGATCGGGGCGCGTTACATCATGCGGCATGCCATTGAACATATCCCGGTTGATCGTTCTGACACCTCTGAGGTGCGTGGCACGGTAACCTTGGTGTTTTCCGGCCGTCATCGGCGGCGCATTCGTCTGCTTGATGATGCGGGCGATGCGTTTTTGCTTGATCTGCCCCACGCGGTGCGGCTGGCCGATGGGGATCGGTTGCGGCTTTTGGATGGTGGGGTGATTGTTGTTCGCGCTGCCGAAGAACCGGTTTTAACCATCACCGCCGCCGGGCCGATTGCGACCGCCAAACTGGCATGGCATATCGGCAACCGGCATACCCCGGTTCAGGTTCTCGGTGATGGCCGTTTGCGGATCATTGATGATCATGTCATGCGCGATATGATCACCGGGCTTGGCGGCGTTGTTGAGACCGAAATCGCGCCGTTTGATCCGCTTAATGGGGCTTATCACGGTCTTGGCGGGGCCCATGGTCACAGCCACGGCAATGACCATTTTGATCATGATGACGATCATAAACATGCCCACGCATCAGGAAAACCCCATGACCACTAGTGGCGATGACCTGACGCTCAATCCTGCAGGCCTGATGCGTCTGATGACATGGCTCAGTCCGTCTTTTCCGGTCGGGTCTTATACCTATTCGCATGGCGTGGAATATGCGGTTGAGGACGGTCGGGTGACGTCTGCGCCGACCCTGATCAACTGGGTCGAAGGCGTTTTGGAATTTGGTGCCGGGCGGATTGATGCAGTGTTGTTTTGTGCCGCATGGCGGGCCGCCCGTTCGGGTGACGAAGACGCACTGTTCGACATCGGGATTGAGGCCGATTGTTGGCGCGGCACATCTGAAATGGCGCTTGAGGCCACCGCACAGGGTCGCGCCTTTGTCTCCACCGTTTCCAAAGTCTGGGGCGATGGGATGCTGACCCGTTGGGCCGATAAAATGCGCGGTGATGATCGTTTGCCATCCTATCCGGTGGCGGTTGGCATTGCGGCAGCGGTTGCCAAAATCCCGTTGCGTGAAGCGCTTACGGCCTTTTTGCACGCCATGGCCGCCAATCTTGTGTCAAGTGCCGTGCGTCTGGTGCCGCTGGGGCAGACCGATGGCGTGCGATCCCTGTCATCGCTTGATCAGGCCGTCTCGGTTGCGGTGGATCATGCCATGGCGGCGGCTTTGGACGATCTGGGGGCGGCGGCCCCGATGGTCGACTGGACATCCATAAAACACGAAACCCAATATACGAGGCTATTCAGATCATGAGCTCTCCCCTTCGTATCGGCATTGGTGGCCCGGTCGGGTCCGGTAAAACCGCCCTTTTGGAACGCCTGTGCAAGGCCATGCGCGATGAATTTAATATCGCGGCGATCACCAATGATATCTACACCCGCGAAGACGCCGAATTCATGACCCGTTCGGGCGCATTGGATGCGGACCGCATTGCCGGTGTTGAAACCGGTGGCTGCCCGCATACCGCCATTCGCGAAGATGCCTCGATCAATCTGGCGGCAGTCGAAGACATGGCGGCCAAGCATGCCGGGCTTGAGGCGATCTTTATTGAATCGGGCGGCGATAATTTGTCGGCCACTTTCTCGCCCGAGCTTGCCGACATCACCATTTACGTCATCGACGTTTCAGCCGGTGATAAAATCCCGCGCAAGGGCGGGCCGGGCATTACGCGGTCTGACTTGCTGGTGATCAATAAAACCGATCTGGCGCCATTGGTCGGGGCTGATTTGGGTGTCATGGACCGCGATGCCAAGAAAATGCGTGGCACCCGTCCGTTCCTGTTTACCAATCTTAAGGCGATGGACGGCCTTGAAGACGTTAAGAATTTCATCATCGAGACAGGGGGGCTCCGCCAATCCGCAGCGTCCTGATATGGGGATAGATGGACGCAAATATTAAGCGGATGACGGGAGCACACATCGCCCGGCCAGCAATGGTCGGGCGTTTGTGGTTTGGGCTTAGAATAGAATGAGCAACTTTTTAGTTGCATAATAAAAAATGCTCAGGCATCTTAAATGCAACCAGGAGGTTGCGTTATGTCAAATACGATTGAAAAGTCTATCGAGATTAAGGCCCCGCGTGCCCGTGTGTGGCGCGCATTAACCAGTCATACCGAATTTGGCACGTGGTTTGGTCTTGCGATTGATGCCCCGTTTGAGGTTGGCAAGGTTTCGACCGGCAAAATCACGATTGAGGGTTTCACCCATGTGCCGTGGCATTCCACCATCAAGGCGATGGAGGAACCAGCCTATTTCGCCTATACATGGCATCCCTATGCCGTGGACCCGGATGTTGATTACAGTGGGGAGCCCGAAACACTGGTCGAATTCTGGCTCGAAGAAGGCGATGGTCAGACATCGGTTCGGGTGCGCGAAACCGGATTTGACAATCTACCCGCCCATCGGGTTGCCGAAGCATTGCGCGCCAACACACATGGTTGGGCATCCCAGTTGGAAAACATCAAAAAACATGTCGAAAACTGAAAATAATCAAGCGAATGGCAAAAATGACGGTGATTTTTCCGTCATTTTTGCCGCTCTGGGTGATTCCACCCGGTTAGCACTCTTTGATCGTCTGTCGGATGGCAAGCCGCGATCAATTTCGGTGCTGTCTGATGATGCCGACATGACCCGGCAGGCCGTGACCAAGCATCTGCGCGTGCTCGAAGCCGCCGGGCTGGTGCAAAATCATCGGATGGGCCGCGAAAGCCATTATGCCTTTTGCCCTGATCAACTCAAACAGGCGCGCGCCTATCTTGATCATGTGGCCGGGCGTTGGGATTCTGCACTGATGCGGCTTAAAACCTTTGTCGAAGGCGATGACGGCTAACGTTTTGAAATCGCGCATCTATTGCGGGATGAGCCAAGGCATTTGTCCGAAAGAAGCGTCATTTTGCTTGGCGGGAAGGAAAATTGCGGGTATCCCATTGCCCGTTGAGCCGGTCGGGCGGACCGGTTAACGAAAGGTCGTTTTGCGCAAGGGGTTGATTGCAAGGCGGTCTTATAACGGGAATGGGAACCGTTACATGAATACCAAGGATATTGTTTATATCGCCCTGTTTGCGGCTTTGACCGCAGTTCTGGGGCTGTTTCCGCCACTTACCCTTCCGGTGACCGGCGTTCCGGTAACTGCACAGTCGCTTGGCCCGATGTTGGCGGGGGCCATTTTGGGTGCCCGGCGCGGTGGCCTGTCGATTGTGCTGTTTCTTGTGCTGGTCGCGGTGGGTTTGCCGTTGCTGTCTGGTGGACGCGGTGGTTTTGGCGTGATGATCGGGGTGACCGGTGGCTTCATCTTTGGCTGGGCCGTTTCGGCCTTTGTCATTGGCCTTCTGATCGAACACTTCTGGAATGACCTTACGGTGATCAAAGCGACCCTTGCCATCGGGTTTGGCGGGATTGTTGTGCTGTATGCCATTGGCAATGCGTGGGTGGCGGTGGCGGCCGACATCAGCTATTGGCAGGCAACTGTCGGGGCGGCACCGTTCCTGATTGGCGATGCGATCAAGGTGGCGATTGCGGTTGCGGCGTGCCTTGCTGTACGGCGGTCCTATCCCTTGATTTCCAAGACGCGCTAACGTCTTATGGGTGCCACGCATGGAACGCCATGTGCGTCGATGTCTGGCACCCTTTATGCGCATCCTTCCACGCCCTTAAAACCCACGGATACCCCCTTATGATCCGTTTTGAAAACGTCTCTGTGCAGTTTGAACAGCGACGTGTGCTTGACGATATTTCGCTGACCCTGACTGAAAAACGGATTGCGGTTGTCGGGGCAAATGGCTCGGGCAAAAGCACCTTTGTGCGCTTGCTCAATGGGCTGCAAACCGCGACCAGCGGTACGGTGACGGTCGATGATTTCAATCCGGCCAAGGACGGGCGCAAGCTGCGCCGTCATGTCGGATTTGTCTTTCAAAATCCAGATAATCAGATTGTCTATCCGGTGGTTGAAGAAGACCTCGCCTTTGGTCTCAAGGCGTTAAAATTGCCTAAGGACGAGGTTCATCGCCGCATTGATGAAATCCTTGCGCGCTATGACCTGACAGATTTCAAAACCCATCCAAGCCACCTTTTGAGCGGCGGGCAAAAGCAGCTTCTGGCGATTTCCGGGGTGCTGGTGATGAATCCGCGCTATGTCATTTTTGACGAGCCGACCACCTTGCTTGATCTGCGCAACCGCAATCGGGTCGAACGCGCCATCGCAAAGCTTGATCAAACCGTGATTACGGTGTCGCATGATCTTGATCTGATTGCTGATTATGACCGGGTACTGGTGTTTGATCAGGGCAAGATCGCCCTTGATGATACCCCCGCCAACGCCTTGTCAAAATACCGCGAGATGATGGCATGATCGCCGGGCTTTATATCGATGGCACATCGCCGCTACACCGCGCAGGTGCCGGGATCAAGATATTGGCGATGATTGCCCTTGGCACCGGCGTCTTCCTGATCCCTGATTGGCCGGTGGTGACAGGTATCCTTGCAACGGTACTGGCATTCTACCCGCTGTGTGGATTTGGCCCGTCTGTCATCTGGGCGCAGGTGAAGCCGATCTTCTGGCTGCTTTTGATCTTTTTTGCCGTGCAGCTTTGGCTCAATGACTGGCAGGCGGGATTGCTTGTCGTCACTCGTGTGGCCGCAATTGTATTGTTCGCGTCCCTTGTGACATTGACCACCAAAACGTCCGCCATGCTGGCATCACTGGAACGCGCCATGGGGCCGTTGCGTCCGCTTGGCGTTAATCCGGAAAAGGTCAGTCTGGCGATTTCGATGGTGCTGCGGTTTATCCCGGTGATTGCCACTGTGGCATCGGAAATCCGCGATGCTCAACGGGCACGGGGCTTGGATAAATCCATCCTTGCCATGGTCGTGCCCCTGATCATCCGCACCCTTAAAATGGCCGATGATGTGGCCGATGCGATTGAAGCGCGCAGCTTTGATTCTGATGAACCTGCACATTGATCGCGCCGCAAAAGAAAGCCCCCGGCACACCAAGTTTTGGGCGAGATGGCGTGCCGGGGAACCGCATTGCTGCGGATCTTGTCAAATCAGTCCGCTGGGTTCGCTAAGCCAAGATGCTTGGCATGAAAGCGGATGTGATCTTCGATGAAGCTTGAGATGAAGTAATAGCTATGGTCATAGCCATCCTGCATACGCACCGTCAGCGGGTAGCTTGATGATTTGGCCGCTGCTTCAAGCACTTCGGGTTTAAGCTGCTCGGCCAAGAAGCCGTCTGCATCGCCCTGATCGACAAGGGCCGGTGTTTGCGCATCCGGCGCTGTTGCCGATTTCATCAGTTCCGAACTGTCCCATGCTTTCCAAACTGATTTGTCATCACCAAGGTAATTGCCCAGCGCCTTTTGGCCCCACGGGCAATTGATCGGATTGCAGATCGGGGAAAAGGCCGTGACCGATTTGAATGTGCCGGGATTACGAAGCGCAATCATCAATGCCCCGTGACCGCCCATCGAATGACCCGAAATCACCGCATCATCAGAAACCGGGAAATGATCCTTGATCAGGCTTGGCAGTTCCTTGGTGACATAGTCATACATGCGGTAATTACGTGCCCAGGGTTCCTGCGTCGCATTGACGTAGAACCCGGCACCCTTACCAAAATCATAGGCCTCGTTCTCGTCATCGGGCACATGATCGCCGCGCGGGCTGGTGTCGGGTGCGACAATAGCAATGCCCAGTTCGGCCGCCAGACGAAACGCACCGGCCTTTTGCATGAAGTTTTCATCGGTGCATGTCAGACCCGATAGCCAGTACATCACCGGGACCTTGGTGCCATTGCCGGCCTGTGGCGGCAGGAAAATGGCAAAGCGCATGTCACAGCCCAGAACATTGGACGGGTGGGTGTATTGCTTTTGCCAGCCGCCATAGACCTTGTTGCTTGATGCGTTCTCAATACCCATTTCGGGCTCCTCTGATCTTTTGATCGTCGGCCAATGCCGGGGTTAAATTCGGTATTGGCGTGATAATTCAAAACGTTTTGGTTTGATCAGTAATGGATTACCGAACGGATGCTTTTACCTTCATGCATCAAATCGAACGCTTCGTTGATGTCTTCAAGTTTCATGGTGTGGGTGATGAAGTCCGACAGTTTGAATTCACCGGCAAGATAGCGTTCAACATAATCAGGGAGCTGCGAACGGCCCTTGACCCCACCAAAGGCGGTGCCGCGCCAGACGCGCCCGGTCACAAGCTGGAACGGTCGGGTCGAGATTTCCTGACCAGCCCCGGCAACGCCGATAATCACCGACTCACCCCAACCCTTGTGGCAGCACTCAAGGGCGGAGCGCATGACATTTACATTGCCGATGCACTCAAAGCTCCATTCAACGCCGCCATCGGTCATCTCGACAATGACCTCCTGAATGGGTTTGTCGAATTTCTGCGGGTTGATGCAATCGGTCGCGCCCAGTTGCTTGGCAAGTTCGAACTTTGACTCGTTAATATCAATGGCAACAATGCGGCCGGCACCGGCCATCTGCGCGCCAATGATCGCCGAAAGACCGATGCCGCCAAGGCCAAAGACGGCAACGGAATCGCCCTTTTGCACTTTGGCGGCATTGGTGGTGGCCCCCATGCCGGTGGTCACACCACAACCCAGTAGGCAGACTTCTTCAAGTGGGGCGGATTTGTTGATTTTCGCCAATGAGATTTCCGGCAGAACCGAATATTCCGAGAAGGTCGAGCAGCCCATATAATGGAAGATTGGCTTGCCATTCTGGGAAAAACGCGTGGTGCCATCAGGCATCAGGCCCTTGCCCTGCGTTGCGCGGATTTTCTGGCACAGGTTGGTTTTGCCCGATTTACAGAATTTGCACTCGCCACATTCGGGGGTATAGAGCGGAATGACGTGATCGCCCACGGCTACACTGGTCACACCTTCGCCGATGGACTCAACAATGCCGCCGCCTTCATGGCCAAGGATGGCGGGGAAAATCCCCTCGGGATCGTCACCCGACAGGGTGAAGGCATCGGTATGGCACACACCGGTCGCAACGATCTTGATGCGCACTTCGCCTGCCTTGGGCGGGGCAACCTGAACCTCTTCAATCGACAGCGGTTTGCCTGCTTCCCAGGCAATGGCGGCTTTGCAGGTAATGGTTTCGGCGCTCATGATCGTACTCCGGCTTGTATGTAAGGATGCGACCAGTATATTTATTCCGTCAAAAATGATAATTATGTGATTTGGTAATTTACTTTTACCAACACGTAATAATGACGAAGGATATGGCGATGAATGCGTGGGACGGGATCAGCGAATTTATCGCCGTGTCCGAGCGCCAAAGCTTTACCGCGGCGGCCAGACAACTTGGCATTTCCGTCGCACAGGTCAGCCGACAGGTCACGGCGTTGGAGGAAAAGCTTGGCGTGCAATTGTTTTACCGCACCACGCGCAAGGTCAGCGCGACCGAGGCCGGAGTGATCTATTATCAGCATTGCCGACAATTGCTCGATGGGTTGGGAGACGCCGAACGCGCGATTGGCAATTTGACCGAGGTGCCGCGCGGCAAACTTAAAATCACCGCCCCGACCACCTACGGCGAAACCGTGATTGCCCCGCTGGTCAATGATTTCGTCGCCCGCTATCCCGATCTTGAAGTGCACTGTCGTTTCACCAATCAGAAACTTGATCTGGTGCTAGAAGGTTTTGATATGGCCATCCGTTTGGGCCGACTGGATGGCGCGATGGGTGGCTTGATGCATCAGCAGCTTTCAACCCGGCGGCTTTATGCCTGTGCCGCGCCAAAGTACATCGCCAAACGCGGTGAGCCCTATTCACTGTCGGAACTATCCCACCATAACTGCCTTGTCGGGACGCTTGATTACTGGCGGTTTGAAGAAGACGGGCGCGAACGCACTGTGCGCATCCACGGCACCATCCACGCCAACAGTGGGCAGGCGCTTCTGGATGCCGCCCGCAAGGGCATGGGGATTGTGCAATTGCCCGACTATTACGTCGATCCATGGATCGCCAGTGGTGATCTTGTCCCAGTGCTCACCAAATACCAGCCGTCGGATGAAGGCATTTGGGCGCTGTATCCCACCAACCGGCACCTTAGCCCGAAAATCAGGATGCTGGTGGAACATTTGGGACGGTATTTGGGGTAAGGGAGGCGTCGTGAACTTGGCCGACGCATTTCACAAAATCTGGTTCCCCGCGTCAAACGGGCGATACCAGTTTTTGCGATTTGAGGAGGTAGGACATGGCAAGTTGTCGGGATTCCAACGGCGACCTTTGGGAGCTGTATGAAGGCAAGGATGGCTGGCGGTGGCGGCGCACGGCACGCAACGGCAATATTGTTGGGGCATCGACGCAAGGCTATTCCAAGAAACAGGACTGCATCAATAATGCTGAACGCAACGGCATGACATGCGCGCTTAAGGACTAAACACTAAGCACGCATCGTCGCATTAAAAAAGCCCCTTTGGCAAAGATGCCAAGGGGGCTTTTGGTGTTTATTGGTCTATGCGGTGGGGTTGCTGCGTGGGGTAGGGGGGCTATGCAACTTCGCCACTAACCCAAATTGGTTCGTGCGACACCAAGATGGGGTAGCTTTGCCAGTATGGGGTGCTATTGCCCTGTTTGAGCCAAGATTAGGAATGCCATGAACCAGATCATTTATCTTGTCGGTGTCGTCGTCATTGTTCTGTTTGTTCTGGGCTATTTTGGTCTGCGCTAACAGACACATCGCGGCGACCCTGTCCGTGCTTTTCGCAGCGATCAACGGCGAGATTCCCCGGAGCTGGCCGTGTTAGGATGAGCTACACACAAAAAGCCCCTCTGGCGTGGGTGCCTAAGGGGCTTTTGGGTGTCTATTGGCCAATACGTATGTGCGCTTTACTGCGCGGTCCACCCGCCATCAACCGACATATGCGTGCCGGTCATTTGATCGGCCGCGTCCGAGCACAGGAACAAGGCAGTTTTGCCGATCTGTTCAGGTGTGACGAACTGTTTGGACGGGTGTTTGTCCGACACAAGGTTGCTTGCGGCTTGTTCAATTGAAATGCCGCCTTTCTTGGCGTTGGCTTCGATCTGGCGTTCGACCAGTTCGGTGCGCACCCAGCCCGGGCAAATGGAATTTGCGGTGATGCCGGTTTCTGCCGTTTCAAGGGCGGTCACCTTGGTCAGGCCCATGATGCCGTGTTTGGCCGCGACATAGGCCGCCTTTTGCGGAGATGCGACAAGCCCGTGGGCGGATGCGGTATTGATGATCCGGCCCCAGTCTTTTTGTTTCATAAACGGCAGGGCAAAGCGCGTGGTGTGAAACGCCGATGTCAGGTTGATCGCAATCACAGCATCCCATTTTTCTGGCGGGAAATCTTCGATCAGATCGGTGTGCTGAATGCCGGCATTATTGATCAGGATGTCGGCACCGCCGCCAAATTTATCGGCGGCATCTTTCATCATTGCCTCGATTTGATCGGGCTTGGACAGGTCCGCGCCATTGTAATAGGCGGTCACACCAAAGTCGGTTTCGAGTGATTTTCGGGTCGCCTCGATCTCGTCCTTGTCGCCAAAACCATTAAGCATGATGTCCGCCCCGGCCCCGGCAAGTGCCTTTGCCATCGCAAGGCCGATGCCGCTGGTGGAGCCGGTTACAAGTGCGCGTTTTCCTGTCAGCATGATGTCTTCTCCCTAAGGGTGAGGCGGTGGGGCCTCTTATTAACTTAGGAGGATCATGCCGCAGCGCAATGTAAAGCGCAACGCAAGACAAAAGAAAGGCAGGCCCGTCGCTGTTTAGGTGATGTTGGGGTGGGGCGTACGATCAACTGCCGATGCCGTATTTACGCAGTTTGTTGGCAATGGATGTATGCGATACGCCCAACCGTTCAGCCAGCTTGCGTGAGCTTGGGTAATCGGGATAAAGCCGGGTCAGCATTTCCCGCTCGATCATTGTCATGCCGGTCGCAAAATCCTCGGCGGCAAGGGCGTTGGTGATGATGTCAGGTTGTTGGGGCGCGCCGGGGCGTATATTTCTGCCTTTGGTGTCCGGTGTGTAAGAGGTTGCTGTGTCATGGGCGCGTGGTGCTGTGCCGATGGCCGCGTCATTGAGGTCGCGTGCACTTAGCACATCGCCATCGAGCAGGGCTACGGCGCGAAACAGGGTGTTTTCCAGTTCCCGCACATTGCCCGGCCAGTCATGATGCCTTAGCCAATCAAGCGCGTCATTGGCAAGATAGGGTGTGGCGCGTTCGGTTTGCTGGGCGGTGCGGTCGATGAAAAACTGGGCCAGATCATGGATGTCTTCACGCCGCTCATGCAAAGGTGGCAGGGTAATGCCAAGGACGTTGAGGCGGAAATACAGGTCTTCGCGAAACGTCCCGTCATGGGACATGGCTTCAAGATCACGGTTGGTCGCACTGATGATTCGGACATCGACGGCGATTTCATCCGTACCCCCGACCCGGCGGAACCGGCCATCTTGCAAGACGCGCAGCAATTTGGCCTGCAAATAAGGTGTCAGCTCGCCGATTTCATCCAAAAACAGCGTGCCACCATCGGCAAGCTCCAGTAATCCCGGCTTGCCGCCGCGCCTGGCACTGGTAAAGGCCCCGGCGGCATAGCCAAACAGCTCGCTTTCGGCCAAACCTTCGGGCATGGCGGCACAGTTCAAGGCCAGAAACGGCTGGTCAATGCGGGAACTGGCCCGGTGGGATGCGCGTGCGAAGAGTTCCTTGCCAGTACCGGTTTCGCCCAAAATCAAAAGCGGTGCGTCAATCGCGGCAAGGCGCTTTGCCTGTGATTTGACCCGCATCATCGCCCGGCTTTCGCCGATAATGTCGTCAAATCCGGTGTGGCTGCGATCCTGAAGGGCGGTAATCACCCGGCCCAGCCCGGCGGCCCGGTGAAACACCATCACCCCGCCCCACGGTGTGGTGTCATCCGCGTCCGATCCGTCATCGACATGGCCAATCGGTTCGACCTGTAGCAAATAGGTCTGGCCACCCAAAATCACCTCGCGCTCGGGCAGGTGAAACTGACTTTGGCGTAAATCTTCAATAGATGGATCACTTAAAATGAAAGAAATATCACGATCACGAAGATCTTTTTCGGAAGTGCCGGTAATGGTCTGTGCGGCCGGGTTGGCTTGGGCAATCTGGCCATTGGCATCGACCGCAATCACCGGGTTACCAAAGGCGGCCAAGGTCGCATGAAGCTGCGCACGGCGGCGTTCAGTTGGTAGCCGGTCAATTTCGCGGATGCCCGATATGCCGGGAATTTGTTTGAGCGCATGGGACAACAGCGGAAACCGTTCCGGGCGGATGGCCGGAATGTCGGCATAGATGTAATGGGTGGTGACCTCAAAGGCGCGGATATCGAGCCCCTGATCGGTCAGCACATTGACCACATCACGGGTAATACCAAGCCTGTTTTCGCCCTGAATTTCAAACCGCATAACTGTACCGATAAGTTTACACTGTAAATAATAGTGTACAGGCAGGTTTTCACCAAATCCACATAATTCCCGCGATTATTCAATTTTGGTGAGCAATTGTCTGTACACTATTATTTACAGATAGCGAGAGAGCATTTTGTGGGAAAATGCCTGAAACCAGCACTTTCGATCATCTGGCACAGGCCTTGCGGGTATGGCGGTATAACAAACGCAATTTCGGGAGCCCCACCATGTCTGTAGACTATAAAACCAATGCCAAAACCGGTTTCGCCACACGTGCCATTCATCATGGTTATGACCCGCAAAGTCACAACGGGGCGCTGAACCAGCCGGTTTATATGTCCTCGACCTTTGCTTTTGAAACTGCCGAGCAGGGCGGGCGGTTCTTTGCCGGGGACGAGCAGGGCTTTATCTATTCGCGCATTGCCAATCCGACGCTTGATTTGCTGGAAAAACGCTTGGCAGTGCTTGAAGGTGGGGAAGCTTCGGTTGCGACCGCATCGGGCATGGGGGCGATCACGTCCGTGTTCTGGACCTTCATTGCGCCGGGTGATGAGATCATTGTCGATCGCACGCTTTATGGCTGCACATTTGCCTATTTCCGCCATGGTCTGGAAAAGTTTGGCATCAAGCATACCCATGTCGATCTGACCGACCCGGCGGAGCTTGAAAAGGCGATTTCCGACAAAACCAAGATTGTCTATTTCGAAACCCCGGCCAACCCGAACATGCGTCTGGTCGATATCGAAGCGATTTCCGAGATTGCCCATAAACATGGGGCGAAAGTTGTCGTCGATAACACCTATTGCACGCCGTATCTGCAGCGCCCGATTGAGCTTGGTGCCGATATCGTTGTCCATTCCGCGACCAAATATCTGGGCGGGCATGGTGATTTGATGGCCGGTGCGGTGATTGGTTCGACCGAGGATATGACGCAAGTTCGATTGATCGGCTTGAAGGATATGACCGGTGCTGTTTTATCCGCACAGGACGCCAACCTTGTCATGCGCGGGCTTAAAACGCTGGAGCTGCGCATGGAACGTCATTGCGACAATGCCGAGAAAATTGCCGATTTTCTGGCGAACCATCCGAAGGTCGAAAAGGTCTTTTATCCCGGCCTTGAAAGCGATCCGCAGCACGCGCTGGCCAAAAAGCAGATGGATCGTTTTGGGGGCATGATTGCGTTTGAGCTTAAAGGCGGGATCGAAGAAGGCCGTAAATTGATGAACGGGCTGAATATGATCACCCGTGCGGTCAGCCTTGGAGACGCCGAAACGCTGATCCAGCATCCGGCATCGATGACCCATTCGACCTATACCCCCGAAGAACGTGCGGAATATCAGATCACCGATGGTTTGATCCGTCTGTCCGCCGGGCTTGAAAGCATCGACGATATTTTGGCCGATCTTGGTCAGGCGCTTGATGGGGATGAAATGGCGATTGCCGCTGAATAATCCCGATTTGGATATGGGATAATCACCCGGCAGAGGGGGCTAACAGTCTCTTTGCCGGGGGGATCGGTTATTGGGGGCTGTCACCTTCAGGGACGCGCCTCTGTTGGAACATGCTGTATTTTTTCATCGCTTCGACGGATTTTTCCGGCAAAAGTGGGTTTTCTATGCGGAAAATGCGTAAATCCTTAAGGTTTAATTTCTGAAAGGATGGTGCTGTTTCAGGGTGGGTTTGAAGCAAATCCCAAAGCAGGCCTGTGTCAAATGCCCTCTCCATTCCGATTTGAAGCGCCTTGTGCAGTTCCGGTGCCTTGGGGCTGACAAAGAAATAAATCGGTTGCGGATAATAAAGCGCAATCTTGTCGGAGATAATGATATTCGGGGCGCTTTCGCGCATCCATTGCCATTCACCGACAATCTGCCAATAAGCGCGCGGATAGAGGTCAAACCGCTGGGCGTTGAGCATCTTGTGTAATGTCATGTAACGCCCATCGGTAACGGAAAACCCGTTCAGGCGTAGGGTGTCGCCATCGGGCCAGCCTATGCCCTGACCAATTGTGAATTTTTTAAGCTCTTGCAAAGATTCTATATCATTTAGTTCATGCAATATTTCCGGTTGAGTCATAAAAAGCCGCAACCCTGTCGTGCCCATATATATCGGAACATAAACCGGCAGCAGTTTTTCTTCGCGCTCGGCATTGGTTCCAAAAAACACGACATTTATTTCATCGCCCGATTGAAGCATGGCGATGCGGCGTTGCTCGGTTGGGTATTCGGCGCAGGATGGCCGTACCTTAATGTCACTGTCGCTCAGAGACAGGGCAAGCCGCAAAAGATCGACGTCATATTCGGTATGGTCTTCCCAACTGATTTCTCCCTTGCAATAGGCTGACCCTAAAGACATTGGAACCGTGGCATTGATATCTCTGGTTTGGGCAATGCACGGATTGCCAAGGAAAAGAACCACAATGGGCAGTAGGATTAGAAGTCTGATTGTTATCGACATGTTTCCCGGACGCCTTTTATTTACTTTATCAACCAGGCAATAAAATCATTGGTTGGGGCTCGTGATATTGAGTCCTGATACCTTAACGATCTGTTTAAAGGCCATGCACATGACGATGTCTGGCGTCGGATGGGCCACTTTGGGCATCGAATCGCGGTGAGATTATCGGTATTTTTTGACCGCGAAATATTGTTTCAGATGGGAAATTCGAAGGTTTTGGCAGGTTCGTCGCAGCAGATTCCACAGGTCGGCCGAAATCGCCGAATCTTGTGTGAAACTTGGTGGCGGGAACTTGATTTTTGCGCAGTCTGTTTAAAAATCGGTAATTCAATACCGGAATGTTGCGGTGAGCCGGATGGCCGCCGTGCATAACCCACATCAAAAGGTGTTACGTAAGATGTCCGCACAAGATGCCGCCCCGGAAATCGGTGAAATTATCGAAGCAAGCTCAACCGGTCAGGTGAAGGCCGAAGATCTTGAGATGCTCGGTCAGATCGAGAAAAAGGTGCGGTGGCTATCAAGCTGGACCATCCATAATGCCAACCATCTGCGCCCCAAGCGCGATGGTATCAAGGTCGGTGGGCATCAGGCGAGCTGTGCATCGATGACGACGCTGATGACAGCCCTTTATTTCAATGTTCTGCGTCCGCAGGACCGGGTGGCGGTCAAGCCGCATGCCAGCCCGGTTTTCCATGCGATTAATTATCTGTTTGGTCGTCAGACCAAGGAGAAGCTCGAAAAATTCCGCTCATTTGGCGGCGCGCAATCCTATCCATCGCGGACCAAGGATGGTGATCAGGTTGATTTTTCAACCGGGTCGGTCGGCCTTGGGGCGGCGGTAACGAACTTTGCCGCGTTAACGCAGGATTACCTGCGATATAAGGATATGCTGCCCAAGGGCGAGGTTCCGGGGCGCATGGTGGCGCTTGTCGGCGATGCGGAACTTGATGAGGGCAATATCTATGAGGCGCTTCTTGATACGTGGAAGCATGACATTCGCAATGTCTGGTGGGTGATTGATTATAACCGCCAAAGCCTTGATGGCATGATCGATGCCCATCTGTTCCGGGTCATTGGCCGGTTTTTCCGTGCGGTTGGCTGGAACGTGATTACCATCAAATATGGTCGCAAACTGCACGAAGCCTTTGCCAAGCCGGGGGGTAAGTCACTTAAGAAATGGCTCAATGACGTGCCCAACGATATCTATTCCGCGCTGACGTTTCAGGGCGGGGCAGCATGGCGCGCACAAATCACATCCGATATGCCCGGTGATAATGCACTGGCGAGCCTGTTGGGCGAATATGAAGATGATGCGCTGCATGACCTGATAACCAATCTGGGCGGGCATTGCATGGAGGCCGTGCTGAGCGCGTTTGATGCGGTTCCCAATGACAAACCAACCATCTTTATCGCCTATACCGTTAAGGGATATGGCACCCCGCTTCAGGGGCATAAGGACAATCATGCGGGCCTGATGAATGTGCCGCAGATGGGCGCGTTTAAGAAACAAAACTGTGTTGAGGACGGCAAAGAGTGGGATTTTGCCGCCGGATTGGATGTATCAGAGGATAAAATCCGGAATTACATTAAAAACGCCCCGTTCAATGATGCCGCACCCCGCCACAAAAAGGCGGATGTCATTACCATTCCCGACATGCCCTATGCGCGGACAGATACATCAAGCACGCAGGAAGTGTTTGGTAAAATCCTCAATGAACTGGCCAAGATGAAAAACAGCGATCTGTCTGATCGTATTGTCACCACATCGCCCGATGTGACGGTGTCGACCAACCTTGGCGGGTTTGTGAACCAGCGTGGGTTGTTTGGCCGCGAAGACCTTGCCGATGAATTCCGCGAACGCAAGGTGCCCTCGGCCCAGAAATGGATACGTTCGCCAAGTGGGCAGCATGTCGAGCTTGGCATTGCCGAAAACAACCTGTTCCTTAATCTGGCCGCCCTTGGCCTGTCGCACAGCCTGTTTGGGCAGCGGTTGTTCCCGATTGGCACGCTGTATGATCCGTTCATTGCGCGCGGGTTGGATGCGCTCAATTACGCCTGTTATCAGGATGCGCGGTTTATGGTTGTCGCCACACCAAGTGGCATTTCGCTCGCACCTGAAGGTGGCGCGCATCAGTCGATCAGCACGCCGATGATCGGCATGGGCCAGCCTGGCCTGACCAGTTTTGAGCCAAGCTTTGGCGATGAAGTTGCTGCAATCATGGGGTGGTCGTTTGACCATATGCAGGCCGAGGACGGCGGGTCGATTTACATGCGCCTGTCGACCAAGCCATTGAGCCAGCCCGAACGTGATCTTTCGGATGCGGATAAATCCGATATTGTTTCGGGTGGGTATTGGCTGCGTGAACCGGGTGATGACTGCAAGATGGTGATTGCCTATTGCGGGGCGATGGCGCCGGAAGCAATCGCCGCATGGGAAAAGCTGTCGGAAGATCATCCGGGCTTGGGGCTTTTGGCCGTGACCTCGACCGATCGTTTGTACAACGAATGGCAGGACCTTGAGCGGGCCCGTCTTGAGGGCAAGGCGGATGCTCAGATGTCGCATGTGGAAAATCTGCTGAAACCGCTGGCATCCGATGCGCGCCTTGTCACGGTGATTGATGGTCATCCGGCGGCGTTAGCGTGGCTGGGCTCGGTGCGCGGACATGCGGTTGCCCCGCTTGGTGTGAACAACTTTGGCCAGTGCGGCGATAGCATCGCGCTTTATGAGCATTACCAGATCGGTACGGATGCGATCCTGCGCGCAGCCAAGCGTTGGGACTAAGGCCGTTCAGACGTCACGCTGTAAGGGGAGGGCAATGTGCCCTCCCTTTTTTGTTGGGTTTCGGTGGGGAAATGTTGACCGCAGGTGGGAAACTAAGTACGAGAAAAATCCGCATTTTATAAAAATAAACAAAAGCCCCATGTTCAATCTTGGCCGGGGTGGTGAAACGTTCCTATGAATTTTACACGTCTTCGCGGACTTTGTCCGGCGATGCCCATGAGCACGCCAAAGGAAGCCTTGCGCGCCGGAATGGGCGCGTTAATCGGCTTGGGTGTTGCGGGTTTCTTGCTGTCGTTCTTTGATTTGCAGGGGGCTGGACTTTATCTGATTGCGCCGTTTGGGGCGTCATCGGTGTTGTTATTTGCAGTACCCAACAGCCCGCTTGCCCAGCCGTGGTCGGCGATTGTTGGCAACAGTGTGTCGGCACTGGCGGGTATTGCCGTTTGTCACATGGTGAGTGATCCGGTTTTATGTGTGGCTTTGGCGGTTGGTGTCGCGATTGCGGCGATGATCCTTTTGCGCGCGGTTCACCCACCGGGTGGGGCGGTTGCCATGGTGGCCGCGATGAGCCCCGATCTTGTCACTGATCTCGGCTTTCGCTTTGCCGTCACACCGGTTGGTGTGGTGACAAGTATCCTTGTTCTGATTGCGGTATTTTATGCCCGCGCGACGGGGCGGACATATCCGCTGCGCCATTTCGACGACAAGAGTACCCATGATACCGCAGACCGCCCGCCGATAGAGCGCCTTGGACTGGATGAGGGGGAGCTCAATGCCATCCTGCAGCAATATCGTCAGTCGTTGAACCTTGGTGTTGAAGACCTGGCACGTTTGATCAGTGCGGCGGAATTTCAGGTGGCGGCACATCGCACCGGGCCAATTACCGCCAAGCAGATCATGTCACGGGACTTGGTGACGGTGGATGCCGACACGCCGCTTGGCGAAGTTGCCGATCTTTTCCGGCGTCACGGTTTCAAGTCATTGCCGGTTATCGAAAAGGATGGCCGCTATATCGGTGTGATTTTCCAAATACATCTGATCCGCCGGGCCAGAGAAGACGCGCTGCGTCTGGACCGTGGTTTGTTGCCTGCGATGGCGCGGCTCATTGATCTGCGGCGTACGGCCCCGGTGCGCGCAATCGAGATCATGTCAGTGACCGAACCGCGCGCAACAGCAAGTACACCCATTGCGGCCCTTTTGCCATTAATGGCGGATGGGGCTTGTGATGCTGTGCCGGTGATCGAGGATGGCAAAATCATTGGCATTGTCACCCGAACCGACCTGATTGCGGCCTTGGCGCATGCGGGGCTGAATTCCCCAACGCAACCTTAAAGTCAAAAGCGTTTTGCCCGGTGCGCAGGATATGAGCAGTGTATCATCGGCTTCCGTCCTTGTGCCTTGGTGCAGTGCCTTTCGGATGTTACATACTTGTAAATACAAGTTACTTCACCCTGACTCTATGAAATGGAATGCCCCATGAGCGATGCGGTCACTTTAACAGTCGAACAGGCAGAAAGACTTAGTCTTGCTGTGCTTGAAGGGAACGGTTTTAGCCATGATCACGCCGCGGCAATCATGCGCAGTGTTGTGGCTGCGCAAACCGATGAATGCCACTCGCATGGTCTGTATCGGTTGATTGGCTGTGTGCAGGCCGCACGCAATGGCGGACTTGATACCCATGCCGAACCGGAAATCATGGATCAGGCGCCTGCGATCACACGGGTCAATGCCCATAAGGGATGCTCGCTTCTTTCGTTCGAGAAGGGCTTGCCTTACTTAATTGAAAAATCGCGCCATTGCGGTGTTTCGGTGCTGGCGATCAATAACAGTTTCCATTTCTCCGCACTCTGGCCAGAGGTCGAGCAGATTTCAGCACACGGGCTGGTCGGCATTGCCATGACACCAACCCATGCCTTTGTCGCACCCGCCGGCGGGTCCAAACCGCTTTTGGGAACCAATCCGATTGCCTTTTCTTGGCCACGTCCGGGCACGACGCCTTATACGTTTGATTTTGCGACCAGCGTGATTGCGCGTGGTGACATTGAACTGCGCCGACGGGCGGGCAAAACCATCCCCGAAGGATGGGCGGTTGACCAGACAGGTGCGCCGACCACCGATCCGGCAGAAGCCCTTGCCGGTGCGATGCTGACCTTTGGCGGGCATAAGGGATCGGCATTGTCGACCATGATTGGCCTTCTGGCCGGGCCGTTGATCGGTGATGTGCTGGGCCATGAAACCCATGCGGCAACCGAGGATACGCCGGGCAATCCGCATCACGGCGAAATCATCATCGCCTTTTCCCCGGAAACCTTCCTGGGCGCGGATGCGCAAAAGCATCTTGATCATGCGGAGGAACTGTTTGAGCGGATTATTGAACAGGGTGCCCGCCTGCCATCCCAGCGCCGGTTTGAGGCGCGTGAACGTAGTCGCGCAAGCGGTGTGACGATCCCCAAGGCACTGCATGATGAACTGACCGCATTGGCGGGTGTGTGAACGGTATCGCTTGTAAACATTAGCGTGGGCGTACATATCCCGCGCTTGATCAAAGCAGGAGCATTGACTGTGGAATATCTAATGTTGCTTGGCGGGTTGGCAGGGTTGTTTTTTGGCGGTGAGGCACTGGTACGCGGCAGTGTTGGCGTTGCACAGCGCTTATCGATGTCATCGCTTCTGATCGGGTTGACGGTTGTCGGGTTCGGCACGTCAACGCCGGAGCTTCTGGTGTCAGTTAATGCGGCGTTACGTGGCGTTCCCGATATTGCGCTGGGCAATGTTATCGGATCGAACATCGCAAATGTCCTGCTGATTGTCGGTGTTTCTGCACTGGTCTGGCCCATCGCGGTTTCCGGCGGGACGCTGAAACGCGATACGGCGGTGATGATGGCCGCGGCCATCATTCTGGTGCCGGTGTTTACGCTGGGACAATTGGGGCGGAGTGCCGGCGTCGTGTTGTTTGCTGCGCTGATTACGTATCTAGTTGTGGCCTATCGCCAGTCGCGGAATGTTCCGGCCGGGCAGGGAAATGCCGACCTTCCGGGAGCTGCGCCGAATGTGTGGGTTTCTCTTGTCTGGGTTTTGGGCGGGTTGATCCTGCTGATGTTCGGGGCGCGTTTTCTCGTTGATGGGGCGGTCACGATTGCGCGGACTTTTGGCATGTCTGAAGCCTTCATCGGGTTGACGATTGTCGCGGTCGGGACCTCCTTACCCGAACTGGCAACATCACTGATTGCAGCCCTGCGTAAACAATCGGAGATCGCGATTGGTAATATCGTTGGGTCGAACATTTTCAACATATTGGGTATTCTTGGCCTGACGGCGGTGGTTGCACCAATCCCGGTTGCCAGCCGATTCCTGACATTTGATTTGCCGATCCTGATTTCCGTGTCACTGATCCTGACCTTGCTGTTGCGCCGCGCGGTTATTGGCCGGGGTGTTGGTGTGGTGATGCTGGCGGCCTATGGCGGGTATGTCTGGATGGCGCAATAACCGCCAGTGCTGGATGCAAAAAGACTTGTCGTGGTGACAGATGCTCGGCCCCGGTTTGACTGAGTTGGCTTTTCTGTTGGTGCTAATTAATCAGAAAAACGCCTGCTTGATCCCGTCGATGATGAATTGTACCGCAAGGGCGGCCAAGATCATGCCGAGCAGGCGGGAAACCACTGTGGCAACTGTCGGGCTGAGGCGTTTGGCGACCACGTTTGACAGCATGAAGAAGACGAAGGCAATCAGCATTACCACGGCGACAACGCCAATGACGCTGGCCTGCATGGCGACGTTATCTTCGAATTTACCCATCAACAGCATCACCGATGCGATGGAGCCCGGACCCGACAGGAACGGGATCGACATCGGGAAGATCGACACATCGTCGGCTTCGTCGTCGGGGATGGTTTGATCTGTTTTTGATTTTGTAACGGCTTTGGGTTTTGTCTTGTCACCGTCGTGGTCGTCTTCAAGTTCCTGATGAACCTGTTCGGCCCGCTCGTTGCGTTTCTGGCTGCGTTTTTCAAACAGCATTTCAAGCGCGATCAAGAAAAGAAGCGTGCCGCCTGCGATGCGAAAGGCGGGCATGTGGATGCCAAAGATGCCGAGTAATCCTTCGCCAATCAGTGCGAAGGCCGCGAGAATGAAAAAGCTGGTGAGGCAGGCGCGGATCGCCATGCGCCTGCGGTGGGCGGCACTGGTACCCTGTGTCAGCACGATGAAAACCGGCACCAGCCCCAGCGGGTCAATGATGACGAACAGGGTGACAAAGACCGGTATCAGGTCATTGAGCATATCGGCACTTGGCATTGGTTTTCCCCGGTTGGTCGCATGCAGGTGTTTCGACCCTAGTAATGATCTGACCTGTTTGCGTAAATGATAAACATATCCGGGATGGGGTAACAGTCCCGATAAAAATGGGCTTTAGCGCCGGTTTGACCGTTTGCGACCATATCGCCCGCTGTTTTCAGGCCAGTCGATGTAGTCTGCGGGCTTTTTGCGCACCCATTTGATGAATTTGATCATGTCGGGATGGCGTGTCAGCTTTTCGGGTTGATCAAAATCACGGGCAAGGGTGGCCTCGTCAAACAGCCGGTGGATCATGCGATGACAAACCCGGTGCAGCCATTGGGTTTCTGTTCCGCCCTGTGATTTGGGTGTCCAGTGATGGCGGTCAATCGTTGGCCCGGCATGCATCGGGCGGCCACAGATCGGACAGGGGCCAAGATCGGTACTGTTTTGGGGATCGGGTTGAAGCGACATGGATGATTATGATCCGGGCATGCGCCGGCTTTCAAAGAATTTTTGCCATGTGCCGGGCTTTAGGGCGCGCAACCCATTCACCCGGGCGCGGATGCTGGGGTGGGTATCGAGTATGCTGGGCGGTTGGGTGCTGCGATAGGGGATAAGGCCCAGGCGTTTTTTGTTGATCTGATCAATATGGAGCAGGGCATCAATCATGTCTTCGGGGCCATTGAGAAGGTCACTGGCACCGTGATCGGCGGCAAATTCCCGATTGCGGATGACCGCACGTTGCAACAGGAAGCTGATGGTCGGGACGATGCCAAACAGAATAATCATCCAGCCCGGTGGATTGAAGTTGCCAAACAACGCCAGTGCCAAACCGAAAATCGCAACCGTCCATGTCGCGCGATAGATCACATCGGTGATCAACAAAATGCGCGTATCGCCGTGCCATGCATGGGCGATTTCATGGGCCAGCATGGCACGCATCTGACGCGGTGACAGGCCATGCAGGGCGTCGTTTGAAATGGCAATGCTGGTGCCCTTGTCCGTGCCGGTGGTGATGGCATTGACACCTTTGCCCGGCAGGACAAACAGCTTGGGCCGTTTGGCAAGCCCGGCGCGATCACACAGAAGCCCAACCATTTCATGGGTTGCTTCGTAGAAGTGCGGATCAAGAGGTTTGGCGCGCAGGAGCTTCATGACAAATTCGGGTGACACCATGGGTGAGAAAAGCAGCATCATCGCAACCGCAAGTGCGGCTGAGACAATCATGGTAAAGCCGCCAAGCATCCATGCGCATCCTGTCAGAACCCCGATCATGCAGACCAGAAGCGCCCCCGCGTGGGATGCGCCACCCGGATGGATGGCCAGAAAGCGCTGGATAAAAGCAGGAAGTGGTGAGTTTTCCTCGGGCATGGGGGCTTTCACTGTTTGCGATGGTTTATTGTGATCAAGGAGCGGGGCGCTTTGAGAGGGCCTGACTGATGCAAAGTGGCGCTGTTGCGTGTTGAAGTGCCATATAAATAAGGTGTGGCGTTGGGGGCTTAGGGGCAAGGGAGGCGATGGATAAAGTGATCGGGTGTGCTTTGAAAATGCAACGTCGATTGGTCACGCCAAGGCGATGAGACTCCGAAGCCGGAATTTGAGACTCGGGACATGATGGGTCGCCTGATCGGTCCTTGGGGGCCGATATCGCATGGGTCAGAGTAATTTTATTGACGCATAACCTAATGAAATGAAGGGTTTTGCGGCTATTTGTTAACGCATCCTTATATATTCACCTAGAATAGTGGGAGTATGCAATTGGATAGGGTACCCGTCGCAGCACTCCTGCGTGGGACCATTGCCGTGCGTGCTATGACTGATGAAAGTGGCAAGTGAACCGGAAGGACATCATGGGCCTGTTGGATAAAATCCGGCCAAACCGCAAAGCGGATGCGGGACGCGAAGGGGATCGGACCCCGCTGGAACGCATGTTCTGGCGGTCGATTGCGCTCGTGGGCGGATTTAGCATGGTGATCAACCTGCTCAACATGGTTATTCCGATCTATTCCATGCAGGTGTTTGACCGTGTGCTTTCAAGCCGCAGTGTCGATACGCTGGCCCTTCTGACCGTCGGCATCGGGCTTGTTCTTGTGTTCATTGCCTCTATGGAGCAATTGCGATCACGGGTTTTGATCCGGGTCGGTACGGCCCTTGATCTGCGTCTGGGTGGGGATCTGTTTGCCCATGTGGTGCAGCAATCTGCACGCGGAACACCCATGCGTCAGCGCCCGTTGCGCGATTTGTATGGATTGCGGGGGTTCCTGACCGGGAGTGGTCCCTTTGCCCTGATCGATTTCCTGTGGGCGCCTGTTTATATCGGCGTGGTGTTTGTTTTCGATTACCGTTTGGGCATGGTGGCCTGTGGCGGGGCGGTGTTGTTGATCGTGATTGCGATTGTCAACGAAGCTGCATCGAAGATTTCCGTCGACCGATCAGAAGAAAGCCAGAACCGTGGCATCGCGCAGGAAGAAACCTATGTGCGCAATGCCGAGGCGATGGAAGCCATGGGTATGACGCCATCGGCGCGCCAGCGGTGGCAGGCGGATCAATCCGACTCGCTTTATTGGGAAGGACAGGCAAGCCGCCGGGTTGGCACATCGACCACATTGTCGCATTTCATTCGCCTCGCGATGCAGGTGTGCTTTATCGGGGTTGGGGCTTATCTGGTTTTGTCCGAAAGCATCACAATCGGGATTATGGTGGCCTCCATGATCCTTGGGATGCGCGGGCTTGCCCCATTTGACGGGGCGGTTTCGGCGTGGCGCAGCTGGAACTCAGCACGCAGTTCGTTTGATCGCCTTAATAAGATTTTGCTCGATAAAAAGCCGACCATTCCGGCCCCTTTGCCACGCGGTCGCGGCATGGCGGTGACGGTGGATCGGCTTGTTTTTGCGCCGCCCAACAGCCGCAATGTCCTGTTTAAGGGATTTTCGTTTAAGGCAGGACCGGGTCAGATCATTTCGATTGCCGGCTTTAACGGGGTGGGCAAGACAGCACTCTTAAAGCTGATTATGGGTATCTGGTTGCCCGGATCGGGATCGGTCAAGCTTGACGAGGTTGAAGCATCGCGGATTGAACGTGGCGATATCGGCACGCAGATCGGGTATCTGTCGCAGAACCCGTTCCTGTTTCCCGGGACGATTGCCGAAAACATTGCCCGGCTGGGCAAAGCGGACATGCGCGATATCATTCAGGCTGCCGAGCTTGCCGGGGCGCATCAGTTTATCCTCGACCTTCAGGACGGATATGAAACGCGGGTAGATCGCGGTGGGCGGAACCTTTCGGGTGGGCAGCGACAATTGATTGCCCTTGCCGCGGCCCTGTTTGCCCGACCGCGCATGCTGTTGCTTGACGAGCCGACGACGGCCCTTGATGACAATGGGGTGGCCCATATTGGCGATCTGATGGATGTTCTGCGCCGCAACGGCATTACCACCTTTATCGTCAGTCATGAGCGCGAAATTCTAAGCCGTGCGGATGCGATCCTTGCCCTTGCGGATGGGCAGATTAAAGTTGTGCCTGTACCCGGCCGAACGCCAATTCCAGCATCGGCTGCGCCGGAAATGCCGGAAATATCAGGCAATTCAGGGGCCGTTCCCCCCGTGGCATCCAGACAGCCTGCGCCAGCAGACGGACAGATGCGCATTACGCCAAAACAAATCGCAGTGCCCAATCCAGATGCGCCGCGTCCGATTGTTGAAAAAAACAGTGCTGCCCCATCCCATCCTGCGGCGGTGAAACCCGACGTTACAATGCCCGAAATTGCCGATTTTGGATCGGATGGTGCGACAGGTGGATCCGCGCGGGCAGAGGCGGCAAAACAAGCAGCCGGGATTGCCAAACCCAAAATGGCGCCTCAGCCAACACCGGGTGGCACAATGATGACCATGCGTCCGGTCGCGGAAAAACAAGCAGATGTCGCGGCGTCCAAATCGCCGTCGCCGACATCCAGAACCGCATCGGAAAAACCAAAGTCACCTGTGGCGTCAAGGCCGGCCATGGCAAAACGCCCGGCGGCAAAAACCGCCGAGGCAGAGCCGCCAAAGCAGAAACCATTGAGTACCAAACGCACCGTGCGTGAGCAGGTGCAACTGACAGCCGCCGAGCGCAAAAAGGCAGACGCGCAAGCGGTCATGGCCGCGCGTGAAGCCGCCGCCAGTCGGATGCGTCAATTCCGCGAAGATGCCGAACGTGAAGCCGCCAAGCGCGATGCCAAGCGACCGCGACGTGCGATCGAACAACCCGTTGACACGCCACCGGCTCGTCCGCGCGGCGCACGGCCGCAATTGCGTGTGGTTGAAGGATCGGCACAACGTCGACGTGGTGGGGCTTGATGGCCGGAGTGGAACTGCCAACTGCGCGTGAACTTGATACCGATGTGAAACCGTTGGTGCGGATCGGGCTTTTGATCCTGATCCTTGGGTTTGGGTCGGTTTTGCTGTGGGCGGCAACCGCACAGGTTAATTCGGCGGCAACGGCAAGTGGGGTGGTCGCACCCTTTTCCGGGCGGCAAAGTGTTCAGCATCTTGAAGGCGGGATCATTCGTGACATTCTGGTGCGCAACGGCGCACGGGTGAAGGCCGGTGACGTGCTTATCAGTCTGGATGATACGCGCGCACGGGCAAGCTTTGACTTGCTTAATAACCGCTATCTCAATGCGCTGGCGACGCAGACCCGTTTGGTTGCCGAACGTGGCAATCAGGATCGTCTGGTGTTCCCGGCCCCACTTGAAGACCCGCGCTATTTTTCGATCACGGATGCGCAAAGAACCCTGTTTGACAGCCGGCGAAGCGCCTTTGCCGGTGAGCTTGCGCTTTATGACGAGCGGATCAAGGAGCTGCGCCGCGAAATTGTCGCCACGCGCGAGCAAAAGACCGCCGCCGAGCAACAGGTCGGGATCGTCAAGGAAGAGCTCGCCATGGTTAAGCCGATGGTGGATCTTGGCTATGCCCGGCGTACCCGGTTGTTACAGCTTGAAAGCCGGTTGGTTGAGACGCTTGGAAATATCGGGCGGTTCTCGGCAGATGTTGCGCGAATCGAGCAGCAAATTCAGCAGGTCAAGGCCAGCCAGTCGCAATTGATGCGCGATAATTTGCAAACCATCAATACCGAGCTTCGCGATATCCAGAGCGAGATTTCCGATCTGAATGAACGTCTTCGGTCGGCCGAGGATATCCTGATACGGTCCGACATCAAGGCGCCGCGCCACGGCACGGTGACCAATATGCAGTTCACTACGGTCGGCGGTGTTGTTCCGCCCGGTGCTAAGGTGCTTGAAATTGTCCCGCTTGACGATCGACTGGTGATTGAAGCGCGTGTTTCGCCCAATGATATCGATGTGGTTTCGACCGGACTTGGCGTGAATATCCGTGTCACCGCCTTTAGTCAGCGCTGGTTTGCGCCGGTCAAGGGAACGGTCACTGATGTGTCGCCCGATCGTCTTACCGATGCCGAAGGCCGGTCTTATTTTCAGGCAATGATTGAGATTGATGCCGACAGTCTTGCCGAGCATGAAGGCATGATCCTGTCGCCGGGTATGCCCGCCCAGTTGGAGATCGTGACCGGGGCACGGACGATTCTCGCGTACCTGTTTTCGCCGATCACCACCAGCTTTGATCGCGCATTCCGCGAACAATAAAGCATGCGGAACCCATGCGGCGTGGAATATCCGCACTATACAACCTGACAGATTCTGACAGGTCATGGATTCATCTTCCAAATTCCTCTGAAATATGAAAAAACCTAACTTAATTAGATTCTGCTGCGTATATGCGGTTGCTGGATAGTTTATTCTAATCTATACTACTGTATATAAATTTGCTGCCTGAGTTTCTGGGTGGTTTTGGTAATCATAATTCCCAAGTAGGGAGTACGTGTCTTGGCCTCGCCCGCCAATCAAGATGATGGTGTCGGTCTCACCGATACAGATATCGAACAGGTCCTGGATGACCGCGCGGAAGACAATTCCAGCGCGGGCAATTCTGATTCCGGGGCTTCCGCACAGGGCGAGGGCAACACCCCTTCTTCTGCAAATCAGGTTTTCACCAATGTTCAGAACGTCATCGGCACGGCCTATGACGATGTTCTGGTGGGTGATTCACAAGACAACACGCTGGTTGGCGGTGACGGTAACGACATTCTTGAGCCGGGCGAGGGCGAAGATGAAGTTACCGGTGGTGCCGGGCGTGATACCTTTGTGCTCGAAAGTGGTTTTGCGAAAACCACAATTACCGATTTCTCCATAGACGAAGACGAACTGGCGCTGACCGATCTTGGTGTGAATAACGCTAATGATTTGATGTCACTTGCTGTCGATGATGGTGCGGGTAATACCGTTATCACCTTTGCGACCGGTGATGTTTTGGTTCTGCAAGGTGTCAGCAAGGCCGATCTTGCCAATGTTTCGCTGGTGGCAGCCCCGCAGATTTCCGATGTTTCGGTTTCCAGCGGTTCGACCAATGAAGATGGCGGGGCCACAGGTGCGGCCGACGAAGACACCAATGTCATTGACGGCACAGCAGGTGACGACACGATTGCCGGAACGTCTGGCGACGATGTGATCTCGTCTGGCGGTGGTGCGGACACTGTTGTCGGCGGTGACGGCGAAGATACCCTGTCGCTTGACAGGGCCGCCGATGGCATGGATGCCGATATCGCGCAAGGCCGGGCGACAGATGTCTCAGGTGCGAATCGCGTCGAATTTAGCGATATTGAAAATCTGCGTGGCACATCGGGCAATGATGTCCTGCGCGGCGATGATGGTGACAACAGCCTGTCGGGTGGTGCCGGGGATGACACATTTGCCGCCAGTGATGGCAGCGATGTGATTAACGGTGGTTCGGGCGAAAATACGCTTGATTACAGCGATGCCGAGCAGGGCGTCCATGTTGATATGGACAGCGGTGCAGCCGAAACCATTGCCGACGCTGATGCCAGCGACGAGACGTCGGGCAATTCGTCTGACGATACGTCTGGTGATGATGCTGCTTCCGGCGATGGCGATGAAACCGGATCCGGCGACACGACAGTCGGCGAAACCAATGACAGCGCTTCTGGGGACTCCGGGGACAACACGGAAACCAACGAGACCGAGAGCGGTGCTGAAACAGGTGCTGCCGATGGTAGTGATGGCGCGTCAGGTGAGTCGCAAGAAGATGATTCGACCGACAGTTCAGATGGCGACGAAACGCAATCTGGCGGCGGCGAAACCAGCGACGATGACGCCAGTGGTAGTGATTCCAGTGACAGTGACACCGGTACGTCGGGCGATTCCGGTCCCGACACCGATTCCGACACAGGTACGGAAAACGGATCAGGTGACGAAACAGAGAATACCGGTGGTTCAACAGGTAGTGATACCACCGATGCTTCAGAGGGCGACGACGATGCCAATGAGACTGGTACTGTGTCCGAAGAAGAAGGTTCAACCGGTGAAGGTACGACAGGGGACAGTGGATCAGACGAAACATCCGGTTCGGGTGGCGATGATACGCTGAATTCTGGCGAAACGGATGGCAGTGACTCCGGCGATGGTGCCGATGGCGACACTGACTCTGACACTGACACTGGTTCCGAGGGTGAGAACGACACAGATACCGGGTCGGGCAGTGCGGGCGATTCCGGTGCGACCGACGGCGAAACGACGGATGGTGGTGAGTCTGAGGACGAGGCCGCAGGCGATGACGCGTCTGATACCATAGCCGAAGATGAAACCGGCGCGGACGACGAAGATGATACCGAAACCGGTGACGAAAGTGCCGGTGATGATACTTCTGGCGCCGGTGTTGATGACGGTTCGGACGAAGAACCAGAAGAGACAACCGACGAAAGCGGCGACGAAGCCGGTCAGACGGAACAGGACAACACGACCCCCGGTCTTGAAGCTGGTGCGCAAGGCGGTCAGGAATCCGATGAGTCCGAAACTGGTGAAGCTGAATCCGGTGAAGCTGAAACTGGCGAAACCGACGAAGCAGACGGCTCTGAGACAGATGGCGCTGACGGCGGCGACACTGAAACAGAAGAAACCGAAACTGGCGATGCTGGTGAAGGCGATGACGCGTCTGGTGAGGATGTATCGGGGGACGACGACACTAGTTCAGATGACACTGGGACCGAAAGTGAGTCTGAAACGGATGAAGCAGAAACCGGTGAAGGTGCCGAGGGTGAAGCTGATACCGATACCGAGACTGACGTAACCGATACTGCCGACGGCGAAGACAGTTCAAACATTTATGATAACACCCCGACATCTGGCAAAGACGTCGTTCAAGGGACGGAAAATGCCGACATTCTGGGCGGTGGTGCCGGGGATGATACGCTTCAGGGCGGCGGCGGTGATGACAGCCTTGATGGCAATAGCGGCGATGACGTCCTTCAGGGCGGTCTTGGCGATGATGTCCTGCGCGGTGAAGACGGCAAGGATTTGCTTCAGGGCGGTGACGGCAATGACAGCCTGTATGGCGGTGCCGATGATGACGTCATGCAGGGTGGTCAGGGTGATGACCTTCTGGTGGGTGGTGCTGGCGACGATGTCATGCAGGGCGGTTCGGGCAATGATTTCCTGCGCGGCGGTGCTGGCAATGACCACATCCAGGGCGGTGATGGTGTTGACACAGCCAGCTACAGCGACGCAGCCGGCGCGGTAACTGTTGATCTTTCGCAAAATACTGCGACCGGCGGTGCGGGCAACGACATCGTGCAGATGGTTGAAAATGTCGTTGGTTCTGATCATGACGATCACATTACCGGCGACGATAGCGATAACGTGCTCGACGGCGGTGCCGGTGTTGATACCCTGACTGGCGGGGCGGGTGATGACATCCTGACCGGTGGTTCGGGCAAAGATGATTTCGAACTGACCGAGAATTTCGGCAACGACACGATTACTGATTTTACTGGTTCCGAAGACATCATCGATCTGTCGCAGCTTGGCATTCAGGATTTTGCCATGCTCCAGTCAATGATGAGTGACGACGGCAATGGCAATACGGTTATTGATTTTGGTGATCAGGGTGTTCTGACCCTTGAAGGAGTCACCAGCGACAGCCTTGTTGCGGACCAATTCCGTGGTTTTGGCCGCATCTTTGAAACCGAAGGCGACGATGCCGGGGACGGCACGGACGGCAATGACGCGATTTATGGTTATGGCGGGAATGACACCCTTGGCGGTGGTGCCGGCGATGACGTCGTGTCGGGCGGCTATGGCGATGATACAGTTTCGGGTGGTGCAGGCAATGATACCCTGCGCGGTCAGGAAGGTGTTGATGCCGTTGATTATTCCGGTGCGGATGGCAGTGTCACGGTTGACCTTGAGGCCGGTACGGCAAGCGGTGCCGATGGCAATGACATCCTCGATCGCATCGAAAACGTCATCGGGTCGAACGATGACGACGAACTATATGGCGACAGTGGCACCAACGTGCTGCGCGGTGGCGATGGCAATGACACCATTGTCGGGCGTGGCGGCAATGATACGCTTGACGGCGGTGCGGGCGACGACCTGTTTGTCGGGGAAGATGGTAATGACGTCTATATCGGTGGCGAAGGTACCGATACGCTGGATCTGAGTGCGCGGGAAGGTGGGCTGAAAGTCAATCTTGGCACGGGCGTTGTTTCAGACAGCACCAAAGGTGAAACTGATAACGTCTCAGGCATTGAAAATATTATTACCGGCGCTGGTAACGATCAGTTGTTGGGGACCGGGGACGATAATAATTTCAATGCTGGTGCTGGCGATGACCTAGTTGATGGCGGTGGCGGAAGCGATACGCTTGATGGCGGAGAAGGCAACGATACCGTCAGTTTCAACTCCCAGACCGGCTTGAATGTAAACCTGGCAAACGGCACGGCTATCACCGATAGCGGCACGTCCAGCATTAGCAATTTTGAAAATGTCCGTGGCTCGACGAATGCCGATACAATTACGGGTGATGACGGCAATAACATCCTGATGGGGCTTGGCGGCGATGATACGCTGTCAGGTGGTGCTGGTGACGATACACTGGTCGGTGGTGATGGTGTTGATACTGCTGACTATCGCGATGTATCGGGTGACATGAATGTCGACCTTTCACAAGGTACGGCAACAGGCGATGGCAGTGATAGCCTGTCGGGCATGGAAAACGTCCTGACCGGTGACGGCAATGACGTTGTTCGCGGCGATTCACAAGACAACCTGATTGATACCGGTGCTGGTGACGACACGGTATTTGGCAGCACGGGCGACGATACACTGATCGGTGGCGACGGCTCGGACACATTGAGCTATTCGTCTGGCAGCGATACTCCGGGTGTCACAGTTGATCTTGAGGCAGGTACTGTAACGGGCAGCAACTTTGTTGACCAAATTTCCGGGTTTGAGCAGGTAGAAGGCTCAGCCTTTAACGATACCATGCTGGGTAGCTCAGGCAATGACATCCTTTTAGCCGGTGCCGGGGATGACACGATTGATGGACGTGGCGGTGATGATACTCTTTCGGGTGGTGCGGGCGATGACACCTTTGTTGTCAGTGCTGATAGCGGAAATGACCTGATTACCGATTTTGATCCAGCCAATGATGTGATCGATATCCAGGGAATTGAAGATCTTGAGCTGTTTGGCGATATCGTTGATTTCATCGGCGAAGACGAAGCCGGTAATGCCACGATCACCATCGGTGATGCGGTTATCACGCTTGAGGGTGTTGATCCTGATAGCCTGACCTATAAGAACTTTGTCGGCATCCGGTCACTGGATGGTACAGAGGCAAGAGACGACCTGACCGGAACCAACCGCAGTGACGTGATCGACGCCAAGGGTGGTGACGATACCGTCTTTGGTGGTGCTGGCAATGATACGATTTCCGGTGGTGATGGAAAAGATGCCATCAGCGGTGGGTCGGGTAACGACGTTATTGACGGCGGTGCTGATAATGACGTGATTAACGGCGGTACGGGGTCTGATACCCTTGATGGCGGCGATGGTCAGGATACCGTTTCCTATCAGGGCGAAACCAAAGGCGTTACTGTCGATCTTGAGGCTGGAACCGGAACTAACGGTACAGATACTGACACCCTCAGTAATTTTGAAAATGTTACTGGATCGGGCTACGACGACATTCTGTCAGGTGATGATCAGGTCAACACGCTTAAAGGCGGTGGCGGGAATGATACGCTGATCGGTGGTGAAGGCGACGATACCCTGTTGGGTGGCACTGGTTGGGATACAGTCGATTACAGCGATGCTGCGGGCAGTGTTTCGGTTGATCTTGGCAATGGTACCGCAACTGGTGCAGATGGGAACGACACCCTTGGCGAGATCGAGAATGCCATTGGTTCTGATCACGACGATGTTCTGCGCGGATCAGCTGCCAAAAACACCCTTTCTGGTGGTGCTGGCGACGACACGATTGACGGTGGTGCCGGTCAAGATGTTCTGACTGGTGGCGCTGGCGCGGATACCTTTGTGTTTAATCAAACTTCTGGCGAAGACAAAGTTACGGACTTTGATCCGTCAGAAGACAAAATTGATCTTTCCAGCTTTGGTATTCCAAATTGGGAAGCCCTTCAGAACAAGATCGGCATTGACGATGATGGTAATGCTGTCATTACGATCAACGATCAGATCCTTACCCTGGAAGGCGTTTCGCCGGAAGAACTGACAGTTGGCAATTTTGTCGACCTTGAAACGCTTGGTGCGACCGAAGGTGACGACGTCATCAATGGCACCGGCTTTGACGAAATTATTGACGGTCTTGGTGGCAATGACACCATTTCGGCAGGCGACGGTGATGATACTGTCTTTGGTGGTGCTGGCGATGACACCCTGTCGGGCGGCGACGGCAGCGATATCCTTGATGGTGGAGATGGTCAAGATGCGGTTGATTACAGCGCGACCACTGGCGTTACAGTTGACCTTGCTGCCGGTACCGGTTCGGTTAATGGTGGCGAAACCGATACCCTAAGTAATATCGAAGATGTCATCGGTTCGGAGCAGCGCGATATCATTTCGGGTGATGATCAGTCCAACACCATCTGGGGTGGTGCTGGTGGTGACGACCTTGCCGGTGGTGGGGGTAATGACCTGATTGACGGCGGTGCCGGTGATGACACCCTTTCTGGTGGTGCAGGCGATGACACTCTTGCGGGTGGCAGCGGAACGGACCTTGCTGATTACAGCGATGCAGAAGGTGGGGTAACCGTTGATCTTGTTGCGGGAAATGCATCTGGTGCAGCTGGCAATGATACGCTTTCCAATATTGAGGATATTGCCGGGTCGGATTACAACGATACCTTGATCGGTGATGATGGTCGCAATGTCATTTCTGGCGGTGCGGGTGATGACTCGATAGACGGCGGTGCTGGTGACGACACACTTCTTGGTGGTGCCGGGAATGACATCATCGAAGGCGGCGATGGCACAGATACTGTCGATTATAGCGCAAGCGAACCGGTTACGATCAATCTTGCCGAGGGTACAGCAACCAGCGAAAGCGGCACAGATACCCTGAGTGGTGTCGAGAATGTCATTGGTTCCGCTGGTGCTGACGACATTACGGGCGACGACGGGGTGAATGTTATCAATGCCGGAAGTGGTAGTGATACGATCCGCGGCGGTGCCGGTGATGATACCCTGAGCGGTGGTTCGGGTGCTGATGTTTACAAAATCGCGATCGGAGATGGCAATGATACGGTCACGGATTTCAGTGCGTCGTCCGACAAGATTGATGTAACCGAATTGCCGGTCGAAAGTTATGGCCAGCTCTATGAGATGATGTCGGAAAACGAAAATGGTGATCTTGTCATCGATTTCGGTGACGACACCAGCATGGTTCTTAAAGGTGTCGGTATTGACGACATCTCGGCAGACAACTTCATTGGCGTACGCGACATCGTTGGCACATCGGGTGACGACACGTTGTATGGGACCAATGGCGAGGACACCTTGTCTGGTCTGGACGGCAACGACACGCTTTACGGTCTTGAGGATAGTGATCTTCTTCAGGGTGGTGCCGGTGACGATACGCTGATCGGCGGGGACGGGAACGACGTTCTTGATGGCGGTGATGGCATAGATACCGCTGATTACAGTGATGAAACAGACGACGTAACGGTTGACCTGAAAACAGGGAACGTGTCGGCGACATCTGGCAACGATACGTTACGTAATGTTGAAAATGTGGTTGCGGGTGCCGGGAATGACAGCCTGAGCGGGAGTAATGGCGACAACGTTCTGGATGGTGGTGCTGGTGACGACGTTCTGTCTGGTCTGGATGGTGACGATACACTTATCGGTGGCGATGGCGAAGATACTGCCAGTTATTCGTCGTCCACCAGCGGTGTAAATGTTGATCTGTCTGAACAGACGGCAACCGGTGGTGCAGGCAACGATACCCTCAGCGATATCGAAAATGTTATCGGTTCAAACCATTCCGATACCCTTAAAGGCGATGCTGGCGACAACGAACTTCGCGCCGGTGCGGGTGACGATATCCTGATTGCCACCGAAGGCGATGATGTGATTTCGGGTGGATCGGGTCGCGATACAGTTGATTACAGCGACGCGAGTGGTGCAGTTGATGCTGATCTTGCGCTTGGCACTGTTTCGGGGATGGGCAACGATCAGATTTTGAACGTTGAAAATCTGACAGGTAGTGATTTTAATGACAGCATTTCCGGGAACCAATTGGCCAACGTTCTTGATGGCGGAGACGGTGATGACCTGATTTCGGGCGGTGCGGGTAATGATACGCTGTTAGGCGGTGCTGGGAATGACAGCCTTGTTGGCGGCGCCGGTGCAGATCTGATTGATGGTGGCGATGGCATTGATACTGTCGATTACGCCAATGCGAGCGATGCGGTTGAAATCAATCTTGCCACGGGTGAAACAGACGATACGACCGGCGACACGGTTCTCAATGTTGAAAATGTTATCGGCAGTACTCTTGGTGACAACATCACCGGTTCGGATGCCGATAATACCATGCTGGGTGGCGGTGGCGATGACACCTTTAACGTTAGTGCCGGTGACGATGTCATTGAAGGTGGCGAAGGTGCTGATACCGTCGATTACAGCAACAGCCAAGCCGGTGTTGATGTCGACCTTGATATTGGCAGTGTCGATAAGGCCGCAGGCACGGATGTTCTAAATAGCATTGAAAACGTTACCGGTTCGGATGCCGATGACGTGATTTCCGGTTCGTCTGGTACCAATACACTTCGCGGTGGCGCAGGCGATGACACCCTTGATGGGCGTGCTGGCGATGACGTGATTTCCGGCGGTGAGGGGGATGACACCCTTGCGGGCGGCGACGGCACCGATACGCTTGATTATTCCAACGCCAATGGTGCTCAGAATATTGATCTTGCGAACGGTACTGCGACTGGCGCTGATGGCACTGACACCGTTTCCGGATTTGAAAATGTCACCGGTTCGGAGCATGACGACACCATCACCGGGGATGATGCCGATAACCGTCTTGATGGCGGCGATGGCAACGACTTCATTACCGGTGGTGCAGGGAACGATGTTCTAAGCGGTGGTGCTGGCGATGATAGCTTCGTCGGTGAGTTGGGCGATGACACCTATGTCGGTGGTGAAGGTTCCGACACGCTGGATTACAGCGATGCGCAATCGGGTCTTGATATCGATCTTGCGAACAATACTGCGACCGGCGAGGGCATTGGTACCGATACCATAAGCGGCGTCGAGCAGATCATCGCGACCGATCATAACGACACCATCGTCGGCGGCAGCGGTGCCGAGACAATTCTTGCAGGCTCGGGTGATGATTACGTTGCCGGAGGTGCCGGAAATGATACGCTTGATGGCGGTGACGGCGAAGACACCCTTAGCTTTGCTGATGCCAACGGCGTGCGCGCAGATCTTGAAACCAGCACGGTCAGTGGCGATGGGAACGACACCATTGCGAATTTCGAAAATATTGATGGTTCTGCAGGCAATGATACGCTGAGCGGTGACAGTGGTGTAAACACCCTGGCCGGTAATGCGGGCAATGACGTAATTGATGGTCGCGGCGGTGATGACGTTCTGCTTGGTGGTGCAGGCGACGATACACTTAGCGGTGGCGAAGGAAGCGATACCATTGACGGTGGGGTCGGCAACGATACTCTAATGTCGGGTGCGGGCGATGACGTGCTGGTTGGTGGTGACGGTATTGACCGCGCCAGCTATGCCGACTCAGATGCCGCGGTTACGGTCGACACGACGAACAACACGGTTAGCGGTGACTCAACTGGTACAGACACCCTTGATGGTATCGAAGTCATCGAAGGATCGAGCTATGACGATACCTTTGTGGGTGGCGCTAATAACGATACCTTTATCGGTGGTGCTGGCGACGATACGTTCGATGCGGGTGCAGGTGATGATACCCTAACACTTGGCACGGGTGCCGATCAGGTCATCTTTAATCCGGGCGATGGCCACGACACGATCACTGATTTTGATGTCAACAATGACGTCATTGACCTGACGCCATTTAAGATTGCTGGCTACGGCAGCCTTGAGCATATGTTCGGCTCCGACGCTGACGGCAATTTGACCATTGCATTTGATAGTGGCGACAGCATTACGCTTGAGGGTGTTAGCGCTGACCAGCTTGGTGAAGATAATTTCACTGGTGTCATTCAGCTTGGCACAAGTGATGCCGATGACATTGCCGGTGGTGCGGGCAATGACGTCATTGATGCGCTTGATGGTGATGACACCGTTTCAGGTGGCGACGGCAACGACCATCTTATGGGTGGCGACGGGAATGATACCCTTTCTGGCGATGCCGGCGACGATACGCTAAGCGGCAATGCCGGATCAGATGTCCTTTCGGGTGGTGAAGGCAACGATACCGCAGACTATTCGACCGAAAGTGCCGGTATCACAGCCGACCTTGCAACCGGAACTGTGACGGGTGGTGATGGTGACGATACGCTTGATAGCATCGAAAACATCACCGGCACCCTTCATGACGATACCCTGATTGGGAATGACGAAAACAACACGCTGAGCGGGCTTGACGGTGATGACGCCATGGTCGGCGGTGGTGGCGATGACGTGCTGGATGGTGGCGATGGATCCGACACCGTTGATTACAGCAACGCGACCGATGCGGTTGACGTCAATCTTTCGACCGGAACGGCAACGGGTGAGGGCACGGACACCCTTACCAACATTGAAAATGTCGTTGGTTCTGACTTCAATGACAAAATTACCGGCAATGCCGGGAACAACACGATCTCGTCTGGTGCGGGCAATGATGCAATCAATGCAGGCCAGGGCGACGACATTGTTGATGCCGGAACGGGTGACGACGAAATCGCCGGTGGTGCAGGTAATGACATCCTTGATGGTGGTGCCGGAAATGATGTCCTTCTTGGTGAAGAAGGTAACGATACACTTTCTGGTGGCGAAGGTGATGACATCGTCGAGGCGGGCGCTGGCAGTGACTGGGTTTACGGCGATACCGGCGACGACATCCTTGATGGTGGCGATAGCGAGAATGACATCGACACCGTTGACTATTCCAACCTTGACGCAGGTGTCACGGTTGACCTTGTGAACCAGTATGCGTCGGGTGGCGGCGGGAATGACATCGTTCGGAACTTTGAACGTGTCATCGGCACCGATTATGCCGATACGCTGGTTGGCAGTGACGGGGTTAATACCCTTGATGGTGGGTCGGGCAACGATACGCTGTTTGGTGGTGCGGGCGATGATGTGATCATCACTGGCGACGGCGAAGATTTGATTGTCCTGAAGTCGGGCGGTGGTAATGACACCGCGACCGACTTTGATGTGACACAAGACACGATTGATCTGTCGTCCTATGGCATCGAAGATTATGCCACCTTGCGTGATCAGATGGCTGATGATGCAAATGGCAATGCGGTCATTACGCTGGCGGACGGCGAAAGCATCACACTTGAAGGTGTGTCGGTTGACGATCTTGGGCCTGGCAACTTCTTTGGCTATGAAGTGATCATTGGCACCGAGTTCGAAGACAATATCATCGGCAGCCAGATCAGTGACGAAATCCACGCCCTTGAAAGCGATGACATTATCGATGGTCAGGCGGGCGATGATGATATTTACGGCGATGAAGGCAATGACACGCTGATCGGTGGTGCGGGCGACGATACCCTGCGCGGCGGCGATGGAAATGACACGGCCGATTATTCCGACACGACCGAAGGGGTTATAGTTGATCTGGGCGCAGGTACTGCGACCGGTGAAGCGGGCAACGATACCCTTGAAAGCATTGAAAACGTTACCGGTGGCGATGGCGATGATGTCCTGATCGGTGATGAAAATGCCAACATCCTTGATGGTGGCGACGGCAATGACACGATCCTTGGTAACGGTGGTGATGACACCCTGATCGGTGGCGAAGGCGAAGACGTTCTGTCTTATGCCGATGCCGACGAAGGTGTGACTGTTGATCTGGCCAATGGTACCACGACCGGTGGTGCTGGCAATGACGTGATTGACGGTTTTGAAACCGTGATCGGGTCGGACCATGACGACACCATTGCCGGTGATGACATAGACAATGTCCTTGATGGCGGTGCCGGGAACGATACGCTTTCTGGTGGTGCCGGCAATGACACGCTGGTGGGCGGTGACGGCGATGATGTGGTTGATTATTCCGATCAGACCGACGGCGTTGTTGTTGATCTTGAAAACGGCACAGGCATCGCGACCGATGGCACCGATACCCTTGACGGGATCGAAGGTGCGACTGGTGGTTCCGGGGATGACACGCTGACCGGCTCGGTCGGCGATAACGTCCTTGCGGGCGGTGCCGGGGATGACAGCCTTTTGGGCGGTGCCGGCAATGATACCCTTGCCGGTGGCGACGGGGCCGACCTTATTGATGGCGGTGCCGGGGATGATGTTCTGTCGTTCGAAGGCGACCGTGTTGCGGCCGATGGCGACACCACCGACCATGTCGGCAGCCCGACAACGGATGGAACTAGCGACGTCGCCGATATTTCCGGCAAGAACCTGTCAGATGACAGCTTTGTCGGCGGTGACGGCAATGACACACTGGTCGCGGGCGACGGCGATGATGCCATCATTCTGGACCGGGATCATGCCGGTGGTGGTGCTTCCAATCCGTCGATTGTTGATATCGAAAATATCGATGCGGGTGCGGGCAATGACGTTGTCGACCTGACCAGCGAAACCCATTCTTATGGCGATGTCACCATTGATGGTGGTGCCGGGGATGATACGATCTGGTCGAATGACGGCGATGACGTCATTTCGGGCGGTGATGGTGCCGATAACATCCATGGCGGTGCCGGTGCCGATGTCATCGACGGTGGCGCGGATGACGACATCCTTGATGGCGGCGAAGGGTCAGACACTCTTGACGGCGGGGCTGGCAATGACACGATCATGGCCGGGGCTGGCGACGATATCCTGACTGGTGGTGATGGTTCCGATACGCTTGATCTTTCTGGCGCCGATGGCGCGACCATCAATCTGGCCGAAGGTACGGCAAGCAGCGACGCAACCGGGACCGACAGCATCGACGGGTTTGAAAATGTCATTGCGACGGACGGCGATGATGACATCACCGGATCGGCTGGCGATAATACGATTGATGCCGGTGCAGGCGATGACACGGTCACGCTGGACGCAGGCAATGACGACCTTGATGGTGGGGATGGCACCGATACCCTTGATCTGGGCAACACCACCGGTGGTGTGACGGTTGATCTGGCCGCAGGCACGGCAAGTGGTGCCAATACCGGTACAGACACGGTCGCCAATTTCGAAAACATTATCGGGTCTGATGATGACGATACCCTGACCGGGTCGGATGATGCCAACCGCATTAACGGCGGTGCAGGTGATGACACCATTGATGGCGGTGCCGGTGACGATATCCTGACCGGGGGTGAGGGTGATGACCGACTGATCGCAGGCGATGGCAATGATACGCTTTCAGGTGGCAGCGGCAGCGATACTTTCGTCTTCGAAGACGGTGATGACGCCGATCTGGTTAGTGATTTTGACCTTGGCAGCGATGTGATTTCTCTGCCCGATCTGGGCATTTCAGCCTGGACCGATTTGCAGCCTCTTCTGTCGGATGGACCGGATGGCGCGGTTATCACACTGCCTTCTGGTGGTACGGTGACCCTTGCCGGGGTGGCGGTTGATGATCTGACTCCAAGCCACTTTGAAGGCATCGAAAATATCGGCACACCGGGCGATGATACGCTGGGCGGTGGCGACGGCAACGATACGATTGATGGCGGCGACGGTGATGATTCTGTCGGTGGCGGTGCAGGCGACGATAGCGTTGGCGGTGGCAGCGGGAATGACACGGTCGATGGTGGCGATGGCAATGATACGGTTGACGGTGGTGGCGGCAACGACACCCTGAGCGGTGGCGACGGTACAGACACCCTGTCGGGTGGTGATGGCGACGATGTTCTTCAGTTCGAAGCAGACCGGACCGGTCAGTCGGGCGACAGCACCGATCACGCCGGTAGCCCGGGCGTTGATGGTACTGGCGATGTTGCCGACCTTGATGGCCTTGGCCTGAGTGACGATGAATTCGACGGCGGTGACGGCATCGATACCCTTGTCGGGACGGCAGGCGGTGACGCGATCATCCTGGATGGCGATCATGAAAATGGTTCGGAAAATCCGACCATCCGTGATGTCGAAGTTATTGATACTGGTGCGGGTGATGACCTTGTCGATCTGACCAGCCAGACCCATGAATATGGCGATGTGACGGTGAATGCCGGAACTGGCGATGACACGGTCTGGACCGGTGCAGGCGATGATGAAATCAACGCCGGTGATGGCAACGATGCGATCCATGACGGTGCGGGTGATGACGTTGTAAATGCCGGTGCGGGCGATGACGTGATCGAAGGCAGCCTTGGTAACGACATCCTTGATGGTGGCGATGGCACGGACCTTCTGGATCTGTCGGATGCCGATGGTGTGACGGTTGATCTTGATGCCGGTACTGCACAGTCAGATGCCTTTGGCTCCGATACGATCAGCAATATCGAAAACGTAACCGGTTCAGCAGGTGATGACACCATCACTGGTTCGGACGGTGTAAACGAAATCGATGGCGGTGCCGGAAACGACGTCCTTGATGGCGGTGCTGGCGACGATACAATCACTGCGGGTGATGGCGACGATACGGTTCTGGCCGGTGCCGGTGATGATACGCTGGCCGGTGGCGATGGGACTGATACCCTTGATATGGCGGGTGCGGATGGTGCCGATGTCGATCTGGCAGCGGGTACTGCAAGCAGCCTTGAAACCGGTGACGATACCATTTCCGGTTTTGAAAATGTTATCGGTTCGGATGGTGCTGATGTCATTACCGGTTCGGATGCGGCCAACGAAATTGCTGCGGGAACGGGCGACGATACGGTTGACGGCGGTGCTGGTGATGACGTCATCGACGGCGGTGCGGGCTCCGACATCCTGTTGGGTGGTGCCGGGAACGATCAGGTTGATGGCGGCGCTGGTGCCGATACGATCAATGCCGGTGTTGGCGATGACACCCTGACCGGTGGGACGGGCACGGACAGCTTTGTCTTTGACGATGGCGTTGATGATGATCTGGTCACGGACTTCACCATTGGCGAAGACAGCATTTCATTGCCAGACAGCGGTGTTACGACTTGGACCGACTTGCAGGCGATGTTGTCTGATGGCCCGGACGGCGCGGTGATTACTTTGCCGTCTGGTGGCACGGTGACACTTTCGGGTGTGTCGGTTGCTGACCTTGGCCCGGATGACTTCGAAGGTGTGGAGAATATCCCGACCGGCGGCAATGACAGCCTGCCGGGTGGTGATGGTGACGACACCATCGATGGCGGTGATGGCGACGATACCGTTACCGGTGGTGATGGTGGCGATACACTCGGCGGCGGTGAAGGTGATGACACGCTTGAAGGCGGCGACGGCGGCGATACGCTGAGCGGTGGTTCAGGCAGTGATACCCTTGACGGCGGTGCGGGTGACGATGTTCTGCAATTTGGTGCCGACAGCACCGGTCAGGCTGGTGACAGTACCGACCATGTCGGGAGCCCGGGCGTTAGTGGTACCGGCGATGTTGCCGACCTTGAGGGGCTTGGCCTCAGCGACGATGTTTATGATGGTGGTGCGGATACCGATACACTGGTTGGCACCAGCGGCGATGACGCCATCATTCTTGATCGTGATCATGAAAACGGCACAGCAGGCCCGTCGATCATTGATGTTGAAGTCATCAATGCAGGCGATGGCGATGACGTTGTCGATCTGACCAGCGAAAATCATTCCTATGGCGATGTGACAGTTGATGCCGGAACGGGCGATGACACGGTCTGGACCAATGCGGGCAATGACAGCATCGACGGCGGCGATGGCAATGATCACCTCAATGGTGGTGCCGGTGACGACGTTGTAAATGCCGGTGCAGGCAACGATACCGTTGTTGGCGATGCGGGTAATGACACCCTTTCGGGTGGCGATGGCACCGATACGCTTGATATGTCCGATGTCCAAAGCGACATTGCGATCAATCTTGCCGATGGTACGGCCAACAGTAGCGAAACCGGTTCGGACGTTATTTCCGGATTTGAAAATCTGGTAACCGGTTCGGGCGATGACACCATCACGGGCAGCAGTGCCGACGATACCATTTCGACCGGTGACGGTGCGGATACCATTGATGGTGGCGATGGCATCGATTTGATTGATGCTGGTGCAGGCAACGATGTGATTTCCGATGGCGCGGGCAGTGATCTGGTCAATGCCGGTGCGGGTGACGATACGGTCGTGGCTGGTGCGGGCAATGACAGCCTTGATGGTGGGGACGGTTCCGACACCCTTGATATGTCCGGCGCGTCTAGCGATGCGCAAGTTGACCTTTCTGCCGGGACGGCACAGTCGTCTGAAACCGGCAGTGATCAGCTTTCCAGCATTGAAAATGTAACAACCGGTTCTGGTGATGACCAAATCACCGGGTCAAGTGCGAATAACAACATCGCGGCGGGTGCGGGCAATGACACCATTGATGGTGGTGCCGGTGATGATACCGTTGCCGGTGGTGAAGGTTCCGATACATTCATCTTTGCCGATGGCACGGATCACGACGTTGTCAGTGACTTCACACGTGGCGAAGACAAACTGTCGATTGATGATCTTGGCCTTGAAAGCTGGAGCGACGTGCTGCCGCTGCTCAGTGAAAATGGCAACGGCGATGCGGTTCTGAACTTGCCTGCGGGTGGCACGGTGACACTGGTTGGTGTTGGCCTTGGCGATCTGAGTGCTGATGATTTCAACAACATTACCGATGGCGCAACCCAGTTTGACGATTTCCTTGAGGGCACGGATGGTGATGACACCATTGATGCACTTGCAGGGGACGATATTGTCGACGGTGGTGCGGGCGACGATACGCTTTTGGGTAATGCCGGTGACGACACGATTTCCGGCGGTGCTGGCAATGACGACATTGATGGTGGCACGGGCAGCGACACCCTTTCGGGAGGTGATGGTGACGATGCGCTTAGCGGTGGTGATGGTAGCGACGTTCTTTCGGGCGGTTCTGGCGACGACACCCTTGATGGTGGCGACGGCAACGACGTTCTGAACTTCGAAGCTGATGGCACCGCAGAATCCAGTGATACCACCGAACATACCGGTAGCCCGGATGTCGATGGCACAGGCGATGTTGCCGATATTGGCGGGAAAAATATTTCTGACGATACGTTCATCGGCGGTGAAGGCACCGATACCCTGAACATGTCCGATGGCAACGATGCGCTGATCCTTGACGGTTCGAAACTCGGCGATGGTGAAACCAACACCAGCACCGTTGAAACCCGGACCCTTGGCCTGACAGATTCTGCAAGCAGTGCCGATGTACAGGCCGCATGGTCGGATGCAAACCTGTATGGCTTTGATTTTGGCACATCCTATATTGGCGAAGACGGCAAGCTGAACCTTGCGGCTGCTGACGACACCGTGACCTTTGATGGTAACGGTATTGGCAATAACGGCGGTAGCCCGGCGGGCGGCCAGATCAACCATGATGGCAACAGCGGCGAAAGCGAAGCCGTCGTTGTCGATCTTGGCGCAAATGCCACAACGGCGACGGTTCAGGTTTCCAACCTGATGGCCAATGAAGGCGGCGGCGAAGTTGGTTCGTGGCAGGCCTTTGATGCGGAAGGTAACCTTGTTGCATCGGGCGTGCTTGATGACAGCACAATTGATTACAGCAACAACAGCGTTGGCACCGCCAACATCAGTGTGACCGATGATTTCGGTAATCCGGTTGAATTCCGCTATATCGCGTTTGAAAGCGAACCTTATGCCAATGGCACGTCCGGTTCCGACAGCAGCGATTACTTCGTCCGGTCAATCAGCTTTGACACCGTCGTTCAAGATACGACCACTGATGGTGCCCGACTTGACGGGGTTGAAGTCATCAATGCGGGTACGGGCGATGACGTTGTTGATCTGACCAGTGATACGATTGCCTATGGCGATGTCACCATTAATGGTGGTTCGGGGTCCGACACCCTTTGGGGCAATGCGGGCGATGACACGATCCGTGGTGAACTTGGCCATGACAATATTCATGGCGGTGCCGGTGATGATTATCTTGATGGTGGTTATGGCGATGACCTGATCGACGGCGGTGTTGGTAATGACACGCTGGTTGGTGGAACAGGTAACGATCAGCTGCGCGGCGGCCAAGGCGACGACATTCTGGTGGGTCAGGGCGATAACGATACCGCCCTTTATGACGACGCCACGTCGGGTGTGACTGTTGATCTTGCAAATTACACGGCCACCGGTGGTGCGGGCAATGACAGCCTGTACACCATTGAAAACGTCGTTGGGTCCGATCATGACGACACGATCACCGGTGGGACGGGCAATAACATCCTAACCGGTGGTGCGGGCGACGATACGCTTGCCGGTGGTGCGGGCAATGATACGCTTGCCGGGGGTGGTGGCACGGATACAGCTGATTACAGCAATTCGAGTGCTGCGGTTGATGCCGATCTTTCGACCGGTATTGCAGAGCTTGCCAATGGCGACACCGACAAACTTTCAAGCATCGAAAACCTGATTGGTTCGACGGGCGACGACACCCTGACCGGGTCGGATGGTGATAACACCCTGACCGGTGGTGCAGGCAACGATACGCTGTCGGGCAATGCCGGGAACGACGTCCTTGACGGTGGTGACGGCAACGACACGCTTGATGGCGGCGAAGGTGCCGACATCGTTGATGGCGGTGCCGGGGACGATCATATTCTGGCCGGTGCAGGCGATGATACGCTGGCCGGTGGTGATGGTTCCGATACCATCAATGATGGTGCTGGCAATGACGTTGTTGATGCCGGTGCTGGCAATGACAGCCTGATCGCGGCGGCGGGTGACGATACGCTGGCCGGTGGCGATGGCGAAGATACTCTTGATATGACTGCCGCAGACGGCGCGACAGTTGATCTTGGTGCGGGTACGGCGACATCTGATGCGACCGGGTCCGATACGATCAGCGGTATTGAAAACGTTATTGGTTCGGACGGCAATGATATCCTGACGGGGTCTGACGGTGCCAATACTCTTCTGGGTGGTGCGGGTGACGATACCATCGAAGGTGGAGCGGGCGGTGATTACCTTGATGGTGGGGATGGTGTTGATACCATCAGCTACGAAGGATCAGATGCCGGTGTCGAGGTTTACCTTGGCGAAACCGATGCCAATGCCCGTACGCCCGGTGAAGCGGGGCGTGCCTATGATGGCGACGCAGCGGGCGACATTCTGGCCAACTTTGAAAAAGTTATCGCCTCGGCCCATGACGATTACGTCTATGGCAACAGCCAGAACAATGAAATCGATCTTGGCGATGGCAACGACACGTTTGACAACGTCGAAGCAGACGTCAGCACCGACACCGTCGATGGCGGTGACGGCAATGACACGATCTGGACCGGTGACGGCGAAGATACCCTGCTCGGCGGCAACGGCGACGATTACCTGAACGGTGAAAAAGGCGACGACGTCCTTGACGGTGGCGCTGGTACGGATCGCCTGATTGGCGGCGATGGCAATGATACGCTTGATGGTGGTTCGGGTGACGATACCCTGTCGGGCGGCTCAGGTGCGGACCTTATCCAAGTCAGCAGTCTGGATGGCGACAAGGTCGTTACCGACTTTAACACCAGCGTTGATCAGATTTCGCTCGATGCGTTTGATATCAGCACATGGTCCGATCTGGCGCCGCTTCTTTCGGAAGTGAATGGCAACACGGTCATTGATCTGGGCGAAAATGGCTCGGTCACGTTGCTGGGTGTGCGTCTGAATGATGTTTCTGCCGACATGTTTGTCGGGATTGAGAATGATGGTGGCGCAACACCGTTTGACGATATTCTGATCGGCACCAGCGAAGATGATTACATCGACGCGCTGGCCGGAAATGACGTGGTTGATGGTGGTGCGGGTGATGACACCATCAACGGCATGGAAGGTGATGACAACCTTTCGGGTGGCGATGGCGATGACACCATAACCGGTGGCAGCGGTAATGACGTTGTATCGGGCGGTGACGGCGACGATACCCTTGATGGTAACGAAGGCCATGACGTTATCGCGGGCGGTGCGGGCAATGACACCCTGATCGGTGGCAGCGGCAACGACGTCATGGATGGCGGCGGTGGCGATGATTACATCGACGGCATGGAAGGTGATGACACCATCACCGGTGGCGATGAAACCGACACGATTTATGGCTCGTCCGGCGAAGATAAGCTTGATGGCGAAGGTGGCGACGACGTCATTTATGGCGGCGACGACAATGACAGCATCGCGGGCGGTGCTGGTAACGATCTTCTGTCGGGCGATAGTGGCAACGACACCCTTGATGGTGGTGCGGGCAACGATACGTTGCTTGGCGGGGATGGCAATGACACGCTGACCGGTGGGGACGGCAATGACGTCCTGTCGGGGGGTAATGGCAATGACCTTCTTGATGGTGGTGCGGGTAACGATACCCTGACCGGGACCGATGGTGCCGACACCCTGATTGGCGGAACCGGCAATGATACGCTTGATGGCGGTGCCGGGGATGACACCTATACCGGCGGTGCCGGTGAAGATCAGATTCTTGTGTCGAACAATTCCGGCGATAAGGTTGTCACCGACTTTAACGTCAATGATGATCAGATCAATCTGGCGTCGCTTGATGTTGATGACTGGGCCGATCTTCAGGGCCTGATGAGCGAGGTCAACGGCAACACCGTCATTAACCTTAATGGTCAGGGCACCTTGACGCTGGTTGGTGTTTCGATGAGCCAGCTGAATTCCGACATGTTTGTCGGTGTGCAGCAATCAACGGGCCCGACCCCGTATGACGATCTGCTTTATGGCACCAGCAACAATGACACGATTGCCGCTCTTGCTGGCGATGACACGGTTTATGGCCTGAATGGCCAGGACACGTTGTCGGGTATGGAAGGCAACGACAGCCTGTATGGCGGTGATGGCGATGACACCCTGTCGGGTGACGCTGGCAATGACATTGTCGAAGGTGGCAGCGGTCAGGACAGCATCACTGGTGGTGACGGCGACGATACGCTGGACGGCGGGTCAGGTGATGACCGTGTCTGGGCCGGTAACGGCAATGACACCGTTCTGGGTGGTCAGGGCCAGGACAAGCTGTACGGCGAAGCGGGTAATGACACCATCGAAGGCGGCACAGGCGACGACACCCTTAAAGGTGGCGACGGCAATGACGTGCTTGATGGTGGCGAAAACAACGACAAGCTTTATGGCGGCGACGATGCCGATACGCTGCTTGGCGGCAATGGCGATGACAAGCTGTATGGAGACGCCGGTAATGACACCCTGATCGGGGGGCTTGGCCAGGATACGCTTAGCGGTGGTGATGGCCGGGATACAGCAAGTTATGCCAATGCAACGTCATCGGTTGCAGCCAGCCTTGAAAGCGGCACCGCGACCGGCGGCGATGGCAGTGACAAGCTGTCTTCGATCGAAGATCTGATTGGCTCGAACTTCAACGATTACCTGTTTGGTGATGATGGATCGAACCTGCTGTCGGGTCTTGATGGCAATGATGTTCTGGGTGGTGACGGTGGTGATGACACCATCTGGGGTGGCCTTGGCGATGATACGATCAATGGTGGTTCCGGTTCGGACCTGATTGATGCCGGTGGCGGCGACGACACCATCGAATATCAGAAAGATGCGACATGGACCGGCAGCCACGCAGCCAAAAATGTTGGCGATCCGGGGATGGCTGGCACCAACGAACAGATCAATCTTTCGGGCTATAACCGTTCCGAAGACATCTTTGACGGTGGTGCCGGGACCGACACCCTGTCGATGACCAGTGGCAATGATGCCCTGTTCCTTGATGATGATCTTACAGATCCGGGCACCAGCCCGCGCATTTCCAACATCGAAGTGATCGATGCGGGTAATGGCGATGACATCATTGACCTGACCAGTGACGATCTGTCTTACGGTGATGTCACCATTCTGGGCGGCACAGGCGATGATATCGTCTGGAGCAATGCTGGGGATGATGTGCTTGATGGCGGTGAAGGCGACGATACCCTTTGGGGTGGTTCGGGTGCCGATACGTTGCTGGGTGGCAACGGTGAAGACGTGCTCAATGGTGGTGCCGGGGATGACGTCCTGCAATACAACGCAGACGACACCTGGGGGAACAGCTGGTACGCGCTTAATGACGGCTCGCCGAGCGAAGATGGCCATAATCACGATAATGGCTGGGGTCATGACAACCACAATGGCAACGGTTGGGGTCATGACGACGGTGGCGATGACGGGACTGGCGAATACGTCAATCTTGGTGGCTACAAGCAGTCTAATGATGTGTTCGAAGGCGGTGCCGGAACCGATACCCTGCAGATGACCAGTGGTAACGATGCCCTGTTCCTGCATGACGATGTTAGCGACGGCGACAGCGATGTTCGCATCAGCGGTGTCGAAGTGATCGAAGCCGGTGATGGCAATGACATCATCGATCTGACCAGCGATACCTATAGCTACGGCGATGTGACGCTCGATGGTGGCGATGGCAATGATACGCTTTGGAGCAATGCCGGTGATGACGTCCTGCTGGGTGGGGCCGGAAATGATCATCTTTATGGCAGTGCCGGGGATGACACGCTGACCGGTGGCACGGGCTGGGATGAATTCCAGATCGGCAAAGCGGATGGCCATGACATCGTGACGGACTTCACGCCGGGCGAAGACATCATTGATTTGTCGGAATGGAACTATAACAATTTCAACCAGATCCAGAACGACATGCATCTTGATACCGATGGCAACGTCGTGATCGAACTTGGCAATGATGCATCGGTCACCCTGATGGGCGTTCATGATCCCGATGATCTTGATGCGGATGACTTTGGATTTGGGACCTAAGGCTTAAGGCCTTTGGATCGAACACAACAAGAAAACGGGGTGGTTCAATGAACCACCCCGTTCGCGTTTGTCGCATTGGTGTCAGAAATCGTGACCGGCTTACTCGGCGGCAATCGCAACGTCTTGTTGCTGATGTTCTGGCAGGGTCATATCGTGCTGTAGTTTGGCACGTAATTCATCGATGGCGCGGATACGTTTGATTTCATCAAAACATGCCGCGCCTTGGGCGTGGCTTTTGCGGATCAGGGCCATCCATTGTTTGATGCGTCCGGCCTGATGGTTTTCAGTTGATCCGTCTTCATCCATCAAATCGCAATAAGACAGCAGCATCGCCAAAACATCTGCCCAGCATTCCTTGGGGCGTTGCGTGCCGTTTTCAAACGCCTTGATGCGGTTGGCAAGGTCGGGAGCAGCAATAGCACCCCGGCCAATCATGAAGCTGTCACAGCCCGATACATCCCGGCATTTTTCGTAATCCGTGACGTCCCAAATTTCACCATTGCCGGTCATGCCGATTGAAATGGCCTCGCGGATACGTGCCAGATATTCCCAATGCGCGGGCGGCTTATATCCTTCAAGCTTGGTGCGTGCATGGACCGTTAGATGTTGTGCACCGGCGGCTTCAACCGCGCGCGCATTATCAAGGAACAGTTCCTTGTCCGCATAGCCCAGCCGAACTTTGGCACTGACCGGAATCTCGTCGGGAACAGCACGACGAACGGCCGAAACGATCCGATACAGATTATCAGGGCATTTCAAAAGCGATGCGCCAGCTTCGTGCTTGTTGACGGTTTTGGATGGGCAGCCGAAATTGATATCAATGCCCGGCGCGCCAAGGGTTGTGGCAAAGGCCGCATTCTCACCCATCAATTCCGGGTCATGTCCCATCAGTTGGACCAGAACCGGCACCCCTGAAAGGGTTTTGCCGCCATGGAGCAGTTCCGGGCAATAGCGATGAAACACGTGTGCGGGAAACAGGTTTTGCGAAACCCGGATAAACTCGGTGACACACAGGTCGAACCCGCCGGTCGCACTCAGCAATTGCCGAACGCGCCAGTCAACAAGTCCTTCCATTGGTGCAAGCACCAGCTGCGTCATTGTGATGTCATCCTGTCTCATAAAATCAGTTGGCGGCTTTTATCATAAACCATGGATTGATGCCGTTGAAAAATCACAGACCAGCATTGCCTAGATTGGACGCATATTAGTGAATTAAGGCGGAAAAAGCGTATTGCTGACACCTTTCCAGCGAATTCGGGGGATACATTCACAGCATCAAAAACAACAATGAAACGCCCGATGGTTTGTATCGGGCAGGAGTAACAAAGCATGCTGTATATTTTTGAAAGTGCCTTTGATGAAGTTGAAGCTGTTTCGCGCGAAGCCCGCGAGAAACTGTCTGGCCTTGAAATCGTGCTGAAATCAACCGCCGAGAGCCTTCAGGTTCTCAAAGATCGTCTCGAACAGACAGCTTCCTGACGAAATGCTTTGATACCGGTTTCGTGCCATGAGCGTGTGCCGGGGTGCCATATGACGTCTTTGTCCGAGCAATAAGCGAAGTTTATATGGAACCCTCCATCCCGCGCCCGCGTTCATGGGATGAAACTTTTTACGTCACAGCAGGAGATAGCCGAAATGCTGTATATTGTTGAAAAAGCCCTGAACGAGATCGAAGCTATGCCGCGTGACGAACGCGAAAGCTTTGCCCATCTTGATCATGAAATTGACGAGGCGGTCGAAAAACTTAAAGTTTTGAAAGAAAAGCTTAAGGTTGATGCGAAAAGCAAATAACTCCGCCATTTAAGACTTAAATGCCAAGGCCGTGCAACATCGTGCGCGGCCTTTTGTTTTGACTTACTTCCCGGATTTTTTGATCAGACCCAGCATTTCCTCGACTGCTGCGGTCGGGTTGGTGGCGCCCGAAAGCACGTCCGCCTCAAGCGTTTTAAGCCGGTCGGCAACGTCATCACGCTTGGTAAAGGTTTCTAGCAGCCGATCGCGCAGCATGCTCCACATCCAGTCACGTTGTTGACGGGCACGTTTGGCGGCAAATTCGCCTTCCTTGTCCATCACAACCCGATACTGGTTGATCAAATCCCAGATGGTATCAAGCCCGTCATTGATCAGGGAGGACACCATCACCGATTGCGGACGCCAATGCTTGCTGGTCGGTTGCAGGATGCGAAGGGCCGATGAATATTCACGTTTGGCCTCACGCGCCTTTGCCGGATCGGCATCGGCCTTGTTGACCGCGATCAGATCGGCGATTTCAAGCACACCTTTTTTGATCCCCTGAAGCTCGTCCCCCGCACCGGGCAACATCAGGACAAGGAAAAAGTCGGTCATTTGGGCGACCATGGTTTCGCTTTGTCCGGCCCCGACGGTTTCAACCAGCACCACGTCAAACCCGGCGGCCTCGCACAGTAAAATGGTTTCACGGGTCATTCGATTGACCCCGCCCAAATAGCCGCTGCTGGGCGATGGGCGGATATAGGCGTTTGGATCAATCGACAGTTCGTTCATCCGGGTCTTATCACCCAGAATGGACCCGCCGGTCCGCGCGCTGGTCGGATCGACGGCAAGCACGGCAACTTTTTTGCCCGTTTTGGTCAGGTTCTTACCAAAGGCCTCAATAAAGGTGGATTTGCCAACACCGGGAACGCCGGTAATGCCAATGCGCTGCGATCCGCCTGTGTGGGGCATCAGTTGGGCTAGAACGGCCTGTGCCTGATCAAAATGTTTGGCATTGCGGCTTTCGACCAGCGTGATGGCACGTGATAAAATCGTGCGATTGCCGCCAAGCACACCTTCGACAATCTGGTCGGTCGTCAGGACACGTCGGCGCACAGCCTTGCGCGGGCTGACAGTGCCGCCCGAACCCGCCGGTATGGTGCGCAGAGTTTCTTTCACCGGTTGTCCTTGTAACTGTGTTGCTATGCTGCTTCTTCGTCGCCTGCCTGATTTAGCTTTTCTAGCAGGTCAGACGCGGCTTCGGCAATCACCGTTCCCGGTGGGAAGATCGCCTCGGCCCCAGCTTCGAACAGTTTGTCGAAATCCTGCGGCGGTATGACGCCACCTGCAACGATCATGATGTCTTCGCGGCCCAGTTTATCAAGTTCGGCGCGAAGCTGCGGCACCAGTGTCAGGTGACCTGCGGCAAGTGAACTGGCACCGACGATATGAACATCGTTTTCGACGGCCTGTTTTGCGGCTTCTTCGGGGGTTTGGAACAGCGGGCCGATATCGACATCAAATCCAAGATCGGCAAACGCCGTGGCAATGACTTTTTGACCCCGGTCATGCCCGTCCTGGCCCATTTTGGCGATCAGGATACGCGGACGGCGGCCTTCGTTTTCCTCAAATACTTTGATCAGGCGATCTACCTTGGCAAGGGCCTCATTGTCCGCACCGACTTCGGTTTTATAGACACCCGCGATGGAACGAATAACCGCCTGATGACGGCCATAGACCTTTTCAAGCGCATCTGAAATCTCGCCCACCGTGCATTTGGCGCGTGCGGCCTGAACGGCAAGTTCAAGAAGGTTGCCTTCGCCACTGTCGGCGGCAGTTGTCAGCGCCGTCAGCGCACTTTTTACCGCGCCATCGTCACGTTCTGCCCGCAGGCGTTCGAGCTTGGCAATCTGCTGACGGCGGACTTCGGCGTTATCGACCTGAAGCACATCGACCGGGCGGTCATCAGTAACGCGGTATTTATTAACCCCGACAAGGGTCTGACGGCCACTATCGATGCGTGCCTGTGTGCGTGCAGCGGCTTCTTCGATGCGCATTTTGGGAATACCGGCCTCAATCGCCTTGGCCATGCCGCCCTGTTCTTCGACCTCGGCAATATGGGCCCATGCCTTTTCCGCCAGATCGCGCGTCAGGCGTTCGACATAATAGGACCCACCCCACGGGTCGATGGCATTGGTCGTGCCACTTTCCTGTTGCAAAAACAGCTGGGTATTACGTGCAATCCGGGCCGAGAAATCGGTCGGCAGTGCCAAGGCTTCGTCAAGGGCATTGGTGTGCAACGACTGGGTATGGCCCTGTGTCGATGCCATGGCCTCGACACAGGTGCGGATGACGTTGTTAAACACATCTTGGGCGGTAAGTGACCAGCCGGATGTCTGGCTATGGGTGCGCAGCGACAGTGATTTTGGGTTTTGTGGGTCAAACTGTTTGATCATTTTGGCCCAGATCATGCGCGCAGCCCGCATTTTGGCAATTTCCATAAAGAAATTCATGCCCGTCGCCCAGAAGAACGACAAACGCGGCGCGAATTTATCAATCGGAAGTCCTGCCGCCTGCCCCGCGCGGGCATATTCAATGCCATCGGCCAGGGTATAGGCCAGTTCAAGGTCGGCGGTCGCCCCGGCTTCTTGCATGTGGTAGCCCGAAATCGAGATCGAATTGAATTTCGGCATGTTTTGCGACGTAAACGAAAAGATGTCCGAAATGATCCGCATCGATGGTTTCGGCGGATAGATATAGGTGTTGCGCACCATGAATTCTTTGAGGATGTCGTTCTGAATGGTGCCCGAAAGCTTTTCGCGTGCAACGCCCTGTTCTTCGGCAGCCGCAATATAAAGCGCCATGATCGGCAAAACTGCACCGTTCATGGTCATCGATACCGACATCTCATCAAGCGGAATGCCATCAAAAAGGGTGCGCATGTCATAGATGCTGTCAATCGCCACACCGGCCATGCCGACATCACCGGCAACACGGGGGTGGTCGCTGTCATAGCCGCGGTGGGTGGCAAGGTCGAAGGCAATCGACAGGCCCTTTTGTCCGGCGGCAAGGTTACGGCGATAAAACGCGTTGGATTCTTCGGCGGTCGAGAACCCGGCATATTGGCGAATGGTCCAGGGGCGCTGAACATACATGGTGGGGTAGGGGCCGCGCAAAAACGGTGGCATACCCGGCATGGTATCAAGATGATCAAGACCGTCCAGATCAGACGGGCCATAGGTCGGTTTGACGTCGATGCCTTCGGGCGTGCTCCATAGCGTTGCCTCATACGGGTCTTTGGCCGCGGCCGTCGCGCCGTCAAACAGCGGAAGGTCTGAGAAATCAGGAATGCGGGTCATGATTATTTATCCCCCCGTGCGCCAGATAAATGATCCATTGCCGTTCGGCAGGTATCAGGAACGTCAGTGCCGACGTAAATAAAGTCATCAATGCCCGCGGCCTCATATCCGGCCCGCGCATCGCCCGGATGACCGGCAAGATAGACCAGTGATGCCCCGGCAGTCTTAAGGGTACTGGCAACATCGGTGGCCATATCGCCATATTGCGGGTCAGACCCACAAATCACCGCGATTTTGGCACCCGACGCGGTGAAGGCCTTTGCAACTGATTTGGCATCGGCAAAACCGCTATTGGTGATGGCTTCAATCCCGCCGGCTTCAAAGAAGTTCCGGGCAAACATCGCGCGCGCAGTGTGCTGGGCAACCTTGCCCAGATTGGCCAGAAAGATTTGCGGGAAGGTGCCTGTTTTGGCCTTGTAGCCATCCGCACGTTTGCGTAATGCCTCATACGGTTCGGACAAACGATGCGGGATCAGGACCGGAACCGTCGTCGCGGCACTGGTGCCATAAAGATCGGTATACATATGGCCGATGGTTGTCCCTTTACGCGCAGCCTCCATCAAACTGGAAAGTGTCGCGCCAACCGTTTCGGTGTATTTGGTTTGACGGGCCTTGCCATTGGCCTGAATGGCGTCAAGGTCGGGCGCATCGCAGGTGACTTTGGCTTCGGAAATATTGGGGAATTCCGAAACACCGGTCAGCGGATCGCGCCGGTTTGCGACGCGTTCTTCACGCGTGTGCCAAACGGCTTCAATGTCTTTTTTCAAGCTGCCGTTGGCAAGGGCGGCGACAATGCCACGGGATGCTTCAAGCGACTGGAATTTGGCCCATGCGGTCTTGGCAAGATCGCGGGTCATGTTTTCGATAAACCATGCGCCCCCCGCCGGATCAATCACGCGGTGAACGTTGCTTTCTTCTTGCAGGATTAATTGCGTGTTGCGTGCAATACGTCGGGTAAACCCATCGGGTAGGCCGATTAAATGATCGTATGGCAGGCAGACGACACTATCGGCCCCGCCCAGACCCGCGGCAAAGCTTGTCACCGTGGTGCGCAGCATATTGACCCACGGATCGACCTTACTCATCGCCATTTCGGCCGAGACGGCATTGATCGAAATTGATGCATCTTCGGCACCAGACGCGGCCAGAATGCGGGTCCACATCAGGCGCAAGGCGCGCAGCTTGGCAATCCCGGCAAAGAAATCCGTGCCAATGGCGACGTTAAACGCCATCGCACCGGCGGCCTGATCAACCGCCATGCCGGTATCGGTCAGCGCGCGCAAATAGGCGACACCAGATGCCAGCAAACAGGCAAGCTCCTGCCCATCGGTCGCACCAGCATTGTAATAGGGCGCACCATTGACCGAAATTGCCGTGCCCATCGGGAAAAGGTCAATCAGTTCGGCAGTGATGTTTGCGGTTTGGCGTAATGCGTCATCGGTGGAACAGGGCAATGACCCGGTGCTGGCAAGCGTTCCGATGGGGTCAATGTTAAAGGCCGGGGCGGCTTCATTCGCGCCATCTTCATCGGACATGCGGGCGGCCAACATGGCCGCAGCTGGAATGGCGGCGGCCCCGCCATCAAGTGCGATGGTCGCAAGGTTGGTATAGACGTCGCTTAATGCGCATTCAAGATCGGCCAGACAATGAATGGCAAGACCATCAACGCCGACCTCGCCCGAACTGATTTCGCGTCCCTTGCGTGCGGCCGCATCAAGCTTAAGCAAGATGGATGTCGCACCATTTTCAAGGTCGTCGAGGATCGCGGCATTTGTGACGATGGGGTCGGGGTGGGCATGAAGTTGACGAATGTCCCAGCCAGTCACCGTTTCGCGTGGTTCAACCGACGCGCTGAGCACGTCGTGTATCAGACGGGTGTCGGCATCCTGATCGCCCTTGGTATAAAGCGGCTGAAGGGCAAAGCCGTCGAGTGTTTTGGTGACGAGCTTTTTCTCAAACGATGCCCCTTTAAGGGCTTCCTCGGCGAGGGTGCGCCAAGCTGCATAATCAGCAGACGGAAATTCGGATGCCAGCTTAAGCGGGTCTGTCATGCTTTCTCCCGGTCGGAACGTTTCCGAATTAATGATACTAGGGTCAAACCGCATTCACATAATCGTACCGGTTGCCCGGATTCCCGACCATATTGCCATATCGTCGTTGCGACATGGCGGTTTATAGCATCTGGCTTTAATTCCGTAAATAGGCATGGAAATACCTATTTAGAAGCAAGGTAAAGCCGAATGATCATCTTTCCGTAGCGTCAAATGGCAGAATCCCGGTTGTTTTTTGTGCCAAAAGGTCAACAGCAACCAGATCACGTGCCATCGGTCTGCATTATACTTTGGCCCGAACATGGAAAAGATAGGGCACGCAGACGCAAATATTTGGGCGGTTTAACCAATTTGACATTTTCATCTGTCAATTTGTGCTTGTCCCAATTCTCGGAGTATCGCCATCCATGAACGCGCTCAGCGCCATGCCGTCGCAAGCCAGTCCTGACGGGCTTGTTGCCTTTGCCGACGACAGTCCCAGTGCCAAAGCAGCCCTTGAAACGGTGCTGCGCCGTGCCGGATATGACGTGGCAAGTTTTGACTGTGCCGATGATCTGATTGATCAGCTTGACGGGCTTTATCCGCGCGCCATCATTCTGGATATCGAAATGCCCGGCATGAGCGGATTTGAAGCTTTTTGTGAAATCCGCCGCCGGTATCCCAATGCGACCAATGTACCGGTCTTCTTCTTTTCCGCGCATTATGATTCCGATACCCGCGCACAGGCAGATGCGCTGGGTGCGGCCGACTTCATCAGCAAGGATGCCAGCCCGACCGTGGTGCTTGAACAGCTTAACCGCGTGCTCGGCAAAGCCATCAGCACCTGTTAGCACCCTTGCCAATTCAGATATCATGACGCGAACGCGCCCTGCCTGTTACGCAGGGCGTTGTTGCATCTGGTGGGCTCTGCCAAGTTCGATGGTGCGATTTGAATCGCCATGAACGTGATACAGCCGATCCGTTGATAAGGTGGTTTCTGGATTGATCGACGGTGTGCTGACCAATCGCTCATAGATCGGGGCGAGGGGCGTTTTCATCGCATCAAACAACTGATCATAACTGTCCAGAACGAAATAGGTTTTCTGGAAATCATCAATTGCGTAATCGGTCGCCATTACCCGTTCAAGATCAAAGCCCACCCGGTTTGGCGTCGGGTCTGTGACCGAGTAAATAGTTTCGGTTTGCGATGACAACATGCCTGCCCCATAGGCCCGCAAGCCATGATCGGTCATGATCAGGCCAAACTCGACCATGTACCAGTACATCCGCGCAAGGTTTTTAAGCCCACCTGTGGCAATGGCTTCCGGCCCCTTGGCACCGTAAGCTGCAAGATAATCGGCAAAGACCGGGTCATAGAGCATTGGCACATGACCAAAGAAATCATGGAAAATGTCGGGTTCGACCAGATAATCCATTTCTTCTGGTGTGCGCAGCCAGACAGTCACCGGAAAGCGGCGATTGGCAAGGTGATCGAAAAACACCTCATCCGGCACAAGCCCCGGAACCGCAACCAGTTGCCAGCCGGTTGCGGCAAAAAGCTGTTCACTGACCCGGCCAAAATGCGGGATGCCGTCGGCGGCATCCAGCTTTGACAAGTTGACAATGTAATCATCGGCGGCATAGCCGGGCAGAATGGCCGATTGACGGGCATAAAGCTTACGCCACAGGTCATGTTCAGCCTCGCTATACGCCTGCCAATCTTGCGCAATGGTGTAGTCATCTTCGATGTGGCTGTAATCGCCTCGCAGATCGTTTCCCTGAGTCATGGCGGGTCCTCTTTCGGGTTCTGATGCCAATTTACAGCGGATATTTTACATCAAATCCCATGTCATTTTCTGGCGAATCAAATACCATTTTGCGCTATGATTGAATGAAAGTGACGGAAAGTTGATAATGTAAGGTGTATAATGACCGACCTGAGCTTAAGCGTGACTGATATCCGTATTTTGCAGATTCTGCAAAATGAGGCCGGGATCAGCAATGTCGCACTTGCCGAAAAGGTCGGCATGTCGCCATCCCCGTGTTTGCGACGGGTCAAACAGCTTGAAGCATCCGGGGTAATCCGCCGACAGGTGGCGCTGTTGGATCGCAAAAAGGTTGGGCTTGGCGTTCTGGCGACCATTCAGGTGCGCCTGCAACGCCATACCGAAGCCGGGGCAGAGGATTTTGCCCATGCGATGAATGACCTGCCCGAAATCCTGTCCTGCTGGGCAATGACCGGGCGGCAGGATTTCCTGCTGGTTGCGGTGGCCAGCAACATCGAAAGTTTTGGTGATTTTGTCACTCATCAGTTGCTTTCAATGCCCAATGTGCGCGATGTGCAATCCAGTTTGGTGCTCAAGGAATATAAGAATCACACGGCAATCCCATTGCCAAAGGCCATTTGACCGCATTGACCAAGTTTGGCGTGCATGATGTGCTGTGCTTGCTTTTGGGGGCGGGTTTGGGCATAGGAAGATGACGTTCTGATCCCGTCCCACCAATGCCGGAGCACAATGATGTCGCACGCAGCTAACCCGATCCTTGTCGAAGCCACCCGTGGATCGATGGTCGAAAGTTTCCATCGCGGGCGATATGTCGTGATGAAGGCCGATGGCACAGTGGTGGCCGAGGGCGGCGATATTGATGCGCTGATGTATCCGCGTTCCGCAATCAAACCATTGCTGGCAATCCCCTTGGTCGAAAGTGGGGCGGCGGACGCCTTCAAGCTTGAGGACAAGCATATTGCGCTGGCCTGTTCATCGCATAATGGCGAGGAAGAACACGCCAATACGGTTAAGGAATGGCTCGAACATATCGGGTTGTCGGTCGAAACACTCGAATGTGCGCCGCATTATTCTATCCATCCACCCGCCGGGATCAAACAGGCTGGTGATCAGGTCACCTTGACCAAGGCGCATAACAACTGTTCGGGGAAACATTCCGGGTTTCTGACGACGGCCCAGCATCTGGGCGATACCCCGGCAGGCTATATCAACGAGTCTCATCCGGTTCAGCAACGCCTGATCAAGGTGCTTGAGGAGATGGGGGATTGTGATTTGTCATCGACCCCGCGCGGTATTGATGGCTGTGGCATTCCGGTGATTGGCATGCGGTTGCGCGATCTTGGTTTGGCCATGGCACGCATGGCCGATCCATCGGGGTTGGACGCCAAACGCATTGAGGCGATCAAACGCATCCGCAAGGGCTGTGCCGCAGCCCCCTTCATGGTGGCTGGGACCGGTCGTTTCTGTACCGGGATCATGGAAGAATGCGGTGAAGACGCGCTGGTCAAGGTCGGAGCCGAGGGCGTTTATTGTGCCGCCTTCCCAAAACAGGGACTTGGTGTGGCACTTAAAATCGACGATGGCACGCAACGCGGGGCCGAGGTCGCAATGGGCGCGATCCTGCGTCAGCATGGCGTGATTGATGATGCCAAGGCAGAAACGCTCAAGAAATACCTGACACCGGTTCTGACCAACTGGGCGGGAAAATATGCCGGTGACTTACGCCCGGCGTTTTAGGATCAAAGCCAAAGGGGACGTGATGCAGACCGTTGCGGCCTATATCGCAGCAGCACTTGCCGAAATTGCCGGATGCTTTGCCTTTTGGGCGTGGCTGAAATCGGGAAAGTCTGTTCTTTGGGTGATTCCGGGGATTGCATCGCTGATTGTCTTTGCTTGGTTGCTCACCCGTGTTGATGCGGCCTTTGCCGGGCGGGCTTATGCCGCCTATGGCGGGGTCTATATTGCCGCATCTATTTTCTGGCTGTGGATTGTCGAGCGCGCTGTGCCTGATCGTTGGGATTTAACCGGTATGGCGATTTGTCTTGTCGGGGCCTGCGTCATTTTGTTCGCGCCGCGTTAATGCAAACGGCTGCGTTGCAGGCTGGCCTTGGTTGACCACGGCTTAGTCGTTGGTCAGTTGTTTGTACTTTCCCGAAACGATCCGCGCGATGCTGGTCCATTCCTCGATACGTGACGCTTTTCCGATCTGCTCGAGATAGGCCAAATCAATGTCGCTTTCGACCGCACCCCCGGCATCAATAATGGCGATCTCGCGGGTCAAATGTTGCGCGACATAGATTGCGGTAACTGCATTCATTTCCTTATGAGGCAAGTCCATCGGGCGGTGGTGATAGGCAACTGCCTGAATGACCGGGGCAGGAAACCCCCACAAACCCAAAAGATAGGCCCCGATTTCAGGATGCCCTGCACCAAACTGTTCTTCTTCTGCCTTTTCAATCGGGATGTTTTCCTGTTCAACCCGGTCGGTCACCAGCTTCATTTCATCGGGGCGATTGGCATAGAGGATCAGGGTGCCGATATGGCTCAGCATGCCGATTGATGGGACGGCATGGCACACTTCGCGCGGCAGTTTTTCATATTCGGCAATCAATGCCGCTGTGACACCAATTTGCTGGCTTCGGTGACATAGGCGTTTCAGGTTTGCCGCCTGATTTCTGGGGCCGTCAAAGCCGCGGTAAATGCCAATAAACAGTGCAAGCGCCTTAAGCGTCTCCATGCCGAGCATCCGCACAGCATGGGAAACCGAGGAGACTTTCTGCGTAATGGCAAAATAGGATGAATTGGTAAGTTTCAGGACCTCGGTGGTCAGTGCAATATCGGCTTCAACAATCTTGCACACGCTTTCAGGCGAATAGTGCGGGGTGTTGAACAAGGACTGAAGCTGCAGATAGGTATCGGGTGGAGACGCCAGACTTTTGGCATTTGCCACCAATGTCCGCATCTCCGGGCTTTGCAGCCGCTGACGCAGGCTAAGCGCATTTTCGATGCTATCAAGCAGGGTTTGATTGTCGCAGGGTTTGCTAAGGAACTGATGCGCGGGGCCGATGGTTCGCAGATAGGAATCGTTGCTGGCGTGCCCGGTTAAAATGATCCGAACCGCATCAGGCTGGATTTTCTGCATTTCTTCCAGCAGCGCCACCCCGTCCATTCCCGGCATTTGAATGTCGGTGACAATGACATCAAAGGACTGATCTTTTGCCATGCCGAGGGCCGCAGAACCGCTATTGGCGAAATGAAGGTTCCAGTCTGGCCGTAAAGTTTTCAGGCGCCGTCGCAGCCCCTGCAAAACGTTGGCGTCGTCGTCGACAAACAGAATGTGATGCATTGACCCTGCGCAGCAATTTTGGAGAAAGCTATCTTTTGCAGATGGTCCTTGATCAGACGTATGACAAGACGGCTTGGGGAACCCGCGACTTTGGGATTATTGCGAATCGCGCCAATACGGGCCACTTTAAAATTGGGAGGTGGCAACGATATCGTGTTTATGAGACTGCTGTGCTTGTAGTCGCGCTGCAAAGGTGCTGCCGCCCTACGCGTTTGTATATGATATGGCGGCTAAATATTTATAAACACGCGATATTTTATGTGAATGTCAGATTTTGTAAGACTGTTGATGCGCGAGTAGGAGTAGACTTAAAGAATATTCTAATTAACGTAGAACAAGACTGTTAAATGACCGGGGATTCGGCCCAGTAAATGACATCACGCGCAGAATTAATTGATGGCATTAAGAAGCACCAACTCTATGTGACGAAGCAGCCGGGGGGCCGTCGCATGCAGTTGCGCAATGGCAACCTGTCACGCATCAAGATGAGCAAAATCAGTCTTGAGGACGCCGTTCTACCGGGCGCGAATTTTATTCAGGCAACCATCCGCGACGTCTGTTTTGATTTTTGTGATTTGTTTGGCACCAATTTTGTTGAAGCCGACCTTGAAGGATCAAGCTTTGTTCGGGCTGATTTGCGCGGTGCGAACATGGCACGCGCCAAATTGCGCAATGCCAACCTTAAGGGGGCTGACCTTCGATCCGGTGTGATGGTGGTCGTTGATGGCGGGCGCGAAAGAAAAGTCAAACGTGCCACCGATCTTGCCAACGCGGATATGGAAGGGTCGATGCTTTCGGGGGCGAATTTTGCCGAAAGCAACATGTCGGGATCACGCTTGGTCGATGCAGACCTGAGCGACGCCAACATGTTTGCGGTCAATCTGGCGGGTGCGGATTTGACCGGATGTAACCTGTCCGGGGCGAAGCTTAAAAACGCCAACCTCAAAGGGGCACGGCTTAAGGACAGCCTTCTGGTCGGCACCGATTTGACAGGGGCGAACCTGCGCAATGTCGATTTGGCCGGTGTTGATCTTTCACAGGCAAATATCGCCAATTCCATCGGCAGCAAAGCCGTTACCCCCTTGCCCGATGATATTCGAGAATTGGTCAATGGCCATAGCGAGTGGCTGGCCAGCAACGGACAGACCGGAACGCCTTTGAATGCAACCGGACGTGATCTGACCGAAATGGATTTTTCCGGACTGGATTTATCGGCGGCCTGCTTTGATGACTGTATTTTGCGCAACGCGTTGTTCGTTGATACGATTCTTGCGATGTCATCAATGCGCAATGCAGATTTATCACGTGCACGGCTGAACGGATCGATTTTGAACGGCATTCGACTGTCAAACGCAGTTTGCGCCAAATCTGTTTTTCAGGGCGCCAAGTTTGGCGGTGTCGCGCAGCTTGATGGTCAGGGTAAAAAAACCGGTTCGGTTTGGCGTGCGGACCTAAGCGGTACCGATTTCTCAAAAGCCGATATGCGTAATGCTGTTTTCGACGCACCGAAGATGAAAGGTGCCAGCTTGAAGAACGCCAATATTTCGGGTGTTTCTTTTGGTGATACCGATCTTGTCGATGTTGATTTAAGCGGTGCAAATATCGGTGCAATCCTGACGGGAACCATCCCTGAATAGGTCTCTGGCAGTGCCTTGCTATTGCTGGCTTTGGGGGTGTCATGCGATGCCCGATTAAAAACGAATCCCCGACATCTAAAGAATATTACGGTTTTGCAAGGCGTTAAAAGCATTGCGTTACGGCGAAACTGTTGCATTCTGTCTGCTTAATTCAAAAATGGTAATTTAGCGGTCGGGGAATATTTGCAAGATGGATTCGCGTTCGGATCTGATTGATGCCATCAAAATGCATCAACTGTATCTCAATCAAAAGCCAGGTGGGCGGCGCATGCAAATGCGCAGTGCCAACCTGTCGCGTATAAAAATGAGCAAAATCAGCCTTCAGGACGCCATTCTACCCGGTGCGAATTTCATTCAAGCGACCGCCCATAAAGTCTGTTTTGATTTTTGTGATCTGTTTGGCGCCAACTTTGTTGAGGCCGATCTTGAAGGGTCGAGTTTCCAGCGGGCTGATCTGCGCGGCGCGAACATGGCACGCGCCAAGCTGCGCTACGCCAATCTGAGCGGCATTGATCTACGTGCAGGCATTATGGTGATTGTCGAAGGTTCGCAGGAACGTCCGGTCAGTAAGGCCGCCGACATGACCAGTACCGATCTTGAAGGGGCGATGATGTGGGGGGCTAACCTGACAAGTGCCAGAATGTCCGGGGCGAGCCTTTCAAAGACCGATCTTAGTGATGCAAACATGTTTGCAGTCAACCTTGAAGGTGCCGATTTGACCGGCTGTAACCTCAATGGGGCAAAGTTACGCAATGCGAACCTTAAGGGGGCAAAACTTGCGGAATGTAATCTGGTCGGTGCGGATTTAAGTGGGGCCAACCTTCGCAACGTTGATATGACGAATGTCGATCTGTCCCAATCCAATACATCAAATTCAATCGGTGGTGGAACGTCGTCAGCGCCGCTGGTGGACGATATTCGCGATCTGGTGAATGGCCATAGCGAGTGGCTGCTATCAGACGGAAAAAACGGTGCGCCCATGATTGCGGTTGGGCGGGATTTGACCGGGCTTGATTTTTCCGGTCTGGACCTGTCGGGGGCCTGCTTTGATAAATGTATCCTGCGCGGGGCATTGTTCGTCGATACCATCCTTGCCATGTGCTCCATGCGCGACGCGGACATGAAGAAAGTCCGTATGAACGGGGCTGTGATGGATGGCGTTCGAATGGCCAATTCCGATTGCAGCGAAGCCATTTTTCAAGGGGTGAAATTCGGCGGGATTGATCAGCGCGACAAAAAAGGTGCCAAGACAGGCACGATGTGGCGCGCGGACTTAACAAACACGAATTTTGAACAGGCCGATTTGCGGAACTCGGTTTTCGATGAAGCACAAATGAAGGGCGCAAACCTGACAAAGGCAAACGTTGCCGGGGTTGCCTTTGGTGACACAGACTTAAGCGATGTGGAACTTGAAGGGGCAAATGTTGGTTTGGTTCTGAACGGTAATATTCCCGGACGCAGATGATCAAATCTCTGATCGATCCAGCGCAAAACGAAAAATGCCGCCTGTCAAAGGCGGCATTTTGTTTGTGCGGTTGGTTGTGGCCGTTAATCAGCTACGGTAATCCGCATTGATCGAGATATAGCCATGCGTCAGGTCACAGGTCCAGACGGTGGCCGCCCCATCACCAAACCCAAGATCGGCAACGATATCGATGTATTGACCCTTGATATGTGCCTCAACCGGGGTTTCATCGTAATCTTCGACGCGCTCGCCATTTTTGGCCAGCGCAATACCACCAATTGAAATGGTCAGTTTGTTGGGATCAGCGGTGACACCGCATTTTCCAACCGCCATAACAATACGGCCCCAGTTGGCGTCTTCACCGGCAATCGCGGTTTTGACCAGCGGCGAATTTGCAATCGCCTTGGCGGCAATCTTGGCTTCTTTTTCGCTGACCGCACCTGTGACATTTACCGTGATGAATTTGGTCGCACCTTCGCCGTCGCGCACGATCTGATGGGCAAGATCACGCAGCACGCCTTCAAGGGCGTCTTTAAACTCGGTCAATGCCGGGTCATCCATACCCGAAACGGCATCGTTGCCCGCCTTGCCGGTTGCTGCCAGAAGGACCGTATCGGACGTTGATGTATCGCTATCAACCGTGATGGCATTGAAGCTGCGGTTGTTGCAGTCTGCCAAAATCGCCTGAAGAACCGCATGCGGGATGGCCGCATCGGTGAAAATGAAACCAAGCATGGTCGCCATGTTTGGTTCAATCATCCCCGATCCCTTGGCAAAGCCGGAAATCGAAACCGTGGTGCCGTTGATTTTCGCGGTTGCCGAGGCGCCCTTGGGGAAGGTGTCAGTCGTCATGATGGCCTTGGCAGCATCAAGCCAACTGGCATCATTGGCAAGCAAGTCGCCCATGGCATCGGTGATGCGGTTGGCCGTGGTTGGTTCGCCAATTACACCGGTTGACGCGGTAAAGATTTCCGCTTTGTCACACCCCAGTGCCTTTGACGCGGTTTCGACCTTGTCTGCGACAAATTTCTCGCCAGCCTTGCCGGTAAAGGCAACCGAATTGCCCGCGTTGACAAAAAATGCCCGTGCGGTGCCACCCTTAAGGGCTTCGCGGCCCCAACGTACTGCTGCTGATGCGGTGGTCGATGTGGTGAACACTGCGGCAACCTGCGTACCCGGATCAAGTTCTGCCAGAAACACATCTGGTCGGCCTTTGTAACGAATTCCAAGCGTTGCGGTGTGCAGTTTGACACCGGCAATGGCCGGCAGTTCGGGAAAGGCCGCGGGGGCAAGCGGAGAAACTGAAGTCGCACCCATTTGTATCATTTCCTTCAAATGGCGTTGGTCAAAGAGACATCTGTCTATCCTGCCGTAATGGTGGCGAAAAGCAAGCAACAGCACAGGACATTATCTTGAAAAAAAAACGGGGCGAAGCAATGTGCCTCGCCCCGTTTGGAACCTGTTTGCATCAGAAACCTGATAGGCAAAGCCCGTATCAGTTATTCTTTGGTTTCTTCTGCCGGTGCATCGCCTTCGGCTGGCATCGGAGCATTGTTGACGATGTCTGCATCCGCACGCAGGCTTTCAACAAGATCGTCAATTGCCTTGCGGGTCAGTTCACCAACCATCTGCTGACGAACTTCTTCAAGTGACGGCTGGGTGCCTTCTTTTTTCTCTTCAACCATGATCACATGCCAGCCAAACTGGGTCTGAACCGGTTCTTTGCTATAGGTACCTGGCTCCATGGCAAAGGCTGCTTCGGCAAATGGTGCGACCATGTCGGCACTGCCAAAGAAGCCAAGATCACCGCCATTCGGTCCGGATGGGCCGGTCGATTTTTCCTTGGCGAGTTCGGCGAAGTCCGCACCGTCATCAAGTTCGGTGATGATGGCTTTGGCGTCTTCTTCGTTCTCAAGCAGGATGTGACGGGCGTGAACCTGCGGTTCTGGCTCGTTGGTTTTTAGGAATTCTTCGTATTGTTCTTTGATAGCGTCTTCGCTTGCCGACTTTGCGATTTCACGATCAAGGAACGTTTCGGCGATGACACGGCGTTCAAGTGCATCAACGCGTGCTTTGACTTCTTCGTCATCGGCAAGACCGGCATCACGGCCTGCGATCATCAGCAAACGCTGATTGATTTCGCGATCAACGAGTGTCGGTTTGAGCATTTCAAACGGAAGCTGTTGATACTGTTGCGGCAGACCCGCCTGGGTCGCGCGAACTTCAGATTCCAGGATTTCCTCACCATTGACAGTCGCAAGGACCGGATCTTCGGCCGGTGCAGCGTCCTGTGCCATGACAGGGGAAGCAAAAATAACGGATGCCAGTGACGCGGCAAAAAGGGTTCTGCGCAGCATAGTTTCTCCAGACTTTGATTTCAAAGGGGGGATAACCCCATCGCCTCTCCCCACGGGTAAATCACATAAGGCTTTATTGCACAAGGCTTCCCCGTGGCGACTGCGGTTTTTCGCAAAGCATTCTGTCCAAAATATGAAACGCTTATCTTTGCGTTTCATTATGTGGGGTAGAGGGTAGCTATAGAAAGGCCAAGCTTAGCCAGTCGCCGCCAAATCAGATAGCCATTTTGGGCGATGAACGCAGTATCGTGCGGCAGTTGTATGAAATTTCAAGCAGGCTAAGCCGACCCGCCTGATGTCACGGTTGGGCGAGGTGGCCAAGGGGGGGGTATCAGGCTTTTACGTCAAACAGAACTTCGCCAACGGTGGCAATGCTTCCGTCATCGCGGGTGAAGTGCGACGTTGCGACCAGATCGCCCCCAATAAGGCGCTGATCAATTGGCGTGATCATGGAAAGTGAAATTGATGTGATGCCTTCGTCCATCAGGGTTGCCTGTTCACCATTGGCGCGCAGCAAAATTAATGCGCTGAACACAGCGTCATTGGCATCAATCTTTCCATCCTGATTGTCATCAAATTTGGCCAGTTCGGCAAAGCCGTCTGCGGCCCCGTTTTGATCACCAAACAATTCGGTGCCGTTATTGATTTTGCCGTCTTTATTGCGATCAAGGGCAAGAAGCGCGTCATTGCCGCGGATCCATGCGGTTTGATCGATGTTGCCATCGCCATCAATGTCAAACTGTTGACCGCCCTGCAGGCTGGTGATGTCGATGCCATTACCGTCAAGATCAAGGATAAGCGGGTCCTGCTGAAAGGCCTGTGCGATGTCGATACGGATGAGATCAATCTGTGCACGGAATTCGGAAATAGAAATATTGGCTGTGCTGCCAATGCTTGAAAACCGGCTTTCAATTTGTGTGAGATCAATCTCGATTCTTTGTGACATGACACGAAACGCACTGACATCAATCTGGGTAGTACTGCCCGAAACATTTAGGGCAAGTTCCTTGGCCGTGATGGTTGCCCCCGCCCCATTCGCGCCCGAAAGAGCAACATCTTCGAGCGACCCACCAGTCATGGCATTGGCAATTTCGCGGGCCTTTTCGGGTGGGATGCCCATCATGGCAAGAACGATAAATGCATCACGGTTCAGGCGTGTTTGTGCCTCGCTCAAGGCCGGTTTTAAGGCGTTAAACGCATCAAGTGGGTTTGTCTCGACCTGAAACACGGGCTGTCGGAACGCGGAAATGGCTTCTTCGAGGCGCTTGCTGGCCTCGATGCTCAAATCAATTTGATCGGCAATTGCGCGTTCACGCGCCCGATCATTCCTGCTGCCGCCATTTGCCGAGTTCGACATATCTGGATTTGACATATCTGGTACATTTGCACCAACAGCACTTTGTGCCGCAGCATTCAGTGTCGCCGTTTGCGATGTCGACGGAGTGTTCAAAGACGGTGTGTTAAAAGTGGTGTGGTCGAACATTCAGCACCTCCTTCCTGAAGGGCTGGGGATGCCGACATGCGGCATCCCGAACGATTGATTAAATCAGAACTTCCTGTTCTTTAGGCCTGAACGTCTTGTTGTTGGGTTGGATCAAGGACGGGAACGGTTTCACCGGTCGGGAACGAGAAGGTCGCACCATTATCGTCCTGACCAAAACGTCCCATCGGCATTAACATATCAACCGTCAGGTTAAGCTGCGGTTTGCCCGTGCCGTCGTCTGGTGCGGACTGGTTAATGCCACGGACAATTAGGGTTGCCTGTTCCATGAACTGTTCGGTGATCTGCGCGTTGAGTGCGGCCATGCGTTCGGCTGCCAGTGTCTGACCAGACGCCGCTTCGCCGGAAGTCCCATTAGCGTTTTCACCGTCTTGACCGTTGCCATCCGTGCCAACCGTTGCGTTCATCAGCTCGCGGATAAAATCAGCAACGCCGTTATCTGACATGTCAAACAGAAGTCCGCCATTTTCGGCATTGGCTGGATTGCCAAGGACATCGACCAGCGAACCACCGCCAAGACCATCCATCACCGCACCAAGGGCGCCAAGGGCTGCCCCCATGCTGTTGCCAATGGCAATGGCTTCGGTGCGGACGACTTCAATCTTGGAGGCCTGATAGTTAAACGAAAACTCGCCGGTTTCGTTATTGATGCTGATATCAAGCGACTGCACTGCCATCATCGCAGACTCGGACGTACCAACGGCCGAACCATTGGCGCCGGCGTATGAAATTGCCGTTCGGCTATGACTTGCGATGGCCTGATCAAAGGAAAATTCAAATTGGTCTTCGCCTTTTGCCGCGTCGCGAATGCCGTTAAACATGGCATCGGTGGCGGCAATGGCGTCGTCTTCGGTCATACCCGAAAGCTGAAACATTTCTTCGACGCTGCCGCGGACAAGCTCAAGCGATACGTCGAGTGCGCGTTCAAACAGCTCGTCGGTGGTCAGCGGCTTGGTTGAAAGCCCCTTGCCACTGGCCGGGGACAGCTGTGCCGAATTGTTATGCGCGGCCAGTGCATCATCAGAAAGAGCAACCGGATCGACCCGCTGTCGCGCGTTGGTATTGGTCTGCGCTGCATCCTGCTGGGTTTCGGTGCCGGGTTTTGTAAACTGCTGACGCGCATCCTGCAGGGCAGATTGCCCTTGTCGAAATGGATTAAGCGCGGAAAAATCGACCATTTCCTCCTCCTGAGGATTTCTTGACGGTCAGGTGCAGGTGACAAGTCCAAAAAGACAGGGCGTACTGAACCGGCGCGTCGAAAATGAGCTACTTGCTCATGCAGATTAAAATTGAACTGAAATTATACGTTGTTTTTTTTAGATTCTCAAGCCGCAAGCCGTCAGACGTTGTTTTGCAACAGATTGCAGGGGCTCCAAAGGCAAAAATCAGGCCTGATTTTGGGGTAAAAGGGCGAAATTTTCGCCCAGAACTGGCTAAAACCAGCCATAACATTAGCGATATTGGTTCGTTCCGTTGACAGATGGCGGGCAGGGTTCTATCTGTGATCGAGCCCCGGCCTGTGGTCGCTGCTCTATATCTGTTTATTCATTTGTTCAGGAACGTATTAATGCTCGGCTCCATCGCCCGGAAAATTTTCGGTTCTGCTAACGATCGTGAAGTCAAAGTCCTGCATGCCACGGTCGAGCAAATCAATGCCCTGGAACCCGAAGTCGAGAAACTCTCAGACGATGAACTGCGCGCCCGCACCGACTGGCTGCGCGAACGTCTGAAGAATGGCGAGACTCTCAAGGACATTTTGCCCGATAGCTTTGCGACGGTTCGCGAAGCTGCCAAACGTGTGCGCGGTGAACGTCACTATGATGTTCAGCTGCTTGGCGGCATGGTTTTGACATCCGGTAAAATCGCCGAGATGAAAACTGGTGAGGGTAAAACGCTCGTTTCGACTTTGCCGGTTTATCTGAATGCCATCGAAGGCAAGGGCGTTCATGTTGTGACAGTCAACGACTATCTGGCCCGTCGCGATGCGGAATGGATGGGCGAAGTTTATGGCTTCCTTGGTTTGACGGTCGGCGTGGTCATGCATGGCATGACCGATGATATGCGCCGTTCGGCATATGCCTGTGACATTACCTATGCGACCAACAACGAGCTTGGTTTCGATTATCTGCGCGATAATATGAAATTCCGCCTCGAAGATATGGTGCAGCGTCCGTTCAATTTTGCGATCGTCGATGAAGTCGACAGCATCCTGATTGACGAAGCCCGCACCCCGTTGATTATTTCCGGTCCCGCCGAGGACAGTTCGGAGCTTTATCGCGCCATTGACGCGCTGATCCCGAAACTGACCGAAGAAGATTATGAGAAAGACGAAAAAGCCCGCGCGGTTACCCTGACAGAAGACGGCACGGAAAATGCCGAACGTCTTCTGGGTGAAATGGAAATCCTGACCGAGGGCACGCTGTATGACGTTGCCAACGTTCACCTTGTCCATCACGTCAATCAGGCCCTGCGTGCGCATAAGCTGTTCCAGAAAGACACCGATTACATCGTCAAGGACGACAAGGTTGTCATCATTGACGAATTTACCGGTCGTATGATGGAAGGCCGCCGGTATTCCGATGGCTTGCATCAGGCACTTGAGGCCAAGGAACAGGTCAAGATCCAGAACGAAAACCAGACCTTGGCGTCGATCACGTTCCAGAACTATTTCCGTCTGTATCCGACCCTTGCGGGCATGACCGGTACGGCCATTACCGAGGCCGAGGAGTTCGAGGAAATCTACGAACTTAAGGTCGTGGAAATCCCGACCCATCGCCCGATTGCCCGTAAAGACGCCGATGACGAGATTTATCGCACCGCAAATGAAAAGTGGATCGCGATTTCCGAACTTCTGGCCGACTGCCATCAACGTGGCCAACCGGCCCTTGTTGGTACAGTATCGATTGAGAAGTCCGAAATTCTGGGCGCGCTTCTTAAGGAAAAGAAAATTCCGCACGAAGTTCTCAATGCCAAGCAGCATGAACGCGAAGCCCTTATTGTTGCCCAGGCAGGTGCGCCGGGTGCCATTACGATTGCAACCAACATGGCCGGTCGTGGGACCGACATTAAGCTTGGTGGTAACGTTGAGATGCGCGTCGAGCATGAATTGGCCGATGTCACTGACGAAGCCAAACGGGCTGCTGCGATTGAGAAAATCAAAGCCGAAGTCAAAACCGATCAGCAAAAAGTTCTTGATGCTGGTGGCTTGTTCGTCATTGGGACTGAACGCCATGAATCGCGCCGTGTGGATAACCAGTTGCGTGGTCGTTCAGGCCGTCAGGGTGATCCGGGCGGGTCGAAATTCTTCCTGTCGCTTGAAGATGACCTGATGCGCATTTTCGGGTCCGAACGTATGGACGGCATGCTTCAGAAACTTGGGTTGCAGGAAGGTGAGGCGATCTATCACCCGTGGATCAACAAGGCGCTCGAAAAGGCACAGCAGAAAGTCGAAGGCCGTAACTTTGACATTCGTAAAAACGTGCTGAAATTCGATGATGTCATGAATGACCAGCGTAAGGTCGTTTACGAACAGCGCCGTGATTTGATGCAGGCCAAACATGTCGCCGAAGACGTTGCCGATATGCGTGCAGAAGTCATCGAAGACATGGTCGAAAAATTCTGTCCGGTAAAAGTCTATCCCGAGCAATGGGAAGTTGCCAGCCTGCACGAAGAAGTCACGCGTCTTCTGGGCCTCAATCTGCCGATTTCTGATTGGGTTAAGGAAGAAGGCATCGATCCTGAAGTCATGCGCGAACGGATTAGTAAGGCTGCGGACGATAAAATGGCGGCAAAGGTTGCCAATTATGGTGCTGATATCATGCGTCAGGTCGAAAAAAGTCTGATACTTCAGCTTCTGGATCAGACTTGGAAAGATCATCTTCTGGCACTTGACCATCTGCGTCAGGGCATTGGTCTGCGCGCCTATGGTCAGCGTGATCCGCTTAATGAGTTCAAGCGCGAAGCGTTTAACATGTTCGAAGGCATGCTGGTAACCTTGCGTGAACGTGTGACACAGATGCTGTCGCATGTTGAATTGCAAAGCACGCCGCGTGAAGAAGACCTTGAACCGCGCAGCACACAGCAAGAAATGCACGAAAATCTTACCGACCATGCCGAAGGCGGTGATGACGGTGCCACGGTGCAGTCACGTCAGGCTGCCGGAAATGTTGACCCCAACAATCCAGCGACATGGGGCCGTGTTGCCCGTAATCAGCTCTGCCCATGTGGTTCGGGCAAAAAATACAAACATTGCCACGGTCAGCTCGGCTGATTGGATTGGCTGTGAAAAAGGAAACGCGCTTCTGAAAGGAAGCGCGTTTTTTGTTGCCGGACAGCATGATGGTTTCAATCAGGATGCTTTGTCTTGTGCGACCAACGGTTTGTCCGAAGCTGTTGGTAAATGGACGCGCAGGAACGATGTGACCGGTTCAAGCACATCATTATTGGTTGTCAGATAGAACCCCAGTGCGATCAATGTTCCCGCATGACCGGCCTCGGGGATTTCAACCAGTTTGGTGTCCGGGGCCAATTTGGCCAAGTTACGCGAATTGTGCGGGTAAACCGTATGATCGCGTGTTCCTGTGATCAGTAGCAGTGGCGGCATATGTGTCAGGTCCATCTCGACCGGCTGACTTTTAACCGCAGCCGTATCGCCAAAGGCATTTTGGGTTGCTTTGACGTCATAGGGATAAAAATCATACGGACCAGACAGGCCGATGATCCCGGCAATGTCACTGGCATTCATCTCAACCGCGCGCAGATAATCAGGATCGGCGACGAGCTGAACGGCGTTGTATGCACCGGCCGAGTGACCCGCAAGGATCATCGGGCCAGCAGCGATCTTGTTGGGGTTCTGTTCGCCAAAATCTTTCATGAAGGCCACAGCCCGCGCGCAATCTTCGATGAATTGTGGAAAATGCACATCGGGTACGAGTCGGTAGTCGGGAACGGCGACCGCATAGCCCATCTCGGTGAAACGTTTGGCGACAAAGGCGTATTGCGCCTTGTTTCCAGCATCCCACGACCCACCATAAAACCAGACAATCAGTGGTGCGGGCGCGCTGACATCATCTGGCAAATATAGATCAAGCTTATGGCGCGGTGCATCACCATAGGCCAGATCGGTGAAGGTCGGTTGATAATTACCTGCCTGAAGCTGATTAAAGGCGGAAAGTTTGTCGCAACCTGCTAGGAATAGCGCGGCAATCAGGGCATTCGCGGTTAGTTTGAGTATGCGCATTGTCACCATAAAGCAGATGCTGTTGACTGAAATGTAATACCCTATACGTAGATACTGCTCATAGGGATTGCTTTCATTTTCAAGGGAATAGGCTGTGCAGGACGCGCAAGGCTTGAGTAAGACATCACGGGTGATATCGGCAGCGTTTTCGATGCTGTTTGCAGTTACGTCGTCATCGGTCGCATTCGCCAATGAAAGTGCCGATGAAAGTACAAATGATGCAGCCTATGAGGCAGCCATTGCCAATATGGGCGAACACCCCGATGTCGCCGAACGTATGGTCAACAAGCGCGATGATGCCGTCGGGCTGCTGGACCGGATGTTGTTTCTATTTGCCTTTAAGGACGATAGCCCGGCGCGAACCAGCGATATTCAGGCATTGCAAATCAAAATTGATCAGGCTGTCGCGCCCCTAACCGATGGATACATGCGCGCGGTGGTCGGGCCAACCGTGGTCTTCGATGGCACGGCACTGAGTTTGGAGCCAACCATCGTCTTGGCGTCGAGTACGGGTTTTGCCAATACGCATTCTGCCTTTTACGCCATACCTTGCGCGGTTCTACAGAAAAAACCGGAATTGCTGGATGTGACGGCCCCGATGTTTGGCGGCAATCGTGACAATTTCATGCCGCGATCAGGCTGCGTTTGGGGGCGAGGTGAAGTTGCCGATTATCCGATCGACGCCTTAAGCAGCTATATGTATGTCGCCGACGGTGCGACGGGCGATATGTTTGGCCCCAACCAGGGAAGCATTCGCTTCGCGCAGGCCGCTGCTCAGCAATGGGGTATGCAAATCGCCATGCTTGATCCGGATGCTCTATTACCGGCCCCTCCCGGATCCCGTAAACCATTTGAAGTCTGGTCTTATCTTTCGTGGGCGAACCGCGATGTTTTCAACGCCATTACCCGCGAGCTTTCCACGACCCGTAAAGCACTGATTTCCTATTGGCAGTCAAACGGGAAAGATCGTGAAACGGCAACGGAAATTGCGCGAAACACATTGTTTAGCGTTGTCTATGGTGCTGATTGCGATACGGCGGTTCCACTAAATTCCTTGCGGGTGATGTTGGTCGATGATCGCCCGCTTACCGACATTGAAAATATTGCCCAACAGAACACAGGGCAGGACGGTGATCTGTTTGAAAACTGTGCGGCCTATGCCGGGATTGATCCGTTGCTTCATATCGCGGTCGCCCGCCCGGAAAGCCTCGATGTGTTACGTGCAAACGGGTATTTCGACGATGTTGAAGCCCGTAACGGATTTGGCAAAACCGCATTGATGGCAGCCGCACAGCGCGGCAGTTTGACCGCGGTTAAATGGTTGCTGGATCATGGTGCCGATGTTGCCGCGCGTACTGATCCCGGCGATGAATGGCTTTATCCCCGGCATGGTCAACGTACCGCCCTTCATTACGCCGCCGCATCCGGGGCGATTGAGATTGTGAAAGTTCTGATCAAGGCCGGGGCCGAATGTAGTGCGACCGATGATTTAGGGTTTTCGGGGCGTGATTACCTTCTGGGGCGCGACGATTTACCGGGAAATGCAACAATTTCAGCCGCAGATCAGGCCGCCCTTTTGCAAATTCTTGATCCTGACGGTAAATAAGATCATGCGCCCCTTGGCGAAGTCGGACTTGCGCGATAAAACAGGATCATGATCATACAACAACAAGATAAGGGCTGCATGTCGGTTGACCTGCGCCAGGGGAAAGCCCCCGAAAAAACAGTGTTTGTTAGTGCGGTGGCATTGGTGGACGCGGACCACCGCGTTTTGATCGCCCAGCGCCCCGAAGGCAAATCCATGGCCGGCCTTTGGGAATTTCCCGGTGGTAAGGTCGAAGCGGGCGAAACGCCGGAAATGGCACTTGTGCGTGAGCTTAAAGAAGAGCTTGGCATCGACATCACCGAAAGCTGCCTTGCCCCCTTTACATTCGCGTCCTTCACCTATGATGATTTTCATCTGATGATGCCGCTTTATCTGTGTCGGGTGTGGAAAGGCGACATCACACCGATGGAAAATCAGCAGGTCAAATGGGTGCGCCCGGTGCGTTTGGGGGATTACCCGATGCCGCCGGCTGATGTACCGCTTGTGGCAATGTTACGCGATTTTCTCTGAGCCGTTTGCGGCTTGAATACGTATCGCTTGATACGAACAAATATGAATGAAGTTGTGGGGATATCATGTCTGATCCGGTGCGCGCCTGTTTGATCATTATCGGCAATGAAATCCTGTCGGGTCGAACCCATGACAAGAACCTGCCGTATCTGGCCGAAGAACTTAATACCCTTGGCGTGCGACTGGCCGAAACGCGGGTTATCCCCGATATCGAACAAACCATCATCAATGCCGTCAATGAATGTCGCGCCGCGTTTGATTACGTCTTTACCACCGGTGGCATTGGCCCGACCCATGACGACATCACATCCGAATGCGTCGCCAAGGCATTTGGGGTTCCGATTGAACTCAATGCCGATGCGCACGCACTGTTGAAAAGTCATTATGAGAACCCCGAAGATTTGAACGCGGCCCGTTTGCGCATGGCGTATGTGCCCGTCGGGGCGGAACTGATTGATAATCCGATTTCCAAGGCGCCCGGTTTTCGCATGGAAAACGTCTATGTCATGGCGGGCGTGCCCATGATCATGCAGGCAATGTTCCAGGGCATTAAGCACCAACTGGTCGGCGGACGCCCGATGGTGTCGCGCTCGGTTGGTGGCTATATCCCCGAAGGCACGATTGCCAAGGTTCTGGGTGAAATTCAGGGTGATTTTCCCAACACCGATATCGGTTCCTATCCGTTCCTGCGCGAAGGCAAGCTTGGGACAACCTTGGTTGTGCGCGGTGAAAATGCCGACGAGGTCAATCAGGCTTCTGAACGGATCCGAACCACGATCACCGATCAGGGACGTGATGTCATCGAAGATACCGGCGAAGTGTCTGCCTGATTGTTTTTCATCAAGGCTCCAAGGGTTCAGAACGGGTAAGCTTGGTTTGATTTCCGCTTAGGGGTTCGTGCCAATGACGCCGTCAGACGACAGCAACACGCCGCAAGACGACCCACGCAACAGCAAAGCTGCGCGTGAAGGCCGGTTGATTATTAAATTTCTGATCGAACATACCGCCTATGGCGGATTTGGGGCGGTGGTGTTTGGCTGTCTGGTGCTGTTTTTCGATGTCGGCGGGATTTACAGTCTTGCGATGGCATCACGCGACGCACCGATCTTCATCTTTCTGCTGTTCTTTGGCCTGTTCATCACCTTTGGCGGGATCAGCATGGGTATGGGGATTATGGGGCTGGGGAGTTTTTCCGATGATGATCGATACCGCGATGAACGTACCCGCCAACGTGACGATGACTAAGGCCTGCGGCGCGATATTTTCCGGACATGAAAAAGGCGCCAGATGATGGCGCCTTTGTTCTTGGGGCATAGGGATTGATCAGGGACGATCCGCACCGGTTTTTGACCGAATAACACGCGCGACGATCATGCCGATGATCCAACCGGCCAATGGCACGACAAAGATATAATCAAACATTGGATGTGTTGTGTCGCCGCCGGTTATCGCAAGGATGAAACCAACCCAGCCTGCCGTAAGCAAATAGCCCATAATCTTGAAATAGATCGCATTGGACAGCGTTTTCTTTTCAGGCTGCTCGGGGTTTTGTGGTTGGCCTTTGTCGGCAGACATCCTGATATTCCTTGTGCGTGGTTATTGTGTTGTGTGCGGCTGTGTGTGGGCACGCACGTTGGCTTTAACGTTCGAGGGTGAGGGCGCTGGGATCAATGCGGTCCTGCCAACCTTCGCGGACCAGTTCAGGGACAACATGGTCTTCTTCCGGATAGCCGATGCAAAGATAGGCAATCAGGCGCCAGTGTTCGGGCACTTCAAGCGTTTCCTGAACGGTTTTGGGTTCGAGGATTGACACCCAGCCAACGCCGATCCCCTTGACCCGTGCTGCCAGCCACAAGAGCTGTACGGCGGCCACGGCAGAATAATCAAGCATCTCGGGCATGGTTTTGCGACCCAACCCCATGCCAGCTTCGGTCTGTTCATCGGCAAATACCGCAAGCTGCACCGGTGCCTGATCCATGCCCTGTAATTTAAGCGATGCATAAAGCTTGGCGCGCTCACCGTGATACTCGTTAAGCGCTTCCTGATTGGCGCGCTCAAAACTGTCGCGGATGGCTTTACGGCGTGCGGTGTCATTGACCTTTACAAAGCGCCACGGCTGACAATTGCCAACCGACGGGGCAAGGCAGGCTTCTTTGATCAATCCGTCAATATCGTCTTTTGGGATCGGGTCGGTACGAAACCGCCGTACGTCCCGCCGCCACAGCAAAAGATCGATAAACTGCCTTTGAAATTCTGGATCAAAGACCGGCGGCGTCAGGGCATCTGTACCCGTGTCGTCAGGGGTTTTGATATCGGGCGTGGTCATGCGCAAACCTGCTGGAATTGGCGTTTGTGTACTTAGGTGTGCACCCTACCTGTCAGATTGATCCGCGCCAATAGCTAGATGCCTGTCACAACCGCAATCAGCGATTCTCTCACTGTTTCGTCAGATCAAAAGGAGCAGGATGGGAGGGTTTATCAGACCCTAGAATTTGAAATCGACGGTGACGAGGCCCGAGTAATCGCTGTGCTGGATTTCATATGTGAATTTCCGACGCATTTCAAAGCTGACCTGACCGGGGAATTTGCCCCACTCGTGGGTCAATCCGCCCCCTGTTTCAAGATAGATGTTGGTACTTTCCGTGTTGATATAGGGGCTTAATGTGCCATAGCCACGGGGCAATTCTTCGGTCATGGAGAATTCAGAACGAATTCCTTCCAGCATTTCGCTATCTGTTGCCATTTCGCGGAAACCTTGAATGCTCATGCCAAAGTTCATCGGGTCATAGGCATATTCGCTGCCGGCAAAATATCGGGTTGATCCACTGCGACCATAGTCCTGATTCATCATCGCAATGGTTTCTTCCTGCCCGGCAAAGGGAATAATCCGATGGTTTCCCATCGATATGCGATAGCGGGCTTCGGCGACTGCATCAAATAGCTGGGTGTAGGCGGTGTTTTCCGGGATCATGCTGCCGTCGGTCGCGCGCGCAGATTTGACATTTTCGCGTGCGGTGATCATGTCGCCGTCAAGCTGAACTGTAAGTGGCAGGCTGCCAAATTCATATTCCGAGCCAAACCCGATGGAGTTTGAAATTGTGTTGCTTTCAAGTGCTTCGGCATAACGAAGAGTGTCGGGCCCTGTGCCAATAGCAGACTGGCTGATGGTGCTTTCGCCGAAGCTGACACTGCCGCGCAGATTAAGCCAATCGGTCATGCGCGCCACGAAATAGGGTGAAACTGCCAGATTGCTTTCGCGATATTCCAACTGCCGTGCACCAGACTCGCCTGCCGTACTGCCCCAGCCAACGCCAAGACCCAGCACCAAACCATCGGCCACCAGATAGTCGACCCCGCTATCAATCGAAACGGTGTCGCCGCTCAATCCGGGGTCATATCCTGTGCCTGCGATCCGGTTTTCAATGTCGGCTTGATTGCCGACAACCCATATGCTCAGCGGCACACTTGCGGAGCGTGATTGTGTTGGGAAGGTACCGGCAGCACTGTCAAAATCAAGTTTCTGGGCCAGCGACCGTAAAGCGGCCCGGCCTCCGAATGCTTCTAGAGTAGTCTCATCTCCTGTACCAAGTTCAAGTGCCGTTGCCGGTTGGGCCTCGGCTGGGATCGAATCGTCGAGCATCAAGGGCCCAAGCGTGCTGTCATAAAGGTCCTCGTCCATTTTATCGTAAAGCCGGTTCATATGACGTCGCCGGTTATTGGCCCGGTTCAAGGTTTCACTGCGTAAAATGGGGGTGTCGGGGCGCGCGCCACTGTTTCCGGCCAAAGCCAGAGGAACAAATTCAGCTATGCCACTACGGTGCAAATACAAGGCCGTTGAAGCCAGGCACACCGAAGCAATCAGGACAGTTGGCAAGGGCCTGTGCATATGTGTCAGCGCGTTGTAATTACCGGTACGCTGTATGCTGGCGATGAAATGTGCACCTAATATGGAGAAAGGCAGGCAATCATGCCGCATTGACAGCAGGCGCAGTAATGCAAAAGGATCAAATTCAACAACCACCGCCAAATGCAGCAATAGGATGTTGCACCAACGTCAAAGCCGCGCTAGAACCCTGATCTGCCGGTTCCAAAGCCGGATGTCGCGCGTTGCGGGCGTGGCGAAATTGGTAAACGCAGCGGACTTAAAATCCGCCGGTCCTAAAGACTTTGCCGGTTCAAGTCCGGCCGCCCGCACCATCATCCCAAATTACGAATGAACAAATTTCTGGGTTCCTCGGCCATGGGCGATGTGGCCGATTGGGCGATGTGGCCGATGCGGCACTGCCATGAAATAACCCGTTTTAACCCATAGATTGAATTGTGAGTCCGATACCGACTGTCGGTATTGGGGCTTCAACCTTGGTTGAAACAGGAGACTAAGATGATTCATCTAGTTGCTTTTGGCATTATTGCCGCGACGGCATTGTTCGCATCCTGATCTGATTGTTGGCATCTTGTATGCTCAACACATCAAAGCATTTACTGCACAGTTAAAGCGCGTTCGAATTGACCTGTTGAATGATCGGTTTTGGACGGCTTTTTGTGATGTGCTGGCGAAGGTGGCGCATGTCTATTTGCGTTGCCGGTGACGTCGCAAAATAGAAGGTTTGCGTCGTAACCGGCTCGGAACTGACGTGTATCATCTCGGCAAGTTCCGGGTAGGTGTGAAGCAGGCTGTCTAAGACAGCCTTCTCCATCAACCCGCCGTCCGCACGGTTGCTTGCGACCATGCGCAGGATCGTCAAATCATCGACAACCTCAATGGTGTCGACGTCTTGGCGGCGGCTTTCAAACGCATCCCCATACCAGTATCCCGCGCCAAGTGCGATGCGATGGTGCCAAACCTGCGATGCTTCCAATGGAGCGTCGCGGTGTGACAGCAGAACTGTGTCGCTGATCAGGATGGGAAACTCGTATTCCAGGCCGTATGTCTTTGCCTGCCCCTCTTCGGCGCAAAATATGACGTCGACATTGCCACTGCGTGCGGCTTCTATGGCGCGTTTCCAGGGAAAGACGTCGATGCGAACCGAATAGCCAAAGCCCTGCAATAGGTCCTCGACATAATCAACAAGAATACCACCGGGCTTTTCCCCATCAACGACATAGGGCGGCCACGGGCTGCAGGCCGCAATGATGTTTTCGCCATCCGCAAATGCGCTAACAGGGGCCATCGGCAAGGCAAATAGCAGAAACCGTAATCGGTGAAGAAGGCGGATCATCTGCTGGTCCATGAAAATGTGAGAAGAACTGTATGTATGCCCGATCAGCAGAAGTTTTTAGGCGCAAGGTATCTAAAAAAGTGGGCTGATCTGCGCCTTTGTTGCCAAGTAATTGTTTTTGTGCCCGGAATGCAAATAGCATGAGTTCGAAAAATTTTACCAGATGCCGCATGGGCTCTTTGATTGGAAAATGCGCGGTAAGCTGTGACGAGATGCACAGTTTGATTTGGTTTACCGGATTTAAATCGGTTGGGCATATGAACAAGGGAAAGCTGCAGGTGGCGCAATGATGGAAGTGACCCATTGAACATGATCGATAAAGAAGACGAAGGACCACGCAAGAAAGAGCGGATCGGCAAATATGTCGTTCCCGAGGAGCGTGCGGCCAATATCGTCAAACAGCTCGATGAGTTCTTGCGTAAAGGACCCAGTAAGGGACTTAAATATTCCCGTTGGCAGCAACTGGCTTGGTATGAAGTTGTCGATGAAATCAAGCGCGCCGAAGCGGCCCAGAAAAATCAGGACACTCTGACCAAATCGGCATTCCTTAGTCTGGCGATTGGTTTTGGCACCGTTGGTTTCTGGGGACTTGTTTTATTGGCGGGAAACGGTCTGGGTGGTATTGCCGCAGGCGTGATTGTTATCGCCGGGCTTGTGATCTGGCGGGCAATGGCCAAGGCAAACTGGTTTAAATGACCCTGTTGGGTGGGAAACACGATGAATAAGGACGCAGCTGAAACACTTGCCATTCAGGCCGTGGCGCATATCGCCGGTGATGAAGAACTGTTGCAGGGGCTTTTGGCGCAAACCGGCATGGGGCTTGATGACCTGCGTAAGGGCATTGCGACAAACGAAGTGCAGCTCGGCGTGCTTGACTTTTTACTATCGCACGAGCCATTTCTGATGCGCTTTGTTGATTTGTCTGATTATGCGCCCGAAGATCCGGCGCGTGCGCAACTGGTCCTGTCTGGTGGGCCGATCTGGCAGGACTGATCAGCCTTGAGGCCGGTGTCAGGCAATGATGGATGGATGTGGCGTGATATCGGGGCGCGGATCGGTTCGCAGTAACCCGTAAATAACCGAGTCACGTATGCCAATATGGGTTTCCCATTCGCCGCGAAGTTGCCCTTCGCGCTTAAATCCCAGCTTCTCAAACGTTTTTAGGGACGCGTGATTGTCCGGGTCAATATCGGCATACACACGCCGTGCAGTTGTCGTCGCAAACAAGAACCCAATCGCATAAGACAATCCGCGTGCGGCAAAGTTTTGTCCGCGTGCCGCCGGTGCAACCATGCAGGCCGCTTCCCATACATTTGGATCACGGCCGATATTATAAAGCGATATCCGCCCAACAGCCGGACCATCTTCGGTCGGTGCGATGGTCCATGATGTTGCCTCAAAACCGTCGGTCCAGGATTTCAGTTTGGCAATAGTCGTTTTGACATCTGGAAAGGCCGGGTCAGGCAGCCACGTGCAGCAATCTGGGTTTCCAAAAATCGCATGTAGTGCCGGACCATCGGCAATCGGATTAAGCGGACGCATATACATTGGTAAGGGCTTTGTCGTGGTTAGCTCAGAAAGCCAAGGCTGATCGGAGCTTGGTCATACACGTAAACCCAGACAAGCAAACCGCCGCCCAGAAGAATTCGATAAATGGCAAACGGCGTGAAAGTCGACCGTTTCAACCAGTTCATCAGAACAGCAATGGCAATCAGGGCAGTGATGAACGATAGGCCCGCCGCCAAAAACACGTCTCGGGTCAGGGCCATGTCGCCTGATTGCTGCACATCGATACCTGCCAGAAGGCCCGCGCCCAGAATTACCGGGATCGACAACAGCATGGAAAACTGCGCTGCGTCAGATCGCTCATACCCCATGAAACGCGCCGCTGTCATGGTGATGCCCGACCGGCTTGTCCCCGGAACAAGGGCAAGAACCTGCGCCATGCCGATAAACAAGGCACCGCCCCAGCGCATGTGCTCAAGACGGTTGATGGTCATGCCGATCTTATCGGCAATCCACAGCACAATCCCAAAGCCAAGCGTCGTCCAGGCAATGACTGCCACAGAACGCATCTGTTCCTCGATGCCCGAAACCTTGAAATAGAAGCCAATCGCGACAACCGGGATGGTGGCAAGGATGATGTGCAGTGCGAGTCGCGCGCCAGGATTGATCCGACCGGACAAAAGAACGAAGAATCCGCCGATCATGGCGAAAACATCACGCCAGAAATAGATCAACACAGCGGCAAGTGTGCCGACATGAACCGATACATCTACCAATAAACCCTGATCTGCCGCACCTGTCAGGGCAGGGGCAAGGATCAGGTGTCCCGAAGAACTGATGGGCAGGAATTCCGTGATCCCCTGGACGACTGCCAGAAGAATTATATGTTGTAACGTCACTCCGGCCTCTATGGCTGTTCTCGGCAAAAACTGATCGCTTATAGCAGTTTAGCCCGATTTGACGAAATGCATTAATAGTACCATTTTGGTACTAATGAAACTTTATTACAGGGGGATTCTCAGGGGCTCTCTGGGTATTTGGAATCGTCGCAGTATGATATATGTCAGTATTAATGACCTAATGTGCATTTAATGCTGGATTCTTGGGTATTTGCCACGTATATAAAGCGAAACCCGCAACATAAAACCCTTCCAGAGGGCCGCCATGACAGAGAAGATGCTGACATTTGTTCATTTAGAACAAAAATATCCGCACAAAAGAGATGCCTCCGCGCGTCGGACGGACTTTGATGAGATTTATGAGCCTTTCGAGGACAGCTCGGCCGCCGATCAAGCGTCGCGTTGTTCGCAGTGCGGTGTGCCGTTCTGTCAGGCGCATTGTCCGTTGTACAATAACATCCCCGACTGGCTGAGCCTGACGACCGCTGGGCGCCTTGAAGAAGCCTATGCCATTTCGGCGGCGACCAACAATATGCCGGAAGTCACGGGTCGTATTTGCCCGCAGGATCGCCTGTGCGAAGGTAATTGCGTGATCGAACAGTCAACGCATGGGGCAGTGACCATCGGGTCTGTTGAAAAATACATCACCGATACCGCCTTTGCCAACGGTTGGGTCAAACCGCCCAAACCGGCCACTGAAAACGGCATGTCTGTCGGGATCATTGGCGGGGGTCCCGGTGGGATGGCTGCGGCTGAACAGCTGCGCCTTAAAGGATATGAAGTCCATATCTATGACCGTTATGACCGCATTGGTGGTCTTCTGGTTTATGGTATTCCGGGCTTCAAGCTTGAAAAAGATGTTGTTGAGCGCCGTGTGAAACTGCTCGAAGAAGGTGGTGTTGTCATGCACACCGAATTCGAAGTAGGTCGTGACGCATCGCTTGAAGACCTCCGCCGCAAACATGACAGCGTTTTGATCGCAACCGGTGTTTACAAGGCGCGTGACCTCAAATTACCGGGCGTTGGTTTGTCCAACATCTATCCGGCACTGGAATATCTGACCACATCGAACCGTCATGGACTGGGGGACAGTGTCCCGGCCTATGAAGACGGAACACTCAACGCCAAGGACAAGAATGTTGTCGTGATTGGTGGCGGGGATACCGCCATGGACTGTGTCCGTACCGCGATCCGTCAGGGGGCGAAATCGGTCAAATGTCTGTATCGCCGTGACCGTGCCAATATGCCGGGTTCCCAGCGCGAAGTTGCCAATGCCGAAGAAGAAGGCGTTGAATTCGTCTGGTTGACCAACCCCGAAGCATTCGTTGGTGACGACAAGGTAACCGGTGTTCGTGCGATTAAAATGCGCCTTGGTGCCCCGGATGCCGGTGGCCGGCAGAGCCCGGAAATCATCGAAGGGTCAAGCTACACCATGGATGCCGACATGGTGATCACAGCTCTTGGGTTTGAGCCCGAGGATTTGCCGACCCTGTTTGATGCGCCGGAACTTGGTGTGTCGCGTTGGGGAACGGTCAAAATCGATTTCCGCTCGATGATGACCAATCTTGATGGGGTGTTTGCCGCGGGCGATATCGCCCGTGGGGCATCGCTTGTGGTTTGGGCAATCCGTGATGGCCGCGATGCGGCAGACCGGATCGATGAATATTTGCTGGCGCGCAAAGAAGCTGCTGCTTAAAGCCTGCTGCCGCATGAGGAGAGAGACGTTATGAACAAAATCGTTCAGGACAAAGTAGTACAGGACCGGGGTGCGGCTGATATCGCCCGCTTCGAAAAGAACGCGGCCCATTTGCAGGCCAGCGGCATGTATGACCCGGCCGAGGAACACGCCAACTGTGGCGTTGGTCTTGTCGGGGCGATTGATGGTAAACCGCGCCGCGAAGTTGTCGAAGCCGGGATTGAGGCGCTCAAAGCCATCTGGCACCGTGGTGCTGTTGATGCCGATGGTAAAACCGGCGACGGGGCTGGTATCCACCTTCAGATTCCGCAGGATTTCTTTAAGGCATATCTTAAAGTTATTAATCAGGAAGCGCCCGAAAGCCTGATCGCGGTTGGTCAGGTCTTCTTGCCGCGTATCGACATGGCCGCACAGGAACGGTGCCGTGCGATTGTCGAAACCGAAATTCTCAAACAGGGGTATGGCATTCTTGGCTGGCGTCAGGTGCCGGTTGATGTCTCGGTCATCGGTGAAAAAGCCAATCAGACCCGCCCGGAAATCGAACAGGTCCTGATCGGTGTTCGTGACGATGTGGACGAAGAACAGTTCGAGATTGATCTGTATGCCATCCGTCGCCGCATTGAAAAAGCGGTCCTGTCCGAAGCGATCAAGGATTTCTACATCTGTTCGATGTCGTGCCGTTCAGTGATCTACAAGGGCATGTTCCTGGCCGAAGACGTCGATACCTTCTATCCGGATTTGCGCGATGAGCGGTTCGTGTCAAACTTCTGTGTCTATCATCAGCGTTATTCGACCAACACCTTCCCGAGCTGGCCATTGGCACAGCCGTTCCGTGTTCTGGCCCATAATGGCGAGATCAACACGCTGCGCGGTAACGTCAACTGGATGAAAAGCCACGAAGCACGCATGGCGCATGATGCGTTTGCCGAAAGCATTGATGACCTCAAACCGGTTATCCAGCCGGGGTCATCTGACTCGGCGGCTTTGGATGCCGTGTTCGAGCTGATGGTCCGTGCCGGTCGTGATCTGCCGATGGTGAAAACCATGATGGTGCCCGAAGCATGGTCGAAAAAGGCCTCCACACCAGACAGCTATAAAAACCTCTATGCCTATTGCAATGCTGTGATGGAACCGTGGGATGGCCCGGCTGCTCTTGCGGCTTATGGCGGCAAATGGTTGCTGGGCGGGACCGACCGTAACGGGTTGCGCCCGCTGCGCTATGCGGTAACAGGCAATGGTCTTTTGATTGCCGGGTCCGAAGCGGGCATGGTGCATATCGACGAAGAAAGCTGCATTGAAAAAGGCCGCCTCGGCCCGGGACAGATGATTGCGGTCAACCTTGAAGAAGGCAAACTGTTCCACGATGGTGAGCTCAAAGACCGTCTGGCAAATCGTCGCGACTGGTCGAAATGGGTCGGTCGGACCAAGGTCCTTGATGACCTGATTTCGCCTGATCGCATCGAACCAGCACACATTAAAAAAGAACATCTTCTGCGGTTGCAGAAATCAATGGGCCTGACCCACGAAGACCTCGAACTGATCCTTCATCCGATGGGCGAAGACGGCAAGGAAGCTATCGGTTCGATGGGTGATGATACCCCGCTTGCGATCCTGTCGGATCGGTATCGTGGTTTGCATCATTTTTTCCGTCAGAACTTCTCGCAGGTGACCAATCCGCCGATCGATTCCCTTCGTGAAGCCCGCGTCATGAGCTTGAAAACCCGTTTGGGCAACCTTGGCAACATCCTTGATGAGGATGAAAGCCAGTGTGATCTGCTGCAGCTCGAAAGTCCGGTTCTGACCAATGCCGAATATGACGCGATGCGCGGTTATATGGGCGACACGGCGGTCGAAATTGACACCACCTTTGACATCGAAGGTGGCAAGCTTGCCTTGCGCGAAGCAATTTCACGCATTCAGCGCGAAGCCGAAGAGGCTGTGCGCGGCGGGGCATTGCACGTTATTCTGACCGACGAAGGTATTTCTGAAACCCGTGCGGCCATCCCGATGGTTTTGGCGACCGGTGGCGTTCACAGCCATCTGGTGAAAACGTCGCTTCGGACGTATATCTCGCTCAACATTCGCTCGGCGGAATGCATGGATGTGCATTACTTTGCCGTTCTGATCGGTGTCGGTGCGACCACGGTCAATGCGTATCTTGCACAGGAAGGTTTGCTGGATCGCTATGCACGCGGTCTGTTCCCGAATGTCGCGGGCAGCGTCGAAGTCATGCAGCGTTTCAAGGCCGCGATTGATGCCGGTTTGCTCAAGATCATGTCGAAAATGGGCATTTCGATCATCAGTTCCTATCGCGGGGGCTATAACTTCGAAAGCATTGGTCTGTCACGGTCCTTGGTGGCAGAATTCTTCCCGGGCATGCCGTCGCGCATTTCTGGTATTGGCCTGCAAGGTATTCAGCGTCGCTGCATTGCGCAGCACAAAGAAGCCTTTAACGGTAATGTTGTGACCTTGCCGGTTGGTGGTTTGTACAAATACCGCCGTTCGGGCGAGCGCCATGTCTGGACCGGTCCGCTGATCCATACGTTGCAGTCGGCCGTTACCACCGGCAGCTACAACACGTTCCGCAAATTCTCCGAAGGTCTGCGGTCGCGTGAGCCGCTGCATCTTCGTGATTTGCTTGATTTCCGCAGTGACCGCAAGGCCGTCCATCAGGACAAGGTCGAAAGCATCACCGAAATCCGCAAGCGGTTCGTCACCCCGGGCATGTCCCATGGCGCACTATCGACCGAGGCCCACGAGGCCCTTGCGATTGCCATGAACCGGATCGGTGCAAAATCGAACTCCGGCGAAGGTGGTGAATCGCGTGAACGTTTCCGCCCCCGTGCGAACGGCGATAATGCGCGCTCCTCGATCAAACAGGTTGCCTCGGGCCGCTTTGGCGTGACGGCGGAGTACCTTAATAACTGCGAAGAAATTCAGATCAAGGTCGCCCAGGGTGCAAAACCGGGCGAAGGCGGTCAGCTTCCGGGCTTTAAAGTCACGGTCGAAATCGCCCAGTTGCGGAATGCAACGCCGGGTGTGACCCTGATTTCACCGCCGCCGCACCATGATATCTACTCAATCGAAGATCTCGCACAGCTAATCTATGACCTCAAACAGATCAATCCGCGCTGTAAGGTCTGCGTCAAGCTGGTGTCGCGTTCTGGTGTCGGGACGATTGCCGCAGGTGTGGCCAAGGCAAAGGCCGATGTCATCCTGATTTCGGGTTATGATGGCGGAACGGGTGCAAGCCCGCAAACCTCGATTAAATATGCCGGTATTCCATGGGAAATGGGCCTGTCGGAAGTCAATCAGGTCCTGACACTCAACAACCTGCGTGACAAGGTCAAACTGCGCGTCGATGGCGGCTTTAAAACCGGCCGTGACGTGGTGATTGGTGCGATGCTCGGTGCCGAGGAATTTGGTATTGGCACCGCATCCCTGATCGCACTTGGTTGCATCATGGTGCGTCAGTGCCATTCCAACACCTGCCCGGTCGGGGTCTGTACACAGGACCCGGCATTGCGCGCCAAGTTTGTCGGCACAGCAGACAAGCTGGTTAACCTGTTCACCTTCATGGCCGAGGAAGTCAAAGACGTTCTGGCCGAGCTTGGCTATGACAATCTGCAAGACATCATTGGTCGTTCGGACCTGCTTCAGCAGGTTCACCGTGGTGCGAAGGACCTTGTTGACCTTGATTTGAACCCGCTTCTGGCACAGGCCGATGCCGGGGGACATGCACGCTATTGCACGACGGTTGGTCGCAACGAAGTGCCTGACACCCTTGATGCGCAAATGATCAAGGATGCCCGTCCGCTTCTTGAAGACGGCGAAAAAATGCAGTTGCAGTACAACATCCAGAATACCCAGCGTGCGATTGGCACGCGGATGTCGTCCCTGATCACGCAGAAATACGGCATGACCGGTTTGAAACCGGGCCACTTGCATGTCCGTCTGCGCGGATCGGCGGGCCAGTCACTGGGGGCCTTTGCGGTTCAGGGCTTGAAGCTCGAAGTGCAGGGCGATGCCAATGACTATGTCGGCAAGGGCCTTTCGGGGGGGACGATTGTTTTGCGTCCGCGTCCAAGCAGCCCGCTTAAGACCAACGAAAACACGATTATCGGCAACACCATCCTGTACGGTGCGTCGGCTGGTAAGCTGTTTGCGGCGGGTCAGGCCGGTGAACGTTTCTGTGTGCGTAACTCTGGCGCGACGGTGGTCGTCGAAGGATGTGGCTCGAACGGTTGTGAATATATGACCGGTGGTACGGCTGTTATCCTTGGGTCGGTTGGTGAAAACTTTGGCGCCGGGATGACCGGTGGCATGGCATTCATCTATGACGTCGAAGGCACGTTCGAGGAAGTCGTCAATGACGGTTCCATTCTTTTCCAGCGTATTGAAACCCAGCATTGGGACGAGCATTGCCGTTCCCTGATCGAGGAGCATGTCGCAGAAACCGAAAGCGGTTATGCTCGCACCATCCTTGATAACTGGGATCGCGAACGCGGTCACTTCTGGCAAATCGTGCCAAAGGAAATCGTTGATAAGCTGGAACATCCTATTCGCTCAATGAGCGAAGACCAGGCAACTGCGTGATCTGATCACGCTTTTGCGCAAGCTCCCTTGTCCAACACACCTGGACAAATAAACTGGCCCCGTACTTCGGTACGGGGCTCTTTTCTTTGCCGGGATTGATGGATCGGGATGCAAAAAGGCGGGTCAGAAATGGCCCGCCTTTTTATGTTTTGATGCAATGCTTTAAAGCAGAATGTTCAGATACGTCCCGCGCCGGGCATTGTGATCAATCTGGTCGCTGGCAATCAGGTTACGCAGGCGCGCAAGCTGGGCGGCGATGAAGCTGTCAGATGATGGTTGATCGGGGGTGGATACCGTCTGCCCACGCGCACGCACGCCGCCCTGTTGGGTGGTGCGGGCATCTTGCAATCCTGTTTGGGATGAACCAGTACCAATTCTGTTGGTGGGCATCTTACCGCTGACAATATCATTCAGATTTAACGCACCGCAATTCTAGCATGCGCTTGCCGGTTTGTCATGAACAGGACGCCGGGCCGGGCCGCTAAGCTGCCGTTGCCACGCAGACAGAAAAAAAGGGGTGGCACCTGCCACCCTGGAGGAAGCTAACGAGAGGGAAAATCACGTTAGGATATTAACGTTCGTACCGCGGGGGCCGCTGGTTTCAAGCGGCTGATGTTCCGTCACGATCGACCCGATGGTTTTGGCAAGGCTGGTTGCCTTGTTCATCGCGCCTTCGGCGGCGGCAAATGGCAATGACGGGTTGGCGCCACCTTGTGGTGTAATCGCCTCGTTAACGGCCTGCGCGGCGGCACTTAATCCTGAACCCTGAACTGAACCGATCATCCTGACCTCATGACATTACCGGAAGGGAATATTCCCCCTCGCAGGAGGTGATTTAATCTCTGAGTATGAGAGTAGGGGTTAAATATGCCAAAAAATGTGACGGCTGTCACACCGGCAGGATCCAGATCAAAAGGTGCTTCTGTAACCACGTGCAATGAAACGATTTAGCACCGCCAAAATGGAAAGAATTTTTTAACCTTTGCGGGCGGATTGGCAAAAACAGACGCAACAAAGCCCCGAGACTCGACCCTGAAAACCCGCGATATATCTGTTTTGGCCGTTTTGTCTTAGGTGCTTTGCCGTTCGGCGCGAAGGGTCAGCGCATCGTGAATGGCTTTTTGAAGCTGAGCCGGGCGGAACGGTTTTTTGAGAAACACATAATTACCCAGAAGCTTGTCGAGTTCCTTGCGCGAACGGGCCGGATAGCCCGACATAAAGACAACGCCATATTGCGGGTTCTGGCGCAGCGCTTCGATGATCAATTGCGGGCCACTGCGTCCGGTCATGACAACATCGGTCAGGATCACATCGATCTTGTTGGTTTCTTCAGTTGCCTTAAGGATCTCAAGCGCTTCTTCGGTGCTTTTGGCCGTCACAGCCTCAAATCCGGCATCTTCAAGGATGATACCGGCAGTTGTCCGCAATGACTGTTCATCATCGACCACCAGAATACGTTCGCCATTGCCCGGAATGCTGTCGATGTCGTCTTTGGACCGCGCAGCTTGCGGTATCGGCTCTGACCGGGGCAAATAGACAGAGAAGGTCGTACCTTCGCCTTCAACCGTTTCAATATTGATGAAACCGTGGGCTTCTTCGACCCAGCTATGAACAATCGAAAGCCCCAATCCCGTACCCTTGCCCGGTTCCTTGGTCGAAAAGAACGGTTCAAAGATATTTTCCAGAACATCATCGGGGATGCCCGTGCCGGTATCCTGTACCGTGATAACGACAAACCTTCCTGCGACATTGTCGGGATAGGTTTCAGCATCCTCATCGGCGGCGCGTTGGGCCAATGGTGGGATTTCAACACTGTGCGAGGAAATCTGCAATGTGCCGCCCTCGGGCATGGCATCGCGGGCATTGATCGCAAGGTTCAAAAGACACGCCGAAAGCTGCGTCGGGTCCACATGGGTGTGCAATTCCGGCTCATAAGACCAGATTTGAAGTTCGATCCGGTGTTCAAGCAGCGTCACCAGAAGCTTTTCCATTTCCGAAAAGACGCTTTGCACCCGCACCGTGGTCGGCTGATCAATGCGTCGCCGCGAAAACATCAAAAGTTGATCGGCAACACTGGTGGCCCGTTCGCCAAGTGAAATCACATGATCAAGATATTCCTTCACCCGGTCCGGGTGATCGACCTTGGCGCGCGCAACCTCGGCAAAGCTGAGGATACCGGCCAGACAATTGTTGAATTCGTGGGCAACCCCACCCGCCATTTGCCCGACCGCCTCAAGCTTCTGCGAGGTTGCCAGTTGGCGTTGCAATGCCTGCTGTTCTTCGGTGGCCCGGCGCTGGGACGTAATGTCGCTGCCGGTGCCGCGGTATCCCTTGAATGTCCCGTCAAGTTCAAACACCGGGACGCCGTTGATCCGCCCAAAATGTTTTTCACCCTGGCGTGATATCCACGAAAATTCGATGTTTTGAAATGCCATATGGGCTGACAGACGCCCATTAAGATACTGCCACCCGTCCTGACGTTCAGACCGGAGTCCCAGCTTGTCGAACGACTGGCCTTGCGGTGATCCGTTGATTTCTTCGATTAGCTGATAGAACTTGTAGGACGCAAAGGCGATCTTAAGGTCCGGGCCCATTTCCCAGTACCAGTCTGCCGACGACAGGGTGAAGTCGCGAAAGCGTTCTTCGCTATCGCGCAGCGCATCCTGTGCGATCTGATGCTGGTGTGTACGGCGTTCAAGGCTTTCGGCCATGGCATTCAGGCCGCGTTCCAGCGTCCCGATTTCATCACGGCCCATCGGGGTCAACCGCGAACTGAGCTTGCCAACCTGAATGTTATTCACAAACTGTGCTGCCGTTATCAGACGCTTGAGCACGGTTTGCTGGGTAAACAAAAAGATCAGTGCCGATGTCAGCAAGATACACATCGCCGAGCCAATCAGCAGAACCGATTGCATCTGTCGTTGGCTTGCTTCAAGGCCTTCGGTCGATACCTTGAAATAGGCATACATAAACGGCTGATTGGCATTGAGCGTAAACAGCGGGGTGATACTGACCATGTTGCGGCCACTGCTGTCATCGCTGGTAAACAGGACCTCCTCGGTCATGTCGGCGCGCAATTCACCCTTGGGGAAATCGGGCAGCTCCTTGACCGAACGGCCGATCATCATAGGATCCATCGTGTGATAGATGGTCCCATCAAAACCGATCGCCATTGCCTCCTGCACATGGGGGCCCAGCAGAAGTTCCATCTGATCTGGATCGCTGATGACCGAGATTTTAAGCTGTTCGTCCTGAATTAATCGACCGGGTGCGCTGATTTGTTCGGCAATGCGTCGATCAATTTCCGCGCCAAAATACTGAACATAATACCCGCCAAAAAGCCCGAGCAGAATGGTCTCAACGATCACAATCGAAAGTGCGATCTTGAAAACCAGACTGCCGATCATCCGGTCCAACAGCTTCTTCACGCGGTTATTTTCCCCCTGTCCTCACTCCGAAGAGTGACACATATTATCTTCCTAATCTATGTAGTACTGACTAGGATTTGTAGGTGCCGGCGTTGCGTAGCTCCAGGCAGCAGGCATGATCTTGGGAACGTTATGAAAGTTCTTGGCAACCACGCCTTTGCGATTAAGCGGAAGCGCAATTCCCATAACGTAAAACTGATCGACGCTGATGTCGAGAATATCGCGCATGAGTTGCGCTTGTTTTTCTGCATTTGCCGTGGCCTTTAGCTGATCATAAAGGGCAAGTTGCTTCTGAACGGCTTCTGGCGGGGTGATTGCATTGGGGCTTTCCGGGTTGGCATGCCAATTGGACCAGCCGGTTGCGAACCATGAAGATTCCGCAGACACCGGAAGGTAGTTGATCGGGATCACCATGGCATCAAGGCCGCCATCACCGCCCCATGCACTGGCGTGATGATTGTTGTTTTGACGGTTTGCGACAAAAACATCTCGGGCAAGATTGCGTGCAGTGACATCAATGCCAATATCGCGCCAGTATTGGATAACGGCATTGAGCATGTCAAAGCGGTCGGACCCTTCTGTATCAATCGTAAACGACAGACGCTTGCCATCGGGGCGCAGAAGGAAACCTTCGTCGTCCTTTTGCGTCAGGTTTGCCTTTGCCAGATAGTCTGTCGCAAGCTCGGGATCATGATTGATGAATTGCCGGGCAAGAACCGTATGATACAGCGGGCTTTCGGGACGTGGTGCCGCTTGATGCGGCAGGGCTCCGGGGGTGAAGCGTCCAATGATGGCTTCGCGGTCGATGGCGTGGGACAGGGCTATGCGGAAGTTCTTGTTCTGGAAAATCTTGCGCAGAACAGTGTCCTTGTCATTAAGGTTCAAGGACAAGGTCAGCGCATTCATGTCGCTTTCAATTAATGTAAACGGCTGCAGGTCATCATTGGCTGCCAGAACTTCGTCGGCACGTGTGCTGACGTGACGTTCCTGCATATTGACCTGTCCGGCAATGGCCGCATCACCTGCCGCACTTTTGGACGACACCAACGTGAATGATACCTGATCAATATAGGGCAGTTGACGTCCGGTAGGATCGATTTTCCAGTAATATGGGTTACGTTTGGCGATCAGTGGATCATCTTCGCCGTAGATGCCGGTCAAAACCCACGCATTCAGCGTTGGAACGTCCGGATTTTGCCAGCGGCTCGGGTCGTCAATCGTTCCGGGAACGCCAAAAACGGCGACAAACCGTTCTTTCCAACCTGCAAATCCTTGCGCGCGTGCTTCTTCATCCGCGTTGGCATTATATTTCGGCAACAGCGGTTTTAGAAAGTGGGCGGGATAACTCACCGGCTCAACCCCTTCGGGGCGGGCAAGGGCGGTTGGGAAAAGGCCATAAGGGGTACTAAACCGGAATGCGACAGTCGATTCATCGATTTTATCGACTGTTACTGGATTGCCATCGGAATTAAGCCATTCAGGCACATTTTCGGCAAAGGCCGGGTTGTTCAGGATGTCTTCGTACCAGAAAATAATGTCATCAACGCCAAACGGCGCGCCGTCAGACCACCGCATGCCCGGACGCAGACGAAAGAAAAACTCCGTCGCATCGCTGCTGGGTTGAAAGGACAACGCGACATTGGGCACTGTTGTCGTCCATTGCGGTGTCCAGCGCAGAAGCGGTTCATAGCCAATGTTGCGGATCAGAAGTGCATGGTCGCGCTGGTCGCGCTGGGCCATCTTCCATGTGCCGCCATAAACGCCCGCTTTGTCGTTCGGGGTCACGATCATCGGTGTCGTCGGAAGACGCTGATCAACCGGCGGCAACGTGCCGTCCTTGACTTGGGTTTCAAGCATCGGGGCTTCGCCAAAATCAGCAGCATCTGACTTTGGCAGGTCAATCAGCATGACCGCCAAAACGCCAAACAAGATGCCAAACAAGATGTATGTGTAGTGTCTGACCAATTCCCGTTACCCCTATCGTCGTACTTTCTGTCCGAACGTATCTATTACGCTATCCAAAGGTGGTGGATACTGCGTGGGAGCTAAAAGGTAAATAGAGCAGTCGGTGAATTAAACCCTAAAATGACTCTGGTAGGATTCTTTCGCACAAAAATCGTTCGGAAAATCTGCAGTATAACTGCGCTGCACATAGTTTTCTTCGGCGGTGGCTTCACGCAACAGGCTGTTAAAGCCACAGAAACTGGTGGTGACGGGGCACCTTAAAAGATGCGCTAAAGCTGGAGGAGTTTATTTGCAACTTTTCGCTGCGCTCATGTGGCGCTGCGCCATAAATAGGATGTTAAACTAAAGTTCAATGACGCCTAAATTAGTAAATTTGCGGGCAAGCGGCAAGTAACATGTATTGGATCCGTCAAGCAGGAAACGAGTCGCATAGTGTGCTATTGTGCAAACTCAACGGAGAATATCAGGTTCATGGCACCGTCGAAAGAGCAGGAAAATAATACTTCAACAGGTTCATTTATGGATGGACCAAAACCTGCTGCGCCAATCCCAAAATATGAACCCGGTACAGACCCGGTCTTAAAGGACCGGTTACGTAATACGTCATCAGTGACTCCGGTACAGTCGGTGCCATCGACCGTCGAAGACGATGGTTTTACCGTCGCCGGGGTTGAAGGACGTATTGATCGCAGGAAAGCCAATGTTGCTGGAAAACTGGTGGATACAGATCCTGATCAGGCGCTTCGTGTGATCCGAAACTGGCTGATGCAGGAATAGCAGGAATAAAAGCCTGCCGGTGTTTGGCCTTAACGGTCCGATACAGCGTGTTTGTTTCGATAATTCTTGGGATTTATCAACGGCTTTGACATTCTGATCCCTTGCCTACCGTGATGCCCCGTCCGTTTATGTGATGGATGTGCATCGTGCGACGCTGCCAAGGGGGAATGAATGACCAACTTCGAGCAACTTATTTCAGACCAGTTTTGTGCGTTTGATGCCAACTATCTGTCGCAACAGGCGACATTTGAAGCACAGCTTGCACCGTTGCAGGAAAAGCTGATTGCGATCCAGAAAACCGGAAGCAGCATGGCTGCATCCGATCAGCAAATGATCGAATGCAAATGGTTTCTGTCTTATACGGCCGACTGGAAAACGCTGGCGGGGAAACTGGCGGCATTTGAAAAATCCCTTGATAACCCAGATCAGGATTGGGCCAGTCAGCAGGTCGCAATCGATGGTTCCTGGGGGCCTTGCTATGATCAATGGTTCCTCAAGGTCGATGCGATGATTGATGCGGTCAATACGTTGGCCGATGAGGGGCAAGCACCGAAATATCCGTTTCTGTTCCTCGCCCCGATTGCGACACCGCAAAAGATGGTCGCGTGGCTGGAAAGCCAGAAAACGTCACACATCTTTGCCGATGGGCTGGATCGTCGCGATGCCTTGGGGGCTGTCACTGCAACCTTGTCGCAGATGTGTTTCAAAAGTGAAATTCGCGATTATTTCCAAACCCATGTGAAGGGCTTTAACCTGAGTGATGACTATATCGCAGCCTATAAGAAATGGCTCGATGACTGGCAGGATGGGCAAAGTGGTTATTGGGGCGGATGGTTTGCAACCGCGTCGGATGGTGTGTTGAAAAGTCCTGACCTCAGCCTGACGTTCCATAATATTTCCTACCAGCACGGCAAGGTCGATTTATGGGGGGAGATTTTTGCAACCACGCTTGCGATCCGGGATCAGGCTTATCCTTTTGGCTGGAAACACAACGATGATTTCAACAATCACAACAATTACGATGTGACAAAGATATTTGACCTTGGTTGGTCACATGTCGATGACGCATCGCAAAAGGCTGCATCAGATGACATCGGTCTGGTTCTTGACTGGTGTTTGACCAAATCCATGACGCCAGATGGCGGTTTCATTGATGATCCGACCTTCTATAATTCCGTCGGGGCGGCCTATTATTACGGTGTCTCATTCCTTGATCAGGCGGGATATTTCGCAACAGCCAAACCGTTCTGGACGGACAAACCGTTTGCCGATGGACCCGCACTTTGTTGCAAAATCCAGAAGAAAATCAAATCCGAAGGCCTGGATGATGCCGAAGCCAAGGCTGCATTGGAAAAGCTTGTTGATGCCTGCGGAAATTGCACCTGAATATGAGTGATCCCCGGTAATGGCTTTAAATCTGCACAAAGGGGTTGGCGAAAGACCGATGACCCACCCCATATAAGAAAAGAAGAACAACAACACATTACGAGGTTCGCGATGACAGATCGTAAAGACATTGATCTTGCTGAGCTGCGCACACGGCTTGAAACCCGACGCGCAGAGCTGTTGGCACATTCCAGCCATTCAGAAGATTACCGTAAGCCCGTCGAGCTTGATCAACAGGCGGTCGGGCGTCTGTCACGCATGGACGCATTACAAAATCAGCAAATGCATCTTGAACAGGAACGCCGTCGCGCCGCCGAACTGACCCGGATTGAAAAAACACTGACCCGAATGGATCAGGATCAATATGGCCATTGTCATAACTGCGGTGACGATATTGAACTCAAACGTCTGGAATTTGACCCGACCACGCCGTTGTGTGTTGAGTGTGCGGATAGGGTCAGCCATGTCTGATCGGACGACATGATTGGCATAATGGGGCCTTCCCCTAAAATAAGTGAAGTGGGAGAAGCCATTTGCCGGCTTTTGGGCAACATAACCGACTGAACGTGCTTGCCGTAATGGTCGTGGCAAGTGTGGTGTTTGCACTTTTGGCACTTTCCAAAAGCACGGCTGCCCAAACCAATGGCTGTGGGCCGGTGCAGACGCCGTCAACGACTCTTGAGTTTATTCAGATGGACCCGATGCTGGACCGGCATCGTTCGGTCCGTTGGCTTAACAGTCGGGCAGGCGGCAGTCCGCGGTATCTTGTGACCGGACTGACCGAATATGAAATGCGCGCGTCGTTTAACATGCGTCTTGAACCCCGCGAAGCCCGCTTTGGGCGCTATTGCTTAACCCCGGTAACGGTTAATCCGCGGGTCGAGGTCGTCAAACATCTTGTCTATGTCGCGTCCGAACTTGAACGCGGAAGCTGCGAATATAATGTCGTTTACGCCCACGAAGGCGAACACGTTAAAATCAATCAGGGGATGGAAGCCGATATTCAGGCGTCTCTTGACGATATGGTGGGTGATATCACCCGTACGGTTGCCGCAATGCCGCCGATGTCGGGGGAAAATGTTGCACGGTCGATCAAAAGGTTGCTGTCGGAATATGGCCGTGAATTCAAACGGCGCCTTAACGACATTGATCGCAGTCGCCGCGAAGATCACAAACGCATCGATACCCCCGAACAATATGACAAGCTGGCAATGGCATGCGGGCCAAACTCGGCATTCCAGACGGTTCTGCCCCGCGCTGCGCGCTAGGCAATACTTGGCAGTTGCAAGGGTAAGTCAAAGTTTAGCCTTCGAGCGTGACCAGACCTTTTTCAATCGCATAGCGGACCAACCCGGCGGAACTGTCGATATCAAGTTTGCGTTTGATGTTCCGGCGGTGGGTTTCAACTGTGCGCACGCTGATATCAAGTTCGCGCGCGACATGCTTGTTGCTCGCACCCTTCGCCAGAAGCCGCAACACCGTACGTTCGCGGGTTGTTAACGGCAGACCATCGCTGTTGCTGCCCTCGCCCGACGTGATCCGTTCAAAGGTTGAACTATAGGCTTCCCCGCCATTGGCGATGGTTTCAATCGCACGCACCATGTCGTTTGACGACACGTCTTTAAGGATAAAGCCCCGTGCTCCGGCTTCCTGTGCTGTGCGCAGATATTCCGGATTTTCATGCATCGATAGAATGACGACCTTCGTATCAGGCATGGTTTCGCGGAACTTTTCCGCGGCCTCCAGACCGTTCATCACAGGCATCGAAATATCCATCAAAACGATGTCGGGTTGCAGCTCACGTGCCAGTGCTAGCGCCTCGACACCGTTGCTTGCTTCGCCAACGATGTTGATATGCTCAAAGCATTCCAGTCGCGACCGGATGCCATCCATCACAAGCGCGTGGTCATCGCACAAAAGAACGCGCATGGGGCGCTCGGCTGAATAGGTAAGGTTGGCATTGTTCATAGGTCGAAACTTACTTCCTGTCGCTGAGGTGTTCTGGCGAAGTAATTGTTAGATTAACTGCTGATTGTCTTGTCGGGTAGCTCATTATGTGCACTTGCCGGAATAAATGCCGTGATCCTTGTGCCGTCATCGACTTCAGAACGCACGCTGAGCCCGCCGCCATGAAATTCCATGCGTTCGCGCATGTTGCGCAAACCAATGCCAGCCCGCGGGTCGCGGTTGCGGATATAGCGGTTGGTTTCAAACCCGACCCCGTTATCGCCAATCCGCATCACAACGCTTTGGCCTTCACGCTTGATCGAAATTGTCACAACCGTTGCATCGGCGTGGCGAACAATGTTGGTCAGCGTTTCCTGCAAAACACGGTACAGCGTGGTTTTCTTGGCGATGTCGAGTTGGTTGTCGATGGTGTCGCATTTGACTTCAATCCGCATGCCCGACCGGTCTTGAAGTTCGGCACACATGCTTTCAATAGCGGGTTTAAGGCCAAGGTCATCCAAAACAGCCGGGCGCAAATCACGTGAGATGCGCCGCACTTCGTGAATGGCATCCTGAAGGCGTTTGGCCGCCTTTTCCATCGGTTCGACCGCCGGGCTTGATTGGGACCCAATGCGCGCAATTGCGGTTTCGACCGAATATTTCACCGACACCAGAATTTGGCTGATCCCGTCATGCAACTCACGCGAAACGCGCAAACGCTCCTGTTCCTGCACATCCACCACCCGGTGGGTCAGTTCCTTAAGCTTGGAATCGGCCAGTTTGCGTTCCGAAAGGGTGACAACCGTGCCCGAGATGCCGACCAGCAACACCGCAAGAATAGTAACGCCAATGATGGAAATGGTGGTTTCGCGAATGTGGGTGGAAACCTCGGATTCAATTTCGGCGACCTGTTCGGAAATATCGTCGATATAAATCCCCGTGCCGATCATCCAGCCCCATTTTTCAAGCATCAGCGAATAGGATATCTTTTCCGTCGGTTCGCCTGTCGATGGTTTTTCCCAAACGTGGCGCATGAAGTCGCCACCTTTTTCGGCATTGAAAATCAATCCCTGAATAACCGAATTGCCGTTGATATCGCGCAAATTCCAGTACGTCCGGCCCAGCCGCCAGGGTTGCGGCGGATCAACAAGGGCGGTACCATCGCGGTCATAAATAAAGAAATAGCCGTCCTCGCCATAAGACAGATCTTCAATGATCGCCTTGACCCGTTCCTTGGACACCGCATCAAGCGGGCTTGCCACCGAATAGATATGGTCAATCGATGCCATGGCCAGTTCCAGATAGCTTTTGAGCTCATCCTTGCGGGCTTTGAGGATGTTGCGCTCAAACGTTCTGATTTCGGCTTCGGCCAGCCGTTCGGCCTGGGCAAACACCAGCCATGAAATCGCACTGGCGGCCAGGACAAGCGGCAGAATGGACAGCAAAAGAAACTTTAGTCGAAGATTAAGCTTCGGCATGGGCGTGACCGTTTTGGCAGCGAGGAAGGTTTCGAAGGCCGGACAATAGCATATTTGTCACAAAAGTCCCTGCAAGATCACGGGTTCTCAACTATGAGGATATGCGCGGACTACAGCGCATTTTCCACATGGTGAAAACCTGCTGGCCTGTATTTATCAAAATTGGTATTACCAATTTCACGGATCAAGCTTTGACAGGGGGTGGGCAATGCGCATATATCATAAACGTCGCCTGCCCACCGGGCGCCAAAAACTTTGGATGCACTGCACGCGTTTTATCGGTGCACGCATCCTGATCCGCCACATTAGGTATGGCGTTGCAGGCATCCCGCACCGCAACGCATTCCGGGACCATATCGTGGCGTTCACTTGGTTTTGGCAGGCGCGCACAGGCCGTTCCTGCCATAAAAATCTGGTAGGAGCCCGGTGTACATGAACCGTTCAGCACCAAAACGTATCCGTAAACTTCTCGTCGCCAATCGCGGCGAAATCGCCATTCGTGTTTTGCGCGCTGCAAATGAACTTGGTATTCGTACGGTTGCGATTTTTTCCGACGAAGACCGTTTTGCCCTTCACCGTTTCAAGGCGGATGAAAGCTATACCGTTGGCAAGGGCAACAAGCCCATTCGCGCCTATCTCGATATCGAGGATATCCTGCGCGTTGCGCGCGATGCCGATGTTGATGCCATCCATCCGGGCTATGGTTTCCTATCGGAAAACCCCGAATTCGCCGATGCCTGTGCCGAGGCCGGAATTCAGTTTATCGGCCCTGATTCTGATGTGATGCGCCTTCTGGGCAACAAGGTATCGGCGCGTAATCTGGCCGAATCCGCCGATGTGCCGGTCATGCCTGCATCCGCGGCCTTGCCCGAAGACATGGCCGAAGTCACCAAAATTGCCGAGAAGCTCGGCTACCCGCTGATGCTCAAGGCAAGCTGGGGTGGCGGTGGACGCGGTATGCGCGTCATTGAAAATGGCAAGGATCTGTCCAATCAGGTGCTCGGTGCACGCCGCGAAGCCGAGGCCGCCTTTGGCAATGGCGAAGTGTATTTTGAAAAACTGATCCGCCGCGCCCGCCATGTTGAGGTACAGCTTCTGGGCGATAACCACGGCACACTTGTTCATCTGTATGAACGTGATTGTTCGGTTCAGCGCCGCAATCAAAAAGTGGTCGAACGCGCGCCGGCCCCCTATCTCGATGACGCGCAGCGCAAGGAAATCTGCGATGCCGCCATCCGCTTGGGCAAGGCCGCCAACTATGTGAATGCCGGGACGGTCGAATTCCTGATGGATGTAGATACATCCAAATTCTATTTTATCGAGGTCAATCCCCGCATTCAGGTCGAACACACCGTGACCGAATGTGTCACCGGCTTTGATCTGGTTAAGGCGCAAATCCTGATTGCGCAAGGCGGTCGGATCGGCTTCCCATCAGAAACCGGCATTCCGTGGCAGGACAAAATCAAGCTACGCGATCATGCGCTTCAGTGCCGTATCACCACCGAAAACCCCGAAAACAACTTTGTCCCCGATTACGGGATCATCAAGGTGTATCGCGGTGCTAACGGCTTTGGCATTCGTCTGGATGGCGGCACGGCCTATTCCGGTGCGGTGATTACGCCGTTTTATGACAGCATGCTTGAAAAGGTCACCGCATGGGGCAGTACCCCGCGCGAAGCTGTGGACCGTATGGACCGCGCATTGCGTGAATTCCGTATTCGCGGTGTTGCCACAAACCTGGCGTTCCTTGAAAACCTGATCAATCACCCGAAATTCCGGGCTGGTGAATATACCACGCGCTTCATTGATGAAACGCCCGACCTGTTTAAATTCGTGCGTCGTCGCGACCGTGCAACGCGTCTTCTGCGCTTCATCGGCGAAGTCGCGGTCAATGGCAATCCAGAGGTCGAAGGCCGGGTTGTCCCGACCAATCTGCATGATCCGGTGATGCCAAAATCAATTGATCTGGATGAAATTCGTCCCGGTACGAAGCAAAAACTTGATCAATTGGGACCAGAAGGTTTCTCCCGCTGGATGAAGGATCAGGACCGCGTTCTGATCACCGATACCACCATGCGCGATGCCCATCAGTCACTGTTGGCGACCCGCATGCGCACATACGACATGCTGGCAATCGCACCCTATTATGCGCATGGCCTGCCTGAACTATTTTCGCTCGAATGCTGGGGTGGGGCGACGTTTGATGTCGCCATGCGGTTCCTCAACGAAGACCCATGGGACCGTCTGGTCAAGCTGCGTGAACGGGTTCCCAATATCCTCACACAAATGCTTTTGCGCGCCTCAAACGCGGTGGGCTATACGAACTATCCCGATAATGCGGTGGATTACTTCGTTAAGCAGGCCGCTGAACACGGCATGGATGTCTTCCGGGTGTTTGATAGCCTGAACTGGGTTGAAAACATGAAGGTCGCGATGGAATCGGTGCTTAAAACCGATAAACTCTGCGAAGCGACCATTTGTTATACGGGTGACATCTACGACAAAAGCCGCCCGAAATATAACCTTGATTACTATGTCAGTATGGCGCGCGAGCTGGAAAAATCCGGTGCCCATATTCTGGGGCTTAAGGACATGGCCGGTGTGCTGCGTCCGGCCGCGGCGACCGAACTGGTCAAGGCGCTTAAAGACACGGTCAATATCCCGATCCATTTCCACACCCATGACACCAGCGGCATTTCAGCCGCCACGGTGATTGCCGCCATTGATGCCGGGGTCGATGCGGTTGATGCCGCCATGGATTCGATGTCTGGTCTGACATCCCAGCCAAACCTTGGCTCCATCGCCAACAACTATATCGGTCAGCCCCGCGATCCGGGCCTCAATACCGAGGCCCTTAAGGAAGTTTCGACCTATTGGGAACAAATCCGTCGCTACTACGCCGGATTTGAAAGTGACATTCGAAGCGGCACGTCGGACGTTTACGTCCATGAAATGCCGGGTGGCCAATACACCAATTTGCGCCAACAGGCACGTGCCCTGGGCCTTGATGATCGCTGGCCCGAAGTTTCCAAGGCCTATGCGGCGGTCAACAAGATGTTTGGCGATGTCGTCAAGGTCACGCCAAGCTCCAAGGTTGTGGGTGATATGGCGCTGATGATGGTGACATCGGGCTTAAGCGAGGAAGACGTTCTTGATCCGAAAAAGGACATTACCTTCCCCGATAGCGTGATTTCCTTCTTCCGTGGTGAAATCGGTCAGCCGGTCGGCGGCTTCCCGCCAGCCTTGCAGCGTAAGGTTCTCAAAGGCGGCGAAGCCCTTTCGGATCGTCCGGGCAAGTCATTGCCACCGATTGATTTCGAAGCAACCCGCAAGGAGATCGAAAAGAAAACCCATCGCAACATCAGCGATGCGGAGGTTGCATCCTATGTGATGTATCCCAAGGTGTTCCTTGATTACGCCGAACACCGCAGCCACAACGCCGATGTGTCGGTGCTGCCAACCCCGGTCTTTTTCTACGGGATGAACCAGAACGATGAAATCTCGGTTGATCTGGAAAAGGGCAAGACGCTTGTCATTCGCTATCTGACAACGTCCGAGGGCGGTGACGACGAAGGTCAGCGCACGGTGTTCTTCGAACTCAACGGTCAACCCCGAACGGTCAAGGTCGCCGACAAAACCCTTGCCGCCACGGGCAAGGTTCGACCCAAGGCCGAAGACGGCAACAAACTTCACATAGCAGCCCCAATGCCGGGGCTGGTGGTCGAGGTGCATGTCGCCGAAGGCCAGAAGGTCAAGGCTGGTGATGTGATGTGCTCGCTCGAAGCCATGAAAATGGAAACCGCAGTTCATGCGGAAAAGGACGGCACGGTGGCAACCATCCACGCGCCTGCCGGTACACAGGTCGACAGCAAGGACTTGCTGATCGAACTAACGGAGTAAACCACCGATGCTTAGGATGCCTGAGCCTGATCAACACACGCTTGCACGTCGCAAGGATATTATTGCCGCCATGAGGGATATTATTCCCTCGCCCGGTGGTGTGATTGTCGATGAGGATCAGCTCAGGCCCTATGAATGCGATGGTTTGATGGCCTATCGGCAATTGCCGATGATTGTGGTCCTGCCCGAAAACACCGGGCAGGTCGCAGCCATTCTGAAATATTGTCATACCCATAAAATCCGCGTTGTGCCGCGCGGTGCGGGCACCGGCCTTTCGGGCGGGGCCTTGCCGATGGCCGATGCGATTACGATTAGTATGATGAAATTCAACCGCGTGCTCAACATTGATTGGGACAACCGGGCGGCTGTTGTGCAGCCCGGTGTCACCAACCTTGGCATCACGCGCGCGGTCGAACACAAGGGGTTCTATTACGCGCCTGATCCGTCCAGCCAGATCGCCTGTTCGATTGGCGGCAACATTGCCGAAAATTCCGGCGGGGTGCATTCGCTTAAATACGGGCTTACGACCAATAACGTACTTGGCGTTGAAATGGTCACGATCGAAGGTGAAATCCTGCGTGTCGGCGGTAAGGGGCTTGACCAGACCGGCTACGACCTTTTGGGCATTATCACCGGATCCGAAGGGTTGCTTGGCATTGTGACCGAGGTGACGGTCCGTATTTTGCGCAAACCTGAAACGGCGCGCGCCTTGCTTCTGGGCTTTAATTCGTCTGAAGAAGGCGGAAAATGCGTTGCTGCGATTATTGCGGCCGGGATCATTCCCGGTGGACTTGAAATGATGGATGCCCCGGCGATCAAGGCGACCGAGGATTTTGTCCATGCCGGATATCCCCTCGATGTCGAAGCCCTGCTTCTGGTCGAACTTGATGGCCCACAGGTTGAGGTCGATTATCTGATCGAACGGGTTGGCAAGATTGCCAAGGATTTCAGTGCGGTGTATTCGCGCATTTCCGAAAGCGAAGAAGAACGTCTTCTGTTCTGGTCGGGGCGCAAAAATGCCTTTCCGGCGATTGGTCGCATTTCTCCGGACTATATGTGCATGGATGGCACCATCCCGCGTGTCCGTCTGGCCGAGGTTTTGGCCGGCATGCAGGTTCTCTCGCAGCGTCACGGGCTTGGCGTGGCAAACGTGTTTCATGCAGGCGACGGCAATTTGCACCCCCTGATCATGTTTGATGCCAACAAACCGGGCGATCTTGAACGCGCAGAGGCCTTTGGCGGTGACATCCTGAAACTCTGTGTCGAGGTCGGCGGCGTTTTATCCGGTGAACATGGCATCGGCGTCGAAAAGCGCGACCTGATGGGCGAAATGTTCACCAGCGACGACATGAAGCATCAGGAACGCATCAAAATGGCGTTCGATGAGGACCAGTTGCTCAACCCCGGCAAGGTCTTCCCGACCTTGCATGGCTGCGGAGAACTTAAAACCCTGCATGCCAAGGCGGTTGCCGACAAATTCCCGACCATCCCGCGCTTTTAGACACGACAAAACAAGACCAACGACAAAACAAAGGCTGGCCAACCGGTTCCCGCAAATCCGATTGGCACAGCTCAGGAGAGGAAGAGAGATAATTATGGTGGATGTACTTTCCCCCACCACGCCTGATCAACTGCGTGACGCGGTTGGCTGGGCGCTTGGGTCCAAGACCCCGCTTGAAATCATCGGATCAGGCAGCAAACGCGCCTTTGGCCATGCTGTTTTGGCCGACACGGTTCTCGATTGCTCCAAACTGTCAGGCATTCTGTTTTATGAGCCGGAAGAACTGGTGATTTCTGCCCGTGTAGGCACGCCGTTGGCCGAAATAAAGGCCGCCTTGGCCGAGAAAAATCAGCAATTTCACTTTGAGCCCGGAAATTTCCCAGCCCTATTGGGCGATGATGTTGTGCCCGACGCCGGAACCATTGGTGGCCTTGTGGCAACCAATATGGCTGGACCACGCCGGATTAAGGTCGGGGCCGCCCGTGACCATTTGTTGGGGTTCGAAGCCGTTTCGGGCCGGGCCGAGGATTTTAAATCCGGGGGCCGGGTGATGAAAAATGTCACCGGCTTTGATTTATCAAAACTGATGTCGGGATCGTTTGGCACATTGGGCGTCATGCATACGGTGAACTTGAAAGTCATGCCGTGCGATGAACAATCGGCCAGCATCCTTGTTGCCTGTGATGATCCCAAAATTGCAGGCAAGGTCATGACGGCCGCACTGGGTAGCGAAAACGAAGTATCGGCTGCCGCATGGATTTCATCAGATGATGTGAAATCACTCGATGTGGCGCAGGAAATGGGAAGTGGTCTGGTTGTCGTACGCATAGAAGGGCCCGCACCCTCGGTCTCATGGCGGTCAGAAGCGCTGTGTAAACTGCTGGCGCAATACGGCGAAACTCGCCCGTTGGCCGAAAGTTACAGCCAGCATCTTTGGCACTGTGTGGCAGATGTGAAGCCCTTTGTCCCCGTTGGCGACGTCAGCCTGTTATGGCGGGTTTCGGTGCCACCTGCATCGGGCGGTGCGGTCGCCGAACGTTTGATGGATGTCACCGGGGGCCGGGTCATGATGGATTGGGCCGGTGGCCTGATCTGGCTGCAGATCACAGGATCAGATGCGATGGCACAGCAGGTGCGCGATATTGCCGGGGCTTCTGACGGGCAGGCGGTTCTTGTGCGTGCCCCGGCCGAAATTCGCGAAGGTATCGCCGTTTTCCATCCGGAAAATGCGGCCTTGGCCCGGATCAATGCAAAGCTCAGACAGAACTTTGACCCGGAAGGTATCCTTAATCCGGGGCGACTTTCCCCGCCGAGCGCAAACGGGGAGGGTGCATAATGCAAACCAATTTCACCGCCGCCCAGCTTGAAAACCCGATGATCGCCGAAAGTGAGCAGATCCTGCGCAAATGTGTGCATTGCGGGTTCTGTACGGCGACCTGTCCGACCTTTGTGACCCTTGGCGATGAACTCGATAGTCCGCGTGGGCGGATCTATCTGATCAAGGATATGCTCGAAAACGATCAACCGGCGACCGACCGGGTAGTAAAGCACCTTGATCGCTGTTTGTCGTGCCTGTCGTGCACGACGACCTGTCCGTCGGGTGTCGATTATATGCACTTGATCGATAATGCCCGTGCCCACATCGAAGAAACCTATGACCGGCCCTTGGGTGATAAGCTTCTGCGTAAAATGTTGGCGATTGTCGTGCCCAGCCCGACCCTGTTTCGCCTGTCGATGATCGGCGCAAAATTTGCCGCCCCGTTTGCCAAACTGATGCCCGGCCGTCTTAAGGGCATGGTCAAGATGGGCGCACGTTCCCTTCCGACCCCCAGCTGGGTCGATAAGCCGCAAATCATCCCGGCAATTGGCAAACGCAAAGGCCGGGTGGCAATCCTGACGGGCTGTGCGCAACAGGTTCTTGAAACCGAAATCAACGAGGCGACGGTGCGTCTCCTCACCCGCCTTGGGATTGAGGTCGTGGTTGCCAAGGGTGCGGGCTGTTGCGGCTCACTTGTCCATCACATGGGTAAGGAAGAAAAATCCCATCATCAGGCCAAGGGCAATATTGATGCCTGGACTGCCGAGCTGGCCGGTGACGGACTTGATGCGGTGGTCATCACGGCATCTGGCTGTGGCACGACAGTCAAGGATTATGGCCATATGCTTGCGAATGACCCGGCATATGCCCAAAAGGCCAAAACAATCTCATCCCTTGCGCGCGATATCACCGAATATCTTGCCGAGCTTGATGTTGATGCAGATGTCTTTGCCAAGGCTGATCATGGCAATCCGCGCGTGGCCTATCATTCCGCCTGTTCGATGCAACATGGCCAGAAAATCACCCGCCCGCCGCGCGACCTTTTGAAAATGGCCGGATTTGACGTGGCTGAGATTGCCGAAGGGCATCTGTGCTGTGGATCGGCCGGGGTTTATAACCTGCTACAGCCTGAAATTGCCGGTCAGTTGCAGGAACGCAAACGCGGGAACATTCGCAATACCAACCCGGACCTTGTCGCGACGGGCAATATTGGCTGCATGATCCAGATCGAAACAGATGATCTGAAAGTCGTTCATACCGTCCAGTTGCTTGACTGGGCCGCTGGTGGCCCAAGGCCGTCGAAGTTAAAAGCACCTTCGCTTCAAGGTGCCAACTAGCTTCGGTCTTTCCTGCTGTACACATAAAGAAGTCGGCTCACCCTTAACAGGGAGCCGACTTTCTTTTTAGGGGGCGTCGCCGTAATGCATTGGCCTGATCGACTTAAAAGCGCAGTTTTGTCAGGATTCTTTACCCAGCAGGCTTTGCGCGATGCCTTCGGCAGCCGACCCTTCGGAGCTATCCTCGGCGAATGCGGCGGTCTTGTCACGAATCCACTGCAACGCGGCAGCATCATCAATATCGACCTTTTGCACGACAAGGGCGAGAATCGCTTCAATTGCCAGAACGTGCGATGCGACGTTATTTACCGCCATATGCAATTCATCGATATGGCGCGACGCGGCTTCGGACATGTCGCCGAGTTCCCCCGACAGCTTCTGGATCAGTTCCTGAATTTCGTCGAGTGAAGCACTGCTCATGTTTCTTCTCCTGTGTTTGTCACGCGCACATTCGATGCACTACGATCTTGTTACCTTCTAACTAAGACTTGCGTGGAATGCGCAATATGTAAAGTCATAGCTCGGAATTAACGCCCGCGTTGCCGCGACAGGGGATGGAAAACCATCGGGCTGCGATTGCTCTGTTACAGTTTTTGTAACGAAAATTCGTGTTTGGCTCGTTTGGGGCGTGAAAACGTGGAATCAACGCGGCAAAAACCCAAATCGAGATCAATCTAATCAATTGATTTAATTGTATAAAATTCAGTATTTTTGCATCCAAAATGCGTTGTCACATAAGCTTAATAAAAGCGACACAATACCGTAAGCACCCAGCGGTAGAGTCCGGCTCGCAGATCGTTGCACCGTTCCGAAGTGGAACAACCATTGGGGAATATACCATGAAGAAGACTCTTGCTGTTGCGGCGCTGATGAGCGTTGCCTTTGCTGGCGCTGCCCAGGCACGTGACCAGATTCGTATCGTTGGTTCGTCCACCGTGTTTCCTTTCGCAACCGCAGTTGCTGAAGAATTCGGTAAAACCACCTCTTTCAAGACTCCGGTTATTGAATCAACCGGTTCTGGCGGTGGTTTGAAGCTGTTCTGTGCCGGTGTTGGCGAACAGCATCCCGACATCACCAATGCTTCGCGTCGCATCAAGAAGTCCGAAGTTGAAAAATGTGCTGCTAACGGCATTTCGGAAATCACCGAAGTTAAAGTTGGCTATGACGGTATTGTTCTGTCGAACTCCAACGAAGCACCTGAACTTGACCTGACCAAAGAGCAGATCTTCCTTGCTCTTGCTAAAATCGTTCCGTCCAAAGACGGCAAGTCGCTTGTAGATAACTTCTACACCACTTGGTCGGAAATCGATCCGAGCCTGCCGGACGTTAAAATCGAAGTTCTCGGCCCGCCGCCGACCTCCGGTACCCGTGATGCTTTCACCGAGCTGGTACTTGAAGAAGCTTGCGACGAATTCCCAGCCATTGCTGCTCTTAAAGAGAGCAACTCTGATCAGCACAAAGCTGTTTGCGCTGGCGTTCGTGAAGACGGTGCCTACGTTGAAGCTGGCGAAAACGACAACCTGATCGTTCAGAAGCTTGAAGCCAACAAAGACGCACTTGGCATCTTTGGTTTCTCCTTCCTCGACCAGAATGGCGACAAACTTCAGGGTTCGATGATCAATGGCGTATCACCGACCTTCGAAGCAATCTCTGCTGGTGATTACCCGGTTTCGCGTTCGCTTTACTTCTACGTAAAGAACGCACACGTCGGCACCATCCCGGGTATTGAAGAATACCTGGCTGAGTTCACCGCGGACAAAGCTTGGGGTGACGAAGGTTACCTTGCTGATCGTGGTCTGATCCCGATGGATGCAAAAGAGCGTGAAACAGTTCGTAACGCTGCGATGAATCTTTCGCCGCTGAGCATGTAACGTGATACTTCAACCGGTGGCGGCATGGGTCGCCATCGGTTTCTTTGTTTCCAGGCTTGATTAATTTATTGTTTTTGTCCTATTGGCCTTTCGATGTGATTTCTGCAGGCCCACCTGGCAAACGGATTTAAAGTAATGTCCCTGTCTTTCCTGTTGCTCGCGGTTGCCGCACTTTGTGCGCTGTCCTTTTATTTCGGGCGTCAGCGGGCGATTGCCCTTTCGGGCGGTCGGTACAGTAACCTTCATTCCTTGCCCGCCCATTACGGCATGTATGTCGCTTTGTGGTGTGGTCTTCCTGCATTGTTGCTGGTGGTTGTCTGGTATGTTTTTCAGGGATCGATCATCGAAGCGATGATTGTCTCGGATCTACCAGCCGAAATCACGAGCAACACCGGGCAGCTCTCGCTTGCCCTTAACAGCATTTCACTGATTGCAGAGGGCAACGGACAACATTTGTCCGTCTCGCCCGAAATCATTGACGCCGGGCGGCGTCTGGCAAATTTGCAAACCATTGCCAATGCGGCACTGGTTGTTGTGATGCTTGCGGTTGCCACGACCGGGATTGCGTTGTCCTATCGCAAGATTGATCCCGACATGCGTGCACGCAACAACGTTGAGCGTATTTCACGCTGGATCATGATCACCTGTTCGGCGATTGCGATCCTCTCAACGGTGGGAATTGTCTTTTCGCTTATGTTCGAAGCGATACATTTCTTTAGCAAAGTCAGCCCGCTTGAGTTTCTGTTCGGCCTTGAATGGAGCCCGCAAACCGCGATCCGTGCGGATCAGGTTGCATCGGACGGGGCCTTTGGCGCCATCCCGCTGTTTGTCGGGACGTTGCTGATTACCCTGATTGCGATGGCGGTGGCAGTACCGGTTGGTCTGTTTTCGGCCATTTACATGGGTGAATATGCTTCCTCGAAATTCCGTGCGGTGGCCAAACCAGCCCTTGAAATTCTCGCAGGCGTTCCGACGGTTGTCTATGGCTTCTTTGCTGCCCTGACCGTTGCCCCGTTCCTGCGCGACAATGGCGCGATCCTTGGTCTGGATGTCAGTTCGGAAAGTGCGCTTGCTGCCGGTCTTGTGATGGGCGTCATGATCATTCCGTTCGTCTCCTCGCTGTCTGATGACGTGATGTCGCAGGTGCCACAATCGCTTCGCGATGGGTCATATGGGCTTGGTGCGACAAAATCGGAAACCATCCGTCACGTGATTTTCCCCGCAGCCTTGCCCGGTATTGTTGGTGCGGTTCTTCTGGCGGTGTCGCGTGCGATTGGTGAAACCATGATTGTGGTGATGGCCGCAGGGCTTGCCGCGAACATGACGGTCAACCCGCTACAGGCGGTAACCACGGTAACGGTTCAGATCGTCACACTGTTGGTCGGCGATCAGGAGTTTGACAGTGCAAAAACCCTGTCGGCCTTTGCGTTGGGGCTGGTTCTTTTCCTTGTCACCTTGGGCTTGAACGTATTTGCCCTTAAGGTTGTTCAGAAGTATCGCGAGAAATATGACTGATATGGCATCTCTTATGGAAGATAGAGCCGCGGCCAAGGTAATCTCGGACAATCTGCACAAGCCGGTTGACTGGGACAGCCCGAAAATTGCCCGTAACATCAAAAAACGTTACGCCGCAGAACGCCGCTTTAAAATTTATGGCCTGAGCGCAATCGCGCTTGCGCTTCTGGCATTGTTTGTTCTGGCCGGGTCGATTGGGTCCAAAGGCTACACCGCCTTTTTCCAGACCTATGTCCAGCTTGAAGTGACCTTTGACGCCGCCGAGATTGATCCTGACGGCACCGGTGATCCTGCGGTGATCGGCAAGGCCAACTTTGACGGCCTGATCAAACAGGCCCTGCGTGACCGGTTCCCCGACGTCACATCGCGTCAGGCAAAACGTGATCTATACGCAATTGTTTCGGGCGGGGCATCTTATGACCTGCGCGAACGTGTGATGGAAAACCCCGGTCTGATCGGTCAAACCCGTAAGGTCTGGCTGATTTCCGGCGATGATTTTGACATGCTCAACAAAGGCTACATCAGTGCCGATGTTGACGAAGGCAGCCGTCGTCTCAATGACGAGGAAATCGCCTGGTACGACAGCTTGAAATCGGACGGTGCGGTGGAAAAACAGTTCCACAGCCGTTTCTTTACCAATGGCGATTCCCGTGAACCGGAACTGGCAGGCATCTGGGGGGCGGCTGTTGGCTCGCTCTATACCCTGATGGTGACCTTGGCCCTTTCCTTCCCGATCGGGGTGTTTGCGGCGGTTTATTTGGAAGAATTCGCACCGAAAAATCGCTTCACCACGATTGTCGAGGTCAATATCAACAACCTCGCTGCCGTGCCGTCGATTGTGTTTGGTTTGCTCGGTCTTGAGGTTTACCTCAATGTCATGCATCTGCCGCGTTCCGCCCCGGTTGTCGGTGGCTTGACGCTGGCGCTGATGACATTGCCGACGATTATTATTGCCTCGCGTGCCGCGATCAAGGCGGTGCCGCCGTCTATCCGTCAGGCCGCCCTTGGCCTTGGTGCTTCCCCGGTTCAGACTGTCACCCATCATGTGTTGCCATTGGCAATGCCGGGCATCCTGACCGGGACGATCATTGGCATGGCGCAGGCTCTTGGTGAAACCGCACCGCTTTTGATGATCGGCATGGTTGCTTTTATTGTCGATATCCCGGGCGGGGCGCTGGACCCGGCCACGGTTCTGCCGGTGCAAATCTATCTCTGGGCCGATAGCCCGGAACGTGCCTTTGTCGAGAAAACCTCGGCGGCGATTATGGTGTTGCTGGCTTTCCTGGTTCTGATGAACGGATTTGCCGTGTATCTGCGCAAGAAATTTGAACGGAAGTGGTAAAATGGCTGTTGTATCTCAAAGCGCAATGACGGCACAGCCGTCCGTCGCAAGCCCAAAAATGACGGCACGTGACCTTAATCTTTCCTATGGCGACAATCAGGCGCTGTTTGATGTCAATCTTGATATCGTCGAACGTCAGGTCACCGCTCTGATCGGCCCGTCGGGCTGTGGTAAATCAACGTTCCTGCGCTGCATGAACCGCATGAACGATACGATTGACGGTGTTACCATCAAAGGCGAAGTCACCCTTGATGGCCGCGACATCTATGACAAACGCATCGACGTTGTTCAGCTGCGCGCGCGCATCGGGATGGTGTTTCAGAAACCAAACCCGTTCCCGAAAACCATCTATGACAATGTGGCCTATGGCCCGCGGATCCATGGGTTGGTCAATTCGCGCGATGAGCTTGATCAAATCGTCATGACCTCGCTCGAACGTGCGGGCTTGCTTAAGGAAGTCAAAGATCGTCTTCAGTCGCCGGCAACCGGACTTTCCGGTGGTCAGCAACAGCGCCTGTGCATTGCACGCGCGGTTGCCGTCAGCCCGGAAGTCATCCTGATGGATGAGCCGTGCTCGGCACTTGATCCGATTGCGACTGCCAAGGTCGAAGAATTGATTGATGAATTGCGTTCGAACTACACGATCGTGATTGTGACCCACTCCATGCAGCAGGCTGCACGTGTGTCGCAACGCACGGCTTTCTTCCATCTTGGAAAGTTGGTTGAAGTTGGGGAAACCGATCAGATTTTCACCAACCCAAAAGACGAACGCACCAAGGGTTACATCACCGGCCGCTTCGGTTAAGCGCCCGCAGGAGAGCGATTTAAATGGCTGACGACAAAACACATATCGTGAGTTCGTTCGACGAGGAACTGACCCGTCTGAACAACATCATCTCGCAGATGGGCGGGCTTGCGGAAAGCCAGCTGATCTCTGCAATCCGCTCCATTGTCAAACGCGATTCGGAACTGGCTGAAAAGGTCATTATTTCCGATCATCGTATTGATATGCTTGAACAGGAAGTTCAGGATTTTGCTGTCCGTCTGCTGGCCCTGCGTCAGCCGATGGCAGACGATCTGCGTCAGGTGGTGACAACCCTGAAGCTGTCAAACGATCTGGAACGAATTGGCGATCTTGCGAAAAACATCGCCAAGCGCGCCCAGGTCCTTAATCAGATCCCGCCGATCCGCCCGGTTCAGGTCATCCCGAACATGGCGCGTCTGGCACAGGAAATCATCAAGGACGTTCTTGACGCCTATATCGAAGGCGATGCGGAAAAGGCACAGCGTGTCTGGGCCCGCGATCAGGAAGTCGATGACATGTACAATTCGCTGTTCCGCGAATTGCTGACCTACATGATGGAAGACCCGCGTAACATTACCGCATCGACGCACATGCTGTTCATTGCCAAAAACATTGAACGGATTGGCGACCATGCGACCAATATCGCCGAGACGATTTACTATCGGATCAAAGGCGAAGACCTGCCGACAGATGGTCGGCCAAAAAACGATGCAGCAAACTTTGCTGTTGTCGAACCGAATGAGTGACACTGGAGCATAGGAAGATGGACCCAACGGTTCTAATCGTCGAGGACGAAGCCGCAATCGTGACCATGTTGCGCTACAACCTCGAACGCGAGGGGATGCAGGTTGTCGAAGCCGGGGACGGTGACGAAGCGTTGAAAATCATGGCCGAAACCCATGTTGATCTGGTTCTTTTGGACTGGATGTTGCCGGTCATGTCGGGGATTGAGGTCTGCCGTCAGATCCGCCGTAAACCTGAAAGCCGCGATGTGCCGGTGATCATGGTGACCGCGCGCGGTGAAGAAGGCGATCGCATTCGCGGCCTTGATACCGGGGCCGATGATTATGTCACCAAGCCGTTTGCCATTGGCGAATTGCTGGCCCGTATTCGTGCGCTGTTGCGCCGGTCCGGTCCGGCGCAACCACAAGGGCAGTTGATCTATTCCGATATCGAAATGGATCTCGCCGCCCACCGTGTCAGCCGCAATGGCAAGGCCATCCATCTGGGTCCGACGGAATTCCGTCTGCTGCGCTATTTCCTTGAGCATCCGGGCCGGGTTTTCTCACGCGAACAACTGCTTAACGCGGTCTGGGGCCCGAACATTTATGTCGAAACCCGCACAGTTGATGTCCATATCCGCCGTCTGCGTAAGGCGCTTAATGACGTCAAAGGGACCCGCGACATCATCCGCACCGTGCGTGCGGCGGGCTATGCACTGGACTCAGAAACCGCTGCGTAGTTCACCCAAACCTGTTTTGGCGACCTGAAGATAGAAACCCCCATCGCGTTTTGCGTGGGGGTTTTGGTTTATTTGCCGTCTTTTTTGGCTTTTGGTGTTTTGGGGCCAGAGCCAGACGCAGGCTTAGCCGAGCCTGCCGCTTCGGCCTTGCGGCGCTGCGTACGCGGGGCCAGCTCATTCATCAGCAACATGTCAGCACGTCGGAACTTGGCGATTTCGGCATCAATTTCTTCTTGCGGCACATCGCAGGCCGCCAACACATGATCTGAAAGCCGCAACCCGGTTTCAAGCACCTCGGGAATGGCCGCATCCGCCCCACTGCGCGACAGCGGCCCGATATGGGTAATGTCCTGTGCGCGGGCAAAGATTTTCAAATGCGGATAGTAATGACGGAGCAGGGCAACGGCTTTTTCGGTCGCATGCGGGTTTCCCAATGCAACGACCGCAATTTTTGCTTCGTCTGTGTGCGCAGCCCGGAATGTTTCCGGTCGTGACCCATCGGCAAAATACACCGGTAATCCTTCGGCCCGCCCGCGTGAAACCTGTAGTGCATCGCTATCAAGAACCACATAGGGAATGTTGCGGGTTTTTAACAATCTCGCCAAAACCCGACCAACACGTCCGCACCCGATGACCAGAACATGCTGCTGGAGCCCCTCGGTTTCGGCTTCAATCGGGCCAAGCTGGTCGTCTTCTTTGGGATGGAGCTTTTCTTCAATGCGTTGCCCGATGGTCATCAATGTCGGGGTCAACGCCATCGAAAGGGCAACCACCGGGATCATCACCGCGACAAGATCTGGCGCAATCGCGCCATTTTGTGCGGCCAGTGCCAGCATGACAAAGGCAAACTCGCCGCCGGCGGCCAAACTCATGCCAACACGCAACGCCGACCCTTTTTCAAAGCGGGCCATCAATGCCAGAACAAACAGAAGGCCCGTTTTCGTGCCAATCAGCGCAATCAGCCAAATGACAATGGTGCCAAACTGGGTAAACACAATATCGGCATTGACCGACATGCCCACCGACATGAAAAACAGCGACAGGAAAACACCGCGAAACGGGGTGATGTCGGCCTCAATCTGATGGCGAAATTCGGTCTCAGCCAGCATCACACCGGCGATAAAGGCGCCAAGTGCCATCGAAAGTCCGGCAACTTCGGTCAGCGTGCTGGCGGCCAGAACAACAAACAATGTGCCAATGGCAAACAGTTCCGGGTTCTTAAGAAGCGCGATATAGCGAAACAGGCGCGGCAACAAATAGCGCCCGACCAGCAATAAAACACAAACCGCCCCAATCCCGGTCAGAATGCTGACCCATGGGCTGGTTTCGGTTCCAGCATCCCCTGCGGCCTGCACCATGATCAGGAACGGACCAACCGCCACATCCTGTATCAGCAAAATGGCAAGGGCGGCCCTCCCAAACTTTGTATGGAGCTGCCTATCGTCGGAAAGCTGTTTTAAAATGATCGCGGTCGATGATAAGGCCAACGCGCCGGCAATCACCACGGCACTGGGCACGCTAAAGCCAAGGACGGCCAACCCGGCAAACAGCACCGCCATCGAGACGCCAATTTGGAACAGGCCAAGCACGGCAAACCGCCCGCCAATCACGCGCAGACGTTCGCGCGACAGCTCAAGCCCGATCATGAACAACAAAAACACAACGCCAAGTTCGGCAACCGTCGCAATGTCCTGACGCTCATTGATCAGTCCGAACCCGAACGGGCCGATGCAAAAACCGCCAATCAGAAATCCGATGATGGAATTTGCCCGCAACCTATGGGCAAGCGGCACGGCGATCACCGCCGCCGTCAGGATCAGGAATAACTCGAACAGAACGCCGTGATGCATGGTTTGATTGGCCCAACACGCGGTTAAATATTTGAAATTACCAAGAATACTAGAATAACGAAAATAACCCCGCCCGTCTCATGGAAATCTGATCGACAGGCGGCAGCCCCCGCACAACAGCAGAATGCGTGACATTGATGGCTTTGATGCATGGGGACGTGATTGTTGTGACAATTGTCATGTCCTGATGACTTGCCATTCATCTTGCGGAATGCCATGTTCCGCGGGCCCAGATGGGCCTGAATTGGATGGGCCTGAATTACCGGTTGGGCCTGAATTAACGATATAATCAATACGAGCAAACACATCTTGGAACAGTTGATCCCTTATATTCAGATTATCGCCGGTCTTGTCCTTTTGACCGCGGGTGGCGAATTCATCGTTCGGGGGGCTGTTGGCCTTGCCCTTTTGATGGGGGTGTCCAAGGTTATTGTCGGCTTGACCATCGTGGCGGCGGGCACGTCCGCGCCGGAATTTGTTGTATCGCTGAACGCATCGCTCAAAGGTACTGCCGATATCGCGATGGGGAATGTGGTTGGATCAAATATCGCCAATATATTGCTGATCCTGGGGGCCGTGGCCTTGCTTAAACCTATTGCAGCAGGCCGTGTAACGGTTGTGCGCGATGGTGGGGCGATGTTGCTGGGCACGCTCTTGTTTATCGGGCTGTGCATGTTTGGCGTGATTGAACGCTGGGCCGGGGCGGTGATGCTGTGTGTGTTGGTCGCGATCTGGTACTTCACCTATAAGCACGACAAAAACATGCCTAGCCACGCCAGTAACCTGCACGAAGAAGAGGTCGATGAAGTCGGCGAGGTGCCCTCAGGCTGGTTCAAGCCGATCATTGCAACCGTGATCGGGATTGTCGCCTTGATGTTTGGCGCGGAATGGCTGGTCGATGGTGGTGTGACGGTCGCCCGTGAGTTTGGTGTCTCCGAGGCGGTAATTGGCCTAACCCTTGTGGCTTTTGGCACATCCTTGCCCGAACTTGCCGCCTCCATGGTTGCCGCATTCCGCGGACATTCCGATGTTGCGCTTGGCAATGTGTTTGGCTCAAACCTGTTGAACCTTCTGGTGATCATTGGCGGCGTTTCGCTGATCACGCCGATACCGGTTCCGGCTCAAATCCTGGCGTCTGACCTTTGGATCATGCTGGCGGTGACGGTTGCGCTTTTGCTGGTGACTTTTGCGTTCCGCAAACTGTCGCGCAGTGCCGGTGTGGTTTTCGTGATCGCCTATTTTGTCTATGTCTTCCAGCTGGTCGCGGCGTAAAAGATGGGTGGGGTGCGGTATTGGCCCCCAAAAACATCTGATGCAAAATAACGATGCCATGAAGTTTGATGTGACATAACGGGGCGATGCCAGAATGACGGATCATGTGCCAAAAACAGTATTGATTACCGGGGCCGCCAAACGCATTGGTCGCGCACTCGCACTTGATCTGGCGAACAACGGCTATGACATTGCGCTGCATTGCCATCATTCGCGCAAAGATGCCGAACATCTGGCCGATGAAATCCGCGCCCTTGGGCGACGCACCTGCGTGATCTCTGCTGATCTTTCCAACGAGGATGATACCCATCGCATCCTGCGCGAAGCCAAGGCCGCCCTTGGTCCGATTGGCATTCTGATCAATAACGCATCGACCTTTGAATATGATGACGTCAAAAGTGCAACGCGCGAAGGATGGGACCTTCATATGGAAGCCAACCTGCGCGCACCCTTTGTCCTAAGTCAGCAATTTGCCAAACGCCTGCCAGACGATTGTCAGGGCCTGATCATCAATATGATTGATCAACGGGTGTGGAATCTTAATCCGCATTTCATGACCTATACCCTGTCTAAAGCAGGTCTTTGGACCTTGACCCAGACCATGGCACTGGCCTTGGCACCAAAAATACGTGTCAATGCCATCGGACCGGGCCCGGCATTGCCTAGCACCCGACAAACACAGGAAGTTTTCGATCAGCAATGTGCGAAAACACCCCTGAAAGTTGGGACAAACCCGCAAGAGATTTGCGACGCGGTTCGATTTTTCCTTGCCGCGCCGGCCATCACCGGGCAAATGTTAGCCCTTGACGGCGGGCAGCATCTTGATTGGGCGCCCAGTGGCGACGATGACACGCCAGAAGAATGATGTCGGATGCGGATCTGACATCTGGCCGCAGATAGCAGCACAAGGAAGACCGGAAATATGACCGCAGGCCTCAAACAGGACGCCAAGATTACCACGTTGCCCTTTGCGGATTTGTCCCATACGGACCTCCGCCAAACGGACTTGCCGGGCACAGACGTGCCCGATACAGACTTGGCGGTCAGCCTGCGCCGCGTCTTTGTGCGCGATATGGTGATGCATACCTCGATCGGGGTCTATGATCACGAAAAGGAAGCCCCCCAACGTGTGCGGATCAACCTTGATCTGGCAGTACTCGAAGGCGACGGGGTGCAGAATGATGATATTTCCACCGTTCTGAGCTACGAAGATCTTGTCGTTGGTACCCGACGTATTTGTCAGGATGGTCATGTGAACCTTGTGGAAACACTTGGGGAAAAACTGGCCGACATGTGTCTTGCCGACAGACGCGTGCGCAAGGTGATCGTTCGGGTTGAAAAGCTCGACGTCTTTGAAGACGTCAGCGCGGTCGGTGTCGAAATCGAACGGCACAATATCACCCGTTGATTATCGTCCCGATCAGGCAAAAAATTTACTTTTTCACAAACTGCGACCATGGGACTCTGTGATTCCTCTAGGGCGAATCGTGTTTGTCCTTATGCACAAGCATTTGGCAGGTTGGAATCAAAGGGAAATATTCATTTTTTACGACTCTATTACCGAATGATTTCAGGTTGACAGTTTTTTTATTGTTTTAAAACAAATACTTAGTTGATTTGCCCAATATTTGGGCACTTCATAGAACGTTAAGACTCTCAAGGGGTGCAGACAATAGCCCCCGCATTACCCACATAGTTATCCACAGTCTTGGTGGACATCTTTTTTCCGGGGCGATTCCCTCTGTGCCTGTTGCGATGTTAATCTTTTCGGCTATGTTCGAAACGCCTGACGAACTGTGACAGCCGTCACAACTTTGGATGTATTTTCCTGACTTCGGAGACCCTTGATGAAGCCACCTGTTTCCTCCGACATGCCCGGCGGGGATGACGCCCCGAAACGGGAAATCGGATTGTCGCTTGATGGTGACACGCTCGAAGGTGGGGCCGCACGGGGTGTCGAGGCGATCAAGAATGCGCTTAAAACCATGCCGGGATCGGCGGGCGTTTACCGCATGCTTGATGACAAGGATCGCGTTCTTTACGTCGGCAAGGCCAAGAACCTTAAAAAACGGGTGGTGTCCTATACCCGTATCATGCAGGTGCCGCTGCGCATCGCCCGGATGATCGCCCAGACGGTGCGGATGGAAATCATCACCACCCATACCGAGGCCGAGGCGCTTCTTCTTGAATCCAACCTGATCAAGAAACTCAAGCCGCGCTACAACATCCTGCTGCGCGACGACAAAAGCTTCCCCTATATCCTGATCACCGAGCTCCATGACTATCCGCGCATCGTGAAACACCGCGGGGCGCGCGCCAAGGACGGCAGTTGCTTTGGCCCGTTTGCCTCCGCATGGGCGGTTAATAACACCATCAACCATTTGCAGCGCGCCTTTTTGCTGCGCTCCTGTACCGATGCGGTGTTTTCCAATCGGTCGCGCCCCTGTTTGCTCTATCAAATCAAACGCTGCTCGGCCCCATGTGTGGACCGGATTTCCAAGCCGGACTATGACGGGCTTGTTGATATCTGCCGCGACTTTCTGACGGGCCGCAGCCAGAATATCGTCAAGCAGCTTGAATCTGACATGCTTGCCGCGTCGGAAAAGATGGATTTTGAACAGGCGGCCATGTACCGCGACCGTATCCGTGCACTCAGCCAAATCAGATCGCATCAGGACATCAACCTCGAAGGTGTCGAAGAGGCCGACGTCATTGCCCTGCATCACGAAGGCGGGCAAAGCTGCGTTCAGGTGTTCTTTTTCCGATCCGGCTCGAACTATGGCAACCGGTCGTACTTCCCGCGCCATGAACAGTCGGCTGAAATTCCCGAAATCCTGTCGGCCTTTGTCGGGCAGTTCTATGCCGATAAACCCGCCCCCAAACAGATTTTCCTGTCGCACGAGATTGAAGGTCAGGAATTGGTGCAAACCGCCCTTGGTGTGAACAATGATCGCAAGATCGAATTGCTCGTGCCCAAGCGCGGCGGTAAGCGCAAGCTGGTCGAACATGCCCTGACCAATGCCAAGGATGCCTTGGGGCGGCGCATGGCTGAAAGTGCGACCCAGCGTAAATTGCTTGAAGATTTGGCCGATAAACTGGATCTGGAAAACACGCCCGAACGGATCGAAGTGTACGATAACAGCCATACCCAGGGTACGAACATGGTCGGCGGCATGATTGCGGCCGGGCCAGAAGGTTTCATTAAAAACGCCTATCGGAAATTCAACATCAAGGGCGACATTGCACCTGGCGATGACTTTGCCATGATGCGCGAAGTCCTGACCCGCCGCTTTGCGCGTGCACAAAAGGATGACCCGGACCGCGAAAACGGCACATGGCCGGACCTGTGCCTGATTGATGGCGGCTTGGGGCAGCTTGGCGTTGCCAAGGCCGTGCTTGAAGACCTCGGCATCGAGGATGTCATGCTGGTCGGGGTTGCCAAGGGTGTTGACCGTAATGCTGGTAAGGAAGTGCTGCACATTCCGGGCAGGGCCCCGGTGCGTCTTGATATGAAAGACCCGGTCCTTTACTTCATCCAGCGCCTGCGCGACGAAGCCCACCGCTGGGCCATTGGCACCCACCGTGCGAAACGCGCCAAACAAATCGGCAAAAGTGTGCTCGATTCGGTGCCCGGTGTTGGTGGTGCCCGTAAAAAGGCACTGCTCCACCATTTCGGGTCTGCGCGCGGTGTCGCCGATGCGGGCCTTTCAGACCTTGAAGCGGTCGGCGGCATCAGTGCGGCCTTGGCCCGAAAGATTTATGATCATTTCCACGGTGAAAATTGAGCTGGCCGTTAAGCAAAAGAGTCATTTTTGGTGAACGAAGCTAGTCCTTTTGTTCCGCTGCCCATGGAACAGATTCAACCATATAAACTGGTCGCGCGGGTATAAGCCGGTTGCCGTACTGTCCGTTGAAACGAAAAATGGCAAGCAAAGCCAATTCGACATACCATTGCGCCAAATTCCAAGCTTGATATTCAAAGTCACCGGCAAGATTCCCCCATTTGTGATCAGGATGGATAAGGTTATTGCGAACTCGCGTAATAACGTAAGGTCCATCTGATGCGTCGTAGGGATTTGGGTGTTTACAGACGAGACTCTGAAGCCTTTTCAATGGGGATGGGATTTCCGTATCAATCTTCAATGTCCTGAGGAAATCTCTAATGTTCTTGTCGCTGCGTGATGGCTTGTTAAACTTGTAGAGGTCTGCCAGTCGTTCCAGTGCTGATTGGGACAAAAATAGTCCCCCATGTACGTCGCCGTTGTTTCGGTTACTGCGCAAATACCACTGCAATGCGATTTGAACTGCGTTTTTTCGGTCAGGGTCTTTGTCCAGAGCAGACCAGAAGCCGGGAAAGATTTCTGATAGGGGAATTGATGGGACAGTATCAAAAAAGGATGGTGTCCATCCCCACGGTTCCACTGTACGAGTACCCCATTGTTTCCATACTTCTTCGCCGTGACGATTGGTACCTACTGGAGAGATGGGGCTACAATAAGCACCACGAATAAATGACAAGTACAGTTGTAGTTTTTCAAGGATGTGCTGTGCATCTTCTATCGGAAAAGTGTTTCCATTTAACTGTCTAAGCTTGCCTTGATGCGTGACAGCATATCCACCTCGAGCTTTGAGTGTTTTTTCGATTTCACTAAAACCCGGTGTGGGGGATATTCTGATTACCCAGCCATCAAACTCAATTTTTTGTCGTTGATTGCCATGGAACTTCACAAAATTTAGAATTTGGAAGGTTACAGTTTCTAGCTGCTCATCAGCTTTTTCCAACACTGTACATGGCTCGCGAGCCGGCGTAAAAAACAGCTTGCTTTGGCCGTTTTTTCCCTTCTCCTGAAGCAGTATAACCCTCAGATTGATGGCATTATCAATGAGGAGAACTGATGTGTTATGCCCCACCTGGAAGTCAGTGAGGGTTGGGACATCGCATTCAATAATCAAGCAGGGCTTTGGAAGGAGGCGCAGATATACATGTGCTTCACCCCTTACAAGGATCCCATTCTGTGTAAACTCGATTTCTGTTTTCCCAAGGGGGACGGGTTCATTTGCTGCATGCATCGGACATTGTGTTGCAATGAAAGGTGTTTGAGCAATGCAAAAAGGGCGAACTAAAATACTTAGGGTTTTTCCACATCGCTCATATGCCGCTCTTTATCCATAGCATCATGTAGGACGCGGACAACGAAAATGCCGCTCTCTTCAATCAGGTAATAGATCATATGGCGCCCATGATGATGGCTGTGCATACCGGGATGAAGCATCCCCGCATCACGTCCGATATGCGGGGATGCGGCAAGATTGTTCAGGCAATCACGCAATGACAGGAAATAACCCTCTGCCTGTTGCGCTCCGAATGTTTCATAGGAATAGATATAAATTCCTTCAAGGTCGGCGTCGGCCTTGTTGGACAGGACGTATTCAGCCATCCGTCAATTTCTTGTGGGCCGCGTCCATGATGTCTTCAACCGTGCGTGGGCTTTGTCCGCTGTTCACGCCTTCTGTCAGGGCGCGTTGAAGCAGCTTCTGTTTGCGTTGGTCCTGTCGGATCAGATCGCGGACATAGTCGCTGGAACTGGCGTACTCGCCACTTTCAATCTGGGTTTCGACCCATTCGCGCATGGGATCGGGCAGGGAGACATTCATCGTTGCCATCGGGACACTCCATTTTTAGCGGATGGCAAAATATGCCAAATATTGTCATTTTGGTCCATGGCTGATTCTGCGCCGGTTCAAATACACGTGATTGGGCAGGCCGTAGTGCTTCTGTTTTATTGCAATTTAAGACGCCCCTTGTGATCCCGGCGCCAAGCCTTTAATAATTGCCCGTCTTCGGGGAGTGCAGAAGCCTTAGAACCGGAAGTCATCGCCATAAATACCTGCAAACAGGCCTGTTCATGAAAAACCAGATCCCCAATCTGCTGACTTTGTCGCGCATCGTTGTGATCCCGGCATTGGTGGCATCATTTTACATTGATGGCCCGTTGGGCAACTGGTTGGGCTTTGTGTTGTTTGCCTTCGCCGGTATCACCGATTTCTTCGACGGGTATCTGGCGCGCAGCATGAATGTGGTATCCCCGCTGGGTCGGTTCCTTGATCCGATTGCCGATAAGTTGCTGGTGGCAGCTGCCTTGATGATGATGGTGTCGTTTGAACGGATTGCCGGGTTTTCTGTGCTGCCGGCCGTGATCATCATGTGCCGCGAAATCATGGTATCGGGCCTGCGCGAACATTTGGCCGAGCTCAAGGTGCCGCTGCCGGTCACGGTTCTGGCCAAATGGAAAACCACTGCCCAGATTCTGGCCATCGGGTTCCTTCTGGTCGGCGATGCGTCGCCTGACATGATCCCGTCGGTCCTGATTGGGGATATCCTGCTGTGGATTGCCGGTATTGTGACGGTTCAGACCGGATATCTTTATCTGCGGACCGGGCTTAAGCATCTCGACTAACACGAGACTGGATTAAAGGCAGGTCGCCATGACGCGTGTTTCCGTTCAGCAAGATGATTTTGATCCGGGGGCCGAACTTGCGGCCCTGACCGACGGTCGTACAGACATCGGGGCGGCGGTCAGTTTCGTCGGGTTGGTGCGTGATATTCATGGTGGCGACACCGTGTCCGCACTCACCCTTGATCATTATCCCGGCATGACCGAACGCGAACTTGAAAAAATCGCCGATGAAGCCGGCAATCGCTGGAAACTTGATGGCATTCGCATCGTGCACCGGTTTGGCCGGATGGAACCCGGCGAACGCATTGTTCTGGTGATTGCCCTGTCGGCACATCGCAGGGACGCGTTTGAGGCCTGCGATTTCGTGATGGATTTCCTCAAAACCCGGGCACCGTTCTGGAAACGCGAAGAAACCCAGAACGGCGAAAAATGGGTCAGCGCAAAGGCATCAGACGATGCCGATGCGGACCGTTGGAACAGCTAACTCTCCCCCTTAAACCAGAAACTTGCTGACCAGACTTATAATGCCTTCGATGGCCGATTGCAGTTCGGCGGCATTGTTGATCTTGGCGCGCAGCCTGCTCATTTCCGCCAGATCGGCGTCAGTGACGGTCACAGATTGCGCAAGGTTGGCGGTTTGTAGGGCCACCAGTGTCGATTGCGCCTTTTGCACACTTTCTGACAGCACGATTTTCTGATTGATATCGGCCGCGTCATAGGCGGTTGCGATTTCGACATAGGCTTTTTTCGATTGTGCGATCAGTTTGTCGAGATTGGGCATGGTTGATTTCCCCCTAATTGGTTGCAGTTTGCGCCAAGGCTGTGCCCTGCGTGATCAATTCCTGCGGGCTCATTTTGTTGATGTCACCGACCAGTGAAATGCCCTGTTCAACCGCACTTAAAAGCGATGCGACATCCAGGCGGGCATAATTGTCGATCTGGTTTTGCAGGCGGTTTCCAAGGGTGTTAGCGCTAACAAACTTGCGCAGGGTGTCGGTTTGCATCTGTTTTTCGGCCTCGGTCAAAGCCTGCCAATCTTGCCACCACAACTGATAGCGCAGCGTGTGGGCGTCCTGATCGTCGGTCTTATCAGCACGGATGGCATTGAGCTTTGCGATCAGCGTGCTGCGCTTGGCCAGCAACTGGGGTGGATTTTTGGTGAAATCACCGGTGATGGTGGCAAGTTGCCCGCGCAGTTTTTCAAGGATCGGGCCCGACTGTGTGACGGCGGATGCGCCCAGTGCTGACCCGGCTTCGATATTATCGAAAATCGCGACAAACTGCTGATATTGCGTACGTAAACCCGACAGCGTGTCTTGCCATTGTCGTGCAACACTTGGATCAATTTTGGCCCCGTCCGGATCGATCAGGACATCAATGTTCGATGCCGATACCGTGCCGGTGAAGTCGGTCATGTTGGTGACGAATTCATCGCGCTGTGCCGATGGGGCCTTGGAAAACGAGGTAAACTGCGCGTCATAGGCGGTGCCATAACTGTCAAAGGCGGCTTGGGTGGCAGTGCCAAACTGGGTGACCGACAGTTTCAGCGTTTCCGCCTTTTGCGAACAGGCGGCCAGTAAACTGAGGGTGGCGACGATCAATGTCGTGCGGCAGATCTGGGAGAATTTTGAAGCTGTCATGTGGGCCCCGTCTGAAAAATGTGCCGTGGCGGCGACAGGACTCAGACGGGGAAATTGGCGGTTTGTGACAGCCAGAAACACAAAACTGATTAGTCAAAAAAAGTGATTAATCACCCGTATTATTTGCTCAGCATGAATAATGCCTGATTGCCAAAGAAATTGGCAAAGCGCGAATGGCTATCGATGCTGACTTTCGAGCCGCTTTCATTGAGCACCATGGAGCGTTCGATCTTGACCCCCATGTCATCGCACATGCCGACAAAGTCGCGCACGGTGCAAAAATGGATGTTGGGGGTTTCATACCACATGATCGGCAAGTTGGGGTTTTGCGGCATCCGCCCGCGAAACATCAGATCAAACCGTGCGCGCCAATGACCGAAATTCGGGAAGGAGACAATCGCCTTATTACCGATGCGCAGCAGTTCCGACAGCACTTCTTTGGGGCGATGGGTGGCCTGTAGCGTCTGGCTGAGAATGGCGTAATCAAAGGCGCCGTCGGGATAATCACCAAGATCGCGATCCGCATCGCCCTGCATCACCGGCAATCCTTGGGCGACGCAATTACGCACCCCTTCGTTTGACAGTTCCAGCCCGCGGCCATCAACTTTTTTGGTCCGCGTCAGATAGCCCAGAAGTTCACCGTCGCTGCACCCGATATCAAGAACACGCGTGCCCGGTTCGACCATGTCGGCAATTAATTGCAGATCAACACGAATGCGGTCGCTGTGCAGCGGGATTGCAGCACTATTTATATTTGTATGAGGATTGTTCATGGCGTTATTTCAGCCCCCGGATTTCGGCGGCACCGTCGATGAAACCGCCGAGAACCATGTGGAAATCAGGTTCATCGAGCAAGAAGGCGTCATGGCCCTTATCGCTTTCGATTTCGACACAGCTGACATTGCACGACGCGGCATTGAGCGCGTGGGCCAACTGGCGGCTTTCGGCGGTGGTAAAGCACCAGTCGCTTGAAAACGACACAATGCAGAACCGCGTTTTACTGCCTTTAAAGGCATCGGCCAGCCGCCCGTCGTAGTCAATCGACAGGTCAAAGTAATCCATCGCACGCGTGATATAGAGATAACTGTTGGCGTCAAACCGGTCGACGAAGCTTTTGCCTTGATGGCGCAAATAGCTTTCGACCTGAAAATCGTGATCGAAGCTATAGGTGATGGACCCGCGATTTTGTAGTTTGCGGCCAAATTTACGGTGCAGGGCAGGCTGCGACAAATAGGTGATGTGCGCTGTCATGCGCGCCACGGCCAAACCGCGGGCGGGTTTTTTGTCTTCAAGCAAATAATTGCCCCCGCACCAGTCGGGATCGGCCATGACCGCCTGACGGCCAACTTCATGAAAGGCGATGTTTTGCGCCGAATGGCGGAATGAGGTCGCAATCGGGGCGGCGGCAAACACCCGCTCGGGGTAGCTTTTGCACCATTCGAGCACCTGCATGCCGCCCATTGAGCCGCCAATGACGGCAAATAGGCTGTCGATGCCAAGTGCGTCAATCAGCATGGTCTGGGCGCGCACCATATCGGCAATGGTGATCACCGGGAAATCAAGGCCCCACGGCTTGCCGGTTTCCGGATTGGTGTCCTTTGGCCCGGTACTGCCAAGGCAACCGCCAATGACGTTGGAGCAAATGACGAAATATTTCTCGGTATCAATGATTTTGCCGGGACCAACGATTTCAAGCCACCAGCCGTCCTTGCCCGTAATCGGGTGAACTTCATCGGCAACATATTGATCGCCGGTCAGGGCATGGCAGACCAGAATGGCATTGGATTTATCGGCGTTCAGTTCACCATAGGTCTGATAGGCAATTGTGAAGGGCCCAAATTCAACACCGCTATCAAGGCGCAACTTATCGGTTTCCCCCAACACCATGTGATGGCCGGGAAGCGGTGCGCGCTTATCTTTGCTGGCGGTGGTTGGCATGGACGTCGATTTTCCTTTGGTTGGTGTCATCCTTGTCGGCAAGGTATGACTTTAATCCTTACGATGAAGGAAATCAGTCTGTTCTAGCTAGGAATACGCCAAGGTTTAGTCAATCTTTTCTTTGCATTTCTGCGGCCCTGTCCTAATACTGTGCGCCGTTCAAAAGATGAGTGGATTATGGCGTTAGACAACGAAAATTTGGCAAATCTTGACCTTGATGGGCTGCGTGGCGAGATCGATGATATTGATCAAGCGCTGCAAGCGTTGATCATTCGCCGGACCAAGGTTGTGCAGGCGGTTGGCGCCTATAAGGACCGTGTGATTGCGGCGGGTGGCAAGGTAAAGGTGCCTTATCGTCCGGCGCGCGAAGCGCGTATTATGCGCACCCTTGTCGAACGTCATGACGGTGCCTTTCCCAAAACAGCACTTATTCAAATCTGGCGCGAAATGATCGCGGCCGGTACGCGGCTTGAAGCACCTTATACCGTTGCACTTTGCCGCAATGCAGAAGGTCAGGATTGCTGGGAACTGGCACGGCTGAATTTCGGGTGCCTCAACGAGATTGTCGAATTTGAGACCCCACGCGAAGCATATGGGGCACTTGAAGACGGTCGGGCGGCAGTCGGTGTGTTCCCCAAACCCGAATTTGGTGAGCCGATGCCGTGGTGGACGCTTTTGACCGAACAAAGTGCAGTCAGGGTTGTCTCCAAGCTGCCGTTTGGCGGATGCCCGGTTGGGCGCGGGGAGCAGACCGAGGGTTTTGTTCTGGCGGCAATTGATCTTGAAGACAGTGGTGATGACCGAACGCTGTTCGTGGTAAGCCTGTCAAAAGAGATTTCGATGGATACGGTGCGCAAAAAAATTGCGGATGGGATCGACGGTTCAGCAATCCTTGGCTTTTCTGACGAAATGGCGTCGGATCGGCGTTTTGTTCTTGTTGATGTGCCGGGATTCTTTTGTAATCGCGCCGATGCGTTTCAAGCCACACTGGCACAGCAGGGACTTAATCCCGAAAGCCTGCGTGTGGTCGGCGCCTATGCCGTGCCGATTTCGGAAGACGCACTGAGTTAAAATTCAGTGGTGGTTTGGATAAGCCACCACGTCCTTTGGGAGAATATACGTAATGTCTGCGCCCACCCCACGCCCCGGTATTCTTGAAATTGCGCCCTATCAGGGTGGTAAATCCAGTGCCAACAGCACGCAGCGCGTGATCAAGCTGTCGTCAAACGAAGGCGCGCTTGGCCCGAGCCCCAAAGCCATGGAAGCGCTGCGCAATACAGCCGATCGTCTGCATCGTTATCCGGACGGCGGATGTGACTTGCTGCGCAAAAAGCTGGCTGAGAAATATGATCTTGAAATGGATCAACTGGTCTGTGGTGCCGGGTCAGACGAGCTTTTGACCCTTTTGATCCGGGCCTATGCCGGACCGGGCGACGAAGTGCTGTATTCCCAGCATGGTTTCCTGATGTATCCGATTACCGCCAAGGGTGTTGGTGCAGTGCCGGTCGCGGCAGCTGAAACCAACATGACGACCAGTGTTGATTCGTTGCTGGCCGCCGTGACGGACAAAACCAAGATTGTCTTTGTTGCCAATCCGAACAACCCGACGGGAACCTACATCACGGATGCGGAAATGAAGCGTCTGCGCGATGGTTTGCGCGAAGACATCGTTCTGGTGGTGGATGCGGCCTATGCCGAGTTTATGACCGGTCAGGAAGATTACTCAGCCGGTGAAGAACTTGTCCGTTCTGGCAACAACACGGTGATGACCCGGACATTTTCCAAGATTTATGGTCTTGGTGGTATTCGCCTTGGCTGGTGCTATGCCCCGGTCGAGATTGCCGATGTGCTGCAGCGTTTGCGCAACCCGTTCAACGTTTCCCTGCCAACGCAGGAAGCCGGTGTTGCCGCTCTTGACGATGATGACTTCGTCAATGATTGCGTGCGCCACAATGCCGAGACGCTGGCGTGGTTCCGCGATGAGATCAACGCGATTAGCGGTCTGACCGCACATCCGAGCTATGGCAACTTTGTCATGATCGAATTCCCGACAGAGGATGGCAAAAATACAGATGCCGCCAATGATTTCATGATGGCGCGCGGCGTGATCCCGCGCAAAATCGGTGCCTATGGCCTGCCGCAGATGTTGCGTGTTTCAATTGGCACGAAGGAAGAAATGGATATCTGCCTTCAGACCATCAAGGATTTTGTGAACGCTTAAAATGACCAAAACTGCATCCCAACCGTTGTTTAACACTGTCGCCTTTGTCGGTATGGGCCTGATCGGCTCGTCCATGGCACGCCGTATCAAGCGTGATGGCCTTGCCAACAAGATTACCTGTGCTGTGCGGTCCGAGGCGACCCGCGACCGGGTGCTTGAACTGGGTCTTGCCGATGAAGCCTATTGCGACATCAAGGACGCGGTTGGCGATGCTGATCTGGTGATGCTGTGCGCACCGCTTGGCGCCAACGAGGCGATTGGCGCACAGCTTTCAGGGGCCTTGAAGAAGGGGGCGATTGTTTCGGACGTCGGGTCGGTCAAACAATCTGTGATCCGTGACATTGCCCCGCAACTTGACGAAGGCGTGCATTTTGTTCCCGGTCACCCGTTGGCCGGGACCGAACATTCCGGCCCGGATTCCGGTTTTCCGGAACTGTTTGAAGAACGCTGGTGCATCTTAACGCCGGTTCCCGGTGAAAGCGAAGATGCCGCTGACAAGGTTACTGCCCTTTGGGAAGCGTGCGGGATGTATGTGGAACGCATGGATGCGGACCATCATGACCGCATTCTGGGGATTACATCGCATCTGCCCCATCTGATTGCCTACACGATTGTCGGGACAGCGACCGACCTTGAAGATGCGCTGCGTCAGGAAGTAATCAAGTTTTCCGCGACCGGTTTTCGGGACTTTACCCGTATTGCCGCGTCCGACCCGACCATGTGGCGCGATGTGTTTTTGAACAATCGCGAGGCGGTTCTGGATGTTCTGGGACGTTTTCAGGAAGACCTGATGGCGTTGCAACGTGCCATTCGCTGGGGCGAGGGGGACAAGCTGTTTGAGCTGTTTTCGCGCACCCGTGAAATCCGGCGCGGCATTGTCGATGCCGGGCAGTATTTTGCTAATTTCTCGGCCGAAGGTGAAGCACGCCAAAGCGACGAGACGGGCAAGAAAAAGACGGATGAATAAATAACGGATGGCCTGTGTTGTGCAGGTCACCAGTCGGTTTGATGATGTGCCCCAAATTGCATCATCAGCCGGACCAAGGGGATAGTCATGTCTGCCACCAGCCACCCGGCATTCGCACGGTTCATGCCGTTTGTGTTTGTGTTCCTGTGGAGCACGGGCTTTGTCGGTGCGAAATTCGGCCTGCCATATGCCGATCCGTTCGTTTTCCTGTTTGTCCGATTTGTCATTGTGCTGGTTTTGATGGTGCCGGTTGTCATCCTTATGGGGGCAAAATGGCCGAAAACCTGGCGCGAGGCGGTCCATATCGGGACCACGGGCGCGCTGGTCCACGGGCTGTATCTTGGCGGGGTGTTCTGGGCGATTGATACCGGCCTTCCAGCCGGGCTGGCGGCCCTGATTGTCGGGTTGCAGCCGGTTGTCACCGCATCGGTTGTCGGGGCGATTTTGGGTGAGCGGGTGTCGCTGCGCCAATGGGGCGGTCTGGTGCTTGGCCTTGTCGGGGTGGCGCTTGTGCTGGTGCCCAAAATCGGTGACGGGGTTGGCATTACCGCATTTGGTATCGGGCTGGCAGTGGTTGCACTGCTCGCCATGACGGCGGGCACCCTTTATCAAAAGCGCTTTTGCACTGGTATGGATCTTTTGAGTGGCACAGTCGTTCAATATGTTGCGGCCAGTCTTGTTGTCGGGGTGATTGCGCTTATCAAGGAGCCGTTGACGGTTGAATGGAGCATGGACTTCATTCTGGCGATGGCGTGGCTTGTTCTGGTGTTGTCGATTGGGGCCATCATGTTGTTGATGGTTTTGATCAAACAGGGGGAAGCCACCCGCGTTGCCAGCATGTTTTACCTTGTCCCGCCGACGGCTGCGATGTTTGCGTGGCTTCTGTTTGATGAACAGCTTGGTCTTTTGGGATTTGTCGGGTTCGGGGTTGCCGCACTCGGGGTGGCATTGGTGATGATCAAGCGTTAGGGTCCTGATCCGCGCTTCATGGCATGCGCGAACCCGAACATAGAAGACTTTTGGAGGATATCGTGACGGACGCCCAGGATAGATGGGTCTTTGGATATGGTTCGCTGTTGTGGCGGCCGGGGTTTGAGTTCGCGGAAAAAGCGCGTGCCAAGCTGCCCGGTTACCATCGGTCGTTCTGTATCTATTCCCATCACTATCGTGGCACGCCGGAAAATCCGGGGCTTGTTCTTGGCCTGAACAAGGGCGGGGAATGTGTGGGTAATGCCTTTCGCATCACACCGGAAAACTGGGGGATCGTGAAAGGGTATCTGGACGAGCGCGAGCTTGTGACCAACACCTATATTCCTGCCGATGTCGAAGTCGAACTTTCTGATGGACGCACAGTGATCGCACATACCTATGTTGCCGATCCGACCCATGAACAATATGCCGGGAACCTTCCGGTGCGCACCGCGGTTGAGATCATTGTGGCGGCACATGGCAATGTGGGTCCCAATCTGGAATATCTGGAAAACACGGTGTTGCATCTGGATCAAATGGGGATTGTCGATCCGCCGTTGCATGATTTGATGGATCTGGTGCGCCGCGAATACGGCGAGATTAATATGGGGGCGGGCATCTGATGAGCCACGCGAATGCGTCGAATGTATCGAACGCGCCGAGTGTGACACAGGGGGATCAAACCCCGCTGCCGCTGGCTTATTTGATGCTGGTGATCTGTGCGATGATGTGGGGATCAAACCATGTTGTGGCGCGCGGGGTGAATGCGACAGTGCCGTTTGAAGCATTGGCATTCTGGCGCTGGGTTGTGGCGGCTGTGATGCTGTTTCCGTTCTGTGCCAGATACCTTGGGCGCGATTTGCGACTGATGGCGCAGCACAAGATGTCGATGTTTCTGATCGGCTTTACCGGTGTCTTCCTGTTTTCGATCATCATCTATCTTGCGGCCTATAATACAACGGCGGTCAATACCGGTTTGCTCAATGCAACCGCCCCTGTGTGGGTTCTGATCTTTGCTGCGGTCTTAACCGCAAACAAGCCCACGTTAAGTCAGTGGGTCGGGGTGTTGGTGGCCGGTGTTGGTACGGCAACGATTATTGCGAAGGCCGATTTTTCGGTCTTTACCGAGATGAGCTTTGTCTCGGGCGACGTGTTTGCCATGGTATCGGCCATGGTTTGGGCGGCCTATTCGATGTTGCTTAAACGTGCGCCAAAGGGAGTTCATCCGCTGAGCCTTGTGTTTGTGTCGGCCCTGATTGGTCTGGTGTTTTTAACCCCGCTTTATGTCTGGTCGCTTGTGGTGAACGGCGAGCCGTTCTTTACCCATCTTGATCCGGCGTGGCCCGACATGATGAAGATTTTCTATATCGGTGCGGGGCCAGCCTTCTTTGGATATCTTTTCTGGAACAGGGGGGTGTCGATTGTTGGTCCGGCGACGGCGGGTGTCTTTATGTATCTGATCCCGGTGTTTGCCAGTGGGCTTGCGATTGTCTTTCTGGGGGAAGAATTGCACCTTTATCATCTGGGCGGGATTGCTTTGATTGCCTTTGGCATCTGGCAGGCGACCAAGAAAAAACGCGCCGTATCCTAAGGCAAAAAGACATACAAAAGGCCGGGATGCGCTGTGCAATCCCGGCCTTTGTTATTTCATCGATCTGACAACCGACCTTTCGGATCAGGAGGTTTTTTCCTGATTGGCCTCTTCTTCGGCGGCGATGTCGGCAGAGGTCAGCATCGGCAGGTTAAATTCGCGCTGTGCCTCGGTTTCAAGTTCGCGGGTGCGGGTGTCGATGCGGGTTTTGATTTCTTTCATGAAGGTCTTGCGGTCCAGACCATGTTCAATCGGGGTCATCAGTTCCATGGTGACGCGGCCACCATATTTCATGAAGCTATCCTTGCCCCAGAACATGCCGGAATTGACCGCGACCGGAATAACCTTGATGTCCGGGAAGGCCTTATACAGCGCGTAAACGCCCGGATGATAGGGGCGGCTTGATCCGGGTGGGGTGCGCGTGCCTTCGGGGAAAATGATCACCTGACGGTTTTCTTTGAGCGCCTGTGACGCCCCCTTGATCATATCCTTAAGCGCAGATCCCCCGGCGGAACGATCAACCGCGATCTGACCTGAGAGGTGCAGAAACTGCCCGACCAGCGGGATTTTGATCAGTTCCTTTTTGAGGATATAGGCCGGATCGGGCACCACAGTGTGAAAGGTCAGAGTTTCCCAAGCCGATTGATGCTTTGCGACCAGAATGCAGGGGCCATCGGGCAGATTTTCAAGCCCGGTGATGCGTTTGTACATACCTACTGAATGGTTCAGGGCAAACTGGGTCAGCACACACCATGCATGGCCGACAAACTGGCTGGCTTTGCGGCCACAGACCATCAAGGGGATCATGCTGATGCACAGCAGGGCTGTTCCGCCAAAAAACAACACGTTAAAAAGTAACGCGCGCAGGGCTCTCATTCAGAAAAATCCTTCAAACGCTTATGTATCTGGTGCTTTGTAACAGTATTACGGCAATCGTAAAATGGCGATTGTTGATCCGCCTTAGCCGGTTTTGTTATTCGATGCGGAATAGTCGTTCTGATCGGGTTCGGTGGCACCTGGTGTTTGCAACGACGGGTGATTGCCACCGGGCAGCCAGTGTAATATCGAGTTGCGCAGGCTGGCGAAAAGGTACTTGTTAAATTCGCTGGCGATCAGGGTCGTGCTGCCGGGATACCGCCACCAGTTTTCGATGCGGACCGTATCGGGGAAGACGGGGTTGGCGATGATATCGACACCGGGCATCAGGCTTTTGAATTCCAGAAGGGATCGGCGCATGTGATAGTTCGCGGTGACAATACGAAGGCTTTTGTAGCCCTGTTCGTTGACCCAGACAGCGGTTTCCATGGCATTGCCACGGGTGTTTTCCGCGACATGTCCCAGCACAACGCAACAGGCAATCAAACGCGGGTCGGATTTTCCGACCGACAGCAATTCATCGACTTCAACGCCGCGATAAACCCCGGAAATGAAAAGTTTTTTTGCCAACCCACGTGCGAGCAGGCGGCGCCCTTCCGACAGGCGTTCACTGCCGCCGGTCAGAACCACAATGGCATCGGTGCGCTGATCGGGGTTGTCGACCGTGGTGGGGATGGACTCGACATACCAGACAAATCCGGCAAGCCACACCAGACCGAGAACGATCAGGGTGGAGAGCAAAAAACGGAACCTTCGAGACCGGCGCCGGAGTTGCACGCTAAGCGGTGGTTTGTTCATTTGGGCGTGCCTGATGTGGGGCGTGCGGACATGAGTGCGGATCTCCTAAGGCCATGATCCCAAAAGGGAAGCGTGATCAGACTATACGAAGGAGCGCGTCTGGTGACAACATCGCTTGCGCGCAGAATTATAACATTTGGCGTAAGACACGCAGCACAGTACGGGTTGCCGTAAGATAAGCAACCAATGCGACAATAAACGGAATGGCAACGATAAGGGCAATGAATACTGGACTGAAAACCAGCGACGGGATCGGCCAGCCGGCGCGCAGGCCAAGCCAGGCAATAAAAGCAGAGACCGCCAGTGATATCAAAAGCCCGACCAAGGCGCCAAAAAACGCCAGCCGTTGGCTGTGGCGGCCAAATTGTCGGGCGATATAATCATCCTGTGCACCAATCAGGTGCAAAAGTTCGATGATTTTATGATGGATCGAAAACCCTGATTTGGTGGCAAAGACAATCGACAGCATGGTCGCACCAAACAGAACAACGATCAGAACGGTCAAGGCAAGTTCGACCGAAAAGGCGACATCGGCAATGCGTTCGATCCAGATGCGGTGATCATCCAGCACGGCCTCAGGCGCAATTTCACCAAGCTGGCGTTCGAGGGCATCAAAATTAAAGCCGGTTTCCGGGGTGATTTCGATGATGCGCGGAATGGGAAGTTCGCTCACGACCTCATCAGGGCCAAGCCAGGGTTCAAGCAGGGCGGCCATGGTTTCGGGGCTGAGTTCTTCGATCCTGGCGATGCCGGGCAGGCTTGCCAATTCATCAATGATGGTGTCGACGGTTTTTTGCAGGGCGGCTTCGCGTTGTTCAGGGCTGCGTTTTGCCAGTTCGGTTGGCGGGACCTGTATCGACAGGCTGCCTTCGATCTGCCCGGACCATTGGCCAACGCTATCGTGCAGAGCACCAAGGCCGACCATCGAAAAGGTCAGCAGGGCCACCATCAGGGCGACGATGCAGGGCAGGAAGCGCGATGAAGAATCGGCTTCGAGCGGCAGATGTGACGGATGTGAGCGAAAAGCCATAATCGTCTGTTGGTCCTGTTGATCGAGGTGGCGTCGATATCTTAGCCCGGTATTTTAACCCAGTATTTTAGCCCGTATTTTAGAATTAGCTTAACCCGATTGGGTCACGTCATGCAGTGTCGCACCTTCGAGCAGCCATTGGGTATGGCCAAAGCGCCGCACGAGTTGCCGGTTATGGGTGGCAATCAGCACAGTGGTGCCCAGTTTGTTGAGTTCTTCAAACAAATAGAGCAACCGCATGGCAATGCGGTCATCGACGTTGCCGGTCGGCTCATCGGCCAGAAGAAGGGCCGGGCGCCCGATGACGGCGCGCGCAATTGCCACGCGCTGTTGCTGCCCACCCGACAGGCGCGATGGCTGCGCATTGATATGATCGCCCAGACCGACCCATTCGAGAAGTTCGGTGACATTTTTGCGAATTTGCAGGTCTTCGACACCAGCAACGCGCAAGGGCAGGGCCACATTTTCAAATGTGCTGAGGTGATTGATCAGGCGGAAATCCTGAAACACCACGCCGATTCTTCGCCGGATCGCGGGCAGTTCATCGCGCGGAATGCGGATATTGTCGCGGCCAAAAATATTTATTTCGCCCCGAGTCTGACGCAGTGCCAGATACAAAAGACGCATCAAGGTCGATTTGCCGGCACCCGACGCGCCGGTCAAAAAATGAAAGCTGCCGCGTTGGAGGCTAAAGTTCAGGTCGCGCAAAATTTCCGGTCCGGATTCGTACCGGACTCCGACGTTCCTGAAACTGACAACTTCGGTCAAAATCGGCGCTCCACTTGATCGAATGACGGTTTGCACAGGCGATTGCCATGGCAAATCACAAGAATTTCTCTTAACGTCGTTGGGGTTGGCGAAATGCCTTGGCATTCCAATATCGACACCATACCTACCCGCGACGCACAATTTTCTATCTGTTTCGGATGCCACGATCAGTGGCTTTACGCAATGTTTAGACACCCAAATTGAGGCAGCTTCTGTTATCTCTGCTTAACAGTCTGTTAAATCGCCGCTATTTACATATAGTGTTATTCTCTGCCGACGATATCGGGGGACCGTTGGCCATGAGTATGTTAAAGGCCATCCCCGTGTTTGGTTCCGCTGACATCGAGATGCCAGGTTTGCAATGATCATAACTTGCCCAGATTGTTCCAAGAAATACTCCGTTAAAACGGAGGCCATCGGCCCAAAGGGCCGAACTGTGCGCTGTAAGAGCTGCGGCAATAGCTGGCATCAGGACCCTCCGGGGGCCAAGAAGCCGGAACCCGCACCTGCACCAGCAGCACAATCGGACAGCGATTTGCCTGCACCATTTAATCAGGAAGGGGCGCTGGGCGCTGATTTCAATGCTGATCGAATGGGCGGCGGGGGTGTTGACCCCGGATTTGAAGATGCGGACAAAATTCCCGATCCGCCCCCTATCCCCGAACAGCTGATTCGCAACAATCCGAAACCGGCCCCCAAAAAGAAAAAAGGGATTGTTGGCTGGATCGTGTTTTTGCTGCTGATTGGTGGGATTGGTGCGGGTGGTTACTTTGCCAAGGACATCCTGATCAACCTTTGGCCGCCGATTGCCAAGGTCTATGACATGGTTGGCCTTGATGTGCCCCATGTTGGCGACGGTCTTGATATTCGTGAATTGCCACCGACCCGCGAAGACGAAGACGGCGTCGATGTTTTGGTCGTGCGCGCCGAGATCGTGAACATCGTCGAAGAGCCGGTTGTGTTGCCGTATCTTCTGATTGAGCTTCTTGATCCGCTTGATCGTGTGGTTCAGCGCAAGAAGATGCCGCTGATCTATGATGAGACCAAGGCTCAGGCCGGTGCGGAAATGCCGATGGAGCAGCAAATGCTGCCTGCGGGTGAAAGCATTACGGTTGAAACCAAGATCCGGCGTCCGAACCCGACGGCAACCCGTTTGCAGGTCACGTTCCTTGACCCGCGTGAGGCCGCCGAACCTTAAACCTTTCGGGGTGGTAAAACCAGTTGATGCAAAAGGCAGCGTTCAGTCGCTGCCTTTTGTTTTTGTGGGAAACGCGACGGCGCGTCATTGCGCCATATCGGCACGCAGGGGTGGTTTGGGTTTCGCAGGATGTGCGACGGCATAGATGTTGTTAAAATGCCGTCAGGGCCGTTTAAAGGCGTTCCATGAGGTGCGTCAGGTGCGTCAGGTGCGCGTGACGGGACTAACGCTTCCTAGAACCGTTTGAGCAGGCGGTCGATGTATTCCTGTTCGATCTGCGGACGGTCAGGGTCGCCCGACCGCCGGCGCAGTTCCTGCATGATGCGCCATGCACGTTCGAGGGTATCGACATTGGGAATGGTGGTTGTGCCATCCCCACCAACCGGGCGCCCCAGGGGATCGCGACGGCCATTCCCTTGCAGGTCTTCGAGCATCGGGGCAATTTGGCTGAGCCCTTCGAGCGCGCGGCTGATTTCGCCAATGCCCTGTTGCAAGTTTTCCATGGCTTCGCGCTGGTATTTCAGGGCTTCGTGCGACCGGTTGCGGCCAAGGGCCTCGGCAGCCCGGCGCATGGCCTCAATCACCGAATTCATGCCGCTGATGTCGCCAAACTGCCCAATGCCCGGACTGTTCATGATATCACCGGCGTCATCGGCAAGGCCTTGTTGTTCATTGGCGCGCGGGCCGGGGCCGTTGGCGTTGGCCGGGTTGTCCCCCTCGTTCATGATGTCTTGCTGGCGGCGGGACAGATCGCGCATGCCATCAAGCATTTCGCGCAAAGACGAGGTGATGTCCATGCCGCCTTCGCCGGTGGTGACTTGCATGTTTTCGACAAGTTCGCGCAGCCGGTCAATCAACTGGCGGGCGTCATCACGTGCGCCTGCGCGCATCAGGGCATCAATCTGATCAATGATCCGCGATAAGTCTTGCTGTTCGAGGGTGGCACTTGCCTGGGATTGATCGTCCGAGGCGGGTGTTGCTTCGCGGGTCAGTGCGGCAAGATATTCATTTAAGGCATTGCGGTATTCTTCGATCAGACGGGCGATTTCGGTTTCGGTCACGTCGGGATCAGCAAGGGCCTGCAACAGACGTTCTTCGGCTTCCATCAGGTTGCGTTCGGCAATGCCATAGCTGCCGCGTTCGATTTCCTCGGCGATGTGCCACAAAAGCCCGGCGACATTCTGATGCACGGTGCGGTCGTCAAGGTTGGCCGATAACCGATTTTCAGCCACCGACAGGGCCAAAAAGACGCCGATCTGACCATTAAAGGCCTGCGGCGCATAGAGGACAGGCAAGAGGGCCTGCTGCATTTCAAGTGCGCGGTCGGGATGGCGCAACAGTGTGCGCCGGATCGCAATCAGCTTTTGCGCAACCGGATGGGTAAATTCGCGTTCGGGCAGCACAATTGATCGCATGTCGCTTTGGGCGGTTTGTCCGGAATTGTCGCGCGCGTGCATTTGAATATTGACCGGCAATCCTGCCCACGGGTGGGCAACCAGATCAATGAAGCGCGGGCCTTCGATGCGAGTTGGTGTGCTGCTATGGGTGGGTTCTTCGCCCTTGAGATCGCGTGTGATGGCATCAATCGGACCGAATTGATCATCCATACCGTCGGTGGGGGCAGGGGTGATGACAAGATCAAGTTCCGCCATGCCGTAATCATCATTGGCAACGTAATCAAGGCGCAGATGATCGCGCCGGGTGACCGATGGCGGGCTGACAAAGCCAAGTGTCGGGGCGGTGTCGGCCACCAGATTGATGTTCAGTGTCATGCGGTCATTGCCCCAGACCGAAATCCGCCATGTGCCAGACTGATTGATTGCGGTCGACAGGACATAGCTGTTGTCGTTGCTTTCGGCGATCGGCCGTTCCCCATCAGGCGCAGTCAGGGTTGGTTCCCAGATGCTTGAGATCGTGCCATCAAGGGTCGATCCGGCGGGGACCTGAAAATTAATCACCTCCCCGTTGGAGGGCCCCCCAGTGGTCTGGTCTTGTGGGTCATCTGTTCCGGTTCCTGTTGCGGATTGATTGGCGGCGTTTGCCCCGGTTTCGGAAATCTGCAAGACCCGGGGGACTTGCCCGGTATAGGGGGGCGGGGTGACCCACAAAGTTGCCGTGAAATCAGCCGCACCCAAGCGTTGCAGGGGACTAAAGGCCTTGGAAAACCGTTCAGAAACGGAGTTGTGACCAGCCATGATGCCAACAAACAGCAGCAAAACCGGAATGGCGACGATGCCGTAACGGTCAATCCGGCTGATCGCGGGGATCGGGCGCGGCAGACGCAATTTTACGATGGCGGCTTCATGCAGGCCGAGTTGCTTTTGCCAGAGATAGCTTGTGAGCGGATCTTCGGTCTCGGATATGTGGTCGTCAAGACTTTGCAGCGGATTGTTTTCAAGCCCGTTTTCGCGCTCCAGCCGGTGCAGGATATCGCGTCGGGTTGGCCAGCGAAAATTCCGCCACGGCACAGTGACGGCGACCATCATGGCAACAGACAATATCGACAGCAAAATGATGTGCCCCGTCGGGGGCAAAAATTCAAACGTGCCGGTTAAGGTCAGGCCAACGACAAGGACGATCAGGCCAAAGGCCGGGATCACGCAGGGCCATACCTTTTCCCACAACAAAACCATGCGCGTTCGGCGCACATGATTTTCCATTGCAGGATGCGGCGGTATCAGCGACATGCGATGAAGGGTCCTTTGTGCCAGTCAGTGGCTATGGTGTACCGCGAGTTCACTCCTTCTAGAGTTTGGGGCTTTGCGGACTTTGGTCAAGTTATTGCGCGGGTGTGGCGGCAAATAAAAAGGCGACCCTGAGATGAGGGCCGCCTTTAAAATAACATTGGATGGTCGCGTTTACTTTAGGGTCTGAACCCAATTTAATGTTTAAAATGGCATCAGAACAAGCAAGATATGCAAGGAAATCTCCGCCGCGCGGGGTGGTGCCCCGGGCAAGGGGATTGACGCAGCAGGTCGCAGAGTGTCCTGATTGTCCTTCGGATCGGAGGAATTTGCACGGGCTATTACGTCGCATCACCTTGCAAGGCAGCGAGCCTTGCTGCGGTAATGCTCCTGATATCCGCACAAATTCCTCGCGACCATTTCAAGCATTCAATTCGGTTCAGACCCTAATCAAGCCAGCCCGGAATGCGGTCCATATTGATCAGTTCGTCGATTTCCTGACGCGGGCGGACAATGGCAAATTCGTCGCCCTTGACCAGCACTTCGGGGGTCAGCGCACGGGTGTTGTACGTCGATGACATCACTGCACCATAGGCACCCGCCGACATCACGGCGACAAGATCACCGGCCTTGAGGTTATCGGGCAGTTTGCGATCCTTGCCAAAGGTATCGCCGGTTTCACAAATCGGGCCGACAATATCAACCGTTGCCTGTTTGTCGTTTTCACCCTGTTCATCGACCGGGATGATTTCGTGATAGGCGTTATACAGCGTCGGGCGGATCAAATCGTTCATCGCGGCATCAAGGATGACAAAACGTTTTGCTTCGCCGTCTTTGATGTACATGACGCGCGACACCATGATGCCTGCATTGCCGGCAATCAGACGGCCCGGCTCAAGCGTGATGTGACAACCAAGGTGCGAGACGGTTTCACGCACCATCTGGCCATAAGCATCGGGCAGGGGCGGTGTTTCGCCCTGATAGGCAATGCCAAGACCGCCACCAAGATCCAGATTGCGGATTTCGATGCCCTCAGCACGCAGTTGTTCGACCAGACTGGCAAGGCGGGTAAAGGCCTCGCGGAAGGGGGTCAGGTCGGTCAGTTGCGATCCGATATGCATGGCAATGCCGGTTACCTCAATGCCGTCCATGGCGGCCGCATCGCGGTAAACCTCAATCGCGCGGGTCCAGTCGATGCCAAATTTGTTTTCGGCTTTTCCGGTGGCGATCTTTTCATGGGTTTTGGCATCGACATGCGGATTGATGCGCAATGCAATGCGGGCCTTTTTACCCATATCAAGGGCAACCCGGTTCAGTTCGATCAGTTCGGGAATGCTTTCGACATTGATCTGGGCAATGTCGGCCTCAAGGGCTTCGCGCATTTCGTCTTCGGCCTTGCCGACACCCGAAAAGATAACTTTGCCCGGTGCGATACCGGCCCGCAGGGCGCGGCGCATTTCACCAACAGATACAACGTCGGCACCCGCACCCAGCTTGCCCAGCGTTTTTAAGACAGCCTGATTGGAGTTTGCCTTGATCGCATAGCAAACGGTCGCATCCAGACCGGAAAATGCGTCAGCATAAACCTTGTAGTGGCGTTCAAGCGTTGCTGTGGAATAGCAAAAGAACGGGGTACCGACTTTTTCAGCCAGCTCCGGGAGGGCGACGCCTTCTGCGTGAAGGACGCCGTCGATATATTCAAAATGGTTCATTTGGCCGGATAGTCCCTTGGATATTCTTGACCTTTGTCGGTTGGCGGTTCAAGCGGGCCTTTTTTACCACAGGCCGCAACCGACAGTCCGAGCATTACAGCAAGTGCGACAATGGTGCCGCGTTTAAGCAAGGCGTTGTTCATTTGAGGAACCTTTCCTTTGCCGCAGCAACGGATTCGGTCACACGAACCGGGGCCGTGCCGCCAAAGCTTTGACGCGCAGCGACCGATGCTTCGACGGTCAGCACATCATACACCGCATTGGTGATTTTCGGCTCGATCCCCTGCAATTCGTCAAGCGACAACTGATCAAGGTCACAGCCCTTGGTTTCGGCCAGTTTGACGGTGGCCCCGACCACATGGTGGGCATCGCGGAACGGCATGCCAAGTTCAGCAACCAGCCAGTCGGCAAGATCGGTTGCGGTGGTATAGCCCGCCCCGGCGGCCGCACGCATGTTGTCGGTGAAGACTTTCATGTCGGCAATCATACCGGTCATGGCGGCCACACACAGACCAAGATGGTCGTGGGCCTCAAACACCGGTTCCTTGTCTTCCTGCATGTCCTTGGAATAAGCCAGCGGCAATCCCTTCATCGACAGCATCAGGGAATTATAGCAGCCAACAATACGCCCGATTTTGGATCGGATCAGTTCGGCGGCATCCGGGTTGCGTTTTTGCGGCATGATCGAGGAGCCGGTCGAAAACTTGTCGGACATACCGATAAATTTGAACTGTGCCGAACACCAGATGACCATTTCCTCGGCCAGACGCGACAGATGCATGGCGGTGATTGACGCGGCATTGAGATATTCCAGCGCGAAATCACGATCCGATACCGCATCGAGCGAGTTTGCCGTCGGGCGGTCAAAGCCAAGCGTACTTGCGGTCATGTGGCGGTCAATCGGGTAGGGCGTACCGGCAAGGGCGGCTGAGCCCAGCGGGTTTTCATTGACCCGTACACGGCAATCGGCAACGCGCCCACGGTCACGACCAAACATTTCGACATAGGCCAGAAGATGGTGGCCAAAGGTCACCGGCTGGGCCGCCTGAAGGTGGGTGAAGCCCGGCATGATGGTTTCGGCGTGCGTGCCAGCCTGCATGATCAAGGCTTCCTGAAGGCCCTTAAGGCCGACTTCAAGATCGGCCAAGGCAACATCGCGGACCCACAGTTTGAAATCGGTTGCGACCTGATCATTGCGCGAGCGCGCAGTATGCAGGCGACCGGCCGCCGGGCCGATCAATTCACGCAGGCGGCTTTCGACATTCATATGGATATCTTCAAGGGCGGCTGAGAATTTGAAATTCCCGCTCTCGATTTCTTGAAGAATCTGGTCTAGACCATTGGTGATTTTGTCGCCATCTTCGGCAGGGATGATGTTCTGCTTGACCAGCATCGCACAATGGGCCTTTGAACCCTGGATATCCTGGGCATAAAGACGTTTGTCAAAGCCGATGGAGGCATTGATTTCTTCCATGATGGCAGACGGGCCTGCTTCGAAGCGGCCGCCCCATAGGGAATTGGCGTTTTTCTGGTCGGTGGCGTTTTGGTCGGTCATCGTGATCCGCAGTATTTGGAAAAGGTGGGAATTGTGAAGGCTTTGCTTCAATTCGTAAAACTTGGCGTGATTGTCGCCATATCGGGCATTTATGCAACCCCTGCCTTTGCAGAACCGCAATTCCCGCAAGAACTTTCAAAAATGACCGTTCCGGAAAATGGCAGTGCGTTGCTTGAAAACGCGACATTTGTCGATGAAAATGGCGAGGTCGCGACCCTTAACAGCCTGAAAGGAAAGGTTGTTTTGGTTAATTTGTGGGCGACTTGGTGCGTGCCGTGTGTCAAGGAAATGCCGGAACTCGATGGTCTGGCTGCGGAAATGGCGGATAAGCCAATGCGGATTTTGGCGCTTAGTCAGGACCGTGGCGGGGCGGACGACGTTTCCAAATTTTTTGAAAACAATAGAATCGAACATTTGGACGTGCTTTTGGACCCCAAAGGGGCGACCGCACGCGCCATGGGCGCACGCGGGTTACCAACCAGCTTTGTGATCGATGCGAATGGTGAACTGATTGGCAAATTAGAAGGCATCGCCAAATGGGACGCGCCAGAGGTTGTCGCGTATTTCAACCGCCTGATCGATCAGGCGTCGTAAGGTTTGATCAATCCCGCACAACCAGTATTCCCAACATCTGGAAGAGCGTTATGATACGAAAAAACAAACGTATCATAACGCCGGTATCGCCGGGTCAGGTTCAGATCATCACGAACGCAAAACCCATAAGGCCGTGCTGCTAACTGTTTTCTTCAAGCATTGACATGACTTGGCTAAGTGTCGGGGCGGCATCGGCGGCACCGGGGCGGGTTGTTGCCAGAGCCCCGGTCGCACAGGCAAACCGAACCGCATCAGGCAGGCTTTGTCCACCGTGAAGCGCAACGGCCAGACCCGCGTTAAAGCAATCCCCGGCCGCCACCGTATCAACCGGTGACACGTCAAATGGCGGCACCAGTCCGGTTTGACCGTTGGCAGAATAAAATGCACCCTTGCCGCCCATTTTAATGATCACGGTTTCCGGACCCATGTCGTGCAGGATTTTGGCCGCGTGACGTGCGGTTGCCATGTCGTCGGGCATAATTCCGGTCATGGCATGGCATTCAGTGGTGTTCGGCGTGACGATATCGGTTAGCACCATCAGATCGCGCAACACCACGCGATCAGGTACGGGGGCCGGATCAAGCATGATTTTGGCACTGCCTTCGCGGGCGTATTTCATGGCGCAATCAACCGCGACCACCGGACATTCAAGCTGCAACAGCAAATATTTGCAGTCACGCAAGACATGGCGTTTGTCGTGAAGGTCAGCACGGGTCATCATCATGTTCGCACCGCCTGCGACCGTGATCATGTTTTCACCGCTGTCTTCGATTGAAATCAGCGCCGTTCCGGTTTGTGCGTCTGAGGCGACGATCAGATTGTTGGTATCAAGACCTTCGGCCTTGAGCGTTGCCAAAAGGTCACGTCCCAGAAGGTCATCGCCAATTTTGGAAATGAAGATCGGCGGAACCCCAAGGCGTGAGACGGCCATCGCCTGATTACAGCCTTTGCCACCGGGGCCGGTTGTGTATGCCTTGGCAAGGACGGTTTGGCCGGGCACGGGCAGGGTGGTTACACGGGCGGAAAAATCGACATTGGAACTTCCAACAACTGCAATGGTCATGTTTTATCCAAATAGAAAAATATCAATCCATCCGTTTAATATTGGGCGCATTTCAGTGCTTTAAAGAACCTGCTAATGAATTCTCTGTTTTTGCAGGCGATGGGGCATGCGCCAAATAGTGTGCGGGAATGGTTTGATTTTGGTGGCGGGCGTTTACGTAGGGGTGAATTCCTCACGCAGGGCGGAATAAATGCGTTTGAATTTGGCAAATCGGGGCTGATAGGTGCTGTAGTGGGCCATATCAGGTTCGATCACTTCGTCGATTGCCGGTTTCTGGCAGACGTCTTCGACCGCCTCCTTGGTCAGGGCCAGTCGCCCCAGACGTGCCGCGCCAAATGCCGGTCCCTTGGTGGCACCTTCGTAACGGGCAAGCGGCGTTCCCATGATATTGGCGATCAACTGTATCCAGTATCGGCTGCGTGCGCCGCCGCCAATCACACCGGGCAGGTCACAATGAGTGCCCGCGGCATGCAGACGTGATTGCGCATCGCTCAGCGCGAAGGCGACACCTTCGAGAACGGACTGAACCATCATTTCACGGGTGGTGTCACTGCCAAGGCCAAAGAACACGCCGCGCGCATAGGGATCATTATGCGGGGTGCGTTCGCCGTTGAGATAGGGCAGGAAAATCACATCTGAGGGTGCGCGGTGCTGATGTTCCGTGCGCGCCAAAAGGGCCGAGATATCCTTTTCACCCAGAAGGTTGGCCGCCCACGACAGGCAACTTGCCCCATTGAGAAGGACCGCCATCTGAAACCACTGGGCGGGGATGGCATGGGCAAAGCTGTGCAGCAGTTCTTCAGGGCGCGGGCGGTATTTGTCCGAAGCGACGAAAATCTGTGACGATGTGCCCAGGGAGATAAAGCCGTCCCCATGGCGCACGGCCCCGACACCGATGCCCCCGGTTGCGGCATCGCCACCCCCACCAGCAACAATCACACCGGGTTTCATGTTCCAGCGTGCCGCGAGTTCACCGCGGATTGTTCCTGTGACGTCACTGCCTTCGACCAGTTTGGGCAGTTGATCCATTGAAAGGCCGCTTGCGGCAACCGCAGCGGGGTTCCAGCAGCGACTTTCTTCGTCGAGCCACAAGGTGCCTGCGGCATCTGACATTTCGGTGACTTTTTCACCGGTCAGGCACAGGCGGATGAAATCCTTGGGCAGAAGAACGGTTTTGATTTTGGCAAAGACATCCGGTTCGTGCTTTTGCAGCCAGATCAGTTTGGGGGCGGTCATGCCCGGCATGGTCGCAACCCCGGCAGTTTGGCCAAGGTCGGGCAGGGCAGCATCAAGCTCGTCACATTCACGCTTTGCCCGTCCGTCGTTCCACAGGATGGCCGGGCGCAACGGGGCGTCATTGGCATCAAGCAGGGTCGCACCATGCATCTGACCGGAAAGGCCAATGGCACGGGTCGCGGCAAGGGCGACCGGATTTTCGGATTTGAGCTTATCAATCGACTGGCATGTGGCATCCCACCAGTCGGTCGGGTTTTGCTCGCTCCAGAACGGGTGCGGGTTGGACACCGACAATGGGACATCAGCCTCGGCAATCGTGACCGAGTTGTCATCAATCAGCAGTGCCTTGACCGCAGATGTACCGACATCAATACCGAGAAACATTTTCGGACTGCCTCCAGACGTCTTTTTCTCTTTGCCCGACTCTTTTACCAGCGCGGGTATGCTTTGACTGCATTCGAGACGTTTGCCAGTTGTAATGCAACAAAAAAGCCGCTGCAAATGTGCAGCGGCTTTAATCTTGTGACGATTAAGACCCTTATCGGGTTGGGACGGGTTCGTCACCGCTGTAATCGTAGAAACCACGTCCAGCCTTGCGGCCAAGCCAGCCAGCTTCGACATATTTAACCAGAAGCGGGCAGGGGCGATACTTGGTATCGGCCAAGCCATCATGCAGGACATGCATGATCGAAAGACAGGTATCCAGACCGATGAAATCGGCCAGTTGCAGCGGGCCCATCGGATGGTTTGCACCAAGGCGCAAAGCGGTATCGATCGATTGAACGTTCCCGACACCTTCATAGAGGGTGTAGATTGCTTCGTTGATCATCGGCAGCAGGATGCGGTTGACGATGAACGCCGGGAAATCTTCGGCACTTGCCGTGTCTTTGCCCAGTTTTTTGGTCAGTTCATGAATGGTGCGATAGGTGACCTCATCGGTGGCAATGCCACGGATCAGTTCGACCAGCTTCATCAGCGGCACCGGGTTCATGAAATGCATGCCCATGAACTTCGACGGGCGGTCTGTGTAGGACGCCAGACGCGTTACAGAGATCGAAGATGTGTTTGTTGCGATGATCGCTTCGGGGCCAAGAACCGGGCAAAGTGCCTTGAAGATCTGTTTCTTGATTTCTTCATTTTCGGTTGCGGCTTCGATTACCAGATCGCAGTCAGACAGGAACGTATATTCCGTTCCGGTTGAGACGCGCTTGAGCGCGTCATCTTTTTGCGCTGCGGTAATCAGCTCTTTCTTGACCTGACGATCCATGTTCTTGCCCATCGCGACAAACGCCTTTTCGAGGGCGTCTTGCGAGATGTCGAGAAGTCGGACGTCGTAACCGGCAAGTGCGACAACATGGGCAATGCCATTGCCCATTTGTCCGGCACCGATTACGCCAATGGTTTTAATATCTTCCAACGAAGCCATTTGTTCCCCACTCGTCCCCTTAGGGTCAAAACAATACAATCGACTGTTTTGACCCTAAATGGGATCAGTTTATTTGTCGAGTTCACTCGCCAGAGCGGGAAGGGCCTCGAACAGGTCAGCGACAAGGCCGTAATCGGCAACCGAGAAGATCGGTGCTTCTTCGTCCTTATTGATCGCTACAATGACCTTACTGTCCTTCATGCCGGCAAGGTGCTGAATAGCACCAGAAATGCCTACAGCAATGTATAGCTGCGGTGCAACAACTTTGCCGGTTTGGCCAACCTGCCAGTCATTGGGCGCGTATCCGGCATCAACTGCAGCGCGTGATGCGCCAATGGCAGCGCCCAGTTTGTCGGCAATCGGTTCGATCAGGTGGAAGTTTTCACCTGACCCCATACCGCGACCACCGGAAATAACCACACTGGCAGCCGACAGTTCGGGACGTTCCGACTCGGTCAGTTCCTGACCGACGAAGCTTGATTTACCGGCATCGACAACCGTTGTGACGTCTTCGATGGTGGCAGAACCGCCTTCGGCAGCAACCGGATCAAAGCCCGTGGTACGAACCGTGATCAGTTTCAGCGCGTCTGATGACTGCACGGTTGCCATGGCATTACCGGCATAAATCGGACGGACAAAGGTATCGGCACTTTCGACATCGGTGATGTCAGAAATCTGTGCCACGTCCTGCAGGGCCGCAACGCGGGGCATGAAGTTTTTGCCCGAGGTCGAGGACGACACCAGAATGTGGCCGTAATCGCCCGCCAGTCCATTGACAAGACCGGCAATGTTTTCTGCCAGGAAGTGGCCATAGGCGGCATTATCGGCCACCAGAACCTTGGCGACACCGTCAACCTTGGCGCTCGCATCGGCAACAGAACGGCAGTTTTCGCCAGCAACAAGAATGGTGATGTCGCCACCGATTTTCTGTGCGGCGGCAACCGCATTCAGCGTGCCACCCTTCAGTTCGGTATTGTCGTGTTCGGCAATAACAAGAATGCTCATTTGGATGACCCCCGCTTATATGACTTTTGCTTCGTTGCGCAGCTTGTCGACAAGCTCTGCAACGTCAGCAACTTTGACGCCTGCCTGACGTGACGGCGGTTCCGACACTTTCAGGGTTTTCAGGCGGGGTGCCGTATCCACACCAAGATCGGCCGGGGTGAGGGTATCAAGCGGCTTTTTCTTGGCTTTCATGATGTTTGGCAGCGACGCGTAGCGCGGCTCATTGAGGCGCAAGTCGGTGGTAACAATTGCCGGAAGATCAATTTTGATGGTCTCAAGACCACCATCAATCTCACGCGTGACATCAAGTTTGCCATCGGCAACGACAACCTTGGATGCAAACGTGCCCTGCGACCAATCCAGAAGAGCGGCCAGCATCTGACCTGTCTGGTTGGCGTCATCGTCAATCGCCTGTTTGCCCAAGATTACCAGATCCGGGCTTTCTTTGGCGACGACTTCCTTGAGCAGTTTGGCAACGGCAAGCGGCTGCAGCTCATCATCGGTTTCGACCAGAATGCCGCGATCGGCACCCATGGCAAGAGCAGTGCGGATTGTTTCCTGACACTGTTTTACGCCAAGCGACACCGCAACCACTTCGGTGGCAGTGCCAGCTTCCTTGAGGCGGACAGCCTCTTCAACGGCGATTTCGTCAAACGGGTTCATGGACATTTTGACGTTGTTCAATTCAACGCCAGACTGGTCCTGTTTGACACGGATCTTGACGTTGTAATCCACAACGCGCTTAACGGCGACAAGAACCTTCATGACAGACCTGTTCGTTTTTGTTGTCAAAACTATGGGTTTGCTGCGCTCTGCCATGGCAGATTGCGGCGAACCCCGCATGGTAATGTTTTCCCCGCGATGCACAATAGGCAGTGCATTACGGGTTGTCAATTTACGTAAAGAGGTTAACGTTAACGACAACTTCTTTACTGAATTTTTCTCGCCCTTGACTGTCTTGATACGGGACTGAGCCCGGCTTGAACAGGGGGTGTTTGCTTTTTGTTACCGCGTCAGGCCGGGCTGCCACAGAATATCATCCTTGCCACCATTGTTGGCGTGGCGGGCCAGAACAAACATATGGTCCGACAGGCGGTTGATATAGCGCACGGCTTCGGGATTGATAGACTCGATTCCCGCCAGTTCAACAATCAGCCGTTCGGCGCGGCGCGATACCGTGCGCGCCACATGAAGCTGTGCGGAAAGTGCCGATCCGCCGGGCAACACAAACGATTTTAACGGATCAAGGTTTTCATTGATCTGATCAATCTCGGCTTCCAGGCGTTCGGTCTGTTTGGCGGTGATGCGAAGGGCTGGCTGATCAGGGTTGTCGTTGCTGCCGTCGTCCGGCGTGCACAGATCCGCCCCCAGATCAAAAAGATCGTTCTGAATGCGGGCCAGCATGGCATCCACATCGGCGTTATCAGCGGAATGCAGACGGGCAACCCCGATCACGGCATTGGTTTCATCCACCGTGCCATAGGCGGTGACGCGAATATCGTTTTTGGCAACGCGCGACCCGTTGCCAAGTGCGGTTTTGCCCTTGTCACCGGATTTCGTGTAGATGCGTGTCAGTTGAACCATGTGCCGTCCATTTTATGCAGGGGATGGAAGAAGGAATAAGGCGCGAGGCTGCGCTATTTTCCAAGCGCCATGAAGGACAGAAGAAACAGAAGCAAAAGGGCACCCGCCTGAAGCAGGACGCGCAGCTGCATCAATTTATTGGATTTTCGCGCATCGTTGCCGCGTGCCATGGAAATGATGCCCAAAACCAGCACGACCGCCACAGCCGCCATCGCGAGCAACGCGCCAATCTGAAGAAATGCAGCCATTGATGTTTTTCCCTCGTTTCCACCTGTGATGTGTGTCGAAAACCTTGTTGTGCAATGATCTTGGCGGCGGCGTGACCCGACGTTAAATCATCACAGTTATCTTACAGGCGGCGACATGCTGCGCCAAACCGCCCGCCGGGGCAAGAGCCAGAAACACGAAAGTGGACCAAAAGGTTCTGGCAAAACGTCTGGCATTTGGAAACATTCTGCCTAAATCACAGGGATATGATGTTCGGCCTTGCTTGCAGAAGGAGCCTGAAAGCCGAATTTTTTTGTTAGATCACACCGCTATGAAAAGGATGACGTTCCAATGTCCGACCTTTCCGCATTCGATATTACCAAACGCTGGCCCGCCAAAAATCCCGATATCTTGCAGCTTTACTCGTTTCCGACCCCGAATGGGGTCAAGGTTTCGATCATGCTTGAGGAAACGGGCCTTGCCTATGAAGCCCATACCATCAAGATCGGTGAGGATGAAACCTGGACGCCGGAATTTCTGTCCTTGAACCCGAACGGCAAAATTCCGGCAATTGTTGATCCCGATGGTCCGGGCGGCAAGCCGCTTGGCTTGTTTGAGTCCGGGGCGATTTTGCAATATCTGGCCGAGAAAACCGGCAAGTTTTTGCCTGCTGATCCGGCAAGGCGCATCGAAACCCTGCAATGGGTTTATTTCCAGATGGCCGGGCTTGGCCCGATCTTTGGGCAGCTTGGGTTCTTCCACAAATTTGCCGGTAAGGATTTTGAGGATAAACGTCCGCGCGATCGCTATGTGAATGAGTCAAAACGGTTGCTGGGTGTGCTTGAAACCCGCCTTGCCGGGCGTGACTGGATCATGGGCGATGATTATACCATTGCCGACATCGCAACACTTGGCTGGGTGCGGAACCTGATCGGGTTTTATGGCGCCGGTGAGCTTGTGGAATTTGACAAATTGGTCAATGTTCCGATCTGGCTCGAACGCGGATTGGCACGGCCTGCGGTTCAGCGCGGGCTTGATATCCCGCCACGTCCATAGATCAGCAGCCTATGCCAATCGTGGTTTAAATTGAAGTTTGACCGAATGGTCAGAAATGCTTTCCATTCGGTCAGGCTGGCATTAACGTCCGGCCAGATGATTCGCCCCCACGACGTTAAGAGACCAGCCCATATGACCAGTCGCATTAAAGACCCTTCCCTTGCCACGCAGATCACCGACGAAACCCTTGCCTGGCGGGAAGTTATCTGCCCAGTAACGGCAAAATACGGAAATTATGTCGCCAAACGTGATTTGCGCGACAAAACCATCGTCAGTTTCCAGCATGTTCTGGAAGATACCATCCCGACACTTTTGCCGTTTGTCAAAGCCGGGGCCAAGGTCAAGGTCGGGGCGTGCAATCCCGATAGCACCGATGATGTTGCCGCGGCCTATCTGGCCGCCAACGGGGTTGAGGTCCATGCGTTTTCAGGCATGACCCCGGATGAATATGCCAAAAGCATCGATATCCTGTCGTCCGAGCCCGCCGACATTGTTGCGGATATGGGCGGGGAGTTGATCGAGGCGTTTGTTCAAAAGGGCCAGAAGGTCGACGGCGCGCTTGAGGCGACGACCACCGGCGTTCACCGGGTGGAGAAGCTTCGGTATGCCTTCCCGGTGTTTAACTGGAACGATATAGCGATCAAGGACCGCCTGCATAACCGCCATCATGTGGCACAGGAAATGTGGCCGGTGTTTTCCAATGTGACGGGCTTGGCCCTATATGGCCGGTCGGTTCTGGTGATCGGGTTTGGTCCGGTTGGGCGCGGTGTTGCCGAACGTGCGCGTAATCTTGGCGCGGTGGTATCAGTTGCCGAACGTGATCCGGTGCGCGCCCTTGAAGCCCAGCATCACGGATGCCGGGTCGTGGCGCTTGAAGATGGCTTAAAAGAAAGTGCGATCATTGTTACCGCGACGGGGCTTTCGGGCATTCTGGGCGAAAAACAGATCAAAATGGCCCGCCGTGGGGCGGTTCTGGTCAATGTCGGGCATTCCAATACCGAGATTGATGTCGCGTGGCTCGATACCCAGAAACAGACCAAAATGCGTCGCTATATCGAACGGTTCGAGCTTGATAACAACCGCGAGGTGTATCTTCTTAATCGCGGTAGTTTGTTGAACCTGGCACCGGGCATGGGCGGATCGGGCAAGGATCTGTTTGATCCGTTTTCCGCCATCCTTATTCGCGGCATTGACTGGCTTGCATCGGGTGGGGCGGCATCATTCAAGCCGGGGTTCTATGCGTATCCGGGCGAAATCGAACGTGAAATTGCCGAAGCGATCCTGCATTCACACAGCTAATTTCTGATGACCAGCAGAACGCAAAACACCCCGGCGATGACCGGGGTGTTTTTGTGTGTGCGGATTTTGACGATCCGGTCAGGCGCGATAGCCAATGCGCAGATTGCCCCATTGTTCGCCGTTAACCATGATCGGCACATCGCATTCCTTCATGAAGACGACGCTGTCGCCCATATCGCGGAAATAGGTTTGCAGAAGGTGCGGTTTGGTGTTGCGCGCCGCCATCAAACCGGCCCGGTCATCAAAGATGCGCCGGTTGCGACAGTTGCCCATGTTCCATGCCGGTTCGCCGGGACGTTGTGGCTGGCTGTAAATCTTGTTGTGGGTCGGAAGATAGCCGTTGAAATCCACCCCGGCGGCAAAGACGATGTGCTTGTCCTTTTCAAGGACGGCTTCCTGAAGCGGGGTGAAGTTGCGGTCGGTGAACGCGATATAGGGCGTCATGAACTGTTTGGGATCACTGCCCGCAATTGACTCGTAACGCGGGCTGAACAGATCGTCGTGCTCGACTTCCTTGTTGCGCAGTCCTGTTTCAAGAACCTTGCCAAGTTCACCGGCCAGTTTCATCCCGATATCGGCGATCTTGCCGTCATGTTCGTGGGTTTTACGCAGATGGTCGAGAATGACCTCATAGGCCTGATCGTCGACTTCGGTGAACTGAACATGGGTTCCAAGGTTCGAAACAGCCTTAACAATCCCATGCAGAACCGTGCCATCGGCCATGGTGATGATGATTGGTTTGGCCCGGTCCTTGTCACTGGCATCAATACGGGCCAGCAGTCCGGAAGGTGACATGTCCGCCGTCACCCCGGAGCGGACATCGCCGCCGCCAAAATCAACCTTGATGTCGACGGCAATCGGTGCGCGTTCTTCGTTGCGGCGGTTGGTATTATCGGCACTGCGCAAGACACCGCGGAAACGGCTTTCCATTTCGTTGATGTCGTTGCGGATGTTGGAGGCCAGAATGCGCAGGTTTTCAGCGGTTTCACTGGCATTTTGGGATTTGTCACTGGCCAGTGCGATGTCGCTTGAAATCCCCTGCATGTGGGTCGAGACTTCCTGCGCGCTCGATGAAATTTCGGCAATCGCGGCGGTTTGTTGTTCGACCGACGCGGAAATATCCGATGAAAGCTGGCTGACTTCGTCAATCGCGCCACCGATGCCTTCAATCGCGGTCACGGCCTCAGACGTTGCCCCCTGAATGGCGGTGATTTGCGAATTGATGTCGAGGATGGCTTTTTCGGTCTGGGTTGCGAGGTTTTTCACCTCGTTGGCAACCACGGCAAAACCCTTGCCAGCATCCCCGGCACGGGCGGCCTCGATGGTGGCGTTAAGTGCGAGCATCTTGGTCTGATCGGAAATGCGTTTGACGATATCAACAACCTTGCCGATCTCGCTTGCGGTGTCTGACAGGCTGTTCATCGTTTGCGATGTTTCGCGCGCGCGGGTTACGGCCTGACCGGCAATGTCATTGGTTTTGTGAATGCGGTCGGCGATTTCATGGCTGGATGCCTGAAGTTCTTCGGTCGCGGATGCCACGGTTGAGACATTGTTGCTGGCGATTGCGGTGGTTGAGGTGATCCGTTCCACCAGACTGGAAAGGTCGTTGGCGTCGTTTTCCATGGCCTGGGCCACGTCATTGGTTCGGCCTGCCTGAAAACCGACTTCGGAAATAATGTTGTCGGTTTCACGTTCGATGATTTCGGACATCGACTGGACTTCGGATGCCGAACGGCGCTGCATTTTCTTTGCCTGAATGGCGGACATCAGGCTTGCCATATCGGCCATCAAAAGGCATTGGGCCGCATCGATAAAGGCAGGGGTGTTGCGTGTGCGTTTTGTGCCCGAGGCCAGTGACGCACAGCTTGCCGCTGTGGTGTGATAGGCCTGCACCAGACGGTCGGGCGAAATATCGGTTGCGGCGTCGGCGAGCAGGTGCTCTTCGAAACACTGGTTAAACGCGCTGGCAGAAGTGGCATTGGCCATGGCGCGGAAACGATTGGCAAGACCGTCAACAAAGCTTCGCGGATCGCCGGGATCGGCGCTGCTTTGGCCGGTGCCAAACAATTGGCCAATCAAGCCTTCTGCCAGTTGGGTGGCATGTTGCTCAAAAAGGTCCTTTGTTTCACCTATGCGCGCATAGATTGTGTTTTCAGACGTTGCAGAGGCGTGATTCATTTTTACGTCTCTCCCTTTTCCCCTAGCGGCGCATTGGCCGGTTTTGCGCAGATTCTTAATACTCTGCGTTCATGTCTTTGAAGTCTACCACTACCCGTCGGGGGACGAGATATCATACTTTAGGTTGATACGAAAAAGTGGCCCGTCAAGACTGACGGGCCAAGTTTGCCCTCGTTGGTTACAGGGGCCACGGTTCGAGATGTAAATTTGTGTCAGGTTTCAATCTGTTAGCGGGTCAACGGCCCAGAATGCCGCGGGTCACGACCTGTGCCTGAATTTCAGCAGCGCCTTCAAAAATATTCAAAATACGGGCGTCACAGAGGACCCGGCTGATTTGATATTCCAGCGCATAGCCGTTGCCGCCGTGAATCTGAAGCGCATTGTCGGCATTTGACCATGCGACGCGCGCGCCCAGAAGCTTTGCCATGCCCGCCTCAATGTCGCAGCGGATATCCTGATCCTTTTCAAGGGCCGAGAAATAGGTCAACTGACGGGCAATCATGGTTTCCACGACCATCCATGCGACCTTGCCGTACACACGCGGGAAGGCATAAAGCGGTTTGGAAAACTGCACGCGGTCCTTGGCATAGCGCATACCGATTTCAAGCGCGTTTTGCGCCACACCAACCGCGCGGGCCGCGGTTTGAATGCGCGCAGACTCGAACGTTGCCATCAGTTGCTTGAACCCCTGTCCTTCGTCGCCGCCCAAAAGGTTTTCGCTAGGCACCTCGAACCCGTCAAACGACAGTTCGTATTCTTTCATCCCGCGATAGCCAAGAACCTCAATCTCGCCGCCGGTCATGCCGTTGGCCGGGAAGGGATCATTGTCCGTGCCGCGTGGTTTTTCCGCCAAAAGCATCGAAAGCCCGCGATAGCCAGTTTCATCCGGGTTGGTGCGCGCCAAAAGCGTCATCAGGTCGGACCGGGCGGCATGGGTGATCCAGGTTTTGTTGCCGGTGACCTTGTATGTATCGCCATCCTTGACGGCACGGGTGCGCAGATGGGCCAGATCGGAACCATTGTTTGGTTCGGTAAAGACTGCGGTCGGCAGGATTTCACCCGATGCCAGTTTGGGCAGGTAATGTTGTTTTTGCGCGTCCGTCCCGCCAAGGCGGATCAGTTCGGCGGCAATTTCCGACCGGGTGCCAAGCGAGCCCACCCCGATATAGCCACGCGACAGTTCCTCGGTCACGACGCACATGGCGGTTTTGCCCATGCCAAGTCCGCCGAATTCTTCGGGGATGGTCAGGCCAAACACACCAAGTTCGGACATCTCATTGACGATCTCAATCGGGATTAACTCATCGCGTTCGTGCCAGCCATGGGCATGGGGGGTGACCTTTTCATCGACAAAGCGGCGAAACTGGTTGCGCACCATATCAAGCGTTTCGTCTTCGAGGCCGGTTTCGCCAAACTGGCCGGTATCCAGGCTGTCTTGAATTTGATGGGCAATGGCGCGCCGCGTGGCATCCGAGTTGCCATGGGTCGCCAGCATCATAACCGATGGGTTGGCCGAGAATGCGTCAATGATATTGGTCGGAACGCCAAGGGTCGAAAGGCGGATAAACTCGCCCTGCGACATGGCAATGCCGCCCTGTATCTGGGCTAGATATTCGCCAAAGGCGGCTTGCAGGATAAGCTTTTCAAGTGTGCCGTATTTGCCCTGTGTATTCAGCCGTTCGGACCATGCCTTCATTTGTTGAAGGGCGGTGACATAGGTCGTGAACCAGGCAAAACCATGCGCGGCAAACTGGTTTTCATCGAATGCGGCGGCATCAACCTTGCCGTCGATGGTGACCGCCGTGCGCAGGGCATTTTCGGCGGCATCATACACAGGTGCCAATGCCGACATAGCGTCGTCACACAGACGGTTCAAATCAGCAAGCAGGGCGGTCTCGGTCATGGTTCTGGTCCTCGGATCGGCAATCATGTGGGGCGATTGCGCAACAGAATTTAGGTATCGGAGCTAACTGCCCGAAAAGGGTGGTGGCACCCCGTACGCCGATCGGGCGAGAACGCGCGCGGGGTGCCAACGGTCAGTCGAAAGCCTTATGTGGGTTCAGCTTTCGACTGCTTCTTCAAGTGTGCGCATGCCGGGGCGTTTTGCCTGTACCAGTACAGCCATATTTCCCGGTTTGTGTTCGTTGCGCATCATTTTCATGTGCGAACGCGGGATATCATCCCAACTGAACACTTCGGACATGCTGGGATCAATACGGCGTTCGATCATCAGCTTGTTGGCCTGTGCTGCCTGTTTCAGGTTGGCAAAGTGGCTGCCCTGAATGCGTTTCTGGCGCATCCAGACGAAGCGCGCATCGAATGTCAGGTTAAAGCCGGTGGTCCCGGCACAGAATACAACCATGCCGCCGCGTTTAACCACATTGCACGATACCGGGAAGGTTTGTTCACCGGGATGTTCAAAGACGATATCAACGTCATTGCCCTTGCCGGTGATGTCCCAGATGGCTTTGCCGAATTTGCGGACTTCTTTCATGTAATCGCCAAATTCCGGGCCATTGACCGTGGGCAACTGGCCCCAGCAATTGAAATCCTTACGGTTGATGACGGCCTTGGCCCCAAGGCCAAGCACAAAGTCGCGTTTGCTTTCATCGGATATGACGCCAATGGCATTGGCCCCGGCGGTGGTGATCAACTGGATCGCCATTGACCCAAGGCCGCCAGACGCCCCCCAGACCAGAACATTATGCCCCGGACGCAGGATGTGCGGACGATGGCCAAACAGCATGCGATAGGCGGTGGCAAGGGTCAGGGTGTAACAGGCACTTTCTTCCCACGTCAGATGTTTGGGACGCGGCATGAGTTGCTGAGACTGAACACAGGTGAACTGGGCAAATGAGCCGTCGGGGGTTTCATAGCCCCAAATCCGCTGGGTCGGGGACAACATCGGATCACCGCCGTTGCATTCCTCGTCATCGCCATCATCCTGATTACAGTGAATGACGACTTCATCGCCGACTTTCCAGCGCGTGACTTTTGACCCAACCGCCCATACGATGCCCGACGCATCGGACCCGGCGATATGATAGGGCAGGTCATGAACATCGAAGACCGAGATCGGTTGGCCGAGGGACGCCCAGACGCCGTTATAATTCACGCCCGCCGCCATCACGAGTACGAGGACTTCGTGGCTGTCAGGCTGTGTTACCGGCAGGACTTCGCATTGCATGGCGGTATCAGGTTCGCCGTGGCGTTCACGGCGAATGGCCCAGCCATACATGTTTTTGGGCACATGACCCAATGGCGGGATTTCGCCAATCTCATACAGGTCTTTGATGTCCTGACCGCCACGGAAAGGCAGCACTTCTGCAGTGGTATTCATGGCCTTCACTCCTTGTTCGGGGTCGATCCGAATCGCGCCGGGGTGTCGTGTAATAAAATTACCCTGTGTTGCGCTGCGGTCGACGAATCCTCCAAGCCACGGAATTTGTTTTTATTTCCCTGACAATTCCCCGGTTTTCAGCCGATATTACGCGACGGTTTTCCGGGATTAGTTTGTTTTCGCTTTTATCGCGTTGCACAAATTGTTATATAATTATCCAAATGATGTCTAGTGGATAATTTAATAACGTTTTCGTGTAATAAAACGTAAGCGTTTCAGCAATAAAAGTACGCGAGGTCGTGATGCCGATGGAAAACCAGCGCAGCGCAGTAAATGCGAAACGGGATCGCCCATGGTTGATCCGGACCTATGCCGGGCACAGTTCGGCGGCGGCGTCGAACGCACTGTATCGGCAGAATCTGGCGAAAGGGCAAACCGGGCTTTCGGTGGCCTTCGACCTGCCAACCCAGACGGGCTACGATTCGGATCATGTTCTGGCACGCGGTGAAGTCGGCAAGGTCGGGGTGCCGGTTGGGCATATCGGCGACATGATGACCTTGTTTGACGGTATCCCACTTGATCAGATGAACACATCGATGACGATCAATGCGCCCGCCGCATGGTTGTTATCGCTTTATATCGCGGTGGCGGAAAAGCAGGGAACGCCACGTGCCAGCCTTCAGGGCACGACCCAGAACGATATCATCAAGGAATATCTGTCACGCGGGACCTATATCTTTCCCCCGGCACCGAGTTTGAAACTGATCACCGATGTTGCGGCATTTACGTACCGCGAGGTGCCAAAATGGAACCCGATGAATGTCTGTTCGTACCATTTGCAAGAAGCCGGTGCGACGGCGGAGCAGGAATTGGCCTATGCGTTGGGCACGGCGATTGCGGTTCTGGATGCGGTGCGCGATTCGGGGCAGGTGCCCGAAGAAGACTTTGCCAAGGTGGTCGGGCGGATTTCATTTTTCGTCAATGCCGGTATCCGGTTTGTTACGGAAATCTGCAAGATGCGGGCATTTTGCGAGCTGTGGGATGAAATCACCCGCGACCGATATGGCATCGAAGACGCCAAATACCGCCGGTTCCGCTATGGGGTGCAGGTCAATTCGCTGGGCCTGACCGAACAGCAGCCCGAAAACAATGTGTATCGCATCCTGATCGAAATGCTGTCGGTGGTTTTATCGAAAAATGCCCGGGCACGTGCGGTGCAGCTTCCGGCGTGGAACGAGGCGCTTGGTCTGCCCCGGCCCTGGGATCAGCAATGGTCGCTGCGGCTTCAGCAAATCATGGCCTATGAAACCGATCTTCTGGAATATGAGGACCTGTTTGATGGCAACCCGGCGATTGACCGTAAGGTCGGCGCCCTTAAGGAAGGTGCACGTGCCGAACTGGCCCGGCTTGATGCCATGGGTGGGGCGATTGCGGCGGTGGATGCCGGATATATGAAACAGGAACTGGTCAAATCCAACGCCATGCGCTTGGCCGATATTGAAAACGGGGTGACCAAGGTTATTGGGGTCAATGCCTTCACCGAAACCGAGCCTTCACCGCTGACGTCGGGGGAGAAATCGATCATGACGGTTGATGAGATGGCCGAGCAGGAACAGATCGAAAAACTGAAAGCCTGGCGATCTGATCGTGATCAGGCCAAGGTTAGGGACACATTATCGACCCTGGAACAGGCGGCCCGTGAAGGCCGCAATATTATGGAAAGTTCGATTGCCTGTGCCCATGCCGGGGTGACCACCGGCGAATGGTCGGAAACCCTGCGCGAAGTATTTGGCGAATATCGTGCGCCAACCGGCATTACATCGATGATCGTGACCGGCGATGCGGCTGATATTCAAACGTTGCGGTCACGGGTGGATGAGGTCTCGGACAAGCTTGGTGAACGCATGAAAATGCTGGTCGGCAAGCCGGGGCTCGATGGGCATTCCAACGGGGCCGAGCAGATTGCGGTCAAGGCCGGTGAAGCCGGGATTGAGGTTTTGTATGACGGCATTCGCTGGACACCGGATGAGCTGGTGCGCAATGCGATTGACGAAGGGGCGCATGTGATCGGGCTTTCGATCCTGTCGGGGTCGCATGTGCCGTTGGTGCGTGAGGTGGTCAATGGATTGCGGGCGCGTGGGGCGGGGCATATTCCCGTGGTTGTCGGTGGCATCATCCCCGATGCCGATATGCTTATTTTACGCCAGATGGGTGTGGCGGCGGTTTATACGCCCAAGGATTACCAACTGGTGCGGGTAATTTCCGAAATTGTCGATCTGGTGGATCGCACATCTTCAGAACCGCCTGTGCCACAGTCGGGCAACCGCACATCGGACGGGGCGGGGACGGCGATTTATTGATTGGGGGCGCGGAGACGCGTTCTGCCCCCTAGCGTCTGGTTTGCGATGAACTGATCAGGTTGGGCCATGTCGTCATGGCGGCATCGGCCACGGCGATCATCTCGGCGCGTGTTGCGCCATCGCGTGCCTGTATGGACATGCCATGCTGCACAGTCGCGTAATAGGCCGCCATGGTATCGATGTTGGCGATGCTTGGAATGTGACCGCGCCGTTGTCCTTCGACATATAGATTTCGCAAGATTTCAGTCACTTTACGGCGATAACCGCGCAGGGTCTGATTGACGGTTGCGTGGTTTGACTCCGCCTGTGGTGCGGCCAGCACAACCAGACAGCCATGCGGTGTATCGTCACGGGTAAAGGCGTTGGCCGAGGCGACCAGCACGTGGTGGGTGGCGTCTTTGGGGTGTTTGAACCGTTCCAGATTGCCCCAGATTTCTGTGCCGTGAAGCTTGCTGTAATGGATGATAACCTCATCAAACAGCGTTTCCTTACTGCCAAAGGCGGCGTAGATGCTGGGCGGGCGGAGTTCCATTGCCGTGCTGAGATCGGCCATGGATGTATTGTCATAGCCCCGTTCCCAGAACAGGCCAAGGGCCTTATCCAATGCATCGTCCCGGTCAAATGCGGGTGGTCTGCCGCGTGTCGCCATGGTTTGTCTTTCCAATTATGTAATGATCACTAAATAAATGACTTGACGTCAAAATGCAAGGCTGCGATCAATTATGTAGTGATCATTACATAATCGGAGTTTCCTATGCAGAACCTTACTGGAAAAGTCGCCTTTGTTACCGGTGGAAGCCGTGGCATTGGGGCCGCCATCGCAAAACGTCTGGCCCGCGACGGGGCCACAGTTGCGCTTACCTATGTCAGTAGCCCGGACCGGGCACGCGATGTCGTCGGCGAGATTGAGGCGGCGGGCGGTACGGCCTTGGCGATAAAGGCCGATAACCGCAATGCTAACGAGATCGAGGCCGCAATTCATCAGGCAGCGGCGCAATTTGGGCAGATCGATATTCTGGTGAACAATGCCGGGATTATCGAATTCGCACCGATTGACGAATTGAGTATCGAGCAGTTTGACCGCACGGTTGATGTCAATGTGCGTGCGGTTTTCGTCGCGACCAAGGCCGCACTTGCCCATATGCCTGATGGTGGTCGGATCATTACGACGGGCAGTAATCTGGCACATCAGGTGCCATGGCCGGGGTTAAGCCTTTATGCCCTGTCAAAATCGGCGCTTATCGGCTTTACCCGTGGGGTGGCCCGGGATTTAGGCCCGCGCAAAATCACCGTCAATGTTATTCACCCGGGGCCAACCGAAACCGACATGAACCCGGCAGAGGGCGACATCGCCGATGCAGCGCGCCGCATCATGGCCATCCCAGATTACAGTGATGCCAATGATACAGCCGGCCTTGTCGCGTGGCTTGCCGGGCCAGAGGCAAAGGTCGTCACGGGCTCGGAATTTACCGTCGATAGCGGCATGAACGCGTAATACAGGCGCAGTTACGCGCACGTTAAATGTAACTTCGGCGGGCTGGTCTTCAGCCCGCCGATAACGGCAGTATCTGACGGAACCAGATTGCCGGGCGGGCGGTTTTACCGTCCACAGATGATTTTCGAATGAGTTTCTGCCAAACTAAAAAAACAGCCCAAGCCCGCGCTTGGGCTGTTTTTCCTCAATCAGGTTTTGGCAGCTATCCGTTTGGGTTCCTGCGCCTGACGTTCGGTGACCCAGGTGACGAATGTGTCGGCCGGCAGAGGTTTGGAATAGAGGTAGCCCTGAATGAAGTCGCAGCCCTTTTCACGAAGGTAATCGAGCTGTTCGACTTCTTCCACACCCTCGGCAACAACTTCAAGATTGAGGCTGTGGCCCAAGCCAATCACCGCATCAACAATCGCCTTGTCATCCATATCGACATGGATGTCATTGACAAAGGACTGGTCGATCTTGATTGAGCTGACGGGGAACCGTTTGAGGTAGTTGAGCGACGAATAGCCGGTGCCAAAATCGTCAATGGCGATCATCACGCCAAGTGCCTTGAGTTCTTTTAGCGTCGAGACGGCTTTTTCCGGATTGTTCATCAGGATCGACTCGGTAATTTCGAGTTCGAGCGTGCCTTCTGGCATTGCTGTATCTTTGACGATCCGGGTGACACTCGATACCAGTTCAGCATCCTGGAACTGTGCGGGCGACAGGTTTACGGCAATGCGGAGACCCGGCAAGGTGGTATCACGCCAGATCTGCGTTTGTTTGCAGGCTTTTTCAAGAACCCATGCGCCGAGACGGTTGATCAGACCGCATTCTTCAGCCACCGAGATGAATTCGCCCGGCATGATGAGGCCGCGATCAGGATGGTGCCAGCGCACAAGAGCTTCGGCGCCCACGACCCGTTCGGTCCGGCAGTCGATTTTGGGCTGGTAATAAAGTTCAAGCTGATCGTGCTCAAGCGCGTTGCGCAGATCTTCTTCGATGGTTTTGCGTTCTTTGACCCGTTCGTGCATGGAGGGCAGGAAGAAGCGGTAATTGTTGCGGCCTTCGGCCTTGGCGGCATACATCGCCATATCGGCATTTTTGACCAGCTGTTCTGGATTTTCACCGTCCTCGGGGAACAGGGTGATACCGACGCTGGCGGTTGAATGCAGGCGGATGCCACGGCAATCAAATGGTTGGCACAGTTCATCGATGATGCGCTGGGCAAGGACAATGGTGTCTTCGATGTTTTGAACGTCGGTCTGAATAATTGCGAATTCGTCGCCGCCAAGACGGGCGGCGGTATCGGAATCGCGAATGATCCGGGATAGACGTTGTCCCATTTCCTGAATCATCAGATCGCCGACATCATGGCCAAAGTGGTCATTGATGTCCTTGAACCGGTCAAGGTCGACAAACAGAACCGTAACTCCGCGTTGGAACCGGCGTGCCGAAAGTAAGGCCTGTCGCAGACGGTCAAGGAACAGGGTGCGGTTTGGCAGGCTGGTCAGCACATCATGCACGGCAAGATGGCGCATGCGGGCTTCGGTCTGTTTACGTTCGGTAATGTCGGTATAGGTCGCAACATAGCCGCCGCCCGGCATCGGGTTGTGATCGACCTGAATAACACGGCCGTTCGGGCGGGTACGTTCCATGCGATAGGGTTCGCGCCGACGCGCAATCGCCACACGGTCGGAAATCAGGGCCTGAATACTGACATCGCCATATTCGCCGCGTTCGCCGTTAAAACGCAGGATATCGGAAAGCGGAGTGCCTTCCTTGACCAGATCACGCGGCAGGTTAAGCAGTTCGATATAGCGTTCGTTCCAGACCATCAGATTAAGGTCCTGATCGAACAGGCAGATGCCCTGACCAATATTATGAAGGGTTGCTTCAAGCAGGGCCTGCTTACGCTGGGCTTCTTCCTGCGATTGCCCCTGCAGGGCGACCATTTCGTTATATTCGCGGATCAAAAGACCCAGTTCGTCGGCACTGTTCCATTCAACCGGGCGGCGCAAACGGCCATGCTTGGTCATCCGGATGGAATGCAACAGGCGGTTAAGCGGTTCCTTGATCGAGCGTTTGTTGGCAATCAGCAAACTGGCGGCAACGACAGCGATCAGCAGGCCAAACAGGACCATGTCAATCGCGATGCGTCGGAGAAGAAGGTTCTGGACACGTTCTTCTGTGAAGTAGATCACCAGTTCGCCAACGTCGTGGCGAACATTATTGCGTTCAAAATAGACTCGGCGCGACAGGCGGAGCGTATCGGCCAGTTCGGATTGGGAAATGCCAGTATGGGCAAATTCGGTTCCGTCGGCGCCAAGGGCCTGCACAGCAACGATGTCGCTATCACGCGCCATGGCGTTCAGTGCGGATTCGATATTATCGACGTCAAGATACCAGAACGGTGTGGCAAGCACGCGCGCGTTGATGTCGGCGGTTTGCTCAACTTTGCCGTTCAAATCATCGCGCAGAACCTTGTAGCTGACGTACCCGAACACGACAAACAGCGCGAGCGAAAACATCGAAACCAGCGGCAATGCTATGAATAGCAACCGGCTGCTAAGCGACTTGCTTTGTAAAAAGCCGTACGATCCGCGCGACAAACGTATTCTCCTAGGCACCCACTTTCGACTAGCCAAGCTCTACATTACTCGACCTTTGTATGGGGGCCAATACCCCTTACGTCAGGGTTGAATGAACCCGGAAGCTTGTCGAAACGCAAGTTTGATTTTGATTTTCTTATAAATAAACGTCTTAAGTTCTCCAACCCCATCTATTTTGGAGCGAAGTGGTTCAGCTTCAAGTATTTGTCATCAATTGTAAGGATTTGTCACTATTTAGGGTTCAGACCCTAGGCACAGCCAGCCGGGCGAGTTCATCGCAGCGTTCATTTTCCGGGTGGCCCGCGTGACCCTTAACCCAGTGCCATTCGACCTGATGGGGTTTTAAGGCTTCGAGCATGCGTTGCCACAGTTCGACGTTCTTGACCGGCTTCTTGTCTGCTGTTTTCCAACCGCGTTTCTGCCAGCCAAAAATCCATTTGGTAATGCCATCGCGGACATAGCTGCTGTCGGTATAGACATTGATGATGCAAGGACGTTTCAGGGCTTCAAGCGCGCTGATCGCGGCCATCATTTCCATGCGGTTGTTGGTGGTTTCCGGGTCACCACCCGACAGTTCTTTTTCGACACCCTTAAAGCGCAGGATTGCGCCCCAGCCACCGGGGCCGGGATTTCCGCTACATGCACCATCGGTATAGATCTCGACGTGGTTGTCGTCTGTTGCGTCTGAAGTCATCTCGTCACGTCCTTAATCAAGACCATAGGCCGATGCATTTTCCACCCGTTGATGGAACCGCAGTTTGGTGATGTATTCGCGGGGATTTTTGGGCGTGACCAATGCGTCCTTGGGGGTGTTGACCCAGTCATAAAGACGGGTCAGCAAGAACCGCAAGCTGGCCCCGCGTGCCAGAACGGGAAGGGCGGCCAATTCCGCATCGGAAAGTCCGCGTACCTTGCCATAATACGACAGAAGGTTTTTTGCCTTGGTGACGTTAAAGCTGCTGTCTGGTTCAAAGCACCACGCATTCATACAAATGGCGATGTCATAGGCCAGAAGGTCATTGCAGGCGAAATAGAAATCAATCAGGCCCGACACATCTTCCTTGCCGGGGAAGAAAAACACGTTGTCAGGAAAAAGGTCGGCATGAATGACGCCTTTGGGCAGGGCATGCGGCCAGTTGGCTTCAAGATAATCAAGCTCATCACCGATCATTTTGCCCAAACCGGGTTCAACATCATCGGCGTGTTCCTGGCAGCTTTCAAACAGCGGTCGCCAGCCTTTGACGCTCAGCGCGTTGGGCAAGTGCATTTCAAAGCCCAGACCCGCAGTATGGAGCTGTGCCAGTGCGGTGCCAAGTCCGGCGCAATGGTGCGGCTGGATGCGGCGCGGTGACATGCCCTGCAAGAAGGATGTGATGGCAGCCGGACGACCGCACAGGCGACGCAGCGCAACACCATCCTTACCGTGGATCGGGGTCGGGCAATTAAGCCCCGTGGCAGACAGATGATCCATCAGCCCCAGATAGAACGGCAGGTCATCCGGATTTACCCGTTTTTCATACAGGGTCAGGATAAAAGGTGCCTTGGTCGTCTGAAGCAGGAAATTGGTATTTTCCACGCCTTCTGCGATGCCCTTGAACGAAACGACATCACCGATATCGTATTCGGCGACAAAACGAGAGATATCTTCGTCTGAAACGTCGGTATAGACGGCCATTGGGTCTTTAATATTCCTGAATTAGGTTTGAAACCAGATCAGCTTGCGAGCTGACGGGGTAGTTTGAAGGTCACATTTTCGTCGGTCAATGTGATGGTTTCAATTGTGACGTTATAGCGTTCACGACAGGCATCAATGACTTCCTCGACCAGGACTTCTGGTGCGGATGCCCCGGCTGTGATGCCAAGGGATGAGATGCCTTCAAGGGTTGACCAGTCGATATCTTTGGCCCGTTCAACCAGAACCGATTTGTCACATCCTTCGCGTTTGGCAACTTCGACCAGACGGTTTGAGTTTGACGAGTTCGGGGCGCCAAGTACCAGAATGGCTTCGGTTTTTTCAGCAATCAGTTTGACAGCATGCTGACGATTGGTCGTCGCATAGCAAATGTCTTCTTTTTTCGGCACTGAAATGGACGGGAAACGCCGTTGAAGAATTTCGATGATTTTCGCGGTGTCATCGAGCGACAGCGTGGTCTGGGTGACAAAGGCAAGGTTTTCCGGGGTGTGATATTCCAGATTTTCGGCGTCTTCCTCGGTTTCGATCAAGGTCATGCTGCCCGGTGGCAATTGACCCATGGTGCCGATGACTTCCGGGTGGCCCGCGTGACCGATCAAAAGAATATGTTTGCCGTCGGCATGATGACGTTCAGCACCACGGTGGACTTTGGACACCAGCGGACAGGTCGCATCGAGATATTCCAGTTTGCGGCTTTCGGCGGCTTCGGGAACCGATTTGGGAACGCCGTGCGCCGAAAAGATGACGGGAACACCGTCGGGAACCGCATCAAGTTCATCAACGAAAACAGCGCCCATGTCGCGCAGGCGATCAACGACGAATTTGTTGTGAACGATTTCGTGTCGGACATAGACAGGCGCGCCATATTTTACGAGCGCCTTTTCCACAATCTCAATCGCGCGATCAACACCGGCACAAAATCCGCGCGGGTTGGCAAGAACGATCCGAAGTTCGGCTTTGTCTGACATGATACTGTCCGGGTTTCCATGTGTGCTGGTACGCTCAGCACAGTTGTTTAAACGTTCTCGTTACATAACCCGCCTGATCTTGCGGTGCAATGTCTGAGCAACGATTAGAGTATAGCTTTCGACGTGCGGGTTTCCTGTTTTGTTTGTCGACCTGTGTTTGAAGCGGGTTGTGTGCGGCACGGCGAAAGAATAGACTGCGCGCGGGCCGCCCGAAACCGGGTATGGTCATAAAACAGACGGTATAATAGAGGCTTGGATGACGATCGGTAACGGATTGCGACGTACATGTGCATTTGGAATGGTCTCGCTTGCGGGGCTTTTGGCCGCGTGCGGGAGTAATCCGTTCGAAGAAGTTCCGGTTCCGGTATGTCCATCGGCCTATTTGCCAAAGGATACGGCAAAGCTGACCCAGTTTAATGGTGCAGGGAAGGATTTGACTGATGTCATGTTCGAAGCCGAGTTTAACGGGTATCTGGGCGATTGCGGCTATGACCTTGATGACAAGACGCTTGATGTGATCATCAGCCCGATCATCACCGCCGAACTTGGACCCGCAGCGCAAAGCCGTGGCGCAACATTCCAGTATTTCGTTGCCTTGCGCGATCCGGACGGAAATTTTGTTGAAAAGTCGGTTTTTGATGTGAACATGCCGTTCCCCGAAAACCTCAATCTTGCGCGCTATCGCGACGAGCAGGTGACCCTGACGGTGCCGCTTTCCGATGTGTGGGCCGGGCCGGAATATGAAATTTACCTGGGCTTCCAGCTCAATTCAGATCAGCTCGACTATAACCGTCGTTTCGGGTCAGAATAACCGATCAGGGTTGAAAACCTCCGTCCGTGATTGCCCGAAATTAGGGGCTGGTCGGTTTGGGATGAAATCCGTATAAGAACGCATACCCAAGTGATCCCCGTGGGAGAGTGCCACGGTCCATAACGGATTGCGCGGACGCCGAAGGAGCAACCACCCCGGAAACTCTCAGGCAAACGGACCGCGGGGAGATGGGACTCTGGAAAGTAGGTGGCATCTTATTATGATGTGTGCCTCGCCGAAGATGTAAGCAGACCGATGATCTGAATCGGCTGTGATTCTTTCAGGCTCCAAGACAGAGGGGGAATGTGGTTGGCCATTGGTCGGCTATATTTCGCAACCACTGTTCCGGAGACCTTGATGGCCGATGATCAGACAGAACTGCTTAAAACTGCCCTTCACGACCTGCATGTAGAGCTTGGCGGCAAAATGGTGCCGTTTGCGGGCTATGACATGCCTGTTCAATTCCCGCTGGGTGTGAAAGGCGAACATCTTCATACCCGTGCCAAAGCCGGACTTTTTGACGTTTCACACATGGGGCAGGTTCGCCTGACTGGTGAACACCGCGTGGCCGAGCTTGAAAAGCTTGTGCCCGGTGATATTGCGATCCTTAAACCCGGTCGTACCCGCTATTCCGCCTTTACCAATGATGACGGTACCATCCTTGATGACCTTATGATTACCAATGCGGGCGACAGCCTGTTTTTGGTGATCAATGCGGCGTGCAAGGATGACGATATCGTGCACATGCGCGCCAACCTTGGGGATGGCGTGTCGCTTGAAGAAATTGATGACCGGGCGCTTATGGCGTTGCAGGGGCCAGAAGCCGCAAACGTATTGGCGCGTTTTGCCCCGGCCGTGGCCGAGCTTAAATTCATGAGTTTTGCCGAACTTGATATTACGGGTATTGCCTGCTTTGTCACCCGGTCGGGCTATACCGGCGAAGATGGCTATGAAATTTCCGTACCCAATGATCGCGCCGAAGAACTTGCGCGCAAGCTTCTGGGCGAAGATGAGGTTGAGGCGATTGGTCTTGGCGCGCGTGATTCGCTCCGTCTTGAGGCAGGCCTTTGCCTGTATGGCAATGACATCGACACCACCACGACCCCGGTCGAGGGTGATCTGAACTGGATCATTAACAAACGCCGCCGGGCCGAAGGCGGGTTCAAGGGGGCGGATGTCATCCTTGATCAGCTTGAACATGGTGCAGACCGCAAACGTGTTGGCATCAAACCCGAAGGCAAGGCACCGGCGCGTGAACATACCCCCATCCTTAATACGGACGGGGAAGAAATCGGTGAAATCACCAGTGGCGGCTTTGGTCCGACGGTCGATGCACCGATTGCCATGGGCTATGTGGCAATTGAATTTGCCGCACCGGGTACCAAGGTCGATCTTATGGTGCGCGGCAAGGCCCGTCCGGCCGAGGTTGTTGAACTCCCGTTCGCACCGCATCGTTATTTCCGCGGCTAAGTGCTGTACTCTTTCTTGAATGTGCGGCTGATCGCCGCGTTGGCAGACAATCGATCAACAGGGACAAATTAAAATGGCTAAGAAATTCTCGCAGGAACATGAGTGGATTGAACTTGAAGACGGCATCGCAACGATCGGGATTACCGATTATGCGCAACAGTCGCTTGGTGACATTGTTTATGTCGAACTGCCGGAAATTGGTAAGAAACTGACCAAAGATGGCGATGCGGCAGTGGTTGAGTCTGTGAAAGCTGCCAGTGACGTTTATGCGCCGCTTGATGGCGAGATTGTCGAGATTAACGAAGACCTTGATGTTAACCCGGCACTGGTCAATGAAGCCCCGGAAACGGATGGCTGGTTTTTCAGAATGTCGCTGACTGACGAGTCCCAGCTTGATGAGCTGATGGATGAAGCAGCCTATAAAGACTTCGTTGAAGGTCTGTAAGCATGCGTTATCTTCCCTTAACCCGCGCTGATCGCGCGTCGATGCTTGAAACCATCGGGGCAGCGTCGGTCGAAGAACTTTATCATGACGTTCCTGACGGTGCGTTGCTTGATGCCCCGGTTGATCTGCCCGGCCACCTTGGCGAAATGCAGGTCGAACGCGACATGATGGCTTTGGCGGCCAAGAATACTGGTGCGTCGAGTGTGCCAAGCTTCTTGGGTGCAGGTGCCTATCGCCATCACGTGCCGGCGACTGTTGATTACGTGATCCAGCGTGGCGAGTTTCTGACGGCCTATACCCCGTATCAGCCGGAAATCGCCCAAGGCACGTTGCAGTATCTGTTTGAATTCCAGACACAGGTGGCCTCGATCACCGGCATGGATGTGGCCAACGCATCGATGTGGGACGGGGCAACGTCCTGTGCCGAGGCGGTCTTGATGGCATGCCGTGCGACACGTCGCAAAAAGGCCGTTTTGTCGGGCGGGGTGCATCCGCATTACCGCGAAGTGACGGAAACCTATTGCCAGTTCAGCGATACCGAAGTTGCCGGACGCGATGGCAATCCCGAACAGCAGGCAACGGTCGAAGAACTCGACGACCTGATTGATGATCAGACGGCCTGCGTTGTGGTTCAGTACCCCGATGTGTTCGGACGGGTTCAGGACCATACCAAGCTTGCCGAAGTGTGCCATGCCAAGGGTGCGCTTCTGGTGGTTGTCTTTACTGAGGCGGTTGCCTTTGGTGCGATCAAATCACCGGGCAGCTTTGGGGCGGACATCGTGTGCGGCGAAGGCCAGTCGATCGGCAATGCGCTGAGCTATGGTGGTCCTTATGTTGGTCTGTTTGCCACAACCCAGAAACTGGTGCGTCAGATGCCCGGTCGTCTGTGTGGTGAAACGGTCGATCAGGACGGCAAGCGCGGTTTTGTTCTGACCCTTTCGACCCGTGAACAGCATATCCGTCGTGAAAAGGCGACATCGAACATTTGTACCAATGCGGGTCTGTGTTCGTTGGCCTTTACGGTGCATATGAGCCTTCTGGGTGAAGATGGTTATCGCCGTTTGGCGACCCTGAACCACGAAAATGCCTGCAAGGCCGCCGATGCACTTGATGCGGTTGACGGTGTTACGGTGGTTAATGACAGCTTCTTTAACGAGTTTACCGTGAAGCTGAGCAAGCCAGCCGCAGACGTGCTTGAGGTTCTGGTTGATAAGGGCGTTCTTGGCGGCGTTCCGCTGTCGCGTCTGTATCCGAACCGTTCGGATTTGGACAACTACCTTCTGGTGGCGGTGACGGAAACCAACACAGACGAAGACATCGCGGCCCTTGCGGACGCATTGAAGGAGGCGCTGGCATGACCTTCACAACTCATACCGGTAACCGTGGACTTGTTCTTGAAGAAAAACTGATTTTTGAACAGGGCCAAGCGGGCCGTACCGGCGTTGATCTGCCCGAACCAAAAGGAACCAAATCGCGTCTTGGCGGTTTGGACCGCGACAGCAATGTCGGTCTTCCGGGCCTGTCGGAACCGCAAGTGGTGCGTCACTTTACCCGATTGTCGCAGAAGAATTTCGGGATTGATTCCGGGTTCTTCCCGCTGGGCTCATGCACCATGAAGCATAACCCGCGCATCAACGAAAAAGTTGCCCGTCTGCCCGGTCTTGCCGATTTGCACCCGATGCAGCCTGAAAGCACGGTTCAAGGAGCGCTTGAGCTGATTGACCAATGTGCGCATTGGTTGCTGGTTCTGACCGGAATGCCAGCGGTTGCCATGTCCCCGGCAGCCGGTGCGCAAGGGGAACTGTGTGGCATGATGGCCATTCGTGCCGCCCTTGATGCGCGCGGGGAAAACCGCCGTCGTGTTCTTGTGCCCGAATCCGCACATGGTACCAACCCGGCAACGGCTGCGGCCTGTGGCTTTACGGTTGATTCCATTCCGGCAACCGAAGACGGCCGTGTGGATCTGGCCGCATTCGAAGCCAAGCTTGGTGATGATGTTGCCGGCATCATGCTGACCAACCCGAATACCTGTGGGTTGTTTGAGCGTGATGTGCGCAAGATTGCCGATCTGGTCCATGCTGAGGGTGGCTATTTTTATTGCGATGGTGCGAATTTCAACGCCATTGTTGGCCGTGTCCGCCCGGCTGATCTTGGCATTGATGCCATGCATATCAATCTGCATAAAACCTTCTCGACCCCGCATGGCGGTGGTGGTCCGGGTTCAGGGCCGGTTGTATTTTCGGATGCACTCGCACCCTTTGCCCCGATCCCCTATGTTGTGCGCACCGAGGACGGGTTCCGTCTAGTGGAAACTGCCGACGAAAATGACGGCACCAAGCCGTTTGGTCGCCTGAAAGGGTTCCACGGGCAGATGGGCATGTTCATCCGGGCACTGGCCTATATGAAAAGCCATGGTTCTGATGGCCTGCGTCAGGCGTCTGGTGATGCGGTTCTCAATGCGAACTATCTGCTGGCCCGTCTGAAAGACAAGCTCAGCGTCGCATACCCGGGATATTGCATGCACGAAGCGCTGTTTGACGATGGGTTCCTCAAGGATACCGGGGTTTCGACCCTTGATCTTGCCAAGGCAATCATCGACGAGGGCTTCCACCCGATGACGATGTATTTCCCGCTCGTGGTGCATGGTGCACTTTTGGTCGAACCGACCGAAACGGAAACCAAAGAATCGATTGATCAGTTCTGTGATGCTGTTCTGTCTTTGGTGGCCAAAGCACAGGCCGGAGATGCGGAATTCTTTAAGAATGCGCCGTATTTGACGCCGCGTCGTCGCCTTGACGAAACGGCAGCAGCAAGAAAACCTGTTTTGCGCTGGATGCCGGAAACGGCTTGATACACAACGCAGAGCGGCAGTTAAAAGCACCCCGGCCAGATGGTCGGGGTGTTCTTTTTCAAGGACTTGTTCTTGAAACTCATTGGACTTGTCGCAATCTCAACCCTTATACTTGTTCGAATTGTAATGAACGGAGCCCGGTGGGTTAAGTTTGGGGATAGTGCGATAGGGCGAATGCCCATTGCCGGAGGTTTGAATTCAATCATGTCGCGTCGCGTACAAAAAGTGTTTACCGCCGAACGCCGGTTAAAAGAACGTTCGGGTGGGGGGGGCGAAGACTGGTCGGATTCGTTTTTTGACCCTACTCTTGAAAGCGGTATCGGGGCGGGTGAAGCATTGCCGTCACCATCACCATCACCATCACATGTCCCTGAGGATACGTCGGGGATCAATCAGGCCGTTCTTGATGAAATCCGGGCGTTGCGTGCGGAAGTCGGGCAGTTGCGCGATGTTGTTGGAAATGGCGGGCAATTGGCAGGCTCCCCGGACGCAGGCGGCATGGCAGCACCGGTTGCCTCAAACGATGCGCCAATGGATGTGTTGCCTGAGCCGGTTTCAAGTAACTTCAGCCATTCAAACCGGCCGGGTGCATCTGAACCCGATAGTGACGATCTGGAACTGATCCGGACCCAGATCGAGGAAATGAACGAGCATATCCACAAGGCCAAGGTTCAGATTGCGTCACTTCGCCATCCAAAGGCGCAGGATGACCGGTTCATGAGTGCCGCGACCGAGCTTGACGCCATCGTCAAGGATACGGAGATGGCAACTCATACGATCCTTGAGTCTGCGGAGCAGATCGACGATTTGGCAATGACGTTGAAAAATTCGGCGCCGAGTGATTTTGTCGCCGATCACGTTGAGCAGATTGCCTTTATCGTCACGAAAATATTTGAATCCTGTAACTTTCAGGACATTACCGGTCAGCGGATCAACAAGGTTGTGAGCACCCTCGCATTCGTTGAGGAACGGGTTCACAACATGATTTCGATCTGGGGGGAGGACGCATTTTCCGACCTGCCAGTTTCAGACAAGGACGACGCCGAAGAGAAGCCGGAAGACTCCGAGCTTCTGAATGGTCCCCAGCTGCAAGGCGAAGGTATCAGCCAGGATGACATCGACAAATTGTTCGATTAGGTGTTCTAAATGTTGCGGTTTTTTCTATATTTAGGCTAGAAGGCTTTGAAATCTGGCTTGAAATAGGGTGGCAATCCGCCCATGCGGCGTTTTTTGTCAACTAATCGTTTACATATGCTGGGGTAGGTTCATACCTATAAGAATAAGAAGCGATGTTGGGATGCGTGTAACATGCGTTTGCACGTGTTTTGCCGTGCTTGGAGGATAAGATGGGATTTTGGTCTCTTGGTGGTATTCGCCAGCCAAAGGCACAAGACATTAAGTGGCGCAAGAGTCCGCGTGGTGAATACTATCGTCTGTTCATGATTGACGACATTGCGGAACTCAAGCTGAATGGTGTCGGTGGCGTATATCTTTTGTGGCATGGCGGTTTAAAACCATCATGGCTGGTTGCGGGTGCAACCGAAGATCTTGGCCATAGTTTTGCAGAATTGATGCGTGATCCTGACATTCGTGAATACGATGGCCGGGGTGGCGTTTACATGAGCTGGTCGCCGATCAAAGGCAGCTTCCGTGAGGGTGTGGTGCATTTCATTGCAAAACACACCAATCCGACCTTTGAATGCGATTACGACAGTCGTGAAGACCCTATTCCGGTTTTGCTGCCGCGCTAACTATTTAGCTTGATGGCTCTTAACGAACAAAAGCTCCGCAGGTTCCTGCGGAGCTTTGTTTTTTGCGTAAAAGTCAGGATGTCAGCTTAGAGCTTTGTCAGCACGGATTCAGCACTGGATACTTCAAATGCGCCGGGTTCTTCGACGGCGAGATGGGTGACCTTGCCGTTTTCAACAACCATGGCAAAGCGGTTGGCGCGTTTGCCAAGGCCACGGCCGGTCAGATCAAGCTCAAGGCCGGTTGCATCAACAAAGGCAAGATCGCCGTCAGACAGCATGGTGATGCCATCGGCATTCTGGCTTTTGGCCCATTCCTGCATGACAAATGCGTCGTTGGATGCGAGGCAGGCGATTTCATCAACGCCCTTTGCCTTGATTTCGTCAGCCTTGGCGATGAAGCCGGGGAGATGTTTGGCTGAACAGGTCGGGGTGAAAGCACCTGGAACAGCGAAAAGAACGATTTTGCGGTCCGCAAAGAATTCTTTGGTATTCACAGCTTCCGGACCGTCGCTCGTTGCGCGGAACAGGGTTACATCCGGGACTTCGGTGCCGACTGAAATGGTCATGGATATCTCCGTTTGGTTACGTAATCCCGTTGATTACGTCATGGATCGCATGGCTTGGAAGCAAACTACAAAATCACTGGATGTTCAATGGTATCCGCATCCGTTTTATCAAGTGTCATTATTTGTACGCGATTATTCTGGAATTGTTCCGGTTAGGCTCAGATGTGGGTGAAATTAGTTGCTGGCAAGCCCGGCCGTCGATCTTGCATCCTTGATGGCATCAAGAACCGCATCACGGCTGAGCAATTCAGACAGCAAAACCCCCTTGGGTGCATTCGGGCCAAACACCGCGTTAAATGGGATGCCATACCGTCCATAGGATGCCAGATAGTCGGCAATTTCCGGGTCCGGGCGGGTCCAGTCGGCCTGCATCAGAATAATGTCGTCATTGGCAAAAAATTCTGCAAGATCGGCGGTTTCAAGCACCAGTTTCTTATTGACCTGACAACTGACACACCATTCCGCCGTAACGTCGACAAAGACGGTTTTGCCATCTGCAATCAATGCCGGAATGGTCTCAGGTGCAAACGTCTGCCAGTCAAGGGGGCCAGTGGCCGCATTGGATACGTTTGACGGTGCGGGCGGCTTCGAGAAGCCCGGCGCAAATAGGGCGACCAGAAAACCGGTAACGGCAAGGGCGGTAAAGACAAATCGTGGGCGCAGGTTTTGACTGCGCCTGCGGGCCCAGACAAATACGGCACCAAGGACAAGACCGACCCCAACGGCAATCGCGCCGCCAAGGCCGATTTGAACCGCCAGAATGCTCAGAAGCCATATGGCGGTGCCAACCAGTGCCAGACCAAGAACGGCCTTCACAACACTCATCCAGCGTCCGGGCTTGGGCAGCGCATGGGCCAGTCTTGGCTGAAGGGCGATTGCCAGATACGGAATGGCAAGGCCAACGCCCAGCAACGTGAAAATCCAGATGATGTCAAAGCTGCTGCCTGCCAAGGCAAAGCCAACCGCCGTTCCAAGGAACGGGGCAGAACAGGGCGTTGCGAGCAAGGTCGCGAACATGCCGGTCATGAAATGGCTGCTGAGGTGACGGCCACCTTTTTCCTGCTGGTTGATCACGTCATTGGCAGCGGTCCCCAGATTGTCGGAGCCGTTAATTTCAAACAGGCCCCACATATTGAGGGCAAACAGCGCAAGAATGATGGTCATCACAGTCAGGAAAAGAGGTTGCTGGAACTGTATGCCCCAGCCAATCGATCCCCCGGCCAGCTTGATCGCGATCAGAACTGCGGCAATCAGCCAGAACGATGTGATGATGCCCGCCGCACTGGCGAGAAAACCACTGCGGACCCGGCTGATTTCGCCTTCGCGGGCGTTGATCGCCGACATGACCTTGATCGACAAGACCGGCAAGACACAGGGCATGACATTGAGGATCAGGCCACCAAGCAGTGCAAAAAGGCCGATAAGCCAGATGTTTGCACCGGCCCCGGTTGCAGACGCCATGGTATCTGCGCCAAGACGTTCGCCTTGGGCGGAAGCATCGCTTGGACCATTTGCGACGGTCCGGCTTTGTTCAATGGCCAATGGTCCAGCAATGACAGTGACGGTCACTGTTTCAGATGCAAGATCCTGATCGGCGTTGAGGCCAAAAACCGGGACAGTGAAGTGTCGGTTATTGCTTTCGCCGTCTTTGTTCACCGCAACAGGTGCGCCAAAGCCAATGCGAAGCGGGCTTTCCACCAGAATATCATCCACAGTCACACCGGCATTAGACAGCCCGTCAACCGATAGGTGCAATTGTGTCGCGTCACCGTCCTTGGTGGCAAAAACGTTGCTGACCTGTATTGGCAGGTTGTCGCCAGTTAGCGGAACCTTTGAGACGAACTTTTCAATTTCGTGTGCGTGGGTGCTGACTGTTGATGCGCCGGAGGTTGGGGTGTCGGAGTATCCGCCTGCGGGGATATCAAGGGCGAAGGTCGCGGCAGCAGGAATGCAGATGTCGCTACAGACAAGGTAGTCGACATCCAAATTGATCGCGACGGACTGTGTGCGATCGGGGATCGCGACGTCAATCGGCAGGATGACATGGTTCTTGTAGCCAAATGTTTCCAGACCAAAGATCGAGAACCGGTGCGGGGCAGGCCACAGGATATTGGCATCCCCGACGTTTTGTGACCCCGTCCAATCTAGTTGCGGGGGAAAACCGGCGTCGCCTGCGCTGCGCCAATAGATTTTCCAATCAGGCTGAAGTTCGAATTCAAGGCCAAGACGCAGCGTGTCTGATGAACCGATCTGGGTTTGCGCGCTGATGAGCCGAAGAGACGCGAAATCTTCGTCGGTCCATGGGGTGGATACATCGGTGGCAGCCGTCGCCGGTGTGGCTAGAACCGGGGCGCAAATGGCAGCAAGCAAAAACACAAAACGGGCGATCAGGTGGCGGAGCACGTCAATGTCCTTAAAACGGTGTGCGTCATGGTATTTGGCAGTGGGGCGCTCATGCCATTGAGGTATGGCACAATTCAGGCAGTTTTTCATCTATCGAAGGCGTAGTCCCCAGCCGCGATCAAATCAAGCCACGACTGTGTGACCGGGGTCTCTGTCAGGGCGTTTTTTGAGCCACTATCGGTAAATAATCACCGAAAACCGTAGCACTGGGCGGAGGGTGACCCTACATTTAGAATATCAAGTTTTGATCGTTGCGGGGCGATGTTTTATCGGGTTTTTCCGGGTTCTTGATGGAAATAGACCGCTAATCGCGCTAGGCTTGGTCAAACAGACACAGAAAGAGACGTAAAATGGGCGTGCGTGGAGACACAGGCGAATATCTTGGTGGAAAGTTGTTGATCGCAATGCCGGGCATGCGCGATCCGCGCTTTTCACAAAGTGTTGTCTATGTCTGTGCCCATAATGAAGATGGTGCAATGGGGCTTGTGATCAATCGTGTGATTGATAGCATCACCTTCCCCGAGCTTCTTGAGCAGCTTGGTATTGCGCGCCCGGCACCGACCATCCGAGACATTCAGGTGCATTTTGGTGGCCCGGTCGAAAGCAGTCGCGGGTTCGTATTGCATTCCACCGACTTTTCCAACGAGGCAACTCTGCATGTTGATACCGGCGTTTCGGTGACAGCCACGGTTGATATCCTTGAACAGATTGCCTTGGGTGAGGGGCCGGAAAACCGCATTCTTGCGCTTGGCTATGCCGGATGGCGCAGCGGGCAGCTGGAAAACGAAATTCTGGCCAATGGCTGGTTGCATCTTGATGCGGATGCCGATTTGTTGTTCGACATTGATTGCGAAGACAAATGGGAACAGGCGTTTACCAAACTTGGTTTTGCCCCGGAATTGCTATCGGGGGAAGCTGGTCACGCCTGATCAGAAGGTTCTTGTATTGCTGCAATTGAAAAAGCCTGCCGACTGGCAGGCTTTTGCGTTTCATGCGGGCCACACCGGCATTAATCAAACAAGGCGTCGATTTCGGCCTGTGAGAAGATCTGATCGACTTCATCCTGATCGACACGTTGCGCGTTTTGCGGCGCCTTGGTGACCGTTTTATCAAGGTTGTCGAGCCCTTTGGGGTCGGCTGGAACTTCGAAGTCACCGAAGTCATCATCACCCCAGATTTCGATCACGCGATTTACGCGTTCCTCGATATATTTCATGGTGTTGACGACTTTGGTAATCCGTTGACCGGTCAAATCCTGGAAGTTGCAGCTTTCAAAGACCTTGACGACAAGTTCGACAATATCGTCGGCCAGCCCCTGAGTGTAGTCATCTGTGGCGGCCGAACGGATGTTGTGGGCAACAGCATCAATTTTTTCGACAGTGTCGAGAATGCTTGCCGTTGCATCCTCGGTCGCGGCAACGACAGAGTCCAACTCGCCCTTGACGATATTGATACGCGTGCCGCTGTCATCTTCAGGGGCGGTATACAGGGCGGCGATTTCTTTTTTGGTTTCCTGAATGGAATTTGCCAATGCCCGAATTTCGGTTTTTAGCAGACGCAGTTCAGCACGTGCGTCTTCCTCATCGTCCTCTTCGGGCTGTGCGGTGAGTTTCTTCTGCTCTTCGATCATGATGCGGATGTCAGACAGCAGCTCAAGCTTGAGGTCTTCAATCGCGGTATGAACGGCCGACAGATCCGGGCCGCCAACACCCGCTTGATGTGGTTCGGTGGGCATCTCGGTTGGCAAGGCGACCATGTCGCTCATGTTTTCGAGTTTGTTAAGCAACCGCAATTCTGCGGTGAAGAGCTTTTTGCTTCCGTGGCGTGCCATTAACGAACCTCTGAATTTAACAATCGGTATCTCGCAAGAGACCTTGGCGTCACTTCCCTGAAGGGCAGTGGCATTCATACTTTAGGATAGAGTAATCTGCAAACGTCGTCTCGCCAACCGAATTCCTATCCGTGATATTGGGGAAAATACCGAAGAATTAAAGGCTTCGAGACCGGAATTTATCATCGGATAGGACAAATTATATCAGGCGAGGTGCGAATCGCCATTTTGGGCTGACCGTGCGGGGCTGATTCTTGATCACACTGTTGCCGAGAATGGCAAGGCTCAGGATACCGTAACGGCGTTTTCCTGAAATGGATGCTGGCGGGGCAAAAAATGCGGCGGGGCTGGCTTTATCCATTGGTTGAAGTGATTTGAAGATCATTCTGTGGTTATGTTGCACAGCAATAAGGGCGTGGGAGACCAAAGAACGCTGACCAGAATGGCGGTATTTCTATCAGGACGTGGGTATTTAGAGCCATTTCACGCAAAACCAAAGCGACAAAGTCACAAAGGTAAAATTACATTTTTTGTGCATCGCAGCGAGGTTTTTTCTGGAACAGGTGCCTAAGATACGCTATTTGCCTGCGTTACCGATGTACTTTCGGGTGCAGGGTTATTAAGAATAAGATATGTCAGAGGAAATACTCCGGGCTGATGATTGAGCCAATCTTTGGTTGAGACGGCAAGACCACCGTTTAAAGGTGGACCCGTAGCTTGTCTGAGAAACTGTTGACGAAGGTCAGGGACGGAGACGATTGAGGCATATCGCCTTGAGATGTAATGCGAGGGGGCAGATTCGCATGTCGATCAAGAAGCTATTTCCCATTCTTTTGTTGGGATTGGCGGTAATTACCGGGCTTGATAGTGCGGCAGTTGCTGCCGTTGGTCAGGCCGAACCTTGGCAGCTTGGGCTGCAGGATCCGGTTTCGCCTGTGGCTGTTGAAGGCCATAATTTCTTTGTTCTAGTGACGTGGTTGATGACGATCATTACCGTGATCGTTTTGGTGTTGCTGCTTTACGTGCTGTATCGCTTCAGCGCGAAACGCAACCCGGTACCGTCGAAGACGACCCACCATACCCTTCTTGAAGTGGTCTGGACGGTTGTTCCGGTACTTATTCTTCTTATTATTGCGATCCCGTCGTTCCGCCTGCTATATTTTGCAGACCGTGTCGAGGATGCCGATCTTACCCTTAAGATCATCGGCAAGCAGTGGTACTGGACATATGAATATCCAGACAATGGCAATTTCACCTTTGATTCTTTGATGATCGATGAGGAAACAGCCGTTGCCGAAGGCAAAAAACGTCTTCTGGATGTGGACAATCCCGTTGTCCTGCCGGTTGACCAGAACATTCGCCTGATCATGACGTCCGATGATGTGATCCATAACTGGGCCATGCCATCGCTGTTCATCAAGCTTGATGCAGTGCCGGGCCGACTGAATGAAACCTGGACCCGCATTCCAGGTGAATATGCCGGTACAACCTTCTATGGCCAGTGTTCGGAATTGTGTGGTGTGAACCACGCCTATATGCCGATTGCTGTTAAAGCTGTTACCATGGAAGAATACGAAGCCTGGGTCGCCAAGGCGCAAGAACAGTTCGCATCTGTTGACTTGCCGTCTTCGGTTTCCGTGGCATCGGCAGAGTGAGGGAGAGATTGATGGCTCACGCTGACACACATGATCACGATCATACCCCCGGCTTCTTTACCCGTTGGTTCCTGTCGACCAACCACAAAGATATCGGGACGCTTTATCTTATTTTCTCAGTGATTGCCGGTTTGATCGGTGGTGCTTTTTCGGTCTGGTTCCGTATGGAGCTGGCCCATCCGGGCACCCAGATCATCGAAGATCACCAGTTCTTTAACGTGCTCATCACCGCGCACGGCATGATCATGGTCTTCTTTGTTGTCATGCCCGCCATGATTGGCGGTTTTGGCAACTGGTTCGTGCCGATCATGATTGGCGCGCCTGACATGGCGTTTCCGCGGCTCAACAACATTTCGTTCTGGCTGCTTGTTCCGGCTTTCACCCTGTTGATGCTGTCAGCAGTTGTTGGCAGTGGTGCAGGTACCGGTTGGACTGTTTATCCGCCGCTTTCAAGTGTTCTGGGTCATCCGGATGCTTCGGTTGATATGGCGATCTTTGCTCTGCATCTAGCAGGTGCCAGCTCGATCCTGGGTGCGGTAAACTTCATCACGACGATCTTTAACATGCGCGCGCCGGGCATGACCCTGCACAAGATGCCGCTGTTTGCGTGGGCAATGCTGGTAACGGCGTTCCTGCTACTGTTGGCTGTGCCGGTTCTTGGTGGTGCGATCACCATGCTTTTGACCGACCGTAACTTTGGCACGGACTTCTTTAATCCGGCCGGTGGCGGTGACCCGATCCTGTATCAGCATCTGTTCTGGTTCTTTGGTCATCCCGAAGTTTACATCATGATCCTGCCGGGCTTTGGCATTATCAGTCACATCATTTCGACCTTCTCGCGCAAGCCGGTGTTTGGCTATCTCGGGATGGCCTATGCGATGGTGGCAATCGGTGTTGTCGGCTTTATCGTGTGGGCGCACCACATGTATACCGTCGGGATGGATGTTGACACCCGGGCCTATTTCACCGCGGCGACGATGGTGATTGCGGTGCCGACCGGGGTTAAGATTTTCTCATGGATTGCGACCATGTGGGGTGGTTCCATCTCCTTGCGTGCTCCGATGCTTTGGGCAATCGGCTTTATCTTCCTGTTCACTGTGGGCGGTGTGACAGGTGTGATTTTGGCGAACTCGGGCATGGATCTGCCGCTGCATGACACCTACTTTGTTGTGGCGCACTTCCACTATGTGCTGTCACTTGGCGCGCTGTTCTCGATCTTTGCTGGTTTCTATTACTGGTTCAGCAAAATGTCGGGGTACGAGATTTCCGATCTCGGCGCGAAGATCCACTTCTGGCTCTTCTTTATCGGCGTCAACCTGACCTTCTTCCCGCAGCATTTCCTTGGGCTGGCTGGCATGCCGCGTCGTTATGCCGACTATCCTGATGCGTTTGCGGGCTGGAACCTTGTATCGTCGTATGGTGCGTATATTTCGTTCGCGGCAACGATCTTCTTCCTTGGTGTGGTGGCGCATGCCTTCATCCGTGGCAAGAAGGCCGAAGCCAACCCATATGGCGAAGGTGCCGATACACTGGAATGGACCGTCAGCTCACCGCCGCCGTTCCATACCTTTGACGAATTGCCACGTATCAAGTAAGTGATCCTGGTTTAAGTCCCCCGCAGGCCTGTCTTGCGGGGGATACCCTACCGCCCAGAGAAGAGAAGACCAGAGTTTCATGACCAAGCAGGTTGCCGATCAGACCCTTGCGCTTAGTACTGTGCCGCTCCCCATTTCGGAGGTGCGCGACTACATTGCTTTGCTCAAACCCGGTGTAATGACCCTTGTGGTCTTTACCGGTGCTGTGGGACTGTTGATTGCGCCAGGATCAATTCATCCGTTCCTCGGCCTTGTCGCAATTGCCTGTATTGCTGTGGCCAGTGGTGCCGCGGCATCCATTAACATGTGGTATGATCGCGATATTGATCAGCACATGAAACGCACCCAGAACCGGCCTATTCCGGCGGGGCGTGTTGAAGCCGACGAGGCGCTGTCACTTGGCATCGCATTGTCGATTGTTTCTGTCACCGTGATGGCGGTTGCGATCAATCTTGTGGCGGCGGCTTTGCTGGCGGTGTCGATTGCGTTTTACGTTTTTATTTACACCATGTGGCTTAAGCGCAGCACACCACAGAATATTGTTATTGGCGGTGCCGCCGGGGCGTTTCCCCCGATGATCGGCTGGGCGTCGGTGACCGGCGGGATTGATATCAATTCAATCGCGCTGTTCTTGATTATCTTTATGTGGACACCACCGCATTTCTGGGCGCTGGCCCTTTTCCGTTGTGGCGATTATGCCAAGGTCGGCGTGCCGATGATGCCGGTTGTTGCCGGTGAAGCGGCCACCAAAAAGCAGATGCTGATTTATACCATCCTGCTTCTGCCGGTGACCTTCATCCCGGTTGCGACCGGATTGCTTGGTGTCATCTATGGCGCGACGGCGGCCCTGACCGGTCTGTGGTTCCTGCGCCATGCGGTTCGTGTTTTACGCAATGTCGAAGAACGCGCACCACACAAGATGTTTGGTTATTCTATCCTGTATCTTTTCGTCCTGTTCGGGGCGATGGTGGCAGATGTATTCCTGAATGGATTTATCGCATGAGTGAGAAGCCAAATCCCAACAAGGCCGAACTTGATGCGTTTCTTGCCAAGCGCAAGAAAAAGAACTGGGCGTTTCTTGCCATTCTGGGCGGGTTGGCCGTTTTGTTTTTCGCCATAACGATTTTGAAGATGAGCTAGGACGCCATGGCTGATCAGAAACATGCAGATACGATAAAGGCCCGCAACAAGCGTTTAATGCTTGGCTGTGTTGTTATTGTCGGCGGCATGGTTGGTCTTACCTATGCTTCTGTTCCTCTTTACGCGCTGTTTTGCCGGGTTACCGGTTTTGGAGGCACGACCCAGGTCGCACATGAAGCGCCGGCTGACGTGTCCGAGAAAACCATCAAAGTCCGGTTTAATGCGGATGTGAATTCCGGGCTGCATTGGCAGTTCAAACCCGACCAGCGCGAAATGACGGTTAAGCTTGGGCAGGATAATCTTGCCCATTATACGGCTGAAAATATGTCGGTTCACCCGATCACCGGGCAGGCCGTTTACAACGTAACACCGCTTAAGGCAGGGCAATATTTTAGCAAGATCGCATGTTTTTGTTTTGATGAGCAGACCCTTGAACCGGGACAGCGCGTCGACATGCCGGTCAGCTTCTATGTTGATCCAGCCATTGCTGAAGACATTAATACCCAAGACGTGAAGACAATAACCCTGTCCTACACTTTCTATAAGGCCGAGTCATCGGTCGAAGCGCCGGACGGGAACGAAGATCAGGGGGGCTGACAGAACGCAGTGAAGCGGTCTGTTGTCTCTGTTTAACAAATTGAAATTGAGTTTCTTTTGTAAGGATTGAGGGGGGCACGGAATGAGTGATCATGCTCAGAAACATCCATTCCATCTGGTAGACCCAAGCCCGTGGCCGCTGGTGGCGGCAACTGCGGCCGGTATGTTTACTGGTGGTATGGTTATGTTCATGCATTCGGATCGTACACCGGCTGATTTCTGGCTGGCGGCGCTTGGGATTGCAGGCATCCTGTTTGTGATGTTCCGCTGGTGGGGCAACGTGATCAGCGAGTCAAAGATTTACCATAACAAGGTCGTTCAGATCGGCCTGCGCTATGGCATGTCGCTGTTCATCGCATCCGAGGTGATGTTCTTTGTCGCCTTCTTCTGGGCCTTCTTCCACAACGCGTTTGTGATCTTTAGCCCCGGCGTGACCGAATGGCCGCCTGCTGGTGTCGAAGTTCTTGATCCGTGGGACTTGCCGTTCCTCAATACCCTGATCCTGCTTTTGTCGGGTTGTACCCTGACGTGGGCGCATCACGGCTGTCTTGAAGGCAAGAAGAAGGACCTGGTACAGGGGCTTGCCCTTACCGTGGGGCTTGGCATTATCTTCCTTGCCTTGCAGATGTACGAGTACAGCCACGCTGCATTTGGCTTTGCCGATAACATCTATTCTTCGACCTTCTATATGGCGACCGGTTTCCACGGCTTCCATGTGTTCGTCGGGACGGTGTTCCTTGCGGTATGCCTTGTGCGCGCGATGAAGGACGGCTTTGATGCCAAACAGCATTTCGGCCTGGAAGCTGCGGCATGGTATTGGCACTTTGTCGATGTCGTCTGGCTGTTCCTGTTCTTTGCCGTATACATCTGGGGCGGCGAATAAGCCGCGCCGACCCGACCATTAAACGGGTCCTGCAATATGGATGAGTATTATCCAAATCTTTCCCCCTTTCGCGCCGGGCTGGCATGTAAATGCCCCCGCTGCGGAAGGGGGAAACTTTTTGAAGGCTATTTGACCGTTCGTGCATCTTGTGATGTGTGCGGTCTTGACCTGCGTGGTCATGATGCGGGTGACGGCCCGGCCGTTTTCATTATTTTTATTCTTGGCTTTATCATCGTGCCTGTGGCGTTATGGGTTGAAATGACCTATCGACCGCCGCTTTGGCTGCATGCGGTGATGTGGGGCCCTACCATCATTGGTGTGACACTGGCCTTGCTTCGACCGTTAAAAGGTCTCATGGTCGCATTGCAATATCGCCATCGAACGACTTCCGAACAGGACTGATTTCACTTCATGCCCCTATTAAATACGCGCCCCAGTATGGCGATGAAAATTTGTGTCGGATTGTCTCTGGTCATTCTTATGGGACTGGGCAGCTGGCAGGTTGACCGGTTGTTCTGGAAGCAGAACCTGATTGAACAACGTGAAACGCAGGCAACCTTGCCGCCGATTGCCGTGCCTGTTGATGTTGAACTTGATCCTGCGATGGCATTTCGCGCCGCCTTTGCCGAGGGACATTTCCTAAATGATCAGGAAAAGTATCTGATGGCGCGGACCCTTCGGGGGAATGTCGGGTTTCAGCTGATCACACCGCTTGAACAGGAAGACGGACGGATCATTCTGGTTAATCGTGGTTGGGTGCCGACCGATAACCGCGATCCGGCAACCCGTCCGGAAAGTCTGATCGAAACACCTGTGCATGTAACGGGTGTCTTGCGTCTGCCAAGAGAAAAACATTGGGCGCAGCCGGAAAATGATGCGCTGGCAAACCAGTGGTTCTATGTCGACGTCGACCATATGGCAGAAGACAGTGGTGCGGATCTTGCCAGCCCGTATTATCTTGAGCTTGATGACAATCCGGTGCCCGGCGGTCTTCCGATTGGCGGGCAGGCAAAAGTGCAGTTGCCCAATAATCACCTGCAGTATGCCATCACGTGGTACAGCCTTGCGCTGTCGCTGATTGTGGTTTTTGTGATTTATCATCGACGCCCGGAAGACGACAAAGACACAACAGACCCCAAAGACGCGGCCTGATCCTCTGTGTCAGCATGCCGTTAGAATATAGCCGCCGAGAAGGATAAGACTGCTTATCTTTCCCGGCTGGCGGTATCGCCCCAAACATCATTTTGTGCCAGCGGTTGCCAAGTGCCGCCGCACAGGAGTCCGTGATGACCAAAGCCTATAAAACCCTCGAAACCCGTTTTCGCAGGATGAATGTACTGTCTGATATTGGCAGTATGTTGCATTGGGACATGGCGGCGATCATGCCAGATGGTGGGGCGGACGCGCGATCTGAACAGCTTGCGACCCTTGATGTCATGGAAAATGAGCTGATCAATGCGGCTGATCTTGGTGATCTGATCGAAGATGCGGGCAACGAGGGGCTTGATGAATGGCAGCTTGCCAACCTTGGCGAAATGAAACGCGCCTGGGTTCATGGCACAGCCGTTCCGGCCGAACTGGTCGAGAAAATGTCACTGGCGGAAACGCGGTGCGAAGTCGCATGGCGCAGTGCGCGGGCAGATAACGACTTTAAGGGGCTGCTGCCAAAATTACAGGAAGTGCTTGATCTGTCGATTGAGGCAGGTCACGCCAAGGCAGCGGCACTGGGGACCTCGGTCTATGATGCGTTGCTCGATCAATATGATCCGATGATGCGTTCAGACCGCATCGATAGCCTGTTTTCCGACCTTGAAGATTTCCTGCCGTCCTATACCGCCGAGGTCATTGAACGTCAGAAATCCGAAGATGCCCCTGTCGCCCCAACTGGTCCTTTCCCGGTTGAGATTCAAAACAGTGTCGGGCTGGATTTGATGAAGGCGGTCGGATTTGATTTCGACCATGGACGGCTTGATATTTCGCATCATCCGTTCTGTGGCGGTATTCCCGATGACGTCCGCATTACGACCCGGTATGACGAAAACGATTTTACATCGGCGATCATGGGCGTTTTGCATGAAACCGGCCATGCTATGTATGAGCGCGGATTGCCCTCTGATTGGCGCGGACAACTGGTGGGCAAGGCACGCGGCATGACCATGCATGAAAGCCAGTCTTTGCTGGTTGAAATGCAGGCCTGTCGATCCGAGGAATTCCTGACCTATGCGGGCCCAATGTTTGAAAAGGCGTTTGGCGGCAATGCAGATGCATGGGATGCGTCCAATTTGCATCGCCTTTACACCCGGGTTGAGCCCGGCCTTATTCGCGTTGATGCCGACGAGGTAACCTATCCTGCGCACGTCATTTTGCGGTATCGTTTGGAACGTGCCCTGATTGAAGGGGATATGAAGCTTGCGGATTTGCCGGGGGCGTGGAACGAGCTGATGCAGAAGCTTTTGGGGATCACACCACCCGATGACCGGAATGGCTGTTTGCAGGATATTCACTGGCCGTCCGGGGCATGGGGATATTTCCCGACCTATACGCTGGGTGCGATGGCCGCCGCACAGATTTTCGCCGCTGCCAAAGAAGCCTGCCCGGACATCCCCGGTGCCCTTGCGCAAGGAAACTTCGGTCCGTTGATGGGCTGGCTTGGCCAGAACATCCATAGCCAGGCGTCAAGCCGTTCAACTGATGATATTCTGGACGCGGCAACGGGAAAAGTTCTTGGTATTGATGCCTTTAAGTCGCATATAATTAATCGTTACGGTCAGTAACAGCGATTGAACCTGCGGGTTATGTCCATGTGTTGTATGCTTTGCTGACCAAGAGCAGCCTATATTCGATAGACCGGTTAGAATAGCTTTCCCCGTTCCGGTCTTTGATGCGTGTCCTCATATTACGAGGGTGCCAATATCATGGATGTGATCGCAAGATGGGAATAACCGACGGCAATAAGAAGGTTATGGATCGGCAAGTTTTTGCCATGGATCAGGTCATCTTTCGCGAAGGAAAGCATGGCAGTGCCGCCTTTGTTGTGCAGGAAGGCAAGGTCGAAATCTTTAAAACCATCAATGGGGATGAAGAAGTCGTTCTGGGCACGATCGAGGAGGGCGGCTTGTTCGGGGAGTTGGCCCTTGTCGATAATCAGCCGCGTATGGCATCGGCCCGTGCGACAGAGCGGACTGTACTGATTGCCATCAGCCGGCAAACCTTTGAAAAGAAAATGTCGTCGTCAGATCGCTTTATTCGGGCGATCTTGCGAATCCTGCTGGGCAATTATCGTGCGGTCGTCCGCCGAGCGGCAATTGCCGAGGCAAAGCTCAAGGAACATGGCATCTCAATCGAATGATTGACGATGATTTACGGGGCTTTGCGCATTAACACGCACAGCACGGCTGATCTGCTTGATTGCCCCTTGACTATACCCTAACTTCCCCTCACTAACTCAGGCGTTGGAGTGTATTTTTGCGTCAAGGATGCAAGGATACACGGAACTGGTAATTGCCCAATTCAGGAGCAGGTATAGTGCGCTATGTCAGTACGCGGGGAAGCGCCCCCGTTTTGCAGTTTGATGAAGTTCTTCTTGCAGGTCTGGCCCGTGACGGTGGTCTTTATGTCCCCGAAACCTGGCCAACTTTTTCCAAGGATGACATTCGTAGCCTGCGCACTCTGACATATGCCGAGGTTGCCTTTAAAGTGATCCAGCCGTTTGTCGCGGGCACTGTCGAGGACGACGCGCTTATGGCGATCCTTGAAGATACCTATAACGGGTTTGATCACGCGGCGGTCGCACCGCTGAAACAGCTTGGCGCGAACGACTGGGTGATGGAACTGTTCCACGGCCCGACACTGGCGTTCAAGGATTATGCGCTTCAGGTCGTTGGCCGGTTGTTTGACTATGTTCTGGCCAAACGCGGTGAACGCATTACGATTGTGGGTGCGACATCGGGCGATACCGGGTCTGCGGCCATTGAGGCCTGTCGTGATCGTGAAAACATCGACATCTTCATCCTGCATCCCAAAGGGCGCGTTTCGGAAGTCCAACGTCGCCAGATGACCACGGTCCTGTCGGACAATGTGCATAACCTTGCGGTTGAGGGATCGTTTGACGATTGTCAGGATCTGGTCAAGGCACTGTTTAATGATCACGGGTTCCGCGATGAGGTCGGGCTGTCGGCGGTGAACTCGATCAACTGGGCGCGGATCATGTGCCAGATCGCCTATTACTTCTGGGCGGGCGCGCAACTTGGGTCGCCGGACCGCGAGATTTCCTTCTCTGTGCCGTCGGGCAACTTTGGCAATGTGTATGCCGGTTATGCCGCGATGCAGATGGGGCTTCCGATCAAACAGTTTGTGGTTGGGGCCAACCGCAATGATATTCTTGCGCGCTTTTTCGAAAGTGGCGTGATGAAGATGGAAGGCGTTGAGCCGTCGCTCAGCCCGTCGATGGACATTCAGGTCAGTTCAAACTTTGAACGTTTGATGTTTGATCTGTATGACCGCGATGGTTTGGCCGTGGCCGAGATGCTGACCAAATTCCGTGAAACCGGCGTTATGGAAATGTCGCAGGGGCAGTTTGGCCGGGCACGCGAACATTTTGACGGTTATCGTCTTGATGACGCACAAACCCGTGCGGCGATCAAGGATGTGCTTGAGACCAGTGGTGAGTTGGTTGATCCGCATTCCGTGATCGGGATTGTTTCCGGGCGTGAATGCAACCGCGATAAATCCGTACCGATGGTGGCACTGGCAACAGCACATCCGGCGAAATTCCCGGATGCGGTTAAGCAGGCGTCGGGGATCTATCCGGACTTGCCACCGCGTCTTTCTGACCTATATGACCGACCAGAAAAAGTCGAACCGATGTCCAATGATGTTGCAACATTGATGGCGCATGTCCGTCGCAATCGGCGTGCGGCCTGAAAATCCAGTAGCATGGGGCATGATATGAAAAACAGGAGTACTGCTATATGACAGTCGAGCTTACCCAGCTTGACAATGGGATGATTGTCGCAACGGACCGCCTTGACCATGTTGAGTCAGTGGCCTTGGGAAGTTGGGTTGATGTTGGTGCGCGTCACGAGACGCCAGACATTAACGGCATCTCTCATATGCTTGAACATATGGCCTTTAAAGGCACCCGTCGTCGTTCTGCACTGCAGATTTCCGAGGAAATCGAGTCTGTCGGTGGACAGATGAATGCCTATACGTCGCGCGAAAACACCGCTTACTACTGTAAGGTCCTGCACGAAGATCAGGAACTGGCGATCGATGTGATTGCCGATATCCTTCAGCATTCCACCCTTGATGCCAAGGAACTGGAACGCGAACGTCAGGTGATCTTACAGGAAATCGGTCAGGCGAATGACACGCCAGACGACATCATTTTCGATCATTTTCAGGAAACTGCCCTGCCAAACCAGTCGCTTGGCCGGTCCATTCTTGGCAGTCCGGAAAATGTGTCGTCGCTGTCACGCGATCATTTGTTTGATTTCATGTCACGGCGCTATAGCCCGAAAAACATGGTGTTTTCGGCATCTGGCAAGGTTGAGCATCAACGTGTTGTCGATATGGTGGCCGAAAAGTTCGACAGCCTTCCGGCACATGAAGAACACGAGATCGAGCCGCTGAAATACGAAGGTGGCAGCCGGATCGAGAACCGTAAGCTTGAACAGGTGCATGTGATCATGGGCCTGCCGACGGTTTCCTATACGCATGACAGCTTTTTTGACCTGCAGGTGTTTAACACGCTTCTGGGTGGGGGCATGTCATCGCGCCTGTTCCAGGAAATCCGTGAAAAGCGTGGTTTGGTCTATTCGGTCTATAGTTTCTCATCGCATTACGTCGATGGCGGCCTGTTTTCGATCTATGCCGGGACCGGGGCCAATGACATTGGTGAACTGATGCCGGTGATGTGTGACGAACTGGTGCGCGCTACCGAAGACCTCAGCGAAGAAGAAGTCACACGTGCGCGTGCGCAGCTTAAGGCATCTGTGGTCATGGCGATGGAAAGCAATTCCGGTCGCTGTGAAACCTTGGCCCGTCAGATCCAGATTTTCGGTCGTCCGCAAAGTATGGAAGAAATCGTTGCCAAGGTCGATGCGGTTGATCTTGAAAGCGTGCGCCGTGCGGGTAAGGCCCTGCTTGAAGGTAAACCGACCATCACCGCCCTTGGTCCGGTCGATAAAATGCCGGAATACGATACGCTGACATCTCGTCTTCGCGGCTAGTCACATCGGAATTGATATTGAAGATAACGGCACTTGTCCTGACGGGCAGGTGCCGTTTCTTTTTGCTGCCCCGCGCCGGGTCGTGTATTCCGGTATGACCATGGCAACGGGATACCGAAATGATGCAATACGCGTTTGATATTGGCGGATCGAAAATTGAATTCGGTGTCTTTGATGATGCCGGGGACATCCTGTCGCACAGCAAAACGCCGACACCGGCCCACGACCGGAATGCATTCGTTGTGGCTGTTTCGGGGCTGATTGATGAAGCGGACCGCGAATTTGGCGAACGCCCGAACATCGGGATCAGTTTTGCCGGCGGGCTTGATCCGCAAACGGGTGCTGTGATTTCGGCCAATATCCCGGCGATCAAGGGCTGGTTGCTGGCGGTGGAGCTTTCGGCAATTCTTAAGCGTGACGTATTGGTGGCAAACGATGCCGATTGTTTTGCGTTGGCCGAAGCGCGAACCGGGGTGGCAAAGAATGCCCGAACGGTATTTGCCATCATCCTTGGGACCGGGGTTGGCGGCGGCATTGTCGTTGATGGGCATTTTATTGGCGGGCGCAGCGGCATTCGCGGCGAGTGGGGACATGGTAATGATGTCACCGGTGGGTTGATCCGCAATGGGTTGGCGCCGGTTGCCTGCGGCTGCGGCAATACCGGTTGTCTTGATGCCTGGGGCGGGGCGCGGGGACTGGAAAACATCCACGCACAAATCAGTGGCAACCGCACCACCAGTTTCGAGATTACCGATGCGTGGCGGACCGGCGACGATCATGCAACGCGCAGTCTTGAAATCTATTGCGATCTTGTTTCACGTGAGTTGGCCTTGATGGTCAATGTTCTTGATCCCGATTGCGTGCCGGTTGGGGGTGGGATCGCGTCAGAAGAAAGCCTGATTGCCAAAATCGATACCATGGTCCGTCAGCGCGTGCTGGGGCGCTATGATGCGCCGCTGGTTATTCCGGGCCGTTACAGCCGCGACGGGGGCCTTCGCGGGGCGGCAATGCTCCATGTGATCGCCAATGCGCAAGGCAGCCAATAGCATGCGTTCGACAAACAAGGAAAAACAGGTGCATGCGCCGTTGCTTGAAGTGTGTGTTGAAAGCTTCACCGATGCGATGCGCGCGGTCGAGGCCGGTGCAGACCGGATCGAATATTGTTCCGCACTGGCCCTTGGTGGGCTAACGCCAACACCGGGTGCGTTAGCACGGCTCAAAGATATTCCAGCACCTTGTATGGTTATGATCCGGCCACGGCCAGGCGGGTTTTGGTACGAGCCCGAAGACGTGGCGATCATGAAGCGCGAAATTGCGATTGCACGCGAAAGTGGGGTTGCGGGGGTGGTGTTTGGTGCCTGTGATCGCAATGCGCACCTTGATGTGTCGGTTCTTTCCGACTTGATGTCAGAATGTGCAGGTTTGCAAACCACCTTGCACCGCGTGTTTGACGAAGTTCCCGACCAGCGTGATGCCCTGGAGCAGGCGATTGAAATTGGCTTTGATCGTATTTTGACAAGTGGTGGGAAACCCGATGCAAAATCGGGTGCAAAACAGATCGCTGCGTTGATCAAGGATGCCGCCGGACGCATTGTCATATTGCCGGGGGCTGGCGTGAGTGCCGAAAATGCCACAGAAATCCTTGAAGTAACAGGTGCGACGGAGTTACACGCATCCTGTAAGACGGTGACGACGGAAATGCTAGATGATGGCCGAACGTGCGTGGATGTTGTGCGGGTTTCCACGTTGCGCAACGTCATGAATGGTCGCGCCGACGGTCGTCTGCGTTAGCCGTCCACCAAGTTTGTCATGGCGTCGATATAAAGCTATTCGCATTGAAATGTATTGGTTTATGCTATGGTATAGACAGTGCGAAAATTGTTAACAAAACATAGCCAGTACAGCGCATAAGATTTGCCTTCATGTAAGGCGCTTTCGGTGGAAACGGCATCTTAGTTTGGAGTGGAAATAGTCATGTCAACCGACACACATGCAGCCGGTCAGGTCGCTGCTGAACAAGCGCTTAGTCGGTTGCATCGTATCACGTCGTCTGGAGAGCTTGATTTTGAACAGCGTGTGGATGCGATATTGCATCTTGGCGCGGAGCATTTCGGGTTGCCGATTGCGATTTTCAGCAAGATCGACGATGAAACGTACGAAGTTCAACAGGCCATTCACCCCGAAGGTGCCCTTAAACCCGGTATGAGCTTTGAACTTGAGAATACCTATTGCAGTCATGTGGTTAAAGCCGATGACGTGCGCGGTTTTCACCATGTTGCCGACAGCGAAATTCAAACCCATCCCTGTTATAAAAACTTTGCACTCGAAGCGTATCTTGGCGCGCCGATCATTGCCGACGGGGTACGTTTTGGCACATTGAACTTTTCAAGCCCGGAGCCAACCCGACCATTCACCGGTCAGGACATCGAACTGGTACGGTTGTTCGCAGCCTGGGTTGGCAATGAAATCGCAAGACGTCGTGATCTTCGCGAACTTGAAGTCGCCCGCACCGAGCTTGAACGTTTGGCCACGACCGATCCGCTGACCGGTCTTTATAACCGTCGTTATATGGAAAATTGCCTGACCAAGGAACTCGAACGGGCTAAGCGATATGGTAAGTCGCTTATCATCGGATTGTTGGATTTCGATGACTTCAAAGAGCTCAATGACAATTACGGTCATACCACTGGTGATGCAGCACTCCGACTGTTTGCCAAGGTATCCTCGGACATGATGCGCGAAACCGACGTCATTGCGCGTTGGGGCGATGAAGAATTCCTGATCCTGATGCCGGAAACCGGTGCCGCCGGGGCGCTTAAATATCTTCAGCGTCTGAGTGACCGGGTGCGTGAAAGTGATTTTCAGGCAGAAGATGCCCGTGTTGAACTGACGATGAGCATTGGGTTGGGGATAGCCGAGGCCGACGATACGTTGGACAGTCTTGTTTCACGCGCCGATATTGCGATGTATGAGGCAAAACAGGCCGGACGTAACGTAACCAAGTTGCAAAATGATCGTTAGAAATTGCCGTTAACCGGCATCCTTGATTGTTTTTGCCAGAGTTTCCTGCGTAATCGGTTTGGCAAGGTAGCCATCAAATCCTGCTGAGATATAGCGTTCGCGTGCCTGTTCAAGTGCATCGGCGGTGACAACAATAATCCGCGCATTTTGGGATGGACCAGCCGACAGACGGATGGCATTCATCGCCTCTGTACCATCCATCACCGGCATCTGTGCGTCCATCAGGATCAGGTGGAAGGCGTTGTTGATCGCCATATCAACCGCCTCCTTGCCATTGGTGGCATAACTTACCTGATACTGGCTGGTGTCCAGAAAGGCGCCCAACACAATACGGTTGAGTTCCTTGTCATCGACGACAAGAACCTTGATCAGGTCGTCTGACACAGGTTCCGACTTGGATTGTGAATGCACAGCTTTATCCAACCCTGGACCAAACTCGTTAAGGTCAGGATCGGATTTAAGAGCGGTTTCCACAGGGGAGAAAGGTAAATCCACCCAAAAGGTTGCCCCTTTGCCCGGTGATGATGTGGCATCGATTTCGCCACCCATGGCGTTTGTCAGGCGTTTGGCAATTGCAAGCCCCAGTCCTGTGCCGCCAAATTGCCGTGTCGTGCTTTGATCGGCCTGGCTGAACGCTTCAAACAGGTATTGCTTCTTGTCGGGGGCGAAGCCAATGCCGGTGTCGGCAACTTCAAACCTTAAGACAACACGTTCGGCCCAGTTTTCGGATAAACGGTCACTGCGTTGCAGGGTGACGGTAACGGATCCTTCCTCGGTGAATTTAAGGGCGTTGCCGATAAAGTTTGTCAGGATCTGTCGCAATCTTGTCGGATCGCCCTGAATAAGCTGCGGGGTGTCTTCGGCAATTACGGTTTTTAACGACAATTTCTTTTCCGCTGCTGTGCTGCCGAAGCTGCCAACTGTGTCGTAGACAACGTCACGCGGGGAAAATGTGATGGTTTCAACGCCAAGGTGCCCCGCTTCGATTTTACTGAAATCAAGAACATCATTCAGGATAGCCATCAGCGATTTTGCCGACTCATTCACCAGCACGGCATACCGTTGCAGGTTGCCCGACATTTTACCCTTTGCCAGAAGGTCCGAAAGGCCAAGGATGCTGTTCATCGGGGTTCGGATTTCGTGGCTTACCGTTGCCAGAAATTCCGATTTTGCCTGACTGGCGGCGTTCGCGCGATTCCGTTCGTCAGCAAATTGATGCAGACTTGTGCGGATGACGGCGATCATTGGCCAAACGATTGCGAACATCACAACAAGGATGCTGGCAACCAACAAGAACCCCATGAAAAGCGAGACCTGCTGGCTGATCTTTAAGTGGTGTTCCGCATCCCGTTGATAAATTTGAACGGCTTTGTCGAGTTTGCTTAAAAGCGGTTTGAAGGCGGCTTTGCGAATGGCTTCGACATCGTCTGAAATCCCCGGCTGATTTTCCGTATGCGTGAGGACCCGGGTAGCAGCATCCAGAAAATCCCGAATTTCCATGTCCAGTGATGGGTTTCCATCAAAGTAATGCTGTCGAATTTCACCATATGGGGCGGCAAGACCAAGTTCTTCGCTGCCATGGGTGAGAGCCAGATGGGCGCGCCCCATCAGATCAATGGCGTCCGCCAAGGCTGATCGGATTTCGCTTTCTTCTGTTGCCGGGACCGAATCGTAGCGTGCCAGTGATTGGGTGAACCCGCTAATGCGCTGACTGAGCATGCGCTGGCGGCCGCTCATGTTGATTTGAAGGGCTGCCTCATTGCGGGTGTTTTGCGTGTAATATTCAACAAAGCCATCGCCAATGATCACGGCAAGCATCAAAACCGTGGCAACGATGATACGGCGACGAAAAGGGACAATTACGTCTCGCGGGCGCAGCAATAGGGGCCGGCCTGTCTGCGTATCTTGTTCCCCGTTTGTCATTCGGTTTTCCTGGAAAATATCGATTTTGCGCAAAGGCTTAAGGCTCACGCGGGTTGCATGAGGTGACAGATCAAGTCGGTAAGATGTTAAACGCTACAGTGTTGATATGGGGCCTGTCACGCGCATTTCGATACTTTGTGCGCAGGTGCTCGGCCAACAGACAAAAAGAAAACCGCTTTGAGGAAAACCTCAAAGCGGTTTGTCTTGGCTGGGGCGGTAGGAGCCTAAATCGAATAGGCCTCAATCCATTGAGTATGTTGATTTTATTGACTTTAAAAGGCCCCGTGTACTAGAAACGTGTACTACCAACGTGTACTACCGGGACCCAAAAATGGCAGATACGACCTACCTGAAGAAGCGCCGTCAGACATGGTATTTCGCCATGAAAATTCCGGCTGATGTACGCCATGCTTTTGATGAAAAATCAGAGGTTGTTAAGTCTCTGGGGACACGTGATCTAACCAAGGCGCAGAGTGCGCGGTGGGCGTTAGTCAATGAATATAAAGCCCGAATTGATGTGGTGCGTGGTCATCGTGAGCTAACCCCTGCCGAGATCGAAGAACGAGCCAACGAAGAATTTGACCGTACACTTCGAGAAATGGATGAGTATCGACAGGATGAGTATGCCTGTGATGTTCTCATGGGTTATGAAATAGATAGAATTGAAACAAGGCGGCTCAGTGATCTTGAATACGCCCTTTCTTTTGCACGTATTAAAGCCGCCAATGGGCGGATTGCGGCACTGAACGGTAAAATCTTTGAGCGCCCGTTGATCTTTGGTCGTTCCGCAATCGATCCCTTGACCTTGAGGCCGGTAACCGCTGCGAAGAACAAAACCAAAGGGGCTTCATTCAAGGATATAGCTGCACGGTATCTTGAAGAAATACAACGTGACAGTGCTGCGAGGATTACAGCGCAAACACAAGGGCAATACGAGGCAGTATTCCGTCTGTTTGATCAGTGGGCGGATGGCCCGGAGCTGGATGACATTGATCGTGCTAAGGCTTCCAAGTTCCTCACCCTTGTTAGTGGTCTCGATCCGCATTGGGGACGCAGCTCCAAGACGAAGGAACGTTCCTTCAGCGAGATCATGGAGCTGTATGGTAATCACGAGGTTGGCCTGAGCAACCGCACAATCAACCGTTTTTCGATGGCGTTGGGGCTTGTTTGGAAGTGGGCTAAGCGTGTCGGGGAGTTCAATGGCGACAACCCATGGGAAGGGCAGCAAAGACGTGAAGGAGAGCGGCGCAAGGTTGGCAAGCTTCCGTTTACTTCGGACGAGCTGAAGTTGTTGCTGCGGGACAAGCCAGAAGTGGCTCCCGAGAAGCCAAACTATGAGACGACGTTGCGTTGGGTGTGCTGGATTGCGGCCTACAGTGGTATGCGGCTGAATGAAATCTGTAACCGGACCATTGCCGACATCAAGCAAAGGGACGGCATCTGGTGTTTTGACATCACGAACGCCAAGACAGAAGCAGGTGATCGTCTGGTGCCAATCCATAGTCATCTGATTGAGTTGGGCTTTATCGACTATTTGAAGCGTCAGGAAGGCGACTGGTTGTTTCCAGCGCTCAAGCCCGGTGGACCGGACCAGAAGCGTTCTTGGTACCTTTCCAAGACCTTCACGACCTATCGTCGCAAGCTTGGCGTGACGCGTATAAACCGGGATAACAACCGCGATAGGGTCGATTTCCATTCATTCCGACGCAGTGTCATTCAGGTGTTGGAACGTGCAAGGCTACCACAAACAGAAGTGGCGCAGGTTGTCGGGCATGAGAAGGCAGGTATCACCTTTGGCACCTATAACCCGGATGGGTTGGAGGTCGGAACGCTCAGGGATGTGATTGAAGCCATTCGCTATCCTGCGTTGGATAGCAGCAGGTCAGGCTCCAGCGTCGCCGCTTAATGATGTTCAATCTGAGTTGATTGATGGTCCGTGAATGTAGGAGTGCGGAAAACGAACAGATAGATAGAAACAGGCAGGGAGAAAGAAGACCCCGCCAAAGAGTGGCTTGGCGAGGTCGTGTTTGAGTTGTTGCCCGGCATTCGTACAGGCAAGTTCAGCAGGCTAGTTTGTGTTTTGAGGTGTTTACACTTTCTGTAATAGGAGAAAGCACCAAAAGTAGGTCTTGAGGGTCAGCTTTGGAAAGCTTGAAGCATCTCGTTGATCTGATCGTCAATCGGCCAGATCAATTTGTGGTCAAGCCGAGCGCCCCGCTTCTTATGGCGGAATGCGAGTTGGCTATCTCTTCTTGTCTGATAGCGATGTGCGAGTGCACGACTGATGCCTAGGCCCTTACTAATGTCAGCCACTGGCAGTTTTGGAAAATGATCCATAAGCCAACGTACTTTGCCTTCGAGATCGAGTTTCTCCCTTATTTTTTGTTCATATGAGATCATGGCCTGAATTGCTGTCCGGGTTTCCGGCTTAATATCAGTGGTTCTTGATTGAACCGCTAGCTCGTCTGTGACCCAATCTAAGGCGGCAGGGGAGAGCACATCAAACGGTCCGTGTTTGCCGAGTATGCGGTACCCGAGGCCTCTCTCCTTGGCTTCTGGTTTGAGGCGATGGCGGTAATCTTTTGCAACAGCATCGTATTCTTTTTGGCAGATGCCAAGATTGAGCAGAAGGCGGATGAGAGATGATCGTCTGATCTTTAGCTTGTTTGCGGCCTCAGTGAATGTGAGATGTTCCCCAAGTTTGATTTCAAAGACTTCTCCCGTTTGTTGGTCGGTGATCTTACGAGTGTATTGCATCGCTTGATTTAGCCGATCATGCAGCTAACCGAATAAGCTCCTGCAATTTTGGCTGGGTACGCATCTGAACGTAGCTGCCACAGTAAAGGTCAATGACGTCTTCGGCATTCAATGTGCTGTGCTCATGAAGCTCTTCGGCAAACAGGTACGTGATACCCATGAAGGAGTTAGAGTCTGTTATGAATTTGAAAAGGTGATGAATTTCGTCATTCAGCATTCCTTCCGCAAACTCCTTCCTCTTGCTGTGCTCCTTGCAATAGCGGGTCAGTGATCCTTTAAGGTGACCATGAACACCCTCCGGGTAGTTGCCTTGGTGAATAGCCTCGACTGTCTTTTGGGGCTCGAACCTCAGGAGGTCTTTGAGCTGATCAGGTACTCTTGGCGAGACAAGTTCGTAACAAAGATTAAGAGCTTTCTCGTATCGGTGGATGTCGTCGGTCAAGAACAGGTTCTTCTCACCCCGTCCTTCGTGGATTGCGCGGGCAACAGAACCGCTCAGAGTGATCCAAACATTGTCCTGCCAGTATTTTGTGGGGAGATGAATGAGGTCACCGTTGGTCTCTGATGTTGGTGTGTTTTGGCTTAACTGGACCTTTAGAACCGGTACCTTCTTCGTGAGGCACATCGTTGCTTGAGCTGCAATAGAAACGGCGTTTGCGTAATTGTGGTCGGTCATTGGTTTACTTTCGTTCAATGCCGAAACTGTCTCGGCCAGAAATAAGAAATGCCCCGTCTGATCTGACAGGGCCTGCTTGGGTTTTGATGGTGGGTGTACGGTCAAACGTGCTTGGAATGGCTTACGGGAATGAGCCGGAACAAGGCCGTTTCCCCTCATCTATGGGGCATTTAATTCTACGTAGTTGATTCTGAATGATATTATCTTGGTGCGGGCAAGGAAGGCCTAGGCGGCGGTCTTCTTTGTTAATAACGCCTTCTTGGCTTTTGCTTGAGCAAGCCGCGCTTGTTTGGTGGCTTCTAGATCAACCAGTTCATTCTCGGCATGGCCTGATTGTTTGCTTACCCAGTGCCATGTGACTTCGTGTTGTTCGCAGAGCTGTTCTAGCTCTTGCCAAAGCTCCGCATTCTTGACAGGCTTGCTGCCTGACGGATTGTGAGACCAGTTCTTTGCCTTCCAGCTTTTGATGTATATGGTCATCCCTTCGACGATGTATTTGCAGTCAGTTGTGACCACAATACGGGAAGGCTTCTTGATTGCGCTGAGCCCGAAAATGGCTGCATGAAGCTCCAGACGGTTGTTCGTCGAGCGCCTCAGGTTTCCTCCGAGAAGTTTTTCTTTACCGGGTTTACGAAGAATGCAGGCCCAGCCGCCGGGTCCGGGGTTGCGAGGGCAAGCGCCGCTGGTAAAAAGTTCTATTTCATCTTTCATCTTTGCGTCTTTTATCTGGTGGAAGTGGCATATAAAAAGCCCCCGAAAGCCGATTAAGGCTCGGAGGCTTGGTGGATGATGATTTGGATTGAGGACTGGTGGACCTATACAAGGTCAGTGCCCATAGAGCTTGGCTACAGAGAGTTGGTTATTTGGTGTGCGCTGACTTTTGAGCACTTCCTCCATCCAAGAAGGTACCTAATTATCCGATACCTCTTATCTCTTAGGTGCAACCTAATATACTAATGGTTGATTACTGCTTTGGGAAATATTGTTAAAGCGCGTCCCTGATCCGCATGATGGTTTGGCGCGATATTCCATGTTTTCGTGCGATTGCCGACACTGATTTCCCGTCGCTTAGAAGCTGTCGGATGTTCTGGCGCGTCTCGTTATCTGTGACACTTGGGCGACCAAGCGTTTTGCCTTGGCTTCGGGCGCGTGATAATCCAGCCTGTGTGCGCTCTATGAGAATGTCACGTTCCATTTCAGCAACGGCAGAAAGCGTCGAAAGAACGAGTTTTCCGGCTGACGATGTCAGGTCGAGTTCTCCTAGCTGTAAAACAAGGACCCTACAGCCCAATTGCTCAAGGCCCCGGACTGTCTGCAAAATGTCTGCGGCATCTCGGCCAAGCCGATCTAGTTTGGAAACGATCAGCCGTTTCTCGCCCTTCATCCTTTGCACAGTATCAAGAAGTTTTGAGAACTCAGGTCGCTTGGCTGTTGGAACCTTCCCGCTAATTACATCCTGATAAATCGTATCCGGCGAATAACCGCGATCCTCAATCTCTTTGATTTGGTTCTCAGTTGTCTGGGCAGCGGTGGAGACACGAGCATAGGCAAAGGTGTGCATATCAGGACATCCTGCATGTTCAAAAAGGGTGTCCTTAAAATGGATGTGTCCAAAATAATGTCAATACCTTTTTGGACATTCTTTGAGGCGAGTGATTTCACCTGTCCGTAAACGGTCGTTTTTGGACATGCCTTAAGTGATATCGTGATTCTGTTTGTGAGCGCAGTTGAATGGCAACGAAGAGAATCAGGCAATGGCGACCGCTTATATGCAAGTCCCTGCTGTTGATCTTGATGGACAATACGGATGTTAGTGAAGAAGACCCCAGCCGGGGGGGATTTTGCTCAGGGCATATACAATGATACCCGCTGAGATTTTTCCGTCAAAATTATACTGGGATTAGGCTGTCTATCAGCAACGTCCAATGTCGATCATTGGCGCAGTTGCAGTGTAAACTTCCTATTGCGTTCAGCTTGTCTCAACCTTGTTAATAGCCAACAAATGTTCACTCTGATCAAGCCAAGCTTTTCGAGCTTGATAGTCTGGAATTAATGAGCCAACCAAGTTCCAGAAAGGCTTGTCGTGATTGCGGTGGCGAAGGTGACAAAGTTCATGGACCACCGCGTATTCAAGGACTGTCTTCGGGGCGAAAATCAGGTGCCAGTTGATATTGATAATCCTGTCATTGCCGCAACTGCCCCATAGGTGCTTCTGATCCTTGATGCGATATGCCTTGGGCTTCAGGTCGTTCTTTGGCCCATAGCGACGAATGAATTCCCCAACATCCTGTCGCAACCTCTTCTTGAGCCATAGCTGCAAGGCATCCTCGATCAGCATGTCCTGTGAATGCGGGGAGGCAGAAGTGGGATATTCGATATACAGGCCATTCCGGTATGAAACGTGCACCAGCGTATCATCCGTTGATCCAACCTTGAGCCGCGTCATGCGCCCCCGGAACGGTATCTTTGCCCCACTGACAAACCGGGACAGCGAAGGCGATCTGTCGGCTGCTTCGCGCATCTTGCGGGTCTGTTCAAAAATCCACTGCCGACGCCTCTGAACAGCATTGTTGATCTGCTCGTCCGTTGCCGTGGGGGGAACAACAACTTCCACCAGTTCCGGCGTCACGGTGATCCTTGCCTTCTCGCAAGTGCCAACGCGCTTTAGCTCATATGGAATGTCAGTATTGCCGATTGTCAGGACAGGCATGATCGTCACTTCGCAAAAGCCTTGAGGGCAAATTCCTCAACTTCCTCGGACACAAGCTTCAGGTTCCCAAAGCTCGACTCATGGAGCTTCTGGCGGACTTCTTGACGTAGATTCTTTCTAAGCTCGGTTTTCTCATGCCACATGGGTGGCGTGTCCTCATATATGCCTTCAAGCGATACAGCGATTTCTGCCAAGTTATCCGATGACATTTCTTCGGGTTGATAGGTTTCAAGAACCTTCATAATGCCATACGCCTCGGGCGACATATCACTGCCCTCATGGGCCTTGGCCTCTGCCTCCAAATCTTTGGCAAGATCCTCTGCCATCCTGAGCTTATCTGCCCAAGACAACTGTGCGCCGTCCATCTTCTCCAGCAATTCTTTGAGGCGCTGGGAAAACTTTCCATACTGGTGCGGGTTTTCATCCAGCCTTTCGTAGACGGTTTTGCGTAGCTCTGTGCCCTTTCGGATCGCGGCCGTTTGAAGGTCCCTTTCCGGTTTGCCGTCCATGTCAAAATCTTGCCAGAAGTCCGGGTCTGTGATCGACCGAAGCTTGACGGTTACGCTCAAACCCGTCGCATCAAGGTGCTCTTCAAGCATCTCGCGGATTTTCTTGCTGTATTCCTTCTGATCGAACGCTTCTTTTTTCTCGAAGACCTGTGTGGCGTATCGCAGGAAGCTCGCGACCCATTTCAGGTCCTTGGTGTAGTCCAGAACGGACTTATCCGGGCTAAGTGCCGCGTAGATGGAAATGAACTCTCGGGCGACTGTGCGATAAGCGAACCATTGGTCCTCGGTCTTCAGGATATCAACAAAGGCGTCATATTCGGCCTTCAGGTCCGTCGTGCCGCGCTTCAATCCCTGCATCATCTTCATGACGGCGGCATGGGCTGCTTTAAGTTGGGAGCGAAGGTTGTCCAGGTCCACCATCGCGTTCTTAACATCATCAGACCGATACGATGAAAGAGCCTGATCAAGGTTCTGGGAAACGCCAATATAATCGACAATCAGACCATTTTTCTTATTGGCATCAGCAACCCGGTTGGTCCGTGCAATCGCCTGAAGAAGCGTATGCTCCTTAAGCGGTTTATCAAGATACATGACCGATTCAATCGGTGCATCAAACCCCGTTAACAGCTTGTCACAGACGATCAGGAAATCAGGGGTCGCGCCCTTCTTACCAAACGCCTGTTTGACCAATTTTTCAGCTTCACGATCAATGTAATGCGCCATCAATCCTTTGCGCAGATCTGCAATGTGATCATCTTCGGATGGCTTGTCGTCTTCTTGCGACCGCGAATAGACACAGGCGGATTTGACCGCCGCTGCTTTCTCGGCGTCGTCCAGCGACATTCCCTGCTTGATCAGATCATCCGCGATAACCGCATCCAAGGCGTGTTTATAAAGAATCACCGCTTCGCGATCTATTGCGACGATTTGCGCCTTGTAGCCATCCGGGGCAGCGTATTCCTTGAAATGGGTCCAGATGTCATAGGCAATAAGATCAATGCGTCTGGGGTGCTTCACCAGATCAGCAAAGGTGACACCGCGCTTCTTGAGTTCTTCAAGCTTGTCATCAGGCAGATCGGCAAACCACTGATCAAACAGAATGTCGATCTTGGCTTCATCAATGTGCCAGTCCGTCTTGCGCCCGGCGTAATAGATCGGAACAGTTGCCCCATCGGCCACAGCATCGTCAATGCCGTATTTGTCGAGATACCCCTCACCAACGATCCCAAAGTTCTTGTAGGTATCTTGGTCAGATTTCTTGATCGGGGTTCCGGTAAAGCCAAAGAACCGCGCTTCAGGCATGGTCGCACGAAGATACGCGCCAAGGTCCTTTTCCTGTGTGCGGTGGCATTCATCCACCATGACGATCCAGTTTTGGGAATTGGCGATGGGCGATTTTGACCCTTGGAACTTGAAAATTGTGGACAGGGCCGTGATGCCGTCAATGCCACTGCCGATCAGTGCGTGAAGATCAGCAACCGAACCAACACTGACAGGGTTTGGCAACCCACAGGCCTTGAATGTCCCGCTGATCTGATCATCCAGATCAATACGATCCGTCAGCACCATCAGGTTGGGGTTTGCCAGTTCGGGGGATGCTTCGGTCAGATGGGTTTTCAGTTTCAAGGCCGCAAAGACCATCGTCAGGGACTTGCCAGATCCTTGGGTATGCCAGACCAGCCCCTTGCGGTGTTTGCCCTCGACAACCCTGTTGACGATCTTGTTGACCGCCCGGAACTGCTGATACCGGCAAATCTTCTTGATCTTCCCGACTTCGGCTTTCTCAAACACGATAAAATGGGCGATCAAGTCCAATAGGCGGGAAGGCTCCAACAGGCTCCAAAGGCCCTTTTCAAGCTCGTTGGAGAAATCACCTGCCAAGCGCGGCCAAGGATCACCCCATGAACCATAGAATTTGGACGGGCTTCCAGTGGTGCCATACAGGCAATTGGTGCCATCGGTTAGAATGTTAAAGCAGTTGGAAAAGAACAGCCGTGGGATATCGCGTTCATACTGCTTGATTTGATCGAATGCCTCACCGGTCTTGTCCTTGGCATTGATTGGTGACTTGGCCTCGATCACCACCACAGGGATGCCGTTGATATAAACCACGACATCGGGAATGCGGGATTTCTCGGCCTTCACATAAAGCTGATTGGTGACAGTGAACGTGTTGTTTTCGGGCTTAAGAAAATCAATGAGTTTGATGGTCTTGTGTTCGGTCTGCCCCTGTACCTTGCGGCTATAGTTTCCGCGCAATATGCCCAGCCATTCCTCGTTGTCATTCTTGCTGATCAGATCGACATAAGCAGCTTGGGCATCCTCATCAGACAGGCAATTCAAACGCTTGATGGCATCGACCAGATGAGGGCGGAAGAGAACTTGGTTTTCGCCATCGCGTAGGGCTTCCTGTTCCGCCTTGGTCACAGCGGTATAGCCCATGTCCCTTAAAGCTTGGATCGTTGGCTTTTCTGCCAGTTGCCACTCACTGCCCATTGTCACCGCCGGATGGTATTGCGCCAATGTACGTCAAAAAGTCCTTACCTATTTCAGTAATCAGGTAGTGGTGCGACCTTGGCTGCATTTCGACGCTAGCCTTCATCTGGTCTATCTCCAATAGACCAAAAGAAGAAAGGTGCCTACGCATGATTTCGTTTAGCCTTGACCCTCTCTGTGCTTCTTCTCGACCAGTATGATCAGTTATGTCGTCAACAGCGTGACCCGGTTGCACCACATTCCGGTTTGCCTCGTGAAACCTTGCACCTTGCTCGTTTCCAACGGTTGGGGAGTTCGCTGGATGATACTCTGCCAAGAGAATTATCTGGCGGTCATCAAGTTGTTCCAGAATACGCATGAAATGCCGCGTTTCTTGTTGTTCAAGACCTGTCTCTTGAAGTCCTTTTGCAACCAATTCCGCGATGTACTTTTTACGATCATCGCTTAAGGCACGGGCTGATTGCCATAACCCTTCTTCGAACAGGTCAAGTCCAACAGGTTCTTCCAAGGCGGGCTTAAGTTGAAGTTCATCAACTTGTTTTTGGAGATAACGAAGATATGTTTCGACGCGCTCTAGGCGAATATTGGGGATGCTCTTGTTCAGAACGGTTTGAATCGTAGGCCCAACAACTGGGATAGCGCCAAAACCGCTGGCGACAATCTCAAGCGCGATCGTTTCTGGAGTATCGCCAAGTGGCGGGTGCTTCTTTTCTTCAGACATATCTAGATCGCTACCCGCTTTTTGCCGGTGAGAAGATCGGCCATTAGGCCCGCTTTTAAGTTTTCTAGTTCAGCTAAGCTCTCTTCATTTGCCGCCAAGGTTTCAAAACAGTTTTGAACCAGAGCAGCCAAATCAGGCTGTTCGGTTAAAGGAGGAACAGGAAGAAGAAAATCTTTAATGACTTTGACGGTCAACTGCGGCTGAGCACTTCCAAATGCAAGATGTTCAATCTGTTGGCGAACAATTGGTGAGTTGAGCAAAAGGTATAGAAAATCAGTGGAGAGACAGTTGCCGTTGTTCCTTAGGATCACCATCCCGGAGTTTATTCGGACTACATCGTAGGGGACTGAAGGATCATAATATCCAATGTTTCCAACCGTACCCCGCGTTGTAAGAACGATATCTTCTCTCGACAGCGCCCCCTTTCGAAGAAGTCTATGGCATTCTTCTCCGATAAACTGGTTATTCACCCACTTGAAACCGTCTTTGGTGATGTTTTTGGCGCTTAAAAATAGACAATAACCTTCATCCGCGAAATCAGCGGCCTTTGGGTATGCCTTGCCTCGGTCTCCGTCAATTACAGAGATACCACTGTCACTCAATTTTAGTATTTCCCAACTCTCAGGAATCTCCCCCAGCTCGGTTTGTTTGAACTTGGTGTGGCCGATGCCTTTGGTGAGCAGGGTTTGAAGCAGTCCTTTTTTGACCTGTTTGGTTTGGTCAATGACGGCTTTGGTCGCGGCAATGGCCTCATCCGCGCTGCTCAGAACTTCCGCGATTTTCTTCTGTTCGGAGAGTGGGGGAAGAGGAGTAGGAACACCGAAATAATCCTTTGTGGTGATCCCTGTCAGGGCTGTTTGCGTCGCAACCGCCATTAAATATTTCCGAGCTTTCGGGCCGCCGAGAAAATAGTGAGCAAATGGAGGATAAAGCCGCGACTGATCAACTTTGAACCGTCTTGTGTGCCAAGCGAATGCCGTTCCCTCGCCAGACTGCTGAACATAAACAGACTTGGCTATTCCCTCGCGAACCAGTGAAGATTCACCATAAAGAATATCCCCCTCATCTAAGGTATTTTCAGTCAACTCTTCTTGAGAGAGTGGAACACGCCGAAACTCCTGTCCAGAAACCGCCGTAGTAGAATACAAATCGGATACACCGATTATATTGGCCCCCTCACCGTAGAGATTTGCTTTTTTGTATATTCCTGAATCGTGATACAGAACGACATCGCTTAAAGGAACTACAGACCAATCATTTGGATAGCCATTTCCATACTCAAGAATCTTCATAGCCAAGCTCCTTTAGGAAACCCATCATCTTGGCTTCGGCTTCATCACGCTGCTGACGCAGGGCATTCAGTTTGACCACTTCTGCTGCCACATCAGTCTCAGCCTCGTCCTCATCAGTGCTGACATAGCGGGAAATGTTAAGGTTATGGTCGTTGTCGCGGATTTCATCCAAGGCTACCACGCGGGCAAACCTGTCTTCGTCGTTGAAGAGAGTAAAAGCATCAGAAAAATGCTTCACATTGGCGTCTGATAGATGGTTCTGGGCTTTGCCTTCGACGAGTTCCTGAGTGCCGTTGATCACCAGAACCTTGCCCTTGCGCTCTGCGGGTTTGTTCCTGCGAATGATCAGGATACAGGCCGGAATGCCCGCACCATAAAACAGGTTCGGTCCCAGTCCGATCACCGCGTCAATCAGGTCATCTTCCAGAAGTCCTTTGCGGATTTTGCCCTCTGCCCCGCCCCGGAACAGGATGCCGTGCGGAAGAACCACACCCAACATGCCGTCTTCCTTAAGGCTGGCGAGCATGTGCTGAACAAACGCCAGATCACCATAGGATTGCGGGGGGCAGCCATAGGTGTCGCGCCCGAACTTGTCCCCGGTTGACCAAACATCATGTCCCCAATTTTTCAGCGAGAACGGCGGATTGGCAAGGACACGATCAAAGGTGCGAATGGCCTTTGTGCCATCCCCAACCAGATGTTTAGGATCAAGCAAGGTATCACCACGTTCGACAAAGGCATCATCAATGTCATGCAGGAACAGGTTCATGGAGCAGATCGCCCATGTGTTCAGGTTCTTTTCCTGCCCATAGAGCGACAATGAACGCGGGTTTTTGCCCTGACGTTCAAGGTGATGGAAGCATTCCAGAAGCATCCCGCCAGAGCCACAGGTGGGGTCATAGACGGACATGCCCTCATCAGGCTTCAGGCATTCGACAATCAACCGCACGACCATCTTGGGGGTATAGAACTCGCCCCCTTTCTTGCCCGCATCATCGGCAAACTGGGCGATCAGATATTCATAGGCATTGCCAAGGACATCGGCTTCGACATCGGCATTGCGAAAGCGGTGCTTTTCAAAGTGCTGAAGAAGGCGTTCAAGGGTGGCGTCGGGAAAGCGTTGCTTGTTGTTGAAGTCGACATCCTGAAATACCCCGCGAAGGCGGTGGTTGGCGTCTTCAATGGCATGGAAGGCCGCGTTCAGATGTTCGCCAATGTTCGTTGTGTGTTTGCGGATATCTTTCCAGAAATTGCCTTCGGGGATGTGGAAACGGTGTTCGTCGGGGTCAGCCGCCAGTTCCTCGTCACCATATTGGTTCAGCTTACGCTCGTATTCTTCTTCCCAGACGTCACATAGACGGCGATAAAACAGAAGACCGAAGATGTAATGCTTGAAATCCCCTGAATCGATGGACCCACGAAGAATGTTCGCCGTCCCCCACAGGTGTGATTCAAGTTCTTGAAGCGTCAACTGAGACATGAAACTGGTGTTTCCCCTGCAACTTTAGGCACGTTGAATGTTAGAGGAAGCACCATAAAGGAATGCGATTTTTTGGCAATCGGTCTGGTGGGGATTGTCGCCATAAGCTTCCGCATTGTGGGACAGACATGCTGCTACGCCTGTATTTGGCAGGAGATGGTGGCGTCGGTGCAAAGGCGATTAATTGGCACACGCGAATCTGCTTGGCCCTTGGTGGCGCTGTGTTTGCTGAATAGGTGGTTCGGGAGGGGCGGTTTGATGTGCCATTGTGGACACCAAACGTGTACCACCAACGTGTACTACCCCGCACTATGGCAGGGTAGTAACTCGTTGATTTTACTGAGAAAATCACAGTTGGCTGGGGCGGTAGGATTCGAACCTACGGTACACGATACCAAAAACCGATGCCTTACCACTTGGCCACGCCCCATCAGCGTGTGTGGCGCGGAAAATAGCGTTCCCGTCGCCAGAGCGCAACCCTCTATTTGAAGGTTTTTTTATCTATATCTCAGTCTGGAAAGGATGCGCCGATATTTGACAAAATCTGGGACTGTTCACAACGGATTTCGGTGGGAACAATCCACCAGTTTTCGTGCTGCGACGCGATGGCGTTTGCCGCCTTTTCTGCCTGTGTAGCGGTGTCATAAATGGCAAAGCAGGTTGCCCCCGATCCTGACATGCGCGCCAGTAAACAGCCTTCTTCGCGTGCCATGGCATTTAAGACATCACAGATGTCAGGCAGGATTGATGTCGCGGCAAGTGTGAGGTCATTTCCGCATTCCTGAAGATCCGCCGCAAGGGCGGCACCACTTTCATAACGCGTGTGAATGTTCCACAGGCCTTCGTCACTAAATCCGTCTTCCTCGCGTGCTTTGAAAATAGCCGGTGTTGAAACGGGCTTTCCCGGATTGATCAGGACAATCGGCAAGGGGGGTAAATCTGGAAGTTCGGTCAGTTTTTCGCCAATCCCCGACATCAGGGTCGCTTTGCCATGAAGACAAACTGGAACATCCGCACCAAGCGATAAGGCAATCGCAGAAAGCCGGTCGCCATCCAGATCAAGGTTCCACATCTCATACAGAAGGCGTATGGCTGCGGCCGCATCGGCAGAGCCCCCACCGATGCCAGATGCAACAGGCAGGCGTTTATCAAGGATCAAATCCGCACCAAGTTCGGTATTGGCTTCTTCCTGTAAAAGACGTGCAGCCCTAACGACAAGGTTGTCATTGGTGTGGTCGTTTGAAAGGGCGTCAGCCATCGGGCCAGTGACGGCAAGGGTAATCTTGCCGTCATTACGAAGCTCACCGCTTACAACGTCCCCTGTGGCTGTAAAGCAGACGAGGCTTTCCAGAAGGTGGTAGCCGTCGTCTCTTTTGCCGGTGACATGCAGGAACAGATTGATCTTGGCTGGAGCCTGCTGGCTATAGGTCGCGGACATCGGGTGTTTCTTCCCAAACGGTCAGTTTACGACAATCGGGTCTGTGCTTGGCACCTGGCCGTTGAGCTTGGCTTCTACTGTGGTGCGCAGTTCTTCTGTCGGGTTGAAAGACAGCGCACGATGCCATTGGAAGCGGGCCTCGTGATAGCGTCCTGTCTGCCAGTAGGCGTCGCCAAGGTGATCATTGATGGTCGGATCATCGGGTTTAAGTTCGACTGCTTTTTCGAGTTGCGTCACTGCATCATCAAAGCGGCCAAGTTTATAGTAAACCCAGCCGAGGCTATCGACGATGTAGCCGTCATCAGGCTGCAATTCGACCGCGCGTTTGAGCATGTCTTCGGCCTGATCGAAATTCATGCCCATATCAACCCAGCTATAGCCGAGATAATTCAAAACGTATGGCTGTTCGGGTTCAAGTTCGAGCGCTAGCAGGAAATCATACTCCGCCTTTTTCCAGAAGCCTGCACGTTCATGTGCGATGCCGCGACGATACAACAGGCGCCAGCCGACCTGACTGTCACCACCAAGTCGTGCAATTGCCTTGTCATAGGCGCTAGCCGCCCCGGCAAAGTCCTGTTGAATGCGCAGGATATCGCCAAGCTGAATAAGGGCGTCCGGGCGGCTGTCGCGTTCATTGACCATGTTCTTAAGCAGATCGACAGCCTTATCGGCCTGACCAATCTGTTCGAGGCTGGACGCGATACGCAGTTTTGCGTTCCAGCTGTGCGGGGATGTATCGGGGATTGAGCCATAGACCGAAACGGCGGCGTCAAAGCGTCCCTGAATTTCCATGACCTCACCGACGAGCAAACGGGTGATGTCATCCCCCGGTCGCAACGACAGGGAATAGCGTGCCAGCAAAAGCGATGGATCAACGGCATTTTCCTGACTGAGCAGGGTTGCAATATCCAAGTAAGCTTCTGCCAGACCCGATGCCGGTGTCAAAACGGTCGCAAGCGGTGGGTCACCGCGTTCGAGACGTTTGAGGTGGTAGGGCATCGCCAGCGATTGTGGATGACGATCCATATAACTTGCATATAGAAGGGCGGCTTTTTGTGTCTGGCCCTTGCGTTCATAAACAGCACCAAGTGCCTCGGCTGCGCGCAAAGGGGCGTCGGCCGGATCACCATATGCACTGGCAAGCGCGCGTTCGGCAGCGTCGAGATCATCGAAATATGCCAATATCAGGCCGCGGTGGTATTCCGAAAGCGGGTTAAGCGCGCCATTGCCTTCTATTTCATTTAGCGCTGCAAGTGCGGGCTCCTTGGCATCAAGCCCGGTATATAGCCATGCTTTGGCAAGCGGGGAGATCAGGGCGTTGATGCCACGCTGCGGCAAGCCCGATACAACATCCAGTGCTGCCTGAAAGTCATTATTTTGAATGTCGGCATCCATGACTGCCATGACGGCAAACAGGTCTTCCGGATTTTCGGCGTAAAGCTGACGTGCGATGTCTTCGGCATCGGCAATGCGACCATCTGAAATCAGCGCAAGGAACGCACGACGACGCAGTTCCTTGTTGTCGGTGTTCAGCTCATGCGCACGCAAAAGATATTTTGCGGCGTAATCGGTGCTGTTTTCAATCTGTGCGGCCTTGCCAGCAAGGAAGTTACCCGAGAAACCATCGCTTTGCGGATATTCGAATTCTACCTGCCCGCTATCCTTTGGCATGGTGCCACAGGCCGACAGTGCAAGGGCCGTCATCGGAATGATGATGTGTAACAATTGACGTTTCAAAGGCTTATCCTGCATCCGCAATTCGGGTTTGGCATCGCTACATTCTAACAAGTGCCATATTGAATCTCAGGGGTAGCCTACTCAGTCGGCAATTATAAGGCAAAGCATTTGCAACAACGTAAAGCTGTCTTTGGCAACGTTCTTAACCGATAGCCGGTGCCGATATGCTGTGACTAGCAGTAAAGCGGGCGTTTTGCAGGGATATCAAGCTGTTTGCTGATGATGTCGCGCGCCTGTTTGGCAAATTGTGATTTCTGACCAACCGGTGCGACATATTCCAATATCGAGATGGCTTTATCGATCCCGACGTGTTTGGCCAACATCCAGCCGGCCAGATAGCTTGACGACAAACAACCCCCACTGGTCACGATATTGCCCTGTGCGACAAGCGGGCGGTCTTCTATGACGGCATCGGTGCGGGCCAGAACGGGGCGGGTTTTGGTGTCAGTCGTAATGGTGGCGGGCAGAATTCCAAGACGATGCAGGAACAAAACCCCGGAGCATTGTGCGCCGATCAATTGACGTGACGGATCAAGTGAAAGCTTTGCCATCAATTCAGGCGTATTGATCTGATCGCGGGTGTGAATGCCACTGCCAAACAAAACAGCGTCAGCCTTAGCAACAAAAGAAAGCGGTTGTTGAACGGTAACGGTCACACCGTTCATCGACGTAACGGTTTCACCCGTGCCGGTGATTTCAGCGCAAACACCATCGGCCTTTGCCCGGTTCAAAATCGACAGGGCGACAAAACTGTCAAGCTCGTTAAAACCATCGAGTGTAACGATTGCAATCTTCATGGCGTTCTGACCGCTGCTAAAAAAGGGCATGTATTGAACGCTCAGATTGTGTCTTGGGCAAGGGAAATCTTCTTTGGCGTCAAGCCGAAAGATATTCTTCGGTCAGTGCAATCCAAAAAGTCACGCCATATGGAATGGCATCGTCATTGAAGTTATAGGCCGCATTGTGTAGCAGGCAGTTACCATCGGTCGGGCCGTTGCCCAACCAGACATAGCTGCCCGGCTTTGTCTTGAGCATAAAGGCAAAATCTTCGCTTGCCATTGATGGTTCGGGATTGGTGTCAATATTTTGTAGACCAATCACCTTGGCTGCGGCGGCCTGCGCGATGCCGGTTTGGGCTTCGCTGTTAATGGTTGCCGGATAACGCCGTTGATAGGAGACGCGTGCCTGACAGTCAAACGCGTTTGCGGTCGATTTAGCCACTGTCGCAAGGCGTTTTTCGATCATGTCCTGAATGGCGGGATCGAATGTGCGTACTGTCCCGCGAATGGTTGCGGTATCAGGAATCACATTCCAAGTGTCACCGCCAAAAATCTGGGTCGGGGAAATGACCGCACTTTGCAACGGATTGACGTTGCGCGCCACGATGGTTTGCAAGGCAAGCAAAACCTGCCCCGCTGCTGTGATCGGATCGCGACCCAGATGGGGCATGGCGGCATGGCAGCCTTTGCCTTCGACGACAATTTCAAACACATCATAGCTTGCCATCATTGGACCGGGCTTCATCGCCATGGTTCCGACATCGCGTCCCGGCCAGTTATGCATGCCATAGACCGCATCGCACGGATAACGATCAAACAGGCCTTCATTGACCATCTCGCGGCCGCCGCCTTCGTTTTCTTCGGCGGGTTGGAATATGAAGTCAACCGTGCCGGTAAAATCGGGGTTCTCGGCCAGAATTTTTGCAGCCCCCAGCAACATGGCCATGTGGCCGTCATGGCCACAGGCATGCATTTTACCCGGGTGTTTCGAGGCATAGGGAAGGTTGGTGGTTTCATGGATATCAAGCGCATCCATGTCAGCACGAAGACCAATACGTTTGCCTGAACCTTTCTTGCCATGAAGTGTTGCAACAACACCGGTTCTGGCGATACCTCTGGTGACATCCAAGCCAAAGGATTTCAATTTATCGGCAACAAAGGCGCTGGTCAGATTTTCTTCAAAGGCCGTCTCAGGGTGGGCATGCAGATGATGTCGCCACGCAATAAACTCATCGACAAGTTCGGTGGCACGAGGATGAAGGGCAGGCGAGGTAACAGTCATCTGCATACTCGATCTTTGAAACAGGTACGAAAAATCTAAGGCAATCTTCACCGGGGCATCCAAGAGACTGAAACACCCCGGTGAAAGGATAGGTTAGATCAGATCAGCATTAGATGCCTTGCAGGCGCAGGATGCCCTCGGCAACCAGCACGGAACCGGCATAGGTGCCAAAGAAAACAAGGCAGGCAATAATGACCAGCTTCCAGCCGGAATGCTTGGCAACCTCAATTTCCTTCTTGGCAATTGCAAAGCCAGCATAGGCAAGAGCCGGGGTTGCAAGGGCAAGGAAGTTAACTGATTTTGCTTGTTCAACAATCCATTCCGAACCCGGCGTCCACGGCAGGGTGGCGACAATGCCAACCAGAGAAATCCAAGCAACGCTTGGCAGATAGAACGGTGAGAACCGGGTTAGGATCAGACCGACCATCGAAATCAGATAGATCACGATCATGCCTGCAAACCCATCAGCAAGCGGGATAGCCGGGCCAACCGTGTTCATGATCAGGCCAACAAGGCAGACAATGAAAAGAGTGGCGGCATGATCAACAAGGTTGATATTCGGACGTGTGGTTTGTTTTGCAACGACGCTATCAGCCATGATCAAGCCTCCTTCTTTTGGGCGGAGGCAAGATCACGTTTGCCCGCGGTTGCGTTATAGAGTTTCTCAACAATTGGCAGGGCGATGAATAGCCCGGCATACAGCCCTGTCGCATAAGTCAGAAGGTTGCTGGCGCCGGCAAGGGCAAGGATTTCATCCTTCATGGCCGGAACAGCTTCGCTTAGCGCACCGGTACAGGCCGCCATCATGGAGCCACTGCCGATACCACATGCCATGGCAAGGGCGCGGGGGTCGAACAATCCGCTGCTGGCAAAAAGCGACGCCAGAATGGCAAAGATGAATGTCCCAAACAGCGTGCCAATGACATAAACGCCCATCACGCCCGTACCTTCTGGGCTTTTGAGCGTATAACGATCCGCAATGATGGCAAGGTTCGGCTCACGCGCAATCGAGAAGGTCGCGCCAATTGCTTCACGGCCCATTTTTAGGCCCCAAACCGCAAGCGGGAAGGCCAGAACGATGGTGCCCAGATTGCCAAGTTCCTGCAGCAGAAGTGCGGGGCCAGCTTCTATGATGGTTTCAATTGCCGGGCCAATCGTTGTGCCAAATTTTGCAATGAACGGCATGATCGCAATAACGATCAGTGGAGAGGCTGCCTTCACTTCTTTTTCGCGAATGAATTTGCCGAATTTCGGCATCACATTCGGATTCATAAGGGCTGCCATGACAAAGGCATAAAGCAGCGGCAGAAGAAGGATCGCACCAATTCCAAGCGGAATTTTACGAATACCAATAAGTTCGGCAATCACGCCGATGATAATAACGGCCAGATGAAGCTTCCATAGCTCCATTTGCCCCCGAAGCGCATTCATTTCCCTGTCTCCTTGACAATACAGTGGCACCGACGATGTAGGGCGCATTCGCAAGAGGTCTGAGCTAAACGCGCCATGTAATCCCTGAAAATTCCCGGCGGCAGCAAATTTCACAGTTTTGCCATTTTTCGAAGCCGGAATTTTATCCGACAATGAAAAGTTGCGGAAAAAGGGGCAAGTGCCATTTTGGGATCTTGCTGTTGCCGTTTCGGCAACAGGTGTCGGGGCCTCAATTATGTTCGTCGGGATACCAAGCGGCGCCAAATGCTTCCATCCGGTCGCGGATCACCCCAGTAACGGCCCGAACTGCTGCGGTTTTGGGCCGACCTTTGCGGACCAAAAGATGTGACGGAACACGGTTAAGAAAATCGTCTGTCATGGGAATGGCAACGATCTCGCCGCGGCGTAATTGTCGCGACACAGCAAAGGCCGGGAGATAGGTGATTCCCCCACCAGAAAGAACAAAGTGAATTGCGACATTGATCGAATCGGCGGTCAGAAAGGCATCTCTTGCTGCCCGATCACCTTGATCTGTGTTGGCCAATAATTTGGCAACTCCGAAATGTGGGTTCAAAAGGGCAAGCGGGTAACCCAGTGTCTCTGAGAAACTGCAGGCTTTCTTCTTCGCTAATGGGAATTGTGGCGGGACCAGCGCACAGAGGGGGGCGTGGTCTTCGGCGAGCAATTCCAAGTCAGCTGTGCGCGGTGGGTTGAAAACAAGCCCCATATCATAGTCATCGCGCAAAATGCCGTGGGTGATCTTTTCCGTACCCGCGACATCAATTTCAAGTCGGATATCAGGGAATTCATCGCGCAGTGGGCGTACCACATGGTTGACTAGATCAACAACAAAGCCTTCGCCAGTGGCAATGCGTACGGTTCCTGCAATGGCCCCGCGTGCGGTCGCCAAATCAACGGCAAAACTTTCGTCAAGCTCGATACGCCTGCGGGCATGGGCTGCGACCATGTGTCCAGAATCGGTAAAGATGATCCCGCGTTTGGTGCGTTCCATCAAAAGCGTATCAAGATGAGCTTCGAGACCGGAAATCTGACGGCTGATGGCCGAAGGTGCGATGCGCAACGTTTCGGCCGCTGTGCGGATTGAGCCTGCTTCGAACACAGCGAGGAAATAGCGGAGCGGTTTGTCGTCAATCTTCATGTGCGAAACATCAATTTGGAAGGTGATGACTTTATCAGAGCATATCTGTTGCTGTTTCGGCAACAACATGTTCCGGCAATTGATCTTGAATGTGATGGAGTTCCACCGGAAAGTTGGTTGGTAAGTCAAAAAATGTGATCGGATTTTTGAGCGTGACTAACGGGATGAAATAAGTGTTTCCTCCCGAACGTACGCGTGCATCCGAACGAACAGAGAGGCATCTATCGTGACGAATTCGAATACCGGTGTGAACGGCGCTATTGGTGTGGTTGGCTTGGGCAATATGGGGCTTGGCATGGTGCGTACTTTGTTGCGCGAAGGTTTTGCCGTGATTGGATTTGATCTGTCTGACGAGCGACAGGTCGAAGCCGCACGTGCTGGTGCAGAAATTGTTACCAGCCAGAAAGAGCTTTTTACAGCGTGTGACACCATCATTTTGTCGCTGCCAACGGTCGCCCATGTCACCGCGGTTCTGACCGGAGAAGGGGGAGTGGTCGAATATGACTGCACGCCACGTCTGGTGATTGATACCACGACATCTGAACCCGATGTGACGCGCAATCTTGATCAGATCCTTCGTCCGCTTGGCCATATTCTGATTGATGCACCGGTCAGCGGTGGTCCTGCCGGTGCAAATTCAGGCCAATTGACCATGATGGTTGGCGGATCGGATGCTGACTTTGCAAGGGCTATGCCCATTCTGACAGCGCTTGGCGGTAAGATTACCCATGTTGGGCCGGTAGGGGCAGGCCACGCGGTGAAGATCGTCAATAATATGCTGGTGGCGGCCCATCTTTTGACCATGAGCGAGGCCATCCGTCTTGGCACTGCAGCGGGTGTTGAGGCCGAGCATCTGATCAGTGCGCTGAATGCCGGTTCCGGTCGGAGTGCCATTAGCGAGGTCAACTATCCCAAATGGGTGATGAACGGCGCCTTTGACAGTGGATTTACCATGGGGCTGATGCGCAAGGACATGCGCCTTGCCATGGCACTGGCGGAGCAAAAATCTGTCGCGATGCCTGTTTCCGAGTTAGTTGGCGCGCTTTGGGCTAAAAGTGCTGATGCCTTAGCCGATGACGCTGATTTCAACCGGATTACCGAGATTGAGATCGTAAAAGATGTAGCAGCCATACATCCGATCAAGGCAGGAGAATAACAATGAGCGCAACAAATGAAACCCTGATGGATCGCGATTACAAGGCGGCGTTATTGCCATTCTTTGGTGAGGGTGAAATCGGCAGTTGGGTGAATGGTGCAATGATGCCCGGGCGTGGCGATGCGTTCGCGTTAACCGATCCGGCAACCGGTAAGGCATTTTTTGAACTCAACGATGCGGGGCCAGAGGTTGTCGATGCCGCAATGAAAGCCGCTGCAGCTGGCCAACGTGTCTGGTGGGGGCTAACCGCCGCAGAACGGGGTCGCATCCTGTGGCGGATTGGGCAGGAGGTGCGTGACCATCTTGAACAACTGGCCTTGCTTGAGACTGTATCGGCCGGAAAGCCAATCCGCGACACGCGGGTTGAGGTGCTTAAAGTTGCCGAAATGTTTGAATATTATGCTGGTTGGGCTGACAAGATTCATGGGGATGTCATCCCGGTACCAACCAGTCATCTGAATTACACCCGTCCTGAGCCATACGGGGTTATCACCCAGATTACGCCATGGAACGCCCCTGTCTTTACCGCGGGGTGGCAGCTTGCACCTGCACTTTGTGCGGGGAATGCTGCTGTTCTTAAATCCTCGGAAATGACGCCTTTGACCTCGCTTGCGCTTGGTGTTCTGAGCAAAAAAGCAGGTCTTCCCGATGGGGTGGTCACGATTTTGACTGGGCTTGGCATGACCACAGGTGTTGCTGCGACCACCCATGATGTTACCCGCAAGGTTGTTTTTGTTGGGTCGCCCAAAACAGGCGCTGGGATTGCGGCTCAGGCAGCCGCGAATATTGTGCCCTGTGTTCTGGAGCTTGGCGGTAAATCGGCCAATATTGTCTTCGAAGATGCCGATTTGAAACGCGCAGTACTGGGCGCACAGGCGGCAATCTTTAGCGGGGCCGGGCAAAGCTGTGTTGCTGGATCACGGCTGTTGGTTCAGCGTTCTGTGATCGACCGGTTCCTTGAAACGCTGGTGGATGGTGCAAACAGAATTCCGGTAGGCGATCCGATGGATGTGGCAACCCAGATCGGGCCGATCAACAATGTGGCGCAATATCAGACAATTCGTGAGTTGATCGCATCAGGTTGTAAAGAAGGTGCCAAGATTCTGGCCGGTGGTGAACGTCCGGAAGGGGATGTTTGTGCCAACGGGTATTTCCTGCGCCCGACCGTTCTTGGCAATGTGCACAACGATATGTCGATCGCCCGTGAGGAAATCTTTGGACCGGTTGTTTCTGTTATTCCGTTTGACGACGAGGCAGAGGCAGTTGCAATCGCCAATGACAGTAAATTCGGACTGGCCGGTGCGGTTTGGACCAATAGGGTTGATCGTGCGCACCGGGTTGCTGCGAATGTCCGTGCCGGAACATTTTGGATCAACAGTTACAAGACGATCAATGTCATGTCGCCCTTTGGTGGGTTTGGTCACAGCGGTTATGGCCGGTCCAGCGGCAAGGAAGGGTTGATGGAATATGTGCAGCCCAAAAGCATCTGGGCCGAAACTGCTGCAAACCCGCCTGCCGGATTTGGCTACGCCCCGGAATAGGACAGCTTTTCTGATCGACAGACAAAATAATAAGGGCCACAATCTGCGGCCCTTATTTGTGTGAGGAAATCCCGAGGAACTTCTATTTACATATTCGGGTAGTTCGGACCGCCGCCACCTTCTGGCACGACCCAGACGATGTTCTGGGTGGGGTCCTTGATGTCGCAGGTTTTACAATGCACACAGTTTTGCGCATTGATCTGGAGGCGGCTGCCACCGTTTTCTTCGTCTTCGACAAACTCATAGACACCCGCCGGGCAGAAACGGGCCTCGGGCCCGTCATATACCGCAAGGTTGGTGCTGACCGGAACACTGGCATCTTTCAATGTCAGGTGGATCGGTTGATCTTCGCTGTGGTTGGTGTTTGACAGGAAGACAGACGACAGTTTGTCAAAGGTGATTTTGCCATCGGGTTTCGGATAGTCGATCTTTGGCATTTCACTGGCAGGCTTCAGGCAGGAATGATCCGCATGGTTTTTAAAGGTCCACGGTGCCTTGCCGCCAAACAGATATGTATCAACCGCACTGTAGGCCATGCCACCCCAGAAGCCCCATTTGGCAAAGCTTGGGCGGATGTTGCGCACTTTGTGCAGTTCGGGATACACCCAGCTGTCTTTTAAACGTGCCGGATAGCTTTCCATTGATGCCGGAACTTCGTCAGCGGTCAATGCTTCAAATGCGGCTTCGGCGGCAAGCATGCCGGTCTTCATTGCGGTATGGGACCCTTTGATCTTGGGCACATTCATGAAGCCTGCCGAGCACCCGATCAGGCATCCTCCCGGGAAAACCAGATCCGGGATCGACTGGAAGCCGCCTTCGTTGAGCGCACGTGCGCCATAGGAAATACGGCGACCGTTTTCGAAAATCTTGCGGACCGTCGGGTGGGTTTTGAACCGCTGAAATTCGTCAAACGGGCTTAAGTGCGGATTTTCATAATCCAGACCGATGACGAAGCCGACAACCACCTGATTGTTATCAAGATGATAGAGGAATGACCCGCCATAGGTGTCCTTATCAAGTGGCCAGCCGATCGTATGCTGGATCAGGCCTTCCTTGTGGACTTCCGGATCAACTTCCCAAAGTTCCTTGATGCCGATGCCATAGGTTTGCGGATCGGAATTTTTGCGCAGATCAAACTTCTTGATCAACTGTTCGGACAATGACCCGCGGCACCCTTCGGCAAAGAAGGTGTATTTGGCATGCAATTCCATGCCCGGTTCGTGGTTCGGGCCCGGTGTGCCATCGCGTTGAAGGCCCATGTCGCCAGTCGCAATACCCTTGACCGAGCCGTCTTCGTTAAACAGAACTTCGGCAGCAGCAAAACCGGGATAAACTTCAACGCCAAGGGCTTCGGCCTGTTCGCCCATCCAGCGACAGACGTTGCCAAGGCTGACAATATAGTTGCCCTTGTTGTGCATCTGGGGCGGGGTCGGCATCTTTTGTGCGCCCGTCTCGCTCAACATCATGAACTGGTCTTTGCCCGCCGGAACGTTCAGCGGCGCGCCGCGTTCTTTCCAGTCCGGGAACAGTTCATTCATGGAGCGGGGCTCCATCACAGCACCCGAAAGGGTGTGTGCGCCAACTTCGGAACCTTTTTCCACCACACAAACGGTGATTTCTTTTTCCTGTTCCTGGGCGAGTTGCATCAGCTTGATGGCAGCCGACAGACCGGATACACCAGCGCCGACGACAACCACGTCAAATTCCATGGATTCGCGTTCCATTTGGCCTCTCTCCTTTGGTTGCCAACCATATCAGACTGTTTCCGTCCGTTTGGTTGCAAGCCGGTATTCACCGATCAGGGTCTCGCCCAAGCCCTGATTTCTCACATTTAGCCTTTTAATCGGTAAAGCTATACCGATTTGAGGCGCGTTTGTATATGGTACAAGTGGATCAAAATCGTTAAAGTTCGTCCAAATATCAGTGCGCCATATACAGGTGCGCCGCAACATACACCGTCTTTGTGTAGATGAGCAAACCAATTACAGATTTTGATGTAAATAATCTCGATCCATTTCAGGCGCTGATTTGGCAGTATGAAATGGGTGTCGACGAGGCGATTGCTGACGAGCCGCTTGATCGTTTCAAGGCGTCGGAAAGCCTGAGCCGTAATGCTGCAAACCGTCCGGGCTTTGCCCCTGCGGCGGCGGCCAGTCGACCTGCGCGTGGTTCATCGCCCGCAGCAGCGCGACCGGCAAACGTTCCGTCGGGTGGTGTTGGGGCAGGCGGTGCTGGTGCGCAATCCACCCCGGTTGATGGCGGGTTCCTTTTATCCGATACGCCCCATGAAGCACGCCAGTCCGCCCGTGATGCGGCCGCGGCGGCCAAGACGCTTGATGAGCTTAAGGATGCGATCGAGAAGTTTGAAGGCTGCGCGCTCAAGAAATCAGCCAGCAACACGGTATTTGGCACGGGAAACCCCGAAGCCAAGCTTGTTTTGGTCGGTGAAGCTCCCGGTGCCGAAGAGGATCGTCAGGGACTTCCGTTTGTTGGGCCAAGTGGCAAGCTTCTTGATGCGATGCTGCGGTCCATCGGACTGTCGCGCGAAGAGGTTTACATCACCAATATCCTGCCGTGGCGGCCACCGGGAAATCGCCAGCCCACCACAGCCGAAACGGCCGTGTGCGAGCCGTTTGTTCGGCGCCATATTGAGCTGATCGCGCCCAAAGTCGTGATCTGTCTTGGTGGAAGTTCGGCCAAGGCCCTGATGGAAGAAGATCGCGGCATTACCCGTTTGCGCGGAACGTGGAAAGAATTGATCTTTGCGGATGGGGGCAAGGCCGATTTGACGGCAATGTTCCATCCCGCTTATCTGTTGCGCACGCCAGAGCAAAAACGTTTGGCGTGGCGCGATTTGCGCGCGACGGCGCAAAAGCTTTGATGATTTCGCGTTTTGGCGCCCTTGCATAGGAGATATGCAGGCTAACGGTGTGTCCTTGCGGTTCCTCGCCAAGTGATTGATTCTGGATAAATCATTTCGCTGTTTTGGTGTTTCCTGCTATAACAGGCCCCATCACGCGGGGGGAACACCGCAAGCAACGGGTTGCGACATCAAACTGCTTCGGGATAAATACGCGGCTTTACTATAAAGCCGCGTTGGGGAAGATACTGATTTTGATCGAAGCAATAAGAACGAACCTGCTTGGTGCGCAACGTGCACTGGGACGGGGTCTTATCATCGCTGTTTTCGGTGCCATGTCATTTGCCATGGTTGTACCGTCACCTGCTGTCGCCGAGACGCAGGAACAGGCGGCTTTGGGCAATCCCGATCTTGGTGATGCGCTTTCGGTTTCACTCCCAGAACCACTTTCCGAGCGTGACGCAGAACTTTACGAACAGATTTTTGCCGTGCAGGAGCAGGGCCGCTGGAAAGATGCGGACCGCCTGATTTCGCGCCTGAATGATGATGTCCTGATGGGGCATGTGATGGCGCAGCGATATCTGCATCCGACGGCCTACCGTTCGCGTTACAAGGAACTTAAGGACTGGTTGGCGAAATATGCCGATCTTCCGCAGGCACCACGCATTTATAAACTGGCCCTGACCCGCCGTGGTTCGGCAACCTATCCGAAAAAGCCGGTTGGCGGCTATGTTTCGGGAGCCGGATACGATTACGAAGACATCCGCCCGTATTATCACAAATCCACCAAAAGCCTGTCGTCCAAGCAGCGTTCGCGTCTTTCGACGCTTAAGCGTCGTATCCGTCATCGCATCGGCAGTGGCTGGCCGACCGGGGCGTTGCAGGTTCTTGAAAGCCAGGAAGCAAAGCGCCTGTTTGATGCCTATGAACAGGATCAGGCACGTACGGCGATTGCGTCGGGATACTATTATTTCGGAAAGCCAGACCTTGCCTTGAAATTTGCCGGTGAAGCCGCAAAACGGTCTGGAAAATACCTGCCGCAGGCGCATTGGACTGCTGGCCTGACCGCATGGCGTCTGGGCAAGATGGATACATCCCATCAGCACTTTGTGGCTCTGAGCTCCAATGAATACGCATCAAGCTGGACCCGGACTGCCGGTGCATTCTGGGCCGCACGTATTGATTTGGCCGCAGGGCGCTTTGAAGAAGCTGACACGATGCTAAACCGGGCGGCGGAATATCCGCGCTCGTTCTATGGCCTGTTGGCGATGCGTGCCCTTGGACGCGACGATGTGTTTGACTGGGATAGTCTTGAGCTTGATGAAAACCGTGCGAACAAGCTGAAGCTTGATCCGCACGGGCGTCGTGCACTTGCGTTGTTGCAGATTGACCAGCGCGATGAAGCCGAACGCGAATTGCGCAAAGCCGCGGCCTCGGATGATGATGCGCTGCGTCGTGCGGTTTTGTCTTTGACTGATACGGCGAATTTCGCATCCCTGACCATGCGGTTGGGCAGCTATATCGCGCAGAAAACCGGCGAAGTGATCGTAAACGCGTTGTATCCGGTCCCGCCATGGGCGCCGGAAGGCGGCTATGAAGTTGACCGGGCACTGATTTATGCGTTCATGCGTCAGGAATCGGGTTTCAATACCGATGCGCGCAGTCATGCCGGTGCACGCGGATTGATGCAGTTGATGCCCGCAACGGCAAGCTATATCGGCAACACCCGTTATCGTGGTGCCAAACGTGCGGAGCTGTATCAGCCGGAAATCAACCTGTCGCTTGGGCAGAAATATGTTGATCATCTGCTTGAACAGAACGGCGTTGATAATGGCGTTTTGCAGTTGATGGCGGCGTATAACGGTGGCATCGGCAATCTTGGTCGCTGGCAGAAGGCGCTTAAGGATAACGTCGATCCGCTTTACTTCATCGAAAGCATCCCGTCGCGCGAAACCCGTCTGTTTGTTGAGCGGGTTATGGCCAATTTCTGGATGTATCGTTCGCGGTTCGGTCAGGAAGCACCGTCACTTGATCTGTTGGCGGCAGGAAGCTGGCCGACCTATCAGCCCCAGGACAGTGCCCCCCAGCGTGGCCTCACCGCAGAGCGTTAACCGGCATCAATTTAAATCATGGCTGAAAACACCAACAAGCCCGGTTCGGATGGTTCGCATAGAACGGATCGGGGAACCGTGCTTGATCGGATTCCCATGCCGCCGATGAGCGGTGAAGAAGCCCTTCGCCGGTTTGATGAGCAACGGTCTTCTGATCAGGAATATGGCACGCGCATGACACCTCAAAGTGAGCTGTCGCAACTTCATCCCGTCATGCGTCTGTTGGCGCTTATTGGCACATTGGGATTGATAGTCGGCGTGTTGATAGGTGTTTTGTATCTGATTGGGTGTTAAGAAGCGCTTGATCTAATGTCGTTGGGGCGTGCGTGCTGCATCAGCACCCTGCCGAATGAAGCTATTCAGCCTCAACCTTTTGATCGACTTTTTTCTGAAGCGCCTTGATCTCGCTCTCAGTGGCATTGCCCAGCGGATCATCCTTGGGGATGTCACGATGAAGATCGCTCAGGACGCGCAGCGCCTGTTCGGATTTGTCATCCTGTTTAAGCATCATGCCATAGTAGTAGCGCGCCAGAAGATGGTTTGGCATCTGCCCAAGGGCATGCAGCACCAGATCGCGTGATGTGCTATCGATTTCGCCGTTTTGCGCGGTAATCCGGGTATCGGCATATTCAATCGCCAGAAGTGGATTATGCCCCGAAAGGGCATATGCCCGGGCAAAGGCCGCAACTGCGCGTTCGACATTCCCCAGACGCAGCGATCCACGTGCCAGAACGATCCAGCCTTGCAAGTTACGTGGATTAACTTCTAACGACAGGACGATCTGGTTGAGCAATTTTCGAATTTGCTGATCGGTTTTGTAGTTCGGATCGGTCACATTACCGGCCGCGGCGGCCGCCGCCGCCAGATTGCGTTCGCCGTCGCGATCTGCATATGGCTGTGCGGGGAGGGTCGGGTTGCCCAAAAATACGTATAGGCCCATGGCACCAATCACCGGCACAACCGCGACGCCCACGCGTCCAAGCGACCGTTTGGGGTGGTCATCTGTTTTGGGCACGCTGACATAGATCGCAAAGCTGACCATGCATGCCAGAACAAGTAAGCCAAGCCAGATCACAGACGGCCTCCGATGGACATTTTAGGATGTACCAGACAGAAAGGTCGCATCATTTCGAGCCGTCTTTTTGTGCTGTTTCGAGGATTTCATTCAGGCGCGTTTGTTCGTCCTTGGACAATTTATCCGGTTTGGCACCGGCTTCGCGCTGTTTACGGCGATAGAAGGCGGCAACCGCAATCAATGCAAGGATTGCCAGCACAATCGGACTTGCCCACAAAACATATGTTTCGGGTTTAAGCGGCGGGTTCAGCAAGACATAGTCGCCGTACCTTGCAACGATGTAATCGATGACTTGCTGATCTGTATCACCGGCAACCAATCGTTCGCGGACAAGAACACGTAGATCGCGCGCCAGTTCGGCGTCAGAATCGTCAATTGACTGGTTCTGACAGACAAGGCACCGCAGTTCCTGACTGATGTCGCGCGCCCGTTCTTCGAGCACAGTGTTAGACAACATTTCATCGGGATTGACGGCATGAGCCGGGCTGCTGAGCAGCAAGGGAACGACAAGCCCGATGACGCCGAGTAATATCAGGAAAGGTCTGTTCATCCTTTTAACTCCGCGATTTTCGGCAGCAGAACGTTTTCAAGGACTTCTGCGGTGACCGGGCCAATGTGCTTGTATTTGATTTGTCCCTGCCCATCGATGATGAAGGTTTCAGGAACCCCGTAAACCCCAAAATCAATGCCGGTGCGACCCGATAAGTCCATGCCGACAGCCTGATAGGGATTGCCAAGTTCTTCAAGCCACTTAACCCCGTCCTGCGGGTCTTTTTCCTTATAGTTCAGTCCAAAGACCGGAACGTCTGCTTCGCTTGATAGTCGTTGGATCATTGGATGTTCCGCTCGACACGGGATGCACCAGCTGGCAAAGACGTTCAGCACGGAAACTTTGCCTTTGGTAAGATCGGCGCGCGACAGGCCCTTATCGGCACCCGGTAACGGCGGCAGCGAGAAATCAGGGGCTGGTTTGTCAATCAGGACAGACGGAACAACCGAAGAATCCTTGTCGATATTGATCAGGAATATTCCGGCCAATGCCGCAAACAAAACCAGCGGGATCACAGCAAGCGAGAATCTCATGAAGCGGGAACTCCGTTCTTCCGAATGCGCAGGAACATGCGCGTCAGGATGCTGATACTGCCACCAATCAACATCAAAATCATGCCAGTCCAAACCCACGGCATCATGGGCAAAAAGCGTACCGTTACAATGCGCCCGCCGTCTTCGGAACGGTCGCCAACCGAAACATGGACGTCGCCGTCACGTCCATGAAAAATGTCGGCTTCGCGGGTTTCCGTTCCCCGGATCGGGTAGTAGCGGATTTCAGGAAACAGTTCGGCCACCGGCAGTGAATGACGATAGAGGATAAAGGTTGCCTGACGCGTGGCATAGTTTTCACCTGCAAGCAGGGCAACGCCTTCGTATTGCAGGTTATAGGGGCCAACCTCAATGCTTTGCCCCGCACGGGCTGACAACACAACCTGTTCTTCCCAGACTGCACTGGCCGACCCGCCGGCAATCAGAATGGCAAGTCCGATATGGGCCAGTGTCATGCTGATATAACGCGGACCAAGAAGCTGCAGATTGCGGTATTTGCTTTCGCCGTGATCGGGTTGATGCCACAGGCGCGCCCAAAGGTCACTTAAGGCCGCAGCCAGTATCCAGCCAGCAAGGCCAATGCCAATTAACGGCAAAGGTGAAAGATCGATAAAGCGGATCGACACAAACAGCACAATGATGAGCGAAAGCATGACGGCCAGCTTCATCCGCCGTCCGATCAACCACAATTCATCCTGCCGCCAGCGCAAAACGGGGGCAAACCCCATGATGAACATAAGCGGTAAGACAACCGGTAAAAGAGCTTCGACGTAGAAGGGCGCACCAACGGTAATTTTCTCGCCGTCAACCCAGCGCAGGACGAGCGGATAGATCGTGCCAATCAGAATGACGGCAGCAATCAGCGACAGTGTGACGCTGTTCAGGAACATGCCACTTTCGCGCGAAACAAAGCCAAAAGCCTTTTGTTCTGCCATGCGATCTGCTTGCCGCCAGAACAGAAAATAGGCTGCACTGAACAATAGACAGAAACCAACCAGCAAAGCGGTACTATCTGCTGACTGCGACAGTGTTTCGGTCAACGGACCCAAAAGGTCCGAGCGGGTCAGGTAAACCCCGAACCATCCAACAGCGAACGCAGACACGCCAAGGAAGGCTGTCCAGCTTTTTAAGGTGTCGGTCTTTTCAAGCACAGCCCGGCAATGGACAAGTGCGGTGGTCAGAAGCCAGGGGATCAGAAGACTGTTTTCAGCTGTATCCCAATACCACCAATTCCCCCATGCCTGCTGGCTATAGGATCGGTAGGCGTTGATCGCGATTGCCAGGCCAAGAAACAACCATGTGCCAATTACCCACGGGCGCAGTGTTTCGGCAAAGCTGCGATCAATTTTATGGGTTAGAAGCCCGGCAATACTCACCGTGAAAATGACGGTTAATCCGGCCAGACCAAGATAAAGAACCGGTTCACGCAAGATGCGTAAAACATCCTGACTTTGCGGGCTCATACCACGGCCATCCAACGGTGCGACAGCGACCCGCAAAAACGGATCAGCATCAATCAAGGTCACAAGGGCGAGGAGCGCTATGACAAGCCCAAGGATTGAAAGCGCGTTGGAGATAAAAAGAGTATCGCTGCTGGCAGTGGTCGGCGTGTGTGATGCCCGGCGAAAAACCTGCAGGGCAAAGACAATATTTGCCAGTGTCGTTGCTAAGACCCAAAGCAACATTGCCCCGCCATCGGGGGTGAAGGCCGCACCAACTCGAAACAGTAAGGGGGTGGAAGAATGGCTGACATCGGCAACAATCGGCAGGCTGAAGTCACTGACAACAAACGCATGGATCAGTGCCGCCTGCGACAGGATACCCAAGGCCAGAATAACCAGCGGCAGGGCAATCAGGTTGTTGGGAAACGGGGTTGGGAGTGCCGACGAATGAGGTGTGGTATCGGGTTCGTGGACGTCAGACAATGCTTCGTTCCCAGAATTTCCTGAAACGGCTGTGACGGTTTTGGTCCCGAATGACAAGGATGCAACAATTCTGCCTGCGTGCAGCCTAAGGGGGCTAAACAGCAGGGCCTGGCTGAAGCCGGCCACCAGAATCAGAAGCAGGGCAAAATGTCCGAACTCTGCAAGCATCTGCGGTTAAGGCTTCCCCGAATTTAATTTGCAACCACCGTGGTTCTGCCCGCCCGCAATGAATTGATTTGCGGGTGTGATGATGGATGCAATGTTTTCCTTATGCACGAAGCAGGATTTTATGATGGCAGAATGTGGCTTAATTGCGCATTTTCTTTGCGTTCTTTGCTTCGATCTCTTCCCAGTATCCGCTTTTTTTAAGGGATTCTGCAACCTCTGGCGGCATATAGTTTTCATCATGCTTTGCAAGGACCTCTGACGCGACAAACGTTCCGTTGGCGTTCATGTGTCCTTCGGCAACAATGCCCTGACCTTCGCGGAAAAGATCGGGCAGGATGCCGCTATAGGCAACGGTTACCGATTGCGCCATATCGGTGACGACAAAGGCAATGGTTTTGCCATCCTGAAGTTTGGTGACAGTGCCTTCTTCGACCAATCCACCGATCCGCAAACGCTGATCCGGATCAATTGGTGATTTTTCGACAATTTCGGACGGGCTGAAGAAGAACACAACAGAATCTTCAAACGCCGTCAGCGCAAGGGCCGCTGCCCCGGCAACGGCAAGCAGCACGGCACCGATGATATACATCCGCTGGCGTTTGCGGGACTTGGCGCGGGAAAGGGACACGTTTGATCTCCGATCAGGTTGCCTTGCGGCGTTTTCTGTTGCGACGCTGGCGTTTGGTGTGCAGCACCGTTTCAAGTTGGTCAAGTTCACGGCGGCTATTGCGTAACCCACGCAAGGTGGCAAGCAGGAGCACAATCATCGCAATCGCAGTGACACCATAACTTGACCAGATATAGCTGCCATATCCCCCCATCGAGAAGAACTCACTCATTGGCTTGCCTCCGCGTTGTGACCCGGATCATAGGGTTCTGCGTCTTGGGCATTGTCATCAAACATGCCGCTCAGATGCAGGGCGCGAATGCGCCGCTCGTTGAGCTCCAGCCGGACACGTAAAATGAGAACCACGAAATAATATCCGGTAAACCCAAGGATCATCAAAGCCAGTGGCAATTGCATGCTTGGATCAACGGCTGGCCCATCCATGCGTACAATCGATGCTGGTTGATGCAAGGTGTTCCACCAATCGACCGAGAATTTGACAATTGGCACATTGACCGCCCCAACCAATGCCAGTGCCGATCCGGCCTTTGAGCCACGATCAGGATCATCAAACGCATTCACAAGGGCGATATAGCCAAGATACAGGAACAACAAGATCAGCATGGATGTCAGACGTGCGTCCCAAACCCACCATGTGCCCCACATCGGTTCCCCCCATAACGACCCGGTGATCAGGCATAAGGCGGTAAAGGTGGCGCCAATTGGTGCGGTGGCACGCGCACAAATATCGGCAAGTGGATGTTTCCAGATCAGGCTCATCGCGCCACAAATGGCCATCCCGACATAGCAAAAAAGCCCCATCCATGCCGACGGTACATGCAGATACATGATCCGGACAGTATCGCCCTGCTGATAATCAATGGGTGATGCAAGCAGGGCAAAATAAAGCCCAGCGGCAATCAAAATTGCCGTCGCACCCGCCAACCACGGCAGGATTGGCGCTGTTAGTTTTAAGAACACACTTGGTTTGGCGAAGCGATGCATTTTCTCTTGTCCGATGTGCGGGGTGCCGCAGAAGTCGTTTGTTTGGTGTTGCGGTTATTCCATAGCCTGACGCAGGGCATGTGCGGTGGCAAATGGTGTTGCCGCAAGTGCAAGCAACAATATTGCGCCCATTATTTGTAACTGTGCGGTGGCCGACATGCCAAGCAAAGCAGCCTCAACCGCACCGGCCCCAAAAATCAGGATAGGAATATAAAGCGGTAAAACCAGCAAGGATACCAAGACCCCGCCGCGTCGTGCGCCCAATATCAGGGCTGCGCCAATCGCGCCGATTAAACTAAGGGCCGGTGTGCCCAGCAACATTGCGATCATCAGGACGACAAAGCCGTCCGGGTCCATGTTCAACATCACCGCCATCAAGGGGGCTGCGACAATCAACGGCAGCCCGGTGGTCAGCCAATGGGCAACAACCTTGCCCAAGACAACAACCTCCAGCGAGACCGGCGACAATGTCAGCAGTTCTAATGTGCCATCCTCATAATCGGTTTGAAAAACCCGTTCGAGCGATAACATTGCAGCCAACAGGGCCGAAACCCAAATAACACCCGAAGCAATGCGCGCAAGAATGTTGGCTTCCGGGCCGACACCGAATGGAAACAATGTTGTGGTGACGATGAAAAACGCAACCACCATAACGGAATCCGCACCCTGACGCATGGCAAGCTGCAAATCACGCCGCAATATTGCAGTAAATCCGTTCATTGCGCAGCCCCTTTGGGATCAGATCGCATACCATCGTCAGCCGGGGCATCGTGATCTTTGAGCCACTCAATCATCGGGATGGCAAATTCATCAAGATCAAGTAGGACTGGTTCTTTGACCGCCAGATCAATGTGGGTGGAATAAATCACAATGCCACCCTTGGCACGGAAGTCGGCGATCAGATGGGCAAGTTCATTGCTGCTTTCGCGGTCAAGGCCAACGGTTGGCTCATCAAGAAGCCATAAATCAGCGTGGCCGATCAGAATACGGGCAAGAGCTGTGCGGCGTTTCTGACCACTGGAAAGATAGCGGCCCGCCGTACGTGAAAGATGATGAATATCAAGCGCATGTAAGGCGGTGTCGATCTCGCGGTCAATATCATCCACACCGCGTAATTGCCCCCAAAGGTGCAAATTGTCGCGAACGGACAGTACGGGCTTAATCGCGTCCTGATGGCCGAGATACTGCAATCGGGCATGGTGGGCGATACGGTCACTATGGATGGGTTCATCATTCCAGGTGATCTGGCCTGAGCGTGGGATAAGAAGCCCCGCCATCAGGCGCAACAGGCTTGATTTTCCAGCACCATTGCGTCCGCGCAGCATGATCGCGTCACCGGGATTGGCCGCAAAGGAAAGCTTGCCAAAAACCAGTCGCTCACCACGAAGGCAGGTCAGATCAGAACCGCTAAAAACTGCCATATAACCCGTTCTATTGTCGGAAGTCGCATCGCATCACGTCATTCTATAACGTGTTAGGGCGTAATGTTCATGCTTTAACCGACATTGACGGCAATGACATTGTTTCAAATCAATCAAAGAGACAGTTGTGTTTGAGGGGATTGAGACTCTTGAGCAGGACATCAAGCGGTGTATCACAGACGGGTAAGCACATTCCAATCGTGGGATTGGGTAATTTACGGGTGTTTAGGGTGCGCTGGGAGTGATCGCCAGATTGCGCGATGTCAGAACCGCACCATCGAGGCCGCAATGATGGGGCCGCCCCGCCCTTGTTGCACCAGAAGGGCAACGCCGCCGTCACCAGCCGTTTTCATGGCAAAGGTGCGTTCATCCGCAGAACCGTTCCAGGTTCCCAGATCGATCATTTCACGTACGACATTGGCGTGTACCAAACGTTTGCCGGCATTTTCGCCAGATCGAACATCACGGGCATGTTCACGGTCAAACCCGACCAACCACAGCTTGAGGCTTGATGTGCGCTCAGACGTGCTCAAGGTTTGCAGGGTTATGGTCCCGGTCGCGGGGCGCTGTTGGTCGTGATTTTCGACCATTAAGGTAGCAATATCGTGCAGTGGTTCTGCGCTGTTGCTGGTGTCACCGATTCGCTGCTTTTGGGTGGCGCGAACGACATGTTCCCCATTAATGATAGCTTGCGGCGTATAGACGTATCTTTCGCGCATATGCTGGGCATATTCACGTTGACGTTCGCTAAACATGCTGTCGGAAAATGGGTCGGTCCAGCCAAGATAGTTCCAGTAATCGACATGGTACGACAGCACCAGAAGATCGCTACGTTCCTGATTTAACTCATAAAGAACACGGTCGGCAGGCGGGCAGGAGCTGCACCCTTCCGAGGTGTAAAGCTCGACAACGGCGCGCGGGGTAATGCTTTCGCTGGCCATCAGGGGGGTGGAAAACCCGACAATGGCAAGTGTAAGCGCAAATATGAGGGGGCGAGTGTGTTTCATGAGCCTGATGATGCCCCAAAAGCGGCATCAACCCCTAATCACAAGACCTTGAAAGCTGTTTGAAGGGATTTGAGACAGATTTTTGCGCTTTTGGGTGGAATTTCGAAAGGAGATTTCCAAAGATTGATGCTATCAGCTGCGGACCAATCGGGACCATTGCGGATGCATGGTTACGTCGTGAGGCGGGGAAATCGCCTTTACGTTAAAAAATCAGGAACCGGTCTGTCGGCGGGAGCATCATTCCGGCAAGATCGGTCCGAAACAAGGTTTGCAGGTACATGATTAAACGTGAACACTGGGGCTCTCGCCTTGGATTTATTCTGGCGGCTGCGGGGTCAGCTGTCGGTCTTGGGAACATCTGGAAGTTCCCGTATATGGCAGGTGCCAATGGTGGTGGCGCCTTTTTGGTGATCTATCTTGGGCTGGTCTTTACGGTTGGCCTTTCGGTCATGCTGGCTGAATTTGTTATTGGCCGTATGTCAGAAAAGAATGCAATTGGCGCATTTGCCAAACTCAAGGGTGGGCTGTGGCCGATCATTGGTGTGTTTGGTGTGGCTGCGGCCTTTATCATTCTGTCGTTCTACAGCGTTGTCGCTGGCTGGACGATTTCTTACATGATCAAATCTGTGACCGGCGCACTGGCGGTCGAAGACCCGGCGGCACTTGGCGACATTTTTGGTACCTTTATTGCCGATACGACTTCACCGCTGATTTTCCATGCGGTCTTTATGGCCTTGACCGTCTTTGTTGTTTTGGCCGGTGTTGGCAGCGGTATTGAACGTGCGTCAAAAATCTTGATGCCGGCATTGTTTGCGTTGCTGATTGTATTGATCGTGCGTTCGGTGACGTTGCCGGGTGGCATGGAAGGTGTTGCGTTTTTGCTGTCGCCGGACTTCTCAAAAGTCACATGGTCGACGGTTTCCGACGCATTGTCGCAGGCCTTCTTCTCACTCTCGCTTGGTATGGGGGCGATGATCACGTATGGGTCGTACCTGTCAAAGAAGGAAAATCTGCCGGGATCGGCAGGGTGGGTAACACTGCTTGATTCTGCGGTTGCGGTGATGGCGGGTCTTTTGATTCTGCCCGCTGTTTTTGCCTTTGGCTTTGATCCGAGTGCCGGTCCGGGGCTTACCTTCATCACGCTACCGGCTGTGTTTGCGCAGATGCCTTTTGGCGCGTTCTTTGCCTTCCTGTTCTTCCTTCTTTTGGCAATCGCGGCACTGACATCAGCGGTTTCGATCCTTGAAGTGGTCGTTGCTTATTTCGTCGATGACCGTGGGGTCAGCCGTAAGTCAGCAGCCGTCATCATCGGGTTTGTGATTTTCCTGCTGGGCATTCCTTCGTCGCTGTCGATGGGGGTTATGGGAGATGTGAAAATCATTGCGGGCAAGAACTTCTTCGATCTGATGGACTTCATCAGTTCCAGCCTGCTTCTGCCAATTGGCGGCCTGTTTATTTCGCTGTTTGTTGGCTGGGTTGTCTGGGGCAAGGCGCAGGAAGAAATTGCGGCGCATAATGGCATCATTCCAATATGGGTCGGCGCATGGGGTGTGATTGTCAAATTCATCGCACCGATTGCAATTGCCTTCATCCTGCTCAAGGGACTTGGTGTTTTCTAAGCCAAAGAAACCTGGATATCGGTGATCTTTCTGAAAAGGGCGGGGTAATCCCGCCCTTTTCGATTTACGGTGCCAAGGAGTGCTGATTTTTGGCCAATGCACTGATGTCTTCCGCCGACATTGGTTTGCCCAGAAGGTACCCCTGGATCAAGTCGCAGCCTGCATTGCGCAGGAATGACAACTGGTGATGGTTTTCCACTCCTTCGGCAACGCAGGTCTTGTCAAGGTTCTTGGCCATATTGATGATGGTGAGTGCCAGTGCCTGACCGTCTTTGCCATCATCGATATCAAGGACAAAGCTGCGATCAAGTTTGATGCTGTCAAAAGGCAGGCTTCGCAGATAGCTCAGACTTGAAAATCCAGTGCCGAAATCATCGAGCGAAATCTTGACGCCAAGGTCGTGAACGCGTTGCAGTTTGGCGCGCATATCGTCGATGTTGCGCATGAACAGGCTTTCGGTGATCTCTATTTCAAGACGGTTTGCCGCAAGCCCCTTATCAAGCAAGATGGCGCGTAGCTGTTCGGCAAAATCAACTGTGCCATAGAATTGCTGCACCGATACATTGACGGCAAGCCGCAGGTTCAGCAGTCCTTGTTTGCGCCAGTTGACCAGTTGGCGGCAGGCTGTTCGCATGACCCAGCGTCCCAATTCACCGATGACACCGATCTCTTCGGCGATTGGAATGAAGGTGGAGGGCGGAATGATTGTGCCGTCTGGCGTCGTCCATCTTAGCAGGGCTTCAACGCCACAAAGTTCTTGGGAGCAGGCATCAAATTGTGGCTGATAGGCCAGATAAAATTCCTGATTGTCGAGTGCGTGGCGCAAGGCCGTTTCCAAGGCAAGGGCTTCGCCTTTTTTGGCGTGCAGGCCACGGCTGTATCGGCTGACACGGTTGCGTCCCTGTTCCTTAGCCTGCATCATTGCCAGTTCTGCATTACGCAGCAAAGTACTGGTGTCGTTGGCGTCTTCGGGGAAGCAGGCAATGCCGATGCTTGCTGAAAGATACAGATCAGTTCCCTTTCGAGTCAGGTGCGGTTCGCCCAACCGACCAAGCAGACGTTCCGACAGCATGCGTGCTTCGTTGGCTGTATCGATATCAGGTAAGATGGCGGCGTATTCATCTGCGCCGACCCGCGCGACAACAGCGTCCGGACCAAGTTCGCGACCGATACGGCGTGCAACTTCAATCAGGACATCGTCGCCGTCCGTATGGCCAAGCGCACTGTTGACCCGTTGGAAGTTGTCGATATCAAGCATGATCACGGTCAGGCGCATGCCGTGATGGCGTGAACGGCCGATATGATGTGATAGGAGTTCTGAAAACCGCCGACGGTTTGGCATTCCGGTTAGTTCGTCGGTGTGTGCCAGACGCAGGATATCTTCGCGATTTTTTTCCCGGCCACTGATGTCGGTGAAGATTGATGCATAGTGACTTGTGGTGCCATCTGCATCGCGAATGGCCATGATCGATAACCATTCGGGATAGACTTCGCCCGACTTTCGGCGGTTCCAAATTTCGCCTTCCCATTTTCCCGTGCGCAGAACATCAGTCCAAAGCTTTTTGTAGAAGGCCTTGTTTTGACGCCCCGATTGCAAAAAACGCGGATTTTGGCCGATAACTTCTTCGGCCTGATAACCGGTGACGCGGGTAAAGGCCGGGTTGATGGCCTCTATAGCGCCAAGTGCATTGCACACCATCACACAGTCTGGTGATGTTTCGATAAGTTTGCGCGCCAGCAAGAGTGAACGTCTGGCTTTGGCGCCGTCACTGTTTCTGTCTTCGGTGAGTGCGCGCAGATGTGAAAAATAGTCCTGTTCAATGAATTGTAGCAAGTCGGCAAAAGATAAAACGCCGATCACTTCCTTATGACGATTGCGCACGACAAGATGGCGGATTTTGTCACGCAGCATGATGTTACGTGCATCGTTGAGGTTAACGTCGTGCGTGACCATTTTGACGGGACGCGTTGCAATGTCACCAGCTGTTTGTGCGTCACGCCCCTCAACCAAATGACGCAAGATATCGCGTTCTGTGATGATGCCGGTTTGCTGCGCGGACGGAAGATCCGGGTTGAAGCCCGTGACGATTGCATTGTCGCATTTTTCTAGATGCATCTTTAGCCGCAAGTCTTGGACGGGGATCTGCGCATCAACAAAAAGCGTTGAACTTCGAATAGCCGTTTCGACATCGTTGGCACTAAGAGCCTTACTGACCGCAACCTGACGGATAAGGTCGGTTTGGCTGATGATACCAGCCAAATGACCCTGTTCATCGACCGTGATGAGGTGACGGACATTAAGATCACGCATCCGAACAATTGCAGTTTTCTGGCTGGCGTGAACGGAAATGGTGTGGGCCGGGCGCGACATGCGGTGTTCAATTGGGGCGATAAGGGCTGAGTGGCTGTCAGCGGGAAGCGACAGGATGTCTTTTTCGGTGATGATCCCGACGGGCTTGTTCGACCTTACAACCACAATCGAACTGCAGTTGTTGTCTTTCATAAGTGCAACGGCCCGACCCAGAGGCAGGTCAGGGGCGCAGCTTAGGACCTTTCCGGGCGACAGCGTTCCAACGGTCAAAGGATCACTTTGACTGTCATCAAGGTGGGGGCGTGTCATTTGAACCTGCAAATGTGCGTTGTGAACCTTTGGTTGTGGTGTGGTGGCTAACTCAACCATTGTCACTATCTATCAGAGTAGGTGCTTCTGAGAATTGTTCTGGATCAACGCCGCACTGTGGAAGTGTTTTGAAAAGATAAAAGATATTTCAACGAAAACACCCCGCCGGAAAACCGGCGGGGTGCAAGACGATCAGGCTATTGATTTCAAATTGAAATCAGGCAGCTTTCATCATGTTACGCAGAACGAACTGCAGAATGCCGCCGTTCTGGTAGTAGAGAACTTCGTTCTCTGTATCGATACGGCAGGTGGCGATGCACTCTTCGGTGCTGCCATCTTTGCGCGTGATGCGAACCGTGACGTCCTGAAGCGGGGTAATGCCATCGGCAATGCCCAGTACGTCGAAGGTTTCCGAACCATCCAGTTTATAGGTCTCACGACCTTCACCGTTTTTGAACTGCAGCGGCAGAACGCCCATGCAGACCAGGTTGGTGCGGTGGATACGCTCGAAGCTTTCCGCGATCACAGCTTTGACGCCAAGAAGGTTGGTGCCTTTTGCGGCCCAGTCACGTGACGAACCGGTACCGTATTCTTTACCGGCAACGACGACCAGCGGGGTGCCTTCGGCCTGATAACGCATTGCAACGTCATAGACCCAGCCTTGATCCCCGGATGGATAGTGAACCGAAACACCACCTTCGGTGCCCGGTGCCATCTCGTTACGGATACGAATGTTGGCAAAGGTACCGCGCATCATGACTTCGTGGTTGCCACGACGTGCGCCGTAAGAGTTGAAGTCGCGAACGGCAACGCCATTGTCCTTGAGGTATTCACCTGCAGGGCTTTCTTCCTTGATCGAGCCGGCCGGAGAAATGTGGTCGGTGGTGACAGAGTCACCGAGGATTAGGAGCGGACGTGCGCCGTGTACTTCGGCAAAGTCACCCGGTTCTTTCGCCATGTTGACGAAGTAAGGCGGGTTCTGGACGTAGGTGGAATTGTTGTCCCAGAGGAAGGTTTCGCCTTCGGTAACTTCAATTGCCTGCCAAGGCTTCGGACCGGCAAAGATGTTGTCATAACGATCTTTGTACATCGAAGCCGAGATCGAGGTTGCAATGGTGTCTGCGATCTCTTTGTTGGTTGGCCAGATGTCTTTCATAAAGACGTCTTTGCCATTTTTGTCGGTGCCCAGCGGATCGTTGTTCAGATCGATCTTCAGGTTACCGGCAAGGGCATAGGCAACAACCAGCGGCGGTGAGGCAAGGTAGTTTGCCTTAACGTGCGGGCTGATGCGGCCTTCGAAGTTACGGTTACCAGACAGAACTGCCGTTACCAGCATGTCCTTGTCTTCAATCGCACCGGCAATCGGTGCGGACAGCGGACCGGAGTTACCAATACAGGTGGTGCAACCAAAACCAGCAACGTTAAAGCCTAGCTGATCAAGATAATCCTGAAGGCCTGCTTTTTCGAGGTAGTCGGCAACAACCAGCGACCCCGGTGCGAGCGAGGTTTTCACCCAAGGTTTGCTCGTCAGGCCAAGTTCGACAGCTTTTTTCGCCAGAAGACCTGCTGCAATCAAAACACTCGGGTTCGAGGTGTTGGTGCAGGACGTGATCGCAGCGATAACGACGTTACCGTCTTTCATGTCGAAGTTTTCATTCGAAACCGGAACGGAGCGGTCGGCATCAACACCCGGCGCCATGTCGGCAAAGGTGTCTTTGAAGCTCGTCACGGCATCTTTTAGCAGAACACGGTCCTGCGGACGCTTCGGACCTGAAAGGGCCGGCTCGACAGTTGAAATGTCAAGTTCAAGCGTTGCGGTGTATTCAGCTTCATGCGCCGGGTCGCCCCACATGCCCTGTTCTTTGGCATATGCTTCGACCAGTGCAATCTGGTCTTCGTCACGGCCGGTCGAACGCATGTAGTTCAGCGTTTCGTCATCGATCGGGAAGAAACCACAGGTCGCACCATATTCCGGAGCCATGTTACCAATGGTCGCACGGTCCGGCAGGCTCATGTTTGCCAGCGCATCGCCATAGAATTCGACGAATTTGCCAACAACGCCTTTTTCACGCAGCATCTGAACGACACGCAGAACAAGGTCAGTTGCGGTGATGCCTTCTTTCATGGAACCGGTCAGCTTAAAGCCGACAACTTCCGGGATCAGCATCGAGATCGGCTGACCGAGCATCGCGGCTTCGGCTTCAAGACCACCAACACCCCAACCCAGAACGGCAAGGCCGTTGACCATGGTGGTGTGTGAGTCTGTGCCAACCAGTGTATCAGGATAAGCAACGGTTTTTCCGTCTGCGTCTTCGCCGGTCCAGACGACCTTGGCAAGATGCTCAACGTTCACCTGGTGGCAGATGCCTGCTCCGGGTGGGACGATGCGGAAGTTGTTGAATGCATTCTGGCCCCAACGCAGGAAGCCATAACGTTCGCCGTTACGTTCGAACTCGACTTCCATGTTTTTGTCGAGTGCGTCGTCGGTACCAAAGAAATCGATCATGACCGAGTGGTCAATGACAAGGTCAACCGGTGAAAGCGGGTTCACCTTCTGGGCGTCACCGCCCATGTTGACAACGGCATCGCGCATCGCAGCAAGGTCAACAACAGCCGGAACACCCGTGAAGTCCTGCATCAGGACGCGGGCCGGACGGTAGTTGATTTCGTGGCTGCTTTTGCGGGCTTTCAGCCAGTCGACAACAGCTTTGACATCGTCGGTTTTAACAGTGAAATCGTCTTCGTAGCGCAGAAGGTTCTCAAGAACGACCTTCAGCGTGAACGGAAGTTTGGAAACGTCGCCGAATTTTTCGGAAGCAGCTTTCAGGCTGTAATAGTCGAAGGACTTATCCCCGACTTTAAGCGTGCGGCGCGTATTCAGGTTGTCTTTGCCACAAATGGACATCAGACCCTCCTCAAGGTGGTTAAAAGGGCTTGTCGTGACAAGACACCCCGACCGTCGGTGCGCCGAGCGGTGGGCTATCTGTATCTCGTGACGCGGGTCACGGCTACATATGTATGTGCAACGGCGTTACACCACAAATCCCCATGAAAGTCCAGACCCGGAAAAGGGGTATTCGGGAAAACGCCCTGATCGCAGCATATTGGCAAAGCACAACAAGCATTCAAAAACCTATAGTCGATATGTGAGGTGGTCATTCGCCTTTCAATGGTGGGATAAGGATGCTTCGAGTCTATCTGCTCACTTTACCCTCGGGCCTTGTCATCGCGACGCGATCTCAAGCCGGGTTTTTGACCAGACCGACGAGGCGGACGCACAGCTTAACGATGCGAATCGGGAAGGGGATTATCTTTCACGTAATCGACTTGCGGCAGCTTTTATCCCGACATGCGCCCTAAAATTGTGCGCTGCACGATGGGGAAGATTTTTTGCACTGCAGTGATTTTTCGGCCCATCGGGAGCGAGTAGCGTTGAGATAACGTTACGTAATCAAGGGTAGAAAGATCATCTATGCGACACGCAATTAAATTGTGCGGTGCGAATTTGTAGAAAAGGTTCAATCCCTTGTGGATCATTGCATTGACGCAATATGCTGAAATTGGTACTTAAATGCTTATTAAATGTGTCAGGCCCGGTTTCCGTAAGGTAAGGGTCACATAAAAATCCGACACATCATCAGGGAAACTGAAAAGCGGTTAGCAATATTTACCGACATGAACCGGAAATACGGTTCTGCGGAATTTGCGGCCCAAGTCAGGGAGGATAAGCGACGTTATGACGTCACAAGGTCCCATTTTGCAGATTAGCGACGTGTCGCTTGTGTTTGGCGGTGTGCGTGCGCTGAGTGATGTCAGCTTTTCCGTGCAGCCAGGCGAGCTTTTTTCAATTATCGGCCCAAATGGTGCAGGTAAGACGTCGATGCTTAACTGTGTGTCGGGGCGATATGCACCGACCACAGGGTCCGTATCCTTTAACGGGCAGGATGTCACCGGGCTTAAGCCAAATGATCGTGCCGAGCTCGGCATTGGTCGAACCTTCCAGAACCTTGCTCTTTTTGGGCACATGAATGTGCTTGATAATATCATGGTCGGGCGGCACCACCTTCTGAAGAACAACGTCATGAACGGTCCGCTGTACTGGTTGGGGGGCGCTCAGAAAGAAGAGCTCGAACATCGACGCTTCTGTGAAGACGTGATTGATTTTCTTGAGATCTCCCATATTCGCAAAGCCACAGCTGGCACCCTGTCATATGGGTTGCGCAAACGTGTTGAGCTTGCACGTGCAGTGGCGCTTCGCCCTGATTTGATTCTTTTGGATGAGCCGATGGCGGGCATGAACCTCGAAGAAAAAGAGGACATGGCACGCTTCATCATCGACCTCAACGAAGAATGGGGGATGACGGTGGTGATGATCGAACACGACATGGGGGTGGTGATGGATATCTCCAACCGTGTGATGGTTCTTGATTTCGGTCGCAAGATTGCCGAAGGCGAACCCGACGAAGTGATGGCCAACAAGCACGTCAAGAAAGCCTATCTCGGCGAAGAAGACGATGACACAGACGAAGACGAGCAGGTGGCCTGAGCATGAGCAGCAATATTCCCGATTATGCAGATGTCCAGGCGATGGACACGTTCCCCAAGGTGCTGGCCTATAACGCGCGCAATTGGGGCAACGACGTTGCCATGCGCGAAAAAGAATTCGGCATCTGGCAGGAATTCACCTGGAAAGACTACAACGACCGCGTCAAATGGATGACGCTTGGCATGCGCGCCCTTGGCGTTGGACAGGGCGACGTTGTTGGTATTATCGGTGAAAACCGGCCTGAATGGGTATGGGCAGAAATTTCGGCCCACGCGTTACGCGGCATGTCGGTCGGCCTTTATCAGGACAGCCTGCATGAAGAAGTTGCTTATCTGATTACCTATTCCGGCGCGCGCATCCTGATTGCCGAAGACGAAGAGCAATGTGACAAGCTGATAGAGCTTGGCGATGACATCCCAACAGTTGATCATATTGTCTATTGCGACCCGCGTGGCATGCGCAAATATGACGATCCGCGTCTTTTGGATGTTGAAAAGCTCTATGAAATGGGGCGCGCGCTCGAAGCGCAAGACCCCGGTCTATATGATAAGATGGTTGTCGATACGCGCGGCGATGAATGCGCGATCCTTTGCACCACATCTGGGACGACGTCCAAGCCGAAAATGGCGATGTTGAACTCCGGCGATTTCCTTGATCATTGTGCGGCGTATCTGCGGGCTGATCCGAAGTATCCGGGGGATGATTATGTTTCGGTTTTGCCACTGCCATGGATTATGGAGCAGGTCTATGTTGTTGGTCAGTCACTGATCAGCCGTCAGATCGTCAATTTCGTCGAAGAGCAGGAAACCATGATGGAGGACCTGCGTGAGATTGGTCCGAACTTTGTGCTGCTTGCGCCGCGTGTTTGGGAAACCATTGCCGCTGACGTGCGGGCGCGCATGATGGACTCAACCCCGTTCAAACAGAAAATGTACGATGTTGGCATGGCGCTGGCGCGCACCGCCTTGGACAACGGTGGGCATTCCAAACTGGCTGACATCATCCTGATGAGTGCGCTGAAAGACCGGTTGGGCTTTACCAATTTGCGGTCAGCAGCCACCGGTGGAGCGGCGATTGGGCCGGAAACCTTCAAGTTCTTCCACGCGATGGGCGTTCCGCTACGCCAGCTTTATGGTCAGACCGAGCTGTGCGGCGCCTATACCATTCATCAGCCCGGTGACATTGATTTTGATACGGTTGGTGTTGCCTTTGATAATTCCGAGATCAAGGTCATCAACTCGGATGAAAACGGGGTTGGTGAAATCGTTGCCCGGACATCGGGCATGTTCACCAGCTACTATAAAAATCAGGCGGCCTATGACGAGGATGTCCATGATGGCTGGATGCATACCGGGGATGCCGGATACTTCAAGGAAGCCAACAAGCACCTTGTGGTGATCGACCGGATGAAGGATCTGGCGGAAACCTCGACTGGGGTGCGCTATTCGCCGCAGTTTATTGAAAACAAACTGAAATTCTCGCCATTTATTGCCGAGGCGGTGATCCTGGGCAAGGACCTGCCGTTCCTGTCGACGATGATCTGTATCCGCTATTCGATCATGGCCAAATGGGCCGAGCAGCGCGGTATTGCCTTCACCAACTACACCAACCTTTCGGCCCAGCCCCAAGTCTACGACATGATTGTCGATGAAGTGCGTCAGGTGAACGAAACCTTGCCCGAAGCACAGCGCATCAAACGGTTCCTGCTGCTTTACAAGGAACTTGATGCCGATGACGGCGAACTGACCCGGACCCGCAAGGTGCGCCGCAGTGTGGTTGCCGAGAAATATGCCGATATCATTGATGCGGTTTATGCCGGAAATGACAAGGTTGATATCGACACCATGATCACTTTCCAGGATGGGTCGAAAACCCGCATCCAGACAAGTGTCAGGGTCGTTGATCTCGAAGAAGCCAAGGCCGCACAGACGGCCCCGAAAGCAGCCGAATAAGGCCGCAAATAAACTGTGGTCCCACCGCTTTGCCGGGGCCGCCATTACAGGGATGGCAACATGAATTTCGAACTTCTGTTCCAGCTGCTGCTGAATGGGTTGATCGTCGGAACATTGTATGGCGTCGTCGCCATGTGTTTTGTGCTGATTTATAAATCGACCCAGATCGTCAATTTTGCTCAGGGCGAGTTCCTTTTGATCGGGGCGTGGGTCTGTTACGCATTCCTTGTTGAAATGCACATGCCGTTCTGGATGGGGTTCCTGTTTACGCTGCTGTTCATGATGGTGTTTGGCATCGTTTTGCAAATGGTCGTCCTGCGCCCGATGATTGGCGAACCGATCATTTCCGTGATCATGGTGACCATCGGGCTTTCAATCTTTTTCCAGGCGGCGACCAAGTGGATTTTCGGGGCGACCACCGCCACCTATCCGCAAGTGTTTGAAACCCGTTCTTTGAACGTGCTCGGGATGCAGATCGAGACGGCCTATATCATGAGCTTTGTGATCTCATTGTTCATCATGGCCGGGTTCTATTGGTTCTTTAAATATTCCAAGCTTGGCCTTGCGATGCGCGCCACAGCCTTTGATCAGCAGGTCGCCCAAAGTCTGGGGATTTCCGTCAAAACCGTATTTGCCATGTCATGGGCGATTTCGGCCCTTGTATCGGGGGTCGCGGGGATCGTGATCGGGATGGTCAATGGTGTGTCGTCGGCATTGTCGGTCATTGGGATCAAGGTGTTCCCGGCGGTTATTCTGGGCGGGCTTGATTCGATTGTCGGCGCGATTGTTGGCGGGGTAATTATTGGCTTGCTTGAAAATACGGCCGAGTTTGTCGATGGCCAGTACCTGCATTGGGGCAACCTGTTCTCGATCGCACCGTTCTATGTGCTGATCATAATTTTGTGCATCAAGCCGTATGGCCTGTTTGGCACCAAAGATATCGAACGTATCTAAGGGACGAGGAAAGAAACGATGGCTGGATTTTCGATGCGTCCCTGCGGTGATTTCCGAACGACATATCGTCAGGATACCCGCATTTTCGATACGACGGTTGTGCGCAATGCCGCCATTCTTGGCATCATTGCCGTGGCATTGATCCCGTTTGTTCTGGATGGCTATTACGTCAACCTGTTCATTCAGATTTCCTATTTTGCGATTGCCGCATTGGGGCTGAATATTCTGGTTGGCTTTACCGGTCAGATTTCACTGGGGCATGCGGCCTTCTTTGGATTTGGTGCGTTTGCATCGGCCTGGATCAACAACACCACCGGCATTCCGGTGTTGCTGTCGATCCCCTTGGCTGGTTTGATGACTGCGGCAGTGGGGCTCTTATTTGGTCTTCCTGCCGCGCGGATTAAGGGGCTGTATCTGGCAATTGCCACCCTTGCCGCCCAATTCATCCTCGAAGATTTCTTTGCCCGTGCGGAATGGTTTACCGGTGGGTCCTATGGGGCCGCGGCCAATCCGGTGAATGTGTTTGGCTATGAAATCTATGATGATTTTAGCTTCTTCTATGTCTGTCTGTTCTTCCTGGTGGTGATGTATTTGCTGGGCACCAACCTGATGCGCACCCGTGATGGTCGTGCGTTTGTTGCGGTGCGTGATCACTATCTGTCGGCTGAGATCATGGGCATCAATCTGACGAAATACCGTCTGATGAGTTTTGCGATTTCATCGTTTTATGCCGGGGTCGGTGGGGCAATGTATGGCCATTATCTTGGCTTTGTCTCGGCTGAGGGTTTCACCATCCTGCTGTCGATCCAGTTCCTTGGCATGATCATTATTGGTGGTCTTGGCTCGGTCAAGGGGACGCTTATGGGCACTGTCTTTATGGTGCTGTTGCCCGAGGTGATGGAAAGCGGTGTTAGCGCACTCAGTGTTTTCGACTGGGCAAGTTCGACGGATGTGACCGACGGGCTGGCCTATATCAAGGAGATGGCGATCGGTCTGGCCATTATCCTTTTCCTGATCTTTGAGCCGGATGGGCTTGCCCATCGCTGGCAACAGATCAGGGCGTACTGGAAGCTTTATCCCTTCTCGTACTGATAAATACCGCCGAAGCCCGTTTCGCTAAAAACCAAAAAAGAAACGGGATCAAAATCGGTGAAGACCGGGAGGCTACTTTGTTTAGTAAAACGTCCAAGGGAGACGTCGTGATGAAACGATTGATTGCTGCAACCGCGATGGTTGCGACCAGCTTGTCGATGACGGCAGCCAAGGCAGATGACGACATGGTATTTGTCGGTCATCTGATGGATATCACCGGTGCAACCGGCTTCATCGGCAAGTTCTATGCTGATGGTGTGCGTGACGCGCTGTCCTATATCAATACCCATGGCGGGATTGATGGCACGGTTCTGGATTCAGAATCCGTTGATTATGCGTATAAAGTTCCGCAGGCAATTGCGAACTACAAAAAATGGCGTTCGCGCAATGATATGGTCGCGATGCAGGGCTGGGGCACAGGCGATACCGAGGCCCTGATCAGTTTTGTTGCCAAGGACAAGGTGCCGGTCTATTCCGCATCCTATTCCGGGCACCTGACCGACCCGACCGCAAAAAACCCGAAAACAGCCAAGCCGGCCCCTTATAACTTCTTCTACGGTGCATCCTATTCCGATGCCTGCCGTGCAATGGCTCAGTGGGCCGCCGAAGACTGGAAATCATCTGGCAACAGCGGCAAGCCGATCTTCTCGCACATCGGGGACAACCATCCGTATCCGAATGCACCAAAAGAAGCTTGCGCTGAATATGCAACCGAACTTGGTTTTGAAGTCACCGCACCAGTCGTCGTTTCGATGAAGCCGGGTGATTTCAAGGCACAGTGCCTGACGCTTAAGGAAGCTGGCACCAACTATGGCTATCTCGGTAACCTCGGCCCATCGGTTGTGTCGCTGGTGAAATCCTGTGACACGGTTGGTGCGACCCCGAAATGGCTCGCCAATATCTGGGCAGGCGATTACGAAACGCTCAAAACCATTGGGGATGTTGATAACTACATCTTCCCGGCGATGACCAGCTTCTGGAGCGATGAAGGTGTTCCGGGGATGGATTTGGTGCGCGAAATTTCAAAAATGTCCGATAGCTCGGGCGAGGAATTCCGCACCCACCATTACATCCGTGGCATTTGCTCTGCTTATTACATGAAAGAAGCCATGGAATGGGCAAAGGCAAATGGCGGCATCACCGGTGAAAACATCAAGGCAGGCATGTATGCCCGCGAGATGTGGGTGCCAAAAGGTCTTGAAGGCGTTTGCATGGAAGCAACCTGGACCGCCGAAGACCATCGTGGCATCAACACCGTTAATATCTATAAAGGTTCGGCAAAAGGTGGCGAAGCGTCTGTTGAGAAGCTGACCACTGTGACCTTGCCGCGCCGTGACGATTGGCTTGGTTACTAAGGCCTACGTCTGAGTTGGTCTGAAGACGAATGTCTCCCGTGGTGATCGGGGACGGGCTTTATGCTCCGTCCCCGATACATGGGAACGAAACACGGATGTGATCGAAGGGGACACCATGGCAGAGCCCGCCCGTAAAATCGAAAATGCCGAACCGATGCTGTCGGTCAACAATATCGAAGTTGTTTATGACGAGGTGATCCTTGTCCTGCGTGGGGTATCTCTCGAGGTTCCGCAAGGCAAAATTGTTACCCTTCTTGGTCCGAACGGGGCGGGGAAATCGACGACGCTTAAGGCGATCTCGGGCTTGCTTAAAACCGAAGACGGCGAAGTGACCCGTGGCGATATCAATTTCATGGGAAAACAGATCGCGAATGGCAATCCCGAAGATATCGTGCGGTCCGGCCTGTTTCAGGTAATGGAAGGCCGTCGCATTATCGAAGATATGACCTGTATCGAAAACCTGCGACTTGGCGCTTATACCCGCAAGGATAAGGGGGTCAAAGATGACATCGAGATGGTTTTTGACTACTTCCCGCGCTTGAGAGAACGCACCGGTCTTGCCGGATATCTTTCGGGTGGGGAACAACAAATGCTCGCAATTGGTCGCTCCTTGATGGCGCGCCCGAAAATGATCCTGCTTGACGAACCATCGATGGGGTTGTCGCCGCTTCTGGTCAAGGAAGTGTTCGGGATCATTGAAAAGATCAATCGCGATCAAGGCATTACCATGTTGATTGTCGAGCAGAACGCCAACTTTGCGCTGAAAGTCGCCGATTACGGCTACATCATGGAAAGTGGCAAGGTGGTGCTTGATGGCACGCGTGACGAACTTCTCAATAATGAAGACGTTAAGGAGTTCTATCTTGGCGGTGGGTCGGAAGACCGCAAAAGCTTTAAGAACATCAAGTCATATAAACGGCGCAAACGTTGGCTATAACAACCATATCATGATGGTTGACGAAATTGGATGAAAGACGGGCAAAATGCTAAAGACCTTTTACGACGGAAGAGAAACGCGCAAACCTGCTGATCGCGAAGTCGGGTTGATGGCAGCATTGCCGCGAATCATTCACCATGCAAAATCGCAGTCTGTGGGGTTTGGCCGGGTTCTTGTTGATGTTGATCCAAAAGCCATCACCAGCCGCGAGGCTCTGGCGTCATTACCGGTCACGCGCAAATCCGATTTGATCGATGCTCATGCGAAAGAACCGCCTTTTGCCGGATTGAATGCGACGCCGGTTCCAGCGCTTGCGCGTATTTTCCAAAGCCCGGGGCCGATTTATGATCCGCAGGGAAAAGGTGATGATTGGTGGCGGATGGGACGTGCGTTTTTTGCTGCCGGGTTCCGCCCCGGCGACATCGTCCATAATTGCCTGTCCTATCATTTGACGCCGGGTGGCTTCATCTTTGACAGTGGTGCACGCGCATGTGGTTGTGTTGTGATCCCGGCCGGGGTTGGACAAAGCGAAGCTCAGGTCAAGGCCATCAGCGATTTGAAACCGACGGGCTATTGCGGCACACCGTCGTTTTTGAAAATACTGATCGAAAAGGCTGAGGAGCTCGGGGCGGACATTTCGTCGATCAAGCGCGCACTGGTGTCGGGCGAAGCCTTGCCCGAAACGTTACGCGACTGGTTTGCCGATCGCGGAATCGCGATGTTGCAATGTTACGCCAGTGCAGACCTTGGTTTGATTGCGTACGAAAGTGACGCCAAGAACGGCATGATCGTTGCCGAAGACATCATTCTTGAAATCGTTCGTCCGGGCACTGGCGATCCGGTGGCCGAGGGTGAAGTTGGTGAAGTTGTCGTGACGTCGCTGAACATGGATTATCCGTTGATCCGCTTTGCGACCGGTGATCTGTCGGCGATTGCATCGGGACAAAGCCCATGTGGCCGCACCAATGACCGGATCAAGGGATGGATGGGCCGTGCCGATCAAACGACCAAGGTCAAAGGCATGTTTGTGCACCCACAGCAAATTGCCGAAATCATCAAACGCCATGACGCAATTACCAAGGCGCGCCTTGTTGTGACGCGTGAAAGCGATAATGACGTCATGACCCTGTTGTGTGAAGGCGTGGATACCGGGCACATCGATGCCATTGGTGAAACTCTTGCCAGCGTGTGCAAGCTTCGCGGGATTGTTGAAGGCGCTGCTACCGGCAGCCTTCCCAATGACGGTAAGGTGATTGATGATAAACGGGCGCTTTAATAAGTAAGTTAACTAACTCATTAAAATATTATTTTATTCCCGCTCGGGAACCTTGATGCCGCCCGGTTTCGACCAGCGGCATCTTTTTTTGATTCAGAGGGTCAAGGCGGCCTTGACGATCAAACCGGCAGTCAGCGCAATCAGGACGGCCAAAATGAGGATGTTTTTGAAGGACCATAGGGATGAAGTTCCGTGGTCGTGATGCTGATGACCCGAATGATGGTCGTGCTCATGATCATTATGGTCTGATGTCTCAGACGCCGCGTGTTGGTCGCGATACCTTAACCACAGCAACAAACCACCCAAGGCGAATGCCGCAATGTTGAGGAAAAAGGTGTAGTTGATGCCAAAGGCGCTAACCTCTGCGATGTCGCGACTGCCTTCAGGAATGATGCCAATTACAGCATAGGCATAATGCAGGGTCAGGGCGGTTACGACAATACTGGCATACATGATCGCAGCGATATAAAGCGCTGCTTTCCAGCCATAGTAGCGTGCGTTCACCTTCACCAGCGGTGGTACCATCAGGTCAGAGTATATAAAGCCCATAATACCGGCAAAACTGACACCCCCGGCACTCAGTACAGTTGCAAGCGGGATGTTGCCCATGGATCCGATAAAGGTAGCTGCGGCGACAAATGGTGCAATCAGAGCATTTTCCAGAACGACCAGAAACGGCATATTTGCCTGATCACCCGAAGCAGCGTCGGCCATAAACAATGTTTGCCAAACCTGATTTGGGACGAATACGGCAATAAAGCCCGCAATCGTGAAACCGATCAGGATTTCGCGCCAAACCATCTGCCATTCCATGGCAAACCGGGTGCCAACCTGTTGCCAGCCCTTGAGTGACTTAATGCGTTTTTTCCAGTCAAAATCTTCTTCGTCTTGATTGCTTGCATCGTCGGCATGCTTTTTGGCCGCATTGATTAATTTCTCAGGATACGTCAAGCGGATCAAAAGGGCGGAGATGGCAATCATCAGAATGCCACCGACAAGTTCGGCGGCAAGGTATTCCCACCCCAAAAATAGGAAAATCAGAACGCCAAGCTCAATCACCAGATTGGTTGATGCAAACATGAATGCGACGGTGGCAATGAAATGAGCACCTTTCTGAAAAAGCGACCGTGCTGCCGAAAGGGCTGCGAATGAGCACGAACTTGAAACCGCACCAAACAGGCCCGCAAGAGACACACTTCGAAGATTGGCATCTCCCATCTGGTTGGTCAGACGTTTCTTGGGGACGAAAACCTGAATGGCGGCACTAATGGCGTAACCAAGGACAAAGGCCCATAATGCGTTCCAGAAGAAGCCAATGGCGGTGATGACACCGTTTGCATATTGATCCAGGAGGGGCATAGGGCGCTCCGGTTCTATTGCAAGGTTGCATTTCCTAGTATTTCTGAACGGTTGAAACCCCAAACAGTTCCAAGATAGTCATTCTTGGCCTTCTGTGTATTATGGCCCGAACGCGTACAAATCGGTCGGAGAAGGCATGGCACGCACGGGAAAAAGCTTTGCCGTTTCAATGATTACGGTGTGCCAGTTGATGGCGCTTGCTCTTTGGTTTTCGGCAACGGCGGTTCTACCACAGTTGCGCGCAGAGTTTGATCTTGGTGCTGTCCAGTCGTCCCTTTTTACCAGTTCGGTTGTGCTCGGCTTTGTTTTGGGCACGGTTACCAGTGCGGTTTTTGGTCTGGCCGACCGGATTGAACCGCGTCGGTTCTGGGCTGCATCGGCAATCATTGCCGCAACGGCCAATATCCTGATCCTGACGGTTCCGGTTGACGGGGTTTTGGTCATTGTCCTGCGTCTGGTTACCGGTGTCTGCATGGCCGGAATTTACCCGATTGGCATGAAAATGGTCGCGACATGGGCGCGCGGGGATACCGGGTTTCTGGTCGGTCTTCTGGTTGGGGCGCTGACCATGGGGTCGGCATTGCCGCATCTGTTTTCCGTGGCCGTCCCGCTTGATTGGCGGCTGGTGATTGTTGCGGCCAGTATGTCGGCCTATGTCGCGGGGATTGCGGTTCTGTTTGTTCAACTGGGTGGGACACCGGGAAAATCACTGCGCTTTGATCCGCGTATGGTCGGCCAAATTTGGGCCAACAAACCGCTGCGGCATGCCTGTTACGGCTATTTTGGCCACATGTGGGAACTTTATGCCATGTGGGGCTGGATCGGTTTGTTTCTGTATGGAAGTTTTTCGGATCGTTTGATTGAAAATCCCGGGGTGTGGTCGGCTTTGTCGACATTTGCCATTGTCGGGGTTGGTGCGTTCGGATCCCTTGCCGGAGGGTATTTCGCCGACCGCATCGGACGCACCACTGTTACCATTGCTGCAATGGTGGTCAGTGGGGCATGTGCGCTTGTTGTCGGGACTTTCGGTGGTGCGCCTTTTGCGATCCTGCTTGCCGTTTGCATCATCTGGGGTATTTCAGTGGTTGCGGATTCTGCCCAGTTCTCATCCTGTGTGATCGAACTGGCTGATCCCCATCAGGTTGGCACGGCTCTGACCTTACAAAATGCGATTGGTTTTCTCATTGCCCTTGTGTCGATCCATCTTGTGCCGGTTGTTGCGGATCATTTTGGATGGTGGGGGGCGTTTGCCATGCTGTCGATCGGGCCGGTTTTGGGCACGATTGCAATGGTGCGTTTGCGCCTGATGCCCGAGGCAATTCGTCTTGCAGGTGGTAAACGGTAAGTATTTCAACGTCAGGGTTGTACTTTTTGGTGATCGGTATCACTTGACAGGCCGAAAGTAAAAAACGGTAAGGGTTGGGTTTTCTTGACCATTTTCTGTACAAATATTACCTTCTGCGGGATTTTCTTGCTGTCTCGCGTTGGGGGCGATACGGCGACTTCCAAAAATAAGGGTCTTTCATGAGTCTCACCCTCATTGTTTTGCTTCCCTTCATTGGGGCGGTACTGCCCGCCATAATGATCAGGGCCGGGCGCAACGCATGCGCGACTGCGACTGGTTCTGTCACGCTGCTTGCCCTGATTTTACTGATGGCAAAGGCACCTGCCGTGATTTCTGGCGAGGTGTTTCAGGTCAGTTATAGCTGGCTTCCGGAACTGGGTCTTAATGTGACCTTCTTCCTTGATGGGCTGGGCTTGCTGTTTGCGACCCTGATCCTTGGGATCGGGTTGCTGATCATTATCTATGCGCGGTTCTATCTATCCAAGGACGATCCGATGGGGCGCTTCTATGCGTTCCTGTTGTTGTTCCAGGGGGCTATGGTCGGGATTGTCCTGTCGGACAATATCCTGCTTTTGCTGGTGTTCTGGGAGCTGACGTCGCTGTCGTCGTTCTTGCTGATCGGGTACTGGAAACATCTGCCCGAAGGGCGTCAGGGCGCGCGTATGGCCCTGGCCGTTACCGGGGCAGGCGGGCTTGCAATGATTGCCGGGATGTTGATTCTGGGTGATATTGTCGGGTCCTATGATTTGACCGTGATCCTTCAGAACGCAGATTTAATTCAAGCGTCCCCGATGTATGTTCCGGCACTGGTTTTGATCCTGCTGGGGTGCTTTACCAAATCGGCTCAATTCCCGTTCCATTTCTGGCTGCCCCATGCGATGGCCGCGCCAACGCCAGTTTCGGCCTATTTGCATTCGGCAACCATGGTGAAGGCCGGTATCTTCCTGATGGCCCGCATGTGGCCGGTTTTGTCGGGGACACCGGAATGGTTCTATATCGTTGCAACCGCTGGTCTTGTAACCATGGTGCTCGGCGCATGGATTGCGATTTTCAAACATGACCTAAAGGGACTTCTGGCCTATTCGACGGTCAGCCACCTTGGTCTTATTACCATGCTGCTTGGGTTTGGAACGCCGATTGCTGCCGTGGCTGGTGTGTTTCACATCATCAACCATGCAACGTTTAAGGCCGCCCTGTTCATGACCGCCGGTATTATCGATCATGAAACCGGAACCCGCGATATTCGTCGTCTGGGTGGGTTGCTCAACCTGATGCCGATTGCCGGGACCATTGGCATTATCTCGGCGGCATCGATGGCCGGGATAATTCCGCTTAACGGGTTCCTGTCCAAGGAAATGATGCTCGAAGAAGCATGGCATACCATGTGGCTGGATCAGGGCTGGGTTGTGCCACTTCTGGCCACCGTTGGGGCAATCTTCTCGGTGGCGTACTCCTTCCGCTTTATCTTCCACGTCTGGCTGGGCAAGCCACGCGATGAGAACTTGCCGCATCATCCACATGATCCACCCTTTGGCATGTGGGGCCCGCCTGCATTGCTGACGGTTCTGGTGGTTCTGATCGGCCTGTTCCCGGCGGTGATTGCCGGGCCGCTGGTTGCTGCGACGTCCAGTGCGGTTATCGGTGGGGAACTGCCGGAATATCATCTGGCACTTTGGCATGGGCTGACGCCAGCCCTTGGCATGAGCGTCATCGCGATTGTTGTTGGTGCGCTGTTGCTGATGCGCCACGGGACGTTGATTTCGGCGACCGCAAACCTGTCGCGGCCTGATGCCAAGGCGATGTTTGATTGTGCGATTGCCAAGCTTGTTGCTTTAAGCCGGGTTATCTCGGACAATCTACACAATGGATCGTTGCAGCGTTACCTGTCGGTGATGATTGTTGCGTCCGTTGCGATCGGGGTTTCTGGATTTTATGCCGAGCCGGATCATACTGCGGGCACGCGGGAATTGCTTGATGTTTCACCTGCGGCGGCGATTGGCTGGGTATTGCTGGTTGTAACCTGTATCGCCGCGGTCGTGATGCATCATAATCGACTTCTAAGTTTGCTCTTGGTCGGTGTGATTGGTCTGATTGTCTCGCTTGGCTTTATCTATCTGTCGGCACCTGATCTTGCTTTGACGCAAATCTCGGTCGAGGTGGTGACTGTCATCCTGATGTTGCTGGCCCTTAATATCCTGCCAAAGGAAACGCCAAAGGAAAGCCTTCCGGGGCGCAAATTGCGTGACGGGGTGGTTTCGATTGCGGCTGGCCTTGGCATCGGCGGGGCAATATGGGCGATCATGACGCGTGATCTGCCAAACTCGATCTCGGCCTATCATCTGGCCAACTCAAAGATCGAAGGTGGCGGCACGAACGTTGTGAACGTCATCCTCGTCGACTTCCGTGGGTTTGATACCTTTGGTGAAATCATTGTGCTGGGCATTGCGGCCCTTTCGATCTTTGCCTTGATCGAAACCGTGACCCAGGGCGAAGCGGCTAAACGTCTGGCAAGCTGGGTCGTCAGCAATCGCCGGTCGGCGGATCGCCATCCGATGATGATGGTGGTCGCGACGCGTGTGATGTTGCCCTTGTCGCTGATGGTCGGTGTTTACATCTTCCTGCGCGGTCATAATGAGCCAGGCGGAGGCTTCATTGCCGGGTTGGTCGTTTCGGTCGCTTTGGTCATGCAGTATATGGCTTCAGGCTTTGGCTGGACCCAGAACCGCATGAAAGTCAATTACCACGGCATGATTGGTTTGGGGGTTATTGCAGCAGCGATTACCGGGGCTTCGGCCTGGGTGGCGGGCTTGCCGTTCCTGACCAGTGGGTTTGTCCACGTTCATCTGCCGATTGTTGGTGAATTTGAACTGGCATCCGCCATGGGCTTTGACCTTGGTGTGTTCCTGACGGTGGTTGGGGCGGTAATGCTGGCTCTTGCCAAACTGTCACAGGTCGAACGCATGGCAGAACATGTCGATGTCAATCTTGATCCGATGGATCACGATCCATCTGTTCGGATAGCAACGCCAGAGAAGGAGGCCTGATATGGAATTTCTTGTAGCAAGCAGTATTGGGCTTCTGACAACGTGCGGAACATACCTTTTGCTGCGTGGGCGGACGTTCCCGGTGGTAATTGGTTTGGCGCTTCTGTCCTATGCGGTGAACGTATTTCTGTTCGCCATGGGACGGCTTACCATCAATATGCCGCCGATCCTGCGTGAAGGTGTGACGGAATACACCGATCCATTGCCACAGGCACTTGTGCTAACGGCGATTGTGATTTCGTTTGGGATGACGGCATTGATCGTTGTGCTGTCGATCCGGACCTTTCTTGAAATCGGGAATGATCATGTTGACGGTCAACCGCTTGGCGAGCCATCCGAAGCAGGAGATAAAAACTGATGGGTGACTGGATTGTTATTCCCATAGTGCTGCCCGCTGTGATGGCCGCCCTGATTGTTTTGGCGGTTCGTCATGATATTTTGTTGCAGCGCGTATTTTCGATAACGGCAACCATGGCCCTTGTCGCAGTGACCTTGTCGCTGCTGATTTTCGCCAATGGCAATGGGCCGGAAATGTATGCCCTGTCCGACTGGCCAGCACCCTTCGGGATTGTGCTGGTTCTGGACCGGTTGTCGGCGATGATGATTTTTCTGACATCGCTTCTGGGGCTTGGCGTTGTCCTGTTTGCCTCAAGTGAATGGGATCAGCGCGGCAAGCATTTCCATGCTCTTTTCCAGTTCCAGCTGATGGGGGTGAATGGTGCGTTCCTGACGGGGGACTTGTTTAACCTCTTTGTCTTCTTTGAGGTTCTGCTGATCGCGTCTTATGGGCTTATGCTTCATGGTGCTGGGGCCGACCGTCTTAAGGCGGGCATGCAATATGTTGTCGTCAATCTGACCGGATCAGCCTTGTTCCTGGTTGGGGTTGGCATGATATATTCAGTGACCGGGACGCTGAATATGGCAGACTTGGCCATTCAGGTTGCAAACATAGCACCGGGAGATGCCGCGTTGCTGCGCGCCGGGGCGTTGGTTTTATTGCTTGTTTTCTGTGTGAAGGCGGCAATGGTGCCGATCCATTTCTGGCTTCCGGGAACCTACGCTAATGCGCCTGCACCGGTCGCGGCCCTGTTTGCGATCATGACCAAGGTCGGGGCCTATTCGGTGCTGCGTGTCTATTCGCTGGCCTTTGGCGACACTGCTGGTGATATGGCATGGCTGGCACAACCCTATATCCTGCCCGCTGCCCTGATTACCATTGCCGTTGGCATGATCGGTGTTCTGGCTGCAAAACGCCTCAACAACCTGATTGCCTTTGCGGTGATTGGCTCGATGGGGACGCTTTTGACAGCGATTGGGCTGTTCACCCCTGAAAGCATTTCAGCAGGCCTTTACTATTTGCTGCATTCGACGTTTTCGGCCGCCGCCTTGTTCCTGATTGCCGATCTGGTGGTATCTCGCCGGGGGCAGTTTGGCGACAGCCTGAACACCGCCCCGGTTTTCCATCAGTCTGGGTTCCTTGCCGTTCTGTTCTTTATCGGGGCGATTGGCATGGCCGGTATGCCGCCGCTGAGCGGATTTATCGGTAAATTGCAGATTCTTGACGCTTCGCGCGACAGTGATGCCATGGTCTGGATTTGGTCGGTTATTCTGGTGACGTCTTTGATGTGCATTATCGGGTTTGGCCGTGCAGGCAGTGTGCTGTTCTGGAAAAGTTCATCGCTCGAAGGCGAGATCGTTGTCGAAGGTGCGAAATGGCCGGTTCTGCCGATCATTGCCGCATGCGGTATGCTTGGTGGCTTGGTTGCCTTAACAGTGTTTGCCGGTCCGATTAGTAGTTACCTCAACGGGACTGCTGATCAGATATTTGATACGTCGCAATATATTCGAGCAGTGCTGGGCGATGGTGCCCTTGCGCAGTTTGGCCAGTAAGTGGTGTTGAAAGGATCATGATGATGAAACGTTATCTTCCCCACCCGCTGCTGTCGCTGGCTTTGCTGGTCGTCTGGGTGCTTCTGGCGAACGAAGTTTCGGCAGGTGCCGTTGTTTTCGGTGCAATCCTTGCGGTGATTATCCCCTTGATCACCGCAAGTTTCTGGCCTGCCCGACCCAAGATTCGCAATGCGTATGCGATCTGTGAATATGGTCTTGTGGTTCTTTGGGATATTCTGGTGGCCAATGTGGTTGTCGCCGGGCTGATCCTGTTTCGCAAAACCGAAAGCCTTGAAACAAAATGTGTTGTCGTGCCGTTAGAACTGACATCGCCCGAGGCAATCACCACACTGGCCGGCACCATCACCATGACGCCGGGTACGGTCACAATTGATCTGAGTGCCGATGCCAAAAGCCTTCTGGTGCATTGTCTTCACGCCCCGGATGCACAGGGTGTGATTGATGATATCAAGGACCGCTACGAACGCCGCCTGAAGGAGATTTTCGAATGATCGAATATGCACTGAATTTCGGCTTCGTCTGTGTGTCATTGGCATTGCTGATGAATTTATGGCGTCTGACCATGGGGCCGACAACGGCAGACCGCATTTTGGCGGTCGATACCATGGCGATTAACGCCATTGCCCTTCTGGTGATGTATGGTATCGCCAAGGGAACCGCGATGTATTTCGAAGGCGCGCTTTTGTTCGCCATGTTCGGGTTTGTTTCAACCGTGGCCTACTGCAAGTTCATCTTGCGTGGCGACATCATCGAATAAGGGAGCGTTGTGATGCCATTTATCGTCGAACTCATTATCTCGCTTCTGATTGTGATTGGTGGATTGTTCCTGCTGGTCGGGTCATTTGGGATGCTCAAGCTGCGTGATTTGTTGCCGCGCCTGCATGCGCCGACCAAGGCCAGTACCGTTGGCGTCGGGGGTGTTTTGATTGCCTCTATGCTGTATTTCTGGGTTGAACGCGGGCATTTCACCATTCATGAATTGCTGATCACGCTGTTCATATTCCTGACCGCACCGATTACAGCCAACCTGATCGCCAAGGCTTACATGCTGTTGAATGTTGATCCACATTCGGATTTGCCACCCAGTAAGCAGAATGAAGGTTGGGCGACTTTTGATCCGGTCGGGCCCGAAGGCTACGATCCCAGCGAGGAATATCAGGAAAAGGAAAACTGATTTTTCCGGCTTCTGACTTTCTGGCGTAACTTTAAGAACGGCACCGTCATTCGGTGCCGTTTTTGTTAGGATACCCCCATGACAGCATTGCGTGGAAGATTCGCCATGATTTTTGAAACCAACCGCCTGATATTGCGTCCCCGAACCATGGATGATTTTGACGACTGTATTGTCATGGACAAGGCGCCCGGTGTTGTCGATTTCATTCCCGGGCCTTGGGATGAGGACGGCGAACACAGAGCGTTTGTCCGAACCCGGATCAATGCGCACTATAGTGACGGGTTGGGATACTGGTCGGTCTTTGCCAAATCTGCACCAAACACCTTTATGGGCTGGGTACTTTTAATCCCCGAGGATGGCGTTGGGCCGGATGTTGAAATCGGTTGGCGGCTGCATCCCGATTATTGGGGAAACGGCTTTGCGTCTGAGGCGGCCCTTGCACTGGTGCCATACGCGTTTGAAACGCTAAACTTGCCGCGTATTGTGGCCGGGATTGATCAACGTAATCATGGGTCCATTGGTGTTGCCCGTAAAATCGGGATGACGTGCCGATCAAAACCGGATGGATATGATGTGTATGTGATCGAAAACCCACAACGGTCTGATGCGTGATCAGTTGTCTGACAGAGCCGTGACTGCTAGACAAAAGGCAAGAGGGAGCCTTTATCATCATGCCTGATTTTTCCATTGAAGATCAGTATTGCGGACGCATTGCCGGGATTGACGAAGTTGGTCGAGGGCCACTGGCCGGACCGGTTGTTGCCGCCGCGGTTATCCTGCCACGTGATGATCTGTTACCCGCTGTTCTTTTGAACGAACTTAATGATTCCAAAAAGCTGTCAGTCAAAAAGCGTGATCAGCTTCATGACATCATCATGAGCTGTGCCGAGGTTGGCGTTGGTGCCGCATCCGTGCGCGAGATCGATCAGATCAATATCCTGCAGGCAACTTATGTTGCGATGCGCCGTGCCGTTGCCCATTTATCAACCCTTCCCGATCAGGCACTGGTTGATGGCAATCGTGACCCGGGGTTGCCTTGTGCGGTTGAAACCGTGGTTAAGGGCGACAGTAAATCGCTTTCGATTGCGGCGGCATCGATTGTTGCCAAGGTGGTGCGTGATCGTGCCATGGCGCGCCTTGCTGTGCGCTATCCGTTTTTTGGCTGGGAAGGCAATGCGGGTTATGGTGTGAAAAAGCACATGGCAGGTCTTGGTGATGTGGGGCCAACCCCGCACCATCGCCGCAGCTTTAAACCGATTGCTAATTTGTTCGATGCAATGATGGACGGTCGTTAAGAGTGTGGCCGTCACTGATGGCTATCCGGATCGTTCCTAAGCCAGTGCGATGCGATTACGCGGTGTGATTTGGGCACGAACCAAATCGGTGCCGTCTTCGTCAAGGGTAATCGCGGCAAATCCATCGCAATATCTGATTTCAACCCGTTCATGCACGCGGCATTCGGTTCGGAACTGAATATCGAGGCTTTCGGGATGAAAGTCTGGTCGATTGTTTCTTCCGGCAATCCCCAGAACCCACTGCATCAGCCGCACATTATTGACGTGCCCATACAGATCAAGGTCCGACGGGCGTGCCTTGATGGTGTCGCACGGGGATAGCGGATCGGTGGTAAAGGGAGCGCGCAGCGGCGCATCAATCAATTTTGGGCCGGGCGGGTTCGGCAGGCGGTCGGAAATCCAGTCGGGCCATTGTGCAGCACGGCGTTCACGCAAATCAAACATCACCCAGAAACTTTGCGCGACACCAATTACATCGCCCTTGGCATTGGTCAGGCGAAAATCACGGGTGGCAACCCGGCGCGATACCCCTGAAGGCCATGTTTCAACCGTGATGTCTTCGCCATTGCCGGGATAGTCGCGAATATGAATGACCATGCGCGACAATACCCATGCGATCCCCTGATCAACCGTGTCGTCATAGGCCAGTTTTAGTATCCGGGCACCCCAACCAGCCGCATCTTGCATGTAATCGGCAAGGGCAGGGAGCATGACTTTGCCATTGTCGCCAATCTCGGAATAGCGGACCCGATATGTCCCGCGCCAACCGCAATTTGCGGGCAAGGGGGCATTGGCAATATGATTCCAGTCAATCGTCATCGGGCAGTCCTTTTAATACGATGGACCTTTATATGGATGATGATAGCCTGTTGGCAAATAAAGTGAGTTGTTTGGGCATCGTCGATGCCCGGTAAGCAAAACCGTTCATTGAAAAACCGAAGGCATGTTATCTTTTTGCTTTCTGTGCTGGATTTGGGGTCTGGCGGAGATGCAGACACGCTGGGGGAAACATGGCGACGCGGACATACACCAAGACCAAACGCGCAGATAAGGAACAAGATACCCATCAAAAGATCATTGATGCGGCATTGTTGCTCTATGGGGGTGTTGGTCCCGCGGCAACGACAATCAGTGCGGTTGCAACCAAAGCATCTGTGCAGCGCCTCACAGTCTATCGCCACTTCCCCAAGGAAGCTGATTTGATGGCAGGCGCGCTAAAGGCATGGTTTGAAAGCAGCCCTATGCCTGACCCGGCAGACTGGCGCGACGGCGTTAACCCGCAAGACTGGCCCATCGCAATTTTGAGCATGCTGTATCATTATTACAGAGAAACCAGTCATGTATGGGTGGGTTTGCAGTCAGACCGTGGAAAGCTTGATGATCTGGACAAGGCATTGATCCGCGCCGATAAACATCTTGCCGTTATCCAAGATGATATCATGCGTCATCTTCCTGCGGCACGACGTGACAATGCTCTTTGCAGGGCCGTTGTTCGTCACAGCGTACAGTTCTCAACCTGGCAGAGCCTGACGGCCAGTGAACTTGATACGGTCGAGATTGCGGCACTGATGGAAGACTGGGTGCGGCATTGCCCCCTAAGTTAACCGTGTAATGGAATTTTGCTGAGCAGATACGTTCATCAATATGATGGAGTTTGACGCATTTTTTTCGTGTCGCCGCGCTTTTTCTTGTTATCAGTGCGTTTGCGTTTTGCCGACATGCTGGGACGTGTTTTTACGCGATATTTCTTGCGCTCGGCGGCTTTGCGCAACAGGGCGAGAAATCGTTCTATCGCATCCTGTTTGTTACGCTCCTGTGTGCGGTGACGCTGGGCGTCAAAGATGATCTCGCCATCGTTGGTCAGTTTGCTTCCAGCAAGTTCACGCAGGCGGTTGCGTACGCGCAAAGGAAGTTCGGTCAGGTCATCAATACGCACGCGCATGTGAACTGCACTCGATACCTTGTTGACGTTTTGTCCGCCGGGCCCCGATGCGCGCACGAACTGAAAATTCAGATGGCGTTCATCCAGATAAAGGCCTTTTTCGATCTCAAGCATGGGCAACCGTAAAAGATTTTCAGGGCGTAACCGGGGCGGTTAACATAACTGAGTGTAGTAGTCGGCTATTAATTGAATTTCGCAATTACTGCGCCTACATTGACGTGGATCTAGCCTGTCAGGGGCGTGACGAGCTGTAAACAGGAAATCGACGGTGCGCTTTTCGCATATTTATATTGGTCTTGGCTGGCTTGCAATTGGATTGGGTGTTGTAGGTGTTTTCCTGCCACTTTTACCAACGACGCCGTTTATGTTGTTGGCCGCTTGGCTTTTTGCCAAGGGATCGCCAAGACTGCACGACTGGATTTGCAATCATCCCCGGTTTGGCGGCCCAATTCGTGACTGGAACAATCATGGTGTCATCAGTCGGCGGGCCAAATATATGGCGATGTTGGCATTCTTTGTTGTGATTGCGGTGTCGCTGATTTTTGTCGAAAGCCGTTGGGTCGTGATGGTTCAGGTGCTGGTCGCTGTTCCGGTCAGTTTGTTTATCCTGTCGCGGCCATCAGAACCCCGGATTGTGAAAGTCACAAATCCAACGGCGGGCAACCCATAAAGCGGATCAATCTGGGGGCACTTGATCTTAGCCGGTCTTCTTGCGGTTGAGTTCGCCTTGGCAGGATTCTTCAAGTTTATCAAGTTCATCAAGTGTCGCATCAATGTCCTCACGCTGTGTGCGAAGCGCATCGCGGCGTTCGTTGATTTTGGACACAAGGATGGTCAACTGGGTGATTTCGCTGCGGTCGCCATCATACAGATCAAGAAGATCACGTATTTCCTTCAGTGAAAAACCAAGCCGCTTGCCGCGCATGATCAGGCGCAAACGCACCCGGTCACGCTGGCTGTAAATGCGGGTTTGTCCCTGACGTTCGGGCTCGATCAGTTCCTGATCTTCGTAAAAGCGGATGGTCCGGGTGGTTACGTCAAACTCGCGGGCAAGATCAGTAATGGAGTAGCTGTCGCTCATGGGGGCTCAATGCTGTTGAAGTTTACGCTTACGTAAACTGAAAGCTACATGCTTTCCGATGCTGCGACAATCGGCAATTGTTTTGGAAACTCGACGCAAAATGTGCTGCCTTCGCCCGGCGTGCTGGTGACGACCAGCGATCCACCGTGCCGATCGACGATCTTTTTGCAAATTGCCAGGCCAATTCCTGTCCCGGCATAATCACCATAGCCATGCAGACGTTTGAAAACCTCAAAAATGGTTTCGTGATATTGCTCTTCAATCCCGATCCCGTTATCGGCGACAAAAACGCGGTAGCTGTTTGGGGTTTCCTTGGCAAATACCTGTACCTTGCCATCTTCGGGGTCACTATATTTCAGGCCGTTGGATACCAAGTTCTGGAACAGCAGCAGTAATTGACTGGCATCGCCGGTGATGGTGGGAAGGGTTCCTTCGCGGATGATATTGCCTTCGGGTGCGGACCCTGCACGTTTGAAGTTGGTCACAAGCGCATCAAACAAGGCTTGCAAAGAAACCGCGTGGAACGGCTTACCATGCCGCCCAACCCGCGACAGGGTCAGAAGGTCATCAATCATGCGCTGCATGCGTTGCGTGCCGTCAACAGCATAATGAATGAATTCATCGGCTGTATCGTCAAGCTGGCCTTCATACCGTCGGGCGATGAGCTGGGTATAGCTTGACACCATGCGCAGTGGTTCTTGCAAGTCATGGGACGCGGCATAGGCAAACTGTTCAAGTTCGCTGTTGGAACGTTCTAGTTCAGCCATGGTGCGCTGAATTTCCATCTCATGGCGTTTGCGTTGGGAAATATCACGCAGGGTAATAATGTAATGATAGCGTTCATCAGCGGAAAAATGACTGATCGCGACTTCCAGAGGTATGTTGCGCCCGCTCGACGTGCAGGCGAGAACCTCGATCACCCCGGTACCAAGATCGGTCAAAAGCCGATCCTTTGGCGGTGGCGAGGGGGTGATGTGTTCGCTGTCAGGTAAAAGGAAGCGAATGATGTTGCGCAGTTCCGGGTCGCCTTCGGGGCCGCAAAGTTCCTGCGCGCGTGCGTTTAGGGGTTCAATATTGCCATCATCTGACGCCACCAGAATGGCATCAATGGTATTTTGCAAAATCGCCCGGGTCCGGCCTTCGCTGCGTCTGGTTTGGGTAACAAGGTCAGCCAATTCGGCGGCCTGCTGTCGAAGCAGTCGGTCGCGTTGAACGGCAAGAGTAACATCGCGAATGGTCAACGAACACAGCGTGCCGTTGTTGCTGGTCTTGATTGGATGGATGCGGATTGATTGCTCCATGCGATCAAAGCTTGCAGCAAATTGCGGCAGGGGCTTTAACGGCAGGGCCCCTTGATTAAGTGATGGGGATATAACGGCGGGCATGCCAAATTTCAGGCAGTCTTCAATCGCCTGACTGACCCGGCCCAATTTAGTTTCAGGAAAAACGTCAACAAGTTGTTTGCCAAGAACTTGATGCGGTGCAAGATCAGATCGGTTCTGCATCCATCTGTTCCAATGGCAAATCGCGCCATCCTGCGAAATCGCCAGCGATCCGGTATCTGCCGTATCAAGCAACGCGGCATAAAGTTCGGCAGCTTTATCTGATCTATTGAGGCTGCCCGATAGCGTTCTGTGGTCCAACGATGTTGGCGTCGTTTTTTTCATTCACCTCGACCCAGTTAACCAAGTGAATTGGCCAGAAAACGACGGACCAGTTCCCTTAGCATCTGGATTGAATCCAGATCCATAACAAACAGGACATATCCATCAATGTCATTTTGACGCAGCATGAATTGCACATGCAAGATCATCAAAACGGGTTTTTTGCCAGTTTGGCTACTTGCGTCATCTTGATCCAGCAACGACCGACTTTCGCGTTTGCGAAATGAGGGCATTGAGCAATTTATCGGTTCACCAAGCACATTTGAAATGCTGCCAAGGCAGGCATTCAAAATGATATTGCCAACTTCCATCAGGGCTTCTTGCTCAAGATCGGTCAAAGCCTCAAGCGGAACGTCGACTTTCAAAAGGCTGCGTACCAGTTCCAGGCTGCGTTCTTCGGGAAAGACCAGCATGGCCTCGCCTTTAAAAGGGCCGTCGAATGTCTGGCTTACGGCAGAAACAATTTCAGTTGGCGCCTTGGCAAGGTCAGTATCAGAGAACCGCTCGACGAAAGTAATGCGCGGAACGGTTAGTTCAACCGGTTGCTCGACCATTTCGGACAAGGATGATGCGGCCCGACCAACACCGATGTTGATCAGTTCACTGATGGTATCATGTTCAAGTTCTGTCAGATCTATCATCGACCCGCTTCCTTGGCCGCGATGTAGTCACGAATTTTTTCTTCGGTCGGTGGCTTTGCCAGAAAATCAACACCGATGCTTTCGGCTTTGTTCTGGATTTCTTTTTGAATATTGGCCGTCAGAAGGGCAATCACGGTATCAGGAAACTGCGCACGTAACTTCTCGCAAAGCTCAAGGCCATTCATGCCGGGCATATTGAAATCGACCAGCAGATAATCGTAGGATTTTTCCGCGACCATCGCCAATGCTTTTGCCGCATCTTCGGCCTCGTCAATTTCCCATCCCGCAAAATTGCTGGATATGAACGCCTTGACCAGCAGCCGGGCGAATTTGCTGTCATCTATGAGCAGGACGGATTTTTGTGGGGCCATTTTGCTTCTCGGATAACCAGACGTTTAAATGTGGTGCGCAGGTTGCGCTTCTTCGTTGGTATTGGCGACTTATGGTTCAATATCGGCCTTGGCGGACAGACGTATAATATGGTGAACAGCCTCATGTGCAGGCAGCGGTGTTGCAATCAGGAAGCCCTGAACTTCGTCACACCCACTGTCGCGTAGAAAGTCCATTTGTTCTATGGTTTCAACACCTTCGGCAACCACTTGCAGGCCAAGATTATGGCCCATGATGATAATCGCGCGCGTGATCGCGGCATCATCGCTATCGACTGTGATGTCGCGGACAAACGACCGGTCAATCTTGATGGAGTTGATCGGCAGGCGTTTAAGATACGCCAAGGATGAATAGCCCGTGCCAAAGTCATCAACCGCGATTTGCAGCCCAAGGTGGCGCAGTTCTTCAAGGATTGTAGCCGATTTCTTGATTTCCTGCATCATCACGGTTTCGGTAACTTCAAGCACGATGCGTGCAGCAGGTGTATTGGTTTGTTCAAGAATACGCGCAATGGTTTGCGTGATCCGGCCTTCCATCAATTGTCGTGGTGACACATTAATCGCAATCGGAACCGGCGGGACATTCGCAGCGTCCCACTCCCCGATCTGACGGCAGACTTCCTCGAAAACCCACTCGCCGATCTTGCCGATCAGTCCGGTTTCTTCTGCCACCGGGATGAACTGCATCGGCGAGATATAGCCGCGCCCCGGATGTTTCCAGCGGATAAGTGCTTCAAGCCCGCAAATCTGATCGGTTTTAAGGTCGACCTTGGGCTGGTAATGCAGTTCAAATTGATTTTTTGCGAGGGCTTCCCGGAGATCATTTTCGATCACAAGGCGCGCCATCGCACTTTCGTTCATCGTCTTGGTAAAGAAGTGATAGGTGCCGCCACCCCCCGATTTCGCGCTATACATCGCAGTATCGGCGTTGCGCATCAATGTTGGGAAATCTTCACCATCGGATGGATAAAGCGCAATGCCAATGGATGGGGTGACAAACAGAATGCGTCCCTTGATATCGAAGGCTGGTGTCAGTGCGTCAAGGACAGCTTGCGACAAATTGGCGGCATCCTGCATTTCCTTTAGATCGGGAATAATGATCAGGAACTCATCCCCGCCAAGACGTCCGACAATTTCCTGACGGCCAATGACCTTTTGCAGTCGCAGCGCCACAGCCTTGAGCAATAGGTCCCCGACATGATGTCCTAAGCTGTCATTGATTACCTTGAAACGATCAAGGTCGATAAAGACAACCGCGGTTGCGCCGTGGCGTCGGTCTTTGTCATCTTGGTGTACCGCCAGTGCATTTGACAGGCTGTGTTCAAGCATGCTGCGGTTCGGCAGGTTGGTCAGCGTGTCGTGGTTGGCCATATAGACCAGCTGTTCTTCATAGCGTTTGCGGACGGTTATGTCGTTTAGAACAGCTGTAATGAGCGGGGTTGCCGCATCAGGGATCGGTCGGAAGGCAAAAGAAACGTCAATCTCGCGTTGGTCTATCCGAATGATGGGTAAGATGATGCGTTTTTCTGTTATCTCAATGCTCGGATCATATGCGGCGAGTTCTTCAAGGGTGTGTTCAAGTGTCGGAATTGATCGCGGGGCGATAAATTCCTGCAAGGCGCGTCCTTGGGGTGTTTCATCACGCATCAACCCCAGTAGGGGCCGGATGGCAGCATTGTATTCGACGATACGACCTGTCGGTGAAATCGTCAGAATCCCGTCAGCAACATTTTGAACAATGGCGTTAAGTTGCGATTCACGGTCTCGGACTTGCTGTTCGGTAACGCGCAGCTTGGTAAGGTTTGTCGAAATGCTGTTGATCAGATTGCGTGTGGTATGCAAAATCATACCGAGCTCATCGCGGTCATGTTTGGCCGGGACGACGATGCTCTGGGGATCGGGGTGTTGCGGGTTAATCTTGCGCAGTGTGGCCGAAATGCGCAAGAGCGGTTTGGTCAGTGTCGCATAGAAAAACGCAACCAATACCAGCCCCAAAAGCAGATTTCGTAAAATGCCTGATGCCAGGATGCGCGTCGCACGATTGATAAAACCCTCGGCAATCAGGTTAGTATCGATTTGAACACTTAAATATCCGACCAGTTCCCTGGTCGGACCTGTTTCAAGGCGAACATCATATTCCTGATTGTCACCAAACATTAGTCTGGTCAGCAGGGAACGGCTGGAACTGCTTGGTGGCTCTGAATGGCGGGCAAGGACATTATCGAAATTGTCGCGCAAGACCGCTTCATAGACAGGCTCATATTCAAACAAGCCGGCAATAACGCGCGAGGCCAGATTTTCATCAAGACCGTACGCCGCCTGTGTCGCGGATTCGCGCAAGGTCGCAAGGACCTGATTAACAGTACGGTCAATCAGGGTTTGTTCTTCGCGAAGATCAAGGGTGATTTGAATAGCACTGAGCAGCAGGCCAATAAGCAGGGTAATGGCGACCGCAATACGTGCCTGTTTTACAGACAGGCGATCCAGCCACTTAAGTTGTTGCTGATCAAGGTTTTCGTCAGACACCCCGAACCCCAAATATTCACTTTTCCCAATCAGTTAAAAGCACACTATGGCGTTGTGTTGTTAAAAGCAATTGTCCCAAGGCCCTAAGAACTGGAAAAGAGCAAAGAAATCTGTATGGTCTGCGCAGAATTTCAAAGGTAAATATCCTATATCTTGCTGGCCGATGTTTCTGCACTGCATCAAACTGGCAATACTACGCAAAAAAATGGGGTTTTAATGGAGTTGCACACAAGGGCCGTGCGTGATAACCCAATGCCCGAGAGAGAACAAGGCCAAGCGCGGGTGCAGCCGCAATCTGGTCCAGCAACCTGTACGGAGTTACACCATGACCTATGTGGTGACGGAAAACTGCATCAAGTGTAAGTATCAGGACTGCGTCGAGGTTTGCCCCGTCGATTGCTTCTATGAAGGTGATAACTTTTTGGTTATTCATCCTGACGAATGCATTGATTGTGGTGTCTGTGAGCCGGAGTGCCCCGCAGAGGCGATTATTCCTGATACGGAACCGAACTTGGACAACTGGTTGGAAATCAACCGGAAATTCGCTGAAGTCTGGCCAAATATTACCCGTAAAGGGGATGCGCCAGCTGATGCGGACGAGTGGAATGGCAAAACGGGTAAAACCGAAATGCTCAGTGAAGCACCTGGTAAAGGTGACTGATCAAGTCGCATAACCATCAAGAATTAAACCATATTTGGGTCAATCCTGTGTCGGCGTTTGGTCCTTTGCATGGCTGCATTGAGCTGGTGACACGGAAAAATTCTGTGAAACACCGGCTCTTTGTGTTATTGTCTCCAACTCGCGTTTAAGGGCTCGACAGGCTCGTTCCGAATTTACCGGATCCCCGTTTAATATCCCCTGTCTGAAACCGCGACTTTGCCAAAAGCTTGGTCGTGTGCCGCTCTTCGCGTCACTGGGTCTATAGTGTTACAGTTGAATGACCAGGTCTCATACGGCCGGAAGGATGCTTGATGTCGGATAAGTTGCCCTTTACTGTTGGCGATTACGTTGTTTACCCCGCGCACGGTGTTGGCTGTGTCGACGGCCTGGAAACCCAGGAAATCGCGGGTCAGGAATTGCGCCTTTATGTAATTACCTTTGAATCCAGCCGCATGACTTTGCGTGTACCGGTTAATAAGGTGGGCAACTCGGGTCTTCGTAAGCTTTCCTCTAAAAAGCAGATGGACTCCGCACTTATTACCCTTAAGGGGCGTGCACGTGTAAAACGCACCATGTGGTCGCGCCGTGCACAGGAATACGAAGCAAAAATCAATTCAGGCGACCCTGTTTCCATCGCAGAAGTCGTGCGCGATCTTCATCGCAGCGCAACCCAGCCGGAACAGTCGTTCTCTGAACGTCAGATTTACGAAGCAGCCTTTGAGCGCCTCGTTGACGAACTGGCTGCGATTGAAAAAATCGATAAGGACAAGGCATCTGGCAAACTTGAAAAGCTTTTGTACAAAGCTGCCTGATTGCAGACGTCTCCTTACACACCTATTTATAAAAACCGGCCCACAAGGTATCCTTGATATCCTCGGGGCCGGTTTTGTTTTTGTTTTAGGCAGGTTACAGCGATGAGTGCAGTTCTGGCGCCGATTAAGCCGGCAGAAAGAATCTGGGTTGTCGGCGCGATCAATGGTGATCATGACGCGTTGCGGGCAGTTCATCAAAAGCTTGCCCCGCGCATCACCCCGGGCGACCGGCTGGTCTATCTTGGGAACTACTGGGGCGATGGATCGGGTGAAACTGTCATCGCCACCATCAATGAGCTTCTGTTGTTTCGTCGCTATTTTATTGCGATTGAAGGCATTGATATCGCTGACATCGTTTTTCTACGTGGTGCATCAGAAGAAATGGTCACCAAGTTGCAACAAATCCAGTTTGCTCCTAACCCGGGTGAAGTTTTTGACTGGATGTTGACGCGCGGTGTTGCTGGTACGATCCGGGCCTATGGTTTTGATCCGGTCAATGTGCAGTCGATTATGCGTCAAGGCGCGCACGCTATTTCGCAATGGACCTCACAATTTGCCGATGCGCTGCGTCGTCACAGCGGGCACAGTGCCCTTTTGGCCGATCTTAAACATGCGGCCTATACCACAGACGGTCGGCTGATCTTTGTCCATGCGGGCCTTGACGGATCGCGTCCTTTGACCGGACAGACTGATACGTTCTGGTGGGGCGGGTCGATGTTCGAAAGCATCACCGACCGGTACTACGATTGTGCGCGTATTGTGCGTGGTGCATCAGGCAGCCAAACCGGATTGATTGAACGTGAATTCACCCTATCACTTGACCATGGTGCGGGGCGTGGTGGGTCGCTTTTGGCACTGGCTCTTGATGGTCAGGGTAAGGTTTCTGATCGCATCGAAAGCATTTAAATACCTTGGCCTTGCCGTCGGTTGGTCGGGACGGTCATTTGATGTGCCGTCCTAAAATACGTTGACGGTTTTCAAGGAGCCAGCGGATATCGTCCGCTGGCTTTTTGATGCACTTTGCCTGAAGTAGACATTGTCATCTCCTGTAGGTGACAACGTATTTCAGGACGTGACATGAATACGAAAAAAGGCAGCATGTGATTATGCTGCCTTTTGATGTTTTGTCCGCTGGTGGTCTTGGTATTGCTAATGCCTGACGACTTTGACCAAAGCGTTGGGGGCAGGGGCCTCGCCTGCGGCCAGGCCGTTAATGGTCGCAAATGTTGCGGCGGGCTCACGGTCAACCTGCATGTCATCAATAAACGTCTGCAAGGTATATTCCGGGTTTGCTGCCCGCACTTTAATGCGAAGCGGCGTGTTGACCTGTTGTTCCTGAGTGGTCAATGGACGGAAGCTGTATGTCGTGCGGCGTAATGCGACGTTATACGAGTCTGCCTTGTCCAAGGGCATGATGAACAGGAACTGATAGGTCGAGTCCTCATGTCGGATAACGACCACGCGCAACCGCGCAGCGCCAGAGCTTAGTGAAACATCAGCACTTCCGGTCGCGGCTTCCTGACCGTTAATATCAAGCATTTCGATATTCTGAAGTGTTATCTGTTTTGAAAATGCGCTTTTAAGATAGTTATCGAGGCGCATGTCTCGCGCTTCGGGCGCTCCTTCAAATACGATTTGCGCCCCTTGTTTGTCGCGCGCGACCACGGCCGTTGGCTGATTAATCATGGAAAAATCATCGGGAACTTCAAACTGGAAGTTAAGCGGGACATGAACGAATTCTGAACCATGAATATAACCCTGGTCCGGGCCGTCGCCATACAGGATGCCATCAATGGCAGTCATGTATCGCACGGTGCCCAGTTCCGGGTTGGCAACCGGGGTGACATTGGCCTGCGCATGGGCTTGTTGGATGCGGTCAAGTGTGCGCGGGTGTGTTGCCATGAAATCAAACTGATCGACGTCATCGGGCGAACGTCCCGCAAGCACGGCCTGAAGGCGCGAATGCGCGCGCAGCTTTTCAAGGAAGGTTGCCATGGCATCGGGATCGTATCCGGCTCGCGTGATATAGCGCACACCCAGCATGTCTGCTTCCAGTTCATGCTCACGCGAGAAGGATTTCAAATAAGCGTTCGCACCGGTGCCAATAATTTCCCCAGCGCCATTGCCTATGGCAACCGAAAGCCCCCCAGCCAAAATTTGGGTAATCATGCCCCGGCTATATCGCTGAGCTGAATGGCGGGCAACCACATGGCCGATTTCATGGGCAAGAACGCCAGCAAGTTCTGCCTCGTTTGAGGCAAGTGCAGTAAGCCCGCGCGTGATGTAGACATATCCGCCCGGAAGCGCAAAGGCGTTGATAACCGGGGAATCAAGAACTGTGAATGTAAACTTCTCATCGGGCGTTTCTGACACGGCGACCAGTTTTTCACCGATTTTAGTGACATAGGCTGGCAGGTCCTTCTCATCGTATTTCCCGCCAAATTCCTTGACCATTTTCGGGTGTTCCTGTGCCCCGATCTTGCGTTCTTCGTCCGGCGACATAAAGGCGGTAAAGCTGTCTTCACCGGTTGCGCGATTGGTCGAACACCCGGCAAGGCCAACCGTAAGAGTGGCCGCCGCAAACAATGCCGCCACGTGTCGTTTGTGTATGGAATGCAGCCAACCCATTGATGTCTTTCCTCTTGTCGCTTTGCCGCGTAAGTTTGAATCAAACGCCAGGCAGAATTTCATGAGAATTGGTAACGCGTGTTGCAGAACCGATCAACACATTCGCAGTCTTTATCCTACGCGGTGAAATTGGGAAATTTTACGGCCAAGGTGGTGCGCGTTTTCAAAGTGATGTTGGTTTTACTGGTTTCTTTGATGCCAGTCAGGAGCGCTCAAGCAAGCGATTGGCGCTGTGGTGCCGGTGTGAATTCTGATGGTGCTGACAGTATGGCTGCCGGGAAAAGGTCATCGTCATGGAGTACGTATCAGTTGTTGCCTCCTGTTGCGGTTGACCAGCTTTTTGCGCCTGATTTTGCAAAACAACCGCTTCGATTGTCTGACGTCGCGTTTGTACCGCAGTTCGAGGCCGCAGCATTTAATTGGCTGAAAAAAGCCAGTCAGGAGCCAGTGGAAATTGCCAAGATTACCGCAAAGGCAGATTACTTTGATCGTCTTCCTGTCCGCATTCGCAGTGGTTCTCCAAACTCCTTTCTGATCTGGCAGGAAGCGCTGTTGTCAAAGGGGTTGGCATTGCTGATGCCTGAAACTTCCGATGATATGGCCCGATTGATTGCAGCAGAAGATACCGCCATTTCCAGTGGGTTGGGTATGTGGCGCGATGATGCGATGCATGAGCCTCCTTATGTCGTTGCAGGTGCCTCAGACAAAACCTTGTGGGGACGGTCAAACCTTGCGGATGTAAAAGATGCGATTGGCCGGTTTGTCGTGGTTGATGCTGTTCTTGTTAGTGTCGAGCATCAGGAATGGCGCAGCTACCTCAATTTCGGGCAGAACTGGCGACATGACTTCACCATCGCGATTGGTTCTGATCTTCGTGATGTATTGATCGGCTCTAAAGAAGCTCTTGATGACTGGATTGGTCGGAAAGTTCGGGTTCGAGGTGTCATAGAAAACCGTGGCGGTCCCTATATTGCACTTCAAAACCTCAATTGGTTGTGCGTTGAGGCACAATAGGTGCTTGTTATTGCCGTCAAAATCATGAGAAAGCTAATTTCTGGCGTTTACCAAACTCAATGAATGAGGTCCCCACGTGCTTTATCCAGACGTTACTCCCCACGCAACCGGCTGGCTTGCCCGTGACGGTGGTCATGAAATCTACTGGGAAGAGGTCGGAAATCCGGATGGCATTCCAGTTGTTTTCCTGCATGGTGGACCAGGGGGGGGGATTTCGGCCAAGAGCCGCCGCTTTTTTGACCCTGCCAGATACCGGGTGATTTTGTTTGATCAGCGTGGTGCGGGAAAATCAAAACCGTTCGGCAGCCTTGAAAACAACACCACAGATCATTTGATTGGGGATATTGAAGCCCTGCGCGAAGATCGTGGCATTGACCGTTGGCTGGTGTTTGGCGGGTCATGGGGATCTACATTGGCGCTGGCATATGGGCAGTCCCATCCCGAGAACGTTCTTGGGTTCGTTTTGCGTGGGATTTTTCTGTGCCGGGAAATGGAAATTGCCTGGTTTATGGACGGCATGGGGCGTTTCTTCCCGGAAGCAGAGCGCAAATTTATCGAGATTGCTGGATTCCAGAAAAATCCGGGTTGGCAGAAATTACTTGATCGCTATGACGATATTTTTGCAGGCAAAGAAGGTGAAGATATCGCAATAGAAGCAGCCCGAGTCTGGTCTGCATTCGAGGCAACCTGCTGTACCCTTTTGCCCGATGATGGCTTGGTCGAAGTCTTCGAGGGTGATCAGATCGCATTGGCCTTGGCAAAACTTGAACATCATTATTTTGTAAATCGGGGCTTTTTTGAACCAGATCAGCTTTTGCGCAATATAGGACGCATTTCGCATTTGCCTGCGATCATTGTTCAGGGGCGCTATGACGTTGTTTGTCCGCCGACCTCAGCATTTTCATTGCATGCGGCTTGGCCGGGTTCTGAGATGTTTGTGGTTGATGATGCTGGTCACGCAGCAAGCGAACCTGGGATTGTTCGTGAACTGGTTCGGGCAACTGACAGATTTGATGGCTCTCGGTTTGCGGGAAAGTAGGATTTTCGTTCCAATGTTTGATTGTGTCTGTTAAATCCTTGGCTAGAATATCTTATTGATTGATCTCATGGGGACGTGATTGATGAAACTGGGCTTGGGGAAACTGCTTGCAGTTTGTGTCTTTTTTGGTTTTTTGGGTACTGCGCACGCGCAGCAGATTTTGGGTAATAACAACGATTCGGGGCTGCTTGAGTTCTCGACCGGTATGGTCGATATCACTCAGGATGAAGAAGCTGCCGAGTTTCGTCTTGATTACCGCGCCCAGCACGCAATGTTTGATGTGACCCGACCGATTGGCGGTGTGATGGTAACGTCGGAAGGTGCGGTTCACGGATATGGTGGTTTGGCTGTTGATGTGCTCTGGGGGGATCACTTCGTCTCGAGTGTCTATACCTCTGTCGGGGCATATCATCAGGGGAACGGTGAAGACCTTGGTCATTGGATCGAGTTTCGCTCTGGTCTTGAGCTTGGTTTCCGCTTTGACAGCCACGAACGTCTGAGCCTTGGCATTGCGCATATCTCAAATGCTAGCATCGGCGATGAAAATCCGGGGACGGAAATTCTGTCGCTGACTTATTCGTTCCCGATCGAACGTATTTTTGAATAGTCGCTTTTAGCGATCAAACATTCAACTTGACCGATTTGCCTAAGTGTATGATGTGGCCTGCCCGACTATAGGGTTACGTTACAGGGTATCGAAGGGCAAATCGGTTATCTTTTGATGCTGTCACAGTTCGTTGATTTTATGACTTTATTGCGGTGAGCAATGATTAAGTGAAATCGAGACAGTCTAACGCCTTGTGATCAGCAAAGCTGCTGATTGATCACACTTTGATTTGCTGCTAAGTCAAGGCTGCCTTTGTGCCGCGCGCCCGTAGCTCAGCAGGATAGAGCACCAGATTCCTAATCTGGGGGCCGTGGGTTCGAATCCCGCCGGGCGCGCCAAATTCCTATTTTCCCTTAATATATATCCCCATAAAGTACATTAAAGTCGGCACGTTTCGGGCTTGCTAAGCATGGTTTTGTGTTTAGGTAAGGGTAGGCGGTAATCTCTACATCTTATGAGTGTGCGGGGATAAAACTTTGCTCGGCTTGAAAAGAAGGTCCATTCTTCACATATCCGTAATAGGTGCGGCACGCATAAAACCGCCAAACAGGACCGCTATTGCATATCGGTCGGGAGGGTATCGTGAAGAACTGGATCAGACTTCCAAATAGCGAAGGAAACTGCATTTCAACACTGGATGGTGGCTCTGGACAAAAACTGTATCAGCGAGAAGTTGGCCGATCCGGTTTTCGGGGGCCATCTGCCCAAATTTACCACAAGCATCCACCTGCGGGTTGGTCGACTTTTGAAGGGCCGTTGCGTCCACGGGCATTTACGCTTGGCAAGCTTGCCGCGGGGCCAGCATGTCCGCTTCAGGCGCGACGTGTTTTGTTTAATGATGCGATGGAAGTTCGGTACTGGAAAACCGATAGCAGAATGCATGCGTTAGCACGCAATGCTGACGGTGATATGCTTTTGTTCGTACACGAAGGTGCTGGGGAACTGTTTTGTGATTACGGACATCTGTCCTATCGCGATGGGGATTATATCCTGTTGCCTCGTGGAACGGCATGGCGGGTTGAGCCAGAAGGCACTTGCGAATTCATGATGATAGAAGCAACGGGGGATGCATTTGGTCTGCCGGATCCAAACAATGTGCCCGGCGGCGTTTCTGTGGATCCGATGCGCTTTACCTTACCCAGCATTGATGATGCGTTTCGCGCCCAGCAAGATGATGCCTTTTGGGAAATCCATATCAAACGCCGTGGGGCGATTTCAACACTGACATATCCCTATAACCCGCTTGATGCTGCGGGCTGGGAGGGGGATTTATGTGTTGTGAAGCTGAACTGGCGCGATTTGGCGCAACGTCGCGCACCGGGGCAAAAGGTTCCGCCTGCGGCCCATTGCACCTTTGTCACCAATAACATGTCGGTCAGCACTTTTGTGCCCAAGGTTGGTGAGGGGCAATCGGGCATGCTGCGCGTACCATTCTATCATTCCAACGAGGACGTTGATGAATTCGTGTTCTACCATCGCGGCGAGTTTTTCAGTCGCGGTGACATCAAGGCCGGTATGGCAACCTTCCACCCCAGTGGTTTCCCACATGGACCCCATCCATGTTCCTATCAGGAAAAAATGATAGAAGCCCCGGTGGAAACGGACGAAGTGGCGGTTATGATCGACAGTCTAGCTTTCCTTAATGTCGATGAAACGATTCCCGATGGTGCTGAATGGAAAGCTTATGTGAAAACTTGGGAAAAAGCTCAGGAAACGCTATAAGCTCTTGATCGGGATCATCGGGCAGTGGCAATGTCATCGCCGCGAGATTTGAGCGCGGCGATGGCCAAAACGTTAATGATTTTGTCAGCTTGTCGCGGTAACTTATGATTTGATCAAGACACAGGCCCTATGGTGTCAAAATAGTCCAAACACCAGACGTTCCGATAGATGGTCGTTGTGGTTTCGCAAAACGTGCAAGCGGCTCAAGAATTATTGTTACCGGAACAGGTTGACCAAAGCCGATAATGACCAAACAGAAGATTGTCCAATCCGTAAGTCATAAAACTCCTGATGCGCCGCAGGCATCAGAACATCCATTGGCATGTCTGCCGCAAAGTTTTCTTTCGCGCGGCGCACGCACACCGTTCACCAGCAAAAGCCTGCGATATGCGCGCGTGGCTGAGGGCAAGGGTGGACGCGCCATGGTCAATTTGCCAGGTCTTGCCGGCGGGCTTGGGACATATGAGTTGCCCCTTGATACCCTGCGTGAAGTCTTTGATCTTTCGGTTCATGACAGGATGTTGTTTGACCGTCTGCTGGAACTTGAAACATTACGCCCGAACACGGTTCTTGAACAGGCACGTGCTGTTGCGATTACCGGCGTTGGTGGTATCGAACTGGCGCGGGTGAACAATGCGCGCGGCCAGGAAGAAAAATCATCTCGTGAACTTGGCCAGCTTGCCGTTTTGCATCAGGCCTTGCTTCAGCTCGGTGGTGCTGCCGTTCAGGACATGAAGCGTGAAGAGCTGCTGACGATGGAAGGGCAGATCCGTGCCCGCAAAGCGCTGAATCGTTTTTCCTCGGAGCACAAGGTTGCCAATGACACTATCATCGACAGTCTTGGCGAGTGGAGCAAAATGTCGGCACCGGTCGGGTTGGCACTTGATGGGTGTCAGGGGCCGTTGCGTGTTCTGGTCAGGGATCTTAAAAAGTTTGCATTAGATGTTGAGGAATGGTCCAATTCTGAACAGGCTGATTTCCGATTTATGGCAGGGCGTATCAGTAGTGCGACCAAGGCAACCTGTGACCACGCGATGAAGCTGATCAGTCAGGTTGATGGGTGGAACAATGAACTTGGCAAGGTCCTGACCAATTGGGAGCGTGCCAAGAATGATATCGCGAAAATGATTGATCATCTTTGGTGGTTGCTTGATGGCTGGCAGGAACTGATCGATCTTTGGCAAAAGCGCCCGGTAAATGACCGTGTGCGCCAACGCGAAATCATCGAAGAGGTCGCAAGTTTCACACCGGTTCTTCCAATCGATGAAATCTCAGTTGAAGAACAGCCATTCTGGATTGATGTCCGCGTGAACCAGATGTTGTGGGCTGGTGAATTGCGTAAATTGGGTAGTGGTGAAATTGATGCGGATATGGTGGATCGTCTCGAACGCTTCAGGAGACAGTCTGCATGAAGATTGAAGAGGCCGGAAAACTCGGTGCTTCGCAGCTCGGTCAATTGTTTGAATCCCTAAGCGGTTCTGAAATCGCCCGGTTTACCCGTGCGATCGAAAGCGACCGTGTCGATCCGAAGCTTCCCCTTCCGCATGAGACGATTCTGCAAATCCTGCGTCCGCGTCTGGCGTCTCTCAAACCGGAACGTTATCCCACACCGATGCGCCAGTTTTGCGATCCGATCGAAGACCTTTTGACGTCGGCAATGCCAAGTGACAAAAGCATTCGCATCAGCCGATCGTCGTTAATGCCGATCTGGAACTTTGTCAGCAGTGCCGCCGGACCCGAATTCCAAAAGGCGATGCGCGATATCGAGGTTGCTGCCGCCGCACGCAATGCTGATAAACTTGCCGCTGCCGAAAGAACGCTTTGGAAGCTGGGCGCACGTTGCATCGAAGATGAGGTCGAAGCGTCTCATAACGGCGTAAAGCAGGAACGTGCCCTTGCAACCCGGCTTGGGTCACGCCTTCATCTTAAGGCCCTGATCGAGATGGGGCAGATTTTGAATGTTGGCGAAGAGATCGCGCAAGTTCGAGACCGGTTCCCGTCCGCACCGATACGTGCCCTTGATCCCAATGATGTTTCCTGGTTGCGGGACCGGTTTGTCGAGATTTCCGAAGCCAAACCGGGGCTGGAGCCGATGTTCCTGCTTGCGGTGCTGGCCCGGCTTTTGCGGCCAAGTGAATTATTCAAGCTGATCCGTGTTCTGTCGAACAAGGCAGATGACCGTACCATCGAAAAAACCAATCTTGCGGAAACCGGCGACCTGATCATTGATCTGCTCGCAGAAACCGTAACCGAGATTGAAGAAGGCGTTGGGACTGGCAAGGACGAAGCCCATATTCTGTCACTCGCACGTTGGTATGCATCTGAGTTTACGCGCATCACCCGCGAATTTAAAATCCGCAAGGACGGTCGCTGGGGGGAAAAGCTGCTTGAAACACGCCGGCGCGTGTCAAAGGCGTTGGCAAATACAATGTTCGGGGCAACACCTGAACGCGTAATTGATGCCTTGCCAAAACTTGAAGTGCGTCAGGGGCCAGGTTCAGGCGCGAAAGGATTGGCAAGGCCAATCTTTGCTCAGGATTTTGATGATGAGAAGGTTCTGGCGGCTGAAAAGTCGGCAGAAGCCATCGCCGAAACAGCACGCATTTCCGATGTGCTTGCCGCACAAAGCTCAGCGGCCAAGGCGGTTGTGGAGCTTAAGAAAAAGCTCAATCAGATCGGTCGTGCGGGCGTTGACGGCATGGGGCGCTTGGCCCCGGAAGAAATCCCGGTTGCCCAGCGAAACCTTATGGCGACGGTACGTTTGCTTGAAATCGTCGATGGCCCCGAAGATGCTGATGTTTTACGTCGACGCGGCATGTCAGCCTTGCGCGCGCTTCAAGGGCAGAAGGCAGGTTAAGGAACCCGTTTTCGGATATCTTGAGTGTGGGTGATGGCTGGAACTTTGGATCTTAAGGCTTGAGTTTTGCTGTGACTTCAAGCTGATCTAGCCACCCCATGAACGCGCGAATTTTTGGAAGGCGTGATCGGCTTGCGGGACTGGTCGCATAATAATGAAACGGGCTAGCCCGTGGCGGGCCGAACGGGGCAATAATCCGGCCGTTCTTGAGCTCGTCTTCAATGGCAAATGTCGGGAGGAGTGCAACGCCCAGACCGGCTGCTGCCGCCTGCATGGCCATTGTGAAATGCTCGAACTTTGGACCGTTTTCCCCATCAATATCGGTAAACCCGCTTGCCGCAAGCCAATCAGCCCAGCCGCGTGGTCGGGTTGCGATATGAAGCAGGGGGAAGTGGCGTAAATCATCGGTGGTTGGCGTATGATCAAGCTTGCTGGTCAGTTGTGGTCCACAGATTGGGACCATTTCCTCGCCGTGCAAAATATGGGCGTCTAACCCGGACCACTGGCCGTCGCCAAACAGAACCGCGATATCGATTTGTTCGCGGTCAAAATCGGGCATGCCGATACGTGAAATGAAATTGATCACGATATCGGGGAATTGGGCGCGAAAGGCTGGCAGCAAAGGGATCAGACAGCGCGAGCCAAATGTTGGTGGGGCGGCAACGGTCAAAACACCGCTTTCCGATCCCCCTGACAGCAACGTCAATGTTGCACTTTCAAGGTGATCAAGGGCCGGGCGGATGGATTGCAGATAATTTTCGCCCTCAGGGGTCAGGACAAGTCGCTGCTTTTCACGGTTAAACAGTTTGCAGCCAAGCCAGTCTTCAAGTCCCTGTATCTGTCGACTGATCGCACTTTGCGTCAGATAGAGTTCTTCTGCTGCGCGCGATGCACTGCCAAAACGGGCTGTTTGCTCAAAACAGCTTAGGGCCTTCAGGCTGGGGATGCGACGGCTCACGATTTAGTCCTGTTTTTAATATCATGAACCTAGTTCATGAGTTTTATGCATAAACTAAATCACTTTTATCATTTGCAACTTGATCTGCCAATTCCTAGCTTACCCCTATAAGCGATAAGCTTTCAGGGGTAATGTCGTCTCGCCCTTCTATGACGTTACCCCTGTTTTGTTTTCATTAATTTCATAAGAGGATCAGGCATATGGCCAGCCGCGCACCTTTTCACTGGGAAGATCCGCTCCTGCTTGAAGATCAGTTGAGCGAAGAAGAGCGCATGATCCGCGACGCGGCGCGCGCATATTGTCAGGAAAATCTTCAGACCCGTGTTCTCGAAGCCAACCGCCACGAGATTTTCCACCGCGAAATCATGACCGAAATGGGCGAACTTGGCCTGCTTGGCCCGACGATCCCCGAAGAATACGGCGGGCCGGGTGTCAACCATGTGGCCTATGGTCTGGTGGCGCGCGAAGTTGAGCGTGTGGACTCGGGTTATCGTTCGGCAATGTCGGTACAAAGCTCGCTTGTGATGCATCCGATCTTTGCCTATGGCAGCGAAGAACAGCGCAAAAAATATCTTCCGAAACTGGCAACCGGCGAATGGGTTGGTTGTTTCGGTCTGACCGAGCCGGACCACGGTTCCGATCCGGGTGGTATGAAAACCCGTGCCCGCAAGGCCGATGGTGGCTTTACCCTGTCGGGTGCGAAAATGTGGATCACCAACAGCCCGATTGCGGACGTATTCGTTGTTTGGGGCAAGGATGACGACGGTGTCATTCGCGGCTTTATCCTTGAAAAAGGTATGAAGGGCCTGTCGGCACCTAAGATCGAAGGCAAGTTTTCGCTGCGTGCTTCGATCACCGGTGAGATCGTTATGGACAATGTCTTTGTGCCCGAAGAAAACATGCTGCCGAATGTTAAGGGCCTTGGCGGTCCGTTTGGTTGTCTGAATAAGGCACGTTACGGTATTGCATGGGGTGCAATGGGGGCAGCTGAATTCTGCTGGCATGCTGCACGTCAATATACTCTTGACCGCAAACAGTTCGGTCGTCCATTGGCTGCAAACCAGCTGATCCAGCTGAAACTGGCGAACATGCAGACCGAAATCACGCTGGGTCTTCAAGGGGCTTTGCAGTTGGGGCGTATGCTTGATGCCGGAACGGCCGCACCTGAATCGATCTCGCTGATGAAGCGTAACAATTGTGGCAAGGCTCTTGATATTGCCCGTGTGTCGCGGGATATGCACGGCGGTAACGGTATTGCTGACGAATACCATGTTATTCGCCATGCGATGAACCTTGAAGCTGTGAATACCTACGAGGGGACGCATGATATTCATGCCCTAATCCTTGGTCGTGCTCAGACCGGTATTCAGGCCTTCTCGTCTGAAGGCTAAGTAAGTTCTCGGCGGGCGGTTGCGTTAAGCTTCCGCCCGTTTTGAGTCCTGATCGTATTTTCTGTTTTTGATATTTCCGGGATAAGTAGATGACAGGCGCGCTTTCTGGCATTCGTGTGCTCGACCTTTCTCGTGTGCTGGCAGGACCTTGGGCCAGTCAGACGCTTGCCGATCTGGGGGCCGAGGTCATCAAGATCGAACGTCCCGGTTCCGGGGATGACACCCGTGGCTGGGGCCCGCCCTTTGCAAAGGACAAAGCCGGAAACGATACCACCGAAGCAGCCTATTACCTGACGGCAAACCGTGGCAAAAAGTCACTAACGGTCGATATCACCAAGCCCGAAGGTCAGAAAATCGTCCGCAATCTTGCGGCGCAAAGTGACGTGGTTCTGGAAAACTTCAAGGTTGGCGGTCTTGCCAAATACGGCCTTGATTACACGTCACTTGCAAAAATAAATCCCAAGCTGGTTTATTGCTCGATCACCGGGTTTGGTCAGGATGGGCCGTATAAAGACCGTCCGGGATATGATTTCATGATCCAGGGCATGGGCGGGTTGATGAGCATTACCGGTGCCCCGGATGAGGCTCCCGGCGGACAACCGATGAAAGTCGGCGTCGCGGTGGCCGATATCTTCACCGGCCTTTATGCCACCATCGGTATTCTTGCCGCTTTGCGTCACCGTGATGCCACCGGCGAGGGGCAATATATCGATCTTGCGTTGCTCGATGTACAGACAGCCGTTCTTGCCAATCAGGCGATGAATTATTTAACCACCGGCAAGGCCCCAGAACGTCTTGGCAATGCGCACCCCAATATTGTTCCCTACGAAGCATTTCCGTCGGCGGATGGCTATCTTATTTTGGCGGTGGGTAATGACAGCCAGTTTAAAAGTTTCTGCGAAGTTGCGGGCTTGAATGATCTTCCGGCTGACGCACGGTATGCGACCAACCGGTCGCGGGTGGCAAACCGCGAAACATTGGTGCCGATGATCCGTCGCGCCATGGTTACCAAAACCACTGATGAATGGATTGCGGTGCTTGAAAAGGCCAATGTGCCGTGCGGGCCGATCAATACCCTTGACCGCGTGTTTGATAACCCGCAAGTTCAGCATCGCGGCATGATCCGCTATCTTGATCACCCGGTAGCTGGTAAAGTTCCAACGGTTGCAAATCCAATCAAGTTTTCCAAAACGCCGATTTCCGGGGAAACAGCCGCGCCGATGTTGGGGCAACATAGTGATGAAATCCTGCGTAAGGTTGCCGATCTAAGTGACGAGCAGATCGAAAAACTTCGTAGCGCCGGAATTATCTGATTGGCCCTTTTGACGGGCTGTTTCGGTTTAAAGACGCATTGGTTTACGTCGAATAGATGGTAAATGGGTGATTTGTGCGGTGCACAAAATTTTAAAAACCCCTGATTTAACGCAACCAAAGCCTTTCTGATCAAGGATTGTGCGTGGATGTTGCGGAACTTCTTGAATTTCACGTGTTTTTGCTCAAGGTGAATTGCAACTATCTGAATATTTTATATCCTTTTAAAAAATACAAATCGGGGATGTGCATGTCAGAAGTTGTGATTTCTGCTCAGTCGGTCAGTAAAACCTTTGGTGCGGGGGCAGATAAGGTTACCGCCCTTGACGACGTATCGGTTGATATCTTTCAAAATGAATTCTTCACAATGCTGGGCCCGTCAGGCTGTGGCAAAACCACTTTGCTGCGGCTGATCGGCGGGTTTGAGCAGGTAAGTGCCGGGCAGATTTTGCTCGAAGGGCAGGCGTTAAACGATTTGCCGCCGTTCAAACGTCCGATCAATACCGTGTTTCAATCCTATGCGCTGTTCCCGCATTTGACGGTGCGTCAGAACATTACCTTTGGCCTGGAAATGAAGTCCATATCGCGTTCTGACGCAAATGCGCGGGCTGATGAAATGTTGGAGTTGGTGCAACTTGCTCAATACGGGGATCGTTCGCCAAGTCAACTTTCCGGTGGGCAGCAGCAGCGTATCGCACTTGCACGCGCCCTTGCCCCCGCACCAAAGGTGTTACTTCTTGATGAGCCGCTTTCGGCCCTTGATCTGAAATTGCGTAAGGAAATGCAGATAGAACTCAAACGTCTGCAAACCGAAACCGGCATTACCTTTGTCTTTGTCACCCACGATCAGGAAGAAGCACTTGCGATGTCTGATCGCATCGCGGTGATGCAGTCTGGTAAAATCTTGCAGGTTGGCGCGCCGCGTGAAATTTACGAACAACCGACCCATCGCTTTGTTGCTGACTTTATCGGGGACAGCAACTTCCTGCGGGGGGATTTGGTTGACGGACCAAATGGTGGGCATGCAATCAGCTTTGGTGAAGGTCAGGTGATCAATCTGGCGCAGGATGTTAAGTCCGACAAGATTAAGGATGTGAACGTCTCGATCCGTCCAGAACGGCTGAGCATCACAGACGTACAAACCGCCAAAAGTAACCAGCTTACCGGGACGGTGACGTTTGTGACCTATTTCGGAACCGATACCACCTATCGCGTTGATCTGGATGGTCAGGGGCCGGTGACGGTCCGTATGCAAAATGGGGACGGGGCAAATGCGCAATTTGGCAAAGGCGACCGTGTCGGTGTTGTGATGCCCTCCGAAGCAATCCGCGTACTGGTGGACTGATCATGGCACAGTTGTTTCGCAGTAAACGATTTTGGCTGATCGCACCGGCGGTTGTTTATATCGCTTTCTTCATGGCCATTCCGCTGATGCAGATGGCCTATGTCTCGATCCTGGAACGCGGCGATTATGGCGGGGTTAATTGGGGGGCGTTTTCGGTCGATGCCTATGTCAATTTCCTGTTTGAACGCGACCTTATGGATAATCTGGTGCTCAACACCGATTATATCCAAATCTTTGTCCGTTCCTTTGGTCTGTCGGCCATGACCATGGTTTTTGCGCTGCTGCTTGGTTTTCCAACCGCGTTTTACATTTCCATGCAGTCGCAGGGGCGTCGCAACTTTCTGATCTTTTTGGTGACGATCCCGTTCTGGACCAACATTCTGGTTCGAAACTATGCGTGGATGTTGTTGTTGCGCAATGGTGGTTTGATTGATGGATTTCTGAACTGGGCCGGGATTGAAACCGGCGGGCTTGATATCCTCTATACGCCTTATGCCGTTTCTATCGGCCTGACCTACACCTATTTGCCGTTCATGGTGCTGCCAATTTATGCCAGCCTTGAAAAGCTTGATCACAGGTTGGTTGAGGCCGCGTTTGACCTTGGTGCCGATAAGCGGCGCGCCATGAAGCGTGTTATCTTACCGCTTGCCGCACCGGGCATTGCGGCGGGCTGTATCCTTGTTTTCATTCCGTGTCTTGGTGCCTATGTCACCCCGGAACTTCTGGGCGGGGGCAAGTTCATGATGATTGCCAACCTGATTGGCAGTCAGTTTGGGGCAGCGCGTAACTGGCCATTTGGCGCGGGGCTTGGCTTTGTCTTGCTGGCGCTGGTTTTGATTTCCATGTTGGCCTATTCGCTGAAATTCAAATCATTGCCGGAGGAAAAGATATGAAGGTCGATGCCTCCAACCCGCTATGGCGTTTTCGCGGGATTACGTCGACGGCAATGTTGTTCTTTGCATATTTGTATCTGCCGATTGTGATCCTGATTGCGTTGTCCTTTAACGAAAACAGGCTGGCCACCATCTGGACGGGCTTTACCACTGATTGGTATGTTGTGGCATTGTCTAATGATGACATGTTGCGCGCGGCACAAAATTCGCTTGTGGTGGCGGTTTCCGCGACCGTCATTGCGACGATTGCCGCAACCTTGGCTGCAATGGGGATGTCGCGCGGGCGTTTTCGTGGTGAAACCGGTGTATCGGCCATGTTGGCCTTGCCGTTGCTGGTCCCCGAAGTTGTCACCGCGATTGCCACTTTGCTGTTCTTTGTTGCCATCGGGATCAAGCTTGGCCTTTTGACCATCATTATTGCCCATACGGTATTTTGCATCCCGTTTGCCTATTTGCCGATCCGCGCCCGGCTTGAGGGTATGGACCCGTCTTTGACCGAGGCCGCAAATGATCTTTATGCCAATGAATGGAAGGCGTTCCGTCGTGTGACCTTGCCGTTGTTGTGGCCCGGTATTTTGTCTGGTGCGATGTTGTCCTTTATCATCTCGTTGGATGATTTTGTGATTTCATACTTCGTCGGCGGGGCGGGGGCGACCACGCTTCCGATCTATATCTTTGGCATGATCCGTATTGGCATTACGCCAGAGGTCAACGCCATTTCGGCGATGATGTTGCTGGTGTCGATTATCTTTGTCAGCGTGTCATTCCTGATAGATCGCATTCGCTACTGATACTCTCTTTTCAGGTGTTCGGTTTCTGGGCGGGCCGAACACATAAAACAATAAATCACCGTCCATAACAGGGAGACTTACGATGAAATTTCGTTCCGTAATTTTAGGAGCATCTGCTCTTGCCTTGTTGTCCGTTGGGTCGGCAAAAGCAGATGGTGAACTGTTTTTCTATAACTGGTCGAACTACTTTCCGCCGGAACTGATGGAAAAGTTCGAAGAGGAAACCGGCATTAAGGTCACGCTGGATGTCTATGATTCCAACGAAACCATGCTGGCAAAGCTTCAGGCCGGCGCATCGGGCTACGACATTGCCGTGGCGTCTGATTACATGGTCGATGTGATGATCAAGGAAGGTTTGGCAACCGAGATTGATGCCAAAGACTTTGAGAATTTCAAAAATGTCGCCAAGCCACACGACACCATGAAATACGATCCTGATCGTAAATACTCCGCGACCTATCTTTGGGGCACAACCGGTTTTACCTATGACGCATCGGCAACCGATGCTGAAATGGAACGCAGCTGGAAAGAGTTCTTCGAACCACGTGAAGAATTTCGCGGCAAGATCGGCGCGCTGAATGACGAAGTCGAGATGTTCAATGCAGCGTCCTACTACGCCGGTGTGGAAAAATGCACAGAAGACCCGGCTGAGGCGCAAAAAGTCCTCGACGTTCTGTTAAAGCAGAAACCTTATATCGCGGTGTATAGCTCCGAAGGTACGATTGATCGGATGTCAGCACGTGAAGTTTCCATGCATATGCAATGGAACGGTGCCGCACACCGGACCAAGGAAACCATTCCAGAAGCCGTATTTGTTTATCCGAAAGAAGGCCTGACCTATTGGTCGGATCACTTCGTTGTCCCAACCGGTGCGCCAAACCTCGAAAATGCCAAAACCTTCCTGAACTGGATGATGAAGCCGGAAAATGCCGCCGAGGCATCGAACTATGCCGGTTACATGAATTCGATCAAAGGAAGTGGCGAGTTTATGGATCCATCCATGAACGAGGATCCTGCGGTGAATATGCCCGAAGAGTATGCCGATCTTTTGATCGCGGGGCAGAACTGCTCGGTCAAGGCGCGTGACCTGCGCAACCGCGTTTGGACCAAGCTCAAAAGCTGATCTCAATGATGAAAATCTGATTGTTTCGGCCCGGTGCATGTGCTGTCGGGCCGAAACATTTTTTCATGATTCTAGCCACTATCGCCCCATTCGACAGGAAAACCATGTCATGACGTCGCCCGCTTCTTTCCCTGATTACGTTACGATTGCTCTTTGGGCCACCAACCTTGGGAAGCCGATCAACAGCATGGCCGATTGGGCCGATCATGTTGATGGACAAATGGCGAAGGCCGCCAAGCAGGGGGCGAAGGTCTTTGTCATGCCTGAGTATGACAGTGAACAGTGGATGGCCTTTAAGCCAGAAGGTCTTCAGCCCAATCAGGAAATTTCCTGGATGGCAGATCAGGCACCTGCTGCACGTGAACATGCCGCCCGGCTGTCAAAAAAGCATGACATGCTGTTTGTCGCCGGAAGCATGCCCTGGCATCTTGATCCGGCGGACCCGGCCAAGGGGCAAACAAACAGTGCGATGATCTTTACGCCAGAAGGCGATGCAATCATTCAGGATAAACTTTCCCTAACTCCCGGTGAGCAGGAACCTGATGACTGGAACCTCATACCCGGTAAGGAATTTGGTGTTTTTAAATGGCGCGGTTTGAATGTTGCAGTTCTGATCTGCCTTGATATTGAAATGCCCGCTCTTTCGTGCTTGCTCGCCCCGCTTGATATTGATCTTCTTTTGGTGCCGTCGATGACAATGACCCCGTCGGGCTATCACCGTGTGTTTGGCTGTGCCAAAGCCCGTGCGGTTGAACTGATGACCGTGATTGGGGCGTGTGGCACGACGGGAACGGCAATCAATACAACGCAGAACCCGACAAATTATTCCGGCTGTTCGGTCTTTACCCCGTGCGAGCCGCAGCTTGGCCATACGGGTATTTTTGCCCAGACCGAACCAACATTTGATGATGGCGGCGATGGTGAAATGCTGATCGCCAAGGATATCCCGGTTGGGCTTGTCCGTGCGTTGCGTGGTGGCGATGCCGAAGTCTGGCCCGGTGGTTGGACGGCAAATCACGTGCAAATCAACAGTAAGATGCCATAACGACTTGAACCTTGCGGTAAAATGACAAGGATGATGTTGGTTGGGGAATCTGGCCACGGGGCATCTGTGTGCGTGACATGGACCAAGATACAAATAAGTTTGGAGCAAAAATCGCATGAAGATTGCAGTTATGGGTGCAGGTGCTGTTGGGTGTTATTATGGCGCCATGCTGGCGCGTGCCGGGCATGATGTGACCTTGATCGGACGTCCCACCCATGTTGTGGCAATGAACCGTGATGGATTGCTTCTCGATCTGGGAGCATCGCAGGAATATGTCGCCGTGACCGGTAGTACGGAGGCGTCGTCCGTTGACGGTGCAGAACTGATTTTGTTTTGTGTAAAGTCGACGGATACGGAAGATGCGGGTCAGCAGATCAAACCGTTTATTGGCAAGGACACCATTATCCTGAGCTTGCAAAACGGTGTTGATAACGCTGAACGCCTCGGTCAGGTTCTTGGTCAGCCGGTTATCCCTGTGGTGGTGTATGTTGCAACCAGCATGGGTGGTGCCGGCCATGTGAAACACCATGGTCGTGGTGAACTGGTCATTGGCATGTCGTCGCAAAGCCAGGTGGTCGCAGATACATTGCGTCCGGCGCGCATTCCCGTCGAAATTTCCGAAAATGCCGATGGTGCATTGTGGGCCAAAATGATTCTCAACTGTGCCTATAACGCATTGTCTGCAATTACCCAAACCCCGTACGGTGAACTGGTGAAGCAGGACGGTATTTGGGATGTAATGCGCAACGCGGTGGATGAATGCCTTGCGGTTGCGGCGGCCTGCGGCGTTACTGTTCCGGGTGACGTTTGGGGGGCAATTGAAAAGATTGTCGAAACCATGCCCGCGCAGTTTTCATCGACCGCACAGGATTTGGCGCGCGGCAAACCAAGCGAGATCGATTATCTCAATGGTTATATCGTACGCAAAGGCCGCGAATTTGGCATTGCCACCCCGACCAATCTTGCGCTGCATGCCATCACCCGGCTACGCGAACTTAAGGGCGTTGCGGGTTAGTTTCACATTTTTGTTTGCTTGAAGACATCGTCAAGGTGACGCTGAGTGACAGCGATGGCGGCCGCGGCGTCAACATGGCCAATCATTACGGATGTGCCCAGCCCGTGAACAAGCGCGATCAGCCTAGTGGCTTCAAAGGACGGATTGGCCTGTGCTTGTAAGCTGCCGTCTCGCTGACATTCCATGAACAGATTACAAAGTTGTCGTTCCAATCGTTTTGGTCCGTCGGCAAAAGGGTGGGATGCCATAACACTATCGGTCATGGCAATAACCGCATAGGACAACCAGACAAGATGGAAAGTCCGGCTGTCCGGTTCATTCGGGATAGCTTCGTTAGCAAATATCTCAAGGATACGGCGCGGACTTTCACTGGTGATTTCACCCGAAAGACGGTCAGCCCATCTTTGATGGCTGTCTGCTTCGAGTTTCAGCAAGGCGGCATGCATCAGGCCCGCTTTGTCAGTGAAGTAATATTGTACCAGACGCAGGGAAACATTCGCCTCGGCCGCAACGGCACGCATTGTAACCTCATGCAGTCCAATGCGTGTGGCAAGCTTGATCAGGGCATGAATGATCTCGTTGCAACGTTCCTCATGATCGACAAATTTTGGCATCTGGTTCCGTCATTTTCTTGATCTGATTTTTATGATACAGTTGTACCATAAAAATCAATACAGGCAAAGTCAGGAGTGAGCAAATGCCTGATCAGGAAAAAACGCCGTCAAAGAATAGTGTGGCATGCGACATCCCACCACGTTTGTGGTTGATTGCTTCAGTGATCGGTGCGGGGGCATTTCTGGCGATGATGGATTCAACCGTCATAAATCTGGCGGTTGGGCAAATTGACTCAAAATTCCCTCTCAGGTCAGACACCATGTCCATTGATGATCGCGTCGGCAGTTCGGGTTTATGGTCAGAACTGTTTCCGAAACTCTCGCCAGGCACACTGACCGTTTCGAGTTACTTGCTGGCTATGGCAGTTTCTTTGCCGCTGACTGGATGGCTTGGCAACCGGTTTGGGAATGCACGTTTATGGGTGATAACACTGGTAACGTTTCTAGGCGGTTCAATCATGTGTGCTGTTGCACCCGACGCAGTGGTCTTGATTGCCGGACGTATCGTGCAGGGGCTTTCGGCGGGAATAATGATCCCGGCGGGACAGGCACTTCTTGGGCGGATGGCCGGTCCAAGGCAGTTAGGGCGTATAATGGGAAGTGTCGGCTTTGCCGTCGCACTCGGTCCAGCACTAGGGCCAGCTATTGGTGGCTGGCTGGTTGAGACGTTTTCATGGCGCTGGATATTCTGGCTCAACATGCCGGTTGGCGCGCTGGCTCTGGTTGGTTCATTTCTTCTGTCGGCCAATAAACCTAAGCAGGCAGATTATGATGCTCGCTTTGATGCTCGGGGATATCTGCTATTGGCGACGGGGCTGCTTTTGGCTCTGACCGGGGCTATCATTGTACAAGAGCCAAACCATATGGATTTGGCGGCGGGGATGATTGCGGTCGGGACTGTCACCCTTGTCTGCTTTTTTAAAAGAACACCGTCGTGCGGAGGGTGTCTTGTTGATCCATCCTTGATGGAGGTGGCATGTTTTCGCGCTGGTTTCTTCGCGTCGGGCCTGACGGCGATGAATATGTACGGCGGGTTGCTGTTCTTGTCAGTTTTTTTCGAGACGCAAACCGGCTTGGGATTGGACCAGATTGGCGGATTGTTGTTTTCTATGGGGATCGGGGCGGCGTTGGCATTGCCGGTTTGCGGCATGCTGTGCGATCGGTTTGGAGCCGGGGCGGTCTTGTTGTCGGGATCGGGTTTGCTTTTGATCAATACCGTTGCGTTAATGTTTTCTGAAAATGGCAGCTTTATTATGCTGGCAATACTGTTGGCGTTGCGCGGTGCGGGTCTGGCATTGACTCAGATGCCAGCAGTGACTGGCGCCTATGTTTCGGTGGATAACGGGCGCATGGGCGATGCGGCTACCCTGATCAATCTGGTGCAGCGGGCCGGGGCCTGTATCGGCGTGGCGGTTATTGCAACGCTGACAGCATGGGGCGGGCTGCCAGATATGCTGTGGGGGTTGGTCTTTTTGCTGCTATTGGCAGTTGCAATGACATTGCCAGCAGTACAGATGATGCGCGCGGAAAATCGAGTGGGATCAGTCCGGTTGTAACGGTGATACCTTTTTGGCTGGTGGCGTTGTGATGTCCGGTTTTGGAATGGGAACGCCTATTCTGTCACCAAACATCACAATCGCGGCGGCAAGCACGATCAGGAAAGCCCCAACCAAGCTCACCGGTGCGGGTAGTAGGCCAAACACGGTAACATCTAGCAACAGTGCCCAGATCATTGCGGTATATTCGAATGCGGCCAGTGTCGATGCTGGGGCGCGTGCCAATGCTTCGGTCATGAAAATATGAGCAAGTCCACCGGTCAGCCCCGCTCCGATCAGGCAGGCCAGAACTTTGAATGATGGATCAGCCCAGCCAAACGGCAGGGTCAGCAACCCACCCAGCGAGCAGATCACAGCAAAATAAAACGCGATGGTACCAGCTGATTCTGTGCTGGTCAGGGCCTTGATCTGAATCTTGGCAAAGGCGGTGGTGACGGCCATGGCAAGCCCAGCTCCAATGCCGATCAGAACGCCGGTATCAATCCCCGGTGTTGAAAGTGTTGGCCACAGCATCAGGAATACGCCACCAAACCCGGCGAAGGTGGCGGTAAACACGGCAATGCCGGGCTTCTCCCGCAGCATGACCATGGCAATCGGTAAAACCAGAAGCGGTGCCAAGAAGCCAAGTGCTGTTGCAAGAGCAAGCGGTAGATAGGCCAAAGACAGGAACGAAAAGAACATCGATACGACGCCAAATGTGCTGCGTTTAAGATGTCCCATCGGGCGCGCGGTGCGAAGTCCACGCGGGAACTGGCGTCGCCACATCAAGTACATCACAATCGGGATCAGCGCGACAGAGCTTCGCCAGAACATGATTTGCCCCACCGGTGCCTCAAAGGACGCCAGCCGGACAAAAAGGCTCATAATCGCAAACAGGCCGGTCGCCGCTAACCGCAAGCCAACACCGGACCAAAATGTATTCATTCCTGCTGACCTCCGACAATGCCTCTTTTATCAATACCGGAACCCGTCAGGTTTGCATGAATGACAAATTCTCATATCTGGGCTGAAGAAAATTTGCGACTTGGTCGCAGGTGCCGATGTTTCGCGGGGTTACGGCAAATATCTGGACGCTTGGTGCATAGATATGGACAAACGGCATAGTGCCATTGGCAGATTGCTTCAAAGTTGTGCTCATCAGAAAGGGTGCCGTTGCCAGATACGATGAAATGTCATCGGGCGATGGTGCAGGTCGAAAACCAGGTAGGGAAAGGCCTTTGATGATGTTAAGCGCGACGTACTGTAGCGGCGATGATGTCATCGCGTGCAGACAGCCACCTCACCAGCGTCCAGTGGTGATTATTGAACAAAATCTTGCAAACCTTGATCAGGCGATTACGCAATACCTTGGTCTTGGGGATATTATTCTTGTGCCCAATCCGTATCATGGCCTTCATATGATACGGATGTTCGAGGCCGAGAATATTGAAATTATGGCGGTCGTGGGCATTCATCCCGCGCACGATACAGCGCTTTGGGCGGTATAACGCACAAATATCCCTGATCGTCTAACGAAAGCCTGAAAAGGACGCCCAACCGTACCACGTCGGTTGGGCGTTTTGCCATTAGGTCAGCCCGTAAAGCCAGCTTTCATAGCGTTTATCGACAAGGTCATTGGTGTTTGTTGTTTGGCGTTCGCTAACCACAGCCCCATTGCGGACTTCGCCCGGTGTCGTGTCGTACTTTTCACGGAATGCCCGGATAAAACTGGCGTCGCTGGAAAAACCGCACTCCAGTGCAATGTCATAGATCGAAGAACGCGCCCTTAAAGGATCGTTCAACAGCGATATTGCCTGACGTAACCGCATGTCGCGAATGTAATTGTAAACACCGCCATAAGGCGCAAAGTAATTGTACAGCTTGGACCGAGAGACCCCAAGATCATGTGCCGCCTGACGTGGGTTCAGATCCGGTGAGCCAAGGTTTTCACGAAAATACCGGCGCATGCGGACCATGTTCATGATGCCGTTTCGCTGATGGCTTGTTTCACGGGTGAGGCCGGTTGCCGTGTTGATGCAGTTTGCGAACATCAAGGCGAATATTTTCTCGACAGTACTTGATTGTTGATGAGTGAGAGTGCGGACATTTTTGTGCAATGAGATCAATTGATCACGCAGCATTCGGACCATCGGATCGCCTGGATCAAGAAACCGTATACAGTGATCGTTCGGTTGATGAAGTAATTCTTCAACAAGGGGACGTGGCATGACCAGTGTTAAGGTCTGCAAATCACTTGTCTGGGCTATAAATGGTTGTGTCAGGTCATAGACAATAAGCCCATTACGTTTTATTTCCGTGCCGCCCTTGCCGGTTTCGCAATGAACCGTACCGTTGGTGTAGAGGCCAACGCCATAGTGGTCCATACCGTTGCCAGCAATCTGACTATAGGCACGCTCAAAGCTTTGTTGCCGCGATTTCACATCCATCAACATCAATGAGCCGAAAAGATGTGACTCAATACTTGACGTAAAGTTTTCGTCGCGAACCGTTTTATCGGCTTCGACCCCAAAAAGACAATTGATTGAGTCCTTCCAAACGCCATAGCGTTCATGCATTGGAAGGTTATCGACCGTAAAAAAAGAGCTGGAACAACCAGCTGACGCCTGTTCCGATTGCATTGTTATCTTCCCCAAATGGCCTACATGGCACGCATCAGATGATGCATTATTAAAATGTGGATTGGGTCAGGCTTACTTGCCTATCCACTAATGTAAGATAGCCTAAATTAACCATTAGTGCAAAATCACTTATGTATAGGCATATTAAAAGTGTTAATTAGAATACTGAGAAAATGGTAATGCAACGTCGTGCGGGACAATGTCTCTCGGAATAGACCATGATGTCCGAGCCAAGGACCACGTGCTGCAGGTCGACGTCTGGTTGTCAGGCCGAGGAGCTAGGAAAACAGTTTCCGTACTACTTGTTACGGTTCCCTTATTTTAGGTACTTGTATTTCTTTCTGTTTTTGTCTTTGTCTTGCAGCTTGAGGCTCGGGCCACGGGAAAGATCGAACTTCGCATACCGTATATTTATATATTCACTTAATTATATATTTGAAAATACTTTAGTATAATAAATTCTTGAATTTCTACACCAAAGTATTGGTCCGTATTTCTGTAACGCGCGGATGACAAGGGTTGGCGGGCTTTTTCTGGACACTCTGTAAAATGTTTTGGACGCTCTGCGCATTGGTTTCACGCAATGTGTGATATCTCCGTCTAGACAAAACTAAAATAGAATCTCGAAAGCACAATCCGCTTCGAGCGATCAGGTAGAGCCGTCATATTTCTCCGGGGGAGAAGATGAATTCATTTGAATTACACCCAGCACGCCGTAAAGGAGAGGTCTATCATACAGACCCTGGACGGTATCTGGGGGAAAACTGCCATCTAGACCCAGGCCGTCGGCATGGGGAACCAAACCACGAGGTTTGGAAAGATCTCATTTCGATGCGTTTGACTGCTGCGGCCAAGCGCACCTTATTTTCCGCACAAGAGGCGGAAGATTCGACCTACTTCGACAATTCCAACGCTGAAAACGCCACAGCAATGATCCGTGCTATTGGCGACAGTGTTGCGGTCCTAAAGTCCATTGTCGATATCATGCCCGCCCTTGAACGATTGATTTCAGTAAATTCTGGGCTTGAAGCCAAGCACCGAGATCCCAAAACCATTCAGCATCGAACATCGGAAAAGCTTCCGCCCAAGCGACCGCTGACAAACAACAGCGGCTGGTCATCGGATGCCATGATCGAAATGCATAATATGTGTGCTGAAAGCCGTCGAAAGCCTGCCGGGAAACCGAGGTTGAACGGTGTGTATGAACACAAAGACGACAGCACGGATAATGTGATCCCACCCGGCCCGCATTATTACAAACCGAATTAACGGCTATCCGGATGGGGCATTTTACAAAACCCAAAGTGTCCGGACCAAATAGTTGATCTTTGATAAATCATTGCGCCGCCGAAAAGACGAAGGTGACTTTGTCTGATCGGCGGTCGTTTTTGTGATCTGTGCTGCACCCGGCATCGGGTCTTCTTGTCTCTTGGGCTGGCATCAAACGGCTTATCGGAAATAGCCACCGGGTGTTTTGCCCGTTGCCTTGCGGAACATGGCAATGAAGGCCGACGTGTTTTCATATCCCAAATCAAGGGCAACTTCTGTGACCGGCCGTTCATTGGCCAGCCGTTCCAACGCATACAGCAGCCTTAACTTTTGCCGCCACTCACGAAACGGCATGCCGGTTTCACGTTGAAACAGGCGGGCAAGTGTGCGGCTTGACGCGCCACAAACCTTTGCCCAGTCATCAAGTGTACGGTTGTCTGCAGGATCCCCTTGCAGATGTTCGCAAATCCTTGAAAGTCGGGGGTCTTTTGGGGCAGGCAAATACAAATTGTCCTGATCCGGGGCCTTTAGTTGATCGAGCAAAACACGGATAAGACGCCCTTCTTCGCCGTCTTCGTCATACTCAATCGGGATTTCGGTCGCCGCACGGATCAGTTCACGCAACAGCGGGCTGACGTCAAGAACCATGCATCGGTTGGGTAGGTTCACCGAAACATCACGTCCGATATAAAGGTGGCGTGCACGGGTTAATCCGCTGCAAGTTACTGCATGATCGGTATGGGGAGGCACCCAGACAGCTCGCTGTGGTGGGACAATCCACATGCCGGCCTCTGTCAGGACGGTCATGGTTCCTTCAATGGCGTACAGTAGCTGGTTCCAGTCATGGCTATGGGCGGCAACGTGATAGCCCGCAGGCATGTCACTGACCCGGACATAGACCGCACGCGGCAATTCTTTTGGCCGGGGACGGTTGTTGTGATGAATGGGGCGGCCTTCAAACGTGTTCATGATGTGGGGCATGACATTCGTCCAAATAAAACTGTCTGATTTGCGGTATATATTGGCAGATTATCGTAAGACAGACGATCTCGACAGGTTTAACTTGGTCTCATTCCAAATCAACCATTGTTGTGACAAAGGACCCGCCACCAACGCGGCCCTGTCTGGGAGACAAAATGTCCAAACAAATCATACCAGAAGCCAGTAATCACGCCGCCCCGCTCGGTGAAGTGGCAAATGGTGATGTCGGTGGCCCGGTCTATAAGGGCTGGCGCAACCCCGAAGTTCTTTTGATTGTTATGGCTGCGGCCATGCCGTTGTCCTTTTCAACCTGGATGGCGCTTTTAAATAATTTTTCGGTCGAGATGGCCGATTTTACCGGACGTGAAATCGGAATTTTGCAGTCTTTGCGTGAAATTCCCGGCTTTATGGCCTTTAGCGCGATATTTGTTTTACTGATTTTACGCGAACAAACCTTTGCCTTGCTCTCATTGTTGGTGTTGGGGATCGGGGTGGCGATTTCTGGTTATTTCCCGACCGTGATCGGGCTGTATTGCACCACGGTCCTGATGTCGATTGGCTTCCATTATTTTGAAACCATGCAGCAGGCCTTGTCCCTGCAGTGGGTGAAAAAGGAACGCACGGCAATGGTGATGGGCCGGCAGCTTTCAGCAAAGTCCGTGTCGTCGCTGGTGATGTTTGGCATCGTCTGGGTGATGCTTGAAGTGTTCAATGTCGAGTATCGCTATGTCTATCTGCTGGGGGGGGCGTTGACCGTTCTTGCCGCCCTGTTTGTCTGGGGCGCTTTCCCCAAATTCTCTGATGCCCATCCGCAAACCAAAAAACTGATCCTGCGCAAACGCTATTGGCTGTATTACGCCCTGACCTTCATGAGCGGCGCGCGGCGTCAGATATTTACCGTCTTTGCCGGTTTCCTGATGGTTGAGAAATTCGGCTATGACGCCGCGACCATCACGCTGTTGTTCCTTCTCAACCATGCGATCAACATGGTGCTGGCACCCAAAATCGGCAAACTGATCGCCAAATGGGGCGAGAGACGGGCACTGACATTTGAATATGCCGGTTTGTTCATCGTCTTTATGTCCTATGCCTTTGTCGAGAACGACAAGATCGCCGGTGGGCTTTATGTGATTGACCATCTGTTCTTTGCGATGGCGATTGCGATCAAAACCTATTTCCAGAAGATCGCCGATCCGGCTGATATCTCATCGACTGCAGGTGTCAGCTTTACGATCAACCATATTGCTGCGGTGTTTATTCCCGCGGCCTTTGGCCTGATTTGGCTGTTGTCACCAAGTGCGGTCTTCCTTGCGGGGGCTGCGATGGCGGCTGTGTCACTGGTCCTTGCCCTTAACGTGCCGAATGACCCGGAACCGGGAAATGAAGTGGTGCGGGGGTATAAATCGGCGCAACTGCATCCGGCCTGATTAGAAGCTTTTAAACTGTCGATTGACGTGACTTTAGAAACGCCTGCGCAATGACGCAGGCGTTTCTATTTGTGTTTGCCGCATCTTTTTCGCAAAATCTTCAAAATCTTGACCATCTGAACGGGAATAATGTTTCGTGATTAAGTACGTGAACAGGGAAAAGACACATGGCGCACATTCGTAACACAGGGGCGGTACTCGTCGGGCTGTCGCTGGCACTCGCCAGCGGGACGGCTTTGGCGGACAGTTCGGTCTCGCTTCGCATTCTGGAAACCACCGACATTCATACGCATCTGGTCAATTATGATTATTACCGTGATGGGGCGTCTGACACAGTCGGGCTGGCCAAGGTTGCGACATTGCTCAAAACCGCACGCGGCGAAGCCGAAAACATGGTCCTTGTTGATAATGGCGACCTTATTCAGGGTAACCCGCTGGGCGATTATATGGCCAAGGAACGCGGCCTGAAAAAAGGTGAAATACACCCGGTTTATAAGGCAATGAACCTTCTGGGGTATGACGCCGCCAACATTGGCAATCATGAGTTTAACTATGGTCTCGACTTCCTTGCCACGTCACTCGCCGGTGCCGATTTCCCCTATGTCAGTGCCAATATATTTGTCGATGACGGCGATGATAACGCAGAAAACGACAAACCGTATTTCGAGCCTTATGTCTTGCTGGACCGCGAATTCGTTGATGACAACGGTAAAACCCATAAGGCAAAAGTTGGCGTGATCGGGTTTGTTCCGCCGCAAGTCATGCAATGGGACAAGACCAACCTCGCCGGTAAGGTGATTTCCAAAGACATCGTCGATATGGCGAAGAAATACGTGCCGGAAATGCGTGCCAAGGGGGCGGACATCGTTATTGCGGTGCCCCATTCCGGCTTTTCGACCATGGAACGCCATGGCATGGAAGAAAACGCCACCTATTACCTGTCCGAAGTTGAAGGCATTGATGCCATCCTGTTTGGCCACGCCCACACGGTGTTCCCCTCAGAAGACTTTGCCGATGTCAAAGGTGTCGATCTTGCCAAGGGCACGATTAATGGTGTTGCAGCCGTCATGCCGGGCTTTTGGGGCAGTCACCTTGGCGTGATTGACCTGCAACTGAATGTGTCAGATGACGGGACATGGAGCGTGGTCGACAGCCTGTCGGAAGCCCGCCCGATTTATCAGCGCGAAGGTCGTGACGTTACCCCGCTTGTCGAAGCCGACCCTGATGTGGTCGCAGCAGTAAAAGAAGAACACGAAGCCACCATTGCCTATATGCGCGAAGGTGTCGGGACGACCGCTGCCCCGATCAACAGTTTCTTTGCCTTGGTGGCCGATGATCCGTCGATCCAGATCGTGACCAATGCCCAGAAATGGTATCTGGAAAAACTGCTGAACGGTTCGGAATATGACGGCATTCCAATCCTGTCAGCCGGGGCTCCGTTCAAGGCCGGTGGTCGTGGCGGCCCGGATTACTTTACCGATATTGCAGAAGGCAAAATCGCGCTTAAGAACGTTGCGGACCTTTATATCTATCCCAACACAGTCCGTGCGGTACTGCTGAATGGCGATCAAGTTCGCGAATGGCTGGAAATGTCGGCCGGCCAGTTCAATCAGATTGATCCGAATAGTAGCGAAGAACAGCCGCTTATTAACCCGGATTTCCCAACGTACAATTATGACGTGATTGACGGGGTGACCTATCAGATCAATGTCACCAAACCAGCCCGCTATAACAAGGCGGGTGAGGTGGTGAATGCCGACAGTCACCGCATCGTCAATCTGGCATTTGAGGGTAAGCCGGTGAACGCCGATCAGCAGTTTGTTGTCGCGACCAACAACTATCGCGCCGGTGGTGGTGGCAATTTCCCGGGGCTGGATGGATCGACCGTCATTGTCGAGGCACCCGATGAAAACCGCACCGTTCTGGGCAACTATATTCTGTCGGAAAAGACGATTGATCCGAAAGCGGATGGTAACTGGAGCTTTGCCCCGATTGGGGATGCGTCCGAGGTGACGTTCGTCACCAGTCCAAAGGCATCATCGGCGGTCAATGCCCCTGACGACATCAGTTTTATCGGTGAGGATAAGGATGGTTTTGCCAAATATGTCCTGCAAACCAAATAATGATTGATGTCTGGCCGGAGCTACCTTGCGCTATGCTTGGTGTGTTCCGGTTCAGAATATGAAACTAAAAAAAGCCGCCCGGATGTGCTGGGCGGCTTTTTGAATTCTGGAGGTCGATCTAAGCCGATCAACTTATTTCTTTGCGCCGGGGCGCTGTGGGCCTCTGTTCGGACCGCCCTGCTGCGAAGGCGGATTGTCTTCACGTGGGTTTTTGCCGTTCAAATAGGCCTGCGCGCAATGTTCGTCGCAATAAGGTTTGGTCGGAATGTTTTTCTTACCGCAGAAATAAAAATCATCCGTATCCGGATCACCAAACGGCCAGCGGCACATGCCCGGCCCGAGATCATAGATAGAGATGCCTTTGCTCTGCTGTTTCGGCGCAGGAGCCTTTTTCTGTTCGGCTTCTTCCGCGCGGCGCTGGATCGGGGAGGGGCGCTTGGGCAGTCCCAGGCGGTGTGCCTTGCCAACCACAGCATTCTTGCCAACGCCCAGTTCTTCACCGATGCGTGCCGTGGTCCAGCCCTGATTCCAGAGCGAAGTCAGCAATTCAATCTTTTCCGGCGTCCAGCTCATTTCGAGTATATTCCGTGTTCCGTTGTCTGCCCGACGGTATGTTACCGATGACAGATGCTTATTGTCCGATGTCAAACAGGGATACAGACGTATCTACTAATATCGCGTAACGCAAGTGTCATGGAGATTCGCACCACGACCAAGATGCGCGAACAGCGCAATTTGCATGTTGGTGCCGTAATGTAAAGGGGAGATCGTCATTTGATCTGGTTTTTCATATCTGTTGTGGTGTTCTTGGCAGGCCACATCATCCCCGGTCTGATGCGAAATCAGATCGTCGGATGGATGGGGCAAAGGGCTTACGTTGTTTGCTTCTCAGTGCTTTCGCTGGTGTTGCTGGTTTGGGTCATTCACGAGGTGCTTGTTGCTGATTTCATACCCCTTTGGCCGTTTGCCCCATGGCAGGTCTATGTCGCGCTGTGCCTGATGTTACCTGCATGTATTTTGTGGGCTGCGACCATTCTTCAACCCTGTCCATTGTCGATCGGGCGAAAAAATGGTTTTGATCCAAACCGCCCCGGGATTAATGCATTTTGTCGGCATCCGTTGTTGCTTGGGGCATTCTTGTGGGGACTTGGACATGTGCTGCCCAATGGGGATCTGGTCGCGGTAATATTCTTTGGCGGAAGTGCTGTTTTTGCTCTGGTCGGTTTTGCCAGAATGGAAAAAATCCGCATGAAAGAGATGTCAAAGGCCGAAATATCTGAGATTTTGGCCGGGACTCGGCGGTTTGCCCCGCGTGCAGTACTTCATGGTGCGATTGGTCTGGGTGAAATTGGTTTGGGGGTGATGATTTATGCCTGCCTGATCATCGCCCACCGATATGTCATTGGCATCAGCCCACTTGGGGCGCTCGGCGCATTTGGTGGCTAAGCGATCTTTGTTTTAAATGCGTCTTTCGATGTGTTCTTGACCACGGTGCTTGCAAGCCCGGCCTTTGATAAGGATACTATCTTTACCGCGCATGCATTCTGTGCCGCTGCCGGTTACGCAAAGCGAGGTACCATGACTTCTTCCCAACTCGCGACAAGCTTGGCGAAATTCGCTGAAATGGAAGGCCGTCATCCACGACTTCTGTTGGCGACAGCATCTTCGCATGAGGAACGGCACCATAAAAAGGTCGCGACCCTGTTTGCTGATGGCGGCTTTGACGTCGATGTCGCACCCGCACATTCAGATGCACAATCCATTGCACGTCAGGTCATTGATTGTGACGCGGATATGCTCGTCCTGATCAGAACGTCACTGACTGCGGACGACCGGGTGAGTGTCGCAGACATTATCTCGTCGCTAGATGCCCTGGATGGGGAATATGTGAAATTTGGCATTGTCGGCCACCCGGATGACCCGGCGAAAAGCAATGTCGATTTCCTGTGCGATCTTGATCATCTCAAAACCACTGACTGCGAAGCTTTGATTGAATACATTTTGGCCGTTGAAGAAGGACGTGTCGCACAACATATTTAAAGTGCTGTCGAATCTTCTAATATGAAACAGGCAATGATTTCGAAACCCTTTCGGGTGCATAATAGTTGCCCCCGGAAGCGGGATGTTTAATCAAAGGACGTATTGATGGGATTGCTCAAGGAAACGCTGATGCGCGTCTTTGTCGGCAAAAGTGGCCGGGAGGCCATTAACGCCTACAACAAAGCGCAATCCCTCGAAGTCCGTGATACGGCAGCCGCCGAACAGATGGCGACCAATGCCCGACAGGCGCGCCGTATTGAAGATCGCGCCATGGCCCATCAGGAAGACGGCATGTCGCTTGAAGAAGCCCGTGCTCTTGCTTTGGCAGAAACCTTGACCGAGCAGGCCGACGCGCCGCATGCGGCAATCCTCAAGGCATTGGATGCCGCCGACGTCAAACTGGGCAAAAAGAAAAGCAAAATGCCGACCAAGGCAGACGCGCGGCGCGAAGAACTGATCGCAGAAGCCGTGTCGGCCTTACGCAAAAAGCAGGTTGATCTTGATAAACTTGATCCAGACCTGCGCGCCAAACTGACGGTTATGGCCGTTGGTGCATTGCTGGGCGGGCCAAACACCCGCCAGTAGTCTGCTTTCGCAGCACCCTCATTGACCCGACAGACAACAGGTTCTAGCGATTGATATCGCGATGAAGGCCCGTGATCAGACCATTGTAATCTGGTTCGTTATCTGCGGTGAGGTAACCGTGCCGGATCAGAAAGTCGATGATCACCAGCGCACAGTTGAATTTGAAGTCAAACCCGCTACGAACAATCTCAGCCACCTCAGCAATTGGCAGAAGGTCAAATCGCTCAACCTCACCATCGGCACATCTTGGTTCAAATGTCTCGGGCAGTTCCAGATCATAATTGACCATGACATCCGGTTTAAGGCCCTCATCAGTCTCATACAGATATGAAACCGTACCGACCGCCTGAAGGCCATCGGCAAGTGAGGATGGAATGTCGGCTTCTTCAGCGCATTCCTTGATCATATTTTCACGAAAGCCAAGTCCTGCGGGCTGCCCACCAGCCACCATATTGTCGAGCATGCCGGGGTAGGTTGGTTTGTCTTGTGACCTTTTGGCAATCCACATGTGAAGACCATCGGATTTTCGGACATAACCGTTCATATGCACCCCCCAGGATCGAAACCCGAAATGGGGCATGGCAAAACGGTCCAGCTGACAGAGTGGGGCTTCTGACAGAGAGGCCCGAACGTCAAACTTTTCGCCGTGCAGGTGCCTTATATGGCCAGTATCGCAAAGCTGAACCGTTGCCCTATGCAAGGTGTCGTTGCGTTGTGCTGGCGTCTGAATATGACGGGCAAAACCAAACTCACCATTTTCATCGCGCACGAAGTCACCGCCAAGCCCGATCAGCGCATTGGCAAAATCGGACCGGACGGCACCAAGTGGTGCATTGCCAATGCGAAAGCGCGCATAGCGTGACAGGTTGGCATTGTTGCAGGCTTTGATATGGTCAAGGTAGGACAAAGGGCACTCCGTCGGTTGGGGCGCACTGCCTTGTGATCAAGATGATCAAGACAGTGCCACGACCCGGACACCCTAGTTCATTGGCCTTGAAACATGCACCATTTTATTTATGGGATGGCGCTGGTTTGATGCGGTGAGGCAGAAGATAACCCTATGCGCTCAGTGCCGAGTTTGAATACCCTTTTTCCGACGTCAGCACCGTATTTACATGCACGATTTGACGCAGGCAGCGCGCGATATGCTCGGCCACTTTGGATTCAAGCTGCTGAATCTGGATGTCGATTTGCAGTTCGTCGTAACCACTATTGGTGCTGGCAACGGTTGAATGCCAGCTGGTCGGTGTCAGGTTACGTTTGGCAAACAGTTCCAATACGCGGGGCATGACGTCCGGTTCGGCTGCGGCGTGGACAGAATAGCAATAGACGGATTTCTTGGGCTGCGCAGTTAGATCAAGCGCAGCATAAGCATGATTGGTCATGACGATGCACACATGTTTTCATTGTATCAAATAGGCGAACAGGCACGTCCCGGCGTCCTCAGACTGCCGGGCTGATAATTCGCGTAATGATGGCAACGAAAATACGGTGATCGGTCATGAAGCTAATTTGCAGTCATTTATTTTCAGAACCGCACGGTTCAAAATTGCTAACCGGGAAAAGATGAACGCGGGAATTCGATCAAATGATCAGTAGCGATGCGATAATGGCCACAATGGTTCCTGCAAACAGGATTTCCATCGAACGGGCAATCTGCTGTTCGCGGGCAATGGCAATAGCAACGGCTTTACGCTTGTTCATCATAGTCACTCCGTCTTCTGACAGGTAGCTTCGGGGTGCCTCAGGGCACAGAACGAATATAGGCAGGCAAAAGGGCGCGATACAAGGGCTCTGACTCAAAAAACGTCAAAAAACTTTCAACCTGATGGAAAAGGTCGCTTTTTTCCTGCTGTTTTTGTCACAAATGCGGTGTTGCCCAAATCAGGCGACGACAGTTTCGGGTAAACGGTTTAACGCGCCTCGGATCCAGAGACCCGATTCGCGCTTTTCGCCAGATCAGTTGAGATATCCTGATCGTTGCTGTTCGGATGGACAACATGCCAATATTCGTTGATCGGGCGGGGGTAGCCGTATTTGTACCCTTGAACCTCATTGCAGTCGTTATCGGTCAGGAACCTTGCCTGATCATCAGTTTCAACGCCTTCTGCAATGACAGAAAGGTTAAGATCATGGCTCAGGTTTATCACCGCACGCACAATCGCTACCGCCTGATCATTGCCGATCAGTTTGGCAATAAAGGACTGATCAATTTTGATCCGGTCGACCGGGAAGTTTTGCAACGTCGCCAGCGATGAATACCCCGTCCCGAAATCATCCATTGCGATGCGAACACCAAGTTTCTTGATCTCGGACAGGATCTTCATTGATCTGGCCGGGTTGTGAATAAGTGCTGTCTCGGTAACTTCAAGTTCAAGGCGTCTCGGATCAAGACCGCTTTGTTCAACAATTCTGCGAACGATGTTTGGAAGTTCAAGGTCCTGCAATTGAACAGCCGAGAGGTTGACGCCAATGCCAAGCGGTTTTCGCCAACTGGCTGCTTCCTGACATGCCTTGCGCAGCACCCATTCGCCGACCTGATTGATCAAACCGGTTTCTTCGGCGACCGGTATAAAACGACTGGGCGGTATGTTGCCCATTTGCGGATCGTTCCAGCGCAAAAGGGCCTCAAATGCCATGATTTCATGACTGTCTGCATGGCATTGCGGCTGGTAATGGACTTCCAGCGTATCGTTTTCCATTGCCTGACGCAGATTGGATGATAGTTGACGCTTGAAGCGGTATTCCTCGTCCATTTCCGACGAATAAAATACCGTATCATTGCCGCCCGACTGCTTGACCCGATACATGGCAAGGTCGGCATGGAACAGGATGGCCTCGGCATCCTCGCCGTCGGATGGATAATGTGCAATGCCGATGCTGCCAGACAGTTTTGCCCGGTGGTTATTATTGATAAAGATCGGGATGGCGATGCAATCAAGAATGTCTTGCGCGACTGCGCGCGCATTTGCCGATGCAAGCGCCACGTCGGGTCGGTTTTGATGATGAAGCAATACAACGAACTCATCACCGCCAACCCGTGCGATTGTAATATTGTCTGAGTTCAGCTTGCTCAGCCGTTCGCCGAGTTCACGCAACGCATGATCGCCTGCGATGTGGCCAAAGCTGTCATTGAGTTCCTTGAAATGATCAAGATCAAGACACATCACCGTCATCGGCACGCCGGTCTCGTCGGCTTCAATGATTGCTTCGGTAATACGATCATTAAAGGTCGTTCTATTTAAAAGCTGTGTGAGTGAGTCATGTTCTGCGAGGAACCGGATATGCTTCTCGGCGGCGTGACGTTCGCGCAGGTCACGCAGGCCAAAAATCACAGTGTTGTCGGAAAAGTCATCGGCCGGGATTTCACGGCGTATGACTTCAACCGGAACATCGACCTGATCGCGTGTGCGAAGGGATGTTTCAACGTAATTGATGCTCCCACCGCGAAAAGCTTGCGGAACTTCGGTCAGCCAGTGCGACAGGAATTCGCTGTCATTGACCTCGTCCTGCCTGGCATTTACCAGCCGCAAAAAGCTCTCGTTGGTTTCAATCACCCGACCATTTTGGGTCAGGACGAGTGCTTCGATGGCTGAGTCGCCCAGAATGCGCATCCGGTTGCTGACATGGGCACGCAGTTGGCGGTCGACCATGGCAGTGATAAAGCCAATGGCAATCAGGATTGTGACAATAACCGCCACACCAACAGACAGATATTCGCTTGATATCAACTGTGCTGGCACCCGCATTGTCGGGTCAGGCGTAATGATCAGGGCCCCCATGGCACTGAAATGCATGGTGGCAACGGCGATCGTCAGGTTGGTCTTGCCCCACAACATCTCGCGTGTGGTGCGTGCCGACCCGGCCAGCCAAAGTGATATCATGCCAAACACTGCACCCAACAGAATGGCTGCGATCACGATATCCATGTGCCAGCTGATCACGCCCGGAACGCTCATTGCCGACATGCCGGTGAAATGCATGGCCGAAATACCAAGCCCGACAATCAAGCCACCGACCACCCGTGACAAAACCGGATGCGGGCCACGGAACGACGCAATCGCAAAGCCGACACTGGTCGCGGCAATGGCAATCACCAGCGAAACCGCGGTTAAAACCGGATCGTAGCCAACGGGCACAATCGGATCATAGGCCAGCATTGCAATGAAATGCGTTGCCCAGATTGCACTGCCGGTCACAACACCGGTCAGGAACAGCCAGGCGATCCTTTGGCGAAGACGTCCGATACAGGCGCGCGCATACAGATTGAAGGCAGTATGAATGCCGCCAAGCCCCAGTAATACAGCAACCAACACCAGAACGATGTCGTGTTGCGTTGTAAGGCAATCATATATTCTGTACATCTACATGCCGATCAATTCGGAAATAATCATTTATTCCCAAGTGGTAAGCGAATTTACTCGCATGATTTTATTTCTGAACCCGGGTGCAAAGCAAACGTATTTGTTTTGTGAAGCCCGAAGGTTCTGCACAACTGCCGCTTCTGATTGAATATGGGGTTGTTTTTGCACTTTATCGTGCGGCAGTTCTATTTTACCCAAAGACGGTCGTAACCAAGCTCACGTGATTGCACTACGTAAGAAATGGCAAACCGGATGTAACTTCATCAAAACATTCGGGTGTTTGATACCTCAATAGGTAGGTCCTTTTCTAAGGCCTAACGAATTGTGAGGTCGGTTTCGCCAATCGTTTTCGGTGCCTGTCCCGGACGCGTAAAGGTGACTTCGCCGTGATAGGATCCCGCAGGCCATAAGTTGCCCGGGCGATCCATATTGATAAAGAACCATTTTGCGCGTGGTCCCTGGTCATTGGGCAGGTCGATTGTAAAATCGCGATGCCCGCCTTTGCCATTCGGACTTTGTAGGCTGAGGCGGATGACGTCGCCATTATTGGCACCAATCAGATATGCCCAAAAATACAAAGCAGGGGCTGAACGCGGTAATTCAAGCTCTTTACCGTATCCCCGTTTCAAATCCGATGCATTGGGTCGCGCCATTGAAAAACCATGACCATACAGCGTGACATCATTGTATGTCATTTGTTGGCGCGCTGTTGACGACCAAAGAACTGCGTTTTCGGCTGTGCAGTCACTGGTCGAACTTGCGCCCATAACGGTGCCACTGAACGGATCAACGAGTTGTTTGTCTTTGCGCAGGTTGAAATGCAGATGCGCAAAGGTTGCCTGACCGGACATGCCGATCTGGGCGATCGCTTGCCCACGACTGACCGTGTCACCGTTTTTCACCGCGACCGATCCGCGGCGTAAATGGCAATATTGGCTTTGCCAGCCGTTCGCATGGTCAATCAGGATGCCATTGCCGCATTCGATGCCCTCAAGGTTGTCTTTATCCAGACGACCGGAATCAATGTCCTCGACCCCTTCGCGAAGGGCTGTGACGGTGCCGTCTGCAATCGCACGTACCGCGACACCCGATAACATAGTGGCTTCATCCGGGATGGCAAAATCCGTTCCGCGGTGGCCGTTATAGGTTGTCGTACCACACGCATAATCGCGAATTTCCGGGCCTGCATCATGATCGACATAATGCACGATCTCGCATTCGCCATTCAGGCAATCGACGGGTAAATCAAACGGGGGACCATCTGCGTGGGCAATGCCACCAAATGACAGGGTTGCGAACACACACAGCATAAGTGTCCGAAAACGTCCTGTTGGGTTTGGCATGCAGGCCCTCCTTGGTGCTCCGTCGAGCGGATTAAACATGTGGTGCATCACGAAACGCTTATTATCTAACATAATGGTGATCGCGTCGCGACCAGCAAGATATTGTTTGTACGTGTGATTATCCGTTATCAATTCAAGGTGACACAGTTGATCCATCCTTATGGAGGGTCAAACTGTAACCTCAGGAAACGTCAAACAGGTTTCCAGCACAGTTTAAGGCAGTGGGACCCATGGATCAGAACGGATTGCTTCGGCTCGGCATCTTTGCCACCATATTGGCCGTCATGGCCCTGTGGGAAGCCGTTGCGCCTTATCGTCCCCGTGAAGCTGTGCGTCGGCCAGTACGGTGGCTGACCAATTTTGGTTTGTTGCTGATCAGTGCGGCCTTAACCCGCTTTACGGTCGGGGCGGCCATGATTGCGACCGCCATCTGGGCCGGGCAAAATGACTTGGGCTTGTTTAATCTGGCCGGGGTTCCGCCCTTTCTTGCCGGACTGATCGCGATTGTGGTTCTTGATTGTGCGGTTTATTGGCAGCATCGTTTGACTCATATTGTTCCGCTGTTCTGGCGGTTTCATCGGGTGCATCATTGCGATGTTGAATTTGATGTTTCAACCGCCGTGCGGTTCCACCCCGTCGAAATTATTGCATCGGCTGGCTATAAATCGTTCTTCGTTTTACTGATTGGGGCCGATCCGTGGGCGGTGGTTGTCTATGAAAGCATGCTCAGCGGCTTTGCCCTGTTTAACCATGGCAATGTCCATTTTCCCGCACCGTTTGATCGCATCTTGCGGACGCTAGTTGTCACCCCTGATATGCACCGGGTTCATCATTCCAGCGTGACGACCGAAACCAACAGCAACTATGGAAATATCCTGTCAGTGTGGGATCGCCTGTTTGTCAGCTACATTGATCATACAAAGACCAATGATCATGACATGCAGATTGGTTTGGATGAATTTCGTGATACCAAAAGCCAAAGTTTGCTTGGGGTGCTGTGGCTTCCATTTCGCCAGCCATGATGTACAATCCTCATACGTATGAGGATATTGGTCAAGATGGCACAATTCCGCGCACAGCAAGGGCCGATGCCACCAAAGACCGCCGACCATCGGCTTTGCCGCCAAGGAAAGCCCGCATCGTTGCCTGCTGCACATCATGGGCAAGTTCGGGCGACAGGTTGGCGAAAAATTCCCGGATCAGGCTGTGCGCGCCCAAAAGAGACTGCCAGTAATCATCAAAATCCAGAAAGTCCATGCGCACCGCAATGGTTGTCGTATCAACATCATGAAGTCCGGCGTCTGCCCACAGATCAAATAATGCATCCTCGTTCTGATAAGGCACATCAAAAACCTTTTTGCGCAGGTCTTCTCCCGGTCCATCGACCAGAATGGCGGCCGCATCAAGAAACAAACGGATAAAGGTCAGCCCGCCCGCGCGGTCCCATACTGTGGCGGCAATCCGGCCTTTGGCGCGGGTGACGCGGACCATTTCGCCAACGGCACCGGCCGGACCATCCAGATCGTTCAACAGCAATTGCGAAAAGGCAGTGTCAAAACTGTCATCGGCAAACGGAAGGGCCGATGCATCGCCGGTTTCAAACCGGACATTGGTCGCCGTATTGCGCAGCGCCTCGGTCAGATAATCGGTCATCAGGTCGATGCCGACGATGTTTGCCTTGGGGTAACGGGTGGCTGCGGCCAACGTCAAACTGCCCGTGCCACAGCCGACATCAATCAGGGAACCACACGATGGCGCGGCGACAAAATCAAGGAAGCTGCGCGACAAACGGCGGCTCCAGCGGCCCATGGCAATCTCATAGATATCTGCGCTGGTCGAATTCATAAGCGTGCGTTTCCTTGAAATAGGGTCAGTATGCCACGGTGATTTTTATGAGGGCATAAAGACCTGTATCCGAATTACCAAGCCCTTGATGTGTCGTCTTTTTTCCTAATTGCAATATACATCCAACAGCATGTTCGACGAAATAGGCATTGCCCAATCTTGAACTTGCGCAATAAAGTTACAAAATATTGCGATGCAAAAATTAACTACAAGCGCGTAAAGCGCAAGGTCGATACCGACTGTGACAGGCAAGGAAACTGACGATATGAAAGAAATGAACGGACTGGAAGGGCTGTATCTCGAAGATCTGGAGGTGGGCCAGTCCGCGAGTTATGGCAAGACGGTAACGGAAACCGATATTGTCATGTTTGCCGGAATGTCGGGTGATACCAATCCGGTTCACCTTAATCAGGAATACGCCGAAACCACCATGTTCGAAGGGCGTATTGCCCACGGGATGCTGTCGGCGGGCTTCATTTCCACGGTGCTGGGTACCAAATTGCCCGGCCCGGGAACGATTTATCTTTCACAAAGCCTGCAATTCAAGGCACCGGTACGCATTGGTGATACGGTTACGGCCAAGGTCGAAGTCCGCGAAATCATTGCAGCGAAAAAACGCGCTATCCTTGAAACCAACTGCTATGTCGGGGACCGCTGCGTGATCGTGGGCGAAGCCGTTGTTATGGTGCCCAGCCGGGCTTAAACACATTTTCGAAATCCTCACATGGTATGGCTATAAGATGTTTCCGCCAAAGGACTGCGCGTTTTTTGGTGGAAAAGTCTTTACGCTTTGGGCCTGCGCCCTTTATAGCTGCCTGCTGGATTTGCCGATATGCTGTCGGCTGACATGGACCCAAGCAGCAAGAGAGACCAGCGCGAATGCGCGTTTTTCGATCTTTTGAAAACCTGACCGATGAGGCGCGCGGCGCTGTTGTTGCGATTGGTAATTTCGATGGTTTGCATCTGGGGCATCAATCGCTTCTTGATCAGGCGCGTGAGATTGCGCGCGACCTTGGCGTGCCGCTGGCAATCCTGACATTTGAGCCCCATCCCCGCATGCTGTTCCGTGCCGATGATCCGCCCTTTCGCCTGACATCGGCAGATGACCGCGAAACCGCGGCCAGCAACATTGATATCGATCTTTTCTATGAAGCGGAGTTCAACCGCGATTTTGCCGCCATGAGCGCAGAAGAATTCATCGAGCGGGTTCTGGTCAAAGGGCTTGGCGCCAAACATGTCGTGGTTGGCTGGGACTTTTGCTTTGGAAAAGGACGGGCAGGTGATGTTGATTTGCTGCGTTCCATTGGCCAAACATCCGGGTTTGGTGTGACGGCGGTTGAGGCCGTGACCCATGATAACGGGATTGTTTATTCCTCAACCGCAATTCGACAAGCCCTGCGCGATGGCCGTCCACAGGATGCCACCCATCTGTTGGGGCGTCCGTGGGAAATTGCCGGAATTGTTGCGCATGGGGATGCACGGGGTCGCACCATCGGGTTTCCGACGGCCAATGTTGCCTTGGGCAATCATTTACGTCCCAAATTTGGTGTTTATGCCATCGAACTTGGCCTGATTTCGCAAGATGACGGTCAAACGGTGGAACGTTGGGTGCGCGGAGTCGCAAACATCGGTGTGCGTCCGAGCTTTGGCGGCGATAATGATGCCGGGCTTGAAGCACACCTGTTTGATTTCGATCAGGACATCTATGACCGCCCTGTTCGTGTGCGGTTACACGGCTTTATCCGGGGCGAAAAGAAGTTCGACGGGTTGGATGCGCTAAAGGCCCAAATCGCATCCGATGTCGTTGCTGCCAAAGAGATTCTCGGCAAGATTTGAATTTATCGACGAACCCGCTATGATCCGCGCGCCTTTTAAGGGGTAGCCGTAATCACCGGGGGTTCGCCCTTTTTAATTTGTTCAAGACCACAGGACCGTCACGATGAGTGTCGAATACAAGAAAACCGTTATCCTGCCCAAAACCGATTTCCCGATGCGGGCGGGTTTGCCAAAGATGGAGCCCACCCTGCTCGCGCAGTGGAAGGATGAGGATCTCTATGGCAAAATTCGCGGTATTTCGGCAGATCGTGAAATGTTTGTCCTTCATGATGGCCCGCCCTATGCCAACGGCCATCTGCACATTGGTCATGCGCTGAACAAAATCCTAAAAGACGTGATCACCCGGTCGCAGCAAATGCTGGGCAAGAACGCGGTTTATGTTCCGGGCTGGGATTGCCACGGTCTTCCGATCGAATGGAAAATCGAAGAGCAATACCGTGCCAAAGGCAAAAACAAGGACGATGTGCCAATCGCCGAATTCCGCAAGGAATGCCGCGAGTTTGCCGAGAAATGGCTCGATGTTCAGCGCGAAGAGTTTAAACGTCTTGGCGTGATGGGCGACTGGGATAACCCCTATGTCACCATGGACTTCAAAGCTGAAGCCTCCATCGCGCGTGAGCTTGGCAAGTTCCTGATGAACGGGTCGCTCTATATGGGCTCCAAACCGGTCATGTGGTCGGTGGTTGAAAAAACCGCCCTGGCCGAGGCCGAGGTTGAATATCACGACCACACCAGCAAAACGATCTATGTCCGTTTCCCGGTGCGTGAGACCAAGGTCGATCTGCTTAAAGACACCGCGATTGTCATCTGGACCACGACGCCATGGACCATTCCGGGCAACCGTGCGATTTCCTATGGCGACGATATCGAATATTCGGTGATCGAAGTTACCGAAACCGCCGAAGAAGCCTGGGCGACGGTTGGTGAGAAGATGGCGGTTTGTACCGATCTTCTTGAAGACATGTGCAAAAATGGTCGCGTGACCGGCCATAAGGTAGTCGGCACTTTCAAGGGTTCCGAGCTTGAAGGCACGGTTGCGGCCCATCCGTTCCGCGGGCAGGGCTATGAGTTTGATGTGCCACTTCTGGCAGCGGACTATGTCACGACCGATACCGGTACCGGGTTCGTGCATACCGCACCGACCCACGGCCCGGACGATTACCAGACCGGTTTGAAATATGGTCTCGAAATCCCGGAAATGGTCGATGGCGACGGTGCCTATTATCCGACAGTGCCGCTGTTTGCTGGCAAGCGCATCTATGATGAAAACGGTAAGGAAGCAGACGCCAACGAAGCCGTCATTACCAAACTGATCGAAGTTGGTGCCTTGTTGTCGCGTGGCCGTTTAAAGCACTCCTATCCGTGCTCGTGGCGCTCCAAGGCACCGGTGATCTATCGCACCACCCCGCAGTGGTTCATTTCCATGCAGGACAACGATCTGCGTGAAAAGGCGCTCAAAGCGATTGATGAAACCCGCTTTGTGCCCGAAGGCGGTCGTAACCGTTTGCATGCCATGATTGCCAACCGTCCCGATTGGTGCGTATCGCGCCAACGTGCGTGGGGTGTGCCGATCACGGTGTTCATTGATAAAAATACCCGTCAGCCGTTGCGTGATCAGGAAGTCCTTGATCGTGTTTACGAAGCGTTCTGTGCCGAAGGTGCCGACGCGTGGTTCATCCGCGACGCGCAGTATTTCCTTGGCGATAAATACGATGCCAATGATTTTGAACAGGTCACCGACGTTCTTGACGTCTGGTTTGATTCCGGTTCGACCCATGCCTTTGTGCTTGAAGAACGTCAGGACCTGAAATGGCCGGCGGATTTGTATCTTGAAGGGTCCGATCAGCATCGTGGCTGGTTCCACAGCTCGCTTCTTGAGTCGTGCGGAACGCGCGGTCGCGCGCCGTATGAAGCGGTTCTGACCCATGGTTTTGTGCTTGATGGCAATGGCCGCAAAATGTCGAAATCGCTCGGCAACGTTATTGCGCCAAATGACATCATCGACAAGCTTGGTGCCGATATCCTGCGTTTGTGGGTGGTAAGCTCGGACTATCATGACGATCTGCGCATCAGCCATGAAATCATCCAGCGTCATTCGGACGTCTATCGTCGCTTGCGCAATACACTGCGCTTCTTGCTGGGCAACCTTGACGGCTTTACCGAGGCGGAAAAAGTTCCTGACAATGAACTGCCAGAACTCGAACGCTGGGTTCTGCATCGTCTGAGCCACCTTGACGATATGGTGCGCAAGACAACGGCAGATTACGATTTCCATAGCATGTTCATCGAACTGCACAACTTCTGTGCGCTCGACATGTCGGCCTTCTGTCTCGACATCCGCAAAGACGCGCTGTATTGCGACGCGCCAAGCAGTGCGCGCCGCCGTGCCGCACGGACGGTGATGGATCGCGTGTTTGACAGTCTGGTGCGCTGGTTGGCACCGGTTCTGTGCTTTACCGCCGATGAGGCATGGCGTGCGCGCTATGGCGCGGACAGTTCTGTCCATTCTGAAACCTTCAATACGGTTTCAGATGGCTGGAAAGACGATGCATTGGCCGCCAAATGGGCGAAAATTCGTAAATTGCGCCGTGTTGTCACCGGTGCGCTTGAACTTGAACGGGCAGAAAAACGCATTGGGGCCAGCCTTGATGCCGCACCAACGGTTTACGCGACAGCGGACTATGTCGAAGCACTCAGCGGCCTTAATCTTGCCGAAATTGCCATCACATCTGACATCGAATTAGTCACGGGTGATGCACCGGAAGGTGCCTATACCCTTGACGATGTTGCGGGTGTTGGCGTTGTGCCGGGATTGGCCGATGGGGATAAATGTGAACGCTGCTGGCAGACACTGCCGGAAGTGGGCAGCCACGCCGAACATAAAACCATCTGCAACCGTTGTGCGGATGCTGTCGATGAAATGGGAATTACCGCCGCCGAATAAGGTATGTGGTTTTCTGGCGCTGGCTTGTCCTTGGGCGGGCCTCGACCGGTAAGTGTGAAAGAGTATTGATGAAGCGTCGCGCCTTTGTGTTTGGTCTGATTGTCATTGCGGTGGTTTTTGCGCTGGACCAATGGACCAAGCAGCTTGCGATTGACGGGTTGTCCAACCCGTTCCGCGTGATTGAAGTCACACCGTTCATGAACTTTGTGCTGGCGTGGAACCCGGGCGTGTCGTTTGGCCTGTTTCAGGGGCAGGCACCATGGGTGATGATCGCTGCAACAGCGGCGATCACGATTGGCTTTTGCATATGGATGTGGCGCACGCGCGATCGTATGCTACGTTTGGCACTTGCGCTGGTTGTGGGCGGGGCGATTGGCAACCTTGTGGATCGTCTGCGTCATGGTGCGGTAACCGATTTTATCGACCTGCATGTGGCCGGATATCACTGGCCGGTTTTCAATATTGCCGACAGTTCGATTACAATTGGTGCAGCGCTACTGTTGATCGATTCCCTTTTTGGCGGTAAAAAATCAGTTAGATAATTTAAGACCGGTGTAATTCCACCCGGTCACGATGTGTATAAGAGGCAGGAATGGCCCGGAAACTGACGACCAATCTGTTTAAAATTGCGCTTTTGGGTGGGCTCGCCCTTGGTGTTGCCGGTTGCGAGTCAACGCGCGAAACCTTTGGCCTGAATAAACAGGCACCTGACGAGTTTCAGGTTGTCTCGCGCGCACCGCTCAGCCTGCCGCCTGATTTTACCTTGCGTGTTCCTGAACCGGGTGCGGCACGTCCGCAGACCGGAACCACCACCGATCAGGCCCGCCGCATTTTGACTGGCGAAGATCCCAACGGCGTTAAACGTGACATTTCTGAAGGCACGCGCAGTAAGGGACAGGTCGCACTGCTGTCGCAATCGGGCGCGCAATATGCATCGCCTGATATCCGCAATACCGTGGATCGGGAAACCTCGATCTTTATTTCGGAAAGCGACAGCGTTGTTGATGACCTGATCTTCTGGCAGGACAAGCCAGAATATGGCACCACGGTTGATCCGGCGGCTGAGGCAAAACGCATCCGCGATCAGCAGGCGCTTGGCGACTCTGCTGCTGGCGGTGGCGACACCCCGGTGATCGAACGCAAACAAAAGGGCTGGCTTGAAGATATCTTCTAAGCCGATCTTGCCATCTGGGCGCACTAAGCCACAGTTTTGAGATTTCATCAGGGGCGCGGAATTTCCGCGCCCTTGTTCTGTCATATTCGGTTTTTAAGAACTTCCTGTCGCGATATCCCTGAGCCCAAAAGTGCCGGGATCGCAAAGCAACCAGTTTGCACCACCATGCCTGATGGAATGGGATGACATAATGAAAATTCCGACACTATCCGTAATGTTTGCACGCATGCCTGTGACGGCGTCGATGCTGGCCGCTGTGATGATGGTTATGATGCCGCATCTGTCACAGGCGGCGGTTTTCAATCCGCAAACCGTAACCCTTGATAACGGTATGCAGGTGGTGCTGGTGGAAAACCACCGTGCCCCCGTCGTCACCCAGATGGTCTGGTATAAGGTCGGTTCTGCTGACGAACAGCCCGGGATTTCGGGCATTGCGCATTTTCTTGAACACCTGATGTTCAAGGGCACCAATGACATCGCACCGGGCGACTTTTCCAAGATCGTTGCGCGCAATGGCGGCAATGACAATGCATTTACCTCGTGGGACTACACCGGCTATTTCCAGAATATCGCACGTGACCGTCTTGATCTGGTGATGAAGATGGAAGCCGACCGGATGGCGAATTTACAGTTGTCTGATGATGTTGTCCTACCGGAACGCGATGTCATCATCGAAGAACGCCGGTCGCGGATTGATAACAATCCCGGCGCCCTTCTGGGCGAGCAGATGCGTGCAGCCCTTTATATGGCGCATCCCTATGGTCGGTCGATCATTGGCTGGATGAATGAAATGGAGCAGCTGTCGACCAAGGACGCGCTTGATTTCTACCACGAATGGTACGCCCCCAATAACGCCATTCTGGTAGTGGCTGGCGATATCACGATGGATGAATTGCTGCCGATGGCCAAAAAATACTATGGCGTCATTCCGCGCGGCGACGTTTCCACCCGTCACCGGGTCAAGGAACCGGTCCAGCATGCCCCGCGCAAGGTCACCATGCGTGATCCGCGCGTTGGTCAGGCCTCCATGTCGCGCTATTACCTGGCACCATCTTATAACTCTGAGAACGCGGCTGACGCGGCCCCGCTTGAGCTTTTGAGCGAGATCATTGGATCGGGCACGACCAGCCGTTTCTTCAAGGCATTGGTTGTCGATCAGTCGATTGCGTCCAGTGTCGGGACCTTCTATGACCCGGTGGCTGTCGATCTGGCAAGCTTCGGGCTTTATGCCGTGCCACGCGGTGATGGCGAGTTGGCCGATCTTGAAAAGGCGGTTGATGAGCAGATTGCCAAGCTCAAAACCGATGGCGTGACCGAGGATGAACTCGACCGTGCCAAGCAGAAGCTTCTGGATAGTGCGGTCTTTGCCCGTGATTCCCTATCTGCTGGCGCGCGCGTGCTGGGGCAGTCACTTGCGGTTGGTTTAACCGTCGATCAGGTCGAAAGCTGGCCAGATCGGATTTCGGCCGTCACGGTTGATCAGGTCAACGAAGCCGCCAAGCACGTCTTTAATGACAAACAATCTGTCACCGGCTGGTTGATGCCACCCGAAGGCGGGCCTGTATCGGGCAGTGGCCCCGCTATTCCACTGGATTCCGGCGGGGGAGTACATTGATATGAACTATTTTACAAAACACATTGCCGGACTGACCGTTGCCGCCTTTGCGACCTTTGGTCTGGCAAGTCAGGCCAAAGCTGTCGAAGTACAAGAAGTTGTTTCTGACGGCGGCATTCGGGCCTGGTTGATCGAGGATCATCTCAATCCGCTGATGACCATGGACATTGCCTTTACCGGTGCTGGGGCGTCGACCGACCCGGATGGTAAGCTTGGTCTGGCCAACATGGTGTCGGGGCTGATTGACGAAGGGGCGGGCGAAATGGACAGCCAGACCTTCCGCGGTGAAATGGAAAACCGCTCGATCAGTCTGTCTTTTGATGCCGGGCGCGATGATTTCGCCGGGTCGCTGGTGACCTTGACCCGCGAACGCGATACGGCGATTGATCTGTTGCGTCTGGCGTTGTCCGAGCCACGCTTTGACGATGAAGCAATTGAACGCATCCGTGCGCAGATCGTCTCGGGCTTGAAAAGTGCGGAAAATGATCCGCGCGACATTGCCAGCCGGACGTTCTTTAAATCGATCTTTGGCGATCATCCCTATGCCCGTCCGGTATCAGGCAATTTTGACACCGTGGCATCGCTTAACGCCAATGACTTCCGGGGTTTTGTCCGTCATGCCTTTGCCAAGGACAACCTGATCATTGGGGTGGCGGGCGATATTACGGCCGATGAACTTGGCCCGTTGCTGGATGAGGCATTCGGCAGTTTGCCCGATCATGCCGATCTTCCGGCTATTGCCGACGTCACACCGACATTTGGTGCGGTGGATGTGGTGGAGCAAGACATCCCGCAAAGTCAGGCGATCTGGGGCCAAAAAGGCATCAAACGTACCGATCCTGATTTCTATGCCGCCTATGTGATGAATTACATCCTCGGAGGTGGTGGCTTCTCGTCACGCCTGACCGAGGAAGTCCGCGAAAAGCGCGGGCTCGCTTATGGCGTCTATAGCTACTTGGCCGATCTGGATCATGCGGAAATGATGATGGGCGGGGTTGCCACACGCAATGACGCGATTGGGCAAAGCCTGTCACTGATCAGTACCGAGTGGACCAAGATGAAGGACACCGGCGTGTCACAGGAAGAACTTGATAACGCCAAATCCTATCTGACCGGCGCGTTTCCGCTGCGCTTCACCAGCCTTGGCAATCTGTCGGGAATGCTGGTCGGTATGCAAAAAGAAGACCTTGGCATGGACTTCCTGGATCGCCGCAACAGCCTTGTCGATGCCGTCACCCTTGATGACGTCAACCGGGTTGCCGGTGAACTGATGGACCCGGCCAATGTTACTGTAACGGTGGTTGGTAAGCCCGAAGGCGAACTGGCCTTCTGATCGAAAATGCCCAATTTGAAAAGTTGCAATGCACGGTGAAATGGATTTCGCCGTGCATTGTGTTTTGATAAGGTTATTCTCATAAAAGTTGAGGGTAAGCTTATGTTTGGAAGTGATAAGTGTCCTATTTGGGGAACTGAAGCGAAGATTTGGCCGTCTGATGGTTCGGACGGTAGATGCGTTAACTCTGCGAGGTGCGGGGGAGTATATGAGATTACCCGCCATGCAGAGACAAACCTCAGAGGCATAGATGATGTCTTTAAAGCTCGTTTGACTACATGGCTAGTCGATCAGCGCCGGATGGGTTCGGAAATGCCTCACGTGACGGTGAAGGTACTGGAATTTATTCAAGTTGCGCTCCCCCTCCCGGTGCATGACCGCGTCATTAGACTTCTGAACCACTTTGCTTCGAAGCAAACTCACATTGGAGCCAGCATCGATATCGCTATATCAGGGCTCTCGGAGCACCTTTATACTGATGGCCTCTCTGAAGTGGGAAATTTTTGTGCTGCTGTCAGTGAGTCTTTGAATGATTTGGAAATTGGTTTTTTGATTGAGCAACTTGAAGCGAGTGGTTACATCAAAAAAACTGGTAGAGAAAAATGCCAGATAACTTTGGATGGTTATCGGAAAATTGAAGAAGATTCTCGAAGAGAAAAAATTTCGAAGAACGCATTTGTAGCAATGTGGTTCGGTGAAGAAATGCAACATGTGTATGATGGAGCAATTGCACCTGGAATCATTGACGCCGGTTATGAGCCCGTTCGCATAGACAAAAAGCAGCACAACAATAAAATTGACGATGAAATTGTTGCTGAAATACGTCGAGCTCGTTTTGTCGTCGCAGATTTTACCCACGGTCCTAAAGAGGGAATGCGAGGCGGTGTATACTACGAAGCCGGGTTTGCGCGCGGTTTGGGTTTAGAGGTGATTTCCACATGTGAAGGCAGTTTGTTGAAGGAGAACAAAATTCACTTCGACACTCGGCAATTTAATCATATCGGATGGTCATCGAGCGAACTCGAAGGCTTTCGGAAAGCTCTTTCCAATCGCATATCCGCTACAATTGGCGACGGACCGTTACGCAATTCCTGATATGCAAATGTTGTTTTACTAGGAGAGCGCGGCGAAAGAGATTTCGTCGCGCTCTATGCTTTGATAGGTTCATCTCAACCAAGATCAACACATCAAGATTACGAGCATCGCCCACATGACCCTGCGCGTCCTGCCCCAGAACCTGATCAACCAGATTGCCGCCGGTGAGGTGGTCGAACGGCCTGCGGCCGCACTCAAGGAACTGGTGGAAAATGCGCTGGATGCCGGGGCGACGCGGGTGGACGTCAATCTGCGCGATGGGGGGCGCACGCTTTTGTCGATCACTGATGACGGCAAGGGTATGACACCCGAAGAACTCGCCCTTTCGGTAGAACGCCACGCGACGTCAAAGCTGCCCGACGATGATCTTTTCAATATCGGCTTTATGGGGTTTCGCGGTGAAGCCCTGCCGTCGATTGGCTCTGTCTCGCGGATGCGCCTGACCAGCCGGGTGCGCGGTGCGGAAAATGCATGGACACTTTTGATCGAAGGCGGGGCCAAGGGGGAGCCCGAACCAGCAGCCCATCCATATGGTACGCGGGTTGAGGTGCGCGATCTGTTTTACGCCACCCCGGCACGGCTGAAGTTTTTAAAAACCGCGCGGACCGAGCAAATGTATGCCCGTGAAATCATGGACCGTCTGGCGATGGCGCGCCCTGATGTTGGCTTTACCCTGTCGGGCGATAACAACAAATCGATCCTGAATTATCCTGCCTGCGAAGGTGATTTGTTTGATGCGCGGCTTAAACGGCTTGGGGCGGTGATGGGCCGCGAATTTCAGGATAACGCGCTTCAGATTAATGCCGAACGCGAAGGCATCAAACTGACCGGCTATGCCGGGGTGCCGACCTTAAACCGTGGCAATGCGCAGATGCAGTTTTTGTTCGTCAATGGCCGTCCGGTTAAGGACAGATTGTTGCAAGGTGCTGTGCGTGGCGCCTATCAGGATTTCCTGGCACGCGATCGTCATCCGTTACTTGCATTATTCTTTGAACTTAGCCCGCGTGATGTTGACGTTAACGTCCATCCGGGCAAGACCGAAGTGCGTTTTCGCGATCCGGGCATGGTGCGCGGCCTGATTGTAGGCGCACTTAAACATGCGCTGGCAGGTGCTGGGCACCGGGCGTCGACGACCGTGGCTGATATGGCACTGGGGGCCGTTCGCCGTGAAGGGCAAGGACCAAGTCTACCCTATGGTGGCGGGGCGCGATCATCTGGCGGTGGTGGTTTTAACATCGGCCAATATCAGGCCAATACCCCCAGTCACGCGGCAATAGAACGCAACTATGCCGCCCAATCGCCGGGCTATGGCGGGTTGTTTGATCGTGGACGTGATTTTGGCGGTACACCGGACGCAAATGGTGGCTTTGCCGTTGCTGCTGCCGCGGCCCTTGCGGGGGGCTATGATGGTGTGGGACCATCCGCGCGCGTTGACATGACCGATGATACCAAATTTGTCGATCATCCCTTGGGGGCGGCGCGTGGGCAGGTGCATGCCAATTATATCATCGCGCAAACCCGCGACGGTTTGGTGATTGTCGATCAACATGCCGCCCATGAACGCATTGTCTATGAACGGATGAAGGCCGACTTGGCCGAAAGCGGGGTCAAGCGACAGGGATTGCTCTTGCCCGAGGTGGTCGAACTTGACGAGGCATCGGCGGATCGCATTGGCGACCGGGCCGACGAATTTGCCGAACTTGGTCTGGTGATCGAGCCCTTTGGCCCCGGTGCGATTGTTGTTCGCGAAGTGCCAGCGATGCTGGGCAAGGTTGATGTCGCGTCCTTGGTGCGTGACATGGCCGACGAAATTGCCGAGCTGGGGCAGGGGATGTTGCTGAAAGACCGGCTGATGTATGTCTGCGCGACCATGGCCTGTCATGGCTCGGTGCGGTCGGGGCGTAAGCTGAATGCCGATGAAATGAATGCATTGCTGCGCCAGATGGAAGCCACCCCGCATTCCGGGCAGTGCAATCATGGCCGCCCGACCTATGTCGAGTTGAAACTCCATGACATCGAAAAGATGTTTGGTCGCAGATAGGGATTAAAACCAATGGCAGATCGCATTGTGGAAATTGCATCCCTTTCAGATGCAGATGCGATTAGTGCATTGTTTACCCGGTCTTATTCCGAGCTTCTTAAAGACGACTACCCGCCGGACGTTCTCGCCCGCGCCATGCCATTCCTGTCTTTTGCCAAGCCAGAGTTAATGTCGTCGGGCAGCTATTATCTGGTGAAGGAAACAGGCAAACGCGTGATCGCGGCAGGTGGATGGACCGCCGTACGCCCCGGAGCTTCGGGAAAGCCAGTTCAGCCGGGACTGGCGCATGTACGCCATTTTGCCGTTGATCCGGAGTTTACCCGTCAGGGGTTGGGAAAGGTGCTCTTTGATCGCTGCGTACATGATGCAAAGGCGGCCCATACAGCAACCCGGTTTGAATGCTATTCAACCCTGTCTGCACGCAGGTTCTACGAAAAACTTGGCTTTGAAGTCATCGGGACGTTTGAAGCCCCCTTTGCATCTGACTTTACGTTTCCAAGCTTACATATGGTCTGCGAGCTTTAAGCGATTAGCTGCGCAGTTTCAAATTGCGGGGCAGGCGGGTGTTGGTGTTGACGCGGGCGCGCTGGATCTGTTCGGCAAACAAGCCATTGGCACCGCTTAAATCCGCATCCCTGAAGTCCGCCCCGGCAAGGTTCGTGCCGCTGAGATCACAATTGATCAGATGCATGCCCTTAAAGCAGGCATTGGATAGATCGGACCCCAGAAACACGGTATTGCGCAGCGTCGCCTCGTTAAACCGTGCGCCGGATAAACGGCTGGCGGCAAGATTGGCACTTTCAAGGTTACTTTCAACAAAGTCAGCCGCGGTCAGGTCACACCGTCGAAGAACCGCATTCTTGCAATTGGCGTTTCTGAAAGACGCAAAACGAAGGCCGCATCGGCTAAGATCAATGCCTTCAAGATCAGCATCGCGCAAATCGGCATGTTCAATTGCCATGACCGACCCTTCCTTACCGCCGGTATCGACCCAAAGCTTGTGATCCACAAGGGCTGCTTGCAGATCAATTTCAACAAGCTCCTCTTCATCAATCTCGGGCTCGGCGTCAACCTCAACCTCACGCTCACCGGCAACGTCGGCCTGTTTTGAGACAGACGCAGGGACTGGTTCTTCTTTGGCGAGTTCTTTTGGACTTGCTGCAACGGGGACTGTGTCTTCTTCGGCTTCTGTGGTTTCCGCCGCGACCTTCTGTGGTTTTGATTTCGGCTTTGGCTTTTTGGGCACAGGATCTGGTTTTAAAAGCGCGCGCGCGGCAATTGCCGCTTTGATGTTGCGGGCATCAAGAGATTCCTTGTCTTGATTAGCAACTCCGGCAAGTTCGCCATCATCAAAGGTTTGTTTGTTCGTGCTATCTGGCAGAGATGTTGGCTCAGGTTTCACAGCAGTATCGCTGCGGCGTCGGCCATTTGGTTTAATCGTGACGGACGCAGATGCCGGTGCGCGGGCCTTGTCGCTGTGCCGACGCTGCTTGGTTTCTGAAACACTTTCGTCTTCGGGTGACGGTACGGTGTCGTCTTTGGCTAAGTCCTGTGGCCGTGCGGGACCGAAGTAATCATCTTGAAGAACAAACCGGCGCGGCTTTTTCATCACGGATGTAATGATCTTGCGCAACCGTGCCGGATCAACAGGCTGGCGGAAGATGCCTTCTATGCCGGCATCAACGGCCTCACGCATGGCGCGACGGTCAAGTTTTGGCGCACCAAGCAGGATGGTGACATCCTTGCCGTGGCGGTTGGTGGCCGTGATGCTTTCGCGGATCGAACGGATGGTCGAAATGCCGCGCATGCCATCAAGGTACAGACCCACCAGAACGATGTCGGGCTTTAAGGAACTCACAAGTTCAACGGTCTTTTCACGGTCATCGCAGCGAATGAAGTCGCCAAATCCAAGAGGATCAATCGCTTCCTTGGCGGAACGAATGTTGCGTTCGCTGTAGTCGGCATACAGGATCGTTTTATTGTTGTTTTCTTGCATCGTCATGATGCGTGAATTCCTATTGTTGCCAAACGCGTTAAGCAGCGCGGATTTCGTCCCTGCCACGCGGTTCACTGCGCAGTTGGTTAAATATACCGATCACTGGTTCCCCGGAATGCTGAAGGTTCGACGCCTTGTTGTCGAGGCTTCTTCGGGCGTTGTTGGGCCGTCTTGGGCCGAGCTTTCACTTTGGGCAGTATCTTCTTCATTCTGACCGGTGGGTGCAGCACTGCCATTTGTCGTCCCATCTGGTTTGTTGCTTTCGACCATTTCGATGGTGATCGCAACCCGACGGTTTTGTGATCGTCCTTCCGGGGTGTCATTTGTCGCAATCGGACGGCTGTCACCATATCCCTGAATGACCATCCGCGACGGTTCTGTGCCGTTCTGATCAATCATATGATGCAAAACGGACGTCGCACGTGCTGCGGAAAGGTCCCAGTTTGATATATAGGGAGACGAAGACGAAACCGGAATATTATCGGTGTGACCTGCGATATGAACTTCACCGTCAGTCTGATTGATCACGGGCGTAACGCGGTTCAGGACGGCGGCGAATTCTTCTGTCATGCCCGAAGAACCCGACGGAAAGGCCAGCTCATTTGGAAAGCTTACGATCACATCACCATCAATGCGTTCCAGCCCGACTTGATCGCTAAGTCCCATGTTTTCAAGAACGGTACTGAGTGTTTCTTCAAGGGCTTCGGCTTTTTCTTCTTTGCTGTCGGTCTGATCGATCTCGACTTTCGGCGTTTCGGCCTTTGGAATTTCTGCAACAACCCGTGGGGTATCGGGCGTTGGTGCCTTTAGGGCCTTGCCAACAATCGACCCGTCCATTTCAATTACACCGGCAAGCTGATCTTCTTTGGAAAAACCAAAGGCACCTTTGATCGACCCTGCGATTTGCTTGTAACGGATGACATCCATCTCAGCAAAGGTCAGCAACAGAACGAATAAAACAAGCAGCAACGACATCAAATCGGCGAATGTCGCCATCCATGCGGGGGCGCCTGCTGCGGGTTTCTTTGCCATGGCCTTACACCATGTTCCGGATGAAAGAGGATGCCATGATTATTCCCCGTCGCCTTCGGCATCTTTGGGGATGCCACCGGGCAAATAGGGACCCAGAATTTCCTTCATCACCATAGGGCTCTGGCTGCCTTGAATTTGAACGACAGACTCAATGATCAATTGTTTGGTGTTTTTCAGACGATCAACCTTAAGGGCCAGTTTATCGGCAATCGGAAGGGCAATCAGGTTGGCAAGAACCGCGCCATAGAATGTTGTCAGCATGGCAATCGCCATCGCCGGCCCAATCGCATCAGGATCAGACAGGTTGGCCAGCATCTGCACCAGACCAACCAGTGTGCCGATCATGCCAAATGCTGGCGCGGTATCGCCAATCCCGCGGAACATCAGTTCCCCGAGCTCATCATTTTGAATGGATTTTTCAACTTCGCTTGAGATCGAACTTCGGATCACTTCGCCGCTGTGGCCATCGACACACATGCGAATGCCACGTGCCATGATCTCGTTGTCGACTTCTGCTGTTTCAAGACCAAGCAACCCGTTTTTGCGGACAAGACCGGCAAGTTCGATGGCTTTCTCATAGATCGAAAGCGGGTCTTCCTTGGGGTTCTTAAAGGCGATGCCGATCCCGATCTTGAGTGACTTGATCACATCGCGCATCGGAAACTTGATCAGGGTTGCGGCCGCTGTGCCGCCAAACACAACCATGATAGACGGCACATCAACAAAAGCACCAAGATTACCACCGATCAAAATAGCGCCAACAATAACGCCCGATCCGGCAAGGATCCCAATGAGTGTCGCAATATCCATATCGGTTTCTGGTGTCCAGCGTTATGACTGTTTTTGTATCACCTGATCAGCCGCAGCAGATAAATCCGTGCCCCGGATAGACGAGGCGGTGCGTCGCGTCACAGATGTCGGGCGAAAAGTCTTCATCGGTTTATGATTGTGGCCTGAATGTCGATTAGTCCCCCTTTCAAAGAGTTGGGGGCTGTGGCGTCCTTTTTCCATAAAAAATCTGACAACTTTTCACGCCTGTAACCGTGATCGACCCGGGAACTCTACAAACTGCTTGTAAAGCTATGGCATTGGGTTAGGTCGATCTATACTTTTGGCATTAAATGTTTGTTGCCAGACTTTTAGCCAAGCCTCAACCCCATCGTAAGGATAATTACCCTAATTCAAACGATGAAATGCCAAAGGTCATGTCAAGTTCAAGTGCCGGTGCTGTGCCTTTATACATCCGCGCGGTTTCAAATTCAGGCTGCATGCCATGGCTGCTGGCAAGCTCAATTGCCGCCTGATTGGGTTCGGGCACATCGAGAAATACTTTGCCACCCTGATCGGCGCGACGTGCCAAAAGGGCGTCAAACAGCACCTTGGCATCTTTGGGGTTTGGGGCAAAAAGCGGACCGACCTTGTGACCCTCTTCACAGGGGCGAATGACGCCGTATCCGCGCAACCCCATCGGGCCCTGTAGTGCAATCGCCGTGTGGTTTGCAGCACCAATCCAGCCGCGCAGGAATTCAATCCGGCTTTCGGCAAACAGCTTGCAGGTTTGCTCAAACGCATTGATGACGGCGATGTCATCAATCAACAGATCAAACAGATCGTCATTGTCCGGGCTTTGGGCCTTCACGATGCCGCCATATCGGACATTGCGGTGGGCAAATTCAAAACCGGATTTGCGATAGTTATCTTGCTGATCGACAACGCCATCAAGTCCGATGGTTTTAAGCGGGTTGTCTTTTAAAACCGTTTGCCACAACTTGTATCCAAGGCCCGATCCACGGCGGTCTTCGCGGCATATATAAAATCCGACAAATCCAAAATCGGAACTGTACTGCACGGCGGATATCACCGCCGCCATACCCTTTTTATCGAACGCGCCCCAAAAGCCCTCAGGGTCAGTATTGAAAAATGCCTCGGCGTCAGCATGGCCGGGATTCCAGCCTTCTTTGGCAGCCCATTCAACGGCCAATGTGAATTCAGACGGTTTGAGACGGCGGATTTTATCGATCATGGTCGGGTCTTTATACTTTCAGGAGCTTGCCGGGCGATACACATGCGCGCCAGCGTGGGTCTATGAATTTGTCTAAATATCTAACATGGCAGTTGCTATTTCATGAGAAATTTTGTTAAGAATGACTATCAGTGTTATTCTCAATGTTGTATGTGTTGATCAATACATTTTCATCCTGTCGAGAGCCCCATGCCATCACCTGTTTTAACCGCCAAAACCCGCATAGCCCTTCCTGACAGTGCTGCGATCATCGCGCGTGCATCAGACTATTACAAAAGCCATGACTGCGATGTGCAGGGTGATGCGAACGCCATCAGGGTTTCGGTATCCATCGGCCATGTTCACCTTGCCTGCAACGATGCTGGTTTGGATATCGAGGTCGGCGCAACCAGCGACGTTGGCGTTATCCAGATGAAATCGGCGATCATTTCGTTGCTCCAGGGCGCCTTGCCCGAGGCAAATCTTGATTGCCGCTGGAAGGGGGCCGGGAAAAGCAACGGCAAGCTGCCCAATTTCCGCGAACTTACTGTCGGAAAAGTGACCGATCTTTCGCCCCATATGCGCCGGATCAGGCTGCATGGGGCGGATATTGCGGCTTATGACACCGACAGCATCCATATCCGTCTTTTGATCCCACCGCGCGGGCAGGTGGCCCCAAAATGGCCAACGCTTGCCGATAATGGCATGCCGGTTTGGCCTCATGGCGAAGACACCATCGAACAGCGCATCTATACCATCCGTGATATCAATGCTGCGGCGGGCTGGATGGATGTTGATTTTGTCGTGCATGGCGATAATGGGCCGGGATCATCCTTTGCCATACATGCTTGCACAGGCGATCTGGTCGCCATGACCGGACCGCTTGGCAACGAATTGCCTGATGCGGACTGGATGTTGTTCGCCGGGGATGAAACCGCCCTTCCGGCGATTGGCCGCTACCTTAATGCCATGCCGCCCCACGTCAAAGGCCATGCCATGATCGAGGTCGGTAGCAAGGATGACATCATCGACATCGCCACCGACAGTGCGATTGAAGTCCGCTGGCTGTTACGCGATTGTGGTGATGATGTTGAACACAGTCTCATTCAGGATGCTGTGCGCGTCATCTCCATCCCGAAGGACGCACTCAGTGTTTATTGCTGGGCCGGGGTGGAGCAGGATGACTATAAACCGATCCACAATTTCTGGCGCAAGGACATCGGATTAACGCGTGATCAATGTCTGGCCATGACGTTCTGGCGCAAGGCCGGTCGAGGATAATTAACGATTAACGGGTGGCAACCGACTGATGAAGCTTTGGTGCGAGATGTGCAATCGCATCATCGAGATCCATCAGGATTTCCGAAACCAAAGGCGATGGGGGGGTAAGTCCGCCCTGGTCTATTTCTTCGCGCAGTTCGGTTACCGCGCGTGTCAGTTCGCGATTTGTCGGATTAACCCCGGTTGCCAGGGCCCGTGCGCGGGCAAAAACCAGTTTCCGTGCCGACCTGAACGCCACGATTTCCTGATCCGCCGTCAGCATCTCTTGCGGGGCCATGGCCGTAAGCCCGTATTTGACTGAGAGGCCGGTCATATGGATGGCATCGGCAAACAGGGCCGCCGTGATCATGCGAAAGGCGATGATATCGGCAGCAAGTCCGTTTGGGTTTTTGATCGTTTTGGATAAGGCGTTAAACGCGAAAATATCGGCATCAACTTCATCGGCATGGCTTTTGGCATCTCCGTCCCCGAAATGTTCTGGCATACAGTGACGCGCTTCATGATGGATCAGCCACTCAAACGTTTGCTCGGCACTGCTTTGATAGGTCAAAGATTGTCCAAACCATCCGCGCATCAACTGGGCGAAAATCTCGTTGCCACTTTGTGGTGCGATATTGGCGGGCACGAAAATCTGGCAGGACGGTATTTGCTTGCCACTCTTTCGTCCGGTGATGGTAAAGGGCGACCGGGGCAGTTTGGCGAATGCCTTTTCCGGGCTGGCGATATTGTCCAGACCAAGGGTGTCATCCAAAATCGCAAGAAATGCCTGACGATCCTCGAATACATAAAGATCAAGATCGCCATATGATTTCAAGTCGTCCTTGATCTTTGCAATGACGGGCTCGGACGTGCCATCCGTTTGTGCCTGTGCCCATGTCGTGACAGACATCAGCATGCACATCATCATCACAAGGTGATTGAAAATCCGAACAATTTGCATCGCGCGAGTATGTGCGATGGGCTTTGGTTGGGCGAGGAGAAAATTACCCTAGGCTTCTGCCTGTTGGCCGACCCGCTTGCGTTGCGGCCCAAACAGGCAAGCCAACAGCATTATGATTCCGGAAATCGTGGCAATCATGCCCGCCGCACTGACCGCATAGGGGGACCCGAACCATCCCGGTCCATATCCGGCAAAGACATAGCCCAGAATGGCCGAAATCGTTGCAAAGACGACGGACCAACCAACCTGTCGGCCAAGCTGGTTGGTCATCAACCGGGCACTTGCCGGTGGGCAGACAAACATCGCAATCACAATGATCGACCCGACCGCGTCAAAGGCCGCCACGGCGGCAATCGCGGTGGCCACCACCAGCGCAAAGCTGAGAAGTCCTGTGCGAATACCAATCGCCCCGGCAAAGGCGGCGTCAAAGGTCGATATTTTAAGTTCTTTCCAGAACAGAACAATAAACAACCCGATCCCGACCAGAACCAACGCCAGACGCGGTAATTGCGGTGGCAGGGTCGCCAAGGCGGCTGGATCAACAAGGGACTGCCAGCCTTCTGCATCAAACCAGATCAGACTTTCAAGATTACCCAAAAGCGCATGCTGCACATCAATATGCACCGAACTGGTATCGGTTATTTCTAGGAACAGCACACCGGCGGCAAACAAGGTGGTAAACACCAATCCCATGGCCGCCCCCGGTTCAACCCGACCCAGACGTTTGACAATCTCGATCATGACAACGGCGACAATCGCGGCCGCCCCGGCACCGAGCATCATCGGCACCGCGGTGATGGTGCCTGTGATAAGAAAGGCCGCGACAATGCCGGGAAGCACCACATGGCTAATCGCATCCCCAATCAGGGCCTGACGACGCAGCAACAGGAAATTGCCCGGCAACGCGCAGGCAACAGCGGCCAGAATACCAATCAGGATCGGTGTTAAGCTCAGTTGGACAAACTCGGCCCCAAGGGCGGTCATCAGATTGTCGATCATGCGGATGCTCCTTGCTTCTCGGCAAGCATGCGGTCGATTTCGGCAATCTGGTCGGATGTCATCATCCGTTCAATCGGGGTCAGCCCGTCATACCGTTCAATCGCTGAGTCATCGGGCAGGATACGGCGCGCCATGGCCCAGCGGGCCTCATCACGCGATGCCTTTTCCGATGCGGTGCGTCCGCGCAATGTCGCGACCCCGTCGCGCCGGATCATGCCCGAACGGCGCAAAATGCGCAGGGTCAATCCGTCATAGATCGGTTCACGCCGCGACAGGGCCAAAAGTCCCTGACGGCGATGGACGCGGCGCTGAAACCGTTGATGGCGCAACGCTGATGCCAGTGCGCCACGTAACGGGGAAAACAATGCGGAGATTATGAAAAAACCAAACGCCACGAGCACAATGATCGGTCCGGTCGGGAGCGACGCCTCCGCAGCCGACAGAACCGCACCGATATAGCCTGATACTCCGCCAACCACGGCTGAGATGCCAATCATCGTGCCGACCTGATTGGTCCAGAAGCGGGCGGTGACCGGTGGGATGATCAAAAGCGCAACAATCAGGATCAGTCCGACGATCTTAAGCCCGATCACGGTAACGATCAGGGCCAAGCCCATCATGGCAAGGTCGATATTGCGCACATTGACCCCGGTGGTCGCGGCATATTCCGGATCAAACGCCACCAGCGTCATCGGACGGCGCAGCAAAAAGACGAATGCAGCGGCAAGGGCCCCAGCAACCGCAATGGTGGTCGCCTCGGATATCAGCATGCCGGCCGTCGATCCCAACAGGAAGTTTTCAAGTCCGGCCTGACGGCCCGATGACATGGTCTGGATGATCGTCAAAAGAACAATGCCAAATCCGAAAAATACCGACAGCACCGCACCAATCGCTGCATCCTCGGTCAGACGGGTTTTGCGCGTGATCCATTCGACAAGGATCAGGCCAATCGCCGATGAAATCGCCGATCCAATGATCAATCCCGGCAACCAGCGGCCATCAGACCCAAAGGCCACCATGATCATGAAGGCCAAGCCAACACCGGGCAGGGTGGCGTGACTGATCGCATCGGACACCAATGCGCGTTTGCGCAGGAAAATAAACGCCCCGGCACTACCCGCCGACAGGCCAAGCAACCCGGCACCAACTGCGACAAGGGCGCTGTTATATCCGGCCTGCAACAACAGGGCGCTTATGAAATAATCGAGAAAACTCATGGTGCGATCTTTGCGTTACCGTGCTGTGCTTATCTCAGGCTGCCTCAATCAGGCGAGGCGCAACTCGTCGATATGGGTGGCGGCAAGACGCCCGCCATAGGTTTCCTGAAGGTTCTCGGCGGTAAAGGTCGTCTCTACCGGGCCTTCGGCGATGCGCCGGACATTGATCAGCAACACGCGGTCAAAATATTCCGGCACGGTCGAAAGATCATGATGCACACAGACAACCGTGCGGCCTTCGGATTTAAGGTCTTTAAGAACCGAGACAATGGCACGTTCGGTCGCGGCATCGACCCCGGCAAACGGCTCATCAAGCAAATAAAACTCGGCATTTTGCGCCAGCGCACGGGCCAGAAACACACGTTGCTGCTGCCCGCCTGAAAGTTGCCCGATCTGCCGGTCGGCGAAATCGGCCATACCGACCCGGTCAAGGCAGGCCATCGCCTGTTCACGGTGGCGTGCCCGCCATAGGCGAAACAAACCGACCGATCCATAAAGCCCCATCAGAACGACATCAATCACCCGGGCCGGAAAATCCCAATCAACACTGGCGCGTTGGGGCACATAGGCCACCCGATCGCGGGCCTCGTGAAACGGTTTGCCAAAAATGCGCACTTCACCCGACAGACGCGGCACCACACCAAGCGCACCTTTCAGGAAGGTCGATTTCCCCGCCCCGTTCGGGCCGATGATGGCGGTCATCGATCCGGCGGGGATGGAGGCATCAACCGAAAATACAGCTGGTTTATTGCCATAGGAAACCGTCAGGCCGCGCACCGTCAGTGGTGCGTCCTTGCCTGCGACATCAACAATCTTTCCGGCCTCGGCAATCAGTTCGGCGTTACGCATGAAATTTTCCTGTTGCTTTGTCCGTGGTCCGACACTGTGTGCATTTGATCATTGATTTTATCAATGTTTTACCTGCTTGGCACTTGCGGTCTTTACGTTATGAGCTTGGTGCAAGTTCACCCTGCATGCCGGTTTTAGGCGCATCACCACCCAGCGCACGGGTGATCAGGGTGGTGTTATGATCGATCATACCGATATAGGTGCCTTCATAGGTGCCCGGTTCCCCCATGGCATCGGAAAACAGTGTACCACCGATGACGACGTCTTGCCCACGGGCCTCGGCCCCTTCGATCAGGGCACGGACATTGCGTTCAGGCACCGAGCTTTCGACAAACACGGCCGAAATATTGCGATCAACAATGATGTTAACCAGCTCTTCGACCCGGCGCAGCCCGGCCTCGGATTCGGTTGAAATGCCTTGAATGCCCAGAACCTCAAAATCATACCCGCGCCCGAAATAACTAAAGGCATCATGTGCGGTCAACAGCACACGGCTTTTTTCCGGAACAGAGGTGGTGACCGAGTTCATATAGCCAATCAGCTTTTCAATATCCGCAATGTGTTTGTCGGCATTGGCGGTATAGATCGCTTTGCCATCGGGATCGGTTTTGATCAGTGCATCACGTACAGCCCCAACCACGGTTTCCCATAGCTGCGGGTCCATCCAGACATGCGGATCGTATCGGCCATTGTAATCCGCATGACTCAAAAGCTTGCTCTTGTCGATGGCTTCGCCAACTGCGACCACATTCCGGCGCTTTTCCAGATCAAGGAAAAACTCTTCGAGTTGCGCTTCAAGATAAAGACCATGCCACAAAACAAGATCGGCGCGCGCCATGGCGGCAATGTCGCTGCGTGTCTGACGATACGAATGCGGATCAACCCCGGGACCCATCAAAGCAGTAACCTCCGCCCGCTCACCCGCAACCTGACGGGCCGCATCTGCGATCATGGATGTGGTCGCGACAACATTCAACGGCTTGGCAAAGGCCATGCCAGCGGTGGCACCAAGGGCAGAGACACCAAGGATGGCGATCAGGAAAAGATGGCGTGCAACATTTCGGAGGGTCATGACGAATCCTGACAGCAAGTTAAAATCATTCAATAGAATATCCACTGTTTATGTGTGGACTTTTAAAGTTAGTCAAGGCTAAATTGCTTTTTGAGCGCTTAGTTGTTATGAAGATTTCGGAGATACTGTTTGGAGAGACCGATGGGCGATAAGCCGACGTTAAACCCGCGACATAACAAGGCAGAAGTCTTTGCCCGCCTGCGCGACGCACATGCCCGCGAGGTCACCGAAGATTATGTTGAAATGATTGGCGATTTGATCGCCGAAGAAGGTGAAGCACGCTCTGTCGCGCTCGCCGAACGCTTCGGCGTCACGGCGGCCACGGTCAACAACACCATCAAGCGCCTTGAGCGCGACGGTTTTGTCACCTCCCGCCCATACCGCTCAATCTTTCTGACAGAAAAAGGCGAAACTCTCGCCAAAAAATGTCGCGACCGCCACCAGATCGTCTATAACTTCCTCGTCTCAATTGGCGTTGATCCCGATACGGCAGAGTTTGATGCCGAAGGGATCGAGCACCATGTGAGTGAGGAGACTTTGCGGGTGTTTAGCTTAATAAATCTAAATGTGTGTGAATGTGTGACTGCAGATGGCGATGCTGGGGAAATTACAAAAGGATTTTCTTTGTCGGAGCTCTATAGTTGATGCTAATACGCGACTAATCTAAAAGAGCGTTTTTGTATTCTAAAAACAGTACAGCTTGTTTCGTTTTGTTGACGAAGCCATACTAAAGTAGAGATCTGAACATTGAATGATATTGTACGCAGCTTTTCTGATCCGCAATTCAACCTGAACGATAAATCGGTCTTGGTGACCGGTGGCACAGGGTCCTTTGGCGTAGCTTTTGTTAAGTATGTTCTTAGTAATTTCAAGCCCAAGAGGCTTGTTGTTTTCTCTAGGGATGAGCAAAAGCATTTTACAATGGCGCAGGATTACGGAACGGATAAGTTTCCATGTATGCGCTATTTTATTGGTGATGTAAGAGACTATCAGCGACTTGAAATGGCAATGCGCGAAATTGATGTGGTAGTACACGCTGCAGCGATGAAGCACGTTCCTGCTGCAGAGTACAACCCTTTCGAATGCATTCGTACCAATGTTAACGGAGCCGAAAACGTTGTCAGAGCTGCATTCGCCACTGGCGTTGAACGTGTAATCGCGTTGTCGACAGACAAGGCTTGTAGCCCAATTAATCTTTATGGAGCTAGTAAGCTTGCTTCGGATAAGATTTTTGTAGCTGCAAATAATATGAGAGGTGAGAAAGGCACACGTTTTGCAGTTGTTCGCTATGGGAATGTTATTGGTTCAAATGGAAGTGTTTTGCCCTTTTTTAGAAAACTTATAGAGGGAGGTGCTGATTATTTACCGATTACAGATGAGCGAATGACCCGGTTTTGGATTACCTTAAAGCAAGGTGTTCAGTTTGTGCTCTCCTCTATGGAGATGATGAAGGGGGGGGAAGTCTTTATTCCTAAGATTCCAAGTATGAAGGTTGTTGACTTAGCGCGATATTTAGCCCCGGACCTACCGATAAAGGTAATTGGCATTCGACCTGGTGAAAAGCTGCATGAGGCGATGAGTACCGAAGATGATGCGCGAAACATGGTTGAATTGTCCGATAGATTTATTATTGAGCCAGAGCTCATGTTCTGGGATAGCGGTAATTATCGCGCTGGTGATGCGAAGCCTGTAGTGGATGGGTATAGCTATGCTAGTAATACAAATGGTGAATGGATTAGTGACGGGACCCTTTCCTTGTTACTGTGTGATTCAGTAAAATGATTTTTTCAGTGTTTTAAATGGTTGGATATAAATGCATTTTGTAGTCGTTATCTGCGCCGGCAAAAAGCCAAATTAGAACTCAACAAAATGTGAGTGAATAAATGGTGCGTACACCAGAAGATCTCGTTTGGTGGAAGTTCCCTCGGAATGTTTCGGTAATCGTTGACAACGATAGTTGGGTCCTCGATTACGCGAAGCAACTGGTTTCGGCAGTTGGTCAAACTGAAGATCATGCCGTTTTGTATCAGTCGTACGAAGATATTCAGCGAGGTGATATTGCATTCTTTCTAGGGTGTACAAAGATCGCACCGGAAGATGTACTCTCATTACATAAGAAGAATCTTGTGGTGCATGAGAGTAAATTGCCAAAGGGGCGTGGATTCTCTCCTCTAACTTGGCAGGTGCTTGCAGGTGAGAATGAAGTCGTCGTTTCTTTGTTGGAAATGTCGGGTGAAGTTGATGCAGGGCCAGTTATTTATCGAAGTCAAATAGCTTTTCAAGGGCATGAGTTATGTCAAGAGCTTAGAATGTTTCAGGGGAATGCTACTCTGGAACTTTGCCTCCAATATTTGAGAGCGGAAGCCGTTCCTCTAGCGGAGCCTCAAGCTGGAGACCCGTCTTATTATCCTCGTCGACGTCCTAATGACAGTGAACTAAATGTGTTTGAAAGTTTGGCGGAGCAGTTTGAGCTGCTTCGAGTTGTAGATAATGAGAGATATCCTGCGTTTTTTGATTTTAGGGGGCACCGATACCAGCTTAAAATAGAGAAAGTTGGTGCTGCTAGTCATGAGGATGAGAGTTCCAGAAAATGAAGACTGTTCTGGTTGTAGTAGCGCATGCTGATGACGAGGTGCTGGGGTGCGGAGGTACAATGGCTAAGCATAGTGCTGAGGGTGATGAAGTATTCGTTGTTATAGTTTCTGACGGTGTCACTGCACGTTATTCGGACCTGACTGATCCGCTCGCACAGAAAGAGTTATTGGCGAGGGAGGAGGCCGCTCGCAGTGCTGCAGGCATATTGGGTGTTAAAGGAATTCGATTTTTGAGATTTCCTGATAACAGGTGCGACAGTGTCGCTATGTTGGATATTGTGAAATCTATTGAGGCAGCCTGCCAAGAGTTGAAGCCTCAAATTATTTATACGCATCATGGCAATGATCTGAACATTGACCATAGAATTGTTAGTCAGTCAGTTTTGACGGCATGCAGGCCTATGAGAGATCAAAGCGTAAAGGCAATCTATGGTGTCGAAGTTTTGTCGAGCACGGAGTGGGAGCCCGATAGAATTGGTCTCTCTTTTAAGCCAAACCGGTACGTTGATGTTTCAAATAGCATGGAAGCAAAGCTCTCAGCAATTTCTGCATACGGGATGGAGATGGGTGAGTTTCCTCATCCTCGTTCTGTCGAAATAGTAAAAGCCAAGAGTATGGTTAGAGGTTCAGAAGCAGGGGTCGCAGCAGCTGAGGCATTTGCTGTGATAAGGGAAATTGTCTAATCAGAAGCATGTGGTCTTTCGAGCTGATGCGAGTTCTTTGATTGGTGGGGGGCATATTTCGCGCTGCTTAACTTTGGGAAATGCGTTGAGTGAGCGAAATTGGAGGTGCACATTTATCTGTAGTGAGCAAAGTGTTTTGGCTTTCCCTGCGTTGGGTGAAGCTGAGCATTCACTCGTCATCTTGCCAGATGAAAATCGCTTAGAACCAATAATTGATCTATCTTTTGGACAAGCAGACTTGTTGGTCATAGATCATTATGAGTTGGGCTTCGAATTTGAGAAAGATACACGTAGGTGGGCTAATTCCATCTTAGTGATTGAAGATATGCCAACCCGTAAACATGAGTGCGATTTTTTATTAGATCAAACTCTAGGAAGAAGATTTGAGGAGTATCTTGGATTTGTTCCAATAAATACTCACCTGCTCTTGGGGCCAAAATATGCGTTGTTGAAGTCTGATTTTTCTGTTGCGCGAGAGAAGCTTTCTAAGGGTCAGCGGCAGGGCGAGATTCGCAAAATCCTTGTGTCAATAGGAGGATCAGATCCTAAAGATATAACATCAACCGCCCTTATGGCGATTGATGCAGCGGGACTTGACGTAGAAGTAGACGTCGTTCTTGGGGGAGGGTCCCCAAATTTATCTTTAGTAAAAGCGCTTATAGCTCATTTGGGTGCTAAATATAAATTGTACATTGATACAACAAAAATGTCGGCATTGATGGCTGCGGCCGATCTTGCTATTGGGGCCTGTGGTGTCACTTCTTGGGAGCGGTGTAGTGTAAGTTTGCCAGCGATAGCGGTTGTAATTGCCGATAACCAACGACAAATAGCCCAATCCCTTTCTGATAAAGGAGCAATCGTTTATGCAGGTGATTGGACCGAGTTGAGTGTCTCGCTACTAGCAAAGTTACTTGTCGATCTTGCGTCATCTCGCGAAATTATGAAATCTATGTCTCTTAGTGCGGGCGAGGTTTGTGATGGTCAAGGGGTAAATCGATTGTTGAGAGAGTTGACAGACCTATGAATACATATTTGGTCGCGACCACCAAACCTTGGAACATTGAGGCATTTCATCATTATAGTCCTAGGCTACAGGGAAACTGGCATCTTGTGACAGAGGCTGAAGCTCTGACAGCAAAGTATGTCAAGAAGCTGGCGCCAAGGTATATCTTTTTCCCTCATTGGTCATCATTGGTCGGATGCGATATTCTTAACTTAGCTGAATGTGTGTGCTTCCATGCATCGGATGTGCCATTTGGTCGCGGAGGGTCACCAGTTCAAAACCTAATTATAAGAGGTTTCGCTGAGACAAATCTTTCAGCGCTCAGAATGGTTGAGGAATTGGACGCAGGGCCTGTATATACAAAAAGACCCTTGAGCTTACAGGGACGTGGGCAAGATATTTTCGAAAGGATGGCTGAGGTTATCTGGTCAATAATCGAAAGTATGATCTCAGAAGATATTACGCCTGTTCCGCAAGCAGGAAATAAGGTTTTCTTCACGCGAAGAACCCCTGAGCAAAGCGAGTTGCCGATGGTTGCGGGCGTAATAGATTTGTACAATCATATCCGAATGTTGGATGCGGAAACCTACCCTACGGCATTCATAAATTACGGTGACTTCAAGCTCGAATTCACTACAGCAGAGCTTAGAGATAGTAAAGTTGAAGCCAAAGTGACCTTCCACAAACGTATTTCTAAATGAGTTTAATTATGAATTCTAAGTCTTTTATGATTGGTGATCGTCAAATAGGCGAGGGGCATTCTCCTTACATCATCGCGGAACTCTCCGGAAACCATAATGGCAATTTGACAAGAGCGCTTAAAATTATAGACGCTGCTGCTGATGCAGGGGCTGATGCGATCAAGCTCCAGACGTACACGCCAGATACGATGACTATCAACTGCAATGCCAGTGACTTTGTGGTCAAGGAAGGCTTGTGGAAAGGGCGAACTCTATACGAACTGTACGAAGAAGCGCATACTCCTTGGGAGTGGCACGGGAAACTTTTTAGTCATGCTAGAAGTCTGGGGCTGGAAGTTTTCAGTACGCCTTTTGACAATTCTTCCGTAGATTTTTTAGAGGACATTGGCGTCTCAACCTACAAAGTTGCGTCTTTCGAGTTGACGGATCATGCTTTGCTCAGAAAAGTTGCGCAAACAGGGAAGCCGGTTATTATGTCGACCGGTATGGCATCAAAGTCGGAGATTTCTGAATCAGTTCAGGTGATCCGCGATGCTGGGTGCCAGCATCTGTGTTTGCTTTATTGTGTATCCGGTTATCCAACCCCTATTCACGATGCGAACCTTCTCACAATGCAACTTTTAGAACGTGAGTTTGGGGTGGTGTGCGGGTTCTCAGATCATACGCCTGGAACAGCGGTTTCTGTTGCAGCAGTAGCATTAGGTGCACGTGTTGTCGAAAAACATTTCACTTTGGATCGTTCCGAAGGCGGGCCGGATGCCGCGTTCTCGTTGGAGCCTAGTGAGTTAACTAGTTTAGTGAGAGATTGTAGAGCGGCATGGGAAGCGCTAGGGCGTCCGCAGTTCCATCGTAAGAATAGTGAAGAGACTAATGTGGTTTTCCGTCGCTCGGTGTACGCTGTGAAAGATATTGCCGAAGGAGAAATTTTTACAACTGACAACATTCGTGTCATTCGACCGGGATACGGAATGGCGCCAAAGTATTTGGAAAGTATTATTGGTCGGGCGGCTAGTAAGTCGATATCAAGAGGTACGCCTATAGATCCGTGTCTTCTAGATTGAGGTCTTTGATAGTGGAAGTCGTATCTTACTGAATGCGTAAGTTTTGAAAGAAATACATCCGATGCGAATTCATCTCCTTTGTGATCACAAGTGGCGAGACTTGCCAAACTTGACAGCTTTGTCCGTTGGATTGAAGAAGCTTGGACACAGCGTGCTAGTGAGTGCGACCAAAAATGCCGAAGCAATGATAAGTGTCTATCGTCCTGACTGCGTTGTTTTTAATCACCTTTTTAGTGAAGCTCATAGGGACCTTGCTCGTGGACTGAAGACTTCAGGGGTCGCAGTCGTTGTGTTGCCGACCGAGGGTGCAATGCGGCCAGAGTTCTCATCTTTACTAGAAGGTGAGTTCTCTGACTTTAGCCTCGCGGATATCATTCTCTGTTGGAATAAGGCATCAGCCAATGGGATTCGCAAGAGGTGGGGTAGAGGAGAAGAATTTGCTCCGGTAGTGGGCTGCAATAGAACAGATTTCTATTCTGAAAGTTTTGCTTCGGCCGTTCTTGATCGAGAAAGTCTGTGCCGTAGATATGGTCTTAATCCTGACAAGAAAATTGTAACTTGGGCAACCCAGTATGGATATGCATACCTTGCCGAGAAAAAACACTCAGCAGGATTGGATAAGTGGCTTAATGAAATTGAAGATGTAGGATCGAAGGTTTGCTATGAGCGTATAGGGCTTCAAGCTAGAAACGTTCCGCAGCTCTTCTCAGAAGATAGAGCTTCCGCAGCCGAAGCGTTCTTCAGTCTAGTTACGACACGTCCTGATCTGCAATTTTTGATAAAACCTCATCCAATAGAAGACTTGTCCTTTTACAACAAAATGATTGAACAACATCAATGCAGTAACGTCTTCTTCTGCCCTACGGATTACATCTGGAACGTGCTAAACGCGACGGATGTGTTGTTGCATCGTCAATGTACCACAGCAGTTGAAGCATGGATTTGGAATAAGCCCACAATTGAAATGGAAATGAATGCTATTCCGCAGTGGGCTTGGCCAGACCGGGAGCGGGGAAGTTTAATTGCAACGTCATCTGAGCAGCTAATAGAGTTTGTCGACCGATGTTTGGCAGGTGTCATCTTATCGGATGATATGATTTCATTGCGAACAAATTATGCAACTGAATGTTTTGGGGAGATTGACGGCGGTCGTTGTAGGTACACTGCAGAAATTATCGATAGATTTCTGAAAGAAAGAGGGCCTAAAAGACATTTTTTCCAATCACTTAAGGGGATTCAGACTGGGGTTCGATCTTCTATTAGTGCAGCATTGAGCTATCAGTTGAACAGGAAGCCAGGGCAAGCATTACTTGGCTCTCAGTTGGATATTTCGTCTCAGGTTGCCGTTGACAAATTAATAACCAAAAAAGACGTGTCACTATACGCTGACATTGCCGAGAAGTGTCTTTGAAGAAACTGATTGGGCTGTTCAAATAGTATGAAGGGTATTTCTTGTTGAGGTCTAATGAGTACACCAAATAAACAGATTGTAAAAATAGTACTTCAAAGCCGTCTCGGGTCAACGCGGTTGCCGGGAAAAGCTATGTTGGAAATAAAAGGGTACCCGCTTGTTATTTTAGCTGCATTAAGGGCACAACGTAGCGGATATTTATTTTGCATTGCGGCATCCGACTCAAGCCAAGATGATGTTATTGCACACACAGCGATGCTTTACGGGTTAGATGTTATACGAGGCCCTGAAGACGATACCTTGGCACGATACGTCAAAGCAGTGGAAAGCTTAGACGATAACGATATCATCGTACGTCTGACTGGTGACAATATCTTGCCAGACGCAAACTTGATCGGATCCATAGTTAACGAATTTTCTACAAACGATCTACGTTATATGGCGACGCTTTGGCCCAATGATGGCCTGCCGTATGGTGTTAGAGTAGAAGTTACATATGTTGGAGAACTGAGAAGCATAAATTCTCTGGAGCTAAGTAGTTATGATCGCGAACATGTAACACCTGCAATTATTCGTAAATATGGGGTGACATTCTCGGATAAATGCGTTTCGCGAGAACATTTCTCATATATTCGCGCTACGATTGATAATATTGATGACTATTGCCGGTTAGAGAGAGTTTTTCGCAATGTCGACGATCCAGTAAGAACGCCATGGGAAGACATTGCTGCTCGTTTAAGGGACGACTTTTTAGAAGGAAAAGTATATTCGTTAAACAAAAATAAAGAACATGGCTCTTGCCATCATGACTTTATTCTTGGTGGCGCGCAACTTGGAATGAACTACGGAGCTGCGAATAAAACAGGAAAGCTTTGTAATTTCGATGCAGTGAACTTAGTCAGATCAGCAGCATTGTATGGGGTAACGACGGTTGATACTGCTCGAGCGTACGGTGATTCTGAACAGGTCGTCGGAGAAGCGTTTACCGGCGGTCGCTGCAATGAGATGACCGCGATTACTAAACTTTCACCTCTCGATACGTTAAGCTCAAGTTCTACGGAGGGTGAAGTTATTGCAAAGGTTGATGCTAGTATATTTGAATCTTGCGCTAAATTAGGTATGAACCAACTCAATGTGTTGATGCTTCATCGAGCAAGTCACTTGACTGAATACGATGGCTTGATCTGGAATAGAGTTTGCCACCACCTGGAAGCAGGAATAGTACGAAAAGTAGGGGTCTCTGTGCAAAGTGTAGAAGAGGCATTACTTGCGATTAATTCCAAGAAAGTTAAGTACCTGCAATTACCCTATAACTTGTTAGATTCTCGTTGGGAGAAAAGTGGGGTGATAGAGCAAATAAAAGCGGTAAAAAATAAGATAACCATTCATGTCCGGAGTGTATTTCTTCAAGGATTACTTTGTTCGACGAACTTTGATGATTGGCCAAAGTTGAAAGGTCTTAACATAGCGTACCTTGCGGGTCGCCTTGGTGAAATTTCAGACCAACTTAATCGTGATGGGATTGATGACCTTGCGATAGCTTATGTTCGATCTCACGATTGGATAGACGGCGTAGTAATAGGTATTGAAACAGAAAATCAATTGAAGAGGAATTTGCAGATATTCACAAACAAACCTTTGACTCAATCTGAGGCACAAAAAGTCAGAACATTTCTTCCTTCTGTCCCTGAAGACCTACTCGACCCCAGTCGATGGATATTCGAATGAAACGAGCAATCGTCTTGCATTTTTCTATACTCTTACCAAGTCGTCCATCCTCCATCAACAATTAGATTGTGCCCAGTTAATCCAGATGTTTGTGGCGAAACTAAGTAATCTACATGCTGGCTAATTTCGGCTTTCTGAAGCATTCGCCCATTTGGGCAGAGCTTGCTATATCTTTCCATGAATTGATCATCAACTCTCCCCGCAATGCCTCCAAGAGATATGCAGTTTACGTCAATTTCTAATGGGGCAAATCGTACCGCTAACTCTTTGGTAAGATGAATAACAGCCGCTTTTGATACGCTATAATGCAGAGGAGATTGTCTTTCGTAGTTGGTATATAGCTCTCTATTGGCAGCAACTACCCCGTACATTGAGCTAACGTTCAGAATTTTCTTCAATGGGCTTCCTGGTGCCATTCCAAATTCCATGGATATTTCGTACGGAACTATAACATCAAGCGTTAACTCGGATGCGAAATGTTCGCGGGAAACTTGTCCCTTACTATCGGTTTCAAGATGATCTAAAGAGCGAGCATTGTTGATGATTGCATATGGAAGATCGCTTCTGTCTTCAATTTTATTCCTAAGTGTCTCGGCAGATTGATTGTCATTTAGATCTGATTGAATGACACGCAAACTATCAAAATCGCAAAAGTATTTCTGTAATTGTTCTGCAGATCTTTTTTGATAGGTGGTTGCAATTACATTCCAGCCAGATTTAAGGAAGTGATGGGTTAGTTCCTTTCCAATAAGTCCGCTCCCGCCGGTAATTAATATTGTTTTTCTAGTTTCTTCCATTTTCTATAACCTCCACTACTTTTAAAGTTTCGTGTTCGGGAATTTTCCGTTTTCGTTCTCTTATAGAGGTTAAAAACTCTTCTAGAGTGTTTCGGAAGCACCTAAATGAATTGTGGAACTCTAAATCTACCTTATCTTTCTCCCCGAAAACTGAGATAGAAACTGGCGTCAGTATTCTCCCAGTAACGGTGAAGCTCGTAATTATGTCATTTTTCCAAAGCAGACTAAGTTGGTGAACTCCTTTAGATATAAGCAAGTTTTTGTCAGTCACCTCCGATGTAAAACCGATAATTCTTAAAGTTGGCTCAATGAGGTGGACTGCGTAAGTGTCCCAGTATTTTGGAGTTGTTGCATTGATAAATCGTATGGGCCCGATATCGTGTGCCTGTGCAGGGCTTAGTTGGAGTTCGGGCGCAAACCTTAGGGCCGTGCAGGTGAATATTTGCCCGTCATACAGCTGCCGCTGAAAAAGCTCAACTGCACTGTCACGCGACAGGGCAAACGGCTTATCAATATAAATCGGTAAGCCTGCTTCTAGAAACGGTTTAGCAAGTGCCGAATGCGATTGAGCGTCGTCACGGGCTAGAAGTATGGCATCTACTTTCCCTATCATGTCGCATGCATTTTTAGTGACGTGAGGTATTAGAGAAGCTTGTGCGATATGTCTTGACCTCTCTTCATTCTGTGTCCAGATATGGGTCACTTCTGCGTCACTGAGCTTGGCGTCGGGCCAGTTTTGCTCTGCAAGATATTGCGGGATCGCTGGGAAACCGCACTTGACCATATGCTCCGGGTCGTAGCCGTTCAAAATTGCAGACCAGGAGTAGGGGTGACCGTTACCTTCCGAGATTCCAATGATTCCTAAGTTGATTTTCTGTTGCTTTTCCAAAAAAGGAAATCCCGCGGGGGCGATGTGTGGTGTCATGTTTTTTGACTCGCTAATGATGGCTAGTGAAGTACCCTATTCTCGCTGGAAATTCACAGGACTTTATATATTGTCACTTGTTACAGGAAAATACATTCAATAAACAAGGGACACAGGAATGAGAATTTGATGTGTGGAGGAAAATAGGTGATAAACCTATAATCTACTCATTAAATGGGGAGTGGTACGAGCTCAGCTACGAAAGATAAATGGTTCGGAACTAAATTTTTGATAATAGTGGATGGGTTTGTTGTTTAAAAGAATAATTTTTTCTGATGTGAAGTATGCATTTTCTTTATTGAATTCAGTAGAGAAAAAACAGTTAATTGTAATTTTATTTATCTCAATAGTATTGGGGTTTGTGGAAAGCCTAGTTGTCGCGTCTGTTTTTCCTTTCGTATATTTGATGATGGATCCGTTTTATTTCAAAGAAATTCCATATTTGGATGATTTTTTGGCATATTTCAATGTATCGGTAGAAGGTCTTCTTCCTGTGTTAGGAGGGGGTGTTGTTGCAATTATTTTATTTGGTGCATTGCTGAATGCGTTGTATGTTTATTTAAGTGAGAAGTATAGCGAGGTATCTATTGCTAGGTTTTCTTTAGATTATTACGAGATTTTCAGTGGATCTCCGTACTCATGGATAGTGAGTCAACGAAACAGTGATATTGAACACGTGTTCCGAAACGATATTAGGAGATGGCGTCGTGATGTAGTTAGGTCAGTGTTGCTTGCTATTCAGTCCGTTATTATTATACTGTTTACAAGTATTTCTGCTATTATAATATCTCCTTTAGAAGGGGTTTACTCTATTATAACACTAGGTGTTGTGTCTACAATCATGATGCATTTTGTGAGAAAACCGCTAAAGAAAGGCGCAGTAGAGGCGAGAAAAAACGAAACGAATTTATTTTTTGTATTGAGTCAATACGTTCGAGGCGTTCGAGATATTAAGGTGGAGAGTGGGTCAAGTTATTTTCTCTCCCAGTTGAAAACAACTTTTTTAAAGTCAGCAAGATCAAATTATCTCATAAAGTCAATGTCTAGTCTTCCTGGTCCGGCGCTTTCGGCCTGTGGTCAAGTGTCATTTATTTGTGTTGCGGTCGTGCTGTGGGGGTTGGATTATTCTGCTGCGGAGATCACCGCGCAAATTGCTTTGGTTGGGGTTGTGGTAAGCAGAGTTCTCCCAGCTGCAAATAAATTCAATTCATCAATAACAAGTATAGACCAAGCAATGCCTTTCCTTGCAAGCATACGAGATAGCATAAATGGGGCTAGGTCATATATAGGATGGATCGAGGGTGTCGGAGGTCCAGGATTGAAGGAGTGTTCCGCTTGGGAAAGCATTCGTTTTAATGATGTGAATTTTTCCTACCCGAGCCAGGGTGACGTGCTTAAAGGTATTGACCTTACTTTGAGGAAAGGAAAGTTCTACGGTCTGGTCGGAGAGTCCGGTGCTGGAAAAAGTACGTTGATTAATTTATTCTTGGGCCTTTTCTCTCCTACTTCTGGTGAGATACAGATTGATGGTACGTCAAGAGACAATTTCGATCCCGAGAGTTGGTTGCAAAGGCTAGCGTATGTCCCACAGGAGGTGTTTCTGCTTGCAGGGACAGTGAAAGAGAATATTGAATTTGGTCATGACCAAGAGAATGGGGAATATGCGCTGGACGAAGTGCTCCGATGCAGTGCCTTAGCTGATGTTATTGCCAAATTGCCCCACGGAATTAACACTACGTTGGGGGAAGATGGTCAAGGGGTTTCTGGTGGGCAGAAGCAAAGAATTGCCATCGCTAGGGCCTTGTACAGATGTCCTGATGTGCTGATCCTCGACGAAGGAACAAGTGCTTTGGATCAGCCAACAGAAGCACGGGTGCTGAATCAACTTCATCGAGATTCTGGGGATCGGTTGACTATTGTTGTGTCGCATCGTGTGCGAGCCTTGAAGGAATGTGACGAGATAATCCTGTTAAAGGATGGGGCTATTAGTGATGTAGGCACTTATAGTGAGCTGCAAAGGCGTAGTGAGCTTTTTAGAAGGCTTTCGACGGACACCGAGAATGGGGGCCAATGATGCGGGTAGCTATGATTCCAGCCCGAGGGGGCTCTAAGAGGTTGCCAGGTAAGAATTTGCGGTTGCTTGGAGAGAGGCCGCTAATTGTTTGGTCGATCGAAGCGGCAAAAAAGAGCGGGCTCTTCGACATAGTTTTGGTAACAACGGATGATGATGCCATTGCGGAAGTCTCGGAAGGCGCGGCTGCCGAAGTTGTAATGAGGCCAACGGAGCTCGCGCAAGACAATAGCCCGACATACGATGCCATCTTCCACGCATGGGAATCTATGGGAGATAACCGTCACAATGTGTCTTGTATTGCTACTCTGCAGCCTACTAATCCGTTCAGGCCACTTAGCATGTTGCGGGAAGCAGTCAATATGTTCGAAACAAATGAGTGTGATTCACTGTTGACGGTGAGCGAGCGGAGACTTAAGTGTGGGCATATTGATAACGGGTTCTACCGCCCCAACTATGATTTTGGTCAGCAATCTAGGTTGACTTATCCGGTTACGTTTGAAAATGGGATGCTCTATCTTACTTCAATCGCGTGTTTGCTTAATGGATCTCTTTCCGGAACAAAGGTTTTACCTTTTCTGACTGGTCGACCTTTTGACGACATTGACATTGATATTCCTGAGGACTTCATTCTGGCTGAAAGCTTGCTAGCTTTTATATCCGATAGGCTTGGTTACTAAATTATGGGGCTGCTATCAGTATTCCACTTGAAATCGTTGCTAAGAGAACTCGCAAATGTACTTCTGCAGGGGGTTAGGCGTTGTTCGCCGAAGTATAGGTGGAAAAGGAATGTAAACAGTGATCGTAGACGAAAGGTTGAGAGTCTTCTGGCTCGGTTTTGCCAAGGGGATAGCGACAGATTTAAAGGTGACGTTTTAATTGATGGGCAATGGGATAATCCCAACTATTGGCTTAGGTTAACGCTGTTGAGAAAGGCTCTTGGTCTGCCAAATGGTTTTGAAGTAGGTGTTACAGGGCGCTTCAAACACTCAGAGTGTAGTCGAACCCTTAAGTCAATGGGAATTGAAGAAGTAATTCGTATTCGGGACATAGAGTACGATGAAAATCTTGTTTTGAAGCAAGTGAACAATCTGAAAAGAATCACTAAGTCGTCTGAAGATATTCTAAAATGGAAGTTGGAGGGAGAGGTACCTGGTTCTCTATTTTATGATGCCATCCTTAAGAGACAGCGGCTAGCTTCAGTTGATATTTTTAGAAGTGATTTCTGGCAAATTGTCCGTGAAGGTTTAGTGCTTGCTGCTAAAGCAGATCGCCTTATCGGAATGCGGGATTTTAAATTGGTGGTCGTTAGCCATCCAGTTAATTTCGAATATGGCTTGATAGCGTGGTTTGCCTTAACGCGTGGTATCAAGGTGATAGTGCCATTCGGGCTTTTCGGTGTTCTGAGAATGGTACATATGCAACATCCAGAAGACCTGACTGACTTTTACGATCGGCCAAAGAGGCGGGACATAGAGTGCTTGCCTGTCGATACAGCTGACAAGATGAGGCGAGCCGGTGTTCAATATCTCAAAGGACGCCTTGATGGCCGTGCTGACGATTTGGCATCGGTGTATGCTTTTAATAAAAACTCTCAGCGTATTGATAGAGCATCACTTTGCCTCAAATTTGGATGGGATCCAGTGAAACCCATAGTTGGTTTCTATGCGTCCAATTGGTATGACTGGCCTCATCAGCTAGGAATGACTCAGTTCAGGGATTTCTTAGATTGGACAGAGAAAACGTTCGATGTTGCATCTCAAACATCTGAGTTCAACTGGTTATTCAAACCTCATCCTTGCGAAGAGTGGTTTGGAGGTGTTTCGTTAAAAGAGATCATGAGGGAGCTCCCTAATAGTTCTCACATAGGGCTTGCTGACAAAAACTGGAATAATGCGGCGGTCATGGAATGCATTGACGCAATGGTTACTTATCATGGTACCGCAGGCATTGAATTTGCGTCGCTAGGTAAACCTGTTTTGTTACCAGATAGGGGCAAGTATCATGATTGCGGTTTCGCCAAAGTTGCAAATAATCGCCAGCACTATCTTGAACTATTATCGACCACTTGGTGGAGTGACTACGGTAGAAGGGAAGCTCAGAAAAATGCGGAGCTTTTCGCTGGGTGGTGGTTCTGCGCACCTTCATGGCAAGGAAAATTTTTACTCGGGGATGATTCTCGACAAGAAGAATTGTATAGCGACATTCTTTCTTTGCTTGTCGATAATCCAGAGGGTATGGACAAAGAGAGCGAGAGCCTGAAATCCTGGTATCTATCAGGTCACATGTATTCGCATACGTTTAAGATGATGCATGCAAAATCTTTCCAATTAACAAACGTTTAGTGACCCAAAGGAACTTTAAAATGATAATTCTCGGGCTTCATTGTGGTCATAACTCATCTGCCGCACTGATGAAAGATGGTGTGATTGTCGGTGCTGTTCAGGAAGAGCGATTTACGAAGTGTAAAAATCAAGTCGCGTTTCCCGAGAAATCGATACGAAATCTTGTTGATGCTCACCTTGGCGGTGACATTAGTTTGCTTGACCATGTTGCAATGTTTACTAAAAATGTAGATCCCATTGGCCTCGCAATCTCCCGATATTCAGATTTTTCAGTCTTGGATCATATCAACGAGAACAAAGAATATTGGAAGCCTGTTTTCTATGATTCCGCAGTTAATGACGGTAAGTACTGGCGGGATATGTATGTGAACGGCGAGAAGCTCAATCAAAATCAAGGGCTTGATACAGATTATATGAAGTCTTCTGGCTCGTTAGAGGATTTGACCCGTTACGTTAGCGATGAACTGCGTATAGCGACATTGCGTGATAAGTTTCGCTTTGGCGGACCTTGTTCTATTTATGATCATCACTATTGCCACGCAACATATGCGCTTTACGGCTCTAAGCTCCCCCAAGTTATCCAAGGTGAAACATTGGTTTTAACCGCAGATTCATGGGGAGACGGCCAAAATTGGTCAGCGTATTTGTCTGATGAACAAGGTCGACTTAATAAGATTGGAGGGGGAAAGGATCATTCGGTTGCACGGGTCTACAGATTTGTAACGCTCATTTTAGGTATGAAGCCAAACGAACATGAATACAAGGTGATGGGCCTCTCAGGTTATAGTCGCCACAGTAAGTACACAAGGGCAGTTGAAGATATTTTCGATGAAATTCTGACCTTCGAGAATGGAATTTTTGTAAGTCCAAAACCGCTTAAAGAGAGTTACTTTGATTTGAAAGAGCGCCTTGAGGGGCATCGGTTTGATAATATAGCATTTGCGGTTCAAAATTGGGCCACACGCGTAACAGGTGACTGGATGAAGTACTGGCTTGAGAAAACGTCTTCTCGCAATGTGTGCTTCTCCGGTGGCTTGTCTATGAACATAAAGTCCAATGGGGACCTTCTTTCTTTGCCTGAAATTGATTGGATGAGTGTGCCTGCGTCGGGTGGTGATGAAAGTGGCTCCATCGGAGCATGTTTTGCCGCAGCGATAGAAGAAGGCGAAACAATTACGCCAATCAAAAGTGCTTATCTTGGGCATGTTAATGGTGTGATGGGGGAAGAGGATAAGTGGCAGTTTGGTGTCCAGGCTGCGAATGATGATCCTGATAACTACTTGGAACTGCAAAATATTGAAGCCAAAGGTTTGGCAAAACTACTGGCTAACAACGTTATTGTCGCTCGATGTGTGGGACCGATGGAATTCGGAGCAAGAGCGTTAGGTAACCGATCTATTTTGGCTAACCCATCCGACGTTGGAAATCTGAAGCGCATAAATGACGCCATAAAGAACCGTGACTTCTGGATGCCCTTTACTCCCAGCATTTTGAAGGAGGATACCGATCTATATCTTCTAAATCCGAAGAAGGTAGTATCTCCGTTCATGACAATTGGGTTTGAGACCACAGATCGCGCAAAACGTGATTTAATTGCGGCGGTTCATCCTGGGGATTTCTCTGCGCGACCGCAGTTCGTGAGTAAGGAGATCAATCCGGAATACTGGGAGCTGATTCATGCGTTCAAAGAGATTACCGATGTGCCAGCGTTACTGAATACCTCTCTCAACTTACATGGTGATCCGATGAATTGTAGCATTGCAGATGCGGCAAGAACGTTGTCTCTGTCAGCCTTGGAAGTGCTTGCTCTACCGGGGGAAAGATTACTAGTCAAAAAAGATGCGCTTGAAAAAGTCGAAAGTATTTTTGAAGCTTAATGTTACCAACCGTAAATGTCGATTGTAGGTTCCAAATGCGCGAGTTAGATATTGCGGGTCGTAAGGTAGGGCCCGACCACCCTCCGTTGGTTTTGGTTGAAGTAGGTATCAACCACGAAGGGGATGTTGAGAAAGCGAAAAGGCTTGTTGATGCTGCTGTAGCTTCGGGGGCTGAGGTTGTAAAATTTCAATGTCATATTACTGATAAAGAAATGGTCCCTACAGATATGACCCCTGGGGAAATATCGAACGACCGGTTGTGGGATATCATTAAACGCTGCGAATTGACCGAAGATGAAGAACGGGAAGTTCAAGCCTATTGTAAGCAAAAGGGAATAATTTATTTGTCAACTCCCTTCAGTCGAGAGGCTGCTGACCGCCTCAATGATATGGGAGTGCCCGCCTTTAAGATCGGCTCTGGAGAATGCAATAACTTACCGCTTCTTGAACACGTAGCCGGTTTTGGGAAGCCAATGATAATTTCAACGGGTATGAATGATTTGGAGTCAGTTAAGCGAACTGTTGCCGTGATAGCTGGGCGTGTTCCGTTTGCATTGATGCACTGTACTTCAATGTACCCAACACCTTATGATAAAGTAAGATTAGCGGCTATAACTCAACTAATCGAGGACTTTGATGTTCCTGTTGGGCTGTCGGATCATTCGTTAAATATATGGACCTGCCTCGGTGCGACGGCTTTAGGAGCATCTCTTTTAGAGAAGCATTTTACGATTTCCAGAGCTTGGCCTGGCCCTGATACAGCAATATCGATCGAACCTGATGAACTGAAGGATTTGATCGACGGTAGTAAAGCTGTTTGGCAAGCTCGAGGTGGAGAGAAGGATGTTTTACCAGAAGAGCAACCTGTCATTGAGTTTGCTTACGCAACAGTCGTCGCGATTGCGCCTATCAAAAAGGGCGAGGTGTTTAGTAAAGAGAATTCGTGGGTCAAGCGGCCCGGAACAGGAGAGATACATGCGGATAGGTACCATGAGGTTGTGGGTAAAACAGCGTCACGAGATATCGACGCGGAAACTCATGTGAAAATCTCTGATGTAATCGGATATGATTGACGAGGTTTTCCCAAGAATTGTTATTACAGGTGCTGCAGGGTTCGTTGGGGAGGCCTTACTCCGTAGACTTTCTGCTTGTGACTTAGATATTATAGGCCTTTATAGATCTGCCCCACCACATAGTGTTTATCCTAGCAATGTACGGTTGGAGAAGGTTGCAGCTTACGAAGACTTTGTGCCTCCTCGGTCTGCCCGGCTAGTGCATCTGGCTGAAAGCCGTGCTTTAAGCCAGGCTGAAAGTCTCGATCCCGTTGCTCACGTTTCCAAAGTGCGATCAGCTACATGTGAGCTTCTTGCAAGAGAATGGTCTCACGTGGTTTATGCATCTTCGTCAGCCGTATATGAGGATAAATCTTGTCGCCTGCATCAGATTGATGATGACGTAAACCCAACTCAATTGTATGGGAAAATTAAGAAAACGTGTGAAGGGTTAGTAACATCTTGTAGTGGGGCTTCTCTTAGGTTCTCAAACATTTTTGGGCCAGGAATGTCCAGTAATAATGTTTTGTCTGATATTCTCAGTCAAATTCGCTCTAGTGGGCCACTGACCGTGCGTAATTTATCGACAGTTCGAAACTTTCTTTGGGTTGAGGATGCCGCGGATGCCTTGAAGCTAGCGGTTTTGAACTCGGCTTCTGGAATTTTTAACATTGGCCAGGCACCTGCTGTAAGTGTTCGGGATCTCTGTCAAATGGCACTGAACCTTTCCGGGCAAAACGGACGAACTTTAAGAGAAAATAATCAGGATGCCGCTCGATCTTGCCTTCAAATGGAACTCGAGGTTTCTCAGAGTAAATTGAAATGGGAACCGCAGACCTCAATTGAAGAAGGTCTTATAATGCTAATGCGAGATCGTGGGCTTATTTGAACACGAACCAGGCCCTTTGTTCTGAAATAAAGCAGCTAACTTTAAGCTAAATATGCATTCTGAATGATGCTATAATACAGGTATGATATGTCCAAAAAAGTAATCGCCGTTTTTACCGGAAATCGCGCTGAATATGGATTGCAGCTTCCTGTTCTAAAGGCGATTGATCAACATCCTGACCTCGAATATCGATTGATTGTATCAGGAGCTCACTTGGACCCCAATTTCGGTCACACTCGGAAAGAAATTGAAGGAGATGGGTTCATAGTTTCTCGTGAGGTCGAGATTGAGATGCCTGCTGATTCTCTATTCGCAACAGCTATTGCGATAGGTTCCGGGGTTAGTGAAATCGCAAAGGCTCTTTCTGAGCTGAAACCTGATATGCTTGTTGTTTACGCGGATCGTTTCGAAGGGTTCGCTGCCGTGATCGCAAGCACTCAGATGAATATTCCTACCGCACATATTGAAGGTGGAGATTTGACGGAAGGTGGTGCTTTGGACGATTCTGTTCGACACGCTATGACCAAGTTGGCACATCTTCACTTTACAACAAACCAGCAGGCCTCAAACCGGGTTATGGCGATGGGGGAAGAAAGCTGGCGTGTCCATACAGTTGGGTTTCCTGCCATTGATCTGATTCAAAATCAAAATTTTGCGAAACCAGACGAAATTTTGAATAAGCTCAAACTTAGCGCAGATAAGCCGATTGTGTTGTTCACTCAGCACTCAGTGACTACCGAATTCGATAGTTCTGTAACGCAGCTTGAGCCATCATTGACTGCCCTTAAGGCACTAGCTCAAGAGGGGGCGCAGATACTAGTCACCTATCCAAATAACGATGCTGGAGGCCGTCAAATTATTGAACGTCTCAATGATTGGCATAAGAAATCTCATCGTAATGTGCAGCTTCATAGCTCTTTGGGGCGGTATCTGTATCACGGAGTATTGGCGCTTTCCCGAAATCCTAAGTTCAAAGTGGTCTGTGTAGGTAATTCTTCATCTGGAATTAAAGAGACGCCTGCGTTTGGTTGTCCAACCGTTAACGTTGGTTCGCGTCAAGAGGGACGGCTACGGGGTAATAATGTTATCGATACGAACTACGATGCGACTGAAATAGCGGATGCCATTAAACGCTGTTGTTATGATACGGAGTTTCGCGAAATTGCAAGGTCAACGTTCAACCCTTACTGGCAGGGAGACGCGGGGCTCAAAATTGCTAATATCCTTGCTGAAGCCGATATTGACCAGCGTCTTATTCGTAAGAAGATGACATTACGTGGAGATGTAAAGGACGGTTGGTATCAATGATAGAACCAATGCTTTTGCCTACCAGTACTATTCGAGATGCCATTGACGTTATTGAGCACACTCGGCGGTTCATTGCTGCAGTTGTAGACGCCAATGGAAAGTTACTGGGAATTATATCCGATGGGGACATCAGAAGGTCTCTTCTTGCAGACAAAACGCTAGATGATTTTGCTACAGTTGCAATGACTGAAAAGCCAATTCTTGGGCGGGCAGATGATCCCGCCGAGGTGCTCCAGAAGAAGATGCTTGACCTTGGGGTTGCAGCCCTACCTTTAGTGGATGAATGCAATCGCTTTGTTCGAATTGCTCAAGTGAATGATGAGACGGAAATCAGAAGTGTTGCTAGCAGCGCAGATCTTTTTTGGGGAGCCGTTGTAATGGCTGGTGGGGAGGGGCGCCGCTTACGGCCTCTTACCGAGAATATGCCGAAGCCTATGTTGACTGTTGGTGGAGTACCTCTTCTGGAGCGGCAGATCAGAGGAATGGTCTCGCGTGGTTTGAAGCGCATATTCATCTCAACTAACTATCTTGGTCACTTGATCGAAGATCATTTTGGTGATGGAAGTGATATAGGTGCCCGTATTGCGTATTTGAAAGAAGACAAAAAGCTAGGTACTGCAGGGGCGTTGTCGTTGTTGCCCGAGCGTCCAGACGGACCAATACTGGTTATCAATGGTGATGTCCTAACCACGAGTGATTATGGACGAATGCTTGATTTTCACGATAACAATAGCGCGTTGATGACTGTTGCGGCGATTGAGTATCATATTGAAATACCATTTGGTGTTATTGAAACATCAGGGGTTTTTGCTACGGCCTTACAGGAAAAGCCATCTCAAAGTTATCTGTGCAATGCTGGGATGTATGTCTTGTCACCTAAAGCTCTAGAGCTTATCCCAAAGGATGGTTTTTTCAATATGACAGATGTAATTGACGCTGCGATCGCTATTGGGGAAAAAGTTTGCGTATTTCCGGTCCATGAATATTGGACAGATATTGGCAGTCCGAGTGATCTCGCTATAGCTCAAAAAATGTTTGGAGATCGCTAAATGAGCACAGATTTCAATGGGAAACAGGTTTTTGTAACTGGGGCGGATGGCTTTATCGGAAGTCATTTGGTAGAGCGCCTTGTAAGAGAAGGTGCCTCAGTGAAAGCACTGACATACTATAACTCTTGGAACAGTATCGGTTGGCTTTCTAACATTCCTCAGTCAATCTTGAATTCTGTAGAGGTGTTACGAGGGGATATACGGGATGCTGAATTCATTCACAAAGCCATCAGGAACTGTGAATACGTATTTCACCTTTCAAGCCTTATCGGAATCCCTTATTCGTATTCGTCGCCACGTTCTTACTTGGATACAAACATTACGGGTGCGCTGAACGTTCTTGAGGGGTGCCGAAACTCAAGCTCTCTTCTGCGGCTCTTGCATACTTCAACATCTGAGGTGTACGGAACGGCGCAAACTGTCCCCATCTCAGAAGATCATCCATTGGTTGGGCAGTCTCCGTACTCGGCGACAAAAATTGGCGCTGATAAGTTAGTGGAAAGTTACTATCATTCATTTGCACTTCCTGTGGTTACAGCTCGACCGTTTAATACGTTTGGGCCGCGTCAAACGGCAAGGGCAGTAATTCCTACTATTGCGAGCCAGTTGCTTTCGGGGTGCTCTTCGATACAGTTGGGAGCCTTAACACCTACGCGGGACTTTACATATGTATTAGATACAGCTCGAGCGATGTGTAGCTTGATTGGCTGCGACTCTGCAGAAGGGCAAGTAGTCAATATTGGAACAGGATTAGAGTGGTCTATTGAGGAAACTGCTAGGATTCTTATGGAAATTGTTGGTGTTGAAACGCCAATTACCTGCGACAACGAACGGGTCCGTCCAAAGAATAGTGAAGTTAATAGGCTAATTGCAGATAACTCCCGTATTACGTCTATGACAAACTGGCGCCCAGAACATAGTTTCAGGGAAGGCTTGGAGGAGACAGTAGATTGGATAAAACAAAATCTGCATCATTTTGAGCCAACTGACTATTCTGTATAATTGTTTGCATTGATTGAAGTGTTGTCGACTGTGGAATGGCCGATTTTGAAGTTTGATATGTTTGTTGAGCTTATCAAATTTTGAACATTTGATTTGGAATCATAGGTCACTAGCCTAAGCTGAACGAGAAGGTCTTATGTCTAAGCCAAAAACGTGCAGAATTTGTGGTTCTACCGAAAGCGAAACCGCTTACTACGGTCCCATTAGAGACGGTGTATTTGGTCTTTTAAAAGAAGAGGCTACGATATATCGGTGCGGGGGATGTGGTGTAGAGGAACTTGATGAAAGCCTATGTCCTGATGTCAGTTTTTACGAAACAAAGGATTATCGTGAGAAGCTTGCAAAGGGGCTTGATAGCAGCGCCTACTTTACCGAGCATGACATACTGCAGATTCATACTTTAAAGGCAATTTGGCCTCGTTTCCTTCGTGATGCCGTAATTGCAGATATCGGCTGCGGCGGCGGCGCCCTAATGGATCATCTAAAGGGCTGGACAAAGCAGCAGATCGGTATTGAACCTTATGAATTATATCGATCCGAATTAAGTAGGAACGGTTACGAAGTATATCCTTATGTTGTTGATGCTATAGATGAGTGGTCAAATAAAGTAGACTTGGCATTAAGCATTCAAGTCATTGAACACACGGAAGACCCTCGACAATTTCTTTCTGATATCAAGCCCTTGCTAAGTAGCAATGGCCGCCTGATCATTAGTACGCCAAACCGAGAAGATATACTTTTTGATCTTTTGCCGGATGACTTTCCTAAGTTCTTCTATCGGGTGGTGCACCGTTGGTATTTTGATGCAGCTTCGATTGCCGAGTGTGCACAGCGTGCAGGGTATGAGGTCGAAGAAATTAAGTTCTCTCATCGATATTCAATGAGTAACGCTTTGCGTTGGCTGCGAGACCGAAAGCCGACTGGGAACTTGCCTTTGAAGGGAATTGATAATTTGGCGGATAGCTTTTGGGTTGGCTATTTAGAAACGATAGGCAAGAGCGATTGCATTTATGCGGTTCTGAAGGCGAAATAATACCTAGTTAAGGTTAGTTAATGGCGAAGCTGAAAATTCTCTGCTTTATGGAATCCGATCCTGAGGTTCGGAACTTTCTCCATAGCGGTTCTCTAAATTTATTATTTGAAAAGCATGATGTTGAGCTAGTTCTTCCTCCTAAGAATTACAAGCGTCTAAAGGCAGATGTGGAAGGCCTTAAGTTGGGTGTTCCTGTTCGAAGAGTCCGAATACCAGAAAGACGATTGGCTATTTGGAAGCGCTTGTATCACCTTAATCAGATGCGTTTCCGACTAGATCTGGATTGGCTTGGTCTATGGCTCAGCTGGTGGGGTGTGGTTGGCTGGAAGGCGGGGGTACTTTTCAGCTTGGGAAACTTACCCTTAATTTGTGATGTAGTTAAAAAAAGATTGCATGCTGAGCTGCTTAAGTTCCCGTGCAAAGATTTAGATCTATTGGTTGAAGAAACTCAACCAGATATCGTTATACATCCAAGTACCTTTGGAGGGTATTTTGTTAACGACTTTGTCGACTTGGGAAAGCGTCTCAGTGTTCCAACGTTCCTAATAATGAACTCTTGGGACAATCCAAGTTCTAAGAGAGCAATGTCAGGCGAGCCGGATCGGGTTGGTGTTTGGGGAGAGCAGACTGTCAAGCATACTCAAAAGTTTGCTGGAATCCCTAGGCACCATATTATTGTGCTGGGCGCAGCGCAGTTTGAAGTCTACAGATCTGCTCCTCGAATCACTCCTTCCGAATTTAGGTCAGAGCATGGTCTAAGCCCCCGTGACATAGTGCTTTTATATGCGGGGTCAAGTAGAGGCACGCAGGAATCGTTACATTTAGAGTGGATAAATCGCGCAATTGAGGAAGGTGATCTTCCGATGATGAAGGTGGTTTATCGACCGCATCCATGGGGAATTCAACAAGATCAAGCGCAGAAGATACTTTCATCGGACTGGAAGAATGTCGTGGTGGAAAATTCCATGTATGACTTTATGAAAAGTTGCGCAAAAGATGGAAAAAGCGGTGCATTCTATATGGCCGAATACGCTAGAACGCACGACATTCTATCTTCGGTTGACATGGTTGTTTCTCCTCTTTCCACCGTGATTATCGAAGGTGCTCTTCATGGAAAGCCAGTTATGTGCTTTTACCCGAAGGAAGAGGAAGGGAGTAGCCTGTGGAAAAAGAATGTAAAGAGACTTCCTCACTTTGATGAGATCTTTAAATCTAAGATGGTGATAACTTGCTTGAGTCATTCTGACTTAATTGAGTCTATTAGAAAGTTGAATAGGAATTTGTTGGTCTCGGATTTTTCCTCTCAAATAGAAGTGTTTTCAAAGTATTTTGTCGAATTTTCTGACGGTGGATATCGCGAAAATTTAAATGTAGAGATAGAGAATTTTTTCAAAGAATTGTCTGGAAAAACGAGTAACGAATGAGCCTCATGTTTTCTCTGATTATAATATTAAGGGCTATCTTTTCGTGCAATAATTGTGAATAGGTCAATTGGTGACTTTGTAATCATGGAAAGATAACGAAAATCTGATGTTCGGTGGAAAAAGAATTCTCGCAGTTGTCCCGGCACGAGGGGGAAGTAAAGGTATTCCGCTAAAAAATCTGCAACTAGTGCGGGGAGTGCCTCTTGTTGCGTTGGTCGGAGATGTAATTAAACAAGTAAAATTGTTCGACCGATCAGTGGTTTCAACAGATCACCCAGATATCGCTGCAGTTGCGGAAGCTGCGGGCATTAGAGTTCCTTTCGAAAGGCCTGAACACTTATCTGGTGACAGGATAGGGGACCTTGACGTGTTGAGCCATGCTTTACATGAAATGGAAAACCAGGATTCGACTACGTATGACGTGATCGTAATGCTGCAGCCAACATCTCCCTTAAGAACCGCTAGCAATGTTATTGATTGTATCGAAAAACTTGTGCTTGAAAAGCGTGATGCAGTCTGGACGGTTTCTGAGACAGATTCAAAAGAGCACCCATTAAAGCAGCTGACTTTGGGGGAGAATGGGGCTCTTGAATATTATGATCCCAAGGGAGAAGATATTATTGCTCGTCAGCAACTTCAACCTGTTTATCACCGTAATGGCATAGCTTATGCTATTACGCGGGACTGTTTGTTAAATCAGCTTGCCATTAAAGGTAGTAATACAGCAGGGTTGGTGGTTAAGGGCAATCATGTAAGTATTGATACTAAGTGGGATTTGGAGTTGGTCGAATTCATCCTTTCTAGATACGATGAAGCCCGTGGTTGATGTGGTGAAAAAAAAACCAAAAATTACCTATCTGGTCAAAGGTGGGAGACAGTCAAGATTGTTGGATGCAGAGGCTCCAAGTGAGCTTCTTTATGGTTATCGAGAACTGCAAGGCTTGGGTCTTGATATGGGTATGCTAGCTGACAGGGAATTCGACTTAGACGTTTCTCCCAATTTTTTAAAGCGGTATTTAAATACCTTACTCTATTGGATTGTTGGGATACCTGGCTGGTCTTTGTGGCGTCTTTACTTAAAGCGGAAACTCTTTGAAAAGAGTGATGTTGTAGTTGTTACAACAAACACGTTTGGTGTTTGCTTGGCTGTTCTTCTGCGCTTGAAGTTATTGCCTTGTAAGCTGATTTTTATCGCTATGGGGCTTGTAGAGGCAAGTACACCAAAGAGATGGCAGGTGGTTTATCGCTGGGCATTGGCTAACTGTGGAGTACTGGCTCTTGCTCAAAGGGATGCTGAAGCACTGTCGACAATGATAGGTAGAGAAGTTCCATACATACCTTTTGGAGTAGATTTCGATTTTTGGGGGGCTTCAATTGAAGCTCAAACTGAAACTGTTGAAAAGTACATCCTGAGTATAGGCAACGACAGGCACAGAGACTATTCCTCGCTAGTTCAGGCTTGGAGGCCTTGGTTTCCTAAGCTAAAAATAGTTACAAAACTCGAAGTCTCGCCGCAAACAGCTAATGTTGAGGTCATTCATGGCGATTGGCACAGGCAAGCTTTGAGTGATATTGAGATACGGCGTATGGTCAATAACGCTATCTGTACGATTTTACCTATACGGGATACGGTTCAGCCGTCCGGGCAAAGTACGGCACTTCAATCTATGGCATGTGGTAAGGCAGTTTTACTTACTGATTTTGCTGGGCTGTGGAACAAGGACTTTATGATTTCAGGGCAAACGTGCGTTTTTATTGGTAAGCCTGGCTGCGTAAAAGATATTTCAGATACTGTATCTGAATTCCTTGATCGGCCTCGCGACCTTGAAGAAATAGGCAGAAATGCCAGAGAAGTTGTTGCTGAAAATTTAAATTGTAAAGTTATGGCTAAAAGTTTGATGCGATTTATTGAGATACATCTTGCGGCTGAATTCCATTGATTTTCACTTCTCATGGAATTGTCCAGGATGTCTAAATATTATTTTATGTACGTTAGGGTGTCTGCCAGTTTAAATGTTTTATGACTCGTGTTGGATAAATAGATAACCAAGTAAGGGTGATGTATATCATTATAAGATAGGTGAAATTACTAAAAGTTTAAATAATAAAAAAATCGTGATCTGCATATCTGTGGTTTTGGTAAGTCTACTTAGGGAATTTTGTTTTTTTCTTTATTGAGGAAGTGATGTTTTTATTGTGTGCGAAAATGGATGATATTTCGTCAGGAGTTGTATCACTATTTCTCTAAGCTGATTGTCTCAATCTTGGAAATCTGGTCGCCGGAACAAGTTTATCGATATACAAGCTGAGGAAACTTGAATGTAAGATTGATGTTGAAAGTTGGATGGTTTGCATGAAAGTTGCTATTGGTTATCATATAAAGGATGGTCCGTGGGGCGGGGGGAATCGCTTTGCAAAGTCACTTGCCCAAGCGTTGGAACAAAGAGGCCACAAAGTGGTCTTTACATTAGAGGATTCGGATGTTGACGTTGTTCTTCTAACAGACCCAAGAGCACGTGCTTCGAATGTTTCTTTTGGACCAGGTTCAATATTGAGATACCTAGCCTTCAAGAATAAAAATGCTGTGGTTGTTCATCGAATTAATGAGTGCGATGAACGGAAAAATACAAATTTCATTAATGCTCTTTTGGGACGTGCAAATTACTGCGCTGATCATACTGTGTTTGTAGGTAGTTGGTTGGTTGATTTGCCAACTTGGATAGAGTCTCTGCGCACCCCTTACTCTGTTATCTTAAATGGAGCAGATGCAGAGACGTTCAATTCATCGTGTTTCGTACCTTGGAACCATGAAGAGCCTCTCCGTCTTGTAACTCATCATTGGGGAGGGAATTGGATGAAGGGCTTCGATGTTTATAAACAGCTCGACGAAATGCTTGTTAACCCCAAGTGGAAATACAAGATTGAATTCACTTATATCGGTAATCTGCCTGAGGGGTTTGAATTCAAGAATGCAAGGGTTATTAAGCCCCTCAATGGCGAGGCGCTTTGCGACGAGTTATCGTCGAAACATGCCTATGTGACAGCATCAATTTGCGAGCCCGGCGGAAACCATCAAAACGAAGCTGGAGCATGCGGATTGCCCCTTCTCTATCGAAGCAGCGGTTGTTTACCAGAATACTGTGATGGATTCGGCATTCAGTTCGAGTTCGAGACATTTGAGCAGGCTTTGGAGAAAATGATTGCTGAGTATGACATTCACGCAGAAAGCCTCAAGAGGTGGCCACATTGGGCTTCTCGGACGTGCGCAGATTATATCAAACTTTTTGAAGAACTGGTGTCTCGACGTGACGAGATTGTAAAGCGCAGGAAGTTGTGGCGTAATCCATGGCTGATGTTAAGAAATCAACTTTCTCTGTAAAGCCTGATCAGAGTAGAGAGGGTTATGTACTGTGAACCTTGAGCGCTACATATGACATTTAACAAAAGAAAAGCCCTTGTCTTCGGAGTTTCCGGACAAGATGGTTCTTTGCTGGCGAAGCTTTTGGTGGAAAAGGGTTATGAGGTCCATGGAACATCAAGAGATTCTGAAACAAGCTCTTTTGATGCGTTGAAGGTACTGGGCGTTAAAGAACAAGTCCACCTTCACTCGACCGTTATGACTGATTTTCGAAGCGTTCTTCAGGCCGTTGATCGCGTGGCGCCGGATGAAATATACAATCTTGCGGGGCAGAGCTCCGTTGGTTTGTCGTTCCATCAGCCTGTGGAGACGCTTGAGAGTATCGCAACAGCGACTTTGAATATCCTTGAGGTGATTCGATTTCTGGGGGTTAACGCTAAGTTCTACAGTGCAGGATCTTCAGAGTGTTTCGGTGATACAGGTGAAAAACCTGCGAGCGAGGACACGCCGTTTCATCCCAGAAGCCCTTATGCTGTAGCAAAAGCGACGGCCTTCTGGCAGGTCGTTAACTACCGGGAAAGCTACAATCTTTTCGCTTGTACGGGCATCCTGTTCAACCATGAGTCTCCTTTGCGGCCACACCGCTTTGTTACCCGAAAAATTGTAGCTGGCGCAGTAAGCATTTACAAAAATGGTGGCGGCATATTGGAACTTGGTGACTTGTCTGTAATGCGTGACTGGGGATGGGCACCGGAATATGTCGAGGCAATGTGGGCAATGCTGCAATTGCACAGCCCAGAAGATTTCGTAATTGCGACTGGAAAAGTTTCTCGCCTTCAAGACTTTGTCGCGCATGTGTTCGGGGAATTGGGTATGGATTGGCGTGATCACGTTTGCGTCAATGGACAATTCTTGCGGCCATCGGAAATCCGATGTGGCTTTGGTGATGCGAGAAAAGCGCACCAAATTCTTGACTGGTCTGCCAAGGTGGAAATGTCGGAAGTAGCGTTACGTCTTGTCAGAGCCGAGCTGTCACGTATACAGGATCCAGCGAATTTTAACGGTCTCGGGCTTTGGTCATGAAGAATGCACTTCGATCAACAAAAAATGTTGCACAAGCTTTGCCTTGGCAGGTCGCTGCAGCAACGGGAATATGGCAAGGCCACGGGGCACCGGTCAAATTTGTCTCAGAGCGTATCAACTGGGCTATCCAAACGGTCGGAGAAAACATTGGTTCGCATCTAAATCATGAGATGCCAAACGTTTTTGAGATGACAACAGAACCATACAAGGACACCAATCGCGTGGTGCATTTCGGTTCTCAATACATGTGGCTTACATGGCACAAACATATGCCACGCGGAAATCGATATGTAACATCATTCTTTCATGGAAAACCAGAAGATGGCCCTGATGTAGCGCAGCATATTGAAGATTTTGTCAAGAGCAGCACTGCGCTTGACAAAATCGTAACAGGCGCAAGCATTGTCGAGAAGAGATTGGTGGAATGGGGGGTACCTCAATCAAAAATCCACCATATTCCAATTGGTGTTGATACCAAAAAGTTTGTTCCCCCATCACAAGCGCAGAAAGAAGTTGCCCGTCAGAAGTTTGGGATAAAACCTGGAGAAATTGTCATTGGCTCATTTCAGAAGGATGGTGTCGGCTGGGGCGACGGGATGGAACCCAAACTTATCAAGGGACCTGACCGCTTTGTCGATGTGGTTTTCCGATTGGCTAAAGAGTATCCGGTGAAAGTTTTTCTTACTGGACCTGCCAGAGGATACGTTAAGAGCGGTCTAGAAAAGCTTGGAATTGAATACATCCATCAATATCCTAAAGACCACACAGGTCTAGTCGAATGTTATTGGGCGTTGGATTTGTATTTGATGACGTCGCGTGAGGAGGGCGGGCCAATGGGCTTGACGGAGGGCATGGCCTCAGGTGTACCTGTAATATCGACCGCTGTCGGTATGGCGCCGGATTTGCTGGTTGGTGGGCTTTCTGGGGGATTGATCGCCAACTACAGTGCGGATAGTTTTGTCGAAGCGGCCCTCTGTATGCTGAGTGATCAATCGCATATTGATCGCGTTCGCGTGGAAGGCAGGCAGGAAGTGGAGCGGGTTGACTGGGGCCGAGTGGCTCAAGCTCATTGGGATCAAGTGTACAGTAAGCTTGTTGTCAGCTGATGAAATACATTTTTTGTTAGACTTGGATGGTTATCAAGTGACGTATCTTGGATGCAAATATTCCAGTGGTAATTCCCTTTTTTGATTTTGCGCCGCTCCGATAACCTCAGTGAGGCTCTCCCTTTTTCGTTGTGCTAAAAGCTACCTATCGAAAACCCCAAAGGAAACTTCGTGTCAGCAATTGATCCTGTTTATAAGCGGTGTTTACGTGCGTCTTTCCGACTGCTTCAAGGAATTATTGCTATCGCCGGTAGTGTTGGAAGCCGCAGCGTGCTGCGCGTCTGGTATGCCGGTGCTAGGGCTGGTGATATTGGTGGGCCATTGGTGAAAGTCCAGCGGTTAAAGGAGTTTTTTCCAGACTGTCGAACTTCTTTTAGCCATGCTTATCTCTTGTCAAACTGTCCATATCTTCCTGGTTGGGCATTGCGTTGGCTAAAATGGCGCGGTATCCCGATCATTTTAAACCAAAATGGCGTATATTATCGTGCTTGGTTTGATGGAGATTGTGCAAGCAAAAATCGTGAAATGGCCAAGGCATGGCATCTGGCCGATTATGTGTTCTATCAGAGTAACTTCTGTAAGGTGACTGCTGAAAAGTTTCTCGGAGTGCGCGCCGGTCCGGGCGAAGTTCTTTTCAATGCTGTCGATATAGAGCACTTTAAACCTGATCCAAAACGCAATAATGTCCGCCCAGTTTTTCTGCATACTGGAAAGTTGGTGACTCACATGTTCTATCGTGTTGAAGCACTTCTGCGCGGATTTGCCCTAGCGCGAGGTCGGGGGTTGGATGCGGAGTTGCGGATTGCTGGCTGGATGGACTTGAATGTTCAAAGGAAAGCTACTGTTTTGCTTTCAGAACTTGCATTGGAAGACCGTGTGTCGTTTACAGGGCCTTATGATCAAGGCCGCGCCCCATCAGTCTATAGCGCTGCGGATGCGTATGTTACACTGACATTTAACGACGCCTGTCCAAGCGCTGTTATCGAGGCGCTTTCATGTGGACTTCCCGTTTTGTATTCGGACTCTGGCGGTGTGCCGGAACTAGTATCTAAAAAATCGGGTGTCGGTCTTTCTGTTGAAAACGGATATGACAAGGTCGATGTGCCTGATGTTGAAGCCATTGCGGAGGGTTTAAAAGAGATACTCAGCGGGCTTTCAGGGCGTCAATCAGCTGCGCGTGAACATGCGATGAAGGCTTTTGATATTCGGAATTGGATAGGCCGTCATCGCACTGTCTTTAAGCTTATTTCCAAAGGGAAATAGCCCTTTGGGAATAAGCATTTCAGCGGTTAGTCTAACCAGACAGTGCACTCGAAGTGAGTGATTATGCTAGCTAAGTAATATTTTCTATGGAGTTAATCAGAAGAGTGGCGGAGAGGGTGGGATTCGAACCCACGGTACTATTGCTAGTACAACGGTTTTCGAGACCGCCCCGTTCGACCACTCCGGCACCTCTCCGCATGTGTGGTCTTGGCGTTCGAGGCGGTGTTTACCCATCCTCGCGCCAGAATGCAAGAGAGAAAACGCATTTTGGGCCAACTCTTTTGGATCGTCGTCGGGTTCGTGCCGGTGCATGCTGTCTCAATCTAGGCATGCTGTCTCAATCCAGCCCTTATGCCGCTGGTTAACTGAAGCCGGGCGGCTTGCGCCTCAAATGCCGGGTTGAGTGCGCGGTGGATTTCCCCTGCGGGATTATGGCTGCACGGTTTGCCGGGCAGCCATGCGCACCAAGGCCATGCAAAGCCCGCGCGGCATCACGCTTTGGAGTTGACTCTTGGGGCCAAAAACGGTAATTCACCCGTTCTTCGCAGCGGTTCGGTATCAGTTAGCAGCGACACCGAAGCGCGCGTTTTGATTCCAGAATGATTTTTCAGGAAGTTTTAGATGTACGCAATCATCAAAACTGGCGGCAAACAGTATAAAGTTGCTGCCAACGACGTTATCAAAGTCGAAAAGATCGCTGCCCAGGCCGGTGACACTGTGAAACTTGAAGAAGTTCTCATGGTTGCTGGCGACGGCGCGCCAAAAGTCGGTGCTCCGTTGCTCAAAGGTGCTTCTGTTACCGCAGAAGTTCTCGAACAGGCCAAGGGCGACAAGGTGATCGTTTTCAAGAAAAAGCGTCGGCATAACTACCGTCGTAAAAATGGTCATCGCCAGAACCTGACTGTTCTGCGCATCAAGGACATCAACGCCTGATTTATCAGGTTGAGATGCAGTTTTAGGAGAGTTTCATGGCTCATAAGAAAGCTGGTGGTAGTTCGCGCAACGGTCGCGACTCCGAAGGTCGCCGTCTCGGCGTGAAAAAATTCGGTGGTCAGGCAGTTGTAGCAGGCAACATCCTCGTTCGTCAGCGTGGCACCAAGTTCCATGCCGGTGACAATGTCGGCCTCGCCAAAGACCACACCCTGTTTGCGACTGTGAACGGTTCCGTCCTGTTCAAGTCGGGCTACAAGGGTCGTACTTACGTAACGATCGTTCCGGCAGAGGCGTAAGCCTCCCGTCGGCTGCGCGATACGTAGCAAGATTTTCGAGGGAGGAATGAGCAATCATTCCTCCCTTGTTTTATGTAATATAGATTTCCCGTCGAAGCGCAGCCTCTTTTGCGCGCCGGGATCGCAAATACAAAAACGGGCACTGCCCAAAGGACCGGTTATGAAGTTTCTCGACCAAGCCAAGATTTATGTGCGCAGTGGCCGCGGCGGTGCTGGCGCGGTAAGCTTTAGGCGCGAAAAATATATCGAGTTTGGCGGTCCCGATGGTGGTGACGGCGGGCGTGGTGGCGATGTCATTCTAGAGGCAGTCGAAAACCTCAATACCCTGATTGATTTCCGCTATCAGCAGCATTTCAAGGCCGAAGTCGGTATGCATGGCATGGGCCGCGACCGCACCGGTCGTTCGGGTAATTCCATCACCATCAAGGTCCCGGTCGGCACCCAGATTCTTGCCGAAGACCGCGAAACCCTGATTGTCGATATGCTCAAAGCTGGCCAAACCCATCTGCTGTGTCGGGGCGGTGACGGCGGGCGTGGTAATGCGCGTTTCAAATCCTCCACCAATCAGGCCCCGCGCCGTTCCGAAGAAGGCTTCCCAGCCGAGGAAATGTGGATATGGATGCGCCTGAAACTGATCGCCGATGCCGGTCTGGTTGGTCTGCCCAATGCGGGCAAGTCTACCTTCCTCGCCGCATCGTCGCAGGCACGTCCGAAAATTGCCGATTATCCGTTTACCACCTTGCATCCGCAGTTGGGTGTGGTCAGCATCGATGACACTGAATTCGTTCTGGCCGATATTCCCGGTCTGATCGAAGGTGCGTCCGAAGGCAAGGGGATCGGCACACGCTTCCTCGGTCATATCGAACGCTGCGAAGTTCTGTTGCACCTGATCGACTGTGCCGAGGAAGACCCGGTCGCAACCTATCAGACAGTGCGTGAAGAGCTCGAAGGTTACGCTGATATCCTAATCGACAAGCCCGAAATCGTCGTGCTGTCCAAGGCCGATCAGCTTCTGCCCGAAATGGTCGAAGAACAGCGCGAGATCCTTGAAAAAGGCATCGGCAAAAAGGTCTATGTCGTCTCAGGTGTGACACAGCAAGGCGTTACGGACATCCACCGCGAAGTCCGCGCCTATATCGATGGCGAGCGCGAACGCCGCGCCATGGAAGGTCGCGGGGATAACGTCTACCAACCGTAAGATCGGGGTCTCAAAAATGCAGGCTGCACTCGCGGACGCAAAACGTCTGATCATCAAGGTTGGCTCGGCCCTTCTGGTCGATGAAACCACCGGCAAGCTTCGCCGTGCCTGGCTCGAAGCCCTGGCCGATGACATCGCCCTTTTGCGCGAACGCGGGGTTGAGGTCATTGTTGTGTCCAGTGGTGCCATTGCCATGGGCCGACGCTTGCTGGGGCTTGATCACCGCACCATCAGCTTGGCCGATAAACAGGCCGCCGCAGCCACCGGGCAAATCAGCCTGTCGCAAGTCTGGCAGGAGGCCCTTGGCCGCAATGGCCTGACCATGGCGCAGGTGCTTGTGACGTTAGAAGACATGGAAGGCCGCCGTCGCTATCTGAATGCGCGCGGCACCTTAAATGCGCTGCTTGCCCATGGTGCTGTCCCCCTGATCAATGAAAACGATACCGTCGCGACCGAAGAAATCCGTTTTGGCGATAATGATCGTCTCGGGGCAAAGGTCGCCCATATGATCTCGGCCGATACGCTTGTGTTGTTGTCCGACATCGATGGTCTTTATACCGCCGACCCGCGCAAGAACCCGGACGCAAAACTGATCCCCGAAGTCCGCGAATTGACCCCGGATATCATGGCCATGGCCGGTGCGGCCCCGACCATGTATAGCTCGGGCGGGATGGTGACCAAATTGCAGGCGGCTGAAATCGCCATGAAATCGGGCTGTCGCATGATCATCGCGCGCGGCACGATCTATCATCCGCTCAAAGCCCAGCTTGAAGGCGCACCCAATACGGTCTTTTTGCCCAGCGAAAGCCCGCTTGCCGCACGCCGCCACTGGATCGCAACGTCGCTTTCGGCCCCCGGTGCGATCATTGTCGATGACGGGGCGGCCAATGCGATGCGGGCAGGCAAAAACCTTCTGGCAGCAGGGATCAGTGGCGTTGATGGCGGTTTTAAGCATGGCGACGCTGTGCGCGTGCTCGATGACAAGGGTCATGAGGTCGCACGCGGCATCACGTCCTACAGTGCCGAAGAAACCCGCCTATTGATGGGCCATGCCTCCGCCGACATCGAAGCCACCCTTGGCTTTACCCGCGGAAATGCTGTGATCCATTCGGACGATTTGGTGGTCGCAGAGGGGTAAAACCCTCTAAGGCCAAAGCCGTTTAGGGGTTATTTGGCGTCCGGATGGTAATGCGACTGCATGCGCATGTCTGACAGCGCAAAGCTGCCATTCCCGGACATCACCTGTCCGGGTTTCAAGCCGGATGTCTGCGGCACGCCCATGTCCCTTTAAGACGGCGCCACGTTCATCTGCAATAGGGTTCCGGAATATCCGCCAAGGTTAAAAATGTAGATAGGTCAATCATCGTTATTCTCTTTGTTCATCGCCCTGACAAATAGTTGGCGATGCGCGCCAGACGTGAGGTCTGTGGCGTATCGCGCTGGGCTTCACGACGGTCGGCCATGTGATAAAGATGATACATGCCATGTACGCCCAACCACCGCAGGGGTTCTGGTTCCCATGTGCGTTTAGGCCGGTTTACCCAAGGCAGTTTGGTCAGTTCTGTGTCGCGCTCCAGCACCAGATCGGCAAGCGTCTGGCCGGCTAAGTTCGACGTGGACACCCCCAGACCGACATACCCGCCCGCGGCACCGATGCCAGAGGTCGGGTCATAATCGACACGCGCACACCAATCACGTGGCACGCCCAAAACCCCGCACCACGCATGGTCCAGCTTTATATCTGCCACCTGCGGTAACAAGCGATGTATGATCGCCTGTAACATCGCGATGGTTTTTTGCTGGGTTTGTCCGCGATCATCAATCGCGTTGCCAAACCGATAAGGCACGCCTCTGCCACCCATTGCAATCCGATTGCCTGCAGTACGCTGCGCATAGCAATAGCCGTGCACGGCATCTCCCAGCAATTCGCCTCCATGCCAGCCGATCTGGTCCCAGATCAGATCGGGCAAAGGTTCCGTTACGACTATGGAGCTGTTCATTGCGAGCATATCGCGGCCCTGTCCCGGCAGGCTGGCGGTATAGCCTTCTGTCGCACGAATAATTTTTTCGGCGCGGATGGTGCCGTGATCCGTCGTGACCTGCCCTTTGGACATCCCCGTCACTGTTGTCTGTTCATAAATGGAAACGCCCGCCCGTTCCACGATCTGCGCCAACCCGCGCACCAGCTTGGCCGGTTGAACCCGCGCCACGCCATGCAAAACAAGCGCCCCAACGGCATTTTGAACTCGGATCCGATCCGTCATGTCACTGGCACCGATCAGTTGCATACGCTCCTGTGGTACCTCCCAATCCATCGCGGTCTCGTAGTCGTCGCGCAACCGGGCCATCTGTGCCGGAGTGCAGGCCGCGATAAGCTCGTCTGTGCGGTGAATATCAGCGTCGATGCCTTCGGATTCTGTGACTCGAATGATCTCATCCACGGTGCCGCGTAAGGCCCGCTCAAGCGATATCACGCCTTCGCGCGAGCCCGACTTGGCATACCGATCCCGGTTCCAGTAAAACGCACCGGTCAGCCAACCGCCATTCCTGCCTGACGCACCGAAGCCCGCGAAATCGCGCTCGACGATAGCGATTGACAGATCGGGGGCTGCTTTTTTCAAGTACCACGCCGTCCACAGACCAGTGTACCCGGCCCCGATGATGCAAACATCTACAGCGCGGTCGCCCGGCAAGGCAGGACGATAGGGCGGCAGTCCACCCATATCCGTGTGCCAGAAAGAAATATCGCCGTTACGGGTCATGTCATCTTTGTCTTCATCAGTTGCCGCCGTCTTGGCAATGCCGACAAGCTCATGTGCTTTACCGGAATGGGGCCCGCTTGGTCACGCTCCATCATTTCAAAGACGGTGTGGCTAAGGTCTGAACCCTAAGCTTCACAGAGACATGCATAATTCACAAGGCACAAAAAAAAAGGCTGCCCCTATGATGGGGGCAGCCTTTTTTTCGGTGGCGCTAAATCCGGAAACCGGACTTACGCAGCCTGATCAGCAAGAGCACGGGCCATCTGGCTCAGAGCTTCCTGATGCTTTTCATGCTTGATGCTGGCAAAGTTACGGGCCAGTTCAAGGCACATGCGCTGACGTGCATTAAGCTCGGAAGCCTGGTTACCGTCGAGGCCTTCGTAGAAGTAGCTGACAGGAACACCCAGGACCTGGGAGATTTCGTAAAGACGACCAGCAGAGATACGGTTGATACCGCGCTCATACTTATGTGCCTGCTGGTAGGTAACGCCGATAAGGTCAGCCATCTGCTGCTGGGAGAAGCCCAGCATGATGCGACGTTCGCGAATACGCTGACCAACATAACGGTCAGTGTCAGTTGCGCGGTTTGCGCGTTTTGGTTCTTCTTTTGAGATAATCTCAGTCATGATATAATCCGTTATCAACCGCCAGTTATTTAACCCCACTTTGGACGCTGTTGGGCTTATTTGTTTTTGCCCAATTAACAACTTGTCGCAGGATCATTTTTGACCTGCGATGTGTTGAAATGTATCTGAACATTGGTCAGGTAATCGTTACAGCAATCCGCCAGAAGCTAGCTATATAGGTCAATTGAGCTGTCTTTGTCTAGTGCAGAAGGCGAAAAAAAGTCGTGGGTTTCTATGCTGTAAGGTGTGGAATGCTGTGCATAGCTGGCATGCATTTCCTGAATGACCGGCGGTTGTAAAAGGTTTTCCTGAGGTAAGAGCTGCCCTAAAAGCTGGGTCCAGAATGCTGCGCTGCCCACAAGATCATGGGGTTGCAGCCATGCGCCACCGTTCTGCGCAATTTCCCGTACAGGCGAAATACGCGCAGTTGAAACTGTTCCGATCCCGGCAGGACCATCCGTTCCGCTGCTCGCAGAATCCGTCCTGCGGGCCGGGAGCATGGAAATCGGTGTAATGGCTGTCATGTTTTCTGATGTTGTTTGACTAAATTTGACTGTTTGTGCGCAGACTCCGTGCTTTTGGTATGTTTGGGTGATGCACCCGGCAAAAATTGCCGCCTGACAGCACTGTCGGGCGGTTCGAAAGAGTTAATAAAAAGTTTATGCAGGATTGATGCCGTGCCGAGTAAACCCGCGCGAGTCGGGGCACACCGGACACTCGCCGGATATGGCGCGAAGATCAGATGGCCGTGATGACCCGCTAGGCGGTGCGGGGACGGCATTGTTTTCCCGGCAACCCTGATAATTGGGATGTGACATATCGGTTAGAGCTGTTTGGAAAGACAAAAAAGGCGGAGCCGCCTATCGCGATGCTCCGCCTTTTGGAATTTGGGGTCGTAACCTGTAAAGGTCTTACTTGTCGGTCTTGCCGCTTGCCAGCGTATTGAGCTGGGCCTGCATGGCTTCAAGCTGGCTTTTAAGATCATCAAGTGATGCGTCTGCTTTGCCGCTTGCTGCGGCTGACGGGGATGCCGCGCCAGTGCCGCCCGTACCACCGGAATGTCCGTTTTCACCGTCTTTGGCAAATGGCGAGAACATTTTCATCGTCTGTTCGAACAAGGCCATGTTTTGCTTGTTCATTTCGTCTAACTGGCCAAACGGGAAAATGCCATGCATCGTGCCTTGCATATATTCGCGCATCTGTTCCTGATTATGGGCAAAGGCCTGCATCGATTGTTCAAGATAGGTCGGAACCAACCCTTGAAGGCTGTCGCCATAAAATCCGATCAATTGACGCAGGAAACTGATCGGCAGAAGGTTCTGCCCCTTGTTTTCTTCTTCGACAATGATCTGGGTCAGGACCGGGCGCGTGATGTCATCGCCCGTTTTGGCATCGTAAACGACAAAGTCGGTGTTTTCCTTGACCATCTGCGACAGATGATCAAGCGTGACATAGGAACTCGTCGCCGTGTTATAGAGGCGGCGGTTCGCATATTTCTTGATGACGATGCGGTCTTGATCGTCTGATTTCTTGTTGGTCATGGCGAGGATTCCTGCTTCCCTGTTTCCCGGACATCTGCCTGGCATTTTCATTAGGGGCATGTTTCTGCCCCGGTTTGCGCATGCACACATCGCGATGTTGCGCAGCATTTTCAATTTTGCATTTGCTCAGGCAACTATGACAGTGACGTGATTTTTTCAATGTGTCCAGTCTTCAACGTGGAGTGCGCTGCGAAAAACAACCCCGAATACAGTTTGTTGCGGCACAGCAAGGGATTTCATTTTCCCGTGCGTCGCATCCTTCTATAGTAGAGCAGATCTGCCACACAGCATCAGGAGGCGGCAAGGGTGTCAAACAAGACAACCAGTACCGACGCCAGTACCAAGGTCAGTACCACAGCAAGTGCTAGCACCAGCAAACAGACAGGCACCGCGACCCGCAAAGAACGGTCGGGCACAAACACGGACCCGGCACCGGATCAAAAGCTTGCCGGATCACCAGATCAAAAGCTTGACGGGGATGATCATCTTGATCAACTGGCACAGCGTTTTCTTGATCTATGGCGTCAACAGGTCGCAACAACTGTCGATGGCACGCAGGCCGCCAGTGCGATTGGGCGTCTTTATGCCTCCCTTGGGGCTGATACCTCGCGCATGGGCGAAGGATTTGAGGCATGGGGCAATCTGATCGGTCAGATGGCAATGGGCCAGCAACTCGGGGGGGCAATGCCCGGCATGTCCGCAAACCCGATCGCGGGACTGCCGGTGGACAATCCGTTGCAGGCAATGATGGACCAGATGGCCAAAGCCGCGCGCGATCTTCCTGTGCCGCCGTTTGCCGGTGGTTCATTTCCCGGTGTCCCGTTTCCGGGAATGCCATTTCCGCCCAACATGACCGGCATGTCCGGTTCCGGATCGCCGGGCACGACAGGGCCGAAAACGCCAGAAGAAGACACGACAGACAATACGACCAAGACGTCGTCAGGCACCGACAGCCAGGATGATGTGACATCAGACGCCATACCAACCGCAAAAGCAGGCCGCACAACACCGGCAAAGGGGCAGGGAAAAAATGATCAACCCGCAACGGCAAAAGAAACTGCCACCCAAACGGGAAAATCAAAGACGGGCAGGGCCAAGGCCGCTTCCGATGCACATGGCAGTCGAGATGACGAGCTGGCTCAGCTCGCGCGCCGCATTACCGATCTTTCAGAAACAATTGCTGCCCTGGAAGGCCGACCTTCGGGAACAGGCAAAGACCCTTCTGAGCGAGATTGAAGCCTATCACCCTGATGATGTGGCACAGGCGCTCGACCGTGTCGCCTTTGACCGCCATGCGGCCTTTCATGACGGGGTGCGCGCCTATCAACGTCATGACTATCGGCGTAATGCCGATGATGTGCCGGTGATCTGGGAAGACGGCTCAACGCAGATATTTGATTACGGCGTCACTGCCCCGAAAAACAGCAAGAATCCCAACGGGATTGTCTTGCTCGTGCCGTCCTTGGTTAATCGCGGCTATATCCTTGATCTGAATGAAAAACGCAGCTTCGCGCGCTTCTTGGCCAAATCGGGCTATCGACCGCTTCTGGTCGAATGGGGATATCCCGGCGAGGATGAGGTGAATTTCGGGCTTGATGATTATATCGCCGGACGTCTGGTCATGGCCCTGCAAGACGTTGCTGACATGAATGGTGGCCCGGTGCCGATGATTGGCTACTGCATGGGCGGTGTTTTGGCCTTGGCGGCAACCTTGCTCGATCCGGCACAGGTCAAAAAACTCGCCCTTCTGGCCACCCCGTGGGATTTCATGGCCGCCGGTCCAGCGCAATCGCGTATTGCCGCAGCCTTCGCACCCTCATTGCCCCATATGCTGGCCATTCACGACATCTTGCCGGTTGATGTGCTGCAAAGCCTGTTTGCCAGCCTTGATCCGTTCATGATTGGCGAAAAGTTCCGCCGGTTCGAACAAATGCCCGCCAAATCGGCCAAGGCACGTGATTTCGTTGGGTTGGAAGACTGGCTTAATGATGGCGTGCCGCTGACGCGCCGGGTGGCGGTTGATTGTCTGATCGGCTGGTATGTCGAAAACAAACCGGCCAGCGGGCAGTGGCAGATTGACGGCATTGATATCAATCCGGCCGACATCTGCTGTCCAACGCTTGCCGTCATCCCCGAAAGTGACCGGATTGTTCCGCCCGAAAGTGCCAAGGCACTGTTTGATGCATTGCCCGCAGACATCCGCTCCGAACTGCACCCCTCCGCCGGGCACATCGGCATGATGGTCGGATCACGGGCGGAAAAATCAACATGGCAGCCGCTGGTCGAATGGCTGGCGCAATAAACCTGATGCGGCTCAGGCGGTATCGGTTGCCAGCTGATCGGGTTTGCGGTCCCAGCGCAGGGTCAATCGTGCCAGAAGGGCAATAATGATCAGGGTCAATATCACCCGCCCGACCAGAATGACCCAGATATCGGCCCCAAGGGCCAACATGATTGCTGTATCCTCAATCAGTGAATGCGACAGCGACAACCAGCTTAACGACAGGAAAAGAGTACGCGGCGGATAGTTGTTTCGGCGTGCTTCATCAATGATCAGCGCCCCGCCAAAGGTCAGGCCCAGCAACACCCCAATCGTTGTCACCGGCGCAACATCGCGCGACAGGCCCGATACCCGCAGGATGGGCAACATCGCAAGGGTGAATTTATCGGTCAGGCCAGTGACCTTCATGGCATCCAAAATCACCAGAAGCCCGGTAATTACCGCAAAACTGACGACAAGTGATTTAAGCGTCTGGATAAGCCATTCACCCCAACCGGCAAGCCCGGTTGCCGCACTGGCAACGTCGCCCCCGGCCATCCATGAAAAATCAACTGGTTGGGACAACCATCCGGTCGCATTGCTGATCCATGTTACCAGCGCGCCATAGCCAATCGCCGCCCCGATACGAAGTGCGGTGGTCGCAATCAAGCTGGCACCGGCGCGTTTGACAATCGCCTGTTCGACCGGCAACCCATGGGCAAACAGCATCATCGCACACAGCGCACTGAGCTGTGCGGCCGTCATATCAAGGGTTCCGGCCAATCCGATAAAGGCGCCGACAGCGCCATACATGCTAACCAGTGCACAGGTCGCCCAGATCAAACCGGCCTCGGGTGGCAAGCCAATCAAGGACATTACCGGGGTCAGCAGTTCAGATGCCACATCAATCGCGCCAAATTCCTGCGCAATACGGACAATCACCATCACCGGCAACATCACCTTCATCAGGGTGACAAACAGCTTTTGGCTGCGGTTGATAAGATCAAAAATATAACGTTGCAGGGTACGTGTCATGCGTGGGGCTTTCGCAGGTGGGGCTATCGACTGTGTGTGGGGCTGTGTATATCGGTTTTTTCGTAGGCGGGCGAGGGCGGTTTAACTGCGCAGATGATGCCATACGGGCATGCCCCCGTGGCAGCGATTTTGCGCAAATTCACACAATATCTAAGCGTTTTACAAGTATATAGCGCTTTTGAATTGCGTAAACGTGGTAGCGTCCCAAAATGAAAGGCTTCAACTTAAAGGGGATTGCAGTGGCCACAGGCGCGGGGTAAGGACCGCGATGTTGACATTAATTATATTGATCTGATGGAGCAGAAATCTGGTGCGACCGGTGATGCCCGGCATGTGTGACATCACGCAGCTTCAACCAGCCAGTCAACAAAGATACGGGCTTTTTCCGATGCGCGGGGATGGACCTGCAAGTAAAATTCCATTGGGGATGGCATGTTTTGCGTAACAAGCCGGACAAGCCGTCCGTCTTCCAAAAAAGGACCGATAAGCCCGTCCCACCCTAGCATCGCACCGACATCTTCCTGGGCGGCTTGCAGGGCGATCATGTAATTGTTGAGATGAAAGCTGCGTCCTTTTGGTGCGGGGTATCCCAATTGCGCAAACCAGTCTGACCAGCTTGTCCAGCCCGACTCATCATTGTGAACATGAATAAGCGGCGCGTTCAAAAGGTCTTCGATGGTCTGTATATTGTGTTCGGCCTGCAAGGTCGGGGTTCCAACCGCAATGATGTTGTCCTGAAACAGTTTGTGATAACCGTCGCTGCCGTCGTCTGGGTTGCTGTAATGGATGCTTAAATCGCAACGTCCCGTCATGCCCGGGACGTCACTGACGATCTGTGAAACGGTGATGTTGGGGTAAAACCGCCAGAATGCCGAAATCTTTGGCGTTAACCACAATGAGCTGACCGCTGTTGTGGTGCGGATGGTGACGTCAACGGTTTCGGGTTGATCGCGCAACTGCGTGACTGTGTCTGATATCGTTTCAAACCCGCGTTGCAGGGCGAACAGTAAATATGCCCCCTTTTCCGTCAACTCAACGCCGCGATTGCGTCGGGTGAACAGACTGATGCCAAGATCCGTTTCAAGGGCCTTGATCTGATGGCTGATGGCCGCAGGCGTGACATTCATTTCCTGTGCGGCTGTTTTGAAGCTCAGGTTGCGTGCCGCAGCTTCAAAACAGATCAAGGCATTGATTGATGAAAGATCATAGGGCCGTTGCACGTGTGGCTCCCAAAATCGGGCACATGACATCACGTCGTGCCGAAATGCATCTCAGGTTAGTTCAGCTAAACCAGCATGAAAATTAATACTATTGAAAAAACACCCATGAAGTCCACACTTTTGGTTGATTTGAACCCTTAGCAGACGGATGTTTGCCATGCTGGCTTTCCCGCATTCGATTCAAGATATCTTGGCGCGTCATGTCCCCGGATATTCCATGGAACAACCTTTTTACACGTCCCGTTCGGTCTTTGATCTCGACCTGGAACATATCCACTACAAGGAGTGGCTGTTCGCCATTCCAAGCTGCGAGGTTCCCCGGGCGGGCGATTATGTGACCTATGAGGTCGGCGCCTATGCGGTTGTGATCGTGCGCGGCAATGATGGCGTCATCCGCGCTTTCCACAATTCCTGTCGTCACCGTGGATCCATTCTGTGCAAGGCCAAAAAGGGACGGAACCCCAAACTGGTCTGTCCGTATCATCAATGGACATATGATCTTGACGGAACGTTGCTATGGGCGCGCGAAATGGGGCCGGATTTTGATGCTGGCAAGTTCGGGTTGATGCCGGTCCACTGTCGGACGATCCATGGGCTGGTCTATATTTGTCTGGCAGACCAGGCACCGGACCTGACGGAATTTGAAACCATGGCCAGACAATACTTGGCACCCCATGATCTGGAAAACTCAAAGGTCGCGTTCGAAAGCACCATTGTTGAAAATGGGAACTGGAAGCTCGTCTGGGAAAACAATCGCGAATGCTATCACTGCGGGGGTAACCATCCGTCTTTGTGCCGCTCTTTCCCCGAGGATGCGCGTAAAATCGGCAATAGCGGCGACGGCGAACTGGCATCCGAGCTTGATAACCACGTCACTCGGTGCGAGGCCGTCGGTGTGCCGTCGGCCTTTAAGGAAGCAGATGGCGGCGAATGGCGTTTTGTCCGCGTGCCGCTGGTCGGGGCGGCTGAAAGCTATACGCTTGATACCAAGGCCGCGGTGGCCCGTCCGAATTCGTCCATTCCGTTCAAGGATGCCGGGTCACTTCTGAAATACCTGTATCCGACGACATGGAATCATTTTTTGGCCGATCATGCGATTGTCTTCCGGGTCACCCCGATCAGCCCGACACAAACCGAGGTCTGCACCAAATGGCTGGTCCATAAGGATGCCGAGGAAGGGCGTGATTACGATCTGAAACGCTTGACCGAGGTGTGGCTGGCAACAAATGCCGAGGATCAGGAAGTTGTCGAGAATAACCAGCGTGGAATCCTGACACCGGCGTATCAGGTCGGTCCTTACTCCGTTGCACAGGAAGGCGGGGTTATTCAGTTCGTTGACTGGTACCTCAAAACTTTGACAGACAAGCTCGGCGCTGCCGAACAGATCGCAGCGGAGTAATCTGATGTCGGTAATGGACAAACCAAAACTTGCATTCTGGTCTGATTCCGAAGAACTCGAATGTGTTTCCTTCCTGCCAGAAGCCCCCAACGTGATGACGTTCTGTTTCCAGTCGGTTTCTGGCGCGTTGTTCAGCTATGATCCGGGGCAGTTCATTACACTGGAACTTCCGGTGCCCGGGGGGCCGCTTTATCGGACATACACGATTTCCTCCTCGCCCTCCCGGCCGACATCACTGACTGTGACGGTCAAGGCACAGGCCGGATCGGTTGGCACACGCTGGATGCTTGATAACCTGCGTTCGGGGATGCGCCTGCGCGCCAAGGGCCCGGCCGGGAACTTCTCGTTGGTGCATCATTCGGCGCCAAAATACCTGTTTATTTCTGCGGGGTCTGGCATTACGCCCATGATGTCGATGACCACAAATCTGTATGATTCCGGGCGTGATCCTGACATTGTGTTTGTCAATTGCGGGCGGCGACCTTCCGATATCATCTTCCGCGAAGCGCTTGAACATATGGCGTCGCGAATTAATGGCATCGACTTGAAATGGGTTGTCGAGGAAACCGATCCTTTCAAGCCGTGGACCGGCTATCTCGGGACCTTCAATCAGCTGATGCTGGGCTTGATGGCGCAGGATTATCTGGAACGTGAAGTGTTCTGCTGTGGGCCGGAACCCTTTATGCAGGCCGTGCGCGAAGTGTTGATCGGTCTTGGGTTCGATATGGATCGCTATCATCAGGAAAGCTTCCAGGCACCGGAAATCAACGCAGAAGAAACCCCCGATGATGTGATTCCAGACGAGAAAACCGATGCGGTGATCGAGTTTCTGGCATCAGGTATCACCGCAAACTGCACGCAAACCGATACGGTTCTTGCCGCGGCGCGCAGTGCCGGGCTGGTCATCCCATCTGGCTGTTCGATGGGAATTTGCGGCACATGCAAAGTGCGCAAGACAGAGGGACAGGTGCATATGGTCCATAATGGTGGGATCACGGACGAAGACATCGAAGACGGCTACATCCTTGCCTGCTGCTCCAACCCGATCGGCCAAATCAAGATCGATGCCTGACGGAGTCCTGCACAGCCAGTGATGGGGCAGCATGGTGTAGTAGGGCTTTGCCTGCGGGCATTCGCGCCGAATTTGCGCAATTCTCCACAATGTGACAGCGTTGTTTAATTATTTTGTGCTTTGGAGTTGC